>Ga0335069_10000043_pt1 | contig 212903 bp, 185 predicted proteins | sample Lox_Sample_11_FD_206714 | JGI IMG/M metagenome (GOLD analysis project Ga0335069, IMG submission 206714) | Soil microbial communities from Loxahatchee National Wildlife Refuge, Florida, United States - Lox_Sample_1.1 | ecosystem: Environmental > Terrestrial > Soil > Wetlands | place: USA... | reverse complement strand
CCCTTCCGATTGGAATTGCCGCCTATAGGCAGCAATTCCCGGTAAGGTAATGAATCATTTTTATTGTGCGCTCTTCGGTTGCACAGCCGGTCAAAGGATAACGAGGCGGCGAGGAGGAAGCGAAGAAGTCTATTAAAGTTTTTCGGGCTGCTCAAAAAGGCCTCAGAGGCAAGGCGCGCGAGAATCGAGCAGTGGAGCGTACTTTAAACGTACGTGAGCATGCGAGATTCGAAGCGCAACGCAGACACTTTTCTCTATACCCTTCCGATTTTGAAGTATAACGCGACGGCAAGGAGGAGGCTCCGCAGGCGTATATAAACATACGTCGAGGAAGCCAACGACGATGCCAACAAAGTTAGACGAAAAAATCGAAAGGGTATCATAACCAGCGCTTGCGGCGTCTGTAGGATTTCACGTCCTTATACGATTTCGCGATTCCCGTTGCCGCCATGCCCAGATAAAATTCTTTGATGTCAGGATTGTCGGATAATTCTTTGGCAGTGCCTTCCATCATGACTTTGCCGTTCTCCATCACATAGCCGTAATGAGCAACCTGCAGGGCCATTCGGGCGTTTTGTTCCACTAAAATTATGGTTGCGGCCTGTTCCTCGTTAATTTTTTTGATGATGCGGAATATTTCCTGCACAACCAGGGGTGCCAATCCCAGGGAAGGCTCATCCAAGAGCAAAAGCTGCGGATGCGCCATTAAAGCACGGCCGATAACCAGCATCTGTAATTCGCCGCCGCTGCAGTATCCGGCAAGAGCTTTTTTTCTTTTAACCAGAGCGGGGAAATAATTATAAACCAGTTCCAAATCCTGCTTATAGGGTTTACCGAAACGCGTCGCCGTACCTACCCGCAGATTTTCTTCGATGGTGAGATATTTAAAAGGCTGGCGGCCTTCCAGAACCTGAATGATGCCCTGACGGGTAATGAATTCCGGCGATTGATTTTGAATATTAACGCCGTTATAAATAATCGATCCGTCGGTGACCTCGCCGTTTTCCGGTTTGAGCAAACCCGATATGGCTTTGAGCGTTGTAGTTTTCCCCGCGCCATTACTGCCTAAAAGCGACACAATATGGCCCTTTTCAACACTTAAAGAAACACCTTTTAATACCTGTATAACGTCTGAATATACAACAGATATATTATTTATTTGTAAAAGGATATCACCCATCACGACACCTTAGTACGAAAAAGGCCAAAGCCGGAAACTGGAACGGATAATTCGCCATATTTCAGCCAGTCCCTTTGGTTCAAGTAATATAAACAATACAATGGTCAGTCCAAAAACAAATTCCTTAAGCGGCGCCATATTCAAGCCTAAACTGGTAATAAACCCGATATTCATCAGCGTGCCCGTAAAATAACGTAAAAATTCGTTGAGCAGCGTAATAAATGTCGCGCCGAAGATTGCGCCGGGAATATTGCCCATGCCGCCGATGATAACCATGGCAATATATTCGACGGAAAGCCCCAGATTAAAAGGTTCAGTCGTAATGCTTACCATATAATAAGCCCAGAGAGCGCCGGCAAAACCGGCATAAAATGAGCTGATGCCGAATGACAGCAATTTGTATTTAAAAATAGGGATTCCCATACCCTCCGCGGCGCGGTCATTATCGCGGATGGCGATAAAAGCCCGCCCGTATTTTGTGCGGATGATATTAACCGCGAACCAGGTCATCAAAACGAGACTGACAAAAATGAGATAGAAAAAGGCTTTATCGCCTGAAACCTGCCATCCCAATATTTGCGGCGGCGGCAGAGTAATTCCCATGGTGCCTTTTGTGAGGCTGTCCCACTGAATCAGAACGTACTCGATAATAAATTGTCCGGCAAGCGTCGCGATGGTCAGATACAGCCCTTTCAATCTTCCCGATGGAATGCCAAAGATCATGCCGACAAGGGCGGTAATAACTCCCGCCGCCGGTATGGCAACATAAAATCCCACTCCCAGCCTGGTCGCCAAAATGGCCGCGGCATAAGCGCCCACGCCGAAAAAAGCGCCATGTCCCAGAGAAATTTGTCCGGTGTAACCGATAAGAATATTGAGTCCGATGGCGGCAATCGCGGTGATGCCGATGATATTGAGAATATAGAGCATATACGGATTTAAAACAAACGGGGCGACAAAAAAGAGCAACGCCAGAAAGACGCCAAGACAAACCCGGCCGAAATCCGTTTCGAAAATATTTAATTCCTGCTTGTAAGTCTCCCGATAATTACCGCAGGGATGAAAAGATAATTTTCTTTTTATTTTCATTTCCTAGACTCTCTCAATTTCAACCAGGCCAAACAAACCGTATGGTTTGACCATCAGAATAAATACTAAAACAACATAAGGAACAACATCGCGAAGCGACGGCGATAAGTAGCCGCCGGTGAAAGTTTCCAGAAGCCCGATGATAATCCCGCCGATAATCGCGCCGCCGATGCTGTCGAGCCCTCCCAAAATAACCACGGGAAATACCTTCATGCCGATGGAACTCAAATCATGAACATTGACGCCGTTGATGATCCCCAGGACTATTCCGCTCATGCAGGCGACAAGGGCGGCAATCGCCCAGGAAAGCGCGAGCACCCGCCGGACATTTACGCCAAGCGATAGAGCCGCCCTCTGATTGTCGGCAACGGAGCGCATATATATACCCTGGGCTGATTTTTTGAAGAACAGGCCGAACAGAACAAGAAAAATAACGCTGATCATCAGCGTGGCTGAATAAACCGGCGCGATGTAAATTGAACCGAATTTAAGCCCCATGGCATCCGGTAAAAATTCCGGATAGGTATACAGATTGCCGCCCCAGATCAGTAAAATAAGGCCTTTGAACATTGACGCCAATCCCACGGTCAGCATAATGACAAAAATAAGTTTTTCGCCGATTAAGGGGCGCAGAAAAAATCTTTCAATCAGGAATCCCAGAAGAAAACAGCCGATCAAGGTCAGGATAAAAGCAACACTAATCGGCAGTTTTGCCCATGTTACCAAAGCAAGGAAAAAAAATGCTCCCAGGGCCAGAAGTTCGCCGTGGGCGAAATTCAATACGCTCGATGATTTAAAAATCATGACAAAGCCCATCGCGGAAATACCATAGAGCAGACCGACACAAATTCCGTTGACCAGTAATTGCAAAAAAAATTCCATGGATTAATTCCCTAATTGAAGCTCTCCGCGGCAAGCCACGGAGAAGCTTCGATTCTTAGTGTAAATTATAATTATATATTCACTCGCTTACCCCGCAGTTTTCTGCGGGGAATGCGCTCGCTGCCGAATTCACCTTGATAATATTTATGGTTGTTTCTATTTCGCCTATCCGTCCGTCGCGGTACTTGACTTTACCGGTGACTTCAACATTCCTCTGATTCTGGTACATCGCCTCAATAATTTTTAGATACAAGCCGTAAACAAAACGGCGGCGCACTTTCCCCGTGCGCGTTAATTCTTCGTCATCGGCATCCAGAAGTTTATACAGCAGGACAAATTTTTTAATCTTCATGACATCGGGAAGCTGCTGGTTGACGTCACTAACTTCCTTTAAAATCATTTCTTCCACAGCCTTCTGCTGGGAGAGATCAATATAAGTCGTGTACGGAATCATTCTTTCCTCCGCCCAGTTACCGACATTGTCCATGTCAATATTAATCATCGCGGTGATATAGGGACGGGCCTCGCCAAAGGTAACAGCCTCTTTAATATAGGGACTGAATTTCAGACGCGTCTCGATAAAATCCGGAGAAAAAGCGTCACCGCTTTTATTGCGGATAATATCTTCCTTGCGGCCGATGATAAGCAGATGGCCGTCCTGGTCGATATACCCGGCATCTCCTGTTTTTAACCAGCCGTTTTCAAAGGCATCGTTCGTGGATTGATAGTCGTTATAGTATCCGGAAAAATTGGCTTCGGATTTAACCAGCACTTCCTGATCCTCGGCTATCTTCACCTCGGTCGAGGAAAGCGGTTTGCCGACGGTTTCCAGTTTAACTTCATGATCAGGCTGTATTTGAAATATTCCCCCGGATTCCGTCAGGCCATAGCACTGCTTTAAATTCAAACCAACCGCTCTGAAGAAAAGAATAACATCGGGACTAATCGGATGGCCGCCCGTGAAGGCGCTTTGAAAACGGGAACAGCCCAGACGATCCAGAAGCGGCCGGTAAACAAGAACGGTCATTATTTTATTTAATACGCCCATGGAAAAAGGGATCGGCTGTTTATGAGATTGTTTTTCCACCACCTTTTTACCGATGGATTCACCCATGTAAAATAATTTTTTCTTCAGCCAGCCCGAATCGGATATTTTGACGCGTATGCGGGAGGCCATATCTTCCCAGAAACGTGACGACGTAATAATCATGGCGGGACCGATATCTCTGAAATCTTCGAGCACCGTCTCCGCAGTTTCCGGGAAGTTCATGCACATGGCGCTTTGGAGCGCAACTCCCATCCCCCACATCTGATCTACAATCCACGCCGGCGGAGACATTGACAACCAGTTTTCTTCCGGTTTTATCTTCGTTTCCTCCACCCACTGAGCAGCCATGGCGGTGAGATTGCGATGCGATAACATGGCCAGCTTGGGTACGCCGGTGGTTCCGGATGTCTGAATCATAACGGCGATATCATCAGGCCGTCCTTTATTGATTTCTTCTTCGACAAAACCCGGATGCTCTTTGATGAAATCTTCGCCTGTTTTTAAAAGATCGGCATAACTGATCAGCCAGGGATCATCCCCGTAAGACGACATGCCTGTCGGATCTATATAAACGACTTTTTTTGTCTGGGGCAATTTATCTTTGACCTCCAGCAGTTTATCAACCTGTTCCTGATCCTGAACGACAACAACGGGCGAGTTAATGCGTTTTATGGAAAAAACCAGTTCATCGGCAACCGACGATGTAAACAGATTAAGGGTTGTCGCGCCAAGCGCGTGCGCGGCAAGTTCCGAAAAAAGCCATTCAGGATGATTGTGAACAACCATGCAGACGTTTTCACCGCGCCGCAGATTCAGGGCGGCAAATCCCGCGGCGGTGATTTGCATGTAACGGCAATATCCGGCCCAACTGTATTTCTGCCAGATACCGTAAGCTTTTTCGCGAATCGCCGTTTTGGCATCGCCGTACCTCGCGGCATTCTCCACTAACAATTGCGGCAGGGTAGCTTTGTTTTTATAAGTGTTTTGTCCTTCTTTATACAAAATGTAATGCCTTTAAAAGTTATATTGCTTCAGCTTCACCGAGATAAGCCTTGATGACATCGGGATTGGCACTGATCTCCTGGGCGCTTCCCTCCCCCAGCTTTTCTCCAAAATTCAAAACCATAATTCGCCGGGAAATGCTCATGACGATAGACATGTCATGTTCGACCAGAATCATGGTGAGTCCCCATCTCTGATTCAATTCCAGAAGAAAGCGGACCATGTCTTCCTTTTCTTCCATGTTCATGCCGGCAAAGGGCTCATCAAGAACCAAAAGCTTCGGCTCCAGCGCGAGCGCGCGTCCCAGTTCGACTCTTTTCATCATTCCATAAGGCAGAGATCCTACTGTTTTTTTCCGGATGGACTGCATTTCCAGAAAATCTATAATCTCTTCGAGGGCCTCTCTGTGACGGATTTCTTCTTTTTGGACAGAAGCGGAAAAAAGGCAGGAACGCCAGACACTGTAGTGGCAATGAATATGACGCGCCAGCATCATATTGGCAAGCACCGTCATACCCGGAAAAAGTTCTATATTCTGGAAAGTTCTGCCAATTCCAACACCAACAAGTTCGTGAGTGTGCAAATCGGTAATATCCTTTCCGTTGAACATTATTTTGCCCTGCTGGGCGTGATAGAACCCGGTGATGCAATTAAGCAGGCTTGTTTTGCCTGCTCCATTGGGGCCGATAATGGCCATTAATTCACCGGTATGAACTTTGAGATCAACATCCTTGACGGCGATAACTCCGCCAAAGCTTAAGTGCAAATGCTCAATCGAAAGTTCTGCCTCTTTATCTTCTTTGCGCCGGTTTACCATGATTGACGGCCGGCTGCGAAAAGCCTTCATTAAAACCTCTTTGCTTGCAGACGCTGCCGGAGATTTTATCGCCTCTGGCAACGCCTGCATTACAAACCGTTATTTTTTGAGCAATTTTATTTTATCTTTGCCGGGAACATAAAAATTCGTGAGCGGCGTATACGTTCCGTCTTCTTTTACCCTGACCATGCGAGCGGTGAAAGACGCGCCATGATCATTTTTTGTGTAAGTTATTGCCGGCACTAAACCGCCGAAATCTTCATTCTTAAAGGATTCCAGAGCGGCATTGATTGTTTCCGGATTGATGACTTTATTTTTTTCATAAGCACGCATAAAGGCGCGTTCCATAATCATGCCGATAACAACGCCTTCCCAGTAGGAAGCATCAAATTTATCCACTGTATTATAACGTTTCCATAAGTTCTGCATGATAGCCATTCCTTTGGATTTATCGGAAGGTAAACCTCCCGGAAACTGAATAACAAGCCTGTCGCGAATGAGCCCTTTGCCCATCTTGAAAAAGTCGGGATCGGTTGATGTCCACGTTCCCAGAAAAACGGGGCTGTAGTTTATACGGTCGGCGCTTTTGAATGCCGTGATGATCGCGGAAGGCAGCATTTGCATAAAGACATACTCCGCCCCTGCTTTCTGCAAACGAAGAAGCTCCGTATTGAGATCTACCGTTTTCGGCGGAAACTCTTCCACGGCCACAAGATTAATCCCAAGTTTCTTGGCGTAGTCCCTGCTTGGAGCATGAATAGAACGGCCATAGGCGTTGTTGTAGGTCAGAAGACCGACTTTGGGAGCATCCTTTCCTTTGTGAATAGCTTTAATGTATTCAAACACGGCATAGCAATCCATTTTGTAGCTGCCGAAAGGAAGATACATATAATCAACCGGGCTTTCCAGTATTTCCCAGCTTGTGGAAAAATTGATCGCCGGTACTTTATATTTTTGGATAATGGGCTTTGCCGCCAATCCCTCGCCTGCTCCCCAGGTCGCTATCATATCTACTTTATCCTGAAGAATAAATTTCTGCACCGCGGCTTGAGCCTCAGGCACTTTATAGGCCGTATCAAAAGGTATCATTTCAATCTTGTTCCCGTAGACACCGCCCTTGACCTCATTAACATAGTTGAAATAATCCCGCAGACCCTTTTCATGGAATTGCCCCCATGTTGACGCGGGACCCGTCAGATTGATCGCGGCTCCGACTTTAATGGTTTTGGCCTGCAGGCAGCCGGCACCGGCAATCAGAAAAATAGCGGATAAAATTGTAATTAAAACCCTGTTTTTCATATTCACGTTCCTCCCCTTTTCCTCTTTTTTTTAAAAAAAGTATTGCCAACAAGATGGCAAAAAAAAACCGTGGGCTGATATTTATCTGCCCACGGTTCATTACCCTGTCTTAATGGTCATGATTCTGTCAGGCAGACCTTGTCGTTAATAAAAGTAAAAAAATAAATAAAGACTGCCATTTTTAAAAAGTATATTTTTAACATATCCGTTAACGCCTCTTGATTGAGGCATATAGAGCAACTAATCCCGAAAAGTCAAGTAAAAAAGAAACAAACGTTTTTAGCATCATTATTCGATGCCAAGTTTTTCCAGGCGGTAGCGTAATGAATCGAATGTGATATTTAATAACTCGGAGGTTCTCTTTTTCGATCCTTTCGCTCTTTGTAACGCTTTTTCAATCATTTTCCTTTCGATTTTTTCCATTTCCGTATTTAAGTCTATTCCCTTGTCGCTAATTTCGATATCAAATTTAGACGCGCCTTCAGCCGTATTAGAGTATAACGTTAAATTTTCCGGCAAAATGATATTAGAGCTTTCCATGGCAACACTGCGTTCAATAATGTTTTCCAACTCACGGATATTTCCCGGAAAATCATAATTCATCAACAATTCCATCGCGTAAGATGAAATATTTCTGATTTCTTTGCCGAACATTACCGCGTACTTCGCGATAAAATTATCGATCAGCAGGGGAATATCCTCTCTGCGTTCTCTAAGCGGCGGTATAAAAATAGGGATAACATTTAAACGATAATAAAGGTCTTCACGAAATTCACCCGTTTTAACTCTTTCCTGCAAATTCTGGTTGGTCGCGGAAATGATGCGCACGTCAACCTTGATGTCTTCCGCGCCGCCGATTCGCCGAAAAGTTTTTTCCTGAACGACGCGTAAAAGTTTCACCTGCAAAACCGGAGACAATTCCCCTATTTCATCCAGAAATATGGTGCCGCCCCGCGCCATTTCGAAAAATCCGGGACGGTCGGCATAAGCGCCGGTAAAAGAACCTTTCATATATCCAAAAAGCTCGCTTTCCAGAAGATTTTCCGGTATTCCGCCGCTGTTAATGGCTACAAAGGGCATTTTGGATCGTAAAGAGTTTTCATGAATCGCGCGGGCGACAAGCTCCTTGCCGGTTCCGCTTTCTCCTAAAATCAAAATATTCGCCTGAGTATCCGACACTTTTTTAATGGTCGCGAATATTTTAAGCATTTCCCTGTTTATTCCAATCATGCCGCAAAACGTATTTTTCCCCGAAGTATCCGTTTTCGATTCTTCTTCGGAAGCATGATTTTCAATTAATCCCCGCTTCAACAATGCGGAACGCACGACTTTTTTCAGCTCTTCGATGCTTTGTCCTTTCTCCACATAGTCATAAGCTCCCTCTTTCATCGCGTTGATTGCTGTTTCTCCCGAAGCATAAGCTGTAATAAGAATAACAATGGCATCCGGATTCTGGTCTTTGATGATTTTAAGGAATTCAATACCGTTGATCTTGGGCATTTTCAAATCGGTGATAATCAGGTCAAAGTCGGTCTTCTTGCATAATTCAATGGCCTTCAGGGGTTCTCCGACGCTGGTTACATCGTAGCCTTCGTTTACTAACATGATCTCCATGAATTCCCTCATGCCCTGATCGTCATCAACCACTAAAATTTTTGCCATGTTCTTACCTCTCCTTCATCTCGAGAGTATTATGATCTTGGATGTTTTCTGCTTTCCACCGGCAGCCATACGGAGCAGCTTGTGCCCTTGCCCTCCACGCTCTCTATTTTAATTTTACCCTTATACCCTTCAACAATGTGATTGACAATCGGCAATCCCAAACCGATTCCCTTTTCTTTATTCGTAAAAAAAGATTCAAAGATTTTGTTCAAATCACTTTCCTTAATACCGCATCCGGTATCCGAAACTTTAATTTGAGCGTATTTGTTTTTATCATCCAATTCATCCAGTTTGGTTTCAATAGATAAAATTCCTCCCTCATCCATGGACTGGACGGCATTCAGCACAACATTATTTATAATTTGTCTCACTTGTTCCTTGTTGGCAAAAACACAGGCATCGTCCGAGAAAACTTTTACGATTTCTATTTTTTCAGTCCAGTATTTATCTACTTTAACATGTTCCAGCACTTCCTCAATCACTTTATTGATATCCACTAATTCCCGCGTCGCCGGAACCGGACGCGCCAGTGAAAGAAAATCGCGCACAAAACACTCCAGTTGATCTTTACCGCGCATAACGATGCCCATCAAACGCTTGTTGGTTCCTTCAAGTTCTAACTCCGGCTTCAAAAGCTCCAACGAACCGCTTATGGCTGCCAGAGGATTCCTCATCTCATGGGCGAGACCCGCGGCCATCTCGCCCATCAAAGCCAGTTTTCTGCTTTTCTCCAGCTTTTCCTCCATCTGTTTTATTTCTGTTAAATCCTGAAAGATAATAATATGGCCGATTTGTTCTTCGTTGCGGTCTTTTAATGAAGATATGGAACAGCCCAGATGAATACTATTTCCCCTGCCCCCTTTTATTCTTACAGCCATACGATTCCGGAGTGATTCCGGAGTTTCCTTTTTTTCAAACAACGACACAAATTCCGGTATAACATTTTCCAGGAGGTTATTTTCTATGGCACTGAATTTAAATCCTGTAATTTCTTCCGCCGCCCTGTTAAAAGTTTTTATCCGGCCATTCAAATCGATTGTCATCACTCCCGTTTCCACCGATTCAATAATGCTGCGGAAAAGCCGGTCAAGCCGATTGAATTCCGACTCTTTTTCTTTTAATAAAGACAATGTCTTCTTTTCCTGCTCAACGGCAAAACTGACCAGAAAAGCCAAAACATAAAAAGATATAATATGCACCATGACATTGGTCAGGGCGTCAGCGGCATTTATTTCATATTCATATTTAATAAAGGATATGGGAGGCATTAATTTGTAGAATTCAAGATCCAAAAGCAAACCGTAGAATATACCGGAAGCGGAAGCGACAATCAGCCCTCCTTTTCTGCCGATAAATATTACCGAATAAATGATGATCAGCGTGTAAAAAAGAGAATAATCGATCTGAGTGTTGCCAAACATAAAGACAAGAATCGTCGTGACAATAGTATCCACGGCTATCTGTAAATACAAATTGTTCTTTATATTTTCCCCGAACTTAAAAAGAAAAATATAAATAACCGAGAACAGATAAATTGCGATAGAGATAAGATAAAAACAGTTGATCGTTGTTTGAACTACAGGAAATAACTGTCTTTTAATATCCATAAAAACAGTAATACCGAGGAAAAAAGTTGTAATGACAACTCTGGATATGATTAAAAAGAATAACCGGCGCTCATTTTTTTCTTTTGAAAAGGTTTCTGCTTGCATTATAAATATCCGTTTCCTTTTTTTGTACAAAACAGTATTTAAGTTATAATATAATATTTTAGCAGTTTTAGCTAATAAATTTGAATTATTTCGTTTACGGAATAAACTTTAAAAAATATGCGCAGACCATTAATCTCTCTTTTAATCGCGTTAACCGCGGGTATTCTTGCCGGCGGCAGTCTTGAGTCCTTCTATTATCCTTTATTAACCCTGATGGCTTTGAATCTTTTTTTGCTTTTTTTAACCCTAAGGAATAAATGGCCAGTTACCGGTTTGCTTTTAATGATAAGTTTAACCTTTTTGCTGGGCGTATTTAACATTCAAAAGCAATCTTATTTTATCGAAGATGACCAAAACATATGCCGGTACATTGATAAAGGCAAAGTTACCATCGAAGGCATTGTAATAGAAAGTCCTGTCTCACGCCTGGATAATAATGTATTAACTGTGCGCTGTCTGCGATTAATACAGGACAAATCAAATATTGCCGTCGCGGGCGATATCCGTCTTACGATTCCATCGGAGATGAATTTCCAGTATGGAGATTTTATCCGTTTTCATTCCACTTTAAAGAAAATACAGAGTTTTAAAAATCCGGGCAGCCATAATTTTGAACGTATTCTAAACTTTCAGGGCATTTATGCCTCCGGAGCTGTCAATAACAGCTCGGAGATTATTCTTCTGAGAAATAGTTCGGCAAGCAGTACAAGAATGAAACTGGAATCTTTCAGAAATTACTTGAAACAAATCATTTACAATAACGCTCCTTCGCCTCAAAGAGGAGTCATTGAAGCGATGACGATCGGCAATCAGAATGAAATTCCCGCCGATCTGAGGGACAATTTCAACAAGACGGGCACCGCGCATCTCTTATCCATTAACGGTTTGCATATCGGAATCATTGCGGCTTCCGCATTTTTCTTTGTCTTTCTAATCTTAAAAACATCGGAATACATGATGCTCAGATTTAATATTATCAAAATAGCAACCGCGGCCGCGTTCCTCATGGTCATGATTTCCGCTTTGATCGCCGGAATGAGAATTCCCGTGCTCCGCTCGACTCTCATGGCGTCTGTTTTTGTGGTTGCCCTGTTTGCCGGAAAACAAAGAGATCTTTATAATACTCTGGCCATAGCGGCATTAATTATTCTGGTTATTACACCTGCAGCTCTTTTTGACAGTTCCTTTCAACTTTCTTTTATTGCTGTTTTGGCGCTAATTTACATCATGCCCCGGTTTAGCGATTTACATTTAAAACAGATATCCGGCTTTCCTTTATGGCTACAAAGTATTATCCGGTATGTCTATTTATCCGCCCTTGTCTGCATCGCTGTGACAATCGGCACCCTGCCTTTGATCGTTTATTATTCCAATTATGTCTCTTCCATCACAATAATTGCTAACCTGATTTCCGTTCCGCTTTTGGGAACACTGTCGCTGACGATATGCATGTTTTTTATCCTTTTTGCCTTCTTTTCGCCGATGATCGCCGGGTACTGCATTAAACTGGCTTCGTTCACCGTGGGGATATCAGTGAGTATAATCAATAAATTAGCGGCTCTCCCATGGTCTTCTTTCAGCATCACAACACCGAACCTGCTCGAAATTGCCGTTTTTTACTTATTCATTTTTCTTATTATACAATACATGGATGCGCGGAAAAACCGGGAAACGCCCAAAGCATTTTCACCAAAACGCCTGAAGATTTTAAAATATTTATTGATTATTACGATTTTATTTTGCGTTACGAATATAACTTATCTTACGTTCAAAGATAAGTTATCATCCGATTTGAAAGTTACGGTGATTGATGTAGGACAGGGAAATTCCACGCTGATACAGTTTCCCGGCGGAAAAACAATGATGATCGATGGCGGCGGTTTTGCCGGGAGCTCTTTTGATGTCGGCAAATCCGTTCTCGCTCCTTTTCTATATCACCGGAGAATCAGCCATATCGACATGGTAGCGCTAAGCCACCCTCATCCGGATCATCTGCTGGGGTTGATTTACGTTATGAACAATTTTGCCGTCCGGCAGGCATGGAGATCGAATTTGCCGATTGATTTGGAAGAATATCCGGAATGGGAAAAAGCGATTAAGCGTAACAATATCGATGTCTATTATGTCTCCAATAAATTTCCGGAAAGAATATTTAACGGTGTCCGGGTCAATGTTCTATGGCCGCCGGATTATCCCACAGACGATTTGAATAATCTTTCTTATGATGAAATCAATGATTCTTCAGTGGTTTTAAAAATAACTTACGGCAGGGTAAAATTTCTTGTACCCGGCGATATTTCCTCTGATACTGAAATGCAGCTTATGAAATCCAAAGCCGATATTAAAAGCGATGTTCTGATCGTTCCTCATCACGGTTCCGTGTATTCCAGCAGCGCCGAATTTATTAAAGCGGTCGGCTGCCGTTACGCGGTAGTCAGCGCGGGAAAATCAAATGTGTTTAAGCATCCCCATCCGTTAGTTCTTCAAAGATACCGTGAGGCCGGTGTCCGCATTTTTCGGACGGACCGCGACGGAGCAATAACTTTTACGACCGACGGAAACAAATTAAATGTCGTACCATTTGTTAAAAAATAGACCCATGTCAGATAATCCGCTTTTGCAGTAATCACGCTCAAAATGTTTTCCGGCAATAAATATATTGACATTATAAATTTTGAGCTCTATAATTTAAACGTAAGTAAATCAAAGTAGTTATCGTAATTTTTTGTCTTTTCTTGTTATCAAGCTGGTGGGCTTAATGTTTCAACCATTCACTGATCAACTCATTTACGGTAATGCTCCTGCGGTCATCGGAGTTATTCTTAACTGACCTGAGAGAAAATTGCGCTATGAAAAGCAAAACCAAAACCAATTTCATAGACAAAAAGCAGGTTGGATCCGTAATGGCGGGATCATCGCGGGGCCGAAAATCTTTGTTGTCAAAAAAGAGTAAAGAAACAGGCGGCCATGAATCCGTATTAAAAAATTCCGCTTCCGTGAGAAAACGTGCAGCCAGGCCGCTAAATACGGAAGACGCCCAGAGATACCGCGATATCATGGAAAATATTGCGGATGGATATTTTGAAGTAGACCTGGCCGGTAACTTTACCTTTTTTAACGATGCAGTCTGTCGTGTTCTCGGATACACAAAAGAAGAATTACAAGGCATGGACAGCCGGCAGGTAAATAGTAAAGACGACCATAAAAAAGTTTTTCAGGCGTATAATAAAGTTTATAAAACAGGGAAACCTCTCAAAGCATTTTGCTGGCGGATTATAAGAAAAGACGGCGCCGAGAGATATATTGAAGGATCTATCTCGTTACGCAAAGATTCATCAGACAGACCCATAGGATTTCGCGGAATTGCCAACGACGTTACCGAGCGTAGGCAGACAGAAGACAAATTACGCGCCGAAGAACAGCGGTTCAGGACTCTTGCCGAGCAATCTTCAGACATCATTATTCTCGTAAATCGAAGCGGTAAAGAAAATTCTGGGATATAAAGTTGAGGATAGAATCGGCGACAACGCGTTTAAAAACATCCATCCTGATGATCTGCCTCTTGTTGTCAATTCATTAAACAGATTGATAGCAGATAAAAATGCCCCACCTCAGCAGGATGAAATCCGCATTCGTCACATCGATGGAAACTGGCGTTACTTCGAAAGCATGGCCAACAATCTAAAACAGGATAACGGCGCTGAGGCAATCATTGTCAATCTGCGCGATATCAGCGACCGCAAGCAAGCTGAGGAATCCATTAAAAAAGCATCCAACGAATGGCAGGCGACTTTTGACGCTGTAAACGACGCGATCTGCCTGATAGATGTTGACCAGCGCATCATTCGCTGTAACCGGACCATGAGCGAAATGTTTGCTATCCCACAGGAAGAGTTGATCGGGAAACACTGCTGGGAGATAGTACACGCAACAAAAGAACCGGTTCCGGAGTGCCCGGTAATCAAGATAAAAAGCTCGCTACGCCGGGAAGAAATGGAACTCTACCGGGAAGGAAAGTGGCTGAACATTACGGCTTATCCCGTGCTGAATGATAACCACGTGCTTGCCGGCATGGTTCATATTATCAAAGACATCACCGAGCACAAACGATCGGATGAGGCGCTTCTCCGCTCTGAAGAGGATTATAGAACGCTCTTTGAACAGAGTGTTGACGGTATCATCATCATTGCTGAATCGGGTATCGTCATGGCCAATAATGCATACTGCGTCATGCGCGGTCTTCCTCTAGAAAAAATATTGGGCACGAAACCGCTTGACATTCTTCATCCTGAGGACAGGAAAATAGCCGAACAAAAAATGAAAAAGATGCGATCAGGCGAGCCGGCTCCTGAAGAAGGCATTTATCGTGCTATCCGGCTGGATGGTTCTGTCGCGTGGGTCAACCTGCGAAGCAAGCTCATCGAGTGGAAAGGAAAGCCTGCATTTCAAACCATCGTCCGCAATATCACTGATCGCAAACACGCCGAGGAAGAATTGAAAAAGGCCTTACTATTCAATGAGGCTATTATCGACAGCATCCCGGGCATTGTTTACCTTTATGATGATACAGGCCGTCTGGTGCACTGGAACAGAAAAAGCGAAGAGGTAACAGGCTATTCCGGTGAAGAACTCAAAGGCAGGCACGCTCTGGCGTTCTTCAGCGGCCGCGATATGTCCATCATCAAACAGGGCATCGCTGAAACGATGACGAGCGGGCATTCATCCGTCGAGGCCAGTATGATCACAAAAGACGGGCGATCCATTCCCATGATTTTCACCGGTGTCAAACTCAGCATTGCCAATCAGGATCATCTTCTTGGCATCGGCATTGATATTACCAATGCCAAAAGAGCGCAGGAAGCTCTACGGGAAAGTGAAGAAAAATTCCGCATTCTCACCCAATCTTCCCCAACAGCCATTCTGCTGTATCAAGACAACAAATGGATATACGCGAATTCTGCCGCATCCCAGATCACGGGTTACACGAATCAGGAACTCATGAATATGAATTTCTGGGATATGGTTCACCCCGATGATAAACAATTGGTCCGGGAGCGGGGCCAGAAGCGTCAGAGAGCCGAAGACGTAACAAGGCGATATGAATTCAAAATTATTTCTAAAGGCGGTACGGTCAAATGGGTTGATCTTTCCGGAGAGACCATAGTCATCAACGGGCAACCGGCCGGAATCATTTCGGTTCTGGATATCACCGAACGTAAAATAGCGGAAGAGGAACTGAAGGAAAGTGAGGAGCGTTACCGGACATTTTTCAATACCTCCAGGGACTGTGTTTTTATATCATCATTGGATGGACATTGGATCAATATGAATGACGCGGCCATTGATTTATTCGGTTATTCCAGCAGGGATGAACTCATGCAGGTGAATATCTCTGATCTCTACGTAAAAGCCCAGGACCGTGCAAAATACATTAATACAGCCATAGAACACGGCACAACCAAGGATTATCCCGTTGATTTGCTTAGAAAAAACGGCGAAGTAATCCACACGCTCATCACATCGGCAGTTCGATACGATACCAAGGGCAATGTCATAGGACTGATGGGAACAATTAAGGACATTACCGAACGAAAAAAGGCGGAAGATGAAATCCGCCGCCTCAACGAATCCCTCGAGCAGCGTGTGCGCGAACGCACCACCGAACTGGAAGCTTTTTCCTATTCGGTCTCTCACGACCTGCGAGCCCCCTTAAGAGCAATCGACGGATTCAGCCAGGCGCTTCTGGACGACTACGAGACCAAGCTCGATTTGCAAGGGCGGGATTATCTGGCAAGAATCAGGACATCCACCCGTCTGATGGCGGAACTTATAGAAGACCTGTTGAAACTCTCCCGGATTACGCGAACGGATATGGATATAGTTCCGCTAAATCTCACCCGGATGGCCAGGGCCGTCATAGATGAATTGCAGAAGTCTCACCCCAGGCGGATTGCCAATATAAAAATTGCCGACACTCTGGAAGATTTTGCTGACCCGAGATTAATACGCATCGTTCTAGAGAATCTACTCGGCAATGCCTGGAAATTCACGGGGAAAAAGCCTGTCGCCGAAATCGAATTCGGATCAATAAAGAAAAATAACAAGAAAATATATTTTATCCGCGATAACGGAGCCGGATTCGATATGGAATACGCTGAGAAATTGTTCGCTCCGTTTCAGCGCCTGCATAATGTTGAAGAATATCCGGGCACGGGAATCGGTCTGGCTACCGTAAAGCGTATTATTCACCGCCACGGAGGCACGGTCTGGGCCGAAGGCTTGCCCGGCCAGGGCGCGACTTTTTATTTCACGCTTCAGGAATAATAAACAAGAGGGATCTCTTGTTTATTATATAAAAAACTAATGTCGGAAGACAATTTTTGACGATGTTGTATGGGCGTCTGGCGCATCCGGAAGGAGATGGAAAAATGTCTGCTTTGCTTCGTGTTTTAATTGTCGATGATTCGGAAGATGACGCCCGTCTGATTATACGCAAACTTTCGAGTGGAGGCTATAACCCGGCATGGGAAAGAGTGGATTCTTCCGAAGCGATGAAAAGCGCTCTGAAGCGTGAAGACTGGGATATTATCCTCTGCGACTACAAAATGCCCAATTTCAACGCGTCAGCCGCGTTGAAACTCGCTCAGAGTAAGAAGACGGATATACCATTTATTATTGTATCTGGCGCTATCGGAGAGGACACGGCGGTGGCCTCCATGAAATCCGGCGCGTATGATTATGTGATGAAAGATAAACTTGCGAAGCTCGCGGTTGCGGTAGACAGGGCGATTCGCGAAGCGAAAGTCCGCCGGGATAAAAAACACACGGAAGAAATGTTAAAAATGAGCCGGGAGAATTTTCGCCATTCACTTGACGATTCTCCGCTGGGAGTGCGTATTGTCACCTCAACCGGTGAGTTAATCTACGCCAACCGGGAAATGCTGAATATATACGGTTATGACAGTATCGAAGAGATGAAATCGACGCCCCGTGAAAAAAGGTATACCCCGGAGTCTTGCACCGAACATGAAGTAAGAAAAGCCAAAAGAAGACGCGGCGAGCGTGTTCCGTCAAATTATGAGATCAGCATCATCTGCAAGGATGGAACCATTCGCAACCTTGAAGTATTCCGCAAGCAGGTGCTGTGGAACGGCGAGATACAATTTCAGGCATTATACAATGATATTACAAAACGAAAACAGGCCGAAAAAAACCTGCGGGACAGTGAAGAACGTTATCGCATTGTCGTGGAGCACGCCCACGAATCCATCATCATCACTCAGCACTCCAGTATTGTCTTCGCCAATAGCGCCGCGGCTGAAAACACCGGTTATACCGTAGGAGCCCTGACGTCAGGCGGATTTAAAAAACTTATCCATCCCGATGATATCGATATGGTCATCGATTATCACAAAAGAAGATTGAACGGCGAAAAAGTTCCTTCCATTTATTCTTTCAGAATTATTTGCCGCGATAAAACGGTGAAGTGGGTGGAACTCAATGCCACATTGATTCAATGGGAGAAAAAACCGGCCATCCTGAATTTTCTAAAAGATATCACCGAGCGTAAACTGCTGGATGAAGAACGCAGTGAAAGTTTTAAGCGGACGAGGGAAACTCTGGACGCCACCGTTAATTCGATCGCCATGATTGTGGAGACGAGAGACCCTTACACGACCGGTCATCAACTGCGGGTGTCTCATCTGGCCCGGGATATTGCCTCGGAAATGGGTTTGACTCTCGATCAAAAAGAATTCATCGGCACAGCCGCTATCATTCATGACATCGGTAAGTTATCCATACCGTCGGAAATTCTCAGCAAGCCTACAAAACTGACCACTCTGGAATTTGAACTCATTAAAACTCACTCCCAGTCAGGGTACAATATACTGAAGGATATTAATTTTCCCTGGCCTGTGGCTACTGTCATTCTCCAGCATCATGAAAGAATGAATGGATCCGGCTATCCCCGTAAGCTTGCTGGAAATGATATCCTTCTGGAAGCCAGGATCGTAGCAGTCGCCGATGTTGTTGAGGCCATCTCGTCTCACCGTCCATACCGGCCGACACTGGGGATTAATTTTGCTCTGGATGAAATTACCCGGAACAGATGCGTTCTGTATGACGCAAATGTTGTGGACGCGTGTCTTAGACTATTCCTGAATAAGCACTACACTTTCAATTAAGAAATTTTTCCCGTTTGTGATTACCTGAACGAGATGAATATAGAAGCTCTCTTTGGGAAGACCGCAGATTTCCTGGATTCTCCCTAAATTTTTAAGTCAGAATATCCATTAACTCCTTTTTTGCAGAGGGCCCGAAAGACGCAAATACTGCGGAATTCCCCCTTGACTTGCCACAGCCTTTTTTCCCATTGCCAAACATAACTGAATATGTTATGAAAACTGGCTTTAAAGAGTGACTATAAATTATGGAAAAAATTACAGTAATCAAAGGTTTTAAAGACATCCTGCCGGAAGATACTCCCCACTGGCGCCGGGTGGAATCAATTGCCAGAGAAGTTTTCGACACGTTCGGGTTTCGCGAAATTCGCGTACCCATTATGGAAAAGACGGAGCTGTTCAAACGAAGCATCGGGGAAACAACGGATATTGTCGAAAAGGAAATGTATACTTTTGCCGATCGCGATAATGAATATATAACTTTGCGTCCGGAAGCCACCGCTTCGATCATCCGCGCCTATATCGAACACAACATGTCGGCTGCGGAACCGGTCACAAAACTCTTTACAATGGGTCCGATGTTTCGCCGCGAAAGGCCGCAAAAAGGCCGCTTCCGGCAATTTCACCAAATCAATGTTGAACTCTTTGGCGATGATAAGCCTCAATCCGACGTGGAAATTATTTTGATGCTGATTCATTTTCTGGAATTGACCGGACTTACCGGGTTGGCTCTGGAAATTAATTCTCTGGGCTGCAGGGCATGCAGACCCGCTTTTTCAAAGGCGGTTGTCGATTATCTTAAAGGATCGGAAAAAGGACTTTGTCCTGACTGCCAGAGAAGAATCGTCACAAATCCCTTAAGGGTTTTCGATTGTAAAGTAGAGACTTGCGGCGCCATCATTGCCCGGGCACCCCGGATACTAGACTACTTATGCCCCGGCTGCAAAGAGCATTTCGACGAGGTTAAATCCTGTCTTGATGAACAAAACGTAAAATATACCGTTAATCCCAAAATGGTACGCGGTCTTGATTATTACGTAAAAACGGCTTTTGAAGTTAAATCGGGATCACTGGGCGCGCAAAATTCTCTCGCGGGCGGCGGCCGGTATGACGGTCTGGTCAGTGATCTCGGCGGACCCCAAACACCGGGAATCGGCTTTGGCGTTGGCATCGAACGGCTTCTTTCCTGTCTGCCTGAACTTGAAAAAGGACAATACAAGACAGATGTATTTATAGCGGCGCTTGGCCCGCAGGCGCAAAAAATCGGTTTTAAGCTTACCTGCGATCTGCGCAGGGCGGGAATTGCCGCGGCAATGGACTATTCCGGCAAAAGTTTAAAAAGCCAGATGAAACGCGCCGACAAATTAAACAGTTCCTACACGCTGATTTTCGGCGATAAAGAAATTTACGAAAAACGTCTTGAGCTTAGAAACATGAGGACAAAAGATCAGCAGGCTATTCCTTTGGATGGATTGCTTGCGTCATTAATTAAAATTATAAAAGAGAGGTAAAAAGTTTTGGCTGATTTTTTAACTAAAGATAAGAGAACTCATTACTGCGGTAATCTGGGCGTGGCTCTTATAGATCAGGAAGTGATCCTGATGGGCTGGGCGCATCGCCGCCGCGATCACGGCGGTGTTATATTTGTGGACTTACGCGACCGTGAAGGAATTGTGCAGGTTGTTTTTAATCCCGATGCCGGAGAAGATGTTCACGCAGAAGCGCATAAAATCCGCAGCGAATATGTGTTGGCCGTTAAGGGAAGAGTTCGCAAAAGACCGGAAGGCATGGAAAATCAGGCGTTAACGACCGGTGATATCGAAGTTATCGTCTCCGAACTGGAAATCATGAATGAATCCAAGACGCCTCCTTTTTCTTTTGATGATGAGGAAATATCGGAAAACGTGCGTTTAAAGTACCGTTATCTCGATCTGCGCCGTCCGGCCATTCAGCAAAATTTATTTTTACGCAGCCGTCTTGCGGCATCCACCCGTCATTATTTTGAACAAAACGGTTTTATTGAAGTGGAAACGCCTTTTCTGGGGAAAAGCACTCCCGAGGGCGCGCGCGATTATCTTGTGCCCAGCCGTATCAACAAAGGCACATTTTACGCGCTGCCGCAGTCGCCTCAGATATTTAAACAATTATTGATGGTATCCGGGTTTGACCGCTATTATCAGATTGTGAAATGTTTCCGCGATGAAGATTTACGCGCCGACCGTCAACCGGAATTCACGCAGATTGATGTCGAGATGTCTTTTATTACCGAAGAAGATATTATGAACATGATGGAAGGTCTGATGAAAGCCATCTTCAAGGCCTGTCTGAACAAAGAAATCGCCCTTCCCCTTCCCCGGCTGACCTACGCCGAGGCGATAAACCGTTACGGCAAAGATAACCCCGATGTGCGTTTCGGGATGGAACTGGTTGACTTGACCTCCATCGTCAAAAATTCCGGGTTTAAGCTTTTTAGTGAAGTAGCCTTATCCGGCGGAATTGTCAAAGCCATTAAAGTGGAACAAGCCTCAAGCCTCTCACGCAAGGACCTGGACGGGCTGAAGGATTTTGTCGAAATTTACGGAGCCAAGGGACTGGCCTGGGCAAAAGTCAACGCCGCCGACTGGACTTCACCTATATTCAAATTTCTCAAACCCGAAGAAGTGGAAGGCATCGCCAAAGCCCTGAACGTCAAAGAAGGTGACGTTATTTTCTTCGTTGCAGATACCCCGCGTGTCGTCAATGACTCGCTCGGCAATTTACGAATACATCTGGCCAGGAAATTAAATTTAATCGATCCTGAAGCGCTGGCCTTTACCTGGATTACGGAATTCCCGCTGATGGAATATTCCGAATCGGAGAAACGTTTTGTTTCCACGCATCATCCTTTTACATCGCCGTTTCTGGAAGATTTGCCGCTTCTGGCTACCGATCCCGGCAAAGTCCGCGCGCGGGCGTATGACCTCGTTCTCAACGGTTCGGAAATCGGCGGCGGCAGCATCCGTATTCACCGCAAAGACGTCCAGGCGCAGGCCTTTGCCGCTCTGGGATTATCCGATGAAGATGCCCGCGCTAAATTCGGCTTCCTGCTCGAAGCGCTCGAATTCGGCGCACCGCCTCACGGAGGCCTGGCTTTCGGGCTTGACCGTTTGACCATGATCATGACGCGAGCGGAATCCATCCGGGACGTAATTGCTTTTCCGAAAACACAGAAAGCATCCGACCTGATGTCGGACGCGCCTTCAAAAGTCAGCATAGAGCAGTTAATGGAATTATCGTTAAAAATTGTTCAATAATAAATACTGGAGATCGCGATGGTAAAATCGAAAACCCCCAAAAAAGCGGCCGTTAAAAAAAGTAAAGCCATAAAAAAGTTCAAATTAAAAGAACTGGATGAGCCGAATTTATATAAAGATATATTTCCCTACAGCGAAGTCAGCAAGATTGTTTTCGACAACAAGATCGTCCCCATGCGTCCGGCCAAGGATATTTTTATCACGGACACGACTTTCCGGGACGGCCAGCAGTCACGGCCTCCCTACACCGCGGAACAGATTGTTAAAATATTCCAGCTTCTCAGTAAACTCGGAGGCCCCAACGGCGTAATCCGTCAATCGGAATTTTTTCTTTACAGTAATAAGGACAAAGAAGCCGTAAGAGAATGCATGGAACTCGGCCTGCGTTATCCGGAAATTACGAGTTGGATCAGGGCGGCAAAAGAAGATGTTCCCCTGGTCAAAGAATTCGGTCTTAAGGAAACCGGCCTTCTCACCTCCGTTTCCGATTACCATATTTTCCTTAAGCTCAATAAAAAAAGGAGCCAGGCGATGGACGATTATCTGGGTGTCGTTAAATCCGTTCTGGATTTAGGAATCATTCCCCGCTGCCACTTTGAAGACGTCACCCGCGCCGATATTTACGGTTTCTGCATTCCTTTCGCGCAGGAATTGATGAACCTGCGGGAAGAAAGCGGTATTAATATAAAAATCAGGCTTTGCGACACCATGGGTTACGGCGTTACTTATCCCAGCGCGTCGCTTCCCCGCAGCGTTGACAAGCTTGTCCACGCCTTTATTCATGACGCGGGCGTTCCCGGCCATTTGCTGGAATGGCACGGCCACAATGATTTTCACAAGGCCATGATTAACGCGACAACCGCATGGCTCTATGGGTGCTGCGCGGCCAATTCCACCCTTCTGGGTTTGGGTGAAAGAACGGGAAATCCGCCCATTGAAGGATTGATATTTGAATACATCGCGCTTAAGGGAAACAATGGTATAGATACAACGGTTATTACCGATATCGCCGAATATTTTGAAGCGGAAATCGGCGTGAAAATACCGCATAACTATCCTTTTGTCGGTTCCGCCTTCAATGTCACCAGCGCCGGTGTTCACGCCGACGGACTTATTAAATGCGAAGAAATTTACAACATATTCGATACCCGGAAAATTCTAAAACGACCGATTACCACAACGATCACCGATAAATCCGGAAACGCCGGTATCGCTTTCTGGATTAATCAGCGTTTTAATCTGGAAGGCAACAAAATTGTGGATAAAAGACATCCGGCAATTTCTAAAATTCATAAGTGGGTCATGGAACAATACGAGGCCGGCCGCATCACCTCTATTTCTCCCGAAGAGATGGAGAAAAGAGTCCGCCTGTATCTGCCTGAATACTTTATGTCGGAATTGGAAAAAATCAAATTTATGGCTGAACAAGCGGCCATTGCCGAGGTCGAACAAATTATCGAACATCCGATCATGAAGACCATGAACACGGAAGAACAAGAAGCTTTGATGCAGGAATTTGTGGATGAACATCCCTCCATTCAATTTGCTTACATCGTTGATATGAACGGCCGGAAGACAACAAAAAATATCACGAATATTGCCGATCGCGCCAAGTATGAAAACTATGGAGTCGGCACAGACCAGTCCGACCGGGAATGGTTTATCAAACCGCTACGGACGGGCAAGGTTTATGTTTCCGATTTCTTTATTTCCAAAATGACCGGAATTTTATGTTTTACGGTTTCCGCTCCTATTGTTGATGCCAAGGATGAAATGATCGGAATTTTCGGCGTGGATATACAGTTTGAAGATTGGGTGAACAGAGCCGAAGAAATGGACGGCATGGATCATATCGCCCTGCGCGCCGAATACACGGAAATGAAATCCAAAGCCAAACACGGCCATCACTAGTAAAACTCACGTTTTTTGAAACACAATGAACCGGAACGTTATTGTTTAGCTTCTCACGCAATACCAGGGCATTGTGGGGCTAATAATGACTTTATCAGGAAAGTATGGCAAAGGCTTAATTAAAATCCTTGCCGACGCTTAATTAGTAGCCTTTTGAAACCCGGCTATTCATAACTTTCGGTAGTCCTCAAATCGTCAACTTCAATAAAGATGTAAGACCTTGACCTGTCATCAATGATTTTATTTTCTTTAGCATCATGATATAGAGAATAGAGTTTTTGAAATCTGTTTTTTGTGAATGATTTGACTTGCGCGTTTAAAGGAACCCAAAAAACCGGATATGTTCAATAAGATAACTATCAGTCCAGGCAGACAGAAATTGATCGTTTATATCGTTCTGACAGTGGTCACAGGGGCTGTTTACTGGCAGGTAAATCAATATGGTTTCGTAAGTTTCGACGATCAGGTTTATGTCACCGGGAACAATCACATTCGGTCAGGAATCACGCTCGATGGTTGTCTGTGGGCATTGCGCACACATTTTTTTGATTTATGGAATCCCCTCGTTTGGCTTTCCTTCATGTTCGATTATCAACTTCACGGCCTGAATGCCGGCAGCTATCATCTAACCAACCTGATTTTGCATATTCTCAGCACATTATTGCTTTTCTGGCTCTTTAACCGCATGACAGGGGCCATCTGGCGAAGCGCCTTTATTGCCGCGCTCTTCGCTCTGCATCCGTTTCATGTGGAATCAGTCGCGTGGATATCTGAGCGCAAAGATGTCCTAAGCGCATTTTTCTGGATGCTGACCTTATGCCTTTATGTCTATTACACAGAAAAACCGCTTATAAGAAGATATCTGCTTGTTATGATTTCATTTGTGTTAGCGCTTATGAGCAAGCCCATGGTGGTTACCCTGCCCCTGATTATGATTCTTTTGGATTACTGGCCGCTGGGTCGTCTTCAATCACAAAAAACCGCCGAAATACAGGTTTTCGATAGGCCCGTGTCTATCGGCAAGAAAAAAAAGAAGAACAAAGCGGACAAAGTTGCGTCAGAGAAAAACATGACTCAAGCTCAGGCGAAAAAATTACCGGAAACAAAAATTGCGGGAATAATTCCCGTATGGCAGCTATGGGAAAAGATACCTTTTTTTATATTGTCTGCCATTCTTGTTTCCTTCATACTTTGTAATCCGGGTGAACAGGATTCATCGTTAAAAGTTTTCTCCCTGAGCTCCCGGCTTGCCAACGCGCCGGTTGCTTTTGTAACTTACCTTGTAAAAACATTAATGCCCAGTGACATGGCTTATTATTATCCTTTTTTGGATCAACTCCCGGTATGGCAGGTCCTGGGAGCTACTCTTTTGATCATCCTTATCAGCGCTGCCATTGTGCTCATGGCAAAACGTCTGCCGTATCTGTTTGTCGGATGGCTGTGGTTTACGATAACTATTGCACCGGTCATAGGGATAATTCAGGTGTCGATAATAATGCCATACGCGATGGCGGACCGCTACCATTACCTGCCCTCTATCGGCCTTGCCATAATGCTTGCCTGGGGCATTCCGTTTTTATTCAGGAACGAAGACCTGCGCAAAAAGATTTTATTCCCTATATCAATTGCCGCTCTGGCCATCATGGCCGTTTTAACCTGGCAGCAATGCGGCTACTGGAAGGACAGCGTCTCCCTCTTTAGTCATGCCCTGCGGGTAACAAAAGATAATTTTCTGGCGCATAATAGTTTAGGCACCGCTCTGTATAAAAACGGAAAACTCGAAGAGGCTATGGTTCATTATAATGAGGCAATCAGGCTGCATCCCAACGCGGTCGATTTCTACAATAATAGAGGAATTTGTTACTTTGCGCTTGGCCAGCCTCAAAGCGCAATCGAGGACTACAATAAAGCAGTGAGTCTGAAACCGAATTTTTCCGATGCCTACTACAACAGAGGGGTTGCTTACGTTAAACTTGGCCGGATTCAAAACGCATTTGATGACTTTAGTGAAACCATCCGCTTAAAACCGGATTCTGCCGATGCCTATAAAAACAGAGCGATTATTTATTTAAATCAGGGGCAAAAAGAGCCCGGCTGTCATGACGCGCAAAAAGCGTGCTTATTTGGAGACTGCAAACTCTGGGAAGCGACAAAAAGCAAGGGATTCTGCCTTTAATTCTTTAACGGTACTTTCCTGGAGGACATGACTTAAGCGGATAACTGTACAGCCAGCATTGACATTGAGCCGCCATCAAAGCCTTCGATGGGAAAACTCACTAAATCGCCTTTTCTACGCGTCCCTAATATATACAGGAAAGGGAGATAATGGTCGGGTGTCGGGACAGCGAGTCTTGCTTCAGGACCTATTGCCGTATAATTGATAAGTTGTTCATTCTTTTTGGATTGAAGCAGATCACGGAATTTTTCTTCAAAACGCGATGCCCATTCAAAAGCTTCCATTTCTGGATTTTCCCATTCATAAGCTTGAAGATTGTGCACAATGTTTCCGCTTCCCATGATTAGTATTCCCTCATCACGCAGCGGGGCAAGCAATTGCCCAATCTCATAATGAAATACAGGCGGCTTTGTCTGATCAATACTGAGTTGCACCACCGGGATATCGGACATGGGAAACATATGATGCAAAACAGACCATGTCCCGTGATCAAGCCCCCAATTCCGGTCAAGCTCCACAGGGAGCGGGGCAAGCAAGTTGCGCACCTTTTCGGCCAAAGCGGGATCGCCCGGAGCCGGATAGCTGATCTGATAAAGCTCTTTGGGAAAACCGCCAAAATCGTGAATAGTCTGTGGATGCGGCATAGCAGTCACCATCGTGGCGGGAAGATACCAGTGAGCGGATACGGCAAGGATACCTTTAGGCCGCGGCAGTGCCTTGCCCAGCGCTGTCCATCCTTTTGTCCAAAGGTTTTGTCTTATGACATTCATGGGATTGCCATGACCGACAAAAATTACCGGCATGGATTTCACAGATTTTATTGCCATATATTCGGTTACTTTCCTGTTCCAGGTTGCTTTATATAAATTGTACTATCCCCAACCGCCATTTGGCTTATTGTCTTTTGATGAAAGTACCTTCATCAAGCTCTCTGAATGCCAGTTCAAGCTCTTCGGGCGTATTCATAACAATCGGACCGCCCCACGCGACAGGCTCGTTGATTTGTTTGCCTGTAACAAATATATAATGTATATCTTCCATCGCCCCTACGGCAATATTTCCGGCACCCTCAATCAGCATCAAATGCCCTTTTTCCAGCTTCGCTTCATCAAATGCTCCCGTTCCTTCAATAACGTAACAAAAGCTGGTGTATTTATTTTTAGCAAGGTGGGATATGGTATTTCCCTTCTTTAACCGGACATCCAGATATTCAACATCCACGACCAGTTCCCGTACCGGTCCTTCCACATTTTTGTATGAACCGGCTATCACCCTAACTTCCGCGCCCGGCACTTTTACGATCGGAACCATGCTATCCAGAATCCCTCTATAGCGCGGCCCGATCATTTTGCTTTTCGCGGGCAGATTTACCCACAACTGCAATCCATGCATCATTTCTTTTGACGCTTTCGGCATCTCCTGATGAATCACGCCGCTGCCGGCTGTCATCCACTGAATATCACCCGGCCCGATTTTGCCCTTGTTCCCGATATTATCGCCATGTTCAACTACACCGCCCAGCATATAAGTTACTGTTTCGATTCCGCGGTGCGGATGCCAGGGAAAGCCTTTGATGTAATCTTCGGGATTGTCTGAACCAAAATGATCAAGCAGAAGGAATGGATCCGTAAGTTTTGTATGATCCTGCGCGAATATACGCCTCAATTTGACTCCGGCTCCGTCATAAGTTGAATGCCCCTGCAAAATCATTTTCTGCATATCATCACCCTTTTAAAAATTTAAGTACAAAACAGATAAAAACAAGGCATCGGAGCAGTTATCTTTCGAGTAAGCAGATTTAATGATATTTATGAAATGCGCATGCAATAGTGTATAATTATTACTCTTATTTGCGGCAAACTGCAACGCGTTTTATAAAACATGGTTGCTGCTTATTCCTTGATTAATCTTGGCACATTAATAATATAGATATAAAATGATTCATTTATACCTGGTTGCATTCAAAGGATAACGAGGTGGCAAGGAGAAGGCGACGAGGCGTATATGAACATACGTTGAGGATGCCGACGACGATGCCAACAAAGTTAGCCGAAGAATGCGACGAGGTATCAATAATCATCATAAATAGCCCATTGCTCAAATGGCCTGTCTTCATCATATTCGGAGAGCGGTGCTATTTCTTTGATAAACCGGGAAGGAGCCATATTTAAAACACCCGAAGACCGATTGTAATCCAGGGCGGGATAACACAGATATAGCTGATCCCTTGCTCTGGTTACGGCTACATAAAAGAGCCTTCGTTCTTCTTCTTCGCCATCCGGTTCTTTCAGCGCCCGCTGCAGCGGAATCATTCCGTCCGCGCACCAGATTATGAATACATACGACCATTCCAGCCCTTTGGCCTGATGAATCGTGCTCAGAGCCACCTTATCTTCGCCATCTTCTTCCCCGGTGCTTTCTTCCCTCGACATGTTGGTCAGCAACGCCAGCTCATTTAAGAAATCTTCCATTTGTAAGAACTGGGCGGAAAAATTTCCCAGTTGAATTAAATCTTCTTCACGAGAAGACGTGTCGGAATAATTATCCTGTAAATAGGTGCGGTAGCCGCTTTTATTGAGCAGGACATCTATTATTTTCCCCGGCAGGCGATCCTGCAGCGGCAGGTCAAGAAGCAACTGAAGCGTTTTACGGAATTCCGCCAGCCCCGCAATCGCGGACTTTGGCGTAAATTTAATAAAATCCTCCGTAAATATCGCCTCCAGCGGATTTTCCTGCTTTGATAAATATTTCCAGATTTTATTGAATGTTACTCTGCCCACTTTCGGATACATTAAAAGCAATCGCTGCCACGCCAGTTCATCGCCGGGATTGACGATAATACGCATATACGACGTTACATCTTTGATATGCGCCTGCTCAAAGAAACGGATACCGGAACGAATATCAAACGGAATATCGCGCCGGACAAATTCCATCTGCATTTCCATGGAATGATAATGCGCCCGGTAGAGAACCGCAATGTCTTTCAGCAAAACGCCGGAGCGAACCAGTTCCGTGATTCTCTGAGCCACAAAGTCAGCCTGTTTCACAACGTTTTGCGCTGAAACCATGACCGGCCGCATGCCCGTGCCGCGCACGGCTCTTAATTCTTTCGGGAACTGTTTCTCGTTATTATTGATGCTCAAATTTGCCAGATGCAGTATTTCCGGCGTGCTGCGATAGTTCGTTTCAAGTTTGAATATTTTACAATCGGGGTAGCGATCGGGGAAATTTATGATATTGCTGAAATTGGCGCCGCGAAATGAATAGATGCTTTGCGAATCATCACCGACAACCATCAGATTCCGGTGGCACGAAGCCAGCAGATCAACGATATCCGCCTGAATGATATTCGTATCCTGATATTCATCCACCAGCACATACTTAAATCTTCCCGCGACGTTTTTTAAGATATCAGGATAATCAAGAAGAAGTGAGCGGCAGTTAAACAGCAGGTCATCAAAGTCCATGATGGAGAGATCTTTTTTCTTTTTAATATACAGAATTGCCACCTGGGTAATTTCCTCCATCAGATGAAGGAAATAGGGATATTTTGATTCAGCAATATCCTGCAGTGTGTTTTGGGTATTGATGGCCAGTCCGATGATTTCAACCAGAATATTGCTCTTGGGGAATTTGCCTTTTTTAGTATCAATTTTAAGTTCGGCCAGGCATGTGGAAATAAGCTGGCGGGAATCTTCATTGTCAATAATGGAAAAACTGCTTTTGTAACCTAGAAGATACGCGTTGCTTCTTAAAAGCCTGTGGGCGATATGATGAAATGTGCCGCCCATGATCCTGCCGGTGTAGGAATTGATCAGGCTCTCCACGCGATTGAGCATGGAATTTGCGGCTTTGTTGGTGAATGTCGCCAGCAATATGTTTTCCGGGGAAACACCGCTCTCCAGAAGACGGGCAACCCTGTATGTCAATGTGCGGGTTTTGCCGCTTCCCGCCCCGGCCAGCACCAAAAGCGGACCGCCCTCCTCCATTACAACACGATATTGTTCGGGATTAAGCTCTTTTTCATAATCAATCATTTACAAATTAACCAAAAATATTTTGTATTTTTATATAAGCATTTGATGAGCGTTTATAAAGGAAAATGATCATATATACAAGCCGGAATCCGCGAATAATTCTTTTTTTAAAAAAACATGATGACAAAATGTTAAAATTTAATATTTTATTTCTGTCATGAAAAATCTCATTTTCATTGTTAAACTCTATAAATTCCCCGTTCTTTTCGGTAATGATTTTGTAATATAATTTTTAAATTTGTCTTGATTTTACTCGTCGGATACGTTAGAAGCCTGCATTTAAACCCGTCAGTTTTACAGAACATCACGGAGGCATTGAAAGGAGTTTTCATGGCAAAATACGAATCAAAATCTCTAAGAAATTTAGCGGTAGCCGGACATGGCGGAACTGGCAAAACATCCCTGTGTGAATCTTTTTTATTTGTTTCAGGAAAAAGCGAACGATTAGGAAGAGTTGATGACGCGACATCCTGTATGGATTTTGAACCCGAAGAGCAAAAAAAACGGATATCCATTAGCTCGGCGGCAAATTTTGTCGAGTGGGAAAAACATAAAATTAACTTTATTGACACACCGGGAGATTCTAATTTTACCTTCGATACAAAATGCTCGATGAGCGTTGTTGAAAACGCTGTTATCGTCGTTGACGCTGTCGGCGGCGTTGAGTTTCAAACCCAGAAAGTCTGGGAATTAGCTGACGAATTCAAACTCCCCCGTATTATTTTTATCAACAGAATGGATAAAGAACGCGCGATTTTTAAATCGGCGATGGAAAGCATCAATACCAAATTAAAGAAAAAAGCGACTCCGGTTTGCCTGCCTATCGGCGCTGAAGATAAATTCAACGGCATTGTTGATTTAATCGAAATGAAAGCTTATCAATTTGCCGATAATAAAGGCGCGGGAAAAGTTGTGGATATACCCGCGGATATGAAGGAAGAAGTCCAAAATCTTCGCGGATCGATGGTGGAGGATATTGCCGAATCTGACGACGAACTGATGAATAAGTATCTCGAAGCCGGTGAACTCTCGGCCGATGAACTCAAAGCCGGTTTGAAAAAAGGCGTTTCCTCGGGAAGCCTTATTCCTGTCATGTGCGGTTCAGCGATTAAAGGCATTGGAATATCGATGCTGATGGATTTAATTGTCGATACCTTCGCGTCCCCCGTCGATCGCGGAGCCAAAAAAGGCAAAAAACCCGGAACAGAAGATATTGAAGAACGGCAGCCGTCCGAAGACGCACCTTTTTCAGCGATTGTCTTCAAGACAATCGCCGATCCGTACGCCGGAAAGCTGACTTTATTCCGTGTTTATTCCGGTAAACTCAGCCCCGATTCATCCGTTTACAATTCGACCAGAAAAATCACTGAAAAATTCGGTCATATCTTTTTTCTTGAAGGCAAGACACAGAAACAGACCGAAGGCCTTATCCCCGGAGATATCGCCGGCGTGGCCAAGCTCAAGGATACGGTAACAGGCGATACGCTTTGCTTTGAAAAAGCGCCTGTCATTTTTGACAAGGTGGAAATACCTCATCCTATCATGTCTTTTGCCATCGAACCGAAAACCCGCGGTGATGAAGACAAGATTGCATCTTCAATTCACCGTCTGACGGAAGAGGATCCCACGATTGTCTTTTCGCGAAATACTCAAACAAAAGAAATGATTCTTTCCGGCATGGGCCAGGTGCATATTGAAGTCAATATCGAAAAGATGAAAAGGAAATTCGGCGTGGAAGTCAATCTCAATACGCCGAAAGTTCCCTATCTGGAAACGATCAAGGGAAAAACCAACGTACAGGGCAAATACAAGAAACAATCCGGCGGACGCGGTCAGTTCGGCGATTGCTGGATAGATATCGAGCCCCTGCCCCGCGGCGGCGGTTTTGAGTTTAATGATAAAATTGTCGGCGGTGTTATTCCCGGCCAATACCGTCCGGCCGTCGAAAAAGGCATTGTGGAGGCTGCGGCAAAAGGAGTAATCGCCGGTTACCCTGTGGTGGATTTCAGAATAAATCTTACGTTTGGATCTTACCACACGGTGGATTCGTCGGAAATGGCTTTTAAAATTGCCGGATCGATGGCCTTCCAAAAAGGCGTAATGGAATGTCAGCCGGTTCTGCTGGAACCGATTGTCAATATCGACATCGAAGTTCCGGACGAATACATGGGAGATGTAATCGGCGACCTCAACAGCCGTCGCGGACGGGTTCAGGGTATGGATACCAACGGCACCAATCAGGTTATCAAAGGACAGGTACCTCTGGCGGAAATCCTCAAATACGCTCCTGATTTACGCTCGATGACGAGCGGACGCGGCAACTTTACCTATACCGAATCTCATTATGAGGAAGTTCCCGCCTATATCGCTGAGAAAATTATCGCCGAGTCGAAAAAAGAAGAAGAATAAAATGATCTTCGCCGCAATTATAACGGTAAGTGACAAAGGCTCTCAGGGAAAAAGACAAGACTTAAGCGGCCCCGCAATCGCAGAAATGCTTGCGGGCGCCGGTATAGAAATTAAAAGCTCTGTCATTGTTCCCGATGAAATGGATCAGATTCAAAAAGCCATTATAAATTTCGCGGACATTGAAAAAGTCGATTTGATCTTAACCACGGGCGGCACCGGCGTCAGCCCGCGTGATGTGACACCCGACGCCACACTGAAAATCATTGATAAACAAATCCCCGGCATGGCCGAAGTCATGCGGTATGAAAGCGGTAAAATCACGCCTCATGCCATGATTTCCCGCGCTGTAGCGGGAATACGCGGAAAATGTCTGATCATTAATCTTCCCGGAAGCCCCAGGGGCGCGAAAGAAAATCTTGCCGCAATTTTACCGGCGCTGAAACACGCTGTCGCAAAAATCAAGGGAGATGATTCGGAATGTGCTTTGCCATAAACCGCAAAGCGTTTCGCTGATGCGTTCCCGCCCAGTAAATTTTAAGACAACGGGGGCATTGGTTATATTCAGCGCAATTTTCATAAACATATGCAGGAACTAAATCACGCACCGCTTCCCGGTTCACAGCATTTAGCCTCTGGTTGCACTCAAGACAAATTCCGAACATTTTTTGCCTGTCAGTCTTTAAAGAAAACTTTTCAATAACATGATTGAGCTGATGACCGACATCCATATCCGTCATGATGAAGAGCGTGCCTGAAAATTGACGCTCGATCATATCTTTTCTTCTGGTAAGGACTATTCTGTTTTCCGCGGCGGCACGATTAAGCAAGGCCCTGCCGGCTTCTTCAGGAAATACAACCGTATCGTAACCTAAAAGCCTGAGCCACTTAGCCAACCTTCCCAAAGACGCGTCGGTAATAAATTTGAGATCTTCAAACAAGGGAGGGGTGATATTATTTGGGTATTTTTTGTTCATCGATTATTCGAGGCGCTTCATTAGCGTGAAGTTCCTTACGCAAATCACGAACGAGTTTGTTCAAACGTCTGATGGTGCGATTCAAACGGAAACGTTCAACGATCCCCCAAAAACCCGTAATGACCACTCCAATCAGAATGGAGATAAAAATCAGCAAATACGTTGGCACGGGCTTTAAATTGCCCAAAAGATTATGATCCAGAATATTATAATGCAGCGGTATGGTCGTTAAATTTTGCTGAGAAAAAGTAACAATAAATAAAGAAAAAATTATAACAAGAATCAAATAAATTATTCTCATTAAATTATTCCCCCCTTATGATATTTTTTGAAAAGAGGCGCGAGATAAGCCGCGGTCGTCGCCACAGCTTCCGGAATAACCCGGACATCTGTCACAACACTCATGAAGTTGGTATCGCCCTCCCAGCGCGGAATGACATGGACATGAAAATGTTCTTCAATACCGGCGCCCGCTGCTTTTCCGATATTGATGCCGATATTGAATCCGTCAGGATTCATCGCTTCCTTCATCACCTTGACCGATATCTCCAGCAGATCAAATATTTCTTTTCTTTCATCCTGAGTCAAATCCTCGATATTTCCCACGTGCCTTTGAGGTATGATCATTAAATGACCGTTGACATAAGGGTATCTGTTCATCATGACGTAGGCGGTCCTGCCTTCGCACATAATAAATTCATCACACCTGACGGAACATTTACAGAAAACACATCCATCAGGTTTTTCCCCTTTAATATATTCCATTCGCCAGGGCGCAAAAATCGTTTCCATATTTAAAACCTGCCTGTCAGTCGTTATACTTTTTCGATTTTAATACAGCCGACAAAGTCAGTCAAAGACCGGGATGCGCATCCCGCAGGGGAGCTCATCAAAAATAAAACACCCCTCTTTGCCGATAACTGCCACGAGTATCATGGCCATTCTTTATCATCGAATGGGTATCAGAGATGAATTATCCTACCTTTTATGTCTTTGTCAATTTCTAATATGCCTATGGTTTTAGAAGAGGCAAAACATCTGTCAACCGCCGAACCGGGATTAAAGAACAGAACATTATCTTTTGTATGATTTGCCGGTTTATGCGTATGTCCGTAAACGATGCAATCCACATCTTTAAACATCTGGGATATTCTTTCTTCGATACCCGGGGGAGATCCCCATCCGTGAATCAGGAGGAATTTAAAACCCTTTATGTCAAAAAGTAAATGTTCGGGGAACTGTTCTTTGACGGATGAATTGTCCATGTTGCCGGATATCACCTTAACATCCTTTCCTCCGAAAATCTCCAAAACACTCACATCAACCAGATCTCCGGCATGAAGAATCATGTCTACATCGCTGAAATGCTCAACAACGCATTTTTTCATCTTATCATCATAATCTTCCAGATGAGTGTCTGAAATGACGCCAATTTTTATCTTTTTGTCTTCCATACCTGATGACCGTTTGTTAATTATTAGCGATAAATGACAAAAAGACAAGGATTATTTCTATGACGTTGCCGGCCACTAAATGCCTTTTTCCAGGAACGATGCAAGCAGCCCTGTCGGGATAATTTTTTCTCTTTAATATCGAATATTCTTAAAGGGCAAAAAGCTTTTAATTTGACTTTATAGCCAAGTAAAGTTATTAATTGTTTATGAATAATCTAGAAAATTCTCTGAATAAAATTGCTGAAATCATATGGCATATTGATGAAGCATCCCTTGCCTCTTTGTGGGAAAAATACAAAAAAAAGGTAGAGCAATTTTCGGGCTCTGCCGAGTGGGAAAAAGCGTTTATTATCTTTTCGATCATAAACTGCGTACGAACTAAAAACGCTATTTTAAACGAAAACATTTTGAAAAATAATTCCTGCCGTAAAACAAAACGGCCAGAAACATCTAAAGAAAAACATTATTTAAAACTGGTTAAGTAATGGATAAACAAGACGATTATAAAGAGCGAATCGCCGGTTTAAGAAAGACAATCGAATATCATAATAAGCGTTATTACCAGCAGGACGCTCCTGAAATCTCCGATTCCGAATACGATCTGATGATGCGGAAACTTCAGGATTTGGAAAAACGCCATCCTGAAGAATACTCTGCGGAATCTCCAACCCAAAGAGTGGGCGCCGCGCCTCTGGCTAAATTCGCTTCTTTTAACCATCCTTCACAAATGTTTAGTTTAGCCAACGCTTTTTCCCATGAGGAAATCATTGAATTTGACAGCCGCATCAAACGCCTGGCCGGAGCGGAGAATATTTCATATATTGCCGAACCGAAACTTGATGGGCTGGCTGTAAACCTTATTTATGAAAACGGCATCTTTACACAAGGCGCTACACGCGGCGACGGAACTACCGGCGAAGATGTCACGCAAAACCTCAAAACCATCTCTGAGCTTCCCTTAAAAATGCGAAACACGGCAAGTCATTCGATTCCTTCTTTTATAGAAATACGGGGTGAAGTTTATATTCAGAAAAAACCTTTCCAAAAATTAAACCTGAGGCGCATTGAGGAGGGCGAAGAACCGTTCGCCAATCCCCGCAATGCCGCCGCAGGCTCTCTGCGCCAGCTAGATTCAAAAATAACGTCGCGCCGTCCGCTCAATATTTTTCTTTACGGCGTGGGCCTTGTACGCGGCATTCATTTTTCAACTCACCGTGAAGTCCTGCAAAGGCTTTCAGATTGGGGTTTTCCGGTGAACCCGCTTATCAAACCCGCAAGCAATATTCAGGATTGTATTGACTATTTTGAAGCCATTGGCACAAAGCGGGATAGCCTGCCATATGAAATTGACGGTGTTGTCCTGAAAGTCAATGATCTATCCCTTCAGGCGGCTCTGGGCAATGTTTCCCGCAGCCCGCGCTGGGCGCTTGCCTGCAAATTTCCTGCTCTGCAGGCCGAAACGGTTGTAAAAGAAATTGTTGTCGGTGTGGGAAGAATGGGCACTTTAACGCCGGTTGCCATTATGGAACCGGTTAATGTGGGCGGCGTGATGGTCAGCCGCGCAACGCTGCATAACGAAGATGAAATTATTAAAAAGGATATTCGCGTTGGCGACACGGTCGTTATTCAACGCGCCGGTGATGTTATCCCTGAAATCGTCAACGTCATCAAGGAAAAAAGAACCGGCAGGGAAAAAGAATTTAAGATGCCGGCGAAATGCCCGGAATGCAATTCCGATGTCGTGCGTCTGGAAGGAGAAGTCGCGCACCGCTGCGTTAATATTTCCTGTCCGGCACAGCTAAAGGAGCACATCCGTCATTTCGCTTCGCGCGGCGCTATGGACATCGAAGGACTTGGCGAAAAAGTTTCCGCGCAGCTTTTTGATGCCGGATTAATTGCCGATCCGGCTGATCTGTATTTTTTGAACAAGGAACAACTTGTCGCGCTGGATCGCCAGGCGGAAAAATCCGCGCAAAATTTAATAGACGCTGTTCGGAATTCCAAAAACCCGCCCCTGGATAAATTTATTTACGCTTTGGGAATCAGGCACGTGGGAGAACGCACAGCCAAACTTCTGGCCTCGCGTTTCGGCAATATGGAACATCTTATAGCCGCGAAGACGGAGGATTTAACCGCGATTAATGAAATCGGCCCGGAAATCGCCTCTAGTATTACCGGATTTTTCCATGAGCACAAAAACATTGACGTCATGAAAAAATTCAACAAAGCAGGTGTAACGCCGCGGAAAAACGAAATAGCGGGCAACGCTCCTCTTGAGGGGAAATCTTTTGTCTTTACCGGCACAATGGATAGTATGGGAAGGAATGAAGCAAAAACCATTGTCGAGCAATTGGGCGGCACAATCCATTCCAGCCCAACGAAAAGCACATCGTATGTTGTCGCCGGGAGTGATCCCGGCTCCAAAATTAATAAAGCAAAATCTTCGGGAATTAAAATTATCAGCGAGGAAGATTTTTTAAAGCTTATCGGCAGGTAACAAAGTGAAAAGAGTTTGTGTTTATATAAGCGGCCGGGTCCAGGGAGTATTTTTCCGCGCGGAGACACAAAGAGCGGCAACGGGTTTAAATCTGACCGGCTGGGTGCGCAATTTGGCCGATGGCCGCGTGCAGGCCCTTTTCGAAGGTGAAGATAAAAATGTGGGTAAAATGCTGGAATGGTGCCGCAAAGGCCCGCCCGCGGCGCGGGTCGAAAATGTAATCGTAACCGAAGAACCTTTCACAGGCGAATTCAATAACTTCACAATCAAATATTGATCGTACCGCAATATAAAAAAGTAAATTATATTCTTTTTAGCCATATTTTGACAGCGATGATCAGATAACCGATTATAAACACCCAGTAGCCGTACGTATAAGCGGGATACTTTCTCAGGCTGTTTGTGAATTGCGCGACGGCGGGAGCAATCAATATGGTGATAGCGGCAATAATGAGCCCTGTAAAAAGACTCGCGATCACATCGCTCGGATAATGAACGCCCAGATGAGGACGCAGGTATATCATGGCCGGAATCAACCAGCCGATGAGAAGCACGTATAGTAACCCAAACCGGAAACAAATAAGACTGACGCATATGGTCGTCCATAGAACATGACCCGACGGAAAGCTCTCCATCGCTTTTGACGCGTACACAGGATCACGATTCTGAATCTTTATGTTCAGATCCTTCTGAAGTTCATCGTTCGCGTAAGGGCGTCTCCGCTTCACGTAAGCTTTACAGAGAAGAAATACGAAGATGCCCATTGTCGATCCCAGAATTAGTGAAATGACAAGTTCGTTTAGCGGTTCGCTTTTGAGCCATTGTCCCGCGATAGCTGTAATAAATAAAACCATCATCCAGGTCATGGCCTCTCCGGCAAATATCAATACTTTTACGGAAAAAGAATTTTTATAGGGCCGCAGGTACGCCCATTTAAGAAGTTGCCTGTCGATGTCTTTCAAATATTGCATATAAACTCTAGCCCTGCCCAAGTTTGTTGATTGCCGCAGTCATACGCTGGAGGGCCAGCTCAAGGGTGGCGCGGGGACAGCCAAAATTGAGGCGCACGAAGCCCGGGGCGCCAAAAGCGGCGCCGTCCGAAAGTCCGACGCCCGCCTGTTCGAAAAAGGCGTATAGATTTGATACACCAAGTTCACGGGCATCGATCCAGGCAAGATACGTCGCCTCGACATGATTCATTGAAAGCCGAGGCGTCGAGCCGATAAAGGCCTCCACCTGGTCACGATTTATTCGCAGATAGTCGATTAATTCCAGGCGCCAATCTTCGCTGTCACGGTAAGCGGCAAGCGCAGCGGTTAAGCCCAGAGCGTTCACGTGCGGCACAATGCCCTGCATGACAGAAAAGAAGCGCTTGCGAAGCCCTTCATCAGGAATAACGGCCAGGGAGCAGCCCAGACCGGGGATGTTAAAGGTCTTGCTTGGGGCAAGCAAAGTGATAGAACGCTTAGCAATTTTCTGATCGAGTGCCGCAATCGAAACATGGTGTTTATCCGGATCCAGGACCAAATCGCAATGAATCTCGTCCGAGCAAATAATGATGTCGTGCTTCAGACATATCTCAGCCAGGGTGCTAAGCTCGCCCGAGGTAAAAACGCGACCCGTCGGATTGTGCGGATTGCAGAGGATGAATAGTTTGGTACATCCGGTGACGGCGGTTTTAATTGCTTCAAAATCGATCTGATAAGCATGATTCCGATTGGGATGCTCTACGGTTATAAGTTCGCGGCCCGCAAGCTTTGGGGCTGCCAGGATGGGCGGGTAGATCGGCACGGTGGTCATGACGGCATCGCCTGGAGAACCGACAGCACGGCAGGCGGCGTTGATGCCTGTAACCAGACCCGGCAGCCAGACGATCCAATCGGGATGCGCCTCCCAGCCGTGCTTGAAGCGGAGCCTTTCTATAATTATCTCCTGAAGCGCCCGGGATGTAAGGCTGTATCCGAAGATGCCGTGATCCACGCGCTCATGCAGGGCCGCAAGTATCGCCGGCGGCGAGGCAAAATCCATGTCCGCCACCCACAGAGGCAGCACATCGCGGCCGTGATAGACGTCCCATTTAAGGCACTCAGTGCCCCTGCGGTTTATAGGGGTATCGAAGTCAAATGGCATTCTCATCTCTAGAGCATGACAGGATCGGCCAATACATGTACATAGCTAAGATCCGGGTCATTTATTTTCACAATTATTTTTTGTAACGTAGCACAGAATTACAAAAAATGAAAAACAAGACTTTCAGGAATAAAGAAATAAAAAAATGTTCCTTCAGAAAGTTGACGGCCCATCTTTATTCCCATCCAATAAATATTATACTTGCATATTAAGACGCCAATAAATATACTAAAAAAATAAAATCATATAAGCATTCCTTGGAGGTCCGGCTATGAATGTAAAAGGCACGTTTTTTGTTACGACAAAATCTACTATGATCGCGGTTTTCGGCGAGGAACGCTGGAATTCCTTTATGGCAGGGCTGGTGGAGAAGGACCCGTATTTCAGCAAGATGATTATGTCCATTACCCTCATACCGATCGAAAAATTGATCATTCTTTTTGACGAAATGTGCAGGGAATTCTTCAACAACGACAAAATGCAGTACATGATATTTGGGAAGATAGGCGCCAAAGTTGCCCTGTCGCCGGGAGGACCATACCAATCTTATCTGCTCACAAAGGATATAAAGCCGTTCATCGAGGCCGTTTTGCCTAAACTCTGGTCAACCTATTTTGACGAAGGCACGGCTACCACGCGTTTTGAGAACAATGTTGCTCATCTTAAAATAACAGGACTTCAGATAAAGAATGTCTATTTCGAGTACCTTATTATGGGTTACTTTCAGCAGGCCCTCAAAATTTTCGGGAAGAAATCGGTGCCAAAACGCATCAGGAGTCTTTCATCCGGTGACGATGACATTTATTTCCAATTTGAACTAAAGGAATCTTGATCATAAATATTATGGATGATGTTGATAATAAGTCCGGTGTTAAGAGTTTTTGTTATCGATTGAAATAGTGAGTATATCGGGGCAAATCAGCAAAACAACATTAATAAAAAAGGATTGCTTAAGAGCAATCCTTCCCGTCTTTTGTGAAGATCAATGCCATGCTATCGGCACTCTTTTAAAGCTTCTCCAAAGCCTTGCATGGAATTGACGATTGTCGCGTCGTCGACGCAGTAGGCTATGCGGAAATATCCGGAACATCCGAAAGCGCTGCCGGAAACAACCAGAATGTTTTTCCCTAAAAGCATTTTGACGAATTTCACGTCATCGGGAATCGGGCTCTTAACGAATAAATAAAACGCGCCCTGCGGTTTTTCGAATTTATAGCCCGCTTTTTTTAGACCGGCGCAAAGCATATCGCGTTTTCTCTTATAAACGTCAACCTCAACTTTTGTGTTCTGAAGCCTGGTTACAACTCTCTGCATCATAGCCGGAGCATTCACAAAACCTAAAATCCGCGTGCATAATATCAGGGCATTGATCAAATCCTCCGCGTCTTCAATATACGGATTGATTGCGATATACCCGATCCTTTCACCGGGCAGTGACAGCGTTTTTGAGTATGAGTACGCGATGATACTGTTTTTATAAGCCGAAAAAATGTTGGGTACACTGATCTTATCATAAATTATTTCACTGTAAGGCTCGTCCGAAACAAGATATATCGCTTTTTTCAGTTCCCGGCTTTTCTTTGTCAGCATCCGCGCCAGATCGGCAATATTCTGTTTACTGTAAACTTTTCCCGTGGGGTTATTGGGAGAGTTTATCAATATGGCCTTTGTCTTCTTGTTGACAGCCGCGGCAATCGCCTTGACATCGAGCGAAAAATCATTCTTCGTTTTAACTTTTCTGAGTATACCGCCGTAATTGTCAACATAGGCATTATATTCCATGAAATAAGGAACAGGCACAATGACTTCGTCTTTCGGATCAAGCAGGGTTTTAAAAATGACATTGAGGGCGCCTCCGGCCCCGCAGGACATAATGACATGATCGGCGCCGAGTGTCAGACCGTGTTTTTTATTAATTTTCGCGGCAATGGCTTGTCTTGTTTCGGGATAACCGGCGTTGGGCATATAACCATGCTTGTTATGAATAATTTCTTCCGCGATTTTTTTCAGTTCTTTTTTAAACTCATCCGGCGGCTCAACATTTGGATTGCCAAGACTGAAATCATAAACTTTACCGGCGCCGTATTTCTTTTTCATCGCGATGCCTTCTTCAAACATTTTCCTGATCATCGAAGAATTGGCGATGGATGATTTTATTTTTTTTGCAATAGTCATCTTCGTAAAAATCCGCTCAATAATTTATTGAATCACTCATGTTTTTTTCGTCTCAATATCACAAATATTCCCAACAGAATCAGTACAGCCGGAAGTATATATTGAGAATATTTATGGAGATCAATACCATAAAACTCGACGATGAGAAATAACACCCCCGCGATGGTGACGAACCAGCCGCCAAAATCCGATGCTTTCTGAATGATCGTGCCGAAACCGATTACAATGATGAGTACCGGCCATGTCTGCGAAAACGAACAGATATTCGCCTTAGACAAATAAATCAAAACTCCCAGCGCGATTAAAATCAATCCTCCTGTTAGCATGTGACGTTTCGGTGCGGCCATGAATGATCTCCTCCTTAAAAAAATGTTTTGTTTTATTTTTCCGCCAACTTTAAAAACGGTTTAAATAAATCGATGGGTATCGGAAATACCGTTGTGGAATTATTTTCCGAAGCGATCTGATTGAGCGTCTGCAAATAACGCAATTGCAGGGACATCGGCTGAGTCTCCATCAAAGCAGCCGCTTCAATTAATTTCTGCGCCGCCTGGTATTCGCCTTCGGCATTGATGACCTTCGCTCTTCTTTCTCTTTCCGCTTCAGCCTGTTTAGCCATGGAACGTTTCATTTCTTCGGGCAGATCTATATGCTTGACTTCCACCAGTGATATTTTGATGCCCCAGGGTCCGGTGCTGCGATCAAGAATTTCCTGTAAATGCATATTAATCTTTTCGCGTTCGGAAAGAATATCATCCAGTTCCATCTGACCGCAGACGCTTCTTAAAGTGGTCTGGGCAAGCTGTGATGTGGCATAGAGATAGTTTTCCACGTTGGTCACGGCGGAGTTGGCATCCATAACGCGGAAATAAACAACCGCACTTACTTTAATGGACACATTGTCTTTTGTGATAACGTCCTGAGGAGGAACGTCCAGCGTAATCGTCCGCATATCGACTTTTACCACCCTGTCAATTCCGGGAATAATGATGATCAACCCGGGACCTTTAACGTCCCGGATACGGCCCAACCGAAAAACAACAGCTCTTTCATATTCATTCAAAATGCGAATGGCTGATGCTAAAAACATAACGGCCAACACGACCACAACGATGAACGGTAACGAAAAAGTACCAGGCATTTTAATTCCCTCCCTTATTGAAAAGATTATTGTTCTTTTTTTATTTCGTCAACAATCAAGCTCAACCCTTCAACCCTGACCACTCTTACTTTCGCGCCTTTTTTAATCGGTTTTTCACTTTTCGCGCTCCAATATTCCCCCCGGACAAACACTTTCCCGTCATCGGCGATGTCGGTCAGCGCCTCTGTTTCTTCACCGGCCATCGCTTCGGCGCCCGTAAAGTGTTTTCTCATTTGCGCTTTAATAGCCAGCCAGATAACCACTATAAAAAAACCGGAAGCCACCACAATGGCGGGAATCAAAACCTGCAAAGAAATTCGTAAGGCGGGATCCTTCGTATCAAATAACAATAATGATCCCATAATTAACGAAATGATTCCTCCAACGGTAAGTATGCCGTGACTCATAACTTTTATCTCCGCGATAAATAAAATGACACCAAATATGATCATTAATATTCCCGTATAATTTACCGGCAGGGTGGACAATCCAAAAAACGCGAGCAACAGCGATATGCCGCCGATGACTCCGGGTAAAATCGCGCCCGGCGTTGATAGTTCAAAATACAGTCCTGCCAGCCCTATCAACAAAAGGATATAGGCAATGTTGGGATCGGAGATAGCCGAAAGAATACCCTGTCTCGTCCCCTTTTTTTTATAATTAATGACAGCGTTTTTTGTCGATATTTTCTTTTTTACGCCATTGAGTGTAATCTCTTTCTGATCAATGGCCATTAAAAGTTTTTCGACATTCGGAGCGACGTAATCGATAACATTTAATTTCAGAGCCTCTTCCGCGGTTATCGATTCGCTTTTGCGCACTGCTTTTTCCACCCATTCTTCCGAGCGGCCTCTTATAGCGGCGATACTGCGGGCGTAAGCGGCGGCATCATTTTCTATTTTTTGGGACATGGTTTTATCTTTGTCTTCCCCTGAACCGCCGAAGCCGATGGACACGGGATGAGCCGCGCCGATATTTGTGCCGGGAGCCATCGCGGCTATGTGAGCGGCTTCAGTAATAATGACTCCCGCTGACGCGGCGCGTGCTCCGGAAGGAGAAACATAAACGATAACCGGCACAGGAGCATTAAGAATGCTCTTTGCTATGTCCCGCATCGCGGTATCCAGTCCCCCCGGCGTGTCCAGTAGAATGATCAAACCTTCCGCGTTATCTTTTTGGGCTTCATCGATGCTGCCGGCAATGTATTTTGCCGTCGGCGCCGTAATTATTCCGTCAACCGTAATGACATTAAAAACAGGATTTTTCCCTTCTGCTCCGGCCAGAACACTGACAAAAATTAAAACAGCAATCAACGCGTATTTAATTTTTCCGAACATGGGTTCACCTCTTTTTTGGTTTACGGAATATTTAAATATTGATTTCCTTCATAATCATCTGGACATCTTCCCACACAGGTTTTTTCGCCGACGGATTTCTTAAAAGATATGCCGGATGATACGTCGGCATTAATTTTATTCCTTCATACAAGTGGAAACGTCCGCGCAATGCCGATATGGGAATATCGGTATTTAAAAGCGTATGGGCGGCAAAAGTTCCCAAAGCGCAGATTATTTTTGGTGAAATAATCTGCAGTTGCTTTTTTAAAAAAGGTTCGCAATGGCGTATCTCGTCCGGCAACGGATTGCGATTATTGGGCGGCCGGCATTTTAGAATGTTGCAGATATAAACATCCTTGCGCGTCATTTTCATTCCCTTGACAATAATATCCGTCAACAGTTGACCCGCCCGTCCGACAAAAGGCAGTCCTTGTTCGTCTTCATCCGCGCCGGGAGCTTCTCCCACAAATACTATCTGAGCGTGGGGATTGCCAACGCCGAAAACAAGGTTTTTTCTTGTACCTCCCAAAGGACAGAGCCGGCAATTTACCATCTCCTGACAAACTTTTTTCAACATCTCGTCTTTAGGGATATGGTGACCGGTTTTAACCTTCTTATCGACTTTATCGGCTTGAGGCTTTTTCTTCCATTCAATGCCGACTGACAAGCTGTTGTGATTCACCACCTGTCCCTTAAGTGCTTTAACCGCTTTAAGTAATTCCGTTTGTAATTCGCTTTTTGCCAAATTCAAGAAAAACTTCTCCCGTTATTTTTTACGTCTGCTTTTTTTATTGATTATTTCTTTTACGCGATCAAGAATTTCCCCGGCTGCATCGATTTTTGACATTTTTTCGAAAGATTCGAACTTACCCGTACGATCAATCATTGTTATGACATTCGTATCCGTGCGAAATCCCGCGCCCTCTTCCTTCAAGTCATTGGCGACGATTAAATCCATGTTTTTTTCTTTTAGCTTTTGAGCGGCATTGGCCAATAAATTTTGCGTCTCCATCGCAAAGCCGATCAGCACCCTGTTGCCCTTATTTTTTCCAATTTCAGCGATGATGTCCGGATTTCTTTCCAATTCCAGAGAAAAAGTTTTTTTATCTTTTTTAATTTTCTCCATAGCCATAACTTTGGGACCATAATCGGCAACGGCCGCGGCTTTGATGATCACATTTACTTTTTTATAATGATCCATAACGGCTTTATGCATTTGCCTTGCCGTGCGCACATTTACGACTGTTTCCGCAGGTGGCAGGGGCAGATTTGCCGGACCGGTAATCAACGTAACTTCAGCGCCTCTTCTATGCGCGGCTTGGGCCAGGGCATAGCCCATTTTCCCCGATGACAAATTGGTGATAAAACGCACCGGATCAAGCGGCTCTTCAGTGGGACCGGCTGTAATCAATATTTTTACGCCTCTAAAATCTTTGGGGGTTAAAAGCGTTTTTATTTCTTCGACAATTTCCAAAACATCCGGCAGACGGCCCGCTCCGGTCGTTTTACAAGCCAGCTCGCCTTCCGCGCTGTCCATGATAACATAACCATAAGTTCTCAACTCGTTTATATTTTCCTCAACGATTGGGTTTCTCAGCATTTTATCGTTCATTGCCGGACAAATAAGCGTCGGCTTTGCTTCAGCCATAATAGTAGTGGAGAGCAAATCATCGCCGATACCGGAAGCAATTTTTCCGATAATGTTTGCCGTGGCGGGCGCTATGACAAAAGCATCGGCAAAATCGGCAAGCGCTATATGCGCCATGTCGTAATTATCCGCCGGCACAAACATGTCCGTGTAGACTTGATTTTGTGAAAGAGTCTGAAGCGTTAAGGGTGTGATGAATTCCATGGCGCTTTTGGTCATGATTATTTTTACCCGCGCTCCTTCCTTGACGAGGGCGCGTGTTAACTCCGCCGCCTTGTACGCGGCAATACCCCCTGTTACACCGAGAACAATCTTTTTGTCTTTAAGCATATTCCCCTGCTTTCGAGTAAATTATTATTTGACTAATTGATTGACGCAAGCCGCGCGCAGACGACTCCTATCTTTGAAATATAACAGTGCTTCTTCACAATTTCAAGGCATAATTATATGGTTATCTTCGTAAAATTTCGCAATGCCTGTGAGCAGATTTATCTTGCAAATCCATCTAAAAATTATTATAAGCCGCGCACTCGCAATACGTTATGCCATAAGGAGATTATTATGAAAAAAATCCGCTTATATCTTGAAATTTCCGCTGCAGTTTTGGTCATCGCCGCAGTGGTGTGGATTTTTTTCGGCAATTATCTGGAATTAGGAAAGCCTGTCATCAAGCTTGATCATGATATTACGGCTGTCGGCAAACAAAAAACCATCGAAATCATTTTCTCCGACTCTCAAAGCGGCCTTTCCCATCTAAGCGTTGAGATCATTCAGGATAATAAAGGCCAGATTCTTGCTGACAAGAAAATCCCTGCAAGAGGAATAAAACAGGAAACTTTATCCCTGACTCTCAATATGGGAGATCTGAAACTTCATGATGGTCCGGCTGCCATTAAAATTACAGCCGAAGACCATTCTCTTTTTAAAAATCAGGCCATTGTATCTCAAACCATTAAAATTGACACCGTGCCGCCGCAGATTAATCTTCTGAAAAACATGAATTACATCAATCAGGGCGGCACCGGCTTTGTCGCTTACGATTCATCGAAAATAATTGCTTCCACAGGCGTTTACGTTAATGATTATTTTACTCCCGGTTACCCTGTACGGTCCGGCAACAAAACTTCTTATGCCACTTATTTCGCGGTTCCTATGGACGCGGATAAAGCAAAAACGAGAATCATGATCTTCGCCCGTGATGAGGCGGGCAACGAAACAAAAATGGCTCTGCCCTGTGTTATTAAGAAAAAGAAATTCCGCGCTGATAAAATGAATTTAAGCGAAGATTTTCTGCGGCAAAAAATGCCGGAATTTCAGGCGATGCTGACTTCCCTGCAGGGGAAAACGCCTCTGGAAGTGTTTGCCTATATCAATTCTCAAACACGCAATGACAATTTTTTGACGATTCAAAAAATTTGTCAGAAATCATCCCCCAAAGAACTCTGGGAAGGAACATTTCTTCGTTTGAAGAACGGAGCCCCCATGGCTCTTTTCGGTGATAAAAGAACATATATGATTGATAAAAAAGTTATCGGTGATTCCATTCACTCGGGCATAGATCTGGCTTCCACTGCTCACGCTGATATCGAAGCGTCCAACAAAGGCATTGTTGTCTTCGCCGGCCCTTTAGGCATTTACGGTAACGCCATTATTATTGATCACGGACTTGGATTATTCAGTCTGTATGGACATTTATCCAGTATTATCACGACGGTGGGTAAAAACGTGGCTAAAGGTGAAAAGATAGGACTCTCCGGCACATCGGGACTTGCCGGCGGAGATCATTTACACTTCAGCATTCTCGCGGGCGGACAATTTGTCAATCCGGAGGAATGGTGGGACCCTCACTGGATTAAAGATAATATAAACAGACAGTAGCTTTTAAAAAAACATCATCAGCTAAAAAATATACCAATTCTAAATTTAAGATGATATCGCGGCGGCTAGAAGGAGGCGACGAGGCGTATTTTATATACGTACCGGAAGCCGACTTTGAGCCAACAAAGATAGCGCTTAAATTTAGAGTTGGTATTAATTTTTATTAATATCACGATGATTTAAATTAACAACATATTTCATCGAAGAAAAAAACGAACTTATTTTATTCGCGATAACAACGGAACGATGTTTTCCGCCTGTGCAGCCCATGGCAATATTCAGTCGCACCTTCCCTTCTTTTTCATAAAGAGGAATCAGCAAATTCATCAAATCCAGTGTTTTCTCCAGAAATTCCGCGCTCTCCTTATTTTGCAGGACATAGTTTCTCACGTCAATATTATTGCCGTCATAATTTTTCAATTTTTCAACAAAATAAGGATTGGGCAGGAACCGCACGTCAAAAACGAGATCGGCGTCCACGGGCAATCCATACCGATAGCCGAAAGACGTCACATTAATAACCATTTTTTTATTTCTTGAAGACGGTGAAAAATGCCGTTGAACAATATCTTTCAACTGGTGAACATTGATTGAAGTGGTATCAATAATCTTGTCCGCCATTTTTTTTAATGACGATAATTTTTCCCGCTCCAGCAAAATGCCTTCCATAACCATTCCCCGCTCAGTTAGAGGATGGGTACGCCTGGTTTCATTAAAGCGATGTAAAAGAGATTCATCACTCGATTCAAGAAAGAGAATCTCTATTCTGTAACCTTTAGCCTTGAGCCCCGCAAATATTCGCTTGTACTTGTCCAGAAAGCTTCTTTCCCGCAAGTCCATGACGAGGGCTACTTGTTTTATTTCCGGTGAAGAAACCGTGGTAATTGAAAGAAATTTTGGCAGTAAAATGACCGGCAGGTTATCCACACAAAAGAAACCGATATCTTCCAGCGCCCGAAGCGCCGTACTTTTACCGGATCCGGAAAGTCCGCTAATAATTACGACTCGCAGATTTTTCATAACGATCATCCTTTTTTGATTAACTGATATTATTTATCAGATTTATTTTAAAATCTCCATGAGATGAAAGTTTTTCTGAATATTTTTATGATATGTAAGTTAAAGACTGTTTTTTTACTGCGCTCCTTATCGTTTACGGTTAAAGACCGGCATCGGCTGTCTTATGTTTAAGCAACGCATATATTTTCTTGTTCAATAATAATTTTATACAAATCAATTTGAGATTGTGCTTTTAAAAGTTTATTGCGAAAATCAACGTCTTTCAACATTTTGGAAATTTTGGCCAAAATTTTTAAATGCTGACCGGATGAATTTTCCGGCGCCAAAAGCAGGAAAAAAAGATGCACCGGCTTGCCATCCAGGGAATCAAAAGGAATGCCTTCTTGACTTCGTCCGAACGCGACAATGATATCATCAAGCCCGGGTATTTTCCCGTGAGGAATGGCAACTCCGTCTCCTATTCCTGTGGAACCGAGACTTTCTCTCTGAGTCAATATTTCAATCGTCGAAGACTGCTTAAGTTTAATGCCGCCCTGAATTATTGTATCAATTAACTCCTCTAAAGCTTCGTTTTTATTTCCGGCCGATAAATCGTCATTAATAAATTCTATTTTTAAGACTTGATCCAGTTGCATTTACTACGCCCAAAAGTTATCTCCAAATCATTATTTCTTGTTTGCATCCGGTTATAACAATGCCGGCAGACTAATTTGTCTCTATCAGCGTATAATTCCCATCGTCGCGGCGATAGACAAGAGTTACGTTTTCAGAAGACGAATCCCGATAAATAATAAACCGATCTTTTGTTTCCTCTATTTCCATGATCGCTTCATCAAAAGACATCGGCTTTAATATAACTTTACGGGTTTCCGCAATTTTATGGACCGTCGTATCTTCCGTTTCTTCTCCCCGGACCAATTTTTCCTGACCTCTGCGAATGCTTTTAGGCTTATGCTCCCGAACTTTTTCTCTTTGTTTTTTAAGCTGCTTTTCAATCTTTTCTATGCAATTATCGAGCGCCATATGCATGTCTTTGGCTTCTTCTTTCGCGTTTATATTCCAACCATTGGAACTTAGATTAATTTCCGTAACATTTCTGAATTTTTCCATGGAAACGATTATATGAGCTTCGGCAGGCGCGTCTAAATATTTATTCAGTTTCTGAATTCTTTCTTCAGCGTAAGCTTTTTGCCAGTTCTCCCCTTCACCGTTTCTAAAAGTTACCGAAATTTTCATAATTGTTCCTCCTTAATAAAATTAATCTGCTTAACACCCCAATTGACTTTTGAAAATTACCACTAATCCGGCAATAAAGACGCACGTCATACATTTATTTAAAATTAAAAGTCAATCAATATTTTACTTTTTTATTTTCAAACCAACTTTTGACAAAAAACATATTAAAAATATTTTTTTCTCTTGGATGAAGGTAAAATCCCCATCATTTCCCTGTACTTGGCAACAGTGCGCCGCGCGATATTGATTCCTTTGGCTTTAAGCATATCAACAATCTCGCAATCGCTGTAGGGTTTCCGGGGCGGTTCACCGCTGACGATTTGCCTGATTTCTTCTTTAACGCTTTTTGATGCAATAGTGCCGCCTTCAGATGTTCTTTTAATGGAACTGCCGAAGAAGTACTTCATTTCAAAAATTCCCTGAGGCGAATGCATGTATTTATTGCTCACCACGCGGCTAATTGTAGATTCATGCATTTCGATGTCATTGGCAATATCGCGCAGTACCAAAGGTTTGAGGAAATCAATACCACGGTCAAAAAAGTCTCTCTGGAATTTGACAATGCTTTCCGCCACTTTGAATATTGTATTCTGCCGCTGCTGGATACTCTTAATGAGCCACGTAGCCGATTGAACTTTATCTTTGATATATTTTTTCCCATCCTCTTCATGATGGTTGCCGTGATCGGCAAGACCCGCCATAATTTCACGATAAAAATTACTGATGCGCAAATGCGGCAAACCATCATCATTTAGAATTATTTTGTAGTCATTTCCCGATTTGACAACATAAACATCGGGAATGATCGGCTGGATATTTTCTTCGGAATAAATACTGCCGGGCTTTGGATTCATTCTGCTGATTAATAATACCGCTATCTCGACTTCCCGTAGAGGAACTTTTAATTTATGGGCAATATGGACATAATTTTTTAATTCCAGTTCTTTAAGAAATTCCTTAATGATAACTTCTATAATCTTGTTTTGTACGCCCAGCATTCTGGCTTGAATTAACAGACATTCCTGAAGGTTACGCGCGGCAACTCCCGGAGGGTCAAATTCCTGAACTCTCTTTAGAACGGCTTCAACGAATTCTTCGCTGACATTCTCCAATTGAGCAATTTCCGGCACCGTCGCGCATAAATAGCCGTTTGGGTCAAGATTGCCGACAATCTGAGTGCATACCCGTATTTCATCTTCCGTAAAAGATGAAAGTTTCATCTGCCACATCAAATACTGGGTAAGCGATTGACTTTCGGTAAGAATATTGTCCCATGAAGTTTCTTCTCCATCGCCGCCGCCATAAGTTACGCCGACCCGGCCGGAATCTTCCAGATAATTATCCCAGTCAAACTCTTTGGTGCTGCCCGCGCTTTCCTCAACATTGAGTTCTTCCGTTCGCTCGATCGCTTTTACACTTTCACGCTCAATCGATACGACATCATTTTCAACTTCCTCGTGAATGGCATCGGCATTTCCTTCATCGGGAGAAACTTCTTCCAGCAGAGGGTTTTCTTCCATCTCCTGATTAATTGTTTCGACAAGGTCCTGCCGCGATAACTGCAACAATTTTATTGCCTGCTGCAGCTGGGGTGTCATAATTAACTGCTGGGATAGCTTTAGACTCTGTTTTAACTCAAACGCCATAATCGTAAACAATCATAAATTGCTAAGTTGTTATAAATGGAAAGCATCGCCAAAATAAAATTTTCGCGCCAGTTCGCTGTTAGCGATTTTATCCGGCGCGCCTTCAACCAGTATGGCTCCTTCATTGACAATATAAGCCCGGTCACAGCATGAAAGAGTCTCCCGTACATTATGATCGGAAATAATAATACCGATTCCCTTCATTTTTAACTTTTCTATTATTTTCTGAATATCGGCAACGGCCAACGGATCGATTCCCGCAAAGGGCTCATCTAAAAGAATATATTTGGGAGATGTAACCAATGCCCGCGTAATTTCCACTCTTCTTCTTTCCCCGCCGGAAAGGGAATAAGCATAATTTTTCGCCAGCCCCGTCAGATCAAGTTCGGCCAGAAGCTCATGGAGTTTTTCGCTTTTTTCTTCTTCCATCAGATCAAGCGTTTCTAAAATCGCCATAATGTTTTCTTCCACGGTAAGCTTACGAAAAATAGAAGGCTCCTGCGGCAGGTAATTTAAACCTTTGCGCGCCCTTTGATACATGGGGGATCCCGTAATATTTTCGTCATCCAGAAAGATTTCCCCCGCATCGGGCTTAATAAGCCCGACAATCATGTAGAAAGTCGTTGTCTTGCCGGCGCCGTTCGGCCCCAGTAATCCGACGACTTCGCCGGGCAAAATGGAGAGGTCAATCTGATTAACAACTTTTCGCTTGCTGTAGATTTTAGTTAAACCTTTTGCCGTCAAATCGCTCATATTTTTACAACGCCCGTTATTTAATTCCCGGTTTCTTCTTATCCTGAGGATAAATTATCGCCTTGACTTGTTTTTGAGTATCGCTTTCCACGATTCCCCTATTTTCATTGAGATAAAATATTACTCTGTCTCCCTTCACGGAGTTTTTCCCTTCACTTAAAACAGCATTACCGGTTATGATGACTTTATTGCTGTCATGATAATATATCGCCTCATCTCCCGTGGCTACTCGCCTGCCCTGAGTTAAAGACACATTCCCTTTCGCTTCTATTTTATCCAGTTCACCGGCTTTTTCGGCTTCCATGGATACGATTTTTTCTTTTTTATCGGGTTCTTTTTTATAATACAGGAGGAGCTTTTCAGCTTTCAGCACGTTTTGGCCCTGTGTGACCCTGGCGTTACCGGAAAATACGACAAGCTTCTTTTCGTTAAAAGCTTCCATTTTGTTGGAAGTAATTTCCATGGGTTCATCGGATTTGGTCATGAGAGTATTATCGGCAAATGCGCAAAAAGCTGACAGCAGAACAATGAATAAAACAGAAATGCAAATTTTTTTATTAATCATCTAATTTCCCGATTAATTTATTTTCGCTTTAACCATGGAGGGAATACTTAATTTCCCGTCATTGATGTACAGCGTTAGTCCGGTTCCTGTAAGTTTCATGCGCTTATTTTGCATGACAACCGGCGCGTCGGTATAAAATTTCTTTTCAGCGTTATTATAACTTAAATGATCAGTGGAAAATCTGTCGTTATTATCAGACGTTATAACAACATTGCCTTTTATTTCTATGTTCTTTTCCTTTGTAAGTATTTGCCCTTTGTCAGCGCTCATCAGGAAAACTTTGCCATCGGACGTCGTTAACCTTATATGAACATTCTCTAAAACAGCAAGGTCCTGCTTTTTATCATAGGTAGCTGTATCGGCTTTGACTTCCCATTTGGCGTTGGCTTCATTGACTTCCGTAAAATTGAAGCCCTTAAACTTCAGATCAACACCTTCTTCAAGCGCTTTTAATAAATTTTTGGGTTTACTTGCATCATTTTTGATAACGGCCGCAACGGCAATCAGAATTACCAAAAAAACTATTGATATTAACGATATAATTATCGTTTTTTTTCTTAATTTCATCTTAAATCCGGAGAATCCTGCTTACGCACATCATTGTTGAATTTATTATAGCACTCACTATGCCACGTGTAAAGACAATAAGGATGTAAACGGAAGATAGTTTAAAAGAAATGATGCTGATTTAGCTTCTTTTTCTCTTAGGAATGGTCTTCAAATTCATACTTAATGGCTACTTCCTGCCACCTATCCTGCGCCTGTAAAATCATTTCACAAACTTCTCTAACCGCGCCGCGTCCGCCTTTATTTTTTGTTATATAATCAACCGATTTTTTTACGACATCGAGGGCATCCGCAACAGCAACGGAAAATCCCACTCTTTTTAATACAGGTATATCAACGATATCATCGCCCATATAAGCCGCTTCATCCGCCGATAATTTGTATTTCTTTAAAATTTTTTCAAATACTTCTTTTTTGTTGAAAACCTTCTGATAAACGTCTTTTATATCCAAATCCTTCGCCCGGCATTCAACCACTTTCGATTTCCGCCCCGTAAGTATGGCTACCTTGATTCCATACCGCTGAAGCACCTTGATCCCGTGCCCATCGCGAACATCAAAATTTTTTAACTCACGCCCTTCATCATCCATTACGATCCGGCCGTCGGTCATAACGCCGTCAATATCCAGAATCAATATTTTTATTCTTTTGAGCTTCTCTTTAATATGTTTCTTCAATATCTTAAATATCCTTTCGCGTTTTGTTTGTTACTTATATAGCACGTTCCGTCTGGAATTTTTTACTTTTCCGGTTCCTTTATCAAGTTGTTTATTTTTTTCAGAGTTACCAATAGTTTTTCAAGTGAATCCAGATATAAAGAATTGGCGCCATCGCACAGAGCTTTCTCCGGATTTTTATGAACCTCGAAAAATATGCCATCCACACCCGCGGCTACGGCCGCGCGCGCCAGAAACTGTACCATATCCCTCTGGCCACCGGATGATGCCCCCTGTCCTCCCGGTAACTGCACGGAATGGGTCGCATCAAAGATCACCGGATACCCCATATTTCTTAAAATTGGCAAAGAACGAACGTCAAAAACAAGATTGTTGTAGCCGAACGACGCACCTCTCTCCGTCATCATAATGTTTTCATTACCGGCTGTTTTTATTTTTTCTATGATATTGGCCGCGTCCCAGGGAGCCAGAAACTGCCCTTTTTTAACATTGATGACTCGCGCTTTTTTCGCGATTTCAGTCACAAAATCCGTCTGGCGGCAAAGAAAGGCCGGCACCTGTACGACATCCAGTATTTTCGCGGCGGCATCGATTTCCTCGAAACGGTGCACATCGGAAAGCACAGGGATGTTAAGTTCCTCTTTAATTTTTTTTAACATGGCGAGTCCCTTATTTGCTCCGGGACCGCGATACGATTTAATCGAAGTCCTGTTGGCCTTGTCATAGGAAGCCTTAAAGATGAAGGGAATTTTTAATTTTGCCGTTAGCTTCTTGAGATACCGGGCCGTCTCCATCGCCGATTTTTCATTCTCCAGAACGCACGGACCGGCAATCAGAACAAATTTTTTATTATCTCCGACAACAAAATCGCCTATGCTGATTTTCTTCATTCTTCATCACTCCTGGTTTTTTTCTGCGCTTTTTCCTGCAAAAGTTTAATTTTCAGCCTTGGAATTCTTTTTGCGGCTTTGGCCGATTCGGGATTTAGCGCGTAGGCATTGTCATAAGCTTTTAGCGCTTCAGGGTAAAGCCCTTTTCTTTCATAAGCTTCGCCCAAATTAGCGTAAAGTTCATCATCTTCCCGATCGTATCTCAACGCGATCCTGTAGTTTTTAATCGCCGTATCCCAATTTCCGGAAGCCGCGTAAGCATAACCCAAACTTTCGTAAGACGACGCTTTTTTCGGTTCCAGCTCCATTATTTTTTTATAATATTTAATGGCTGTAACATAATTTTTTTCTTTCAGGTAATAATGAGCCAAAATACTCAGCACTTGCTTTGTCAGAGGGAAAGTTTTTTCATACTCGGCTATCGCTTGTTTTTCCATGCCCAGCTTATCGAATGTATAAGCCAGATTATAATGAATGTTTGAATCTTTGGCGCCGTATTTAATAGCTTTTTCATAAGCTTGAACTGAAATGGCATAGTTTTTCAGTTCACCGTAGGCAAAGCCTAAATTGGCATAAATTGAAGCTTTTTGAGGGAATCTTATTTTTAACTTTTCATAATATTTTACAGCCTGATCAAATTGTTTATTCTTAAACGCCATATCGGCAAGACGTTCCAGCGCGTCGGCGTCGGCAGGATTGATCTTTAATACGTATTCATATTCCCTGATTGCTTCCGCGTTCATTTTACGTCTTTCGTAAGCCGCGCCCAGATTAAAGTGTATCGCTGGTTCCCGGGGACTTATTGAGACTGCTTTTTTCAAATTATCAAGCTCTTCGGACCATTTCCCCATTCCTGCATACGCGGCGGCAAGATTGGCGTAAGCAACAGCATTTCGGGGCTGTTTTTCCAGGACTTCGTTATAATATTTGGCGGCTTCATCATATTTTTTTTGTTTCAGACAAGTATTACCCAGAGCCAATAAGGCCCGCCCAGCCTCTTTTGAATGCGCGGCAATGTACTTGTATTCATCAATGGCTGAATTTATCATATTGCCGTTTTCATAGGCTTCGGCCAATTTAAATCTCACCAGATAATCATCCGGTTCCAACCGTACCGCTTCATGATAACTTTGCGCCGCCTGAGCCCACAATCCCTTTTCCGCCATAGACAATCCGAGGGCTACATAAGCCTGCGCGCTCTTCGGATTATTTTTGATGACGCCTTTCGATACCTTAATAGCCTCGTCAAATTCATTTTTTTTAATGTAACACTTAACCAGTTCTTCCATGGCCAGTGAATCATCGGGTTTTATGCTCAACACATCTTTATATTGACTTATAGCTTCGTTTATTCTTCCCTGGCGCAAGTAAACTCCGGCAAGAACTTCACGCACACTGACATCGTTTTTATTCATTTCTATCGCTTTTTTCAGATATTCAATCCGTTCACCGACATTGGCCGAATCTTTCGCGAACCTGAACCAGTCCTGCGGCGTAATATCTATTTTCAGAGGAACATCGGCCATCTTTTCATTGCGATAATTTATAAGAATTTTGCGATCGGACACAATACCGGAATTATCAATGACAGTTCCTGTTTTAATGATTTTATTGACAATATCAATTCCCTTCAATAAAATCCCCAAATCGTTTTCGTTTTTACTGAACCCTTCAAATTGCACCGTTGTGTATTTGCCCGTAAGATCGTCACTGACTACCGATTTGACTACGAATTCATCACGATAAGTTACTTCCAGTGGAATATCCGCACTGACACGGATATCCTTGCCGTTTTTTTCCATCTCCAGATAGTAAAATTCAGGTTTGTCCTGCAATACATAATAGGAAAAAGCGTTTTTTACCCGGGAGACCTGAAACGCAAGAGAATTAAAAAATTGAGGATAGAAAAAAAACAGCGGCACGGAAATCATAATCATAAAGACAAGCGCGATCAAAATCGCTTTTGCCGGAATCGATAATCCTTCGTCTTGTTCCCCTCTGTTTACGCGTCGATCGATCATTTAATCCCTAAACCCTCAAATCTTACAAAAACGTGCCCTAAGTCATAATCAAACTGTCGGGATTCAACTCCGCGGATGATATTTCTGATGAACTTCCTTTAATCTATCCCGCGTTATATGTGTGTAAATCTGCGTTGTCGAAATATCGGAATGCCCGAGCATGACCTGCACCGTACGCAAATCGGCGCCCCCTTCCAGCAGATGCGAAGCGAAAGAATGCCGGAAAGTGTGCGGATAAACCTTTTTTTTCAATCCGGCTTTTTTAGCGTAACCGGAAACTATTTTCCAGAGACCCTGCCTCGTAAACTTTCTTCCAAAGCGGTTTAAAAATAACACATCCGTAATTTTTTTCTGCATCAATTTCGGTCTGACCTCATCAACATAACGCCTGAGGCTATCGTAAGCTATTTTACCAACAGGAACAACTCTTTCTTTACTGCCCTTCCCCATGGCCATCAGAAATCCGACCTGCCAGTTCATACTGTTCATGGTAAGATTAATCAATTCCGAAACACGAATTCCCGTCGCGTACAAAAGCTCCAGCATGGCCGTGTCGCGGATGGCGGCGGCCGTTTGAGTCCCCGGCTCATCCAGAATGACTTTCATTTCCTCTTTGCTTAACGTATCGGGCAGTTTCATCCAGACTTTCGCCAGTTCAATGCGTGCCAGCGGATTTTCCGTGATGACCTCTTCGCGATGCAGATACTTATAAAATCCCCTTAAAGCGGCAAGCGACCGGTTCATGGAATTAGCCGATAATCCTTCATCTCTGATCTGCACCAGATATTCAATTATAACCTCAGGCGTGATTCCGTGCACATCGGACAATTTCTTGTTCTCATGAACAAACAAGCTAAAACGGCGCAAATCACGGCCATAGGCTTCGAGCGTGTTTTGAGCGATGCCCCGTTCAATCAAAAGATAATTAAAATACTTCGTCAATAATTCCCGCATATGACTTTTTAACGTAAATATGTCAGCGAAGCAAAGTTTTTTTATTGACTTATTCTGCAATATCGTAAAAATGACGGTTGAGGATTTATAAAAAATTCTACAGAGGAACTTACTCATGAATAAAATTATCATTGCATCCGATCACGGCGCCGTAGCTTTAAAAAGTGAAATTATCTCCTTCTTAAAAACCAGAAATTGCGAGACAAAGGATATGGGGGTTAATTGCGATGATTCCGTGGATTATCCCGATATCGCGGTCGCTGCCTGTGAAGAATTCAAAAAAGGCGGATATGATTTCGGCATTCTGCTTTGCGGCACGGGAATAGGAATGTCGATTATCGCAAATAAAATTAGAGGCATCCGCTGCGCTCAAATTCAGGACCTTTTTACCGCTGAAATGGCCAGGGCGCATAACGACGCCAATTTTATCGCTTTTGGCGGCCGGGTAAAATATTCCGTGCCGGTTACAAAAATGATCGAAATATTTATGAATACAAAATTTGCCGGAGAAAGGCACGCAAGAAGAGTGGCAAAAATCATGGATATCGAAAAGAGTCAATGCTGAAGTTTAATTTAAACTCCCCGCGCTTGTAACGCGGGGAGTTTTTCTATATTTCCGATATTATTTTACTTTTAACCTAAAATCGTTTTTAAATCTTCATCTGCTGTCGTAATCGGCTTAATCGCGAAATTCTTAACCAGCACATCAAGCACATTGGGTGTAATGAATGCCGGCAGGGACGGACCCAGACGAATATCTTTAATGCCCAGATAAAGCAGCGTGAGTAAAATTGCGACGGCTTTTTGTTCATACCAGGATAAAATCATGGATAGAGGCAGCTCGTTTACACCTACGTTAAAAGCATTGGCTAAAGCCAAAGCGATCTGGATGGCCGAATAAGCATCGTTACACTGTCCTACATCCAACAGCCTCGGAATTCCTCCAATATCGCCCAGTTCCTGATCAAAGAAACGAAATTTACCGCAAGCCAGTGTCAGTACCACGGTATCTTTAGGCGCTTTTTCCACAAATTCCGTGTAATAATTCCTTCCGGGCTTCGCGCCGTCGCATCCGGCAACCAAAAAGAAGTGTCGAATGGCCTTGCCTTTGACCGCCTCGATCACTTTATCAGCCACGCCCAAAACGGCATTGCGGGCAAATCCGACCATGACGGATTTGCCTTTCGTATCGGCGGCAAATCCCGGCAGTTCGAGCGCCTTTTTAATGACAGGCTCGAAATTGGAATCTGTAATATGCAAAACGCCCGGCCAGCCCACCTGACCGCTTGTAAAAATATTTGCCGCGTAGGACTCCCTGGGTTTTTGAATGCAATTGGTCGTCATCAGGATAGCGCCGGGGAATTCGGCAAATTCTTTTGCCTGATTCTGCCAGGCAGTCCCGTAATGCCCGTAAAAGTGCGGATATTTCTTAAGCTCGGGATAGCCATGCGCGGGCAGCATTTCACCGTGCGAATAGATATTAATGCCCTTGCCCGCGGTTTGTTTCAACAAATCGGACAAATCCTTCAGATCGTGGCCGGAGACAAGAATGGCCTTGCCTTTTTTAGCGCCAAGCGGCACGGATGTGGGAACGGGGTGACCATAGACTCCTGTATTGGCCGCATCCAGAAGTTCCATGGTGCGCAGATTGATTTCTCCGCATTTCAATACAAGACCGATCCAGCCGTTTAAATCGATATTCTCACGCAGGATAGCCGCCAGTGCTTCATGAACAAAAGAATATATCTTTTCGTCTTCCTGTCCCAGAATCTGCGCGTGATCGGCATAAGCGGCCACGCCCTTCACGCCAAAAAGCAGTATATGCTGCAGGGACAAAATATCAGGATTAATCGACGCGTCCGCTTTCAGCGACGCTATTTTTGCCTGACCGGCTATGCCCGCGGCTGTTGATTCCGGCCGGAAGGTGACGGCGGCAGGTTTTTCATCTATGCTGCCTCCGGCTTTTTTTACTCTGTCTTTAAGTGCGTCACGCAGGGCAGCGCATTTCGTGATCAGCTCGACAAAACGCGCAGGGTCGAAATCCACGTTAGTCAGGGTCGAAAAAAGCGCTTTGACCGTAAACACATTAATATCATGATCGACTATCCCGGCCCGTCTGGCATCAACCGCCACCGCCGACAATCCTTTAAGAACAAAAACCAGCACATCCTGAAGGGCGGCAACTTCCGGATCCTTACCGCACACGCCTGACTTACTGCATCCCTCGCCTTTGGCCGTCTGCTCACACTGGTAACAAAACATATTTAAATTTTCCATTTCCAGTCTCCTTTTCATATTTATATTTTTTTGTTTTCTTTTGCCGGCAATATAAACAATGATCGAGACTTGTTCCTTGACTTAAGTCAAATATAAATGATAATAATTAAAGATGGTGAAAGTGATGAATATGATTCAAACCATTGCCTCCATTCCTTTATTTGAAGGCCTGCCGGAAAATTACTGCGAAAGTCTGGCCTCCATTGCCCTCAAACAGAAGTTTTCCCGGGGACAGATGTTTTTTTCGGAAGGCGATGAGGGGAGTGGTTTTTATATCATTCTTTCCGGCAAAGTAAAAGTATTTAAGCTCTCGGCCGAAGGCAAAGAACAAATTTTTCACATCCTGGAAGATCATGAACCGTTTGGCGAAGCGGCTGTTTTCGCGGGAGAGCATTATCCCGCTTCCGCGCAGGCCCTTGTGGAAACCAGCGCCCTTTTTTTCCCGAGAACAAAGTTTGTAGAGTTGATTCTCCGTCAGCCTTCTCTGGCGTTAAGCATGCTGGCGCTTCTATCTCTGCGGCTGCGCAAACTTACCATGCTGGTCGAAAATCTTTCTCTCAAAGAAGTACCGGGAAGACTGGCGGCCTATTTACTATTTTTGAATGATCGCAATACGGGGTCCGCTACCATAGATCTGGATATCTCAAAAAATCAAATGGCCGGACTTCTTGGCACGATTCCCGAAACCATCTCCCGTATTCTGAAACGCATGAATGAAGAAATGTTAATTAAAATGAACACGCGCTCCATTTCGATTATAGATAAAAAAGGACTTTCTGATCTGGCTGAAGGCGTCAGAAGACTGGCATAGACTTTTTTTGCAAGGCATAAAGCCGGTATCAGGTATTATAACATTACATAATGAAAGTTGATTAAATATGCCGGAAGTTCTGGATAAAAAAAGGATTCGCAAGGTTTTCCGCGATGTGCAAAAGCATCTGGCCATCGCACAATTAATCAGGCGGTTTTCCACCAATAAAGAAGACATCAGAAAAACAGCCCTGAAACAGGTTGACCTGACGAACTGCCGGAGTGTTCTGGAACTGGGCTGCGCTTTCGGCGCCTTTACCGAAGCCCTAAAGGATAAATTGCATCCGGAGGCTAACATTACCGGACTTGATATAGTTCCCGAATACAGACCCTTCTTCATGGAGGCATGCCTTCGCGCCGGTTATTCAGGATCTTTTTCGTTTGCCGGCATTGATAAGATAAAAAAATATCCCCCGAATTCCTTTGATCTGGTTATTTGCAGTTACGCCTTATATTTTTTCCCCGATATGATTCCGGAAATTTCCCGCGTCGTGAAAAAAGACGGATTTTTCATCACCATTACCCATTCCAAAGAGGACATGCGGGAAATCATAAGCCTCATCAAAAAAATACTTCATGAACATCATTCATCCGATGAAAAACAATCCCTGCCGATAGAAATTATATTCGACCAGTTTTCCGCCGAAAATGGCGAGATGCTTCTTCATCCTTATTTTGACCGGATACAGGCAATTGATTTTAAAAACACGCTGGTTTTCCAGCCTCAGGAAATTGACTGTTTTTTTGATTATGTCCAATTTAAAAGATCTTTTTTCCTAACGGGGACTGACGCCCGTAATAAAACCGTCATTCATCAGCTTCTTCTTGAACTGCAGGATGCGGCCATGAAAAATAATTTACTCACCATATGCAAGGACGACAGAATCTTTATTTGCTCCAAAGCCTTAATTTCAGAGGAAACCTCATGAAAAAACAACGCCAGTTTTGCCTTTACTGCGGCGAGACAACCATAAAAAAACACGAGGACAATGTGCGGCGGGACTTCTGCCCATCCTGTAATTCTTATTTTTACGAGAATCCTCTGCCGGTTGTTTCCACGATTCTCGAATCTTCACGCTGCATCCTTTTGGTCAAACGCGGCAGGCCGCCCTTAAAAGGGCTCTGGTGTTTGCCATCCGGATTTGCCGAAACCGGAGAAAGCATAGAAGAAGCGACCCTGCGCGAATTGGAAGAGGAAACCGGCATTAAGGGCAAAATTATAAAGCTGCAGGATGTCGATTCATACAAAAGCCGCTTTTACGGCGACCTGCTTTTTTTGACCTTTGTCGTGGAACAAAGCGGCGGAAAACTCAGCGCCGGAGACGACTGCGTGCAGGCACGATTCTGGCCGGTGAACAAATTGCCGCCGCTGGCTTTCCGCTCCAATAAACGGGCGCTTGATGCCTACATTAAAAGCAGAAGGGATTACTGGGCAATATTTGATTCTATTGAGCAAACGGATGATAAAAAAGCGCTTCCGACCGCTTTGGCGAAAAATTCCTTAACACGCCGACTGGTCAATATCATCATTAAAAATAAAGAAAAGATTATTGATCAATGGATTCAAGATGTCGCGGTAAATCCTTCCACTGCTGAATATCATAAAGTGGAAAAACGGGTGCTGTACAACATCTGCGACAGGATTCTTTCGCATTTGACCCTGTGGATGGGCGGTATCGACGATGTCAGCAAAATCAAGCGGTTTTACACAAGGCTGGGCAGGGAAAGAAAAAAATCCGGGTTTAAAATCAGCGAGGCGTTAAGCGCGCTTAGCCTTATACGCAAGCACATCTGGACTTTCGCGCTGGCGCAGGATGCCCTTCAAAAAAACCTTAATCTATTCATGACCTTCGAGCTGCAAAGGCGTATGACCCTGTTTTTCGATCTGGCAACTTTTTATCTAACCCGTGGGCATGAAGAAAAATGATTTTTGACAAATCGGGAATGATACTTAATTTAGTGAAAAAATAAACTGTTTTGTAAAGGGAGGAATTTTTATGGAATTCATGGACGTAATCAAACAAAGAAGAGCCGTAAATTTTTTTGATCCCGCAAAAGACGTATCCGACGCACAGATTATGAAAATATTTGAAACCGCTGCGCTTGCGCCTTCAAGTTCCAATCTTCAACCATGGAGAGTGATTGTTTTAAGAGACATAAATAAAAAAGAAACCTTGAAAAAGGTGGCAATGAATCAACCCAAAATAACGGAAGCGCCCGTTGTCCTGATTATTCTGGGTGATCGCGAGGGTTGGAAACAAGGCAATGCCGATTTCGAAAAAGGTTTTGTTAAATCGGTTAAAGCGGGCCATGCAAAACCGGAACAGTATGACGGGTTTGTCAGTTCATTAAAATCACTCTACGACACGACGGAAAAACAATTGGCCTTTGCCTGTAAGAATGCCGGATTTTTTGCCATGTCGCTAATGCTGGCCGCAAAAGACGCGGGCTTGGATTCTCATCCAATGGACGGATTTGATATTGACGGTGTCCGGAAGGCATTTAATATACCTGATCATTACTGGATTCCGCTTTTAATGGCTATCGGCCATTTCGATAAAAGCAAAACCCTTAGCCCCCCGAAATGGAGAAAGAGCTACGACGAGATAGTGGTGAATTTTTAAATTCAAGTCATTGGATAAACGATCTGCCGTTTCACTATAAAAAATTAACCGGTTGCCATTTCTTAAGAATCCGGCTAAATAAAGGCACTAAAAATCAAGGAGCGGAAATATGCCCCATAAAGTTAAAATGTACACATTGAGTACGTGCAGTCATTGCAAGGCGACTAAGAAATTCATGGACGATAACGGCATAACTTTTGAATTTATTGATGTAGATCTGCTTCACGGAGAAGACAAACAGAGGATTCTTCAAGAAGTGGAACAATATAATCCCAATCGTTCCTTCCCGACCATCATCATCGGCAAGACGATTATCGTCGGTTTCAGGGAGGACGATATAAGAGAGGCTTTAGGAATCTGATGACCCCTGCCGAACTCTACGACATCATGAAAAAGATTCAGGAACCCAAGGGCTATTTTTTTAATAAAGACAAGGATTGGACCCTCAGCATCTTAAGCGATCTTTTAGTCAATAAAGAACGTTACGGCTACATGTCCTGTCCCTGCCGTCTGGCTTCAGGCAGCCGTGAAAAGGATGCCGATATTTTATGCCCCTGCCGGTACCGGACGGATGATGTCAGGGAATACGGCAGTTGTTATTGTAATTTATACGTTTCTTCCGAATGGAACGAAGGCGTCATTAAACATCAATATGTTCCTGAAAGAAGGCCTAAAGATAAAATGAATTTTTAGGACGCAATAGATTTTCCTTTATTATTTAGCTCTATATAGTCCAAAATAAATGTTTTTTGATCTTTTTACTTGATTTTCCCAAATAAATTATTATATTTGTAAAAGATTAAAGAGTTTAAAGGAGTTTTCGCCATGATTAATACGTATAAATGCAAAAAGAAGAATGTTCTCATCGGCGAAATATGCACCGATACCACCTGTGAATGGCGCTTAAAAAATGAGGCTTTTCTAAATTGCACATGGGTCGCCTGTAATTACGGACCATTTACGCTGGAAGAGGTTGGCGATATGATGGGTGTTACGCGCGAAAGAATTCGTCAAATTGAAGCCAAAGCGTTAAAAAAACTTCAGCACAAAAAAAGACGGGATCAACTCAAAGACTTTGCCGCACCGGGAAATGATTGGGATAGTTTATAATAAATTATCGTGACGTTTTTTTGGGGTGCCTGAAATAATCGAATAATCTCACTTCTTCTTGCGTGATTTTTCAGTCAACATCTTATTCATTTGAATTTTGCGTTCGTCTCTGGCAAACAGCAGGGCGCAGATAGACGATTCTATATCCATGGCGGCCATTTTGTCCATGCGTGGAACGATGGAGCACAGATTTTTCAGTTCTTCGAACGCCTTGGAGGAATACCCCGATAGTTTCTGCGCCATTTGTTCCGCCACTTCCATAAACTTTTCCGGCGGCTCAACTTTGTTAATCAAACCGATATTCAACGCTTCATTGGCTCCGATGGGTTCACCCAGCATAACGATTTCTTTTGCTTTCGCTATGCCGACAATTTGACTCAACGGATAAATGAATGGATTAAATCCGAACTTCAATTCAGGATGGCAGAAAATAGCGCTTTCAGACGCGACGACAAGATCACAAATCGTAACCAGATTAAAACCTCCGCCCAGAGCGATCCCGCCTACCGCGGCGATTACCGGTTTTTTGCAGGCATAAATCTTTTTCAGATATTTTATCATTGATTTGAGAAATTCATCGCCTTCTTCATTAGGCAGGCTGGACATTTCCTTTATATCCATGCCGGCCGAAAAAACATATTCTCCACCGGTAAGAACGATTGCTTTAACGTCAGGATCAATCTCCAGGTCGACAAAAGCCGTATAGAGGTCCTTCCGCATCTCTTTGGAAATAGCATTCATCTCATGAGGGCGGTTTAGTTTAACAACAGCGTACTCATTTTTCTTTTCAACAAGTAATGTCTGATAACTCATTTTTTATGATCTACCATGATGCGCAATTCTTTGCCTGTTTTAAAAAATGGCACTTTTCTTTCTTTCAGTTTTACTTCAGCTCCGGATTTCGGATTCCGCCCCATTCTCGGTTTTCTTTCTCTGACCACAAAACTGCCGAAGCCTCTTAATTCGATTCGTTCTCCGCGTTTTATCGCGTCAGTCATCGAATCAAATATTATTTCCACGGCATAAGTTACATCTTTCAGCGAATAAGTTTTCAACTCTTCCTGCAATTTCTTAATTAAATCGTTTTTTGTCACAATAATTCCCCTCTCTTATCTGACAGAATAGTATAAATAACTTATGTCGTTTTACTTTTTAATGATTCCTTAAAGTGAATTACCCCATCTCTTATCTGCCGGGATAATACAAATAACTTATTCCGCTTTTACTTTCTATTTTTTCCTTCAGGGAATTGGTTATGTGGGTTGCCGCGCTTTCCATGAAATAATCAAAAAAAGAGGCTCGCTTTTTGGCCGGGTAAACCAAATCATATTTTCCGTCTTTTCCGGCTAATTTACTCGCCAGTTTGGCCGCGGACGCCATGTCGCCAAGATCATCAACCAATCCCAGTTCCTTCGCCTTACGGCCGGAAAAAACGCGGCCATCGGCAATCGCGATAACCTTTTCACGCGGAAGCTTCCTCTCCTTCACAATCACATCAATAAATTGATTATAAATATCATCCACCAGGTCCTGAATAATGACCTTCTCCTCGGGGGTCATTTCTCTCAAAGGAGAGCCGATATCCTTATACTGTCCGCTTTTTATCACTGAAGATTTCAATCCGATTTTCTTGAGCAGTTCTTCGACATTTGCAAATTGCATGATAGCCGAGATACTGCCGGTAATGGTGCCGGGATTGGCGACAATTTTATCCGCGCCGCAAGCCACCAGCAAACCGCCGGAAGCGGCGACGGAACCCATGGAGGCAACGACTTTTTTCGTTTTTCTCAATTCAACGACGGCATCGTAAATTTCCTGAGAAACGGCCACACCGCCGCCTGGCGAATCCACTCTTAAAATGACAGCGACAATAGAATCGTCTTTGGCAAACTCATCCAATTGATCGGTGATGTCCATCGAATCGTTAATGACTCCCTCGACACTGACAACACCAATTTTATCTCTTAAGGAAAAACCTCTATTTTTTCCGGAATGCATACCAGCTCTATAAAAAGAAAGATAAAGCATAAAACCCAGAGCCAGAAGTATTAACATTCCAAAAATTACGGGATGTTTTCTCATATCTTTTATTCGCCTTTTTTCTGATTGTTAATCTTCACGTCCGCCAACGCATGACTGAGATTAGACCCTACATTTTCCGTGTTATTGATATACTGATTGGATGCGGGAGCCGGCGCCGGAGCCTCCAGTTCTTTGATGCTTAATCTGATTTTCTTGGTTTTAGGATCGATACTCTTAACCACGGCAGACACGGTATCTCCCACGGAATAAAGTTCCGAAGAAGTCTTCACGCGCTTTTGGCTTATTTCAGAAATGTGAACAAGCCCTTCAATGCCTTCTTCAATTTCCACGAAAATTCCAAAATCCGTGAAGTTCTTTATTTTACCGGTCACGACACTGCCCGGTATATATTTTTCGGACAATTCATCCCAGGGATTTTTTTCGATTTGTTTTATACCCAGAGAAAATTTCTCATTTTCCACATCAACATTCAGAACGACGGCTTCAACTTCCTGACCTTTTTTAAAATATTCGGAAGGATGATTTACTCTGTGCTTCCATGAAATATCGGATACGTGAATTAACCCGTCAATTTTCTCTTCAATTCCTACAAAGACTCCAAAATTAGTAATATTCCTGACAATGCCCTTAACAACGGCGCCGACAGGATATTTTTCTTTCAGCTTTTCCCAGGGATTCGGTGTTGTCTGTTTTAAACTCAGCGAAACCCGCTTGGTCTGCGGATTTACTTCCAGCACCATTACCTCTATTTCTTCACCGACGTTCAAGACTTTTGACGGATGTTTGATTTCTCTTGTCCAGTACATTTCCGATATATGTACAAGGCCCTCAACCCCTGACTCCAGTTCCACAAAAACACCATAGTCCGTCAAATTTACAACCTTGCCTCTGACCGTTGAGCCGACAGGATATCGATCCGTTATTTGCTCCCATGGATTATCATTTAATTGCTTCAGACCCAGAGAAACTCTTTCTTTCTCAGGATCAAAAGAAAGAACTTTTGTCGTAATTTTATCACCCTTATGGAAATTTTCCGACGGTTTGGCGATTCTGCCCCAGGAAATATCGGTGACATGAAGCAGTCCGTCAACGCCGCCCAAATCAATAAAAATACCGTAATCCGTGATGTTTTTAATCACGCCTTCGACAATGTTGCCTTCCTGTATAGACTTTAAAATATCTTTCTTTTCAGCTTCCCGCTCCGTCGCTACAATCGAACGGCGTGACAAAACCACATTATTACGCTTCCGGTCATATTTTAAAACTTTGAAATCGAGGGTTTGTCCGACGAACTTATCCAGATCTTTAACCGGACGAATGTCTACCTGAGATCCGGGAAGGAAAGCGACGATACCTATATCAACGGAAAGGCCTCCCTTAATTTTTTCTATAACGACACCTTCTATCAGTGTATCATTCTCGCAGGCCGCTTTTATCTCATCCCATATTTTGACTTTGGAAGCTTTATCTCTCGATAAAACAAGGTTGCCTTCCGAATCCCTCTTATCAACAAACACGTCTATTTCATCGCCGACAGAAATATTAATATTTCCCCGTGCGTCTTTTAGCTCGCCAATAGGAATAAAGCCTTCAGTTTTCCAGCCGACATCGACCATCACCCTGTCGTCTTTAATCTGTACAACCTTACCGGTTGTTATATCTCCATATTGAATCTGGTTAAGACTTTGTTCGTAAAGTTCTTTAAAGTCCATTTCTTCTTCTTTAACCTGAGATGACTGATTTTTCGTCGAAGAGTCCGTGCTAACCCCCTTTTCGTTTGTTAAGTTTTTGTTGTTATTGTTAACCATTAAACTAGTACCCCCTATTTTTTATGAAACTCTATAATTTTTAAAATTTAACACACACAATGTTAAATATCAACATAAAATCCAGACTATTTTATGAGGTTTATTTTCCATTTAATTACTTAATATAAAAGATGATTTTCGCGACAACCTGCTCAATGGATAAATTATCCGAATCAATGATGATTGAGCCGTCCGGCGCTTTTAAGGGGGCCAGTGCGCGCTCCTTATCCTGTTGATCCCTGGTAAGCATATCTTCCTGAATTGACTTATATTTTACCGAAGTATCTTTGATGGTAAGTTCTTTATGCCTTCTTTTTATTCTTTCTTCTAATTGGGCATCAAGATAAAATTTGTAATCCGCATGGGGAAAAACCACCGATCCCATATCTCTGCCCTCCGCGACAATGCCGCCTTTCATGCCTGCTTGTCTTTGCAGGTTAAGTAACTTTTCACGCACCACGGCATAAGTGGAAATTTTGGATGCGGCCAAACCTACCTCCTCCGTGCGGATTTTATCTTCAACATTTTCCCCGTCCAGATATACTTTCATTTGACCGCCATTATTTTTCAGGACGACTGTGGTATTGGAACACAAATCAGTCAGAGAAGAAACGTCGTCGGGTGATATTTTAAGTTTCAGCGCTTTATAAGCCAGGGCCCGATACAAAGCGCCCGTATCCAGATAAATATAGTTCAGCTTCTTTGCTAATATTTTGCTTACCGTGCTTTTGCCGGCGCCCGCCGGTCCATCGATGGTTATAACAAGTTTTTTCTTCATAAACGATAAACTCCACATACATTTTTAAATTTGTCCCGGTAAATGAAAACTTGTCTTAAAATTATAAAAAATGTAATATACGCGCAAATTATTTAATTTAAAACTGCTTATGCGTAAATTTACTCAAAATCAATATATTTATTTTGCTGTTGTATTGATCATTCTATTGCTTCGGGCAAACCTTTGTCTTGCCGATTTCACGATTGAAGATGAAAGAAAACTGGGCAGGGAATTTTATGATCAAATGGAACAACATCACCTTATCCTCAAAAATGAAGTCCTGAACAGCTACGTAACCAGAATCGGCAATTTAATTCAGGGACATGCCAACAAAGTCCCTTTTGAGTTTCATTTTTCTATCATTGACAGCGACGCGATAAACGCTTTTAACACACCGGGCGGTTACGTCTACATCAATAAAGGGCTGATATCGGCGGCGGAAAATGAAGCCGAATTGGCGGCGGTTATTGCTCACGAACTCGGTCATGCCAATGGCCGCCACGTTGCCGATATGATTGAAAAGTCCAAAAAATTAAATGTTGCCACATTAGCGGCGATTATTGCCGGGGCTTTCCTCGGAGGCGGCGGTGAGGCGACCGCCGCTATTGCCGCCTTATCGGTTGCCGGCGCCAGCAGTCTGTCGTTAAAATTTACACGCGAACATGAAGAGGAAGCGGACCGTCTGGGTTTGGGTTACCTTGTTGCCGCGGGCTATTATCCGGAGGCAATGGCTGATTTTCTCAAGATTATGAAACGGTATGAATCTTTTTCTAAATCCATGCCTTCATATCTGCAAACACATCCCGGCACAGATGTTCGTATTTTTTATATAGAGAGTTTGATTGCCGCCCAATACCCTCAAAAAGGGGAAGTACAAATAATCGGTAATTTCAGCAGAATGCAGGCTCTTATTCCATTGGACCAACTTGATCTCAACAATAAATATACCGAACTGACAGAGTCTTTAAAGAAAAATCCCGACAATGTCGATCTGCTGTATTTTCTGGCTTTAGTTGAAGATCAACTTGGACAAACAAGCTCCGCCCTGAAAGACTATCTTAAAGCCTTAAGTTTATCACCGCGGGATGAAGATGTTTTAAGAAATCTCGGCCTAATTTATGTAAAAATGGGAGAGCCGGGTCTTGGGCAAAGCTATCTTCTGAGGGCTGCCGCTTTAAACGCGAATGACAGTGATGTTACTTTTGCCTTGGGTAAAACATACCTCGATTCAGGAGATTATCAAAAAGCTCTGGATTGCTTTCTTAAGCTGGAAAAACGGGTCATGAATGATAAGGATCTCTATTATCAGATCGCCATGGCTTACGGCAAACTTAATAATCAGGGCGAATCACACTACTATTTTGGTCTGCATTTCAGAAAAGAAAAAAAGAAAGAAAGCGCTCTGTTTCATTTTAGAGAAGCGCTCAATTATTTCCCGAAGGATTCCCAGCGAAGCATTGCCATCAGTCAGGCAATTAAAGATTTAGAATCCGGCGGAAATCAGAAACCCATGGGAAAAGCAAAGCCGTAAAGCAAAGATTAGATAAGACAAATATTACATTACCGGCTTGACATTACCGGATTTCTGCATATTTTATGATTAATATTACGCGTAAGGATAATGAAAGATGCCTATATATGAATTTAGATGTAAAAAATGTAAAAATATATTTGAAAGTCTGATCTTTTCCCAAAAAGAAGAAAAAAATCTTACCTGCCCCAAATGCGGAACAAAAAATCCTCAAAAAGTACTGTCCGTATTTGCCGGCGGAAAGTCCAATGGATCATCCAGTTCTTCCGGTTCATCATGTTCAGCAAAATCCTGTCCGCCCGGTTGCTCCTGTCATTAAAGACGCGGAAAAAACCGAACCGCGAGACATATATTTTATGCGACGAACGGCGCGGTTTGCAACTCAGCGCGACAGATGAGCGTTTTCAAACAGCATCTTCTTTTATATTGCGAAAAATCACATAATACATTATAAGACGCCTACTTTAATATTTTTTACGAAAGGAGTCTCAAAGTGAACATTTTAATATTTGGCCCCAACGGCAGTGGCAAAGGAACCCAAGGCGCGATAGTGCAAAAGAAATATGGTGTACCCCATATTGAAACCGGTGTTATTTTCCGGCAGAATATCTCAAAGAAAACCCCGCTGGGAGAAAAAGCAAAAGCATTTATTGACCGCGGCGAACTTGTCCCTGACGACATTACCATTCCCATGATTCTTGACCGCCTCAAAGAAGATGACTGCAAAAAAGGCTGGCTTCTGGACGGTTTCCCCCGCAATCTGGCACAGGCGGAAGCTCTCTGGGCGGCACTGCAAAAAGAAAACATCAAGCTGGATTACGTCATTGAAATCGATCTGGATCGTGAAACAGCCAAGAAACGCATCATGGGACGCAGACTTTGCAAAACGGACAACAACCACCCCAACAATATTTACATTGACGCCATTAAACCGGCCGAAAAGAATGGCAAGATGGTTTGCCGCGTCTGCGGATGCGAGGAACTGTCAACCCGCGCCGACGATCAGGATGCCGCGGCAATTGACAAACGCCATGGCATTTATTATGACACCAAAACAGGGACGCTTGCCGCTGTTAACTATTTCAAAGAAAGAACCAAGGTTATTGCCGTTAACGGCAAAGTAGGCGTTAAAGAAGTATCTGAAGAACTTTTGAATAAACTGGCTTAATTAGTCAGGAAAGATTAGATAAAAAAGCCCCCCGAAGCACAATGGAGGGCTTTTTTTAACACCATTATGGAAAACATAAGAAACTTCAGCATCATAGCGCATATTGACCACGGCAAATCCACGCTGGCGGACCGTTTGATTCAATTTACGGGCGTCTGCAATGAAAGAAACTTTCAGGATCAGATTTTGGACAATATGGATATTGAACGGGAACGCGGCATTACGATTAAAAGCAACGCCATTTCCCTGCCCTATCATGCCAAAAACGGTCAGGATTACATCCTCAACCTGATTGACACGCCGGGACATGTTGATTTTTCTTATGAAGTATCCCGTTCCCTTGCCTCGTGCGAAGGCGTTCTCTTACTGATTGATGCCGCGCAGGGCGTTCAGGCGCAAACATTGGCCAATCTATATCTGGCGCTTGATCACAATCTGGAGATTATCCCTATCATCAACAAAATCGATCTACCATCTGCCGACGTTGATCGGGTACTGGAGGAAATCGATTCGGAACTGGGGCTCGATCCGTTTACGCACATCAAATGTTCCGCCAAGGAAGGAATAGGCATCGAAGAAATTCTGGAAGCCATTGTGGAACGCATACCGCCGCCCAAGGGCGACGCGTCCAATCCTCTGGCCGCTTTGATTTTTGACGCCAAGTATGACTCTTTCCGCGGCACAATCATTCACTGCCGCGTTTTTGAAGGAACCGTAAAAAACGGCGACATCATCAGATTCATGTCCAGCGGAGCAACCTATAAGGTGGAAGAAGTCGGGCATTTTCTGCTCAGCCGTACCAAACGCGAGAAGCTCTCCGCGGGAGAGGTAGGCTACATTATCGCCGGCGTGAAGACCGTGGCGGATGTACGCACGGGCGACACCATCACGCTGCAGGACCGTCCCTGCGGGCAGCCGCTGCCGGGATTTAAGGAAGTCAAGCCTGTCGTTTTTGCCTCCATCTACCCTATCGCCTCCGATGATTATCAGGATCTGGCCGATTCTCTGGAAAAATACAAGCTCAACGACGCTTCGTTTATCTATGAAAAAGATTCTTCCGCCGCTCTGGGACAGGGCTTCCGCTGCGGCTTTTTAGGCCTTTTGCATCTGGATATCGTGCAGGAGAGACTGGAGCGGGAATTCGACCTCTCCATTATTCTTTCGGTTCCCAGCGTGCGTTACCGCTTCACGCTCAAGGACGGAAAAGTAATTTACGTGGATAATCCGGCGCATTATCCCGACCCGGCGGAAATCGAAAAAGGAGAAGAACCTTACATCCGCGCCGCGATGATGCTTCCTGAACGCTACCTGGGAGCCGTCATGAAACTCTGCATGGAAAAACGCGGCGTCAATTCCAATATGAATTATACCGGTCCCGGCCGTGTCGAATTATCCTACGAAATGCCGCTAGCCGAAGTCATTTACGATTTTTATGACCGCTTTAAATCGGTCACGCAGGGTTATGGATCATTCGATTACGACATTATCGATTACCGCGAAAGCAACCTCGTTTTAATGGATATTCTGGTCAACAGCGAAAAGGTTGACGCCTTGTCCCAGATTGTTCATCGCGAACGCGCCCGTTCACGGGCTCTTTTAGCCTGTGACAGGCTCAAAGACGAGATACCGAGGCAGATGTTCAAGATCGCCATTCAGGGCGCTATCGGCGGAGAAATCATCGCCCGCAGCACCATCAGCGCTTTCCGCAAGGATGTAACGGCTAAGTGTTACGGCGGTGATATTACGCGTAAAAGAAAACTGCTCGAAAAGCAGAAAGCCGGCAAAAAACGCATGAAGATGATCGGCTCGGTGAGTATTCCGCAGAGCGCGTTCCTGGCTGTCTTGAAATCAGACACCGACTAGGATCGGCTGTTACAAAATGCTCATATGCTGCGTTGCGCTTCGGCTCTCACTGCTCACGTACGTTTAAAGTACGCTCCGCTGCTCGATCCTCGCGCGCCTTGCCTCTGAGCCTTTTGTAAAGCCTTTTGGCTTTTACCGGTAAGGAATACGTTTAATCTTAATTGCGCATCCCTTGCGGGTATGCGCTCTCGGTGAACAGCCTCCGTTTTCTGTATTAATATCTCATAGGTGCAAAATTATTAAACTCAAATGTTTTCCTCCTTGCCGCCTTGCTATCATCTTGAATATGGAATAGAATATTAGCGGCTGCTAAAAAGCGCCCATCTGCTGCGTTGCGCTGCAAACCGGGACGCTCAACGTATAACCGCATACGCCTCGCGCCCCGCTTCTTGCACGCCTTGCATCTGAGCACTTTTGAACAGTCTCCTATATTTGATTTTTAAGAAAGTTTTAAATAAAATATTTTAAGTATCGATGATTTATTAAAGCTTAATTATGAAAGATGAACAAGCCGGGCTCTACATTCACATTCCTTTTTGCCTCAGTAAATGCGGTTATTGCAGCTTTTACTCGGTCAAGTCCGTTAATCTTATTCCCGAATATATCGCGGCTCTAAAGAAAGAAATAAAACATTACCGCAACGCCTTTTCATCATTTGACACAATCTATATCGGCGGCGGCACCCCTTCCCTGCTTACACCGCAACAACTTTCCGAAATATTCGCGGTAATCAATCAGCATTATAAAATTGACGCTAACGCGGAAATCACGATGGAAGTCAATCCCAGAGACGTTTCCGCTGAATACTTTCAGGCACTCCGCTCTCTTGGCATAAACCGGCTAAATATAGGCATCCAGTCTTTCAATGATAAAGTTTTAAAATTTCTGGGACGGAGACATTCAGCCAAAGAGGCAATTGCCGCGATGGATGCGGCAAGGCAGGCCGGGTTTAAAAATCTTGGGATAGATTTGATTTACGGCGTTCACGGCGTAAGCATGAATTCATGGAAAAACACGTTGCAAAAAGCCGTTAATTTAGCGCCGGAACACATCTCCGCCTACCAGCTATCGCTTGGCGAGAAAACACCGCTCTATAAGAAATATGAATCTGAAAGCTGGCAACTGCCCGATGAAAATACGGAACTGAAATTGTTTTTAACAACCGCGGAGGTTCTGGAAAATGCGGGATACATTCACTATGAAGTTTCCAACTTCGCCCGCGGCGAAAAGCTTCGATCAAGACACAACATGAAATACTGGCAGCATGTGCCTTATTTGGGCCTTGGGCCTGCCGCCAATTCGTTTCTGAACAATAAGCGTTGGTGGAATAAGGCTGCCGTTAAAACGTATTTAAATGAGATTGCTCAAGGTAAAATGCCTGTGGAGGAAACGGAAACACTTTCAGCCGAACAATTGCAACTGGAAGCTTTATTCTTGGGCCTTCGCACAAAAGCCGGAATTGATTTGAAACACTACAAAACAAAGTACGGCGTTGATTTAATAAAAGATAAAAAAACCATAATTGACGCACTGATTAAAAATAAGCTTATAGAATTAAAGGACGGCTTTTTACGCCCTACCCGCGCGGGCATGGCCATAGCCGACAGTCTGGCACTGATTTGATGATGCCAGCCCGCAGCGCCGCCATAGCATAATATGGTGACGGAAGAAATTTCATATTCCAGACGCTTTTTGATTTTCTGAAATATTTTGTCGGAAAATCGCCATCAGTGTTTTGATACGCGTTAATTTTTAAACTGAACAAATTATTGTTTTCCTCTTCACGCCTGCTGTCGTTTATTTCGAACAAAATCCGGATACCAGTTCGTGAAGATTACTGCTCCAATAAGCAATGTGTAACTGATGATTTCGTAAGTAAGTTCCGAGAACACATAATGTTCCATTTTTCCAAACGCCAGGACAGTGTTCGCGGTAAAACCCAAACCCCAAATCGAAGTTATAATGATATTTGTTCTGATGAAAACCGGACTATTCCAAATTGATCGATCCGTATGTTCCTTCGCGTATTCGAGCGTAAAAGGCTTCTTAAGCAAAATCGTAAGCCATGTAAAGAAAGCCAGTGTTCCGTTTGCTATTACACCCATATGACGTGCAATCCACATATTTTCAAACAGAACTATGGCTACCACAGAAATTGTAAAGAAGGTCAGCCCCACCCACAGGATGATGCCCCGGTGCAATCGAGTAATACCCATAATGACGCTCAATATCAAGGCAACGATTAATCCGAGCTTAAGATGAAACATGCTGCCGTGGGCAATGATAAGGAATGAAATCCATGGAGCAAAAGCCAGAAGCAATTTTAAGACAGACATATTTTCCCCCTGAAAAACTTTTTATCTGATCGTGACAATCGAAATTTCATGTTCCAGACGCTTTTTGATTTTCTGGAATATTTCGTCCGGATGAGATTTTTCCTTCAGGAATATTTTATCCAGGGTTTTCGCCGGAACAAAATTCTGCAGCACATAATGGTGCGCGCCGGAGATCAGTTTGGCGATATTGAGAATTTCTCTTTCATCAAGCTGTGATTGAACAACGGTTGTGCGGAACTCATACGGAATTTTTGAGTGTAAAATAATTTTGATACTTTCTTTTATTGATTCGGAATTGACCGGCACATTAACGATTTTTTCGTATTTTCCCAGCGGCGCTTTTATATCCATGGCAATATAATCAAGCAGCCCTTCAGCAAGAAGAGCCTTGATAACCTGCGGCTGCGATCCATTGGTGTCGAGTTTGACGGCAAATCCCATTTTCTTAATTTGTCTGATAAAGGGCATCAGGTTATTCTGGATTGTCGGCTCGCCGCCGGTAATAACCACGGCGTCGAGTTTTCCCCGGCGCGTATGAAGAAAGTCCAGCACATCTTTTTCTTTGATGCAGGGGCCAAATAAATCCGGTTCAACCAGTCCGGGATTATGGCAATAGGAACATCTGAAATTGCATCCCTGTAAAAAAATAATTCCGCAGATCATTCCCGGATAATCAATAAGCGATACTTTTTGGAAACCGCCGATTTTCATTTTTCATCCTTCTATATTCAGACGCACCAATACATTGCGTAAGAATGCTTATAAAGATTTATTACACCGAGTTGCATTCAAAAGATAACGCGGCGGCAAGGAGGAGACTCCGCAGTCGTACTTATGATACGTCGAGGAAGCCGACGACGCAGCCAACAAAGTTAGCTGAAGACCGGAAGCGCATCCCGCAGGGGAGCGCATTATAAATAAATATTACCTTGCCGGGAATTCCCGCCGGATGGCGGGATATTCCATGCACTCGATATGTTAGAATTTGAATACCTGCCTGGAATCAAACTCTTCCTGCTTCCCCTTGTTCCACTGTTTGACCGGTCGCAAATAACCGACCACGCGGGAGTAAACTTCACAATCATCGGCGCAGGTCGGACATTTTTCCTGTTCGCCTTTTAAATACCCGTGTGACGGGCATACGCTGAAGGTGGGAGTAAACGTTACATAAGGCAGATGATAATTACAGCATATCTTTTGAACCAGTCTTTTTACCGATTTGGGATCATCTATTCTTTCGCCCGCGAAGGTATGGAATACCGTGCCGCCGGTGTATTTCACCTGAATTTCGTCCTGTAAATCCAGCGCTTCAAAGACGTCATCGGTATAGTTTACCGGCAGTTGCGTGGAATTCGTGTAAAACGGTTCAGCGTTTTTGCATTTATCATCACTTGCGGTGATAATATCCGGATATTTTTCCTTATCTGTTTTGGCCAGACGGTATGACGTGCCCTCAGCCGGTGTTGATTCCAGATTATAATTATTTCCGGTTTCTTTCTGGAAATTGATAAGCTTCTTTCTCATAAAATCGAGAACCTCTTTTGTGAATTCCTGGCCTTTTGGCGTGGCAATGTTTACGCCCAGTAAATTCAGACAGGCTTCATTCATCCCGACAAGCCCGATGGTGGAAAAATGATTTTTCCAGTATTCGTTGAATCTTTCCTTGACGCTGCGCAGGTAATATCTTGTGTACGGATAGAGATTGCCGTCCGTAAATTTCTCCAGAACCTTCCGTTTGGTCTCCAGGCTTTCCTTGGCAATATCCATCAGTTTGCCCAACTGATCCAGAAAACCTTTTTTGGATTTAGCCAGGTAGCCGATACGCGGCATATTGATGGTGATAACGCCGATGGAACCGGTAAGCGGGTTGGAACCGAAAAGCCCGCCGCCCCTCATTTCCAGCTCACGATTGTCAATGCGCAGACGGCAGCACATGCTGCGGGCATCTTCCGGATTCATGTCGGAATTGATGAAGTTGGAAAAATATGGCACGCCGTATTTAGCGGTCATCTCCCATAAATCCTTCATATTGGGATTGTCCCAGTTAAAATCTTTCGTGACGTTGTACGTGGGAATCGGGAAGGTAAATACCCTTCCCTTGGCGTCGCCTTCGGCCATCACCTGCAGGAATGCTTTGTTGAAAAGATCCAGTTCCGCCTGAAACTCCTTATAGGTTTCTTTTTGCGGCTGACCTCCGATGATAACACTCTGGTCCGCGTAATATCTGGGCACGGTCAAATCCAGAGTTACATTGGTAAAGGGCGTTTGAAAGCCCACCCGTGTCGGCACATTTATATTGAATATAAATTCCTGAAGAGCCTGTTTAATCTCTTTAATGGTTAAGTTATCATAGCGGATAAACGGGGCAAGCAAAGTATCAAAATTGGAAAAAGCCTGCGCTCCGGCGGCTTCTCCCTGCAAAGTATAGAAGAAGTTAACCACCTGTCCCAGAGCGCTGCGCAGATGATTGGCCGGTTTGCTTTCCACTTTACCCGAAACTCCCTTAAATCCCTGCAGGAGAAGATCATATAAATCCCAGCCCACGCAGTAAACGGAAAGCAGGCTTAAATCGTGAATATGAAAATCGCCGCCAATATGAGCTTTGCGGATTTCCGGAGAATATATTTCATTGAGCCAGTAAACCTTGCTGACTTCGGAAGATATATAGTTGTTTAAACCCTGCAATGAGTAATCCATGTTACTGTTTTCATTTATTTTCCAATCGGCTTTTTTCAGATATTGATCAACCAGATCCACTTCCATCTTGTTGGTAATATCTCTCAGTCGTGAATGCTGATCGCGGTAAATAATATATGACTTGGCCGTTTTACGAAAAGTGGATTGTAAAAGAACTTCTTCGACAATGTCCTGAATTTCTTCAACGGATAAAATTTTGCTGTCAAATAATTTTTCGGCAAGATTCAAAACCTTGATGGTTAATTTACGCGCTTCCTTAACATCGAATTCACCTGTAGCAGCTCCAGCCTTGGCAATGGCGTTGGTAATTTTATCCGCACCAAATTTAACTAAACGACCGTCTCTTTTTCTAATTTTTAAATTCATTTGCCAACTCCATTTATAAATAGAAAATAAAATATAATAAACGCAATATGACGCTATATATTGTGGTATGTAAGGATAATACTACTACATATAGTAATTATCAAGAAAATAATAAAAATATTTTTATGGCGTGCCGGGGGGGAAAAAACCTAATAATTAGAAGCTTTTTGACGGTATAAGACGGCCGGAATAATTTATGCCTTATTATATTCCGAAAAAATCATGGAAAAAACGGCACGTCCCTGAGTGGATGATCTTAAGTCAGTGGAATAACCAAACATGGCCCTTAAGGGAACCTTGGCTTTAATTTCGCTTACATTTCCTTTGGGATTAACAGATTGAATTTCACCCTTGCGGGAATTGATGTCGCCTATAACATCGCCCATGAAGTCACTGGGGGTTATAATATCAACCATCATAATCGGCTCGAGCATCACGGGATCGCCGAGATTACATCCATCACGGAAAGCGGTAGCCGCCGCGATTTTGTAACCCTGGGCTGAAGATTCACCTTCCCGGAAAGAACCGCCCGTTATCGCCACTTCTATATCGATTACCGGATAACCGTTTAATACACCGTTCATCATCGCTTCCCTGATGCCTTCTTCGATGACTTCATAATATTCAGCAGGGATGATGCTGTCATCAATTTTATTGATAATTTCATTTCCGGAACCCCGTTTACGCGGCGCGAGAGTAAGACGGACATGGCCGAAGTGTTTCTTTTCGCCCAATTCCTTTTCAAATAATCCTTCAGCTTCAGCTTTCTTTTGAATCGTTTCACGATAGACGACCCTGGGTCTGCCGACATTGACATGACAGTTGAATTCGCGGAGCAATCGGTCAACAATAATTTCCAGATGCAACTCTCCCATGCCGGAAATGATCGTTTGCGCGGTTTCATCCTCATATTTTACTTTCAATGTCGGATCTTCTTCCATTAATTTATCCAATGCTATGGTCAGCTTTTCCTGATCGGCAGGTGTTTTGGCTTCAATAGCCTGGCTGATGACAGGTTCGTAAAATTCTATCAACTCCAGCATAATCGGATTTTCTTCTTTACAAAGGGTATCCCCCGTGGTCGTTGTTTTTAAACCCAGTACGGCAACGATATCCCCCGCCGAGGCCGTATCTATTCTTTCCCGTTTATTGGAGTGCATCCGTAAAAGGCGGGCGATTTTTTCCCGTTTTTTCTTTACGGAATTATACACCTCATCATTGACATGAATTTTACCGGAATATATCCGCAGATAGGTAAGTTTTCGGCCTTCATCAAGCATTACTTTAAAAGCCAGCGCCGCCAGGGGCTCTTTATCGGAGCTGTGTCTGACTTCTTCTTTTTTTGTTACAGGATTAATCCCCTTGATGGGCGGAACATCTTCCGGAGACGGCAGATAATTGATGATGGCATCAAGCACGGGCTGAATTCCCTTATTGCGCAGAGCCGCGCCGCAAAGCACTGGAACAATTTTGAGCGATATTGTCGCTTTTCTTAAAGCCGTTTTTATTTCCGCTGTCGTAATTTCTTCACCGCCGAGATATTTATCAGCCAGATCATCGTCAACTTCGGCAAGTGTCTCTATCATCTCTTCACGTTTTGATTTTACCTCTTGAGCAAATTCCTGTGGAATATCCCGCGTGGAAAATTCCATGCCCTGGGTTGAATCATCCCAAACCAGCATCTTTTGATCAATCAGATCGATTGCCCCGCGAAAATTATCTTCACGGCCCGCGGGAATCTGAACCGCCACGGGAATGGAAGCAAAACGCTCCCCCATCATTTTAACGGCTGCAAAAAAATCAGCGCCGATCCTGTCCATTTTGTTAATAAAGGCAATTTTGGGAACGCCGTATTTATCCGCCTGATGCCACACAGTCTCCGATTGAGGCTCCACGCAACCAACCGCGCAGAAAACAACAACCGCGCCATCGAGGACACGCAGCGAACGCTCCACTTCAATGGTGAAGTCGACATGACCCGGCGTGTCAATGATGTGAATATCATGATGGTTCCATTCACAGGTAGTTACCGCCGATGTAATGGTGATGCCTCTTTCCTGTTCCTGCGGCATCCAGTCCATAACGGCTTCACCATCATGGACTTCTCCCATTTTGTAAGATTTGCCCGTGTAATAAAGAATTCTTTCGGTAAATGTTGTTTTCCCCGCGTCAATATGCGCGACGATACCTATATTACGCGTACGGGATATTTTAGATTTTGCTGCCATAAGATAATCAATTATCGCTCTATTTTTCCGGAATAATAAGCTCCAGATCGGGAGAAAAAGCCCTCCGTGTGGAAATATGACCTTTAATGGATGACAGTTCCCTGCCCTCCACTAAAATTTTTACTTTTTTTATGCCGGGCAAATTTTGAGTTATGGAATTTGTTAAGGAATAGATTGTAGCCATTTCCGAAGCGGAACTGCCCGGATGCAACTTCGTCAGGCTCTTGCTGAAATTAACAGACGCGGTGTCATTATCCATAATTTTCACATCTATAAGTGTAACGCCGTGAGGAAATGTATTCACCAATCCGGCTTTTGAGCCTTCGAGCAGGGCTTTAACAATTTCTTTAGCCTGCAGGGCGACATCGGTTTCTTTAATAACATAACGCTTTTCAGGCCTCAAAAAACGTTCTTGTTGATCAGAAAAATAAATTTGCACAATTTGTTTTTCTTTCTTTTTCATGGAGTCCGCGTCAACCGGAGGAAACAGGGCGCTGAATAAAGTAACAAAGAAAACAACCAGCAGTACAAATATTCCGCCCAGTATTAGTGCCAGATAAATAATTCTTGTTGATTTCTTTATTTTCTTTTCCTTGATATTGTCAGACCGAAGCTGTCTCTTGGTCGTCATAAACTTAACTCCTCTTTAAAAAACTTCGCCAATTTATGGCATTTTCTGCAAGCTGTCAAGAAGAACAAACTTAAGGCTTCAGATAAATAAATATCCCCTGCATTCATGACAATATTTTGCCAAAAATGCAGGGGACTATTTTCAAAAAAATTCCTTTTTTACAATTTCTTAATAATTTTCCGCTAAAACCTCATAATACGATTGCGGATGTTTACATGCCGGACACTCTTTTGGCGCCTCATCTCCTTCATGAACATAACCGCAATTAATGCAGTGCCATTTTACGGGCGCTTTCTTTTTAAAAACTTCGCCGGCGGCGATATTGGCCGCCAGTTTACGATATCTTTTTTCATGCGCCATTTCAACTTTTGATATTTGCTCAAAGGAGCGTGCCACATCAGGGAAACCTTCTTCTTTGGCAATCCTGGCGGCTTCGGCATAAAGAACAGTCCACTCCATATTTTCACCTGCCGCCGCCGCCTCTAAATTACTTTTTGTATCTCCGATGATACCGGCGGGATAAGATGCCGTAATTTCTAAATCGCCGCCTTCAAGATATTTAAAAAATACCTTGGCGTGTTCTTTCTCATTTTCCGCGGTTTCCAAAAATAACCTTGAAATCTGCTCATACCCCTCTTTTTTTGCCGCGCTGGCAAAAAAAGTATAACGATTTCTTGCCTGGGATTCACCGGCAAACGAAGCGAGTAAATTTTTCTCTGTTTTTGTTCCTTTTATTGATTTAGCCATAGTTCATCTCCTTTTTTTTCTTTCTAATTTTTCCTATATTATGCACTCCCCTTAAACTTTTCAACGGTTATTTCAAATCTTTTCCTATGGAAAAGGCATTCCCCAGATATTTTCCCACACCGTAATAGGATTGTATTTCCGGTCCGTAAAGCACAGGATTAATTTTTAAGATATCCGGCAGTCCGTCTTTTGTCAGCATGGATTCATCAACCAAGACATCCATGATCTCGCCGATAAAATGTGTGTGGATGCCGATTTCAATGGAATTAATAAGTTTGCATTCCAAAATCATTGGAAATTCCATAATATAAGGAGCATCAACTTTTTTGCTTTTCTCTGCGGTAATCTTTGCCGCTGCAAATTTATCAACATTTCTTCCGGAAACCATGCCGCAATAATCGGCCACTGCCACTTGGGAGGCGGAAGGAACATTTATCGTAAATGCCCCGCGTTCAACAATATTGCCGTGAGTATACGTAGCGGCTCTCAGCGATACGGCCGCGCACGGTGGTATAGAGCTGCATACGCCTCCCCAGGCTATAGTCGCGACATTGGGTTTTCCATTTTTGTTGTATGTCCCTATTAACCACACAGGCGTCGGATAAATCAAAGTTTTGGCATTAAAAGACTTTTTCATAGATTCCTCCCGTATATTTTTTGATGAGTTAGAATGATTATTGTATTTAAATTAAAAAATATATTCAAATTGTTAAAAAATTAATTTTAAAACTAATTTATAGTATGATAAGTAAAAAACAAAGTTGGCACCGGATCAATACCGGATGCTGTTAATTTCTTGATTAGATAAGGAGAATATCTTTATGGCTACTATTATGCCGGATTCGGAACATGTACAAAAAGCGATCAAGTGGATATCGACAAATTTAGAAGAAAAAAACGCTGAGCCTTTAAAAAAGCTTATAGAAAAGGCGATTCTGCAATTTGACTTGTCACCTAAAGATTCAGATTTCTTAATGAATTTCTTTGCCAACAGGTAAAGACAACCAAATTTAGAAACCGATTAAGCTCAAGCAGCCTTTGCTATTGCTTTTAAGACTGCTTGAGTTTGTCAGTTAATTGCCGGATAATCCTTTTTCTTTCATCAACAAATTTCTAATTTCGGTAAGCAGCTCCTGATCTTTCGTCTGCGGCGGCGGCGCTGTATCCTGTTTATTCTTCATGATCAATCCGATAAATTTGACAATGAAGATATATAGGGCCAAAGCAACTATCAGAAAGTTGACGATTTCTCCGATAAACAACCCATAGGGGACATCCTTGCCGTTAATCACCCATTTCCAGGTCAGATAACTCTGATTGCCTGGCATGATGACGCTGATAAAAGGCATGATAATATGTTTGACCAGAGAATCGATGATCTTGCCGAATGCCGCTCCGATAATCACGCCGATAGCAAGATCAACAACATTACCTTTAAACGCGAAATTTTTAAATTCTTCCAACATGGCTGATACTTTTTTTTGCGCGTCCATATTAACTCCTTTTAAAATGATTTTTACTCGACATTAGCCATCTCTTCATAAATTTGCAGTTCGATTACATCAAAAAAAGTGTCATACTGCGCTTTCTGCAACAGCCGCCTCAATTCCCATCCCGTTTTCGTTTTCTTTTCCGTAGTTACGGCAAGAATCACCTCACAGGCCTTCCAGTTCAGACGTTTGACGCGGGCGCTTGCCTTCGTGCGCCAATCGCCCGACTCTGAATAATCCGAATCAACCCGCAGATTCTTTTGATCGATCCTGATATTGGTACCGATACTTTTTTCTTTAAAGACAATGGCAATGGCCTTAAGAATTACAGCCTCATGGGCTTCATAAACGTGGCTGGATTCATCCGGTTTTAATATCACGACCCCGCCCATATCAGGGGCACAGGCCAAAAGATTCATGATAAGAATCACAGAAAGCAACAAAAGATATTTTTTATTAACCATTTGATCTGCACCGTTTGATTGGTATCGTGGACGGCAGCAAATTTCAGCGGCCGTTTGCGTTTATCCACCAGGAACCTTTTTCTTTAAACCACCATTGGGAAGAATCGGTTTTAATGATTCTTTCGGCAAGTTTTTTCCCATTCTCCGTATTTAATCTCTGCAGGGCGAAGTCTATCCATTCTTCCGAATATTTATTCCCTAAATCACCGCATTCTTTTAATTGCAGGATAAGAGCGATCTGATCGGCATCCCGCGCGATCAATGATTCCTTTGTCTCTTTACGGTTAAATTCGTCAATAACCGCTTTAATATCTTCACCGAAAAAAAGGCTTTCGGTCAATTCCGATACGGCTTTCTCTTCATCAACCGTAACATATTTTTTATTGACATAATTCATATCACCGGTGCGCGCCTCCGGCAAATCGTGAAGAATACACATCTTCAACACGCGGAATTCATCAAGAGAATCATCCATTTTACAAAGCGTATAACCGACAAATACCGTGCGCAAGACGTGTTCGGCCACCGATTCCTTGCCGCTGCCCAGAAACTGATAACCGCTGCGCGGCGTACGGCTCAGCATTCCAACCTCAAATAAAAAATTGGCAAGACTATCCATCTTATTCCCTTTTCAACGTTTTGATTCGATTAGCCATCATGTCAGATATCTTTGTGATTTGCGCTTGCATTGAAGCTACGCCGTCAGGCCGCATACTGATCACCTTGTCCAGTTGCGTTTTCCAGTGTTCCAGCAGGGCAATTTCGTTTTCTTTCATTTTTTTTTCGAACCGCTCCTGATATTCTTTCATAAACGCTTCGTTTGGATTCATCCTCATCACCTTATATCCTGTTTTTTTTGATAATTGAAGGCATTATATCATTGAAGGTTTTTCTTGCAACAACGAATTTTAAAATCATAATTTGACACCACGCGTCAAATGCTATAAATGAACCTTGAAATTTTAGTCAAAGTTGAATAAATAGATATGCCATCTCAACACAAACATGAAGATATAGCCGGCGGTCAAGCGATCATTGAAGGCGTCATGATGCGTCACGACAATAAAATCGCGGCGGCGGTAAGAAGGCCCGACAAGGAAATTGTTTTTCAGGAACGCGAATTTATTTCGCTGACCAAACGTTATAAGATCCTCGGGTGGATGTTTGTCCGGGGAACCATAAACTTATTTGAAATGATGATGGTGGGCTTTCAATGTCTGATGTTCTCGGCTGACGTCGCCATGTCGGAAGAAGAGAGAAAACCAAAAGACTGGGAGATGTATCTTTCGTTTTTTATAAGTTTCTCCGTCGCCATTTTTTTCTTTGTTGTCGTACCGGCGTTTTTCTTTACCAAAATAAAACATTACATAGATAATCTTATTCTTTTAAACATTTTAGAAGGATGTGTCCGCCTGGGAATGTTCCTTGGTTTTCTGTCCGTCACGCTTCTCATGACGGATATGAAGCGTGTTTATATGTATCACGGCGCCGAGCATAAAACCGTGTTTGCCTGGGAAGACGGGCAGGAGCTGACGATTGAAAATGTTAAAAAATATTCCACACGTCATCCCCGTTGCGGAACAAGCTTTATTCTTTTTGTGATGATTGTCTCTATACTGGTGTTTTCCTTGCTGGGACGTCCGGACTTTCTGCACAGAGTCATCTACAAAATATTGCTTCTTCCCGTTGTCGCGGGCATTTCTTATGAAGCCATCCGTTTTACCGGTAAACACAACCATTTGAAAATTGTGCAAATGATGAGCTGGCCGGGATTGATGCTGCAAAAAATTACAACAAGAGAACCCTCTGACGATCAAATCGAAGTGGCCATAGCCGCGATGAAAAAAGTCATTTAACTTAAAATTCTTCTCAAAAAATTAATATCCGGCACCTCCTATCGGCTTTCCAACTTTTTTGGGGCATGGAACCCTGAAAATTTCTTTGCATGCAATATATATAAGGATTTGACATTTCTTGATAATTGAAGTAGTAAATGATCATATCGGCATTTACTAATCTCTTAAATAAGGGGAAAAAGATGATGATTAAACGGTACGTTTTTGTGTTAGTCTTTGTTTTCTTTTCGTTCGCCTTTATTTACCCATTTCCAACGGTCTCAATAGCGCAAGAAGATACCGCTCAGCTAAAGCTTAAAAAAACAGCCATACCAACCAAGAAATTATATACCTACACGGTTAAAAAGGGAGATGTTCTTTCAACAATCATCAAAAGTATTCCCGGGATTACCGAAGAAGATGTCTCTAAAACTTATCAGATGATTAAAGAACTTAACCCCAATATACCCGATCTCGATAATCTTGAAGCCGGACAATCTCTGATTCTGCCGGGAAAACCGCTCATGGGAGCGGAAAATAATGAAGATAACAAAACCGCCGTTGGTCATAATATTGCTTCAACGGGGATTAAATATTATTTAATAAAAAGGGGTGATACTTTATTCAAAATTATTCGCCGCGAATTAAAAAATGAGAAGGATATCGAAAAAACCCTTAAAACAATCAAATCCATGAATCCGGGCATTAAAAATGTTAACAGAATTTACGCCGGCGCGGTTATAAGATTGCCGGGAAAAACGCTCTATGCAAAAATCCCGGAGGAAATCAAACCGGCAGTGGCGGCAGCGCCGGAAATTGTGTCGACTCCCGAAGTAACGGCAGCGCCAACAGTTGAGGCAACACCGGAAGTGGCGGCAATTTCACAAAAATCAAATCCACCCGAGAAGATCGTCGAAATAAAAGAAAAAATAATGATGCCGCCTGAAGCCCGCCTTGCCGTGCTGAAGCAAGTCATAACCCAGATGAACGGATCAATGATTACAACCGGCAATTATTATCTCCCCATACCCAAAGCGGGTCAGGTCACCATTGATTGTTCCCTGATTCCGCTCATTGAATTCGATGATAACACGATCGTATTTGTTGATATGGAAAATCATACCCGTAATAATTTAAAAAGAATGATCAGCGATACCTGGTCGAACTTCTATCTGATCAAAGTGGACAAAAACGATGACATCATCACGATCTTGAGAAAGATTATTAACAGAACTAAAAATTACCGCATGGCGAAAAGCGAAAGGCCATTAACGGTTGGCGCTGTGCCGCCGGTGGAAGTGATGGTCGACTGGGTCATTGAAAAATCTGTTCCCCATCAGCAACCTCAAACCATACAGGGTTTACGCTCGATTTATGACAATAACTTACTTTTACCCTCAGCGGTTAAAAATTATTGTCTAAAGAATGGATTAACGATCACTGAAATTTCCAATGAAACGGGTCTTGTGGGAAAACCGGAAGAAGCCTATTCCTTGCCGCCAATGCCTGTTTTGCCCGTAACATCAGCTAAAGACTTTTCTTACGCGCTCGTTACGTTTCTGGGACTCCATGCCGAAAAAGATGTTGATGTTCAACTATTCAACACCGCGAAAGACGGATTTGACTTATCCATAAAAGCCGATGTGCTTGTAAAAAATGAAGATAAAAAATATATTATATATTCACAGACAATCTCTCAACAATTTTTAAGCGCGCTAAGACAAACCGGCAATGAACTTATTTTAGTCAAAAACAGCAATTCTCCAAAATATATTATGGAAAATATCCTGCGCGGCATCAATATTCCTTTCACGTCTGACCGTTTCACATTTTCCGGTGCCAGTAAAAATCAGGCGCCTTATACTTTGAAATTTAGCGGCACTAAAATTAAAACAAATCAGGATTTGTATGTTATTGATTTTGACATTGATCAGCAACTACGCGGTTTACTGCAGGAAGTATGGTCTGTTAATATAGCCAGATATTGATATTTTGTATAGTTAATCAAAAATATTATCCTCATGACCAAGTCTTTTTTATCAATGCCGGTGATGTGTAAATAATTTCATAATTTATACGGATTTTTATATGGTTAAAGCTATTGCCCTGTTCTCAGGGGGATTAGACAGCATGCTGGCGGCTAAAGTAGTCAGTATGCTCAATATTGATGTTGTCTGCCTGACATTCACGACGCCTTTTTTTAACGCTCAAAAAGCCCGGGCCGCGGCAAAGCAAATAAATCTGCCTCTTGTCGTTTCGGATATGACGGCCGAGCACATGAAAATGCTTAAATCTCCCCGCTACGGCTACGGTAAAAATATGAATCCGTGTATTGACTGCCACACGTTGATGCTGCAAATTGCCGGCAGAAAGATGGAAGAAACCGGGAGCGACTTCTTGATTACCGGAGAAGTTCTCGGCCAGCGTCCCATGTCTCAAAACAAGCAATCTCTTTATATCGTCGCTAAAAACTCCGGCTACAGCGATTATATTCTAAGGCCTTTAAGCGCCCTGCTTCTTGATCCGACAAAAGCGGAAAGAGAAAATCTGATTGACCGATCCCAATTGCTTTCTATTGAAGGACGCGGCCGCAAACGTCAAATGAAGCTTGCCGCTGATTTCGGCATCGTTAATTATGCGCCGCCCGCGGGGGGATGCCTTCTTACCGATCCGTTATTTTCACGCCGCCTGCGCGATTTATTTTCGCATGAGGCTGACCGGAATATTCGCGATATCGAACTGCTTAAATACGGACGCCATTTCCGGGTTGGGGATCACTGCAAAATCATCGTTGGAAGGAACAACGCTGATAACGAAGCGATATCGAAGCTGGCCACATCTGATGATTTAATCTTGAATATGACCGGTTTCCCCGGCCCGATTGTTTTAGTGCCTTACGGTAATGAAACCGATCAGCAAATCGCGTCGGCGTTGTGTGTTCGTTACAGCGATGCGCCCGATGATGCGGAAGCGGAGGTGATTTGCCTGCGCAATAATGCTTCAAAGTCAATCATGGCCGGGGCAGCGGCAAAAGAAGATTGCGCGAGATGGATTATTTAACCGGAGAATTTATCGTTACTGAGCTAAATGTTCAGGACGTAGCAGATCATTAACCGTTTTTACCGGATTAAAGACAATAAGCGGCATTTTTACAAACACTGTATTCCAGTACGCCATGCCGCCGTTCCAAAGACCGGGCGCTTCCAGCGCTTTGATTCTGCGCCCCTTTTCATTTTTTTCAGTAATTAAATACGCCTCATTATTTACATAATGAGGCAAATCAAACTTTTTCCCTTTATAATTTTTTATACAGCAAACCATGTCCACCGGATTAAAATATTCAGCTTTTGACCAGACGATTGACTGATTTCTTTCGCTTTTATTGACATGACTGCCTTCGACAATTTGCAGCGCTTGAATGCCGTCTTTTTCTTCCACCCAAAAAGGCCCACCCCCCGGTTCCTTTTCATTTCTAACCATTGCGCAAACGCGCAGCGGACGATTCAACACGGATGAAAGAATTTGAATTTTTTCTTTTCGTGATTGCCGCGCGAAATTCCGCGGGAAAATAATATTCAGCTTTTTTGAACAGAAAACCATAATTTTATCCAATTGAGAGACACTTGGCTCTACACCATCCAGTTGAATGATATTCGCAAATATTTCTTCCAGTATATGCATTGCTAAACCGCCCAGCATTTTTTTATAGGGGATTATTTTTTCTAAAACCGGCTCCGGCGCGATGTTATCGATGTTTTTTATAAAAATAAAATCGGCATCAAGATTTTGTAAATTCCTGATCAAAGATCCGTGACCGCCAGGCCGGAAAATAAGCCTGCCCGTGGTATCGCGCAGAGGCATATTATTTTCATCAACGGTCAGTGATTTTGTTGAGGGCGATTGCACCGAAAAAGATATTTTATATTTTATCCCGAAAAGGTTTTCGTATTTTGATTTTACCGTTTTTATTTTTTCGGCAACATGCTTTTTATGCTCTTCGGAAATTGTGAAATGAAGATGACAGACATCGTCCGCGCCTCGAATATAAAAAGGCGCTTCAAACAAATGTTCTTCCAGAGCGGTACGCGCATCTTGCGTATGATAAAAATGAAAAGGAATCAACGCCTTGGGTAGCCATCCGAAATTCAATCCTTTGTCCGATAAAACATGATCCAGTAAACTTCCGATATTTTCCTGTTTGAAATGTTCATGAGCTGTTGCGTTTCGCACAACCTGCGAGTAAAAAGGATATTTTTTAAAATTACTTAAAAACGATTTATTGAGCGCACGAGAATCAAATCCGCCCGTCTCCCTCGCCGAAAACCACTCCGTGAACATCCGGCTGGCAGCGCCGGACGCGGGAATAAATTTCATCAATTTATGTTTACCCGACTCTCTTTCATAATAAGAAATCAGCTCTTTTTTTTGCGCAGGTGTTAATGATAAAATGCCGTCGTTTACTGTGCAAGGCCTGTTCAATTTCAAGAAAGCAGAACCCTGCCGGTACTTCTCCAGTTGCTTTTTCACGGTGTTTAAATCCAGACCCAACCGCGCTATTTGTTTAATATCTTTTTGGGAAAACAATAAATTATTTTTATTTTTAATCATTTTCTTCATATCGTTTTAAATAACATCAACCCAAAACATTGGCAAGAAGAAACAATGACGCCGTTCATCGCAGTATCTATCATTAATTTTTATTTCGTAAAGATTTGACAAACCCTTCTTCTCCTAGTAAACTTCTTAAATATGAGTAAAAAATAAAAATATTGGAAGAATTCGACGTGACCCGTTTATATCGATTATTAAAAGTAAGTTTAATCGTCATCATCATAACTGCCGGCGCGACAAACGCTGAAGCGCAGATAGGATGGCGCCAATCCGTCGGACAACCACTGATTCAGGCGCTTAAAATAAGCGAACCGCTGACTTTTTGTAATGAACCGGTGCCCCTAAACGAAGCGGATGTCAAAGAAAGACTGGAAAGAGAATTGCTTGTGTCTCTGGAGAGCGGCGGCGAGGTCATTTTATGGCTTAAACGCGCTAACCGTTACTTTCCTCATATTGAAAAAGCGTTGAAGGAGAATGCCCTGCCCGATGATTTAAAGTATGTCGTTATAGCTGAGAGCTCTTTAAAACCGCTGGCAGCATCAAACAAAGGCGCGGTGGGCTTCTGGCAATTTATTGATAATACCGGAAATAAATACGGCATGAAAATAAATAATGATATTGATGAACGCCGCAATTTTTTTATTTCCACGGACGCGGCAATAAATTACTTCAAAGACCTTTACGCGATTTTCGGTTCATGGACTCTCGCCGCTGCCGCTTACAACATGGGAGAGGACGGCCTTAAAACAGAAATGCTGATGCAGAAAGAAAACAACTATTACCGGCTTTATCTGAATCAGGAAACGCAAAGATATGTTTTCAGGATTCTTGCCGCTAAAATGATTTTATCCAATCCTGAAAAATATGGATTTTCTTTAACCGAAGACGAGTTATACAAACCCTTCCAGTTTGATCGCATAGAAATAATCGTCAATCAGCCCGTTCCATTGTATATCATTGCCCGGGCCGCAAACACCTATTTCAAAGTCATCAAGGATCTCAATCCTGACATAAAGAATTATTACTTATCCGCGGGCAAACATGATATTTCGATTCCCAAAGGAACGGCACAGGGGTTCCAGGAAAGATATGGAAATCTTCTGAATCAATGGCTCGAGATCAAAGATAAATCCACTTACACCGTCGAGCCGGGCGATAATTTATCCGGCATCGCCAAGCGTTTTAATGTTTCGGCTAAAGCGATCATGATCTGGAATGACATAAGCAACGCCAAAGATGTCTCACCCGGCGATAAACTCATTATTTTTACCGGCACAGATTTATTCGATTCTTCCAGAAAACAAAAAGATTAAATTACAGGGTCCATATGGGGATTCATACAATCCGGGCCTTCATAATTTCTTGACAAATGTTCTTTTCTGATTTAATCGCTACCACATAAATATCATGGAGATATTATCTTAATTAAAGACGGCTTCCACATAAAGAAAATATGAAAGTTGCGGATAAAATCAACAAACTAAAGAAAGAAAAGAATGCCGTCATTCTGGCGCATAACTATCAACTCCCGGAGATTCAGGACATTGCTGATTTTGTGGGTGATTCATTAGGATTAAGCATTGAAGCGGCGCGAACAGATGCAGCGGTCATCGTTTTCTGCGGCGTACATTTTATGGCGGAAACAGCCAAAATTTTGTCTCCGCAAAAGATGGTGTTGCTTCCCGATAAAGACGCCGGTTGCCCGATGGCTGATATGATTGATCCCGAAGGCTTGAAATCTCTTCAGTCAAGGCATCCTGAGGCCGTAACCATGTGTTACGTGAACACTTCGGCGGCGGTCAAAGCGCAGTGCGATTATTGCTGTACTTCGGCAAACGCCGTCAAGGTGGCGCAAAAAATCCTTCTCAATCATAAAGAAATTATTTTTGTCCCCGACAAATACCTGGCGCAGTATGTTTCCGCGCAAGTTAAACATGATTTTATAACCTGGGAAGGATATTGCCCGATTCATGCTCAAATCTTACCGGAACATATGATGCAGGCCAAAAGCCGGTATCCTAATGCCAGAGTTATTGTTCATCCGGAATGCAAACCGATGATAACTTATTGCGCAGACATTGTCGCTTCCACCGAAGGAATGAGCAAATATATTAAGAGCTCAACCGAGAAAGAATTTATTATCGGCACGGAAATCGGCATCATCCATAGATTAAAAAAAGAAAATCCGGATAAAATATTTTATCCGGCAACGGTAAAAGCCTCTTGCCCCGATATGAAACGGATTAATCTGGAAAAAGTCCTTCAGTCGCTTGAGAATTTATCTTATGAAATAACGTTGCCGCCGGATATTATGGAAAGGGCCCGACTTTCCATAGAAAGAATGCTGCAAACCGTTTAAATCCACACAGAATCATCCATCTCCGAAAAACATTTACAGGAGAAACTAAAAATGAAAAAAAACGTTATCACATCAACTAAATTTCCCGTTTCCGGACCCTATTCTGCCGCTGTGGAAGCCAACGATTTTATTTTCATTTCGGGACAACTCCCCATTGATCCGGCTACCGGCGAAATCATCAACGATATCAGAGCAGCCACCAGACAAGTTCTCTTAAACATAGAGGCAATACTGAAAAAAACCGATTTGGATATGTCCAACATTGTCAAAACCACCATCTTTTTAAAAAACATAACAGATTTCAACGTTGTCAATGAAGTATACTCCGGTTTTTTCCCTGATGAACCGCCGGCACGTTCAACGATTGAAGCCAGCGTATTACCCAGAGGAGCTCTGATAGAAATCGAAGCTGTTGCGATAAGAAAATAAATCTTTTCAGGAAAAGGTTGGATGACTATGGCAACAACACCTAAATCAGAAAATAAATCCGGTCGCGAGAAAAAAATTCAACATGACGATTTATCCCATCTGGCCCAGGACATTATAGCAAACGCCGGAGTCGGTATATATATCGTACAACATGGCAAATTTGTCTATGTTAGCGATTTATATAAAAAACTTACCGGATACACGGACATGGAGCTTCTCAACACAAATTCCCTCAACAATATTTATTCCAACGATAGGGAAGATGTCAGAAGACAGGCCATAAAACATTTGAAGAAGGAAAGCGTCGAGCCTTATGAATACAGGTTCGTGAATAAGAATGGCGATGTGAGGTGGATACTGGAATCAGTCACGTCTATCGTATATCAAGGAGAACGGGCCACCCTGGGAAGTTTCATGGACATTACCCAGCGCAAACATTTAGAAGAAACTCTAAGACAATCGGAGGAGCGATACCGGACAATACTCGAAGAGATGGGTGATGCATATTTTGAGGTAGATCTTGCCGGCAATTACACTTTCGTTAATGACGCAGTTTCCCGTCATCTGGGATTCTCTAAAGAAGAACTGCTGGGAACAAATGTCCGGCTATACATGGCCAAAGAAGATATCGATACCGTATTTAAGGCCTTTAACAGTATCTTCAGAACCGGTAAACCCCGAAGAGAGATCTCCTACACGGCCGTTCGTAAAGACGGAACAACAGGATTCGGCGAACTCACAGGTTTCATTCTGCAAAACCAAAAAGGCGAAGCCATCGGTTTTCGAGGTATTGCCCGCGATATCACCGAACGCATGCGTCTGGAAGAATCACTGCACAGGAGTGAGGAAAAATACAGAAGCATTCTTGAAAATATTCAGGAGGGCTATTTTGAGGTTGACCTGACGGGCAACTTCACATTCGTCAATGACTCCATGAGCCGAATCACAGGTTGCTACAAAGAAGAATTAGCCGGTAAAAATTACAGGCAATTCTCCGATGAAGAAAATTCAAAAAGGGTTTTTCAGGCGTTTAACAAGGTTTTTAAAACAGGAGAGCCCACTGGAGGATTCGACTGGTTGATCATAAGAAAGGACGGCTCCAAAAGATATATTGAAGCCTCCGCATCGTTACAAAAAGACTCATCGGATAAACCAATTGGTTTTAAAGGTGTTATACGCGACGTCACCGAACGCAAAAGGATTGAACAAGAACTCAGCCACATGGCTACCCACGATGCCCTGACCGGACTGCCCAACCGTTTAATGTTTAGCCAGCTGCTCGGCCACGCTATTCTGTCCGCAAAGCGCAATGGCACTAAAGTAGCCATTTTTTTCATAGATCTTGACCGGTTTAAAATTGTCAACGATACTCTGGGGCACGAAGCGGGAGATCAACTGCTTCAGGAGATTGCCAGGCGGTTTAAACAAGCTCTTCGGGCAGTTGATGTCGTGGCACGTTTGGGAGGCGATGAATTCGTTATATATATTGAAAGTTTCAACGAAATAAATCAGGTAACAAATGTAGCTCACAACATTCTTTCCGCCGCTATTAAACCGATGGTTCTTATGGGTGAAGAATGCCGCGTAACCGCAAGCATTGGCATAAGCCTTTACCCCAACGACGGACAGAACGAACAATCCCTGATGAAAAATGCGGATATCGCCATGTATTTTGCCAAGGAAGAAGGCAAAAACAACTTTCAGTTCTACTCCAAAAATATCCAGTCAATGGCAAATGAACGCCTGTCGATCGAAACAAATCTCCGTCTCGCGTTGGAAAGAAGAGAGTTCTCTCTCGAATATCAAGCCAGGCTTGATTTCGAAACAGGGACGATCACCGGTGTTGAAGCCCTGCTGCGTTGGAATAACCCATATCTTGGTTCTGTGACTCCCACGCAATTCATCCCGGTAGCCGAAGAAACAGGGCTTATCGTGCCCATCGGCAGATGGGTGATGAAAACAGCCTGCGCCCAGAATGTCGCCTGGCAGCGCCAGGGCCTGCCCGTTGTCTGCACGGCGGTAAATTTATCGCTTCGTCAACTGATGGATGATAACCTATTAGAAGATATTAAAGAAGCATTGAATGAATCCGGTATGAAGCCAAATCTTTTGGAATTGGAAATCAACGAAAGCTTATTAATGCATAATCCTACGCGCATCATTTCCGTACTGACTAAAATCAAGGAAATGGGTGTGCGGCTTGCCATAGACAATTTTGGAACGGGTTATTCTTCTCTGGCTCAGATAAAACGCTTCCCCATTGACACGCTCAAAGTCGATAGGTCATTTATTCGCAATCTTCCGCAGGATTCAGAATACAAGGCGATTACTGAAGCGATTATCAGCATGGGAAAAACTCTGAGTCTTACGGTTGTTGCCGAAGGCGTGGAAACCAAGGAACAGGAGAATTTTCTGCGGGAACAAGTCTGCGATGAGATGCAGGGTTTTTATTTCAGTAAGCCTGTCGCGCCCGATCAGTTTGCCACTCTGCTGCGCAGACATGAACCGTTCTTAAAAAATGATTAAAATCACGAAAAAAAAGATGTCATCTCAACAGGATCATACAGACGGGAATAAATAATTGAAATTCTCCGTGTCAAACGAAGGTGCCTTCCGGCTTACGAATTCTTTTTCAGCTCTGACCAAGTTTTTTATTTAATGTCTCCAATGCTTCATGAGCCATTTTTGATAACGCGGTATCGCCTCGTGACATCGTGTTTAAATAATCCCTGGATTTTGATCCCCCTATCCTGCCTAAACTTGATAAACAGGCAGATATAATTTCCAACTGTTCCCTGCCGGGTTCTGTTTTAATAAATTTCAGAAGACCAATTCTTCCTTTCAATAAATCTGATGCTATACCGATAATCTCAGCCTCCAGATGTTCTTTATCAGGATAATCCGTGAATTTCCCCATTGCCTTTAACAGACCGGCGATAAATCCCGCCTCATGAATGGTCATATCTTTTATCTTTTCCAGTTTTGCTTTGATCAGCCCGATAAGTTTATTGACGGATTCTTGCGACAGAGATAGTTCACGCTCTATTATATTTGCCGCGTGAATCCGAACCTTTTCATCCTCGTCACCCAGAGCTTCCATCGCCTCGGCCTCGGCATCATGCTTGCTTAATTTGACCAGTGCTCCAAGAGCCTTGTTGCGAATGCTCGAATTAGGATGTTTAATATATCGTTTAACCAAACCGGCATCATCCGTCTGTCCGACGTTTATGATGATAAGCAAAGCAACATTTAACATGGATACGGATTGCTTCGGATCATTCAGCATTTTCAGGGACCACTGCCTGGATAAATCGCCTTTTTTAGACAGGATTTCTATTACACTTTTCAGAACATTCGGATCCTTGCATTTATCAAATATAATACCGGCTATTTTGATGCACATGGATGTCATCCGCATCAAAATTCCATTGATCTTGTTTCGCTCTTCCGGCTCGGCATTCATGTACTTATGAGCAAATATTTCCTCGGAACCTTCAAAAATGGAATCCGGCAGATTTGAAAACCCTGCAACAGCGCCCGGGGTAACTACTTCCCGCGATAAAAAGCCGCCTATGGCTTTCACAATCTGACCAATCGCGTCCCATTCTCCAAGTCTGATCAGTTCCGGCATTACCCTGGAAAACACATTGACAAGAGATTCCATTTCTTTAGGAGATGAAGTCTTTGAAGCCTTATCGATATACGAATCGATTTTCAATACAACATCACTGGCCAGTTTTAAGCTTTGCACATTAAATCGAATTTCTGCCGGAAGCATTTCGAATTCAATGATTCGGTGATCATATAATTCCTTGAACAGATCGGCATTACCCGTCAGATCATCCGCGATAATCTGCTTTGCGGCTATATTAAGCACTTTTGCCAGATACGTGCATTTCTCCCGATGTTTAGGATTATCTTTATCCGATTGCATTTCTTTTTCGCTATGTTTGTAAACATCGAAAACAGCCTGCGTGACTGGCGTCATCTCATTTTCGGGCAGCGATTCGACGATGATCTCTTCGAGTTCGTCGGTTGCCGTTGATTCCGCAAGATGGCTTGCGATAACATCGCAGTTGATCAGAAGGTCGCGGAGCAGCTCCATATTATTAAGAGGCCGTATGATGTCCGCGACAATTTCCCTTCTTATTTGTTTGATTTTATCAACGGACGCCTCCCGAAACATCGGCAACACTTTCAGGTCTTTTGCCAATCTGCGCAATATGATGGCCACGCGCCAGGGAAGCTTTGCGTGAAGCACGATGTCGGTTTTAAAAATCGTTGAAACTTCCGTTATATTCAGATTAACAAGCTCTTTGGTCAGGTACTCGCCAAGCGATAAACTATCGGCATTCTCCGCGATGGGCTCGCTCATGACATCAATGAATGATTCAAAATGTTCAGGCGTAATATTTTTTTTTATGACAAAGCTGTTGAGACTTTTTCGCTCAAAATAATCTTTGAGCTTCGGGACAAATAAATCCAGCGTATTTTCTTTGGTCAGCTTTCTTATATTAAAAGGGTCATCCAGAATTCCACTGATATGGATATCAACCGTCTCCCCCAACTCATGACAGGTAAGCATGATTTCTGAAGAACTGCCCAAAGCGTTTAGAAAAGAATCGTAAAGCCCCTTTTTAACATCGAGGGAAACCGGATGGCTGGAATCATAATAACCGCTTCGTGAAATCGCTTTGGTAAGATCAATGACAAACTCGCAGGCCGTTTTGGCTTTACTAAATTCTTCCGGAGTTAAATCTTTTTTTTCACCCGTCTTGTAACTGCCATCCGTAATTGTTTGCATATCTCAGTCCTATCCTTTCGATATTTCTGAAAAAAAAATACTGCTGGAATACGTTAATTAAAGACAGTGATGTATTACTTAAAACATGCAACAATTCCTGATAAATGAATTGTCGTATTATCAGAAACTTTTTATTGAAACAGCTCGAAACCTACTGAATATTTTGAATAATTATATCATACCTTCTAATAAATACAAACAGTTTTTGTAACGGCGGGAGGGCCGATTCCATGAGTTGACAAGAGTGGGAAGAAGATATAATAGGAAGCACTCAAGTTTGGATTACAGGTTAAATAATATGAATGGAAAAATGTTTTGTTCACGTAATCGCGCAAAGATTAATGTATTTTTGCTCATCGTTTCTTTAATTTTTATATTGAGCGCCTGCGCTGCCGCGCCGGTCATTGCCCCGGTCAAACCAGCTAAAATAGCCGTCGTGCTGGGCGGCGGCGGGTCCAAGGGATTCGCGCATATCGGCGTGCTCAAGGTGCTGGAAGCGCAGAAAATTCCCATACACATGGTGGTGGGCACAAGCGCAGGCTCTCTGGTCGGCAGTTTATACGCTTCGGGAAAGACAGCTTTTGAACTGCAGGGAATCGCCCTGAAAATGGATACGGATAACGTCATTGACTATGACTGGAAAATCTGGAGCGGCGGCCTTATCATAGGCGATAAGCTTGAAAATTTTATCAATGCCAATGTGAATAACACACCCATAGAAAAGCTTAAAATCCCATTCTATGCCGTGGCCACCAATATCGCCACCGGCGAAGAAGCGGTCTTTGCCCGGGGCAACACAGGCATGGCCGTGCGCGCCAGCTGTTCCGTTCCCGCTGTTTTTCGTTCCGTGAAAATAGGCAATGATACCTACGTGGACGGCGGTCTGGTGAGCCCCGTGGCTGTTGATGTCGCTCGCCGTAACGGAGCGGATATCGTCATCGCCGTGGATATCTCCGGCGGTCTTGATAAAGGAGTGCCCGACGGGATAAGGGATACCATGAAGAAGTCGGTAAGCATCATGTATCACCGTATCTCTGAATATCAGATAAAAAATGCCGACGTCGTCATTCGCCCTGATATGACGGGTATCGGATCCACCGATATGGATAAGTTTAACGAGGCCATTTTTGAGGGTGAGAAAGCGGCCACCTTGAAGATACCTGAACTGGAAAAACTGATGGCCAGACTAAAGCAGGAAGGCAGGCTCCAATAGAATCCCCTTCCAAACCTTGGAATCGGAACTGATATGATCACGATTGGCACAAGAGCCCACAATATCGAAGAGATTATTGCCGCGAGCAAATTTGGCTGCCCTACTCTGGAAATTTCCCTTGATGATCCTGCCATCGTTTCCAAATGGCTTCCGCAACTTCTGGATATAAAAAATTCCTGCGGCATATCGTTTCTCGCGCATTATCCCAATGAAGACAATCCAGTTGATGTGGAAATTCTGCGGGATAAATTTCTTCCCCGCATTAAATCGCTTATGGTTTTATCGCGGCGGCTGGACATCAACAAAGCAACCATTCATTTCTGGCTTGATAAAAGAAGGGCTCCTGAAGATCTCATCCGCGGTAAGATTGAACTGCTGTCTCGCATCGTGGCCTATGGCGCTGATTTCGGGATTACCGTTTGCATTGAAAACTTAACGGAACGCTCCGATAGTTTCACGCAGGCGTTTGAAGCCATTCCCGGACTCCGGATGACTCTGGATATTGGACACGCCCAGCTTCTGGCCAGACAAAATACTTCTTTTGGTTTTATAGAAGATTGTTTTCCTAAAATTGCTCACGTGCATGTTCACGACAATTTCGGGGGAACAAATGTTAAAGACGATCTCCACCTTGCGCTTGGAGAAGGTTCTGTAGATTACAAAGCAATTATCCAGTCTCTGGTTAACAAGGGTTACGATTCAACCATTACGATGGAAGTAAAACCCAAAGACATAGCCAAAACAAAACAGACGCTGGAAGATTGCATCCGCGAAGCACAGAACCGTGGCCGGCAAATATCATCAGAATGATTCGGTATGTTCATCACGAATATTAATGCGATGCGCGGCAATCGTTATAAGTCTGCAGCGATTTGTTGTATTCATCGATCATGGATCCTATAATGGACGATTTGGCTTTTTCATCTTCCAAAGTTTTGTTATACCAGAGACTCTTTTCATTGAGCGCTCTAATCCTCTCATTCAGCTTCTGGATTTTCTGATTATCGTCAGAGGCGTATTTCCGATCTGTATCGATGGATTCATTCTCCGCGTCGATTTCATTTTTCAACCGGTGAAGCTGATCTCTCAGGGTTTCTATCTCCGCTTTTTTGAGATCGATATCATTGAGAAGACTTTTCGAGGGAGCAACACACATATGCTCCGAAACAAGCGGCGACTGAAGGCCGAATACCTGTACGGTAATATAAGTTTCCACGCCTTTCATATTTCCCTTTAATACCGCAGCGCCAATGTCTTCAACTTCAGTGGAAAGAATGTTCATTCTGTGACCGGGACTCTGCATCCAGTTGTCAACTATTTTCTGGTTTGTATAAAAATCACCACTCCCGATATTTTCCGCTATCACCTTGTAATGGTAGCCGATATTCTGAGCAATATCCGCTGCGGCCTGTCCTGTGGGAGAGACATGGGCAAAATACTGTTTATCGAGCATATCCTGCGCTCTCGATTCGGCAATGGAATTCAGAAGTTGATTTTCTTTTAAAGGGGGAAGGCCGCTTTGGGCGCGGGCATTATTGGTTAAGGTTATTATAGCCTCCCTGTTAAGCGTCTCGCGTGAAACAGAGGAAAGAACGGAATAGCCGGATTGACCGGCCTTCAACAAAACAGAATTGCCCGCATTTTTTTCTGTTTTGAAAAAGTCAAATAGCGTCAGCATGTTTACGGAAATGACTATTAAAAAAACGAAGACAAAAACAATAATGATGATCCCGTATTTTTCCCAGAAACCGGATTCTGATTCTTTAGTCATTAACGGATTTCCTTTCATGCGATATTGATCTTCCGCGGCCATCCGGGGAGTTTCTTCGATACTTGAGGAATTATCTTTTAAGGAATAGAGAATTTAACCCACGTGCAATCTATTGGGCGAGCCCGCTTTCGATTTCATTGTCTGCCAAACCGGATATCTCGGACACGAATTCAACTTCGCGCGGAACTTTATAACCGGAAAGATATGTTTTACAATGACGAATGATTTCTTTTTCGTCCGCGGAATATCCATTTTTGAGAACAACGTGCGCTCTTACTATTTCACCGCGCATCAAATCCGCTTTACCCGACACGCGTGAGGCCTGAACCGCCTCGTGCATATTCAGGACCGTTTCCACTTCACGGGGGTACACATTGAATCCGCTGGTGATGATCATTCTTTTCTTGAGTCCGGTCAGGTAAATATAATTTTCCTCATCCATTCTGCCCAGATCTCCGGTGTAAAGCCAGCCATCTTTTATTACGGCGGCCGTGGCCGCTTCGTTTTTGTAATATCCCTTCATGACATTATCGCCCTTTACGATCAGTTCTCCGATTTCATTGCGGGGAAGTTCGCGGCCATTGTCGTCAACAATTTTTATTTCAATTCCGTCGAGGGCTGTGCCTATGGAGCCCGGCCTCGATACATACTCGATCCTGTTGAAAGAACAGGCAGGGGATGCTTCCGTCAGGCCATAGCCCTCCAGGATGCGCGCGCCGAATTTCTGCTCGAAAACAGGCAGAAATTCGCGCGGCATGGCTGATCCTCCGGTGACGCAAAGCTTCAAAGAACTCACATCATATTTTGCCGCTTTATCATAAAATATCATGCCGATGTAAAGGCGCGGCACGGCCGCGATATAAGTGATTTTTTCTCTTTCGATGGCGGAAAAAAGACTGTCCATGGTTAATCTGTCCATCATAACGGTGGAACAGCCCGCCTGAACGACGTTAAGCATATTCACGGTGGCCCCGAAAGAGTGAAACAGTGGTATCAGCGAAAGGCCTATATCGTCCGGCGTTCTTCGAAAAATAGGCTGAATCATATTGAGTTCGGAACACAAATTATGATGAGTAAGCACCGCGCCCATCGCCCTGCCGGTCAATCCGGCTGTATATATTATGTGGGCCGGATCTTCCGGTTTGATTTCCACCGAAGATGAATCATCGAAACCGGCTCCGGAAAGCAATTCTCCATTCTCGTTTAATGAGTCTACTGAAATGATATGATGACAGGACAAAAGTTTGTCTTTGATTTCCTGGTATTTTTTTACCTGAGATGCCTGAGTAATTAATATTTTCGAATCCGAATCGTTGAGCAGATAAATCAGTTCAAATGGAGTGGAAGATGTATTAAGCGGAACAGTCGCCGCGCCTGTTTTCAGCACGCCGAAATAGCTGTATACGAATTCCGGAATATTCGGGAGCATAAGGGCTACATTATCCCCTTTGCCAACTCCCAGTTGTTTTATTAAACCGGCAATAGCCTTTATGGCCTGATTTAGCTGTCCGTAGGTGATATGCTGCTTTTCGCTGATCAGAACCGTGCGCTCAGGATGTCTTTGAACAGCTTCTTCCAGCAACTGTACGAGATGAATAGCCGTAATAACCTCCTCTCATCCTATTTGTTTTAGATTATACTATAATACTTAACATTGCAACTTAACACAAATTATTTTTTTAAAAAAATGGGATAATATTATCATTTCTCTTTTTTCGACGGATTTTTAGCGATTACGCCTCTAAACGGTTTTTTTATGCTCATTGTACGGCATAAATTTTTTTAGTAAATTCTTTTTGTGGAACTGCCCCAGTCCAGGGGCTTTGCCTAAAATATAATTGAAGAGCGTTTAAAAAGCCTCTTTTTTACTTTTCGCAAGGCAAAAAGCAGTCCCTGCGTTTTCCAATACATTAAAAATATCTTTATCAAGATAACAGGATAATTCATTTTACGGAAAAGCTTATCAGAGAATATTTTTAATTTACCGTTTTTTCTTTTAAGGTTTTGCGATTTAAATATAGATATTTTAAAATATTTGAACCACCGGTCATCATATTCAAGACCGTAATACAGCCACGGCTTGTATGAAGCAGCGTAATGAATGATCAAGGGATTTTTTTTTGCCTCATCGAATTCATCTTTGTGATAGACACGATAAGGCTTTATTTCGGAATACAGGTAACTGATCATATTGTATTTTACCGGAAGATATTTTATCTTGTTCAGGCAGGTTATATTCAATACATCCTGGTCCGCAAATTTATATCCTTTTTTTATTTCCCTGAGAAAATTACCGGTCAGTCCTTCATGGCGGATTTTTTTCAGGTTCATCAGTAATACGCCGGTATTGATATAATTGCTCTGAGCGCAAAGACCGGTTTCCTTGTACCGTTCATCATTTTTCTGAAATGGATCATTGAAATCAACGTCTTTGATACCCCCCAGATAGAAGCCATCCAAATCTATGGAAAATAATTCAGTAAGATCAGTTTGGACGATAACGTCACTGTCGAGATAAATACATTTGTCGCATTGAAGGAGAATATCAGCCAGCATGAGGCGGTAGCAGGTAGGCTTCTTTACATAATTTATTCGTAATAAGATATCGGAGAAACTATCCTTCATATTAACAAAGTGGATATCACAATGGGGATACGCAACTTTTATCAGAGCGATCTTTTCGGCAGTTTGTGAGGAAAAAACGCCGGGCACCAGAAGATAAAAATTATAAACCGTATTTTCTGAGGCGTTTTCCAGTATGGATGTGATTGTTACTGTCGTGGGCATGGCGTAATTTTCATCTGTGGCCATGGCAATGGGAATGCGGATATCCATATGCTTCTTTCCCTAGAAAAGTGAAAATATTATTCAATGAAAACCATAGGATTATTTCTCTTCGTCTATATTTACAGAAATGCTTTTACGACAGCGGATCTTCTACGATATGACCCTGATGTTGATTCTGACTCTTATCCAGAACCAGATCGTACTGATCACGCCTATAATGCCGCCGATCAGAAACGTCGCTTCAGGGCCGATCTTACTCCAGAGAAAATAGGAAACCAGAGGCGCCGGACAGAACGCGAATGATCGCAATCCCCAATAGAGCCCTATGGATCGGGCGCGCGTCTCTTTGGGAAAACCGCTTGAAATGAGCGCTTTACGCGCCGGTTCGCCCAGTTCCCTGAGTCCGTTGAGAATAAAAACAATCACAAGCGCTGCCATTACCGAAATGCCGAATCCGGGAAGATAGCGTGGCAAAAGCACCAGATTAATGGGAAACAGGGCGAAGAAGACAAAGGTGATTCCGATAAAGGGCTTGGGGCTTTTTGCCCTGTCAACAAGCTTGCCGATGGGAATATAGGTGACAAGTGCAGTGAGGCTTGTTATGGCCAGCAGAACACCTGCCTCCGCCTTGCTGCGCAGCAGCACGCCCACGACATATAGCACGGCAAAATCGCGCACAAACCAGTCGCCCCAGCGTAGAATAATTTCGGCTGTGAGCAGCCGGCGCAAATCCTGCGGAATTTCACGCAGCAACTGCCTGATAGGAATTTTTACAGGGTCCGTTGTCGGCTTCAGCCTATTGAGTAAACGAAACTGGATCAAACTTGTAATAAACACCAGACCGAATGCCAGAATCAGGTTCAGCCAGTAACCGATCATCATCACTAATCCGCCGATAAGCGGTCCTAAGACTTTGGGCATGCGCTTCTGTATGCTTTGCATCGAAAACGCGATGGTGCGCCGGTTCTGTGCCACTTCATTGCCCACGACCTCGAATGTCGCCGGAACTGAAAGCGGTTCCCAGTTGGTAATGAACAAAGCTCCGATAATAATGAGCCAGGGCTGATGCGCCGCGAGCAAAATTGAAAACCCCAGAACCATGGGCAGGGCCGAAACCAGCATGGCGCTGCGCGCGCCGAGGCGATGGGCAACCTGTCCGCCGATGATATAGCCGAAGCCTTCCATGAGGTTGACAAGCATGGCAAATATACCCATGTATTTGGCGGCCGTAAGCACGCCTCCGGTTGTATCCTTAAGATGGAGAGAAAGAAAGTTGCGCCAGATTTCTTCGGCAAGCCCCATACCCGCGGTGACGACCAGAACGGCGACCACGGCCCGGTTTATACCCAGCCATTCTGCCGTTGATTGGACAAATGATGATTTCAGCTTTTTATTATCTTCCGGCATCGTCTTACATAATATAAACTTGCTTAGTATTTTATCAGTAAAGCAACGTCTAAATTGGGCAGAAAAATTTCCGCAATAATTACAAAACTGATGTCTGCAGTTCCTATAATATATTTTAACATCTTTACAGAATATTGTAAGTCTTTATATGTTCAGAGTCTGCCATTTTCTCTTTGCTGGAAGAATTAAAAAATCGCCAAAAAAATAATTATATTCATCGGGCGTAAAAGGGTTAAGTCCATTATCGGGATAAAACGTTAGTTCACCGAATGTTATTTCTCCTTTTACCGAATAAAGATCGACGCGCATGAAGGGAAATCCCTGTGATAATGTTCGCGCAATATCTATCATCAAATTCAAATTGTCCGGTTTTTCGATGATCAGATTGCTGCTCGCTTTTCCTTTATTGACGTATATTCTGTTCCAGTATAAATCATAAGCATTATACTTAACGCCTTCGTCACTGTACCTCCCGGTGCAGACAAAAAGGACTTTCGGCTCACCCGCGTAACAATAAAATTTGTAATCAATCAGTTCGTTAAATTCTTCATTTTCCAAATATTTTTCACAGACAAGGCGGGGGCGTATATTTTTATAGGCCCATTCCCGTCCGTAATTGAAATAATTAATTTTCAACCATTTTGCTGTTATTTTGCGGTATTCTTCCCAATTAATATTCTCTTTATCTTTGCAGATTATATTCATGCCGCAGCCGTGAGTTGCCTTGAGCACAAAACTTTTCGGCAGTTCGGAATAATTTATGGCATCAGGATCATCATACACGCCAAACAGATCATTTAACAGACCGCCATGCCCTTTACTTTCAATGTACTTTCGCACTTCATACTTATCAGTTAAATCAGTCATCAAAGGGTTTCTGTAAAACAGTTTATACCATTGCAGTTTTTCATTAAATGTGCGCGGATTTTTCAAATCGAGGAGATGATGATGATATTTTAAATATTGCAAACTGACAAACGATTTATCCGGTAATATTCTTAACAAACTTCTGAATGTTTGATACAACTTGCCCGGTAATATTCTCAAGATATTTTTAACTGAATAAGTCAAATAGCCGTCTCCTATGTCACCCATTCACCGATCTCAAATTTTGACCGCTCCCATTTATGACCGTATGACCGATTATTGACATCACAATAACGGCAGAATGGTTTTGGACTGCATAAAAAATTGATAATCTCTGACGCATTGTTTACATGATGGATGTCCAGAGAATCGGAATCTTCCAGTTCCAGGTGTGTTCCGAATCTCTTATTGAAATGACGAACATTGGGCGCAACCGTACACGCGTATAATTTGCCCTCCATCAACAGCGGAAGCGCATTGGCATGAAAACATTTAATAAAACTCTTTCGCGGATCCTGGCTTCCTTCGATGTCCAGAGGAATCTTATAAGAAGTTTTTATGATATCTCCGGTATCTTCATAATACTCAAACATTACATTTTGAGCAGCCGCGATTTTTTTTATAGCATCGTGATCCAAATTAACAGGATACTTTGTATTGACAATGAGGATTTTTTGTTCGCGGCAAGTCCGCCAAAAATCTTCGTCTTGCTTTGGCAACAAAAGTCCGTTTGTTACAAGCCGAAGCACTGTCTTGGGGAAGAAAAATCGGGCATAAAATAATATTTCTTTTAATTGTGGATGAAGCAGCGGTTCTCCTCCCATAATCCCTATGATTGGAATCCCGCCGTTCAGAATTTTCGACATCCGGGCAAGATCTTTTTTTATGTTCTCCAACGACACAAATCTCTTCTCGGCTATAGCGGCAAAATGGTCGCACCCTTTGCACCGAAGATTACAGTGGTCAAGAATGTTCAAAAGAAAATATGACAGTTGCCGCTGTGGCGTCAAGCTCTTTCTGGCGTTCTTTTTGAAAAGCATTCCTCCGCATGATGTGAAATAGCCCCGTGTATATTTCCATAAATCTTTATAATAAAGCAGGTTATCATGGAGGGCTGGTTTCAGGGGTTTTACCGGATGATATAATTTATTGCTTTCACGTCCCCATCGCCAGAATGCCGGCCGATAGCGCATCGTCTTGCAGGATAACATCCCTCCCGGGTTAGACTCCGAATTGGAATAAAATTTATTCTCCATTCCCGAAACGGTATATCTGCTCTCGCCGCTTAGTTCCCGGATAGTGAATCCATGATGCTGAAGCAATGTCGGAATCGCAACTTCATGATGGCCGCACCATCCGTTTTTGAATGCCGTATGTAAAAATGACAACGCGGGATTCGATAGTCTATATATGGGATTAAATGAACGAAGTCTGTCTTTTAATGGAATGTATTCCCGCGGATGATTCAATTTCCACCAGGGCCAGAATGGCTCATCCGAATTTGATCGAATATGACAGGACAAAAAATCAGCGTTTGTTTTTATGAATGAATCAAAAAACAATCGCCAATCGCCTGCGAATCTTACGTCATATTCAATCACCCAATAGTAGTCGTAATCGGGCTTATCCAGAAAAAATTTAAACAGGGGAAAGTGCGCGTGGCCGGGAATGATCGTTCTTCCTATAGTGGGATACCCCAGAGAAGACAGGCATTCATCTGAATATAGATATGGAGAGAGTTTATTTATCCCATCAGGAACGATTTTTCGGGTTGCATCATAAAGAAAAAATGCCTGTCCCGTATTTTCGCCCGCATTTTCACTCATGCTTTCAATAGACCGGCGGATATTTTTAAATTCTTTAATGATCTCGTCGGATGACAGATGGGATAGAAACAAGAATACCTGCATAATATTTTTCATGATATGACCGTAAATTCTTCAACCTGTTTTTTTACATTATCACAGGATTAAAAAAATAATCAATATGTATCAAAATGTGACATAAACGCGTGGAATTATAAAAACAGCGGAAAATCTTCGATACTTTGGAATGAATATATTCCGTATTCGCTCGCGCATATATTCAACTCAAATCGCACGCAATCTTCCTTTTTTCTTGACATAATGCCTTTGCCATTCTATCGTTAACAAACATAATTTGTCACATGGAGAAAAAGAATGCTCAGTCCCACCCCACGGTGAGGTAAAAAAAAAAGAGAGAGTATGTTCGATAAAAGCGTAGAAAATCCGACCGGGAATCCCTCCGGGAATAATCAGCATAGAAGCAGCGCAACCTCAGGAAACAAGCCTAGATTCCTTTTTACCTTCCGAAGGCTGCTGGCGATTTTGCTGGTTGTCCTGCTATTGCCCGTTTCCTCCGTAGCTGAAAACCTTTCCTGCCGCCTTCTTCCCATGCTGATGGATAAGTTTCTGGCCAACCATTACGCAATGAAGAGCATGACCGGGGAGATCAAGACGCACACGATCGACCAGATGATTAAGAGTCTTGATGTCTCTAAAACGCTCCTCTACGAATCCGATGTCAAAATGCTGAAAGAGGTGTTGAAAAATGGGTTTAACGGCCTGCAATCGGGCGACTGCACTTCGCTTGAGCAGGTTTATGACATACTCGTCGCGCGGGCGCGGGAAAACGAGGCCATTGTCAAAAAGATTTTGGGACCTGACTACCGGCTCGACGATACTGTGGAGATGAACACAGACATCAAGAAGCGGCCCTATGTGAAGACAGCGGCGGAAAAGCATGAACTTCTGAGAAAAGTTGTGCAATTCCAGATCGAAAACGCTCTGCTGACCGGCGTAGATATGGCGGAGGCCAAAAAGGAGCAGATTCACCGCTATGAACTGCAGACCATGCGGGTAGTAGAGCGCAATCCCGAAAAACTTATAAAGAACTTCGCCGAATCCTTCGCCCTGTCGCTGGATCCGCATACCAGCTATCTGTCTCCCGAAGAACTTGAGGATATCCAGATTCAGATGCAGCTTTCCCTTGAAGGTATTGGGGCGGTTCTGAGAAGCGACAACGGCTTTACGGTCATCGAAGAGCTCATTCCGGGAGGAAGCGCCGAAAGATCAGGCCTGTTATATCCAAAAGACAAAATCATAGCCGTGGCGCAGGAAGGGGAAAAGCCCGTTGACATTATCGACATGGACCTGCGCGATGCCGTCAGCCTGATCCGCGGCAAGAAGGGCACAAAGGTAACCCTGACAATCCTGCGGCAGGCGGAGCGCAATGAACGCTTCAACGTCACCATTACGCGTGAGAAAATCGATATAAAGGACCAGGAGGCGAAGATTTCTTACGAGATACGAAAAGGCGGCAACAGGCAATACCGCTTCGGCGTAATCGATCTTCCTTCCTTCTACGGCGGGGAGAAAGGAGGCAAGTCCAGTTACGAGGACGTGAAAAGACTTCTTGCCAAAGCCCGACTGCAGCATGTCGATGGGATCGTGCTGGATCTTTCGCGCAATGGCGGTGGTTTGCTTACGGAGGCAGTACGCATTGTCGGGCTTTTCATTGGCAAGGGCGGAGTGGTAGCGACCAGAGACAGACTTGGCCAGATAACAATTCTAGCCAACGGTTCGGCTGTATGTGATACGGAAGGCGACGAGTGCAAAGTGATCAAGTTCCCTGCGGAAGACCCACGATGGGTCTATACGGGCCCGCTTGTCGTGCTGACAAGCCGCTTGAGCGCATCGGCCAGTGAGATCGTGGCGGGCGCTTTAAAAGACTATCATAGAGCGATTATTGTCGGACAGGACCACACTTTCGGCAAGGGATCCGTGCAGGTATTGGCGCCTCTGTCTTCAGATCTGGGCGGTATGAAGATCACCACGGCGCTGTACTTCCTGCCCGGTGGCAAATCCACCCAAAAAATTGGCGTGGAAGCGGATGTACAATTGCCGATATGGTTTATTCTCGAAGATGTTGGAGAAACCGCGTTGGATTATCCGCTTCCGGCTCAGGGGATCGCGCCTTTCCTCGGTGTGCCGGGAGGAACCGCACCGCTGTGGATTGCTGTAGACCAGCCATTGATCATGAAACTTAAAGAAAGGTCCATGGCACGAGTAGCCAAAGATCCGAAGTTTGCCGAGATTATCAAGAATAACAAGGAGGCCGCCGGCAAAAAGGGCGTAATCAGACTCGCCGACTTGCGCAAGGAGATGGAGAAGGAAAACGGCGGCAGGAAGATAGAGACATCTGCGGAGATTAAGAAGAAAGCCCGCGATCAGTACGCTCCCTTCATAAACGAGAGTGTCAACGTCTTACTCGATGAAGTGATGCTGGAGTCCCCCCCGCACATTCAGCCCAAAACCAATATTTTGAAAAAATAATTGACACCATAACGCAACAAACCGATACACACCACCTGAAGAGCATATCATATCCAGACGCTTTATGCCTTTTCACAAAGGATAATACCTACAAAAAGAGCCCCATAACCTCAAAGCGGCCATGGGGCTCTTATGACTTTCAATGTTCTAAAACCATTAACAGAGTTAATTTGTCGTCATCGCTTTGATGACAGCCTGAACTCTACGGTTCTTCTGCCTTCCTTCCTCGGTGTTATTGCTGGCAATGGGCTTAGTCAGTCCATATCCGACAGCAGACAGACGGGACGCCTTGATTCCAAAATGATTGATCAGGTATAGCCGGACACTGTTGGCGCGGGCCTCGGACAACTTTTGATTGTACTCCGCTGTGTAGACGTTGTCGGTATGGCCTTCGATCACAGCGGTCGTCTTGGGATACATTTTCATGAAATCTGCCACTTTCTTGATTTCACCATTGTATTTTTCCTTAACAACGGCCTTGTTAGTATCGAATTCCACATTAAGAGCGATGGTGACCACACAGTTGGGACAGTCGCTGATACGACTATCCATTTTCAATTCAGGTAAACCACCAGCTCTTTCGGCCTGTGCCGCCCCTGCAACAGCCATCAGCATTATGATAACCGCTAAAATTCCAATCTTCTTCATACGATTCTCCTTTCATAATGACTTTAAAGTAATTATTTTTTAAAATTCTGCCCCTTCAATGCATCCGGTTTTAATAATATTTTATATTAATACTAAAATAACTCATTCATGTCAAAGGTATTCTTTGATTTTTTTCATATATAATCATTAAAAAGAGTGTAATTAGATAGCCGTTTGTTCTAAAAAAAGGCCCCACAACTTTACACCCGTCATGAGGCCTTTATTTTCTTTATAAAAAAATTATTATAATTTTACTTTATCCGCACCGCTTCCATAACTGCAACAACTCTGCGGTTCTTCTGCTTCCCTTCCGCCGTGTCGTTACTGGCAATAGGTCTGGTCAGTCCGTAACCGACAGCGGTAATGCGGGATCCATCTATCCCGAACTTCTCAATCAGGTATTTTCTTACGCTATTGGCGCGTTCCTCGGACAACCCCTGGTTGTAGGCTGCGTTGCCTACATTGTCGGTATGACCTTTAATTGTAGCATGTGTATTGGGAAACTCTTTCATGAAATCGGCTACTTTTTTAATGTTGTTATGATATTTTTCCTTGACAATGGCTTTCGCGGTATCGAATTCCACATTAAGCTCTATGATGACCTTTTCCTTCATTGTGGCCGGCGCTTGTTTTGCACAACATTCGGGAAAAAGATGACAGTCACAGTTCTTGATTCTGCTATCCACACTTATTTCAGGCAAACCGCCCGCCCTTACCTCCGCCTGTGCTGCCCCTACAACAGCCATCAGCATTATGATTACCGCTAAAATTCCAATTTTTTTCATAAGACTCTCCTTTCATAATGACTTTAAAGTAATTAATTTTCTAAATAACTACTGCATTTTTAACACATCCGTTTCAAATAAATGCCGCTTTCTAATACTAAAACAAGCCTGTTATGTCAAAGGCATTATTAATGTTTTTATTAATTTTTTTGTGTGATTACCCTGAAAAATATTTAAGTCTTAATATGGTTTGTCCTAAGACGAGGACCTCATAACCTTGAAATGGTTACGAGGTCCTCGTCTTCTATTATGATTTTTTATAAATTTACTTTACCCGCACAGCTTCCATAACTGCCACAACTCTGCGGTTCTTCTGTCGCCCTTCCGCCGTGTCATTGCTGGCAATAGGTCTGCTAAATCCATAACCGACCGTAGTAAGCCTAGACCCATCAATACCGAATTTGTCAATCAGGTATTGACGCACACTTTTAGCGCGTTCCTCGGACAAACGCTGATTGTAGGCTTCCTTGCCTACATTGTCGGTATGACCTTCAATAACAGCATTTGTATCCGTATATTCCTTCATGAAATCAGCTACTTTTTTAATCTCGTCATAATATTTGTCTTTCACAACCGACTTCGCCGTATCGAATTCTACATTAAGCGTTATGGTAACTTTCTCACGCACTGGCGGAGGTGGTGGCGGGGGCGGAGGTTCTTCAACGACTACTGGAGGCGGACAACAGGGGGGACAGCTGCAATCTTTAATACTATTATCTATTTTCATTTCGGGCAAACCACCGGCTCTAACTTCCGCCTGCGCAACCGTCACGAAGGCTGTTAGCATGACTGTGGCTACTAATATACAAATCTTTTTCATAACATCCTCCTTTCGTTTGGCTTCAAAGAAATTGTTTGTTTTAAACACTTTCATTTTCAATACGTCAACTTCAAGTTGATGTCTTTTTCTAATACTAAAATAAATCTACTGTGTCAAAGGTATTGTTCTTCCCGGATAGATTAAATAGACGTATTTATAGACGTTTCAATAATTCTTGATTAAATCGCAAAACTTTGCTTTATCAAAGATGTGGATTGTTGAAGCTCCCTTTGGCATGCCGGGGAGAATCTTCGATTCCTGGAAAACTATATAGAGTCCGGCATTCTCCTGCTTGCCCGATCGCTCGCGAAGGGGAATGCTTTCTTGCGAATTCATAAATGTCATATTTTTCGTAGAATCCCATGAAAAAAAGCACAAAAACTATTGATCAAATGTTCAAGCCATCATTCTTTTTTCGCAATACGCATTTCCAGTCTATTATGGCCAGCTCGCATCTGCGCCTGCCCTGGAAGAATTCCATGGCTGAAAAATCCCGTGAAATAATAATCAAAACTTCCACCGGTTCCAGATTACTATCGTTTTTTTCCCATCATCCCGCGTCCAAAGGGTTGATTATTCTCCTGCATGGATGGGAGGGATCTTCATCGTCGGCTTATATTATGGCGACCGGAGATTATTTTTACAATATCGGTTTTTCCATCTGCCGTCTGAATCTGCGGGATCACGGAGACTCACACCATCTTAATGAAGGTCTTTTTCACGGAGCTCTGCTCGAAGAAACATTTGAATCGGTAAATTATTTATCCGGGCTCTCCGAAAATAAACCCGTATACCTGATAGGCTTTTCCATAGGCGGTAATTTCGCCCTGCGTATCGCAATGACGCATTACCGGATGCCGATAGCAAATTTAAAACAAGTTTTTGCCATCAGCCCGCCGATTGACCCTTATAAAACCACTCTGACCATTGATCATGGTTATCCGCTTTACCGGAAATATTTTTTAAAAAAATGGAAACGGTCTTTAATTAAAAAACAGCGGTATTTTCCTGACAAGTATGATTTCAGCAAAATGCTGAAATCCAAAACATGCATTGATCTTACAGAAAAAATTATGCCTTACTTCCCCGACATGCCAAATTATCGCGACTATTTTAAACTATACACATTGAAAAATGATTCTTTTAAAAATCTGAATATTCCTGTTACAATATTTATATCGGAAGATGATCCAGTGATACCGTATGAAGACTACCGCCAAATACAGGAAAATGAATTTCTAAAAATATCGAGGCAAAAGTTTGGCGGTCATTGCGGTTTTATGGATTTATTCCCGGTAAGATGCTGGTATAATGAAATAATCGCTGAAATGATAAAATAAATTCTCAGGATATTTATTATGGATTTAACTCTGCTTGAGAGCAAAGATATGTTCCCCCGTTTTGTTAAGGATCAATTAGCCGCTGTTCCTGTTGATTACAAAGAGAAAAATCTCCAAATTGATAAATCCAGAAAGGAAGGCTCTCACCATCTTAAAGCCGGGGTGGTTTTATTGATTAATTACAAAACCATTCAGGGCAAGTCTGAGTATGTTTTTCAACTTATTAAACGGTCGGAAAAGGTATCTCAGGCCGGAGACATCAGCTGCCCCGGCGGCATGCTGCAGCCCAGGCTGGATAACATTTTAAGCTGTTTTTTAAAAATGGGAATTATTTCCACCATGCGAAGCCTCACTGAAAATCATATCCAACGCGAAGACCCTCAGACCATTTCTTTGATTCGCCTTTTTTTATCCACCGCCTTGAGAGAAGCATGGGAAGAAATAGGTTTAAACCCTTTGAACATAGTTTGGCTGGGCGCCCTGCCCTCCTATTCTCTAACGGTACTCACCAGAACCATTTTCCCCGTTGTCTGTTTAACGCCAAAATCTTTCACCTATAAATTAAATTCAGAAGTAGAAAAGGTACTGGAAATTCCTCTCAGCTTTTTCTTCAATAGCGATAATTACGCCGTGCTGGATATCAAAACAGCTCTGGGAAAAGATATCGAACCGCTGCAATATCAAATGCCGTGCCTTGTTATTCCCGATGGCCGAAGCGGCGAAGATATTCTTTGGGGCGCGACATTTAATATTATCACCAATTTTCTGCGCATTATTTTTGGCGACAGCCTGCCCTCTTCCTCTTCATCCAGAATATTAGATAAAGTTTTGACTCTTAATTATATCTCCGGGAAAGACTGATTTCATGGCCAGCTTAAAGATTAAAGAAACAACCATAAAAACCATCATTTTTGATTTTGACGGAACACTGGCAAAATTAAATATTGATTTCCTTCAAATGCGCGAGGCTGTCCGGGAACTTATTTTATCTTACGGCGTTAATGATTTGCAGACAGACTATGTTTTAGAAACCATTCACGGCGCGGCGATGATACTAAATCGGCGCTCGGAAGAATATGCTAAAAAGTTTGCCAAAGAGGCTAACGCCATCATTGAAAAAATAGAAGTAGAAGCTGCAAATAACGGTGAACTGTTTGGCAAAACCAAAGAACTGCTCGGATCGCTTAAGTCGCGCGAAATCTCCTTTGGCATAATATCCAGAAATTGCACGAAAGCTATAAAAATGGTATTCCCTGATATCCTGTCCTATTGTCCGGTCGTTGTTTGCCGGGATGACGTTGAGAACGTTAAACCGCACCCCCAACATTTGAATATGGCTTTAAATAAGCTGGGAAGTTCATCTCAAAATACGCTAATGATCGGCGATCATCCTCTGGATATTAAAGCCGGCCGTAATGCCGGAACCTGGACCTGCGGCGTACTCACCGGACGCTGCCAAAGACATGACTTCATAGAGGCGGGAGCCGATCTTATTTTGCCGCAGGCCGCGGATGTATTAGATATCATCAAATGATTTTTACGTAGAACTGTCTTTAATTGACAGGCAGCATTATTTTACCTATAATGGCACAAAGCCATACGAGATAATGCCAAAAAATCAGTTTTGCCCGAAAACACAATAATAAATGGAGGCTATTATGGAACCGAAATTTTTTCTAGAATACCTTGATGGCTTCAAAAAAGTATATCCGGAAAAATTTGTTTCGGAAGATGAAATTTTCAGCCATATTCGCCGCGGTGATCATATTTTTGTTGCTTCCGGTTGCGGCGAGCCGCAATACCTGGTTCAGGCGATGATACGTTATGTGGAATCCAACCCCAAAGCTTTTTTTGACGCCGAAATTATCCATATTTATTCATTAGGCCTTGCGCCTTACACTGGCGTCAAGTACAAAGCTAATTTTCGTCATAATTCCTTTTTCATCGGCAATAGCACGCGCGATTCCGTGAACGCGGGAATGGCTGATTATACGCCTATTTCTCTTTCCCAGGTTCCTTCCCTCCTGTACAGCGGCGTCGTCCAAATTGATATAGCGCTGATACAAACCTCCCTGCCGGATGAACATCACTATATGAGCCTCGGTGTCAGTGTGGACATCGTGAAAGCCGCCACGGAAAAGGCAAATATTGTTATTGCCCAGATAAATCCTAATATGCCCCGGATACACGGCGATGGTTTCATACACATTAACGATGTCGATTTTATTATTCCTTATGATGAACCGCTTTTAGAAGTACCAAAATCGCAAACAAACGACGTTACTCAAACTATCGGAAAAAATGTAGCGCGCCTCATTCAGGACGGCGACACCATTCAGGTTGGCTGGGGCAGTTTACCCAACGCCATCATGGCCAGTTTGTACGACAAAAAAAACCTGGGAGTGCACACCGAGCTTTTAAGCAACGGCCTGGTGGATTTGATTAAAGCCGGTGTTATTGACAACTCCAGAAAAACAATTGACCACGGTAAAACTGTCGCGTCATTCAGTATGGGGAAAAAAAGCACTTATCATTTTCTCGATAATAATCCTTCCATATCATTTAGGACCTTAGACTATACGAACAACCCTCTGATTATGGCTCAAATAGATAACATGGTCGCCATTAACAGCGCGCTGGAAATAGACTTAACCGGACAGGCGACATCCGAATCAATAGGCGGTGTCTTTTACAGCGGTATCGGCGGACATCAGGATTTTATGAGAGGTGCGTTATTTTCCAGAAACGGCACGACGATCCTGGCGCTAAAATCCACTTCTCGTAACGATACGGTTTCGCGTATTGTTCCCGCTCTGAAAGAGCAGGCGGGAGTGACGCTGAATCGCGCCGACATACGTTATGTCGTAACGGAATACGGCATTGTCTACCTGCACGGGAAAAACATCCGGGAAAGAGCCATGGCATTAATTTCCATAGCTCATCCCAAATTCCGGCCATGGCTGATTGAAGAAGCAAAAAAACGCGGCTTGATTTTTAAAGACCAGGCCTTTATTCCCGGCAAACAGGGCGAATACCCTGCTGATCTGGAAACATACGCCACGACCAAGACTGGCCAGCAGATATTTATCCGGCCGGTTAAAATCAGCGACGAAACACTTTTAAAAGATTTCTTCTATTCCCTTTCCGACAGGAGCATTCACAGAAGGTTCCTTTCTTTTAGGAAAGACATGCCGCACGAAAGACTGCAGAATTTTGTAATTATCGATTATACCAAAGAGCTTGTGCTGGTTGTTGTCAAGGGAGATCCGACCAACCAGTTTATCGCCGCTGTCGGCCAATACGCGATTGATGAAACGTCTCATACCGCTGAGGTGGCATTTGCCGTTCGTGACGACCAGCAGAATTCCGGCATAGGATTCGCGCTGCTGCAATATCTGACTTATCTTGCCAAACGACAAGGCTTACTGGGATTCACCGCTGATGTTCTTGTCGAAAACCAGCCGATGCTCCACGTCTTCGAAAAAGGCGGATTTGATATCAATAGAAAATCGGACAGCGGTGTTTACGAATTGACACTGAAATTTAAAACATAACTTATAAAAGGAGTTTTGCAATTGTTTAATCCCAACGTATTTAGAGAATATGACATCAGAGGTGTTGTGGGTGAAGATCTCAATGAAGAATTTGTGTTCAACCTTGGCCGGACGATAGGAACCTATGCCGCCCGGCGCAGAATAAAAAACATGACCATCGGGCGTGATTGCCGTTTGAGCTCTGAGGCCTATCACAACGCTTTAATGAAGGGCCTTAATTCCTCCGGCATTAACACCATCGATATCGGTCTTTGCGCCACGCCCATGCTTTACTTCTCCATTCGCCATCTGCGCGTCGGAGGAGGCATTATGATCACAGGCAGCCATAATCCGCCCCAGTTCAATGGTTTCAAAATTTGCGTAGGCCACAGCACCATATATGGCGATCAGATTCAGGAATTAAGAAAAATCATGGAACGCGGAAAATATTCCAAAGGCAGCGCTTCATCGCGGTCGGAGGATATTTCCGCGAACTATGAAAATTATCTTTTTAAAAAAATTAAAATCAACAGAAAAATTAAAGTCGTTGTTGACGCGGGCAATGGTGTCGGAGGGCTCTTTGCTCTTCCCCTTTTAAAGCGTTATGGCTGCGAAGTTATTCCCATATACTGCGAACCTGACGGCAATTTTCCGAATCATTTTCCCGATCCCACAGTAGAAGAAAATTTATCCGAGCTGATAAAACTGGTCGCCGATAAAAAAGCGGATTTGGGTATCGCGTTTGACGGGGATGCCGATCGTCTCGGCGTCATCAGTGACGGGGGCGAAATACTCTGGGGAGACAAATTGCTGCTGCTTTTTGCCCGCGAGATTCTAAGGAAGAAGCCCCATTCCACAATCATCGGCGAAGTAAAGTGCTCACAGGTCTTATTTGATGATATCAAAAAACATTCAGGCCGGGCCATCATGTGGAAGGCCGGACATTCGCTGATTAAAGCAAAAATGAAAAAGGAAAAGGCTGTGCTGGGCGGAGAAATGAGCGGACATTTCTTTTTTGCCGACCGTTACTTCGGCTATGATGATGGTATTTACGCGGCGCTGAGATTATTGGAAATTCTTTCCCATACCGGCAAGAAAATCAGCACGCTGTTTTCTGATGTGCCCAAAACTTATGCCACACCGGAAATCAGAATCGATTGCGAGGACAACAAAAAAGCGGAAATTGTGGAAAGAATTAAAAAACATTTTCAAAACAGACCGGGCATTGTTGATATTGACGGAATACGTATTCCATTTGACGACGGATGGGCGCTGGTGCGTTCCTCCAATACCCAGCCGGTAATCGTCTTACGTTTTGAAGCCACATCTGAAGAGAGCCTGCAAAAAATCCGCAATGAAGTAGAGCCTCTGCTTGCTGTTTAATGAGTAGCGGGTAAATACAGAATGGCATCATGGCTTATGAATCGGAGCATCTTCGCGGCTTGTCGCGGAGATGCTCCAATATTTTTATTCGTAACCGCGCGGATTACGCGATTGCCAACGCCACGCGTCGCCGCACATATCCGCAAGGCTGCGTTTGGCTTTCCACTTCAAAAGTTTCATGGCTAAAGAAGGATCCGCAAAGCAGGCCGCGACATCGCCCGAGCGGCGGCCGGTAATTTGATAGGGTATCTTTTTCCCCGATGCTTCTTCAAAGGCACGGAGCATTTCCATAACCGTATAACCCTGCCCGGTACCAAGATTTATAATCAACGGGTTTTGGTAATCAGTCTTGTCCATCTTTTTCAAAGCGGCCACGTGACCTTCAGCCAAGTCCATAACATGGATGTAATCCCGCATTCCCGTGCCGTCCGATGTGGGATAATCATTGCCATAAATATTAATTTTCTCGCGGCTACCCACGGCAACCTGACTTATGCAGGGCATGAGGTTATTGGGAACTCCCTGGGGATATTCGCCAATCAGGCCGCTTTCATGCGCGCCTGCAGGATTGAAGTAGCGCAGTATGATAATGCGCCACGATGAGTCTGCTGCATGGACATCCTGAAGAATCTGCTCAATGATCAGTTTTGAGCGGGCGTAGGGATTTGTAGGAGCCGGCGTACAATCCTCTTTGACAGGAACAACAGGCGGTTCTCCGTAAATAGCAGCGGATGAACTGAAGATGAGACGCTTAACACCTCGTTTCGACATTACCGTGCAAAGAGAGACGGCGCTTTCAATATTGTTTTCATAATAACGCAGAGGTTCCATGACTGATTCGCCCACCGCCTTAAGACCCGCGAAATGAATAACGGCAGCAATGGGATGTTCCTGAAAAACCACATCAAGGGCGGTGCGATCCTGTATGCTGATTTTATAGAAAGGCGGACGAATGCCTGTGATTTCCGCAATACGATCCAGAACGGAGGCCTTGCTGTTTGAGAGATTATCCGCAATAACCGGTTTATAGCCCGCGGCCGTGAGGGCGATTGCGGCATGACTCCCTATATAGCCGGTTCCACCGGTGACGAGAATAACTTTATTTGTGTTTTTCGAACTATTTTTTTTCATTCCTTTAACCTTAAGCTCCGATTCATCATTCATACATAGGATAATGAATAATAAAGATTATTGATAATTCGTGATACTCTTCTGCTCGCGATTTAATATTAGTTACTTTTCTTTTTGTCAACAATAACTCCCGGGAAATATCGTAAAATCATCAGCTGATATTTATTTAATCAAATAAATGAGCGGTTTTAGTTTAGCGGGAAGATTTGAATTCGTAAGCAGGCTGAAACCCCTTCAAAGGCCGCAGGGTAAGCGGGAGAATATTTAATTATAATTTCCCATTAGAATCGAAGAAACTTCCCGGCCAGTCTAGGAGCTTCCATCTGCGCTTCACGATGAAAGCACATCATGTTAATGGCAATTTTTTTCATATACGACATTGTTAAGACGATTTTTCTCCTAAAATCTTAACAATTGTTTCGATCAGTTTTTTTGTCCGTACCGGTTTGGGCAAAATATAGTTATTTCCAATTTTATCTTCCTTCCCCTCAACGACATCTTCATTCGTGGCAAGCGCTGTGACATAAAGAATCGGTATTTTGGCCGTAGAGGGGTTTTCTTCCAAAGCCGCCGCAACATCTTCGCCGGGCATATCGGGCATGAACAGATCAAGCAGGATAATATCCGGCTTTTCCATCTCGGCCATTTTTATTCCTTCGGCGCCATTGGTCGCGATAACCACATCGAACATCCCGGACTGCATGAGATTTTTTTTGACAAAATAACAAAAATCAGCTTCATCATCAATGGCCAACACTTTTATATTTCGGGACATCTCACATCTCCTTTATTTTTATTAATTTACTTTTCGGCTGAAGTTTCACGAAAAAAGTTGTTCCCTGGTTTACCCGGCTCTCGACATCAATCGTGCCATATAACCGATCCATGATCATATGGGCAATGCTGAGGCCGAGTCCCGTTCCCTCATTTTTGGCCTTCGTCGTAAAAAATGGTTCAAATATTTTGGGCAGCACCTCCTCTGGAATTCCTTTGCCAGTATCCGATATTTCCACAACAACCATTTCGTCACCCATGCTGAAATAATCAGCCCGGCGATAACCGGTTTTATAGCCCACTTCAGTGACTAATTGTTTATAGGCGCGAATCGTTAATCTCTTATCTTTGTCGTCCCTCATGGAATCAACCGCATTATTGACAAGATTAAAAAATACTTGCTGCATCATATTATAATCGCCGGCCACTTCCAGCAATTCGTTTTCATAGTCACGTTGCACGCTCACGCCGTTTTTCTGAATCGTTTGTTGTGCAAGCGTCAATACGTTATCGAGTAATGGACATATGGCGATTTGCGTTATTTCGCCTACTGATTGCCTTGCAAATGATAAAATATTTTTGATAATATTTTCGGCCCTGTTAATCGCGTTAAATATTCTTTCTATTGATTCACTCATGCCGGGATCATTTTCCGGAAGATTGTTTTCCAGATAATCCATTCCCATATTAATAATTTCCAGCGGATTCCTCATTTCATGCGCTATACCGGATGCCAGCCGTCCGAGAGCGGCCATCTTATCCTTTTGAATCAACTGGTCTCGGGTTTTACGCAACATTTCAACCGTATCATTTAAATTTTTCTCTCTTTCAATCCGGTCTGTGATATCTTTTGAAATAATGCAAACCGCGAAAACATCATGACTAGAGGGGTCTCTTATCGGACTCAGTGTATTGGCAAACCATATGTTATGATTTTTATCATAGAATTCATACTGCACCATGGCATCATTTTCATAGACCGACTTAACATGGCTCAACGATTTTTCCGCTTCGATTTCATCTTCATTATAAACCTGCGAAATGGTCAAATCTAAAAGACTTTTTTCATCTTTAAATCCATAAAATTTGACAAGTTTTTGATTGGCAAATAAAAACTTGCCTTCCTGATCAACAATGCACATCAAAACATCAGTGGCTTGAACGATTTGCTCATATCTTTCGCGGACTTCATTAATGCGCTCGTCTTTATCTTTTAACCGGGTCGTTATGAGATATCCGTAAAACAACGCTATGATGTCAATAAAGGGAATCTGGATCAAATAGCTGCCGGCCATAGGACCTGTTAAAAGATCTCTTTTATATAACAGCCAGCAGTAGATGAAGGAAAAGAAGATCGTGTTCATCACCAGATATACAAAGCTGGAACTCATGGTCGTCAATGAGATAATGAAAAAAAACATCAGGTATAATTCCGAACCGACATATCCGGAAACATAAATTCCGGCCGGCAGCAGGATGCTGTCGCACAAAATAAACCCATAGAAGATTTTATCGTCAAAAAAATATTTTTCAGGAATGTAGGCAACAACCAAATTGGTCATCAGATAAAACGCGATAAAAATATACGCGTAGAATTCCAATCCTCTGCCGGCAGACGGTGAAAAAATAATAAAGTAAGCCGACGTAATAATCACCATCAGGCGGACAAGAAATATTGTTTTTTTTCTGGGAATTGGAGATGTCATAATGCCCCTTGGATAAAGTAAAGCATTCTTTTCTGACATGATAAGTTGTGTGTAATATAAGATAATTGGTTTTTTGTGTCAATGAAAATAATATTTTGAAGAAATAATGTTACATAATTGATATGATCTCGTAATTGTGAAATAGAATCACGTTTTGAAATATCAGTTTTCTTCTATATTTTTTTGCGCCTTACTAACCACAGATGATTTGCAGCCTTTGTTAATGTAGCACAGCACACGGCACATTCCCTCTTCTGAGGGGTTGACAAAATTATTTTATGAGAGGATAATAATAAAATTATTTCAAAATAATATGAAGATTTTCAGGGAGAATTTATGAAAAAAATGTTTTTGTTCTTATTGGCAAGTATGATTTTATGTAGCTGCGCTTCTTATAATATTGAAACAAAAAACGGTTATCCGACAAAAGAAACTCTTCAAACAGAATTGCAGGGACGACATAATTATGTCTATATAATTAAGCATGATTATTATTCGCGACTAGTGCGAGGCTCTAAGAATAATTTAACAGTCAATGAAATGATCGATTTTATGCTTCCCCAAATAATTGCCATGAGCGATATAGATACATTTGCGATTGCAAATATTATTGATCCCGCAACATCATTGGAAAGTCGAAATTCTTTTTCACTTCAACCTTATTACAGAATAAATAATAATATTATTGGATTGCGTGTAGGTTTTGCATGCGAAAGGCCAAACGAAGCATATAAATCAGGTTATCAATATATAGCAGGTATTACATATATGGAATATAATTCTGATACAGGAAAAATAGTTAAGGAAAATATATCCAAAGATGAAGCAAATCAAAAAAGAAGCCTTTTTATGGCTAAACGATTTGAAGCGGAAGGTCGGCAATAACTAAAAATTATTTTAGCTTGATTCTGGGCAGCTGGTGATTAGCCGCCTTTTTTATTTTAAAGAGCTTATTATCTAGTCTCCAATTAGTCTTCCGATTACCATTAAGGAAATTTGACTTACATAATATATATAAGTTATTGATGTTATTGGTCGGGGCGGAGTGATTTGAACACTCGACATCTTGCTCCCAAAGCAAGCGCGCTACCAGGCTGCGCTACGCCCCGACTTCTAATTTTTTAATCTTTCACCAAGGACTTTTTTAAGTTTCGCAAAAGACTGCCCCCGGTGGCTCACTTTATTTTTTATTTCCGCAGGCAATTCCGCGGCAGTTTTTTTTAGTTCCGGCACAAAAAATACCGGATCGTAGCCAAAGCCGTTATCGCCGCGGCGCTCCTCGATGATTAACCCTTCCCATTTCGATTCAAAGCTCTCATAACTGCCGCCCGGGTTATACAGAACAAGAGCACAACAGAAAGAAGCCGTCCTTTTTTCCTTCGGTACGCCTTTTAATTTTGTCAGAAGAAGATTTATATTGTCGTCGTCCGTTGCCTTGGGGCCGGCATAGCGCGCCGAATAAATACCCGGCTCGCCCCCAAGTGCGTCCACTTGCAATCCGGAATCATCCGCTAAAACGGTTTCACCGGTAAAGGCGGAAATGATCTTTGCTTTTATTAAAGCGTTTTCCAGAAAACTTTTCCCATCTTCCACAATTTCCGGAACGCCCGCGTAATCTTTTAAAGAAACCAACCGGATTCCCATTCCTTCAAGCATTTCTGTGATCTCTTTTACTTTTCCTTCGTTGCCGGAAGCAAAAACTATTTTCATCCCCTCAGATCACCCACAATTTCTTTTTGCCGTTCAATAATCTGCCGGATACCGCTTGAGGCCAGGTCTGTCATCTGCGCCATTTGTTCCTTGTTGAAAGGAATCCGCTCCGCGGTGCCCTGTACTTCAATAAACAGTCCTGAACCGGTCATGACAAAATTCATATCCACATCCGCCCGGGAATCTTCTTCGTATTCCAAATCGAGTAAAACCTGATTATCTATTATACCCACACTGATCGCCGACAAATAATCGCTTACGGGAATTTCTTTGACCAGGCCGTCTAGCCGCATTTTTTTAAATAACTCCACCAGCGCGACAAACGCGCCGGTGATTGACGCTGTTCTCGTTCCTCCATCAGCCTGGATGACATCGCAATCCAAATAAATTGTTTTCTCGCCAAAAGAGTTTAAATCAGTCACTGCCCGAAGAGACCGGCCAATCAGCCGTTGAATTTCGTGTGTCCGGCCTCCCAATCGCCCCCGAACGGATTCCCGCGCTGTCCGCGTCTGGGTGGACATGGGCAACATGGAATATTCCGCCGTCAGCCAGCCTTTTCCCGTATTTCTTAAGAAAGGCGCCGTCTTATTATCAAGCGAAGCCGCGCAAATTACTTTGGTGTTGCCAAATTCCACTAAAACGGAACCGGCATCGCACATCAAATAATTATTGGTAATCTTTATCGGTCTTAGTTCGCCGAATTTTCTGCCTGAAGTTCTCTCAATCACAAATCACCTGAAAAATGTTTTAATGCTTTTTGCCAGAGATTTGGAAATCTCTACTTGTGTTTTTAAATTAAGCAATTTACCTTTGTCTTCGGAATTTGTCGCAAAACCCATTTCCACAACCAGCGCCGGAACAAGTATGCCATCGGTTACCGGTAAATCGGCTTTTCTCAACCCCCTGCCTTTTCGCGGGAACAAAGCATCCAGGTTTTCCTGAACAATTTTTGCCATAGCAAGCGAATCATTGAGACATTTATTTTTTACCTGCGACTTATCGTCTTTGGCCGTCTTTTTTCCCTTAACGATGTCTTCACTCAGGCCCTGGTAATAGAGTTCGAATCCCGAAGCATTCTTGCCGAATCCCGCGTTAACGTGAAGACTTAAAAAAAAGTCCGGCTTAATTTTCTCGATGCTTTTTTTCCGGTCTTCTTCAGAAACCGTCTTATCTGAATCACGGGTTAAAATGACTTCCAGATTGCTTTCTTTAGACAGTTCTTTCTTTATTAACTGAGCAACTGCCAGCGTTATATCTTTTTCGTAAATATCATTCATCAACTTGACGCCTTGATCCTGCCCTCCGTGCGCCGGATCAACAAGGATGACATGCTTTTTTCCCATCGCGGACAGTTCATATGCCGCGCAGAATATAAAACACACACAAATGCCGATAATCAGCCACATATTTTTCTTATTAAACATAATGATCACCAATATTAAAGTTGCGCTTGCTTATAGCAGAGTCGCTTTGTTTGTCAACCATCAATTTGTCTTCCTGCTATTTTTAAAAATGATGTAAACGCTCGATTGATCTGACAAATTTCAACTGTTTTATCGCCGAAAGGATTTGATTAAGCAGTTGTAAACTGCTGATGTCGATTACAAAATTACAGGTGGCTATCATATTAACCGTTTCTACCTGAGCGTAACTGATATTGACGTCAAAGGATGAAATGATCGAACTGACTTCCGTCAATATTCCCTTGATGTCTTCACAAACAACTTTAATATGTACGGGATAAGTATTATCTTCTTTGGAACTCCATTGAACATTTACGATTCTTTCCGCGTCCATTTTTTTAATATAGGGGCATTTGTTTGTGTGCACGATAACGCCGCGTCCCCGGGAAATATAGCCCGATATTTCATCCCCGGGAATGGGATTGCAGCATTTGGCAAAATTAACCATGATATCGTCTATGTCGTCGATGCCGATAAGCGACACGCCTCTCGACGGGGAGGACGGCTTTTTCTTCTTAATTTTTTCTTTAACCGGCTCAGTAATTTCGGCATCAGCGCCCAGCAGAAAAAAATTGACAACCCGTCTGGGTGAGATCCGGCCAAGGCCTACCTGTGAAAATAAATCATCAAGCGATGTCACACTGCATCCGGCATATACTTTTTTAATTTCTTCCGACTTTATATAATTGACAATTTTTAAATTATGTCTTTTAAATTCCTTTTCCAGCAAATCGCGCCCTAAAGCCATGCTGCTTTTCTTTTCTTCTAAATTAATCCAGTTTCTTATTTTGGAAATCGCTCTCGTTGTTACGACATTTTTTAACCAGTCCTTACTGGGATGGTGACCCGCCTGAGTTATTATTTCTACGCGATCTCCATTTTGCAGTTTATACCGGAGCGGAACGATACTTCTGTTCACCTTGGCGCCAATGCACTGATTGCCGACATCGGTATGAATGCTGTACGCGAAATCAATGGGTGTGGCGCCTTTGGGAAAAGATTTAACATCGCCATGAGGCGTAAAAACGTAAACTTCTTCCGGAAATAATGCCAACTTCAAGTCGGACATGAATTCCTTGGGATTTTTTATGTCCTGCTGTATTTCCAGGACTTCTCTGAGTTTTTTTATCTGGTTTTCTTCATCGTCTCTGTGAGCCCGGCCTTCTTTATACCGCCAGTGCGCGGCTATGCCCTTTTCAGCCCATTCGTGCATTGCTTTAGTCCTGATCTGGATTTCCACCCGCTCCCCATAGGGTCCGATAACCGTCGTATGCAGGGACTGATAGTTATTGGCCTTGGGCATAGCGATGTAATCCTTGAATCTTCCGGGGACGGGCTTCCAGAGGGCGTGCACCATGCTCAATACCTCATAGCATGTTTTTTCCTTATCGGAATCCAGGATGACGCGAAACGCGATGATGTCGTAAACTTCGTCAAATTTTATGTGCTGTTCGTGCATTTTTTTGTAAATGCTGTAGAGGTGTTTCGCCCTTCCCTCAACTTTGCATTTAATGGAATATTTCTCCAGTTCCTTGAAAATGATGCTCTTAACTTCCTCGGTATAACGATTGCGGGCTTCATTTGATTTGGCGATCTGCGCGGATAATTCTTTATAAGCGTCGGGAGCGATATACTGAAAAGACAAGTCTTCCAATTCCATTCTCATCGAATTTATTCCGAGACGATTGGCCAGCGGCGCGTATATATCCATAGTCTCCCTGGCAATATAAAGTCTTTTCTCCTTCTGATGATATTGTAAAGTCCTCATGTTGTGAATCCGGTCGGCCAGGCGCACCAGCAAAATACGGATATCCGCGGACATGGCCAAAATCATTTTGCGGAAATTTTCAGATTGTCTTTCTTCCTGAGAGCCGAAAGAAATACGGCTTAGTTTGGTCAGTCCTTCGACCAGAAAGGCCACGTCCTTGCCAAATTCTCTTTCGAGGTGTTCGGCGGTGGTCAGGGTGTCTTCGATGGTGTCATGCAGTAATCCGCTGATAATTGTCGCGGCATCCATTTTCATATCCGTCAGGATGCCCGCCACTTCCATCGGGTGAGTGAGATACGGTTCCCCCGATAATCTTACCTGTCCCTGATGCACCGAGGCCGAGTAGATATAGGCCTTTTCAATCATTTCCAGGTCTTCGGGCGGAAGATAAGTCTGAGCCTTATCAATAATATCATTAATACGTAGCATTAAGTCTCTAGCCTGTTCGACAACTTACGGCTGTATTATATCAGGATTTAACTCCTGTTCTATAATTTGTTTTATGACTCGCACAATCTCCTCTAATGAGTATAACTTATTTTCACCGGTCTTTCTGATTTTCAGTTCAACATTTCCAAGAGATAGGTTTTTCTGGCCTATGGTAACTCTAAGCGGAATGCCGATCAGTTCCGCGTCTTTAAACTTCACACCGGCGCGCTCATCACGATCGTCTAAAATAACATCAATACCCAGGGCTTTCATTGAATTGTAAAGATTCTCCGCGGCATCCATGACAGCCTTTTCATTGACATTCACAGGCGTTACGATCACATGAAACGGCGCAAAGGGCATCGGCCAGATAATTCCGTTTTCATCATTATTCTGTTCAATTCCGGCGGCAACCGTCCTGCCGATACCAATTCCATAACAGCCCATGATCATGATTTTTTCCTGACCGTCTTTATCAAGATACACGGCTTTCATCGCTTTGCTGTATTTTGTTCCCAGTTTAAAAACGTGACCGACTTCAATACCCCGCGCGAATTTTATGCTGCCGCCGCAGCGCGGGCATTTGTCCTTATCCGTGATAACGCGAAAATCAGCAAAGGCTTCCACTTTAAAATCCCTGCCGATGTTCACATTCTTTGTATGATAATTTTCCTGATTGGCGCCGGTAACAAAATTGATCATATCAATGACTGAATAGTCAATCAGTATAGGGATTTTTATATTCACGGGACCGGCAAATCCACGCGGCGCGCCCGTCGCCTGCATGATCATTTCATCAGAGGCAAGCTCCAGTTCGGAAGCGCCCAAATAATTTTTTACTTTGATCTCGTTGACTTCCTGATCGCCGCCTATCAGCACGGCGTATGGTTTGCCATCGGCATTGAATATCAATGTTTTCACGATGTCCTGAGGTTTCACCTTCAAAAAAGCGCTGACTTCTTCAATGGTGCGAACTTCCGGCGTATAAACATTTTGCAGGGGCAGAAAATCCTCTTCAAATATTAATTTTTTCTCCGGACACGCTACTTCGGCTTTTTCCAGATTGGCCGCGTATGAACATTCTTCACAAAACACGATTGCGTCTTCTCCGGATTCGGCCATGACCATAAATTCATGCGAATATTTCCCCCCGATGCTGCCCGAATCGGCCTCCACCGAACGGAATTGTAAACCGCAACGCCGGAAGATATTATTATAGGCGGCAAACATCTTCTCATAACTTTTCTCCGCGCCCTCTTCATCGACATCAAAACTGTAAGCGTCTTTCATGCCGAATTCCCGGCAGCGCATCACGCCAAAACGCGGACGAACTTCATCGCGAAACTTTGTCTGAATTTGATAAAGATTGCGGGGCAACTGGCGATAGGTTTTTATTTCATTACGGACCAGAGCGGTTATGACTTCTTCATGGGTCGGCCCCAGACAATATTCATGGTCGTGGCGGTCGCGAAATCTCAAAAGTTCTTTTCCGTAATGCGTCCAACGTCCCGATTCCTGCCAGAGCTCCGCGGGCTGAACCATTGACAGATGAACTTCCTGCGCTCCGGCTTTATCCATTTCTTCCCGGATAATTTGTTCCAGCTTGCGGATAACGCGATACCCCAGAGGCAGGTATGAATATATGCCGCTCGTTAATTTTCTGATCATGCCGGCTCTGATCATGAGCTGGTGGCTTATTACTTCGGCATCGGATGGGACTTCCCTTCCGGTCGGTAAAAACATTTCTGAATAACGCATTAAGTCTTTTTCCTTTCGTCCCTCATGATATTTATTTCTTTGAGTAAAACTTTCACAAAGTCTTTTTCGTTAACTTTTTTTACGACTTTCCCCTTTTTAAAAAGAATCCCCTGCCCCCTGCCTCCGGCAATTCCTATATCCGCGTCCGCGGCTTCGCCGGGACCATTAACCACACATCCCATCAACGCAATTTTCAAATAATCCTTTTTACCGGCAAGAGCCTTTTCTATTTTACCGGTTAAATTTAAAAGATCGATTTCACAGCGCCCGCAAGTCGGACAGGAAACAATTTCGGGTCCCACTTTCCTGATATTCAAGGCGCGCAAAATTCCATAGGCCAGGGGTATCTCCGATGCGGGATCCCCCGTTACAGACACTCTGATTGTGTCGCCGATACCTTCATAAAGAAGAGTGCCTATCCCCAACGCGGATTTAATAGCGGCATTGACCAGTGATCCGGCCTCCGTCACTCCCAGATGCAAAGGATAATCGGTTTTTGCCGAAATAGCGCGGTAGGCATTAATCATACTGGGAACATCCGATGATTTCAACGACAATTTAATCAAGCCAAAGCCCAGATCTTCAACCAGTGCCAGGTTTTGCAGCGCGCTCTCAACAAGGGCATCAGACGTCGCGCCTCCATATTTTGACAGCAAATCTTTTTGCAGAGAACCGGAATTTATTCCGATACGAATCACTGTTTGCCGTTCTTTGGCCACCCTGACAATTTCGCGGATTTTATCCCGGGCAATATTGCCGGGATTGATTCTGATTCCCGCGACCCCCTGCTTCATGGCATTTATCGCCAAACGGTAATTAAAATGAATATCGGCAACCAGCGGAATATTAATTTTCTTTTTGATGGCGGAAATCGCCTGCGCAGCTTCCTGATCAGGCACAGCGACACGGATGACTTCACAACCGGCCCGGGCAAGCGCGTTGATTTGCGTGACAGTGGCTTTCATATCCCGCGTATCGGTATTGGTCATTGATTGCACAACAATGGGAGCGTCTCCACCAATTGGTACAGAGCCAAGATTTATCTTTTTTGTTTTTCTTCTCCTGATAAAAGATAAATTTTTCACAAAAGCCAACTCGCTAACAAATTTATTCAAAATAAATTTACGACACTTGAATTCAGCTTCAACGAAAAAGTTATTTTTTGACGAGGAAGTGAAATCAAGGTTAAATTCAATGGCTCCGCCAACAGTGCAGACACAATGGTTCTGCCGGAAGGCCATTCCGCGCGATTGAATAAATTCCAAGTCTCGAATGATAAATCAATGGATGGAGAGCTTGATCGTCAATCGCGCCAATGCCGGATTTCTCTTGCCCAGGCTCTCAAATAGCGTTTGCTATAGCTTTAATTGCTAAAGACTCCGATGAATTACTTTTTGCCATTCCTGATGACAATCGCTAAAACTACCCCTTGATATTGTTCGTATTAAATTTTTCCATTAATTTCTGATTAACATTGTCCGGCACTAAAGTTTTAACCGTTCCTCCCAGACTGGCCACTTCTTTTATTAACTGGGAACTTGTATAAAACCATTTGAACCCGCTCATAAGAAACACGGTTTCGAGATCTTTTGTTTGACGACGATTCATCAACGCCATTTGAAATTCATATTCAAAATCCGATAAAGCTCTCATTCCACGCAATATGATATTCGCGCCTGTAATTCTTAAATAATCAACCAGCAGACCGGAGTAACAATCCACCCTGACGTTTTTAGTATCTTTGAATATTTCCCGAATCATTTCCATTCTTTCTTCCACGGTAAAAAGATAAACCTTGTTGGGATTATAAGCGATCAGGATGACGATTTCATCAAACATCCTTAAACCTCTTTTGATAATATCGACATGACCATTCGTAATCGGATCAAATGATCCCGGGTATATTGCGACTCTATTCGTGAAATTTTCCTGCATCATTTATTCTCCATCTTTAAAAAAGTTAAGGCATTATCGCCGTATTTTCTCTGATCTGTCAGATAAATATTATGATCCATCGCGCCGGTGAAGCTTTCTTTTATCGAGTGTTGAATTACCACTACGCCATCTTCTTTGAGAATTTGATATTTACTTAAAAGATTCAGCGTTGTTCCGATCAGATTCCGGTTATAGGGAGGATCGGCAAATATAATATCAACTTCACATTTGTTCTTAAAAAGATCGCTTAAACCATGCTCAATATCTTTGGCAATTATATTGCAGTTATTATCAAAACAGCATGTTTGAATATTTTTTTTAATCAACGCAGCAAGATCTTTGTTTTTCTCCACAAAATGCACTTTTTGTGCCCCCCGGCTGACGGCTTCCAGACCGACACTGCCCGACCCGGCAAAAAGATCAAGAAACATTTTTTCTTCCAAAGAACCCAATATATTAAAAAGAGCTTCCCGTAAAAAATCCGAAGTGGGCCGTTCCTTCGATCCGGGAGGGAAGAGCAATTTCCTTCCCCTGGCTTTACCTCCGATAATTCTCATAATTTTTCACGAAATCTTTAAAGCTAAAGTAATTATCCTATACTATTTTATTATTCTATTCCTTAGCTTCCTGACCCGTTTTTTTCCGGTTCACCATCTTATCCACCATCTTTATGATCCACCAGATGGGCCCGGAAATAGCGTAACCCAGCATAATCACAAAAAGCATTATTTCCGGCCAATGAACAATTATAATCAGTAAAACAATCAACGAGAAAAAAATTGTGAAAGGTTTCCGCTTAAGCAGAGTCATATCTTTAAAGCTATAATACTTGACACTGCTGACCATCAGAAAAGATAAAATAAAGACAAGAACCAGAATGAGATTATTATAGATCTTCTCTTCAACGCCGAAATAATCGAAAAATATTACTGTCAACGCCACAACCGAAGCCGCGGCCGGAATGGGCAGACCATTAAATACTTTACTCTCAATGATGCCTATCTGGATGTTGTATCTGGCTAATCTGAGCGCTCCGCAAAGGACAAACAGGAAAGCGACTATCCAGCCCAACTTCCCATAAATAGATAAAGACCAACTATAGGCCAAAAACGCCGGGGCGACACCGAAAGAGATAACGTCTGCCAGTGAATCATATTCCGCGCCAAATTTACTGGTTGTATTTGTCAGGCGGGCAACGCGTCCATCCAATCCATCAAAAATAACAGACACCAAAACGGCTATAGCCGCGGTAACAAAATTCTCTTTATACGAAGCGATCATGGAATAGAATCCGCCAAATAAGCTGGCCGAAGTAATCAAATTCGGCAACACATAGATTCCTTTTTTAATACGCATCCTTCGAGGAGAATTTTCTATATTCATGATAAATATCCTAAAACTGTCTGACCTGCTCTCACCTTGTCTTTGAGCTTAACCGAAATTTTGGAATCTTCGGGCAAATAAACATCCACTCGCGAACCAAAGCGGATTAAACCGAACCGTTCGCCTTTATTAACAGTGGTCCCTGAGCTAACCCAACAAACGATCCGGCGGGCAATAAGACCGGCTATCTGCACCGCCCAAATAGCGCGTCCGTCTTCGGTACGAATCATAATTTCATTGCGTTCATTTTCTTTTGCAGCTTTATCCAAATTAGCGGAAAAAAATTTGCCCGCGTGGTAATGAATCGTTTCGATTTTTCCCGCGTAAGGAGCGCGATTAACGTGGACATTAAAGACATTCATAAAAATACTTATTTTTTTAAATCTTCCGGAAATTGTACCATCTACTTCGACATTTTCAATTTTTATTACTTTACCGTCGGCCGGCGAAATTAAAACTTTTTCCTGGTCTTGAAAATATCTTTCCGGATTGCGAAAGAACCAGATAATAAAAAATGTGATAAGGGTAAATAGAATGATCAACCACCGGTTTGAGCCCAACAAGGCGATAAAAACCGTGACGACAAGAGAAAAAACGATAAAAGGATAGCCTTCGGGAGCAATAATATTATCACGTTTCATAAAGCATTTATCTTTTCTTAATACAAAATTGCATTTTACATGATATTGAAACGGCTAAAAATATAAGCCGTCTGCTTGATACGGCTTAAACATTAAATGACTTTTTCTGATATATCAATTGAGTGCGATTGTCAATAAATCTTTAATTTTTATACAAAAACAAGTTAGAATAAGTATTTGTTTGCTATTGCATACCCCCTCATGTATCTTGTATAATTAAAAATGATTAATTACTGAATTTTCTACGGTTCATCTTTGTATGCAAACTATGCAAAAAATAAAATGGAACATGGTCTGGGGCATTTTAATCACATTTGCCTTTTTCCTGCTGCTATTAATCCGCCTTGAATTTTTTCAGAAAAAAACGGAACCGGCCGTAACCATCCAAATGTCAAAATCACGGCAGCCGGAAGACACGTGGATGAATATATATCAAAACAACAACAAGATCGGGTTAATTCACAGGACTTTTACGGATGCCCATGAAAAGTTTCATTTTGTCGAGAATGTATTTATGCAAATAAACGTCATGGGGGTAACTCAGGATCTTAATCTTCTAACAGATGGAGATTTAAATCCGGATATGACGCTTTCTTCATTTAATTTTAATTTGAATTCCGGTATTTTTCACTTTAATGCTCACGGTCATATTATAAAAAACAGGCTGATTTTGTTCACCGGTTCGCCCCCGGCGCAGGAAAAAAGCGAAATCCCGCTAAAAGATATTCCTCATATCAGCGGCAACATTTATGAAACCGCATTCCATAATGATCTGGAAAAAGGTTCAACCCGCAACATCAATATTTTCGATCCTTCGACACTTTCAATCCGGGCAATCAAAGTTACCAGAGATTCCGATGAGATTATTACCATCATGGGAAAACGAATCCTGACAAAAAAATATTGCGCCGATTTCATGGGTTCCAAAAACTGCGCGTGGCTGAATAAAGAAGGAGATGTTGTCAAGGAAACCGGCATGCTGGGCATCACCATGGAAAAGGTCAACCGGCAAAAGGCCATGGAAGGAATAGCTTCCGGCCAGAGCGTTGATTTTACGCAAATTGCCTCCGTACCTTCCAATGTCGAAATTGCGGACCCTGAAGGGCTCCGCGAAATTAAAATCAGGCTAAGCGGTATCAGCGACACACTTTCTCTCAATAATGACAGGCAAAGCTATCGACACAATATTCTGACCATTACCAGGGAATCCATGCCGTTATCTTCGACGTTAAATCACCATCTTCCCGCAAATATTGCCGGCTTTTTAAAACCTGCCGCGCTGATACAATCCGATAATCCGCAAATTAAGAGGCAGGTCAATAATATTATCAAGCCGACTGATTCTGACGAACAAAAAGCAAGAAAAATTGTCGATTGGGTTTACCGCAATATCGAAAAAAAACCGGTGTTGTCCGTGCCCAACGCTCTTGAAGTTTTGAAAAATAGAGCCGGCGCCTGTAAAGAACACTCCGTGCTGACAGTTTCTTTACTGCGCGCTGCCGGAATACCGGCGCAAATAGAGGCGGGATTGGTTTATCTGCGAGGCCGGTTTTATTACCACGAGTGGTGCGTTCTTTATCTGAATAAATGGATTACTGCCGATGCTGTTTTCAATCAGTTCCCGGCCGATGTAACCCACATCATGCTTGTCCGCGGGAATGGCGAAGAGCAACTGAACTTAATTGGTATAATCGGTAAAATAAAACTGGAGGTATTAGAGCAAATAAAATGATTGAACTGCGGGAACTCAGTAAGGATTATGGCACTACTCTGGCGGTAAACAAGCTCAATTTAAATGTCGCCCGCGGTGAAATTTACGGTTTTATCGGCCCCAACGGCGCCGGCAAAACCACAACAATTCGCCTGATGGGAGGTATCATCGCTCCCACCTCCGGTAAGATTATAATTGGTGGATTTGATATGGCCAAAAACCCCGTCGAAGCGAAAAAAATGATCGGCTTTGTCCCGGACAGGCCTTTTCTTTATGAGAAACTCACAGGCATGGAGTTTATGCGTTTTTCCGCTGATTTATACGACGTTAAGCGCGACATTATTTTGCAAAAATCAAAAGAACTCCTTCAGCAATTCGCCCTCTGGAACTGGGCCGATGAACTCATTGAAGCTTACTCTCACGGTATGAAGCAGAGGCTGATCATCGCTTCCGCTTTATTACATGATCCCAAAATATTGATCGTTGATGAGCCAATGGTCGGCCTTGATCCGGAGGCCGTGCATATGGTTAAGGATATATTAAAGGAACTGGCCGCCAATCAAACGACTATTTTTATATCCACGCACACTTTAAGCATCGCCGAGGATTTATGCCATCGTATAGGATTAATTCACAGGGGCACCCTGCTGGCCGAGGGTAGCCTTGATGAATTAAAGCGTGTCGCGAAACTTGGCGAAGCCAGGCTCGAAGAAGTATTTCTGACGATCATCAAAGAGAATACATTTATATGAACACTGTCATTTCTTTATTAAAGCCGCGCGTACGCTCCGGCATCAACGGCTTGCGGAAGGGCAACAAAAGAAATAACTGGGCGCGCATTTTCATGTTTGGCGGGCTTGGCATTATTTTCTGGATAGGGACTTTCATTATTTTTTACCGGGTATTGTCATATTTTCAAGGCGTGCAGGATTTCGGAAACATACTGGCCATGAAACTTTTATCCATGATTATCATGACCTTCTTTACGCTTTTGCTTTTCAGCAACATTATTAATTGTCTTTCTCATCTGTACTTGAGCTATGACTTACCGCTTCTGCATTCATTGCCGGTTTCGTCAAAAGACATCTTTCTTTCAAAATGGCTTGGCAGCGCCTTTGACAGCTCCTGGATGATTGTCGCCTTCAGTCTTCCGATATTTTTATCTTACGGATTAATTTACAAAGCAAACTTCATTTATTACGTGATTTTTTTAATGGCGATGATTTTTATATGCCTCATCGCTTCAGCGCTTGGGGGCATTTTAGTTTTATTTGGCGCTATCATACTTCCCGCGGGAAGAATCAGAACCATTCTCATTCTTCTGGGCGTTATTATGGTGATGATTCTTATTTTCATTTTGCGTTTAACGCGACCGGAACAATTGGTTAATCCGGACAGTTTTGCTTCCGTTGTTCTTTATTTAAATTCCATGCAAACGCCAAACTCGCCGCTTTTTCCCACAACATGGATCACCGATGCCATTAAAGCCGCCCTTGATAACGAAACAAAAACATGCCTGTTCAATATAGCGCTTACCGGAACTTTTGCTTTCATGCTTATTTTTATCAGTAACATGATCGCTCAGATCGCATATTTTAAAGGTTTTTCCAAATCACAAACAACTCCCCGGCGCCTCTTTGCTCCACTGAAATACAAGGGTTATAATTGGGAAAGTTTATTAAATTTTCTTCCGCGCGCGTCTAGGGCTTTTGCCGTCAAGGAAATCAGGACATTTTTCAGAGATTCGTCACAATGGCCGCAACTATTTTTAATGGCCGCCCTGGTCATAATTTATCTCTACAACTTTTCTGTACTGCCTTTGAACAATTTGCCCATTAAAACTATTTATCTGCAAAATTTATTTTCTTTTTTAAATATAGGACTTGCGGCTTCCGTACTCTCGGCTATATCCGCCCGTTTTGTTTTCCCGGCCGTAAGCATGGAAGGCGAGGCTTTCTGGATTGTTCAGGCGGCGCCGGTATTGACAAAAAATTTTCTCTGGATTAAATTTTTCTTATATTACATACCTCTTATAATTCTGGCGGAAGTTCTGGTAATCTTTTCCAACTTATTTCTGCAAGTTTCTCCTTTCATGATGGTTCTATCAACTATAACCATATTTTGTCTTGTTCCTGCCGTGGTTGGGCTGGCCACTGGATTGGGAGCCATCTACGCAGATTTTAAGTCGGAAAATCCGGTACAGGCCGTAACCGGCTTTGGCGGATTACTTTTCATGATTCTCAGTTTCAGTTTAATAGCTGTGGTTATCATTCTGGAAGCCGGACCCGTGTATTCCATTTTTATGGCCCAATTGCGCGGGCAGAGCCTTTCATTCATGCATATGGTGTGGATCATCTGCTCATTTGGTCTTGCTCTTTTTCTTTGTCTTTTGGCCGTATTTTACACAATACATCTTGGGGAAAAAAGTCTTCTTATCAAGTAATACCCTTTCCATTAATCTCTGCAGTCCTGCCCGCGTCCGGACGCGGCAGGGAAATGATGTGTTGATATTGTGTACCCTTCTGGAAAACTATTATACGTTCCGGATAACCAGCGACGATGCCGACAAAGTTAATTTTTGAAAGCAAATGGGCATTCGGGGTTTGTGCCGCAAATATTCGAACAACTTTCTGCCCCCTGTTTTGCGGGGGATTTACGCCTACGAAGCAAAATATTATCTTGATTTTACTTACTAAATACGCTAGATAGGTATATATTTAAGCGAGGTTTTACAGCCCTGCGCTCATAGTTGAAATTGGGTTTTTTTACTGGAGTAACTTTTTAATGATTATGTTTCTCCAACAATAATTGTTTTTTGTTCAACAAAGTTTATCAGGAGTACTATGGAAAAGATCTGCATTGTTAGAAGGCGTCAACAATATGCTCAACCGGAAGTTAAACTTCCACAACCGGAAAAGAGCGATACTATTTCTGCTGAAGCCGTTGTCAGCAGCATCGCCATAGATAATAGCATTGAATTCCTTGATAAAAAAATAGAAGAGGAAGATGTAAGCCCCATCGACATGCTAAACGAAAGCGAATCTCCGGATAAGAAAATGGTAGAGGAATTTGTAAGAAGCTTCTCCATGGAGAATCGAATCGACATACCCGATAAAAAAACAGCGGAAGAATTCGTCAACAGCGTCACCATGGAGAACAAAGGCGAATCTTCAGATAAAAAGACCGCGGAAGAATTTGTCGACAACGCCTCTTCGGTTATTTCCATCGTTATGACAAAAGAACAATCCGCGCTTTTACAACAATCAGAATATATAAAAGAACTTTTGAGCGGAACTAAAAATGATCCGTCATTTGACATAAAAGTTAATGCTGATGGACAACTTGCCATCAATTTTCATTTTAATGATTCGTTGCTTTTAAGAATGCTGGCTCCCAATCAAGTTTGTCAGATGCTTCAGGTCAGCCGCAGCTTTTTACAAAAACTTGTCCATGAGAAGAAGATTAATAGTTACAAACTGGGAAGGATGAGAAGATTTTTACTGGAAGATATACTGGAATATTTGAGCAATGATGCTCAATTTTCTCAGATCGACAATGAACAATAAACTTTTTTATTATTTAATACTGAAGGATAAACTTTATAGGTTTTATAATAGTTTATTAGGAGAAGAAAGATGTATAGCGATTATTGGAATTTAACTAAGCCACCTTTCGACAATGTTCCTGATGCTTCAATGTATGTGGATTGCCATGAATCCATGGAAAATGTTATTGCTGAAACAATTTATGCCATTAAAGAGGGCAATGAATGTCTCACCGTCATTGTTGGCGAAGTAGGTTTAGGCAAAACACTTTCTCTGCGGGTAATCATTGATTCATTAGAGCCGGAAAGATACAAAGTCGCATTAATTACCAATCCCGCTCTCTCTTTCGTACAGCTGTTAAAAGAAATTATCGGTCAGATAACGGGCAAGCAGTGTGATATAAAAAACAAGGTCGATTTGCAGGAAAAATTTAATCGTCTTCTTTTTGAAACAGCCGACCAGGGTAAAAAAATTGTAATTGTCATTGATGAAGCCAATGTCCTGTCTCCCTCTAATTTAGATGATTTGCGGCTTTTAACCAATATGCAGGATGACGATCGCAATCTTTTCACACTGCTTCTTGTCGGCCAAATGGAATTTGCGCAAACATTGGAACATCCTAAACGGGCCAATTTATTTCAACGGATTGGCACTTACGGACATTTAGAAAAACTGCCGTCAGAGGAAGCTGTCAAAACTTACATTGAAGCAAGACTCAAAATTGCCGGTACTGAAAGAAAAATATTCGATGATGACGCCATTCCCGTGATTTGGGAATTTTCCGAACATGGCGTTCCCCGCCTGATTAATAAGATATGCAAACTTTGCATAAAAGCGGGCGAAACTAACGAATTTGAATCCATATCCGGTGAAGTTGCCGTGCAAATCGCCGATCGCTTTCAAAAATTAAGCAAAACCTCTTTGAAAAAACACAAGCCGCAGATCCGTCCGGAGGCAGAGCCATCCGGTGAAAGAATGGAAGAACCGGATACTGAAAAAACACGAAGAGCTTCCGTTCCAAGGAAAGAGGCTCCTAAAACAGAACCACCCGCAGCCCCTATTCCCCCTCAACGGGAAGCAAGACCGGTGCCGCACAGAATGGAAATGCGGGAACAACCTCCTGAAGAGCCTATTGCCCCTCAGAGGGAAGCCAGACCTGTTCGACCCAGAATGGATGTGCGGGAAGAACCTTTTGAGGCGCCCATTCCCCCTCAACGGGAAGCCAAACCGGTGCCGCCAAGAATGGAAATGCGGGAAGAACCCCCTGAAGCGCCTATTGCCCCTCAACGGGAAGCAAGACCGGTGCCGCCAAGAATGGAAATGCGGGAACAACCTCCTGAAGAGCCTATAGCTCCTCAACGGGAAGCCAGACCGGTGCCGCCAAGAATGGAAATGCGGGAACAACCTCCTGAAGAGCCTATAGCTCCTCAACGGGAAGCCAGACCGGTGCCGCCAAGAATGGAAATGCGGGAAGAACCCCCTGAAGCGCCTATTGCTCCTCAACGGGAAGCCAGACCGGTGCCGCCCAGAATGGAAATGCGGGAACAACCTCCTGAAGCACCCATTCCTTCTCAACGGGAAGCCAGACCGGTGCCGCCCAGAACAGTGCCACTGGCAACGCCATCTACAAATTATGTTCCTATTCAGGGTGTACCCCTTGCGAGAACTTCTGCAGGTAATATTCCTCCACAACGTGAGGAATCAAAACCTGTTTTGCAAAGAACGGCAATGCCCCAGCCTCCCGCGGCGCCTGTTCCTCCTCAACGGGAAGCCGGACCTGTTGAGACAAAACCGGTGGAAATGGAAGAGCAGCCAATACAAGCAGAGGAAGAAGTTTATGAGGATGTATTAATTGGCAAAAATAAAATCCAATTGGCTATTCCTGCTAATGTTATAAAACAGGCGCAATCGGCAAGCGCTGAAAATAAAAATAAATTGGCGGGATATTGGTCAGCACAAATCCTTAAAGGAAATCCGCAAATGATGCACGCATCGATTTCTGATCCGGTTGCTATTTGGTTTGAAGTTAAAAATGTTATTTTAAAGAAATTCAACAGCACCTCAAATACAAATTGATATCATGGCATCATTACGAAAATCAGGTATAAACAATTTTGGAAAAGATAACATCCGAAAAACAGTTTAATGCTCGTCCAGATAACAAAAAGTTGATCATCGCTCGTCGCAGTAAATCTATTGAGAAGGAAACTCATTCTTCCGATGATTACGTCAGTCTGGGTTTTACACATCTGGAACATAGAGAGTATGACAAAGCTTTAGAATGTTTTCAAAAAATAACGGAATTTGAACCAAACAATCCCAAAGCTTTTATAAATCTCGGATATATCTATGAAAGAATGGATATGTTGGATTCTGCAAAAAAATGCTACGAAAAAGCGTTGGAAGTAGATTGTTACAATATCGAAGCCATTATCAAAATCGGTCATATATTAGAGGTTCAGGGAGATTATCATAACGCTTTAGAACAATATACGCGGGCTATTGAAATTGCGCCCCAGGATGTCGAACCTCGTTTTTGTTTAGCGACTCTGTATGACAGACATGATATGTACGATGAAGCAGAGGAAGAATATGAAAATATTATTGAGATTAATCCAAAATATACGAAGGCTCTGCACAATTTAGGCAGAATTCATTTTCAAAACGGCGATTATGCCAAAGCTTCAAAAAGTTTCCATAGTGTATTAAAAATTGATCCTGAAAACACAGATGCGCTAAACGATCTTGGTTCAGTTTATGAAATAACGAACAATGTAATACAGGCTATATCTGCTTATCGTAAAGCCCTTAAAATTAACCCTTTAAACGAAGAAACCAACTATAACCTCGCTAATGCTTATTTTTCAGTATTCTTATCAAATCCCAATATTGTAAACATTGAAGATATTGTAGAACGTCTTCAATTTGTCCTTTCCCAAAATCCAAACAATCAAAAAGTCCGGGAACTCTTGAACAAAGTTAAAGCATCTTAATGCCGGACAACCATAATATCATATAAATTTCAAAGGATAAAGCGGCGGCAGGCAGAAGGCTTCTGGCAGACGTAATGCTATAATACGTTGAGGAAGCCGGCGACGATGCCAGAAAAGTTAGCCTAAGAAATTTAATAGGTATCAATTTTGAAATAAGGATTTCTTTAAACGCGCGTCCACTGAACGCAGATAGACAGGAGTAAATTCATCGGCATCAAGTAAGTCGCTTCGATTATATTTATCCATGCCTAAAATAGCCACGGATGAAGCCCTGATATATTGCTGCCACTCTGGCGCGATACTAATTTTTTTATTGGTGGTGTTACTGATGATGCCTGCATATTTGATGGCTCCGTCACCAACAAAAACCATCTCCTGCCTGGAATCATGTGCGATTTTCCCCGGATCAATCACTTCATCCATGCCGATTTGTTCAGGCAGGCTGTTTTTTTTATACTTGAAATTCGCAACATAAACCTGCCCGCGTCCCGCGTCCATTACAGAACAAATTATTTTTGAACTTTTTCCCGCGTTCAGGGCAAGAGCCGCAAGAGAAGAAATTCCGACGGCGGGTTTTCCTGTCGCCAGCATCAATCCTTTGAGCGTGCTGGCTGCGATACGCAGTCCCGTAAATGATCCGGGACCAAGAGTGCAGGCAAACAAATCAATTTCGGAAATTTTTATTTTTGTTTGCCGGCAGGCTTGTTCAATTGCCGGCAAAAGGACTTCCGAATGGTTTAAATCAATATTGATAACAACATCATATAAAATAACATCGTCCCGCAGTATGGCAACCGCGGCAGTTTGGGAAGAAGTATCAAAAGCTAAAGTCAGCATGGTTCACTTGAATACTTTCATGATGTCATTTATAAATTTAATGTTTAATCGCTCAACGTCGATGAAAATCACAAAGAGCATCAGCATCAATAAAATGACAAAACCTATTTGTTGAGACATTTCTTTCACTCTGACGCTTAACTCTCTTCGAGTCACGATTTCAATCACGTAAAATAAAATATGTCCGCCGTCAAGAACAGGAATTGGAAATAAATTTATAACGCCCAAATTAATAGAAAGAATTGCCATAAAAAGAACAAAAGGTATGAGACCTTCCCTGGCCATAGCTCCGGATGCTTGAGCAATAAAAATGGGACCGCCCAAAGTTCTTGGTGATACAACCCCCTCTAACATTTTTACGATGGCAAGAATCGTCAGTTTGCTCATATCCCAAGTCTTTAATATAGATCCGGCGAATGCATCCCATGGGTTTTTTCTCTCAATGATTGTATTTCCGGCAGGTGTCACTCCAATAAGATATGTGGATTCTTCTTCACCCCAAATATTTTTCGCTTTAGACAATCTTGGCTTGATTAGAAGATGCTTCTTTTCCGCACCCCTCTCGACAATCGCTTCAATTTCCCTGCCTCTGCTTTGGGCTATTATGGGCTTTATCTCTTCCCACAAAATAATTTTACGGCCATCAAGGGTAACGATTTTATCTCCATTCATCATGCCCGCTTCATAAGCGGCGGAATCTTTCTGTACTTCACCAACGCTTGCTGTTAAATTTGGCAATCCATACATAAAAACAACTGTAAAAATTACAATGGCCAGCAGGAAGTTAAAGACAGGACCGGCAAAAACAATCAACATTCTTTTCCAAACCGGTTGTTTAAAGAATGACCTTTTCTCATCTTCCGGCGATAGTTCTTCATTTCCCGATTCACCCAGAAGTTTGACAAATCCTCCTAATGGAATCCAGGAAAGCACATACTCCGTCTCGCCTATTTTTTTGCCGATTATCTTCGATCCAAAACCAAGAGAAAACTTAAGAACACCAACTCCCATCATCCGGGCTGCCATAAAATGGCCGAATTCATGGACAAAAATAAGAATACTCAATAAAATTATAAAAGAAATTAAAGTGATCACAATATCATCCTTTCGATTATTTTTTCAGTTTCTCTTCTGGCCCACAAATCGGCTTGCAGAATATCATCCAGTGATGGACTGTTCATGACGCGATGAAGCGTGAGAACTTTGTCTATAATCCGCGGCAAATCCATAAAACGGATTTTCTTATTCATGAACGCGGATACGGCAACTTCATCGGCGGCATTCAGAACTACAGGAGCCGTGCCGCCGCAAATAGCGGCTTTATACGCAATATCCAGACAGGGGAATTTTTTTATGTCCGGCTTGTAAAATTCCAGATTCCCTGTTTTTATAAGATTTAGAGACGGAAGATCATTTATGATCCTCTTCGGATAAGTCAAGGCATAAGCAATAGGTATTTTCATATCCGGCACACCCATTTGCGCTAAACATGCGCCGTCGATAAATTCAGCCATGGAGTGAACGATGCTTTGCGGGTGAATTAAAACGTCTATAGCATTGATATCCACATTAAACAACCACTTAGCTTCAATCACTTCCAGCCCCTTATTCATCATGGAAGCTGAATCGATGGTTATTTTCTTTCCCATCTTCCAGTTGGGATGGCGCAATGTTTGCTCAAGGCTGACTCTTTTTAATTGATTTGGCGTAAAATTTAGAAATGGCCCCCCTGAAGCGGTCAGAATTATCCGCCGTAAATTATCGCGCCCGTTTCCTTCCAGACACTGAAATATCGCGCTGTGTTCACTATCAACAGGGATAATTTTTACTCTTTTTTTATTCGCTCTTTTGGTTACAATTTCTCCGGCCATAACCATTGTTTCTTTATTGGCCAACGCGACATCATTGCCCGCTTCGATTGCCGCAAGCGTCGGCATTAATCCCGCGGATCCCGATATGGCGGAAATAACGATGGATGAAGGAAATGAAGCAATCTCTTTTAATCCTTCTTCACCGTAAAATATCTTAACCTTGTTTTTGGCATTCAAGGTTTTGCTAAGTTTTAGAGCGTTATCTTTACTGCCGACAGCGACCAGCCTGGGCTGAAATTTTTCTATCTGTTTTTTGAGTAATTTGATATTTTCCCCGGCGGCAAGGGCCACAACGTCAAAACGTTCCGGATTTTTCTCAATAACATTCAGAGCGCTTCGTCCAATTGAACCTGTCGAACCTAAAATTGATATCTTTTTCATTTAGTTAATCACAAACACACGGTAATAATAAACAAAAGGAGCGATAAAAAGCAGGCAATCCAAACGATCAAGGAGTCCTCCATGACCGGGTAGAATCGAGCTCGCATCCTTCAGGTGGTAAGTTCTTTTTATGGCGGATTCACAAATATCTCCCAATTGCCCTATGATACTGCCCGCAACAGCGAGAATTGCTACTTTAGCAAGCGGTATTTCCGGAAATAAATAATAACTGAAAATCAGACAAGCCGCGGTGCTTCCGAACACCAACCCCGCCAAGCCCTCGACAGTTTTACCGGGACTGACAAAAGGGGCTAATTTTCGTTTGCCGAAATATTTACCGACATACAACGCGAATATATCCCCTATGAAGGCAAGGATCAAAACAAACAATATCCACAACGATCCTTTATCCATCATTCGCAACGCAATAAAATACGACATCAAAAAAGGTATATACATTATGCCAAAGATTACTTTGGCAACGGATAAGGCATCGAAATTAGATTCTTTAATCGAAAGAATAAATAAAATAAAAACAATCAAAACGGCGGAAACCAGTACGGCGGTTAAATACTGATTGTTTCCACATAAGACCGTCAAAGGAATCACGATCGCAAAGATCATGCTTTCAATTTTCTCCGTGATAAAACCGTCTCCGAAAACCATTTTATTATATTCCCAGACTCCGCCCAGAGTAACTGTGATAATCACGGCCGCGAAAATCTTTTCCGAACAGAATAAAATAATTACAATAAGTACAGGCACTACGATTAAACCCGTCAGCCATCTCTTGATAAATGAACTCTCTGTTTTTGGCATTTATACCAACCCTCAATTTAAATTTTATGGTTCAGCCGGGCGATTCTTTTCCATCAACTGTTCACTGGTTAGACCAAAACGTCTTTCTCGTTTCTGATAGCTGGCAATCGCTTTTAAAAGATCATCCTTCGTAAAATCGGGCCAGAGAACTTTTGTAAAATATAATTCTGTATAGGCCATTTGCCAAAGCAAAAAATTACTGATGCGATACTCGCCACTGGTACGAATCAGCAATTCAGGATCAGGAATGCCGAAAGTATACAAATAACGGCTGAAAGTATCTTTATCAATATCGCTTATATTGATTTTGCCCTCAGAGCTGTCCCGGACTATTCTTTTTACGGCAGAAATAATTTCATCCTTGCTACCGTAACTTAAAGCAAGATTTAGAACCATTTTATCATTTTTTGATGTGGATTCAATTGCCATCAGCAGTTTTTCCCTTACCGACGGATACAAACGATCCGTTTCGCCGATGGTGATGAGCCTTATCCCCTGCTTCTGCAATTCTTTTACTTCTTTATTTAAATATTCCTCCAGTAGTGACATTAAAGCCTGAACTTCTTTCGCAGGACGATCCCAGTTTTCTACGGAAAACGCGAACAGGGTAAGATACTTGATACCGATCTCACGGCACGCGCGCACTACGGCCCTTACTGCCTGAGAGCCTTTCCTGTGCCCCCTGACCCTGCCTATAGTGTGTTTCTGTGCCCAGCGGCCATTACCATCCATAATGATGGCTATATGTTGAGGTAAATTACCCAAGTCGATTTTATTCACTTGCAAACTCCAAAGTCCCTTTTACTCCAGGTAAATTGATATCAGCCCAAAAACAAATGGGGAGTTCCCTGACTCCCCATTTGTTTTTGTATGTAGGGTCCGGATTAAACCTCCATGATTTCTTTTTCTTTTGCCACCAGTATTTTGTCCGTTTTTTCAATATACTGATCTGTTAATTTTTGAACTTCTTCTTGAGCGGTAAAAAGTTCGTCTTCGGATATTTTATTGTTTTTCTTTAGAGTTTTTAATTCTTCGTTAGCGTCTCTGCGCGCGTTGCGTAACTTGATTTTACCTTCTTCGGCCATCTTCTTTACAGTCTTGGCAATTTCTTTGCGCCTCTCTTCCGTTAATTGAGGAATAGATAAACGCACTGCTTTTCCGTCGTTTGATGGTGTTAACCCCAGGTCCGACTTCTGGATGGCTTTCTCAATCGCGCCGATGATTGAAGCATCCCAGGGAACAATAAGAATTAAACGGCCTTCCGGGATAGAAATATTAGCGACCTGCGCGATGGGGGTAGGAACATCGTAATAATCAACCTTGATTCCATCCAATAACGAAATTGACGCTCTGCCTGTTCTTACTCTGCTGAAAGATTTGCTTAAACTGCCTATCGTTTTTTCCATTTCTTCTTTAAACTTCTGAAAAACAGCTTCTTTCATATCATTCTCCTACATAAGTGCCAATTTTTTGACCACAAATTGCTTTGCGAATATTACCCTTTTTTTGCAAATTAAATATAATAATCGGTAACAAATTATCACGGCAAAGCGATATTGCGGTTGCATCCATTACTTTAAGGTTTTTTGTTAACACGTCAATATAGCTTATTTTTTTAAACATGACCGCGGATTTGTCTTTAATTGGATCGGCATTATAGACACCATCCACCTTGGTCGCTTTCATGATGACGTCGGCTTTCATTTCCACCGCTCTTAAGGCCGCCGCGGTATCCGTGGAAAAATAAGGATTTCCCGTACCACCGGCAAAAATAACAATTCGTCCCTTCTCCAAATGACGAACAGCCCGCCGTTGAATAAACGGTTCGGCTATTTCTCTCATCTCAATTGAAGACTGAACACGGGTAGGCAGACCTCTTTCCTCCAGCGCGCTTTGAAGAGCAAGACTGTTGATGACCGTTGCCAGCATGCCCATATAATCCGCGGTTGTCCGATCCATTCCCTTGGCGCTGGCCTCCATGCCGCGAAAAATATTGCCTCCGCCGATAACGATTCCCAATTGGATTTGAAACTCGGACAGAGACTTTATTTCACCGGCTATATAATTGGCCACATTCGGATCAACACCGGCGGATTGTTTTCCCAAAAGCGCTTCGCCGCTGATCTTTAAAAGAATTCTTTTATAAGCAACTTTTTGCTTTACAATCATTATTGCTTTATTTCCTCGCCAAGCTGGAAGCGGGCAAAACGACGGATAACGATATTTTCACCTGTTTTCGCGATCATGCTGTTGATCAGAGTTCCGACGGTGATATCCTGATTCTTAACAAATTTCTGATCGGTCAGGCAGACATCTTCATAATATTTTTTAAGTTTTCCTTCGATAATCTTATCCCAAATTTTTTCGGGTTTCTTTTCTTCGCGTAATTGACTGCGGTAAATTTCCTTCTCTCTTTCCATCGCAGCCTCCGGAATCTCATCAGAACGCACATATAAAGGATTGGATGCTGCAATGTGCATGGCAATGTCTCTGGCCATAGTCTGGAAATCGGCCGTTTTAGCGACAAAATCAGTTTCGCAGTTTATTTCGACCATGACGCCTATTTTACCGCCCATATGAATGTATGAAGCTATGGTGCCATCTTTAGCGGCTTTTGATGATCTCTTGGTTGCCGCGGAAAGTCCTTTCTTTCTTAAATAATCAATCGCTTTTTCAAAATCACCATCCACCGCCGCGAGCGCTTCTTTGCAATCCATCATGCCCGCGCCGGTTTTCGTTCTCAATTCTTTAACCATTGCTGAAGATATTTCCAATTTTATTTTCCTCCCTTAATACTTTAATAAATCCAAGATAGCCCAAAAAGCTATTTAAATGATTTTCACGCATTTACTCCGGCTTCTCAACACTGTTATCCATTTCCACACTTTCCGGAATATCCGCTTCCACCGGCTTTACTTCCAAAACAGGTTCTGCCTCTTTGTTAGATTCCGCCTGCAATTTTTCTTCAAAGCGTTTTTTCCCTTCCAAAACCGCATCGGCAAATTTAGACGTAAATAATTTAATAGCTCTTATGGCGTCATCATTGCCCGGAATAACATAATCAATGTTATCAGGATTACAATTGGTATCGACGATAGCGGCTATGGGAATTCTTAATTTTTTCGCTTCATTCACTGTTATATGTTCTCTGCTGGGATCAACAATAAACACCGCCGCGGGAGCTGATTTCATATTTCTGATTCCGCCTAAAACATTTTCCAGTTTTTCCTTTTCTTTCTGCATTTTGGTTATTTCTTTTTTCGGAAAAGCATTAATGGAATCATCGGCGAACATATCCGTCAAAGTATTTAAACGATCTATGCTTTTTTTAATGGTTACGAAATTCGTCAACATACCGCCAAGCCATCTTTGATTCACATAAGGCATGCCACAACGCATCGCTTCTTCTTTAATGGCTTCCTGTGACTGTTTTTTTGTTCCGACAAAAAGGACCTCTTTGCCCTGGCTTACCGTATCAATAACGAAATTGTATGCCGCCTGGAACAGACCGACTGTTTGCTGTAAATCGATGATGTAGATATTGTTTCTCGCCCCAAAAATGTATGGTTTCATTTTGGGATTCCATTTGTTTGTCTGATGCCCGAAATGGACACCCGCTTCCAGTAAAAGTTTCATTGAAATTGCTGACATTTTTTTCTCCTTATTTGTTTTTTCCTCCATTCTTTTCACCTTACACGGCAAACTTAAAATTTAAGCAACATACCGGTAATCCAAGAATGTGTGAAATTTATTTGGCGGCAATTAACATAAACAAAATAAATAATCAAGTTTAAATAACCGTAATTTAATATATTTTATCTATGATTCAGGTTGAATATTCAGAGTTAATTTTTACATAATCATAAGAAAGATCTGAAGTATAAACGTAATACGATTTATCTCCCCCTCCCAGGTCCACCTGCACCTCAATTTTATCCTTCTGAAATATCTCTTTCAATTTATTCATATTAAAATCAAGCGGCGAATTTTGGGAAAATACCAATATATCTCCTATAGATAAGCTGATTTTTTCTTTTTCCATTGTTATTCCGGAGGCACCGAGCGCGGCTATTATTCTGCCCCAGTTAGGGTCCTCGCCGAAAAAAGCCGTTTTTACCAAATTAGAGTTAGCAATGGCATAAGCGGCGCATCTCGCGTCCGATTTTGACTTGGCGCCATTTACCACCACCGAAATAAATTTTGTAGCCCCTTCTCCATCCTTAACCACTGCCTGGCAAAGTTCCATTAAAACATCCGTCAGCATTTCACGAAAATGCTGCAGGCGGGCCTGCACCTTTTCCAGCGGGTTATTGCCGGCTAAACCGTTGGCTAGAATAATGGCCATATCGTTCGTGCTCATGCAGCCGTCAACACTTATGGAATTAAAGGTTGAATTAATCGCCTGATGGAAAACCGTGTTGAGAGCTTTGTAATCAATTAAAGCGTCCGTCATCACATAAGTCAACAAAGTGGCCATGTTGGGTTCAATCATACCGGCGCCTTTGGCTATGCCGCAGACGGTAATATCCTTCGCGCCTACCACTCCTTTGCGTATGGCTATCTTGGGATATTTATCCGTCGTCATCATCGCTGTTTCCGCGTCTTCAATGCCGGCTTCATTTAATCCCTTGACCAGTTTGCCTATACCGTTTTCTATCTTTTTTACGGGAAGCCTCTTTCCAATAACCCCGGTCGAACCCATCAATACAAGTTCATCTCTTATATTCAATTGTTTAGACAAAACATCTGAAATGATCAGCGCGTCCCTGTAACCTTCTTTTCCCGTTGCGGCATTGGCGCAACCGCTGTTGGTGATGATTGCCTGAGCCATCCCTTTTTTAACGCGTTCCTCATTAATTAATAATGACGGCGCTTTAAAGGTATTTTTAGTAAATACAGCCGCTACTTTCGCGGGCACAGTCGAATAAATCAAGCCAAGGTCCATCTGATCATGCTTTTTAATTCCGACGGAAATTCCATTGGCCAAAAAACCGGGTACGCTGAATTTTGTTTTGTTTTTAACCATGAAATCAACTCCTTCTAAAATAACTTAAGCACCGCAACACTTCTTATATTTCTTGCCGCTCCCACAGGGGCAAGGATCATTCCGTCCGGTCTTGGCGCTTTCGTGCTTGATGGTTTTCGCCGCCGGCGTATCTTCTCCACGACTCATGATGTAATCCTGTTTTTGTTTCTGCCGTATTGCTTCTACTTCTTCCTCTCTTTGTATTCTAATCAAACATAACTTTTCCAACACATCCATCTTAATGCGGGCAATCATTTCCATAAACATTTCATAGCCTTCACGCTGATATTCCCGCACAGGATCTTTCTGGGCATAACCGCGCAAACCGATACCTTCTCTTAAATGGTCCATGGCCAGTAAATGTTCTTTCCATTGCGTATCGATTGCCTGCAACATGATCACTTTCATCAGATAATTCATGAGTTCTTTGCCAAATTCATTTTCTTTATCATGTAAAAGTTTCTGAACATTTTGGATTATAAACTCACGAATGGACATTTGATCCGGAATTTTTTTATCCGAATTATTTAAGTCAAGTTTTAAATTGAACTGCTTTAATAAAGCATCGTCAAGCCCTTTTAGGTTCCACTCATCTTTATGCGCTTTTTCATTAACAAATTCAGCCAAAAGATCGTCAACAATTTCATCAACCATTTCTTCAACATCTGTCCATAAACTATCTCCACGTAACACTTTTTTACGTTGCTCATAAATCACTTTACGCTGCCTGTTCATGACGTCATCGTAATCGAGCAGATGTTTACGGATATCAAAGTTTTGTCCTTCGACACGTTTCTGGGCATTTTCTATAGCGCGGGAAATATATTTATGTTCAATGGGCTGATCTTCATCTATGCCTATTTTATCCATGATCCCCGATATTCTCTCGGCGCCGAAGATTCGTAAAAGATCGTCTTCCAGAGAAAGATAAAAGTGGGAAGAACCCTTATCTCCCTGCCGGCCGGACCGTCCTCTTAACTGATTATCAATGCGGCGGCTTTCATGACGTTCGGTGCCTAAAATGTGCAGGCCTCCTAATTCCGCCACACCGTCTCCCAGTTTAATATCCGTGCCGCGGCCGGCCATATTAGTGGATATTGTAACCATGCCCGGCTGACCGGCCTGAGCAACAATTTCCGCTTCCCTTTCATGATTCTTCGCATTCAGGACATGATGCTTTATGCCTGCGCGAGTCAAATATTTGCTCAAAAGCTCCGACTTCTCAATAGAAATAGTTCCAATTAAGACCGGCCGTTTTTTCTGATTTAAAGATTTAACGTCTTTAATGACAGCGTTGAATTTTTCCTTTTCCGTTTTATAAATCAAATCATTGCGGTCTTCGCGTATCATCGGCATGTTGGTTGGAATAACCAAAACATCCAGATTATAAATTTTCTTGAATTCAGACGCTTCCGTATCGGCAGTTCCCGTCATACCGGCCAGCTTCTTGTACATTCTGAAGTAATTTTGAAATGTAATGGAAGCCAGCGTTTGATTTTCTCTTTCAACTTTTACTTTTTCTTTCGCTTCCAGGGCCTGATGCAGACCGTCGCTGTAACGCCTGCCGGGCATTACTCTGCCTGTGAATTCATCTACGATGATCACTTCGCCTTCTTTCACCAGATAATCCACATCTCTTTTAAACAAGGTATGGGCGCGGAGAGCCTGATTGACATGATGAACGATTTCAATGTTGCGCGGTTCGTACAGATTCTGCACGTTTAAATATCCCTCAACATGCGCGACCCCTTCTTCCGTAAGAACGACCGTACGGCTTTTTTCGTCTATTGAATAATCGATATCCCTTTTTAATCGGGGAATGATCTGATTAATTTTATAGTATTTATCCGTTGATTCTTCGGATGGACCGGAAATAATAAGCGGAGTCCTGGCTTCATCGATTAAAATGCTGTCAACTTCGTCGACAATAGCATAGTTGAACTCGCGTTGAACGTAATCCTCCAGCGTAAACTTCATATTATCACGAAGATAATCGAACCCGAATTCATTATTCGTTCCGTAGGTGATATCGGCATGATAGGCCTCTCTGCGTTCATCATCATCCATACCATGAATAACGACACCGACACTTAAACCTAAAAAATTATAGATCGGCCCCATCCATTCCGAATCTCTTCCTGCCAGATAATCGTTCACGGTGACGACATGGCAGCCTTTTTCTTCCAGCGCGTTAAGATAGAGAGGCATTGTCGCGGCCAGTGTTTTTCCTTCGCCCGTTTTCATCTCAGCAATCTTGCCTTCATGCAAAACTATTCCGCCGATTACCTGAACATCAAAGGGTCTCATCAACAAAGTCCGGCGCGAAACTTCCCGCACGACAGCAAAAGCTTCGGTCAAAATATCATCTATAGAAAAGCCGTTTTTCAACCGTTCTTTAAAATAGGGGGTTTTCGCGCGTAATTCTTCATCCGTTAAAGACATCATCGCCGGTTCGAAATTATTGACTTCATTTAAAAGCAGCGATAATCGCTTTAACTCCCGATCATTTTTTGTTCCCACAATCTTTTTCAGTATACTTTCCAGCATGGATTACCTTTTAAAAAAAAACCGGCGAACGAACCGGCGAATTTAAATAAATTGATTTAATGAATAATAAAACCCCAATCTCCAACGTAGCATTTTTTTACAAAGAGAACTGAGTTCAATGGTTAATCAGTAACTTTGCGTTTCATTCCCAAACATTTAATTCAAATATTTTTTGGGATTAACCGGAATATTGTTTACAAAAACGGCATAGTGGAGATGCGAACCCGTGCTGCGCCCGGTATCGCCGACATAACCTATTATCTGACCCTTTTTAACCCGAACTCCCTGTCTCACGGCCATTCTCGATAAATGCGCAAAACCGGTAGCCAGGCCATGACCATGGTCTATTTTTACATAATTGCCATCCGAGGAATCATAAGCGCTTGTAACGACAAGCCCGTCGGCCGGCGCAACGACTTCTTTACCGAATCGGGTAGATATATCCACTCCCTTATGAAATTCAAGCCCTGAACTGAAAGGTGACTGCCTTATGCCAAACTCCGACGTTACCCAGCCTCTTACCGGCCATATAGACGGCGTAGATGCAAGGATTGATTTTTGTTCATGTAAAAAAGCCAGTAATTCATCAAAGCTCTTTTCTCTGTTTGTTGCATCTTCGTTGAGTTTTTCGATACCCTTATGCATTCCTGCTATTAATTTATCATGATCCCGGTCCAATAAATCCTTGATTTTTGTTTCATGATCAGATCCGCCAATTCCCAGCGGCAGCTTTTTATCCTTGCTTGTTTCATATGCCAACACTCTTATCTTTTTATCCGTTTGTCTGAGCTCTTCCATGCGGCTGGAAAACTCATCTATCCTCAGAGCCAAATCCTGGAACTGTTGAGCTTGTTCTTTAGTTTGCGCTCTTAGCCTGGCCAATTCAGCTCTGTCCCGCTTAATACTGGCGTAATCGTAAATAACATAAAGGGTTACAAAAATAATTACAATGGAAACAATAAGAATATTACGAATAAAAGTCTTCGGAATAGATATTTTTTTGACTCCGCTCTTCCTGTTAGGAATAATCATCAATGTGAAATGATCAGACATTTATTCTTTCCCTTGAGATTTAACTTAAGATTAGCAAGTCTTTTAATTATAGGTTGCTTTAGCTACCATAGAAAATGAATCAAAGTCAAGGATAACTTGATTTAGCGTTAATGCTTGAATTTTTTACATGAATGCCATATTGTCTTTTCCTGAAAGACAGAAAGAATTGAATAATTTTATGAACATAAAGAAACCTTTCACCAGGATCCGGTTACTTTTAATTATGCTGATGCATTTATCGCTCGCGGCATGTTTTTTTGCCCCCGCGACTCATAAGTTTGATGCCCCGGCGTTTTTAAAATCACAGACAAACAAGATCGATAAATCCACCCAGGTTATCTTAGCCGTGGACAATAGTTCATTTTTCATCACCAGAACTACCCTTTACGCGGCAGAAAAACGCGAAGATAACTGGCAAATAGTTTTCGAACCCATAAAAGCCGTGATTGGAGAAAATGGTTTCGCGCCCTCCGGAGAAAAAAGAGAAGGAGATGGCAAAACACCCTCGGGCATCTATCCCCTCAAAATGACCTTTGGATATGATGAGATAATAAGCACAAAAATGCCTTACCGCCAGATAATGGCGGATGACATCTGGGTTGATGATCCCAACGCCGTCGATTATAATCACTGGACAAAAAAACAGGAAACGGGCGCGGCTTCGTACGAAACAATGAAGCGAGACGACAACCTTTACAAATACGGAATTATCATTGAATATAATACCCATCCTGTTATCAAAGGAAATGGCAGCGCCATCTTTATGCATATCTGGAAAGGCGAAGGGACAACCACAGCGGGCTGTGTAGCGGTTTCCGAAGAAAATATCCTCAAAATACTCGAATGGCTTGATCCCGCGGCATCGCCGCTTATTATTACAGGCATCAGAAATTAAAAGGAGGCTTTTATATTTAATGAAATCAAAACTATTTCTTATGCTGTTGATTTTTATCTGTTGGTGCTTCCCCCAAATTATTTATGCCGCCGATGCCGATAAGATACCGGATGGCTTCGTTGATATACAAAAAGTAATTCCGGATATTGTTCTGGATATTCGTTATTACAGCACGCACAACTTTGTCGGAGAAAGAATTGAGGGTTATCTGGCGCCTAAATGCTATTTGACAAAAGAAGCCGCCAATGCGCTTTCCAAAGTTCAAAAAGAGCTTGAACCGTTTTCTCTGTCACTGAAGATTTATGATTGCTACAGGCCTCAAAGAGCGGTCAATCGCTTTGTCCGTTGGGCCACTGAAATTGAAAATACCAAAACCATGAAAGAATTCTACCCTACAGTGGATAAGCGAAATTTATTCAGGGACGGCTATATTGCCGATAAATCGGGCCACAGCCGCGGCAGCACACTTGACTTGACCATCATTCCCTTCCCTGCCCCCGCGCAGGCCGAATATTCTCCGGGACAAAAACTATACGAATGTTATCTTCCCGCGGCAAAACGATTCGGGGACAACAGCATCGATATGGGAACAGGCTTTGATTGTTTTCATGAACTATCGCACACCGCAGCGGCAAATATCAATTATCAGCAAAAGATCAACCGGCTTCTTCTCAAATCTTTGATGGAAAAGCACGGATTTATAAATTACGATATGGAGTGGTGGCACTATACTCTGAAAAATGAACCTTATCCCGACACTTATTTTGATTTCCCGATAGAGTGAAACTATGAAAATTAAATTGCCGGCTTTTTTAAAATCCTACGGTTTCTCGATCATTTTGATCATAGCCATTATCATCGGCTCTGTCCTCGGAATTATCTTCAAAAAGGACGCGGCCTTTTTGAAACCGCTCGGAGATATATTTCTCAATCTTCTTTTTACAATTGTAATCCCCCTGGTTTTTTTCTCCATTTCTTCGGCCGTGGCGGGGATATCCGACATGAAGCGCCTGGGAAAAATACTGACAGCTATGATCGTCGTCTTTACGATCGCCGGTTTTATTGCCGCCTGCGTCATGATGATCGGCGTAAAGATATACCCGCCCGCGCCTGATATGAAAATTAATCTTGCCGCGTACCTTAAAATTGAGCACTTCAATACCGCCGAGCAAATTGTGAAGGCGCTCACCGTATCAGACTTTCGCGATATCATGAGCAAAAATAATATGCTGGCGCTGATTATTTTTTCCATTCTCGTGGGCTTAGGAGCCTCCTCCGCGGGAAAAAAAGGACAGGCTTTCGTTAATTTTCTTAGCGCGGGAACAGAGGTGATGATGAAGGTTATCGGCTATATTATGCTCTATGCCCCCATAGGTTTATGCGCTTATTTCGCGTATATCACGGGAACTTTCGGCACGGAACTGCTTGGTTCTTACGCAAGAGTTATCATCCTGTATTTCCCTCTTTCCATTTTGTATTTTTTTGCGGCCTTTACACTCTATGTATACATCGCGGCAAAGGGTCCGGGCGTGAAGGCCTTCTGGAAAAATATTATTCCGCCGTCCATCACCGCTTTAGCGACAGGCAGCAGTATGGTCACGATACCATCCAATCTGGATGCCGCGGATAAAATGGGCGTTCCACGGGAAATCAGCGAGATTGTTATTCCCATCGGCGCGACACTGCACATGGAGGGATCGTGCCTCGCCGCCGTCTTAAAAATAGCTTTTCTTTTCGGCGTATTTCACATGGATTTTTCCGGAGCCGGAACCATATTAACAGCAATCGGAATCGGCATGCTGACAGGAATGGTTGTAAGCGGCATACCTGGGGGCGGCACGATTGGCGAACTGTTGATTATTTCTCTTTATGGCTTTCCGCCTGAAGCATTTCCCCTGATCACTGTAATCGGCACACTGGTGGATGCACCCGCGACAATGGTTAATGCCGTTGGCGATAATGTGGCAAGCATACTGGTGGCACGAATTCTCGGCGGGAAAAAATGGATGAGAGAAACTTAGATTATCAAAAGAGCGTTTAGCCTCAAAAAGACTCAACAAAAATCTGCCTTTTACATGTCCACTAATGCTTCTTGACAAACATCAGATATAATTTGTATCTTCGCTTCCATGAATATTTGCCATAAATGCAAAAAGGAAATCGCGGAGGATTTTTTTGTAGGAAGGCAATCGCAGTGCCCTTCCTGCGGAGCTGATCTACATTGCTGCCTTAACTGCTCTTTTTATGACACCGGCGCATATAACGATTGCCGCGAACCTCAGGCCGAAAGGGTTCTGGACAAAACTCGCTCTAATTTTTGCGATTTTTTCAGATTCAAACAATCAGGAAAATCCGCGGGCCCGGCTGATTTTAATGCCAAAGACAAACTGGAAGAGTTGTTTAAAAAAGGCTGAAATACTGTTTATACCGCGCAGATGGAATGGCGGCCGGGAAGCAATTCCATTTTATATTTTCTTGCGGGAAGGGTTTTTATATCCAGTTTATCTTTGATGGCTTTCAGCGTCATCACTCCAATATTCATACCGAGCACTTTTTTTAAAAGCTCTCTGAATTGATTTTCAAAGATGCCCCCTTCCACTTCGGCATGAACCGGCAGAACGTGCATCCCGCCGTCATTCATGAGTTCACAAATTATTGATACGCCTTTTTGAGCGTCAATTTCTTCAAAACAAGGCAGGTCGGATGAGATTTCCGGAACATTGATTGCTTCATGGATGAATGGCGCTTTAGCCCTTGTGCAGCTTACATAATCAAATTTGTATTCCTTGATTATTTCCAGCACCCGGTCATCAATAAGCCATGAAGGAGCGCCGAATGCCGCGGGTTTTTTCCCCGTTAATTTTTCAAAACCGGCGATGCCTTTGGCAAACCAGTCTCTAATCCATTCTTCGGATTTTCGCGGGAGTTCATCCTGCCAGCGCCGGTGATCCCAGGCGTGGAATTGAATTTCATGACCGGCGGCAGCTATTTGATCGACGATTTCGGGAAAAGAAAGCGCGATCATGGGCGCGGGAAGCAGTGTGCCGTAAAGCGCTGTCCTTAAGCCGTAAAGGGATGCTGCGTTTGTCCGGATCATCTTTTTTAAAAAAAGCGGATTCCTGATTAACTGCAATGCCGCCCTGCCGGAGTTATCCGGACCGATGCTTAAGAAAAAAGTTCCCCTTAAATTGAATTCTTTTAAGGTTCGCAATAGGGAAGGTACGCCGTTTTTCATGCCCCAGTGGGTATCAACATCAATTTTTAAACCGAGCATTGACATATGAATTAATTCCTGAAAGTTAAACGGACACTATATTTTATGAGGTTTTGGATCCCCGCCTCCGCGGGTAGAACTGAGATTATTAATGCCCCGGCAGATCATCGCAATGACTAAAAGGATTGAGATTATATTTTAACGTTTTTATTTTCCTTCAAAAAAGAATTAAGCGTTAACCGCAATGATTCTATCAATCCTATTTCCGGTTCCCAGTTCAAAAGCATTCTCGCCTTTTCGATGCTGGGTTTGCGCGTGTAGATATCCTGATAACCCTTGCCGTAAAAGGTATCCGCGGAAGTATCAATTATTTTCGAATAACTTTTATCGTTTTGATGATCGGGATGTTCTTTAAACAGCTGCTTTAATAGGTTGGCCAGCTCTTTTATCGAACATTCATTTTCAGGATTACCGATATTAATAATCTGATTTTTACAAACATCATTTTTGTTTTCCAGTATTTTCATCAGCGCGGAGATTCCGTCATCAACATAAGTAAAGCAGCGCTTTTGTTTCCCGCCGTCAACAAGATTAATCGGTCTTTTCATGAACAACTCTGCGATAAACTGCGTAACGACGCGCGAACTGCCTTCTTTCGCGGTATTAAGTGAATCAAGTTTCGGACCTATCCAGTTAAATGGTCTGAACAAGGTAAATTCCAGATGTCCCCTTGTTCCGTATCCATAAATCACGCGATCAAGGAGCTGCTTGCAGCATGAATATATCCAGCGTTCCTTATTGATGGGGCCTACGACAAGAAAGCTTTCATCCTCATTGAATTCGGGATCCGCGCAGGCGCCATATACTTCCGAGGTTGACGGGAAAACAACCCTCTTATGATATTTGACACATTTCTTGATAATATCCATGTTCATTTCAAAATCAAGATTATACACGGCAATGGGATCTTCCACGTAAAGCTTCGGAGTGGCGATAGCCACAAGCGGCATGACGACATCGCATTTTTTAATCTGCAGCTCAATCCATTCCCGATTGATGGCAATATCGCCTTCATGAAAGAAAAAACGCGGATTATCAAGTGCCTTGCCAAGCCGATCCGTCCCCAAATCCATGCCGTAAACTATCCAGTCTTTCTTTTTGGCCAGTATTTGGTCGACCAGATGATGTCCGATGAATCCGTTCACACCCAGAATAAGTATTTTCATTTCAATTTTTTAACCTTCCTGTTTTTAAAATGACTGATGATCTGTTCGCCCATGAAATGCTTTCCCTGAATTTCAACATCGATGAGCTTTATAGCATTTTTACCCGTTTGTACAAGAGCATCTTTTTCCGTGATAATCAATGCTCCCGGATTTGCGGTCTGTTCACAAACTGCCGGTCGAGCCCACCAGATAATAATTTTATCATCATTATCTAAAAACGCGAAAGCGCCGGGATAAGGCTCGGTGACGCCGCGAATCAAATTGTAAATTTCATCGGCGGATTTTTCCCAATGAATGCGCCCATCTTCCGGACGCCTTCCGCCGTAATAACTGCCCCGGCTTAAATCCTGCGTTTTCCGCCGAATTTGACCCCTCTTCATCAAAGGCAGCAGTTCATCCAACAGTTCACGCGCCGCATCGCATAGTTTATCGTTCAAAGTTTTCGCGGTATCCGATACGTCTATCGCTACAGCCTTTTGGCCAACGATGTCTCCGGCATCGGGTTTTTCAATCATATAATGCAGGGTAACACCTGTTATATGTTCGCCGTTGATGATCACCCAGTTGACCGGACATCGTCCCCGGTATGCGGGCAAAAAAGAGCCGTGCAAATTGAAAGCTCCCACGCGGGGCGAATCGAGAATTTCGCGGCCAATCATTTTGCGATAATAAAAAGAGAAAATGATATCAGGGTCCATTGCCGCTATTTTCGCAATCCACTGAGGCGAATTGACATCTTCGGTTGTATATACTTCAATGTTTCTTCGTATCGCCCAGTTCTTAACTGAACCGAACCAGCATTTTTCACCGGGATCATCTTCATGCGTAAACACGGCCGCTATATCGTAACCGTTTCTCTCCAGCGCCTCGAGACCCGTAAGCCCCATATTGTGATAGGCAAACACAACTGTTTTCAAATTTAAAACTTCTTCCTCAGGCCGCAGGAATACAGCCCGAACTTTTATTTAAGTTACGATGATTTCGCATGAACTTTTTCAATGACGAATTCCGGCCGTTTGCGGGCCTCTACATAGATACGGCCGATATATTCGCCGATAACACCCAGAGCAAAAAATTGAAGACCGACAAACACAAACAATACGGCAAACAGCGTAAATATTCCTTCCGCCGCCCATTTAGCGCCGTAAATCAGTCTGGCGATTGCCAGAAATATGCCGAAACAGACACCCAGAAAAGACATCAGAATTCCGCCGTACATGATCAGCTTCATAGGGAAATCGGAAAATGACGCTACAAGGTCAAATTGAAGATTAATCAGTTTCCCCAACGGATAGCTGGATTTTCCACCGTGACGCTCTTCATGATTTACTTCAATTTCCGTGATCCGCTTGGCAAATACTGTCGCCAGCGCCGGAATAAAAGTGGCGTGCTCATGACATTGAATCATGCGTTCAATAACCGGACGCCTATATGCCCGCAGCATACATCCCCAATCACGCATGCTGACTCCTGTAATCTTTCTGGCAACGATATTAATTACTTTTGAAGGCAGAATGCGCAGGAAAGAATCCTTGCGTCCCTTTCTTATGGAACCGACTATATCATAATTGCCCTCTTCCATGACCCCAACCAGTTTGGGTATTTCTTCGGGAGGATTTTGCAAATCGGCATCCATTGTAATGATGATACCGGCCTGCGTCACGGTAAAACCGGCCATCAGGGCCGCGTGCTGTCCGTAATTGCGGGTGAGCTCGACAACCTTCACGTGTTCGTCACTCGTAAAGCCTTTGAGAATTTCCAGAGATTTATCACCGCTTCCGTCATCGATGAGTATGATCTCGAAGCTTTTCCCCAAACCCCGCATGACCGGCATAAGACGCCGCATCAATGTCGGCAAATTTTCTTCTTCATTATAAACCGGAATGACTACTGCCACCTGCGCGTTATCCATGTTTTATAATCTCCTTTATTGCTGAACAAACATACTGGACATCATTGTCCTTCATATCCGGAAACAAAGGCAATGAAATAATCTTGTCGGCCGCCTGTTCTGTTTTAGAAAGCGAACCAGCTCCTGCCGCATACTTTTCTTTCACATAGCTCAGGGTATGAGCCGGAGGAAAATGCAGACCGTATCCGATGTTATAATCGGATAATTTATTCATAAATTCCTCCCGGTTCAGGGCCAATATTTTAATGATAAAAAGATGCCAAGCATGGATGTGATCATATTCCGGAATTTCAGGCAAATCAATACCCGAGATATCTTTAAGTCCTGCCAGATAAAGTTGGGCCAGCCTTGCGCGGCGCAGATTCAATTCCTGCCAGCGTTCCAGCTGCGCCAATCCCAGCGAGGCCAGAATATCCGGCATATTGTATTTATAGCCGGGTTCGGCGATATCGTATGAAGGATTGCCGCTCTTGCCGTATCTTTTCCAGGCGTCTCTTTCGATTCCATGGAATCGAAGCAACCGCAATTTTTTTTCCAAAACGGCATCATTTAACGTGATCATTCCGCCTTCACCGGTCGTAATATTTTTAATCGGATGAAAAGAAAAAATAGCCGGATAACCGAAGCCGCCGGCGTGTATTCCCTTATAGTAAGTTCCCACGGCGTGAGCGGCATCTTCAATGACAATCAGATTATATTGACGCGCCAGATGATTGATTTTATCCATATCCGCCGGAGCGCCCGCGAAATGAACCGGTATGATTGCCCTTGTGTTCTTCGTTATTTTTTCTTCTATCAGATCAGAATTAATATTGAGTGTGCCATAATCAATATCGGCAAATACCGGTTTGGCGCCGCGCAGGGCGATCATGTTCACCGTAGAGGCAAACGTCATGGACGGCGTGATTATTTCGTCCTGAGGCACGATGTTTAAGGCTGAGAGCGTAATATGCATACCGGCCGTTGCGGAACTGACAGATATCGCCTGCCTCGCGCCGGTTAGCCCGCAGAAATTATCTTCAAATTCCTTACAGTGCGCTCCTGTCGTAATCCATCCCGATTTCAAACAGGCTGTTACTTTATTTATTTCATCCCTTCCAATGGAGGGACGGCTAAACGGAAGAAATTCTTTTCTGATTTTCATGGATCATTCTTCTTTCTAACTTATAATATGAAGCAGATAAAACGCCTTATTATCCCAGAGCACTTCCGTCCGGGGAAATCTGTGCATGATTTGACTCAATTTTTCACTGTGTTGAGTAATACAATATATATCTTTTTTCTCCGCGCACAAATTAAAAAATTCATTTTTTGAAAGAAAATAATGTTTTTTTTCTTCTGCGGGCATTTTGGCTATACCTTCCGACAGTTCGCCGAAATCTTCCACAACCGGAGTTCTTATTTTATTATAAAAGTCAATGCCGTAAAAATTCACCCTGTATTGATATAGATCACGGCCCTTGGGCACATACCGGGCAATGGCTTCCCTTGTTACATAAGCGCTGCGATAGGGAGACAAGAAGTCATTTAGCGGGAAAAGCATACCGCCCAATAATATTGCGCATAAAACATATATGCTTAAAAACCATCCCCGCTTGAATTTTTTATAAATTAAGTCCGGCAGAAATGTCATAAGAAACAGGACGACTACCGGTATGAAGATATATAACCACCATCTGTCAGAAATCATAATTACGAGACCTTTTTGGGCATCGGAATATTTTTTAAAAATGGGCGGTAGAATCAGAAGAGTAAATAATATCGAAGACTGGAAGATGATCGCGAAACGATATATTCCCTCCCGCCAATGATTTCGCGCGTTTTGCGTTTCTTCATCATATCTCTTGAATATGCAGGCCGCAAAAAGAGCCAGAGGCAAAAATACCGGGGCAATGTAAGTGGGCAGTTTGGATGATGAAACTGTATAAAAAATAAAAATGAGCCAAAACCATACGATCAGCAATTTATTTTCATCCGGGCTGAATAATGATTCCTTAATATAATTATTGTGCCAGGCTTTTATTAAATAAAATAGCCACGGTATCAATCCGCCAATGATGACCGGCAGATAGAAATAAAAAGGTTCCGTTTTTCCATGCATCTTCGTGGTAAAACGCAGGAAGTGCTCGCGAACAAAGAAAAACCACAGGAAATCGGAATTTTCTTTTTGCGCCAGGATCAGCCACGGACAAACGACGACTGAAAATATTAGTATGCCTATCGGCGAAAACAACTTCCACATTTGCCGCCACTGTCCAATTACGATCTGCCAGATAATCAGAATACCGAACGGAAAGACCACGCCGATTACGCCTTTTGTCAAAAAAGCCAAAGCGCAGACAAAATAAAATAAATAAAGTAGATATTTTTTGTTTTGTTCCCTAAGCGCGAGATAGCCCAGCCAAATAGATAGATATACAAAAAACGTCAGAGGCATATCCAGTATATTAATATGGCCGAGTATAAAGGGGAAAAGAGAAATCGTCAAAAGCCCGGCCGCGTACAGACCTGTCTTCTCATCGCGGAAATTCCTGCCCATGAAATAAGCAAGCAGGATACATCCCCATCCGCATAAAGCGGCAAAGAGACGGGCGGAAAAATCGTTTTCACCAAACACTTTGAATGATATTGCCGTCACCCACGAGACCAGCGGGGGTTTTTCCAGGTAGATCGTATTTTTTATATGCGGCGTGACATAATTTCCCGATTGATTCATCGCGCTGGATATCAGGCTGTAGCGGGCCTCGTCCGGTTCCATTTGCGGCATGACCGATAGCAAACCGATGTAAAGAATAAACGGAATCAAAAATAGTATATATTTTTTTTGCATGACGATGCTCTTTATTTTTCGGCTAATTCGATCTGTTTGAGGTCAAAAAAGTATTTAATGACCAGTGTCAATAATATGCCAATGCCTGCTCCCGCGATCACATCACTTAAATAATGCGCGTTTAATATGATTCTGCTGATACCCACCACGCCCGCAATAACAAATAACGGTATACCCAGGCGCGGCTTTAATATCGTCGCCGCTGTGGCAAGCGCAAATGCTGTTTGAGCATGGCCTGATGGGAAAGAGGTCCATTCGTACCCGACGTCAAAGAATTTAAAACCAAAATAGCCATGATTAAATAATTCAATCGGCCGATAACGTCCGGCAATCCATTTTACCACATCCACTAATATGCCGCTGATGCTTACAGATAGAAATACAAAAAGAGCGCGTGAGGCATTCAGATAATTTTTATAAATATAACGAAAAAATATATAGAGAATAATGCTGGCGACAATATACCAGGTTGAAAGGCCTAAACGCGTGATGATATCGAAAATGTTTATAACGGAGAGGTTTAGTTGCCGGCAATACCTCGCCAGGGGAATATCCCAGAAAAAATAAGAAAGGACCGTCATCATCAGACATATAATGAGTATATTAACACCCTTATGGTTTCTAAAAAAACCCGCGTTTGAAGGCTGTTCAAAAATGTTCAGATGCAAGGCGCGTAAAAAACTGAACCGCGAGGCGTATATTGATATACGTTGAGCGGGGCGGTTTGCAGCGCAACGCAGCAGATGAGCGTTTTTCAACAGCCTTGAAGGCTGATTATTTTTCATGGCTTCATTCCCTGATAATGATGACACCACACAAATTCAACGGTATCCACTTTAGAACCGTTGAGCAATATATCCGTCTTTGCGGCGACATCAGTTCTTTCGCAGCGGACCTGTTTTTCAATATCCAGACTATTAAAATGAGTATTCAGAAAAAGAAGATCGTATCCAATAGGCGATTTCGTCTGCCAGATATTGAACTGATCCTGGCGGTTGTCAATGACGAATACTTCATTTTTATAAGGCAGATTATAATACATGGTTCTGCTGCCCATGGTCCAGTTGCTCACGGCGATTGCCGAAGGCCCGGATGATACATTATGCTTTAATATGTCATCGGCCTGTTTAAGAATCGCGGGAAATCCGTAAATATCGCGAAAAGGAGATTGATAATCGGGAAACGCAAAACATTTTCCGGCAAGCTCAACATAGGCAAACAAGATCAGAACAAGGCTGAATCCGACTGAAAAATAAAGAAAGTTTCTTTTCCATTTTTCCCGCGAACGCAAAAGAAAACACGTGCCCACGGGAATAAATAGCAGGTAAAAAACGCCCGGCCAGTGAGGAAGCGTTCTCTCGTAAAATGACGTGAGTAGAAAAAATGCTATAATTGTCCCGCCGAATAATACGGCCAGCTGCAGATAAACACTTTTTGAACGAAGCGCCTTGAAGAATCCGTAAAAAGCTATGATAAATAAAAAAGGGCAGTAAACGCCGAACTGAGCGGCCAGCGATTCGGCAAAGTTTTTAAAACTCGAGGATAAAGTGCCGAAGATATGCCCGCCCTGATAGCGGAAACTGATAAAGTCATGCGTCATGTTCCAGTAAATTACAGGCGTAATCATCACAAACGCTATGATCGCAGCGAGAAACATATAAGGTGAAAACAGTATATCATATCGCTTCTTCATGAGAAAAAACAAAGCCAGCGGCGGCACAAATAAAATCGCTGTGTATTTAGCCAATCCCATAAGACCCAGCAGAATTCCCAGTAAAATAAAATCCAGCGGTTTTTTTTCACGAAGTAATTTTTCGGAAATAAATATCAGCAGAAAAACAAATAATAAAAGAAAAGAATCCGGCAGGAGCATCAATCCCAGAGCATTGAGCATAAATGAACAATTCAAAGCAAGAACCGATAAAAGCGACAAACGCGTTGATTGGGTGATTCGAAGTATAAACAGATACGCGCAGTACGACGTTGCGGCAAAAATTAAAATCGCCGGAAGCCGGGCAAGAAATTCATTTGTCCCGAAAATATAAAAGAACGGCGCGTGCGTCCAGCCCACCAGCGGCGGATGATCAACATAACTTAAGGCGAGATATTTCGCGTATAAGATATAATGCGCTTCATCAACACCCAGTCCGAAAAAAGGCGCAACAATAAGACGGATTAGAGTAAAAACACCAATCAAAATAAATATCTGTTTATTAGTTTTGGGCATTAATATTTTCTATCTCCGACTGGATAGTTTTAAACACCTGCGACGGTTTAATAACTTTCAGGCAGACATTATCCGTGCATGCCGTTTTGCGGTGGTTTGCCGCGCTGACACAGGGCGAACACGCCAACCCGGCATAAATAGGCGTGGTTTTTCCCAATGATCCGTATAGCGCGGGCGTTTCCGGACCGAAGATGACAAAAGTCGGCATATCCGTTATCGCCGCAAAATGCGGTGGTCCGGAATCATTGGTAACCATAAATTCCGAGATACTGTAGAGCATGGGAAGCTCGGCAAATTTTACCTTTCCCGCGAAATTGACACATCGGTCATCTCCCACCTGACTTTTAAGCCGCGAGGCTTCCTCTCTCTCGCGCGGATCGCCCGTAATTAAAACAAGGGCCCGCGGACAATTCTCTAGAATCATTTTTATAAGCTGTGCGTAATTTTCCTGCGGCCAGCGGCGCTGGATAAGAAGTTCGCTCGCGTTGGGATTAATTAATATTATTTTGTTTTTTTCAGGCTCAAATTTTTCAAAGCATCCGCGAACAATATCCATAACGGTTTTTTTCTCGTCCGCGGAGAATTTAACTTTGGCGATACGGATCTCATCGTCGGAAATCAATGTCTTGGAATAGGGTATTTCTTCTTTCGGTGACAACAGGGCATTTACCAGGGCGACAAAATTTTTTGCAATATGGATATGAGGATTATAGGCGACTTTATGCGTTAAAAAATCTCCCCGGTAGAGGCCTTCATTGTAATAGGCATGAAAACCGACCTTTAACGGAGCGCCGGAAAAACCGGTAAGCAGCGCCGTTACCCGGGAAAAAAGCTCCAGATCAATCACCGCATCGATTTTTCTTTTTCTCGTCCAGTAAAAGAATTTTATAACGTCAATGGCCAATGAAAGAAGGCCGTCCCCGCGGATTGTATAAATATTCTCCTGAGGAACAGTGCCTAATAAATCAAGACTGGGCTTATTTTTCTTAAAAATTGCAAAATGAAGATTGGCTCCTCCTTCTTTTTGCAGTTTTCTCATCGCCGGATCAACCAGAATGGCGCTGCCCATCTCCGATAACTCGATAAAAAGGACATTTTTCGGATTTTTCGTGTCGCGCCTGATGAGTAACGATACAATTTTTTGACATACTGAACCGAAAAAACAAAGAGGAACGCCAACATAGTAATCAATCCGGCGCATCGTATCAACTTTCATAGGCTTATCCTTATTAGATGGGCAAATAATACAGGGAATATAGGAAAAATGATTGCAACTGTCAATAAATGAATGCTTTTTCGGCTAAAAAACATTTTTCGCGATTATTCGCCCAAAGCATCGCAAAAGAGTATTTTAACCCGCGCAAAAGCAAAAAAACTTTATTGATAAGGCTATCTATGTTTTACTTGAGAAAATTCATTAATACGTGTTATTTTTAAAAGAAAAAGTTGATAATTCAATGCGCAAAATCATTAACCGGTATATATTCAAAGAAATTGCCCATCCGTTTATCATTATTTTATTCATTCTGACTTTTGTCCTGCTTATGGGAAAAATCCTGCAAATCATGGATCTGGTTATCAATAAGGGCGTCAGCATTTTTTCCATATTAAAGATCATTATTTATCTATTGCCTTCTTTTATGCTGTTCACCATTCCGATTGCTCTTTTGATAGCCATCCTCATTGCCATGGGCAGATTGTCCGCCGACAACGAAATTACAGCTCTTAAAACTTCAGGCATCAGCCTGATGCAAATATATTATCCTGTAGCGATTGCTTCATTGATCACTTTTGCGTTTACCGTTTTTACCAGTTATTTTCTCGTCCCGCAGAGCAATTTCGCTACCAAGCGTCTGCTTTTTAATATCGTACAACAAAATGCCAGCATCGGCATTAAAGAAAAAGTTTTCAATGCCGATTTTAAGGGTTTTCTTTTTTACGCGGATAAAATTCCCGACAACAAAAATTATATGGAGGGTATTATTGTTTCGGATAACCGTATAATCGGCGAACAAAATACTATCCTGGCTAAAAGAGCTTATCTGGTTTCAGATCCCGAATCCATGAAGGTAAAACTAACGCTGGAAGACGGCTCCATTCACACGGTAAGCGCCGATTTAAAGAATTACCGCAAAATTGATTTTAAAAGTTATGATATAAATCTTGATTTATCAACCGCTTTAGCCAGTCTTGACGAGTCTTCCAAATCCAGTACGGAAATGACTGTGCGCGAGCTTCTGGCAAGGATGAAAAAGCCCGGCCTGGATCCGGCAGCCATTCGGGAATTGGCCATCGAAGTTCACAAAAAAATTACCATACCTCTTTCCTGTATTTTTTTCGGCATGATTGCTCTTCCACTGGGCATAAGAAGTCATCGCTCCGTAAAATCGAGAGGATTTGCCGTCGGCCTTATCGTTGTTTCTTTATATTACTTATTGCGCATCGGCGGTGAAGCATTCGCGGAAACAGGCTATATTTCTCCGGCACTCGGTGTTTGGATGCCGAGTTCCATATTTGCTGTAATGGGAATTTGTCTTCTGTATATGGCTAATCAGGAAATTTCTTTATACCAGAGGGCCAATGATCTTTTAACGCGCGGTAACAAAAACAATTGAGGTTGATGAATTGAAACTTTTAGATAAATATATTCTGAAAGAGTTTTTAAAAATTCTGGTCATCACGGTTCTGTCTTTTATCGCGCTTTTTTTAATCGTCGATTTCTTTGAAAAAATCAGGATGTTTCTGAGCAATAATGCCTCCGCCGGTCAAATGGCATCCTATTTCGTTTATTCCATACCGATGATCATATCCTATATTTTTCCGCCGGCCGTGCTTCTTTCAACATTGGTGACATTCAGCTCATTATCAAAATTTAACGAAATCACGGCAATGAAAGCCAATGGAATCAATATTTACAGGATTTCTCTGCCCCTTATCATTTTTGCCGCGATAGCGGCTGTTATTTTATTTTATTTCAACGAATTGATCTCTCCGGCATCGATTCAAAAAACAGAATACATTGTAAAAGTCGAGGTGCAAAAACAAAAGGCCCCGGGTTTCTTCAAGCAAAATGAAATCTGGTTCCATGGGAAAAACGCCGTATATAATTTTAAAATGTTTGATGCGGATAAAAATATTATCCGGGGTGTGACCATTAACTATATAAATCCCGATTTTACCCTGGGATCCCGCATTGACGCACAGAGAGCCGAATGGAAAAACAATCAATGGGTTTTTTACAATTTGATGACCACGCATTTTGACAATAATAATAACCCCGTCCTGGAATGGTCGAAAGAAAAGATAATCAATATTCCCGAAAAACCGGATGACTTTAAAGTCATGCAAAAAGACGTGGAAAAAATGGGTTACTTCGAACTCAGGAAATACGTGAAAAAAATACGTCTGGAAGGATATGATGTCAGTAAATATCTGGTAGAATTACAGGGGAAAATTGCTTTTCCCATGGTCATCCTGATCATGGTTTTTATCGCCGTGCCTTTTTCATTGCGCTCGGAACGAAGCGGCGGAGTGATGCAGAGCATAGGACTGGGCATTTTTATAGGATTTTCTTACTGGATTGTGAATGCTTTGAGCATGTCCATGGGCATGAAATATCTGCCGCCATTTTTTGCCGCCTGGGGGGCTAATATCATATTTGCCGCAGTAGCGGCGGTTCTTTTCTACAGAGTTCACACTTAAATCTTGCAGCCTGCAATATAAATATCCCTTTTGGCAAAAAACTAGTATGATGAACCCAAATTTTATTTGATTTTAATATGCAATGAAGTAATATCCCGATAATGAAATCTATTCTTTATATAGGACTAATTCTGAATATTGCGGGAACACTGTTAATCTCTTTTTCTTTCGGGAAAAATTTAGAAGAAGCTCATCAATTTGACAAAAAAGGAAGAAAAATTTATCTCGCTTCTTTCCTGCACCCAAATTGGTTCAACTGGGGAATTGCGTTATTGGGGTTTGGATTTTTTCTGCAACTTATTTACACAATTTTGTCTTAATTTTAACAGACGTATAAAACCTGTCAAGTTAGCCAAGTCTTTTTGAATTGGCTGAAGATAATAAACATATAGTCCATTAATGAAGGGCCGAGTCAAAAACTGCCTGTTGCCCAAATAAAATCCATTTGAGCGGCCATTGAAAGCGTTTTGGCAAATAAATCCGGGCGAAGCGCCAGGCGGCTAAAAAAACAGCGATGACAACTATGAGCCGAAGGCGAGTTTTGTCATTGCCTGAAGCAAGCCCTGGATTTATCCAAAACCTTTCTGGAAGCGAAAAGGGATATTTGGGCAACAGGCCGGAAAAGACTCGACCGGACTTGAGGCTCACACTTAAAATTTTAACATATACCAATTCTAAATTAAAGATGATATCGAGGCGGCTAGGAGGAGGCGACGAGGCGTATTGGTGGACATACGTCGAGGAAGCCGACGACGACGCCAACGAAGATAGGGCTTTAATTTAGAATTGGTATCAGTACCTGTAGTAGTCCGGTTTGAAAGGACCCTGTACAGATATTCCCAAATAATCGGCCTGCTTCTTGGTTAGTTTGGTCAACCTCGCGTCCAGTCTATCCAGATGCAGACGCGCGACTTCTTCATCAAGTATTTTGGGCAGCGTAAACACTCCCACCTTGTGTTTCTTGGTGGCCAGTTCAATTTGCGCCAGACACTGATTGGTGAAACTGTTGCTCATGACAAAGCTGGGATGACCGGTGGCGCAACCCAGATTAACCAGGCGGCCTTCAGCCAACACTATTATGGAGCGCCCTGATTTGAGCTTCCATTTATCAACCTGTGGTTTGATATTTTCTTTTTTGCAGAATTTACTTGTCTCCAGATAGTGCATGTCTATTTCGCTGTCAAAATGGCCGATGTTACAGACGATGGCTTCATTTTTCATTTTTTCCATGTGACTCCCGGTAATGACATCGCAGCAGCCGGTCGCCGTAACAAAAATATCGCCCATAGAAACCACTTCTTCCAGCGTTTTGACTTCATATCCCTCCATCGCCGCCTGCAGGGCGCAGATGGGATCAATTTCGCTGATAATCACGCGCGCTCCGAAACCTCTCATGGACTGGGCGCAGCCTTTGCCGACGTCGCCATAACCGCAGACAACGACAACTTTTCCCGAAATCATGATATCGGTCGCTCTCTTGATTCCGTCGGCTAGCGATTCACGGCAGCCGTATAGATTATCGAATTTCGATTTGGTAACGGAGTCGTTCACGTTTATCGCCGGAAATAAAAGTTCCCCCGCGGCCTGCATCTGGTAGAGCCTGTGCACGCCGGTCGTTGTCTCCTCGGAAACTCCGCGAACTTTGGCGGCAATTTTTTGCCATCTTTCCGGATTGCGTTTTACCGATTTTTCCAGACGCGCGACGATAATTTTGAATTCTTTGTTGTCTATTTTTTCTTTAAGCAGTTTGGGGTTTTTCTCAAACTTCACGCCCTGATGAATCAATAAAGTCGCGTCGCCGCCGTCGTCAACGATCAGATCGGGGCCCGATCCGCTAGGCCAGATAAGGGCCTGTTCGGTGCACCACCAGTATTCTTCCAGCGATTCGCCTTTCCACGCGAAAACCGCCGCCGAACCGTTTTTTGCTATCGCCGCCGCCGCGTGATCCTGAGTGGAAAAAATATTGCAGGACGCCCAGCGGATATCGGCGCCTAATACTTTGAGCGTTTCAATGAGCATCGCGGTCTGAATAGTCATATGCAGACTGCCCATGATCTTTAAGCCCTTTAAAGGCTTCTTCTGTCCGTATTTTTTACGCACAGCCATAAGGCCGGGCATTTCGTTTTCCGCCAGTTCTATTTCTTTTCTACCCCACGATGCCAGCGAAATATCCGCGACTTTATATTTTAAAGCCGGGTTAATTTCCAGAAAAGCCATATTTCCTCCAGATCAAATTACCAATTCATTAAAGCCAATATCATTAAAGTAAGCGGCTTTAATATCATGTCAAGATAACTGTTTATTTTTTAATCGCCAACGCCGCTTTAAGCTCTTTCGCCTTATCGGTTTTTTCCCAGGGATAACTCATATCCAAAAAGAAGGTCTTGGGCAGTTTCCTGAATTGTTTACAATTGAGCAGATCGAATTTTTTAATCATCCCCGCGGGAGTCAAATCAAATATTTTATTTACAACCGAAGCAATTTTATCATCGGGCACTTTCCCGGTACCGTATGTGTTGACATAAATAGAAATCGGCTTGGCTATGCCGATCGCGTAAGCGCATTGTACGGAACACTTCTTCGCCAGGCCCGCCGCAACAATATTTTTGGCCACATGGCGGGCTCCGAAAGCGGCTGAACAATCGACTTTTTCAGGTGTCTTGTTCACGACAGCTCCTCCACCCAATTGCGAACCCGGATACCCCCCATAGAGTTGCACAACCAGTTTTCTCCCCGTAACGCCTGAATCGGCGGCGGAACATGAGTTAATCGCCTGCCATTCACCGGTTGGATTAAAAAGGAATTTTGTCCTGTTATCAATCCAGCCTTTAAGGCAATTCATTGCTATTTTACGCGCCTTTTTTTCAACAGCAGAACGGCTTTTAGCCGCAGATAGTCTGTAATCTATGGCATTCGACATCAAAACCGTTGACACTCTCTGGGGGCGCAAATCAGCGTCATAATCCACCGTTACCTGTCCTTTTCCGTCCGGAGCAAATATAGGATCACCACAGGTTTCAAACGCGCGCATCATTCTGTTGACTAAAACGTAGGGCAGGGGCAGTAATTCGGGTGTTTCATCACAGGCGAATCCGTAAATAATCCCCTGATCCCCGGCTCCCAATTCTTTATGTTTACCTAAATCAGCCCTGCTACCGATATTGATATCAGGCGATTGCGGAATGATGGCGTTGAGTATGCCCATGGAATTGCCGTTGAGACCAAGGGCGTAGTCGTTGTAACCAATATCAAGAACCGTTTTTCGCGCGATTTTTTCAACATCGATATAAACCCGGGTGGAAATTTCCCCGCCGATAACGCAAAGACCTTTACCCAGAAATATTTCAATACCGCAGTGCGGTATTGAATTTATATTCATGCCGATTTTATGTTCTTCGTCCAGTATTTCCGCTATAATATTTGCCGCAATCGAATCGGAAACGATATCAGGATGTCCAACCTTTACACTCTCGGAAGTAATTTGCATTCGTTAATCTCCTTATCCGGTTTTATATTAAAACAGTTTAAATTTGAATTGTGTGACTAACACATCTGCTTCAATGAGTCTAATCTTTTTATTATGGCTGTAATATTGATTGATAAAATGAAAATGACGAATAAATATTTTTCAATTATTTTTGAAAAATATCAAAGGCTTAATTTAATGCTGCTGACTGACCGATTACTTTTTTAATTTTTTTATTTTGTTTTTACCATCCACAAAAACACATTTAGGCGTCCATTTGGCGGCCTCATCGTCTTCGGCAAGAACATAACATGCAATAATGATTAAATCTCCCTTAGCCACTTTGCGGGCGGCCGCCCCATTGAGACAAATGGTTCCGGAATTGCGTTTGCCTTTAATGGCGTAAGTCGTAAATCTTTCTCCATTGTCGACGTCGTATATTGCGACCTGTTCATAAGGAACTATTTGAGCTTCCTCCATAAGTTTTTCATCAATGGAAATGCTTCCCTCGTAGTGCAAATCAGCATCCGTTACCGTGGCGCGATGAATTTTTGATTTTAACATAAATCTCTGCATAGTATTAGTTTCTCCTTGCTAAATATTATCCATCCAGTTTTTCGCCAAAAACATGGTTATCGATCAGTCTGGTTTTACCAACTTTTACGGCCAGCGCTATAACGGACTGACCTTTAATCTTATCAGTATCTTTAAGCGTTCTGGTATCGCATATTTTAATATAATCTATTGCGGTATAGGGAGCTCTTTTAATTATTTTTTCCACATTGGATATGACTACTGATGATTTTGTTTCTCCGTTTGAATAAAGTTTTTGCGCCAATTTCAGAGCCCGAAATAAAGCCAGAGCGGATTTTCTTTCATCTTTTTGAAGGTATTTGTTACGCGAACTCATCGCCAGTCCGTCTGACTCGCGCACGGTGGGCAGACCTATTATCTGAAGATCCATGTTGAGATCATCAACCATGCGTTTTATGGTAACAAATTGCTGAAAATCTTTCTTCCCGAAGACGGCAATGTCGGGTTTAACGATATTAAACAATTTATTACAGACGGTGGTAACGCCGCGGAAATGACCCGGACGGGACATTCCGCACAGATTTTGAGTAACCTTTTCCACATCAACATAGGTCTGATAATTTGCGGGATACATTTCCTTATCCGCCGGATAGAAAATCACATCGACATTTACCTTTTCAGCCAATTTCAAATCACGATCAAAATCGCGGGGATATTTCGAGAAATCTTCCTTGGGACCAAATTGGGTAGGATTCACATAAATGCTGACAACAACGCAATCCGCCATCTTTTTTGCTTCTTTCATAAGGAAAAGATGGCCTTCGTGAAAGTATCCCATGGTGGGAACAAATGCTATTTTGTCTCCTTCCCCCTTGAGACTCGTTGAAAAAGACTGCATTTGTTTGACTGATTTAATAATTCTCATCTTAAACTAAAAAAACCTTTCGTCGGAAGACGAAAGGTTTTAAAATATTCTTTAAGTTTTCCTTTCGTCTCAGTCCTTTCGGATCCAAGCGAATTTAGCCCCTTTTAACACAATTATAACCAAATTGTCAAGAAGTATTAATTAACTTACACTCAGAACAGACTTTATTTTTAGTGTTTACTTAACAACTAATATTTGTCCCGGAACGATTTTTTCATGAATGGATATCTTGTTCAATTCCACGAGCTTATCTACATTCATATTATTTTTTCTGGCAATACTTTGCAAATTATCATTCTTAGTAACAATATATTTGTCTGTTCCTAATTTATCCACATCATCTGCCGATAATACCTGTTTTTTTACCCTGGATTTCTTAACGGACTTTTTCACAACCTTTTCGGTGTCATTCTCATCTTCTGAATTAGCGTTATTTTTATTTTGTGAAAGTTTCAAAGTTTGGCCCGCATTTACTTTTCCTGTTTTTAAGTTGTTCAATTCTTTCAATTCAGCTAATGGAATCGAAAAACGGCGGGATATCATTGAAAGCGTTTCTCCCTTTTTAACCTTATACCGCCGTGTAGACGCAATTTCTTTCCGATGATGTTTTTGATGCGGTTTGCCCTCCGCATAGTTCCCTTCCCTTGTTACCGGAATTCTAATCTTTCTTCCGACAGCCAGCTTCCTTTTGGAACCTAATTTGTTGCACGATGCTATTCTGGAAACAGGGACGTCATATTTTCTGGCGATTGAATAAATCGTTTCACCCCTTCTGACCCGGTGTTTTATAAAATCCGACCGGACAGAAGCCAACTGAGGCTTCTCAGCCAGGGGAACGTCGTTGACAACCAAACTGAACTTATCCATGTATTTCTCAGGAAGCTTTAAATTATATTCATGGTCCGGGGTTATCTTATATCTCAACTCTGAATTAAGCAGATTTAACACGTCTTCCGATACTTCAATTTTTTCTGCAATATCCTTAAGTTTCATCATTTTATTGACTTTGACAGTCTCGTAGGCAATTGGTTTTTCCGTATTGCTTAAATCATCAAATCCATACTTTTGCGGATCTTTGACAATATACAATGTGGCAAGAAATCTGGGGACATAGCGGGCCGTTTCATTAGGCAGTTGTCTGTATAAATCCCAGAATCCATCCATATAATTAATATGCTGTCTGGATATAACCCGAAGCACCCTTCCCTCCCCGCAATTATAAGCGGCCAGAACGGTAAGCCAGTCGCCAAACATACTATGCAATTCTTTCAAGTAAGCGATAGCCGCTTTGGTAGATTCCTGCACATCCATACGCTGATCAACCCACTCATCCCGACTGAGGCCGAATTTATATCCCGTGGACGGTATAAATTGCCATAAACCCAATGCGCGTGCACGGGAATAAGCGTTAATTTTGAAAAAACTCTCAACCAGCGGAAGCCATAAAATCTCTTCCGGAATTCCCGCTTTTTTTAATTCTTTCAAAATGGCAGAACGGTACATGCCCGAACGCTGATAAGCGGCAACAAAGTTATCGCGTTCCAGCGTTTGAAAAGATTTGATTTCTTTTTCAACGTCCGCGTTCATGATTAACGGTATTTCACTGTTCTTTCCGTTCATGATCGTATGCTTGGACGAATAAACCGCCAGAATGCGCCTGGAAATCAAAAGACGTAAATCATCTTTCTCCTGAGCGACCGTCACATCACCATTGGCATCTAGGAGCAGTGAATAAGCTTCATCCAGAGTGTTTAATGTTTTTTCTATATCACCCTTCTCCCAGAGTTTATCGGCATCCTCCAGCAATTCCAATGCTTTTTCCATGAGATCCTGCTTCTCTTCGCTGATTTGGCATTGTTGTGCTGAACCGGCGTCTGATTTTGAATTGAGAGATTTATTTTCTTCCTGCTGATCATTCACGTCATTATCCACTTTTATGGATTGATCTTCTTTTGGTGCCTGTTTTGTATTATCGGGGCCGGTCGCAGCTGCTATTTGTCCATCAGCTCTTTTTTCAGCGATATTTTGAGCGCAACCAAATAGAGGAAGGGCAAAAATCAAACTAAATATGATAAAATAAGCAACACAGTTGCTTTTGGTTCTAGTCATTGAAACAACTCCTTTGTTTTTTCAAAACATATTCAAATCTCATAGCCGCATTAATGAACATATATGCATTTTATTATATAGCATAGATTTATTTTTTCCCAAAACGAAATGATGATCAATCATCAGAAACCACCCGCCTGCAAATTAATCTGTTGATCAGTTTCCTTTGCTCATCATAGAATGATTTGTGGCATTCATGAGATAGGCCTGAATAAATTCATCAATATCGCCATCCAGGACTTTGCCGGCATTGTTATTTTCCAGATTTGTCCGGTGATCTTTAACCATTTTATAAGGATGCAGAACGTAAGATCTGATTTGACTTCCCCAAGCAATATCTTTTTTCAATTTATTTTCTTCATCAATCTTTTCATTTTTCAATTGGATTTCCCTCTCATAAAGCCTTGATTTCAAAAACTTCATACACATAGCTTTATTTTGATACTGGGAACGTTCGTTTTGACATTGAACAACGATGCCCGTGGGCAAGTGAGTGATTCTTACCGCCGAATCGGTTTTATTGACATGCTGACCGCCCTTGCCGCCCGCGCGAAACGTATCAATTCGCAGATCATCTTCATTAACTTCAATTTTAATATCGTCATCTACTTCAGGATAAACGAAAACGGAGGCAAATGATGTATGGCGGCGCGCGTTGGCATCAAAAGGAGAAATACGGACCAAACGGTGGATGCCGTTTTCAGCTTTCGCGTAACCGTACGCGTATTCTCCCTCCATGGTAAATGACACGCTTTTAATGCCTGCTTCATCTCCGGCGAGAGTATCTATTATTTTTGTGACAAATTTCTTTTTTTCAGCCCAGCGCAAGTACATGCGCAACAACATTTCCGCCCAGTCCTGCGCTTCCGTTCCGCCTGCTCCGGCATGGATGGTAACGATGGCATTCATGGAATCCTGCTCGCTGTTAAGCATCATTTTAAGTTCTTCCTGACCAACGGCCAAATTCAATTGCTCCAGTTCAGCCATCAGATCATTCAGAACCTGCCCATCTTTTTCCTGGAATGCGATATTCCCCATATCTTCGATATCGCTTATTTGTCTGTTAAACTTTTCCCACCTGTCCAATGCTTCAGCGAGCTTCGCTTTTTTCTGCAAAACTTCACGGGCTTTATCCTGATCATTCCAGAAATCTTTTTTTAAAGACAAGTCTTCTAAATCTCTGATTTTAAGTTTCAATTCGGAAACGTCAAAGGCAGTCCCCTATGTACTTTATTCTTTTTTTCAGATCAATGATTGCTTCCTGCATGTTTTCGACCGACATTTCTGATCCTCCCTTTCAAACTTATTAAAAAACAAAAGGCAATTAACACATAACAAACTATTACCAGAATATCTCCATATTCTGCATAAAGAGTTGGTATATTGACAAATTTTACGTAACCTTTCAAGGCATCTTTTTGAAAAATATTCGTCTCCGCAACTATCCTGCCGCCGGGATCAATAATTCCGGAGATACCGGTGTTGGCGGCCCTCACCAGATAGAGCCGGGTCTCCACTGATCGAAAAACCGCCATGGAGAAATGCTGATACGGCGCAGAGGTTGTGCCGAACCAGGCATCATTGGTAATATTGACCAATAAGTCGGCCGATTTATTTTTATACATTCTGGCGACAAACGGCAATATACCTTCATAACAAATCAAAACGCCAACCTTCTTATCACCCATCGTTAAAGGATAAAATCCTTTTCCCGTGCCCATATCGCCTATCCCGTCCGTTAATTTTTTAACGAATGGAAAAACATCCCTAAGGGGCACATATTCGCCGTAGGGAACAAGATGAACTTTATCATACCTGCCTTTAACGTCACCATCCGGTGAAAGCAGATACGCGCTGTTAAAATAATCATTACCGTTTTTTGTTTGCGAATGACTCACAGAACCAAATAACAACCAGCTTTTGGTTTTGCGCGATAAATTTATAATCCGATCGTGGAAACTATTTACATCCTGAAAAAAAAATGGAGCGGCCGTCTCCGGCCAGACAATTAGGCTTCCTTGTCCGGGTAAATCATTTAAAGAAAGTTGTTCATATTTATTTAATGTTTCTATCTTGTAATCTTCATCCCACTTTATAGACTGATCAATGTTGCCCTGTATTAACGATACTTCCATGCCCGGCGACTTTTGTACGGCTTTATTAATTTGATCCAGTCGGCATACGCCATAGATATATATTCCGGCCAGTATAAGAAAAACAACGAAAGCTATTGCAAATTCTTGCCGTGATCTTTTATTGATAACTTCAAATAGTGTTGCATTTATTAAAACGATTAAGAAAGACAAACCAGACACACCGGCGACATCGGCAAATTGAAGAAGATAGGTGTTCAGATACTGGGAATAACCGAGATTTTCCCAGGGGAAACCTGTAAACAGAAATGATTTACCATACTCAAAACAAATCCACAAAACAGGCGCGGTTAAATAAAGAGGAACATCATCCCGGAAATAGACAATGCATCCGGCAAATAAAGCGACATAAGTACTTAAATAACAGGCAAGCAGCAACATTAAAACTATGCCGGTATATAAGGGCAGATAACCGTAATTTACAATTACAAATGCAATCCAATATATGATACCGGTGTAGCTGATAACTCCCGTGATAAAGCCTAAGATCAACCCTTGGGTGAATGTGGCTGCTTCCTTTAAAGCGAAAAAGAGAGGAATGAAAGCTATCCAGGCAAGCCAGCCGGAGCCGAACTTTGGAAATGACAAAAATAAGAGCATGCCGCTTAAGGCAGCTAAAAAAACCGTATTGCGTGTGAATAAATTGATTGAACCTGATTGGAGATCATAGATGGTTTCGGCGTTATTCTTCATTTAAACCATTTGTCATTATTTTCTTGATTTTTACTCTTTTAATACTGCGTTCATCGGCATTCTCAATGGTGATTTCCATGTTCTCGATTTGGAATTTTTCTCCGGACAGAGGAATTCTTTTCGTCGAATCCAGGATTAAACCGCCAAGCGTCTCATATCTGCCTTTTTTCAGGTTTATATTTAAGTGTTCTTCAATCTTTTCGATTTCCATCCGGCCATCGAATATTAATGATCCGTCCGGTGATTGGGAAATTCCATCGGTGTCCATACTCGTTTCGTGTTCATCGCGGATTTCCCCCACAATTTCTTCGAGCAAATCTTCCAGGGTTACTAAACCGGCTGTTCCACCATACTCATCAATAATAATCGCCATGTGTTTTTTATTTTCTTTTAATTCATAAAACAATAAATGGGTATTTTTTGTCTCAGGAATATAATACGGAGTGCTTAAACACGTTAATATATCTTCCTTGGTGATTTGCTTAGACCAGAATTTAAGGAGGTCTTTAACATTTAAGATGCCGATGATATTATCAATAGTATCCCTGTAGACGGGGATCCGCGTATGTCTTGACGCGATGACTTCATTGATAATTTCATCGATCGCCGCCTCCGTGCTCACAGCGACAATCTCCGTGCGCGGAATCATTATTTCACGAACTAACGTATGGGTAAATTCCAATATATTTTCAATGATTTCCCTAGAGGATGGATCGACCAGTCCACTTTTCTGCGCTCTGGCCAATACGGCGTCAATTTTATTTTTCATATATTTATTGTCGCGCCAGAAAAAAAGTCCAAAAATATTTTTTGTGATATCCAAAAATATTTCTCCCTGAATTATAAGCCGCGCAAATACTCCGGTCTGATCCGGCTTAAGTCTTCATCTTTGATGACTGAACCGATCATTTTTAAAATTTTTTCTTTTTCCCGGGGTAAATAGGCCTTTACCGATAAATAATTGGAAGCATGATTAGAGGTGAAATAGCAATTTGTAAAATTGGATTCGGCGATCATCAAATAAAGTTCGCGGATAAAACCAAATTTATCCGGCAAAACAAAACGCCCGGCAAGATAATCTTCATATAATTCTGTTTCCGGCACGAACATCAAAGTAAGAGCGCCGACATAATCCGGATCAATATCACTTAAAATTTTCGCGGTATCACGCGCGTGCTCGACACTTTTCTCAACACCGCCCAATCCCAGTATCACCGTCACAGAAAGTGTAATGCCTGCTTCCTTGACGCGGCGTCCTGCTTCTACCATTTGTTCATAAGTGACGCCCTTGTTGATTTTTTTGAGTAATTCGACATTACCCGTTTCCACACCTAAATAAATTATCTTTAAACCCAGCGCTTGAAGCGTCTTGAGTTCATCAACATTTTTTCTTAATATGCTTTTGGCATTGGCATAAGTTCCTATTCGGTCTATATTCGGCAGGTTATCATTGATGAGTTTAAGTATTTCTTCAAGGCGCGGCTGAGGGATTATCAAAGCATCGCCGTCACATAAAAACACTTTCTCCACACCATCATATGACCTGGCTTCACGCAGATCCTTCTTGATTTGTTCCAGAGGTTTAATCTTTAACTTTTTTTGCCGATAAGTTCCGCAGAATGTACATTTATTATGTGAACAACCGGTGGTTACCTGCAAAAGAAGACTGTAAGCTTCACTCGGCGGCCTTATTATTAATCCTTCATAATCCATAGTCTTATCTTTGTTTTCCTTTTAAAATCTATAATAATTACCCCTGACATGATTCACAACTGCTTTTTTATATCAGAGCCTGACAAAAAGCAAGATTTAAGCCTGAATTAAAAAAGGGAGCCACTATTAACATGGCTCCCTTTGATTTTCTGGCGGGGCCGATGGGACTTGAACCCACGCCCTCCGGTGTGACATGCCAAATTTTAGACTTTTATCTTACTTTATCTTGTTTAACCTTTTTCTTTGTAAGGAATCTGTCAATAGCGGAACCAGTTTGTTCATCAATTTCGTGTAAAGTTCTTGATTCATCTGTGATCGCCTCTTCTATAACGCCAATAACATTTTTTCTAAGTCATGGTAATTAGCAGATTATTTTTAGATGGATCTCCCGGCACGCCGGGACTTTCCTCAATGATATGCTTTAAAATGTGTAAGAGGCACGGGCAGTTTCCCCGTGCCTTTTTTACACATTCATAACGACTGAATAAACGCCATTTTACCCACTATTACGAATTAATGGGTAGAAATGAGAATCTGACCATTTACCGTAGTGGTAACGTTGCTGATATAAAATGTTCCTAAGGTCATGGTCAGAGTAGGTACTGACAGTGTTTTCTCCCCGCCTGCTTTAATGATCATCTGAACGCCGCCTACGCCAATGGCCATATTGGTCAAGCCAAGAGCGATACCGCCGGGGATGCCGGTATTTGACAACGTGACAGTGTTGTTAACACCAACATCAATTGTTAACAGACCATTAACAGTTATGTTACCGGTGGTGGAAACAAAAGCGCCGACAAAACCGCCCTGATCAAATGCGAAACCGGTAATCGGTGAACCGGTTAAGCTGCTGATGTTGCTCTGGCCCCAGGACATCGTCGCGTTGATGCCGCTTAACGTAATGTTGTTCAGATAAATGGAAACACCTTCTTGAGCCGTAATGGCATTCAGATCACTATCAGAGATAGTGGTCATGGCAAATGACGCAAAAGGCATCATTACAAACAATGCTACAACTGCTAACAATAAAACTTTCTTCATCTTTCTCTCCTCCTAGTTCCTTGTTGTGCCAGCGAATTAACCTTTGTTCTGTGCTTATTAACAGGGTTACTTAAGCGGACGAACCTTTTTCATATCCCGATAAGCCCGGGCGCCGGTTTGTTCTCCAGCGGGGTTAAGTACTTCTGCTTCTAAACCAAACTACAAATTACCTGCTATTTTTAACTACCGCGACATTGTCTTTTATGAAGCGGCAGTTTTATTGCCTTAAAAAACATCAAGTACTCAATTTGTCAGGAATCTTAATTATGATTCCGCATCGTCAATCGGCTTTTAAATCCTGCGGGAATTAATCTCCATACTCGTTTGGTGAATAAAGGCGGAGGATAGGCCATCCTTTCTTCTCTTTCTGGAGATGTTCCCGAAGGATCGATTATGCATCATTACAAATATAAGAAGTTTTGGGTCACACCTGTGGATTGATGAACTTTAAAATTACGGGTTCCTTTCGTTGTGGCCTATTGGGGATTTTTTCCGGATATCCAAGGATAAGAGTTGCTACAATTCTATAATCATCAGGCAACCCTATCTCCATACGCAAATCTTGATCTTCAATGATCGACCCAAAATCAACCCAGCAGGTTCCAAGACCTCGATCTGCCGCAGACAGCATGAAATAAGAAGCGGCAAGCGTACAATCGATATCGAGAGACCTAATTTCCTTTTGTCCTGCGATATAGACAAGACATGGCGCATCATAAAAGACATAGAAATCCTTATGTGCCATTATAGGTTTGAATTCTGGGAGGAATGATCCCGGTTTTTCATCCATGAGTGCGAGTATGTTTTTCTTGCTCTCATCGGAAATTCTTTTCATAATTGTCTTATTCTTTATAACAATAAAAGACCATGGCTGCTTATTGTGTCCACTTGGAGCCTCGCAACTGTCGGCAATTATCTCCATGATGAGATTCTCGGGAACCTCTCTATTTTGGAATGCTCTCACTGCCCTTCTTGTTTTTAGTAGATTCTTGAAATCCATACACATACCTCTCTCACCTGTAAGCGCGCCTTCTTCATTGCAGATGTATTCTATTGAAGAGCCGTTTTTCTGAAACGAACATATCATTATGTAAAGTAAGGAGAGAGGGCAGTGGCAGGCACTTTCATGCCCTCAATGATATACAAGTTTTAAAAATGCTCTTTTTCCACCTTCAATTACTTTTTCTCCCCGGGTTCCTATGCCCTCTCTGCGTCGAAGGAGTCGGGGGTTACGCCGATAGATTTGAGTTCTCCCTTCTTGATTCGAAAGGTCTCTGTTCGGGGAAACTCATCAAGGATTCGAATGAATCTTGGAATGGCAAATTTAGCGAGCTTATCCATGAGGAAGTCATGAATTTCTTTGCCCGTGAGATTCATCCCATCCACTAACTTGATCGACGCCATGATTTCATCTTCCGTCATTTCTGAAGGCACTGCATACGCTGCAGCCTCCAGCACTGCAGGATGCTTAATAATGGCTTGTTCTACATCGTATGCAGAAACGTTCTCGCCTCTATGGCGCATGGAATCGGTACAACGCCCCACAAAATAGAGGAATCCCTGCTCATCCTGGTACACGAGGTCGCCGGTATACTCCCACTCGCCCTTCGTCTTTTCTCCCGATGCATCAGGGTTTTTATAGTATTCTACCGAGCTCTTTTTGTTCGGATCGACCATAAAGAGGAGTTCCCCGGTTGTCCCAATGGGCACGGCATTCCCATTATCATCCACCACTCTAATAATAGAATTCATTGGCTTGCCGATCGAACCCTTGGGACCATCTCCGAAATTCAAAATCATACCGCTTCCATCGATCGCGGCATAGACTTCCCAAATCCTGACATTGAATCTTTTCTCAAAAGGCTCCCACAGAATCGCAGGGCAACCGGCAGATAATATTTTCTCCACATGGTGATTTTTCTCGTATGGACTTTCCGGTTGCTTCATGAGAATTGGAATGATGGCGCCGATAGTATTGAAGATTGTGGTCCCGGATTTGACGATATCCTCCCAGAACTTGCTGGCGGAAAAACGCTTTGACAGGGCAACCGTACATCCGGCAATGAGCGAGGAAGTGAGTGTTATATAAAGGGCGTTGCCGTGGAAGAGTTGAAGCGCGGTATAATACACCGAATCCGGTGTGAGTAGGATGCCTGCTGTCAACTTGATGCGGTCGATGATGTTCTTGTTGTATCGCATGACGACACCTTTGGGCAGGCCAGTCGTCCCGGAAGTATACATCAGCATGAGTATGGAGTTTTCATCAAATGTCACATCAGGTTTGGAGGTCGGGGTATCACTTTTGTAAGCATCCTTCAGGTCGATCATGCCTGAAGGTACTTTGAACCCCTCCGGCGCTTCCAGAGTATTCACGATTACCTGTTCGACCTTCGGGGTCTTGATCGCGATTGTCATGTAGGCTTCCAGGAGATCATGATCCACTACCAGATATTTCGTGTCACTGTTGTCAATGGTGTATGCGAGCTGATCACCACGTAATGAGGTATTAACTGTATTCACATACATGCCGATCTTCTGGATTCCGAAAAATATATCCAGAAATTCAGTCGAGTTGTTCATCAGCGTTGCAATACCATCGCCGGGGAATGCACCTAGCTTCAGGAGATAATTAGCTATCCTGTTCGCATTAAGATCCATGTCCTTATAACTGACCGAGCGGTCCTGGTATACAATATGTATAAATGTTTTATCTCTTTGTTCGGCAGCCTGCTCCTCAAGCAATGTTGCCCAATTGGTTGGTCCTGTACTCATAATGTCTCCTTTTCAAAAATTATTATTCTTATAATTGCTTCTTCCAGAGTTAGGCCCCTTGAAGCTTAAATGGCACCCGCCTCTTCCAATATTTTCTCCTATAACCACTCAACCTTGGGGAAATCCCTGGGAACAGATCCATCGATCCTTACTGCGGGATAACCAAGCAACAGGAACGTGGCTGGTTTATGATAAGGCCATTCCAGCCCCAGTCTCTTTTTGAATCTGAGCTTGGTCTTTAGGTCTTTATTGATGGTATTGGTGGTAAGACCCACATAGCAGGTGCCGAGCCCGAGAGAATGCGCTGCTAGAACCATGTTCTGGCTTATGATTCCCATGTCCAATTCTTTGTCCGAGATATGCAGATCATGGGGCACTACCATTATGGCCACGGGTGCATGATAGAACATGTGCATCGGGCCCTCTCCGAACTGCGGCGAGACAAGTCCGGCAACGGCAGACATAGGTCTCTGATCGGTGGCATTTGGATAGATAAAGCATAGAAGCTTTTTGATCAGCATCATCAGGGGATTTTTGTTTGCGTATATTTTTGGAAACAGACTGAGAAATTTCACAGTGGCATCACTGAGATCATCCATGAGCTTGCGGTCTGTAATGACGACGAACTTGACCCCCAGACAGTTTCCGGCCGTAGGCGCGAAGCGTCCCGCCTCAATCACCCGCTCGATCATTTCCTTCGGCACAGGATCAGATTTGAAGACACGTACACTCCTTCTCGTATAAATAACCCGTTCTGTTTCCGTGAGTTCCGATTCGATTTCCTTAAAGGGTAATGGTCTGGGGAGCCTTAGCGGATTGGGCAGACCATCCTGGACATTTACCGGTATATCCATGGCAGTTGCCCATCGCCCTTCATCGACACGATAGAATGTCTTCATGGAAATGGCTCCATGTGGACAGATGGCATCGCAGTTATGACAGGCAAGGCACATCTTTCCGAAATAAGGATTATTGCAGATATGCGTATATTCTACCTGGAACATGCCGCATTCCATGCAGCGCCTGCTCTCGCTCACCGTCTGATTTTCGCTGAAGGAGATCCTTTCCTCAGCATCAGGATCTGCAAGCCGTTTTGTACCGTCAAGTCTCTCGGCCTCGCCTCGGATGATCTTCTTGCACTCATACAGGTGCCGAAGTTTGTCCATGGGTAAGCTCTTGTATGAGATCTCTGTCTTTTCCGGAAGATCGGGCTTCATACCTCTGATGAAGGCATCGATACCGAGAGCAGCCTTGCGGCCCGCTCCTATGGCCTGGGAGACAAGTCCGGGACCGCTCACTGCGTCACCACCGGCGAAAACATTTTTCTCGGATGTCTGTCCGAACGAATCCGCTACTATCCACCGGTCCTTGCCGACGAGAGACTCAAAGTCGATTCCATTGATCGCCTGTCCGATGGCGGAGATCAAGGTTTCTGAATCGATTTCAAACTCACTACCGGCAACTGGCTCCGGTCGCGGCCTTCCCGATGCATCTTTTTCTCCCAGCGCCATTTTCTGGCATGTTATTTTAGCGTTATTCGATATCTTTACAGGGGCACACAAAAACTCGATATTCACGCCCTCTTCGATGGCGGCATCCACCTCTGCTGCAAAAGCGGGCATCTCATCTCTGGTTCTGCGATAGAGGACGGTCACCTCAGATCCCATCCTTCTCGCGGAACGGGCCGCATCGATGGCCGTGTTTCCTCCCCCGATTACAATTACCTTTCTACCAAGCTTCCGCTTATTCCCGTCCCTGATGCCCCGGAGAAAAGTGAGACCGTCGAGCACGTTCTCCCCATCTTCGCCCTGGATGCCCATTGCCGTGCTGCCCTGGGCGCCTATGGCCACATAGACGGCCCTGAATTCCTTCTTCAAGGCATCAAGAGCCACATCCTTCCCAATGGCAGTATTGAGCTTCAGGATCATACCGAGGTCAATAATCCTTTGAATCTCTTTCTCCACCACTTTTCCTGGAAGCCGGTAGGTGGGAATGGCATAGTTGAGCATGCCGCCAGGCTTGGCACTTGCCTCGAAAACGGTTACGGAATAACCCATCATGGCAAGCTGGTACGCACATGACAGTCCTGACGGCCCCGACCCGACCACGGCGACCTTCTCGTTGAGAGACTTAGAAGGCTTCTCTAATCGCAGATTCTTCTCGATCCCATAATCGCCGATAGATTGTTCGATACAGTTGATGTTCACCGGTTTGTCCAGCCAGGACCTGTTGCATACGCTTTCACAGGGATGAGGGCATACCCTGCCGGTGACAGAGGGAAAGGGATTCGACTTCGTGATGATCTTCCAAGCCTTATCAAAGGAGGCACCGTCGGCTATGATCTTCAAATATTCACGCACATCTATGCCTGCTGGGCAGTTACATTGGCATGCCGGCGACTGAAGCGCAGACGGAGCCGCTCTTCTTTTCATGGCAAGGGTCTGTGAAGGGCATTGCTGTATGCACACGCCACAGCCGATACATTTGTCTTCATCGAGATCAATATCAAATGGGCCAGTCGCAACCTCTGGGTCGGTCATAATATGATATTTTCTCGGATTGTATGATCTCGCCTGAAATCTGATCCCCCCTGTGCCGTTGATATTATTCTTTTTGAGTAATGCCATGCCGTTGTCTCCTTTGTTTTATCTTGATGCTGTCCGCTCGCCCCTTCTTCTAATCGTTTCTTTAAATGTGCGTCGGCACGATTCCCGATGATGCCTGCCGGAGATACTGCGACGCTACCGGAGGACCGGAGGGTATCGGTTCTGCTTCCTATCTCCCGTTCACTCTCTCAAGGATATGGATGGTCATGGAGGCCTCCTCAAAGGCCATGTTGCCGCCACCATTCTCCCCGAGGGCAATCCTGCACCCTTCAACCTGCCTGGGACCGGCCTCATGCCTGAGTTGGGTGACCAGTTCGTGGATCATGCCGAGACCGGATGCACCCACCGGGTGACCTCGTGACATGAGTCCGCCGGAAGTATTGACAGGGAGCTTCCCTCCAAGCCTCGTGGCACCGGTCTCTGCAAAAGACCCTCCCTCACCCAACGGGCAGAATCCAAGAGACTCGCACTGGTGCAGCTCACCGTACGCAGTGGCATCATGAACTTCTGCCGTGTCGATGTCTTCCGGACCGACTCCGGCGATATTGTATGCCTGCCGTGAGAGACGTACTCCGATGTCCAGATCCATCCGGTCATGTCTCCGGTTGGTGCCGGATCCCAGCACCGATGCCAGGATCTTCACCGGCCGCGCTGATTTCAGCTTCTTCAGAAAATCCTCGGAGCACACGATTGCTGCTGCTGCTCCGTCTCCCACCGGAGCGCACATGGGCACTGTCAGTGGCCAGATGACAGTCCGACCCTGCAGGACTTCTTCGATGGTCATGGTATTCTGGAACTGCGCGTTCGGGTTCATAGAAGAATGGAAGTGGTTCTTCGAAGCGATGACCGCGAGCTGCCGCTGGGTCGTCCCGTACTTTGCCATGTGCCACCTGAGCGCGGCTGCATAGGCATCCATAAAGGCGCTCCTGCTTTGGCCGGCACCGGCATCGTTATCATTGACCGGAATATCCAGATTCATGCCGTCCATTACGCTCCGTACCGCCTTCAGATGCGCATCAAGATTGGCGACATCCATGCCGGCACTAAAGGCCATAAAGGATTTCATCTTGTCCTCGTTGTAGAGCTTCTCCATACCGATCGCCAACGAACACTCATAGAATCCGCTGGCCACATCCTTGTATGCGCAGTGGAGAGCCGTGGAGGCGCAGGCGCACGCATTCTCCACATTCGTAATGGGAATGCCCTCGATGCCAAGGGGCCGCAAAGCCACCTGTCCCCTTATGGAATGCTGCATATTGAAGAATCCCCAAGCCATGTTGGAAAAAAATATTGACTGGATGTCACTGATCTTGATCTCAGGTATGTCGGCCATGGTCTTGGCGAAAGCCTCAGCCACAAGGTCTTTCTCAGTTCGATCCATATGTTTGCCGAATCGGGTCATGCCCACTGCAACAATGTAAACTTCACGCATAAAATACTCCCTTTCTTGCCTAATACTTACGCCGATATTTTTCTGCGAGCAGCGCGGCGCCAACCGATAGCCATATAAATGAACAGTAATAGCCCCCCAACCACCAGCCGCATATCGGGAAGATAGGCGATGCTCTCCGTCGGCATGATGCTCATCTCCGTGCCCATGAACTTGTATACCACTACGGGAGCATAGGCGGGATCGGCCATCATGTCCACGAATGCACGTCGGTTGGGATACCGCACGATCAGGACTTCGCTGAAGTTATTTACCTCAGGTGCGAAACCCGCTAGGTTCTTTGCTACGGGCTTTCCGTAGTACGCGATGAAGCTTGCCCGCTTCAGCAGAAACGGCATGACCTTTTTTTCATACACTTTGTTCGCCTCTTCAGGTGTGCCATTGAAATCCGGTGTGCCCGAGTATTTCTTGAGCTGCTTATAATCGCGCAGGAGGTTGAGCATGTACACGGGCTTGCCGTCGTCAGCTTCGCACCAGGCCCGCAAGTTCGCGATCATCTGCTGCTTCGCATCCGGCGGCGCCGCGACTTTTTCAGTCATTGCGATGTAGCGGTCGATTTCCTCCCGGGTGAGCTTCCCGCCGATCGGGGAATACCAGAACCAGAAAGAGACGAAGAGACCCAGAAAAACTACCCCTAGAATCAGAAATCCATATTTTCTCATGTTACTCTCCTTTATTTTTATATTTTTAATGAAACCGGATTTATCTTACGCCACTAAAATCAATCATGTTCGGTCGAGCATAAACTTCAGAACTTGTCTTGTCTGGAAAATCGAGAAGGACCGGCTCAACCTGTGAGTGAGGTCGCCCATGTAGGTTTCAGGACACACACGCACAACGGCGATATTTTTTTTGACCCCTTTAACCACCTTCTTTGCAACCCTGTCCGGTGTGTAATTGCGCCTAGCATAGAATTTATCAACCTTTTTAAAATAATCTCCTGCCTGGGTGTGTGCGGTGGATGAGAACATCTTCCCAGTAAGGAAAATATTAGTCTTGACAATGCCGGGGCATACAGAGGTCACCCCTATTCCATGCAGGGCAGCTTCTACCCTGAGCGTCTCGGTGAAACCCTCCACCGCAAACTTGGTGGTGCAGTAGGCGATCATCATGGGAAGAGGATTCAGGCCAGCGCCCGATGCCGTATTTACGATATGCCCTCCGCCACCCTGCTTGATCATTCGGGGATAGAAGTAGTGGCACCCGTAGATGACGCTCCAGAGGTTGATGTTGATCATCTGTTCCCAGGACTCCAGGGGCCAGTCCTCGAACTTACCGGCCCAACCTATCCCAGCGTTGTTGCATAGGACATCGGTTCTTCCATACTTTTCGTACACTTTCTCACAAAGATCTTTGACCTGCTCCTTCTTGGTCACGTCCACCACTTGGGTGTATACGGGATGACCCATGGACTCGAACTCCTTCTTTACCTCTTTGAGGCCTGCTGCATTGATATCCGCCAAGGTTAACTTTGAACCCTCGGCAGCGAATGCCCTTGCCATCTCCAGTCCTATGCCGCTTGCGGCACCGGTAATCACTACTATCTTATCCCTGAGGTTCTTCATATTCATTCATCCTTTCTCCATTGATTTCGTTTTCATTCATTCCTTGCCAGACTGCTTGAGATATTCAATCAACAGTTTGTTCAGGCACTTCGATGCATCTAGCTGCATCCAGTGGCTAGAATTTTCGATGCGCTCATACCTCCAGAAGGAATCCACATAGAGTTTGCTCATCCTCATCTGTCGTTCGGACAGGTAGATATCCCTGTCGCTCCAAATGCCGAACACAGGTAATTTGACATTCCTTGTCTTTCTAAACAGGATGCGCTTCAGATTTGCCCTGTACCAGTTCATTGCAGCAGTGAGCCTGCCCGGCCGGGCCATATCCACGATCCAATGACTCGTTTCCGGATGGTTCTGTGATAGGAGACGGGTGAGTTGCCAATTGAAGGCACGTGTCATGAGTTCCGCGATACCCCTGAGATGAAATGCATACATATACCAAGAGCGAATCTTCTGCTCGAATCCACCCCTCTTGAAGGATGAAGGATGGCCGACGGATAATGCTATATAGCGTTCAATACGTTCGGGGTACTCGATGGCGATGAACCAGCCGAGAAACGCACCCCAGTCGTGTCCTATCACATGCGCGCGCTTGACTCCCAGATAATCCATAATGCCAATGACATCGTTAATCAGCTTATCGAGGGTATAGTTCTTTTTTCCCATCGGGGCTTCTGAGTCGCCGAACCCCCTCAGGTCCGGTGCAATGACTCGGTACCCTGCCTGAACCAGTACAGGGATCTGTTTTCGCCATACATACGCCGAATCCGGGAAACCATGGAGCAGGATTACGTCCGGGCCTTCACCCTGGACAACCACGTTGAATCTGAGACCATTCACCATGATGTCCTGTCCCTTGATACTCATTGTTTCTCCTTTCGTGAACTTACCGAATTTGAATGATATGGCCTGCATACCGATCGCATAATCAATCTCTATGCTGCCTTACTTGCTTTCCTCTTTTTGTTTGCATCCATCATTTCGATAAAGCCATCTATCCTCGTATTGATGGGGCCTTCCGCATATGCCCTAGGGTCGCAGTGATCACTGTTGAGGATCAGGACCGGGATTCCCCACTTCTCCACGATGTGGTCACGCAGATCCTGAAGTCCTGTGCTCTGCGGCCTGCAGCTCTGATTGGCAAGCATGATGAGACCGTCCAGATCGTATTCCTGGATGATCTTGTCGAAATGTTTGCACCTTCTTTCCAAATTGGCCGTGTAGGGAGGATATAACAGCAATTCTCTGCCTATATTGCGGAATGTCTCTCTGATCGTCTGCGCTGCAGGATATTTCCGTATAGCAAAGGACTCAGTGTATGACTCAATGACAATCTTGGCGCCCTTTTCACCGAGGACATTCTTGTACAGGTCGATCCCGTACCAGATGGTTATCCCTTCCCATCCGACCCGATATTTTTCTCTGCCTCCCTCAACGATCTTGCTGTCGCCATAGCGCTTTTCCGCTTTCTTCAGGTTTGACCTGTAGAATCTTATCCAGTCGTTTTCGTTCCACTGGCACAGCATCGGCAGCATGAAGATACGCACCCACTCGAAATATTGGTTGGCCGGGAAGCGCTTGCGGTACTCGAAGCAATCCATGAACATCTTGCAGCCCTCATACGACCTGTCGATGATTTTCAGGAACTTATACTCATTGAATTTCTTGCCGGTGTTTTTTTCGAGGAATTTAATCAGATCCCACAACTGCTGCTCAATGTAGTCTATGTATTCCTCCATCCGATCGTCACCTTCTCCGGCAACGGGACACGGTATATCGATGCCGAAATGGGGCTTACTGAAGATCTTTGCCTCGTTTTCAAACCATTTTAGATGAGTGTCGCACACCCCATTCATGGAAAAATACAGATCAGTGGGTTCATAGCCGCCGAAGTCGATGGGCCAGTTCATACGGGAGGCGCCGATGCTTGTCTTCATGTAGGAGCACAGGTCTTTGCTGTAGCCGAGACTCTCGGCATGCTCGATTGAGGGGAGTGTGCATTCCGCAGCTCCTGTCAGGGCACCGTAAGCCTCGGGGTAATAGGGGAACACATCAAAGGCACGGGCAATTTCCACCGGGAATCCGGCGGTGAAAGCCCCCGTCTTTACCCAGGGGAGAAACCTTATAAGCTTCGACCTGGTGATATATTGCATAAGGATATGAAACATACGCGGTGTTAGAGGCTGCTTCATGAAGCCTTTTATTCCTTTGATTGTGATGTCCGGATGCTGGACAACAAATTTCGCTAATCTTTTCATTTCATCCTCCTTTTTATAGTATTTCCCTGAAGGTCTCCAAACGGCTGACGACCTGCTGATCAATAACAGGTGTATATTCCCGCTCGATAGTAATCACTTTGTATCCAGCCCCTTTAATCTGCGCTACCATATATGGAAGATCGAGGAGATGGGGTTCACAGAATTTGAGCGTCTGATAGATGACACCTTTGACCTGAGTCTCTTTGAGGCATTTAAACAGGTAATCAAGCCTGATATGGAACGGCCAACGATTTGGTGACTGGGGAATATTAGAATTATATTCTACAAGCGCCTCTATAGGATCGCTTTTCTCTCCGATTGTCTCGGCGAAGTATCGTTCGCCAAGAGACATGTCGTCCCTTACGAGCCTCAAGCCCGCGTGATCAAGGACATCCATCCATTCCGAATAGGTAATGTCCGATCCTGTCACCAGTACTGGCACCTTGTCTGAAGGAAATCCTGGTAATTTCTTCCACTCCTTCAACGTGGCTTCCAGATCTTTGATCACATTGTTCTTGGGATCTTGGACACATTTCCTCGTGAGCTCGAAATACTCTTGGTTAGGAATGTCCTTTGTTGTCCGGAGGGCTGCGATCTGCCTCATGAGACTCTTTATATTGTTTGACGTCTGGATTGCTTCCTTGAGCTTTTCTGCGGTAATGGAAACATTATATTTTTTCTCCATGTGAGTGATGAATCTTTTCAATTCGTGCAGGTGAAACTTTTTCGCTGTTGGATTGTTGGCAGAAGGAGTATTGAGCCAATAGAGAAAGTCGGTTTTTACGTGCTTTCTCCAGATGTCGTACTGGTTATTGGTGGTATCGCAACCCTGAGCAAAAGCGATTCCAGCCCACTCATCCGAATGCGCCAGACCCTCGGTTAATGCGCTACGGGAGAACGGGCATATATAGTTGAACACATAACTGTCTGCCGGATCGGTAGGTTCGTGGACATCACCGAGGATCTTGTACGGCGTGAAACCCGCCGCCATTATGATCTCTTCAGGAAACTCATGACCGGTATCATAATAGGCAAATCGTTTCATAGGTGCTTCTCCTTTTTCCATCGTTAATTATTCAGATTCGATCCATTCAGGTTCTGCGCCAAAAGCGCCGCGCCTATCGCGCCATTGACCTGTGCGGTAGCCGACACATCAAGTGTAATGCCCAGCCTCTTCTCGAGGGCTCTTCTTATACCGATATTTTTTGCAACGCCGCCGGTCATTACCATCGGTTTCATCACCCCCGATCTTCCCATCATAGAAATCATTCGCGAGGCTATGGAATCGTGGATACCGGCAATAATGTTCTCTCTGGACTCGCCTTTCGAGATAAACGATATCACCTCCGACTCGGCAAAGACTGTGCACATGCTGCTGATCCGCACTGTATTCTTCGACTTTTTCGACAACGCACCAAATTCATCAAGTGGCACTTCCAGTGCCCGTGCCATGACCTCAAGAAACCTGCCCGTACCAGCAGAGCATTTGTCATTCATGACAAAGTCTGTCACGGCGCCTTTATCATCGACACGAATGAATTTGCTATCCTGACCTCCGATATCGATGACCGAGCGGACATTCGGCATGAAATATCTGGCGCCTTCGGCATGGCAGAGAATTTCTGTAATTTTCTTATGGGCTATACTTACATTGCTTCGGCCGTATCCTGTGGATACGATCCGGTCGATGGATGATTCTTTCAAATCCAAGTTTACCAGCATTCTCTTGATAATTTCTTTCCAAGCTCTTTCAGGATTGTAGCCGGTAAATGAGACGTCTGTCCCAAGGATTTCTCTATCTTTCATAACAGCTATCTTTGTAGTTATGGAACCTATATCCAATCCCATGGTCATCATGATTTTTTTCTCCCTTTATCGCGTCTGCCAACCTTCATTACTCAAATTTCATGCCACTTTAAAATCACAGTAATATCAGTTTATTACAAAACGGGCTTGAAACTACTCGCCATATATGGTAAATTAAATGCCAAATATTGATTTTATTCGCAGCATATTGCGAGTACAAAAGAGCTATGTTCGGAGGGGACGATGAAATATTTTGATAAAGAAACGATCATATCCCTGACTCATGAGATATTTAAGGGCCAGGATCCGGAAAAAATACTTAACGATATTTTCGTATTCTTGAGAAGATACATTCCCTTGGATTATTTGAATTTACCTATCCTAGATATCAAGGAAGGTACTCTGCGATACAGGGCAGGTGTCAGTGATGAAGAAGTAAGCTTCATTGACGAGACCATCAGGTTGTCAGATACGGCAAAGAAAGAAGCCCGTTTCTTCTCCTCGAAAAAGATTTATTATCTTGAAGACTTCTTCAAATCCAATATGACAAAAGAAGTTGCGACCCATTTCGGCATCGAAAATCCCGGGGCCACTATTGCACTCTTCGTGGAGACAGGGCCTTCCCTGTATGTTGCTCTCGGCCTCGTGACATGGGATAAGAACCGCTATACTCCGGTACACTTTCATATGATCGAGGAGCTATACGACACACTTGCGAGCGCGGCAAGACATATCTTGTCCATGATGGAAATTGCCAGTCTTAAAGAACGTCTCATCATGGAGACCCATGTGATCAGAGAACGCCTGCTAGGGCAACGCATCATTGGCGGAAATACCGGACTGAAAGAAGTCATGTCCCTCGTTAAACAATGCGCACCCCTTAATGTCCCAGTCCTCCTCATGGGCGAAACCGGTGTGGGCAAAGAAGTGGTGGCACATACCATTCATAGTCTCTCGAAACGTTCGGATGGACCAATGATTAGCATTAACTGCGGCGCTATACCTGATACTCTTCTGGACAGTGAACTGTTCGGATACGAGAAGGGTGCCTTCACCGGTGCGTCAAACCTGAGGTTGGGTTATTTCGAGCAGGCTGACCATGGAACTATATTCCTGGACGAAATTGGAGAGCTTACCCCGCAGGCACAGGCGAAGCTACTGAGGGTGATGCAGGACATGACCTTTCAGCGCGTAGGAGGAAAGAGACCTATCTCGGTGAACGTTCGGGTGATTGCAGCCACCAACCGCGACCTCGTTACCATGATCACAAGCCTTCAATTCAGAAAAGATTTGTGGTTCCGTCTGAACGTCTTCCCCATATTCATTCCCCCATTAAGAGAAAGAAAAAAAGACATTCCGGCGCTTGTAGAATACTTTGCTCGGCAGCAATCTATGGAGATGAATTGCCCGTATCGATATGAATTCGCCTCTGAAGCATTCGAACAGCTACAAGATTATAATTGGCCCGGAAATGTACGAGAATTGAAGAATGCCATCGAGCGAGCCTTAATCACCAGCCAAGGTAAACCACTATCGTTTCCTAACTTATCAGGCATTGCCACCCGAGAGCAGGAGCGTGTTCCGATCACCGATTCCGTCCCATATGCGACCCTGGATGAGGTAATGATCCGCTATATCGAGCAGACACTTATCAAGTCCAAGGGCCGAATTACAGGCAATGAGGGTGCTGCAGAGCTTCTTGGTATAAATCCATCGACGTTACGGGCACGGATGAAAAAATTCGGTATCCGGACTAAAAAACTTGTGAATCCATAAATATGGGTAAACTTTCTTTTAGAACAATTTTATCATAGTCGTAATGTTAAATGAGAAATCCGATTTAAGTGGTTTTTGCTGGGGATAGTGCTGGGGAAATCTTATTTCTATTAAAGAAAAAATGACAAAATAAAAAAGGAGTCACTGTAAGTAGATGACTCCTTTTTTGATTTTCTGGCGGGGCCGATGGGACTTGAACCCACGCCCTCCGGCGTGACAGGCCGGCGTTATAACCAACTTAACTACGACCCCAAAAAATCATTTTATATTAATTTTCAATTTTTCAATTCAGCATAAATGGTAGGCGGAACAGGGATCGAACCTGTGACATCCACGGTGTAAGCGTGGCGCTCTCCCGGCTGAGCTACCCGCCCATAACGCCAAAAACGCTGTGAGGCTTCTAGCAACATTGATATTGCTTGTCAAGTCATAAAAGCACTAAAAACCTTTTAATTCACCGATTGGGAACTTATTGGCACATCTGCCGGAGATGCGGGTCTGATATCCTCTTCATCCTGAACAAATGCTATCTTCATCACTTCATCAATATGCTCGACAAAAATAATTTTCAGCGCATTCTGCACATTTTTGGGAACTTCCGCCAGATCTCTTTCATTATCTTTCGGAATGATCACTGTTTTAATATTACCCCTGTGAGCCGCGAGGATTTTTTCTTTAAGTCCGCCGATCGGCAATATTCTGCCTCTTAACGTTATTTCACCGGTCATAGCGATATCCGCGCGCACTTTTTTCTGCATAAGAACCGACGCAATGGAAGTCGTCATGGCAATGCCGGCGGAAGGACCATCTTTCGGAATTGCGCCTTCCGGAACATGCACGTGAATATCAATTTTTTTATAAAAATTCTTTGCCAGCCCGAATTGTTCGGCGCGGGAGCGAATATAACTCAGGGCCGCCTGAACCGATTCCTGCATCACATCGCCCAGCTTGCCTGTCATGATCATCTTGCCGGTGCCTTCCATAATGGAAGCTTCAATGGATAAAAGTTCTCCGCCGACTTCTGTCCAGGCCAATCCGACTGTCAGGCCGATCTTGCTTTTTTCTTCCATTTCACCGTGATGATACTTGGGCACACCCAAATACTTGGATATGGACGTCGAACCGATAGACACTTTTTTCTTATTTTCATTGCTCACGATTTCTTTGGCCACTTTCCGGCAGATGGATGCTATCTCGCGATCAAGATTGCGCACGCCGGCTTCCCGTGTGTATTGACGGATAATTTTCAGCAACGCTCCATTCGTGAATTCAATATTTTCAATTTTCAGGCCGTTGGCTTCCACCTGCTTGGTGATCAGAAATTTTTTCGCGATTTGCAGTTTCTCGGGTTCCGTGTATCCGGCAATCCGGATCACTTCCATTCTGTCCTGAAGAGGAGCGGGTATGGTCTGCAATACGTTTGCCGTCGTGATAAACATGATTTCCGACAAATCATAATCAACATCAAGATAATTATCATTGAACGCGAAGTTCTGTTCCGGATCCAGAACTTCCAGAAGAGCCGATGAAGGGTCTCCTCTGAAATCAGAGCTGAGCTTATCGACTTCATCCAGACAAAAAACGGGATTGTTGGAACCGGCTTTTTTCAGCAACTGAATAATCTTCCCGGGCATGGCTCCGATATATGTTCTGCGATGGCCCCGGATTTCCGCTTCATCGTGAACGCCTCCCAGAGAGATACGAACAAATTTCCTGTTCGTGGCCCTGGCAACGGATTTAGCGATGGAAGTCTTTCCTACGCCGGGAGGGCCGACAAGACACAAAATCGAACCTTTATTTTTCTTAATCAGCGATTGTACGGCAAGGTACTCGATAATGCGTTCTTTGACATTTTTCAATCCAAAATGATCTTCATCCAGAATCGCCTCGGATTCCTTCAGCGTGTTTTTATTTTCCGTTTTTTCCGACCACGGCATGTCCAGTATCCAGTCAATATAATTTCTGACGACGGTGGCTTCCGCGGACATGGGGGTCATCATTTGTAATTTTTTAATTTCCTGCCGGACTTTTTTCACCGCTTCTTCCGACATTTTCTTTTGCTTCAAACGTTTTTCCAGATCGTTTATCTCGTTGCGGAAATCATCTTTGTCTCCCATTTCCTTTTGAATGGCCCGCATTTGCTCGTTGAGATAATAATCTTTTTGCGTCTTCTCCATCTGCTTTTTGACGCGCCGCTTGATCTTTTCTTCAACCTGCAGGATTTCGATTTCGGAAAGCATCAGAGAATAAATTGCTTCCAGCCGTTCGCCGATATCAAACACTTCAATAATTTTCTGTTTATCTTCCAGTTTCACATTAAGGTGAGTAATAACGACGTCGGCCAGCTTTGAACCATCTTCAATGGCGGCAATTGTTCCCAGCATTTCAACGTGGATTTTTTTACTGAGTTTCAGATAAAGCTCAAAAGACTCTTTGATGCTTCGCATCAAAGCCTGCTTTTTCACATCGTTTTTATCATCAATATCCTCTATCTCGTTTACTTTAACCAGGAAGAAATCATTGTTGGGCAGATATTCCCTTATGACTCCGCGGGTTTTCCCTTCGACCAGCACCTTAACGGTCCCGTCAGGCAAACGCAACAGTTGAATGATAATGCCGATGGTGCCAATTTGATAAATATCTTCCTGCTTCGGATCATCATCTTTGGCATTCTTCTGGGCAACCATGAAAATACTTTTTTCGTATTTCATCGCTGATTCCAGCGCGGCTATGGATTTTTCGCGCCCGACAAACAGAGGCACAATCATATGGGGGAACATAACAACATCTCTCAACGGCAGGAGAGGTATCGTTATTGTTTTGTCCTGATCATTATTTTTATTTTCATCAAACATATTTTTCCTTGTTCATTCCTTTTAAGCGGATTCTGATTTAGTTTCGTAAATCAAAATGGGTTTTTCTTTTTTTAAAACGACATCTTCACTAATAACGCATTCCTTAATATTATTTTGTGAAGGAATATCATACATAACTTCCAGCATGGTGTTTTCCAGTATTGAGCGCAATCCGCGCGCGCCGGATTTTCTTTCCGTTGACAAACCGGCTACGGCTCTTAGGGCCCCGTCCGTGAATTTCAAGGACACATTTTCCAGAGCAAACAATTTTTTATATTGTTTTATAATGGCGTCTTTCGGCTCTACCAGAATTTTGATTAAAGCCGATTCATCCAATTCATCCAGAGTGGCAATAACCGGCAGGCGTCCGATAAATTCAGGGATTAATCCGAATTTTAATAAATCTTCCGATCGCACTTCGGCAAGCAACTCACCAACCTTTTTTTCTTTCTTGCTTTTTATTTCGGCGCCGAAACCCATCGCGTTAACTCCCAATCGTTTGGAAATAATGTTTTCCAGATCATTAAAGGCGCCGCCGCAAATAAATAAAATATTGGTTGTATCTACCTGAATAAACTCCTGCTGAGGATGTTTACGGCCGCCTTTGGGCGGTATATTGGCCATGGTTCCTTCCATAATCTTCAACAAGGCCTGCTGAACTCCTTCACCGGAGACATCTCTCGTTATGGAAGGATTTCCCGATTTCTTCGCGATTTTATCGATCTCGTCGATATAAACAATTCCTTTTGATGCTCTGGCAACATCATAATCGGCATTCTGCAGGAGGCTTAAAATAATATTTTCCACGTCTTCGCCGACATATCCGGCTTCCGTTAAAGTGGTAGCATCAGCGATCGTAAAAGGAACATTAAGAAATTTTGCCAGAGTCTTGGCCAGCAATGTTTTACCCGAACCCGTCGGACCGATTAAAAGCACATTGCTTTTCTGAATTTCAATCCCGTCGGCCTCAATGTGAGAAAATAATCTTTTATAATGATTATAAACGGCAACGGATAATATTTTCTTCGTTTTTTCCTGGCCAATGACGTACTGGTCTAAAAATTTTTTAATTTCTTTCGGATAGGGCAACCCCTTGGGGGAATCTTTTTCTACAAGTTTATCTTCCTCTTCCTCGACTATATACCGGCAAAGTTCAATACATTCATCGCAAATATAAGCTGTCGGACCGGCAACCAGCTTTCGCACTTCACTTTGCATTTTTCCGCAAAAAGAACAAAAAAGCATTCCGTCATCCATTCTATTATTCTTTCCTTTTCTTATCACTTACTTCTCCTTACTTTGTTTTAGCTGAAGTTTCGTGTTTGCGAACTATGATTTCATCGATCAAACCATATTCTTTCGCTTGTTCACCCGTCATATAATAATCGCGTTCCGTGTCATTAACAATCTTGGAAAGCGGCTGTCCTGTTAAATCAGCCAGTATTTTGTTTAACTCATCTTTTAATCTTAATATTTCTTTTGCCTGAATGTCAATGTCCGTCGCCTGTCCCTGGAAACCTCCCAACGGTTGATGGATCAATATTCTCGAGTGAGGCAGGGCGAATCTTTTTTTCTTTTCACCTGCCGCCAAAAGCAGGGCGGCCATGCTGGCTGATTGTCCCATGCAAACCGTGGAAATCGGTGATTTGATGTACTGCATGGTATCATAAATGGCCATTCCCGCGCTGACACTCCCCCCGGGAGAATTTAAATAAAAAAAGATTTCCTTATCGGGGTTCTCAGCTTCCAGATACAACATTTGAGCGACAATTAAATTGGCCACATTATCATCAATCGCCGTGCCCAGAAAAACTATGCGATCTTTCAACAAGCGCGAATAAATATCATACGCCCGTTCGCCTCGCCCGTCTTGCTCAACCACCATGGGAATCAAATTCACTATTTAACCTCCGCGTCCAAGCCGTTTTTTTCGACCACCTTAATATTGGCATTGTGCTCGATAAAGTCAAATGCCTTTTTTTGAATCAACTCCATTTTAAGACTGTCTCTGCGTTCCTCGCTATCATACGTTTTCTTTAACATTTCGTAATCCTGGCCGGTCTGGGCAGCTAATTCCTGAATATATTTATCTACATCGCTATCCTCAACGACAAATGACTCTTTTTGGGCTATCTTTTTTAGCAACAAAAAAGATTTGACGATTTTAGCGGCGTCATCTTTGAATTTATCATGCATCTTAAAGCTTAATTCCAAAGCATTTTTTTCATCCATGCCGGCGGATACCATTCTTTTTTGGGTATCGACCATCATGTAATAAATCTGTCTTTCAATGAGCGAAGGCGGAACTTCAAAATCATTTTCTTTTATCAATATTTCTGTAATCCTGTTTTGAAAATTTATTTCCGTCTGGCGGCGAAATTTTTCTTCCAAAGTTTTACGCACATCGTTTTTCAAATCATCCAAAGAATTGTATCTTTCGAAATTCTTGATAAAGTTATCATCCGTATCAGGCAATTTCTTCTCTTTTATGCCTTTTAAAGTCACATTAAAAATTACCTCTTTGCCGGCAAATTTATTTTCGTGATAGTCAGCCGGGAAATTTACTTTAATTTCCCTTGTTTCCCCGTTTTTCATGCCAACTAATTGTTCCTCAAAGCCCGGTACAAATCGCTGTGATCCGATTTCCAGTAAATAGCCTTCCGCTTTTAATTCTTTATGTAATTCTCCGTCCAAACTTCCGGCAAAATCTATTTCAACAAAATCAGCATTGACAACGGCTCGGTCATCTTTAACCTCCTCCATCGTCGCAAACATTTCTCTTATTTCATTAATTCTTTTTTCTACGTCACTATCGCTTACTTTAAGCTCTTCTTTTTCTATTTCGATTCCTTTATAACCTTTGGGCTCAAACTCCGCCTCCATTTCAAATTGAGCAGAAAAAGAAAAATCCGTATTTTCTTTTATTCCTTCCTGGCTTATTTCCGGTCGCGAAACAGGAATAATTCCTTTTTCGTCCAATGCCTGCCAGTAATACTTATTAACAATATTGGTTGTCGCTTCTTCCTGAGCATGATCCTTATAATACGTTTCTAATATCTTGCGGGGTATTTTGCCCGGACGAAAACCTTTAATCTTAGCTTTTTTACCAACCTCATGATATACGGCGTCCAGTTCATTTTTAACCTCACTCCAGGGTATTTCAAATGATATTTTTTTCTTTACCGGACTCAATTCTTCCATTTTGATCTCAACCTGACTCACTATAATATCTCCTTTTTATTCAAATATTTACAAAACTCTACTTTAAAACTGGTGCGAGAGAGGGGAGTTGAACCCCTATTCCGCATTGCGGGCTGGATCCTAAGTCCAGTGCGTCTGCCAATTCCGCCACTCTCGCTTTTGGACTTTTATAATTCATTACGCATAAGAATGTCAACGCGGATTATTTTTGAAATTACCAACAAAACCAGTCATATTAAGCTTTTTGAAGCTTCAGTGGAATTTATGTATTTGATAATCCTCTTTTATGCAAGAAAAATGTCTTAATGAATATTATGCCTGTCACGGGCACTTAGCGAAAACAGATTAACCCGGTGAAAATATGATTTTTTTATCGTCTTAAAAGATTGAAAAAGATATATTTACGATAAAGGGGCAGCCAAATTATTGCCTACCCCCCTTGATTTAATGGTCGGGGCAAGTGGATTTGAACCACCGGCCCTCTGAAACCCATTGAGATTTTTCAACCTTTATTATATTCAATTTGAAATAGAATTCACATATTTTCCGTGGAGAGTTCAACAGCAAGTGATTAAAAGGCTTTGGCGATAATAATAAAGGAGTAATATAAAAAAACTATAACTTCCATGTAATCTGCAAATCTTCAATCTTTACGAAGATGCGGGACTTCAATTCATAATAAACAAAAACTGCTGAACTTTAACCAGATATGTGGTAGATGTTAAATGAAAGCAAGCCGAATACTTCACTCAGACACAAGCCAATTTAAATCACAATAGGATGCTTACGAGTCGAAAAATGTATAATGAATTTTACGGATTTTCGGAAAAACCATTTAAAATTACGCCGGACCCCAAATTTCTTTATGTAACATCAAGCATCCGGGAAACTCTGGATTCTGTGATGAAGGACATAAAAAATCGGCAGGGCGTCATTAGCATTACAGGGGAAGCGGGAACGGGCAAAACAACCCTTATTTACTATCTTTTAATGATTCTTAACCATAAAGTCAAAACAGCTTTTATTTTTCATCCCTCAGTAACTTTTGAAGATCTCCTGGAAATTATCCTCAGAGAGCGCTGCATTAAGGTTACCGGGAAAGATAAACAGACCCTTTTGAATCAATTTATTGAATATCTTTTGCATATTGGCAGTGATGAGACCATGGCAGTGATAATTGATGAGGCACAACACCTTTCAAAAGAAACATTAGAAGAACTGGGGAAATTATTCGAATGTTTTGAAGACATGGCAACGATGCGGCTCAAGATTATTTTTGTTGGACAACCGGAATTTGAAGATATGCTCAATTTATCCGGTCTTAAAATTATCAGCCAAAAGACAGATATTAGAAGCAAAATCAAGGCATTAACTGAAGAAGAGTCTCGGAAATATGTTGAGCATAGACTTAAATTAGTCGGATGCAGCACCTCTGAGATATTCAGTCCTAAAGCCATCTCTGTAGTTACCGATTATGCACAGGGAAGTCCGCGAGTAATCAACATCGTGTGCGACAATGCATTGATGAGCAGTTTCACGGAATCAAAGAAAAAAATAGATGAAAAGATCATCCTTAAAGTCATAAAGAATCTGGAAGGCCCATCGCACCGGGCATTTATGCCCTTGAGAAACTTAAGCTTTGTCAAAAGAACGAATCTGATACGTCATAAAAGAATTCCACCTCCCCGGATAATGTCGGAATATAATTCAAATCCATCAATTCATATTTCGGACTTTATTTCACAGAAACAGATCGCTGTTATGTTCATGCTGCTGCTTGGACTGGTCGTCATAGTTTTTCTGATGTGGACTTCTCCATAACGAAACGTCATTAATCATAGCTCCTGAGTTAACATCTACAAGCAATTCAGAAGTTGATATTCACCATCTGTCTCTTGAGACTGTGTTGGTAAATATTTCCGATAAGAAATTACTTCGAGAAATTTTTTCAAGTTTACAATTAGACACCACTGCCTCAAAATAAAAATCTCGACATTTTTTTCAATTTTTGATACGTAAGTTAGATTGAGGATAATTCTGATTTGTAGTTAAATCACATCAAGGAGTATGATTTTATGCAAAACAGACCGAATACATTTTTCTTTATTATAATTGTATTTGCATTCTTAGTTTTTATAGCAGAGCCTTCTTTTGTATATGCAGAAGGGAATAAGGACGGTAATTCTATAAAAATAATTTCTGTTGCTCAACAACTTCAAGATCCTTCAAACGCACAAAATAAGATCATTGCCAATAGCGATCAGTATATTATTGGTCCTGAAGATGTTCTTAATATCTTTGTTTGGCATGAAGAATCTCTCTCCAGAGAAAAGGTTCCGGTTCGAATCGATGGAAAGATTTCTTTGCCTCTCTTGGATGATATACAGGCAGCAGGGTTTACGCCTCTTCAACTGAAAAATGAATTGACCAAAAAACTTAAAGCTTTTGTGGATAACCCAACAGTGACAGTAACCGTAGTGGAAGCAAACAGTTTCAAAGTCTATGTATCCGGAGAAGTTAAACAACCGGGTATTGTTAACATTCGCAGCGAAGTTACACTGGTTAAATTGATTATAATGTGTGGTGGATTTACAGAATGGGCCAACAAGAGAAATATTCTCGTCATCACAAGGGTAAATGGTGAAGACAATCGAATTACCGTTAATTATAACAAAATCATTGATGGAGACATACCTGACATTATTATTCACCGGGGCGATACGGTTATAGTCAAATAATAAAGAAATGCAGATTCTATAGACAAACGAATAACCGTAATTATAATAAGATCATTCATGGAGACATACCTGACATTATTATTTTCCGGGGCGATACGGCAATAGTCAAATAATAAAGGGGTAGATATGATTTTGATCCGAGTTTTTTTTGTAATTTTTTTGTCCCTGTATTTAACGGCTGCTTCGCCTGTTTATGGAGCAGATTTTCTTTCACAAGTTCACCCCAATATCGGCGTTCAAGAAGAATATACCGACAATCTACAACTGACCAACGAAAATAAAATCAATGATTTCATCACTACGGTTCAACCGGGGCTGAAATATTCAAATATGGATGCAACTTCAGGTATAGATTTGGATGCTCTTTTCGGGTTTGTTTTTTACGATAAAAATCCTAATTTGAATTACATAGGCAGCAATGATATTTTAAGGGCAAAATATCTGACGACAGAACATCTCAACTTCTATATTCAAGATTCCTTCATCCGATCTAATAGCCCCCGTGAACTAGAGTATTTTACCACGGCCGCAACTAATGAATACCTGCTTGCAACACAGACCCAAAGGGCTGTTTATTGGAGAAACGTTGTAGAACCAAAAATTGAATATCAATTCGGCGATGAAAATAGTGTTGGCGTCATCTATCGAAACAACGTTTATCAAACGGAAAGCTCGATTTCAGAGAACAGCATTGAGAATTATGTCCAGCCATACATTTACTACTGGTTGAATAAGCAAAACGGAATTTATCTTGAATATGATTACGACAATGGAGTTTTTCAATCATCTCCCGACCTTAATGGTCAGAGAATAGATGCCCGATACATTAACCGATTTATACCGAGAGCTTCTGCCTTTATTGAGTATATTTTTTCCGATCGTTCTTTTTCATCGTCCGAGCTTAATTATAACATCAATGAAGGTGACGTGGGGCTTACCTATACCTTCTCGTCCACGCTGAAAGGATCAGCGCAGGTGGGTTATTACTGGATGACTCCAAAGATCGGCTCTGGCCAGAACGGAATTACTTTTAAGGGTGATCTAAGTAGTACAGATAAACAAACAGCCTATAGCGTAGGTATTCAGGGTGGCTACATAGAAGACTATTTTACTTCCCAAAATCTTGGTTTTCAACAATATTATCGGGCAACCGGTTCCATAACTCATTTTCTGGACAGAAGACTATCAATCGGGTTATTGGGCAGCATAGAGCGCGTTCCAGGATCGAACTCAACACCAGTTCCGAGTCAACGATATACTATCTTGGGCGCGGGTGCTAATTTGTCTTATCTGCCTCTCAAATGGTTAAAAATCTCTCTTGAATATCATTATAGTCAAAACACCAGCAATTATTATTATGAAGAAAGCGATTATATGGAAAACAAAGCCATGCTGACTGTTACGGCAACTTATTGATGATGGTCTCGTAAACGACAGAAGGAGCTTGAGTTATGATCAATTCGGAAAAAGATTACACCATACAAGAATACATTGAAATCCTGCGACACAGAATCTGGTATATTGTTCTTCCCTTTCTGCTTATTGTAATAGGCGCTTCTATTTATGTTAGCATTGCTCCCAAAAAGTACATGGCCAGCAGTCTTATTCTGGTGAATGTGCAAAGTGTGCCGGAAGCTTTCGTCCAGGCCACGGTCACTTCGAAAGTTGAGGAAAGACTACAATCTATCGCCCAGGAAGTAATGAGTCGTACACGTCTTGAACAGATCATTAAGGAGTTCAATCTATATGAAAAGGAAAAGAAGCATCTCTCACAAGAAGAAGTCATCGCATTAATGAGAGATAATATAAAAGTTGAACTGCCGAGAAAAAATGAAGAAAAAAAATCTTTTACAATAAGTTATATTGGTAATGATCCTCGGGTAGTGACAGCTGTTACAAATAAACTGGCTTCCCTGTTTATAGAAGAAAATCTAAGGATCAGGGAGCATCAGGCTGTGGGAACAAAGGATTTTTTAGTCAAGCAACTTGATTTAGCCAAGGCAGAGCTTGACAAACAGGAAGCGGCAGTCGCTCAGTACAAGAGGCGTTATATGGGCACGCTTCCAGAGCAACGGGATACAAATATCAAGTTTTTGGATGAGCTTCAAACTCAGTATCAAAGATTGGGTGAAAGCCTGCGGGATGCACAGGACCGTAAACTCTTTATCCAGAAACAACTTACAGATATGGAGTCGCCCATAAGCTTACATGGCACTAAAGAGTATGAGAAAGCGAGTAAGTCTTCATCCTTATTAAATGATGCAGCTCCGTCAACACCAAGCAAGGAAGTTGGAGGTTCCTATGAATCCCAGAAGGAATCTTTAACCAGAGCACTGCAAGATTTGAGAACTAAATATACGGAAAATTATCCTGACGTAATTATCGCGAAAAAGAAATTGGCCGATTTGGAAAAGAATAAAGAAGTATACAATGTTAATAAATATGATCCTCGTTACGGCGAATTAAAAAAACAACTGACCATGATCGATTTAGAGATTAACCGATTTATTGATGAGCAACGCATCACTAAAGGTCAAATCGAAAAATATATGAGCAGGGTCGAACAAACGCCAGCTCGGGAACAGGATATGGCCTCGCTGTTAAGGCAATATCAAAGCACGAAAGATACATATGAAGGGCTTCTTAAAAAGAGCCAGGAAGCCCAACAGGCAGAAAATCTGGAAAAAGAACAGAAAGGAGAACAGTTTCGAATTATTGACACGGCCAGGTTGCCGGAGAAGCCTTTTTCCCCCAATATTCCCAAAATTCTTATTATCAGTCTGCTGGCGGGCATCGGTAGCGGTTTAGGATTGGCATTCATCAGGGAGCAGATGGATCGCTCTTTTCATGATGTCGAAGATGTTGAAATTTCCCTTGGAATTAAGGTTTTGGCGGTAATCCCTAAAATTATTGAGGAAAAAATGTCTTAACCATGTATAAGAAATTTTATGGTTTTAAAGAAAGACCTTTCGAAATTACGCCTAACCCTTCCTATGTATACTTAAGTGAAAAGCATAAGGAGGCGCTGGCACATCTTCAATATGCCATAAATGAGGGTAAAGGATTCAGTGTTATTACAGGTGAAGCCGGCACCGGTAAAACAACACTCGTATATAAATTATTGAGCAATCTGCGGGGCAATATCAGGATATGTTATATTTTTAATCCGATGATTGAGCGTAAAGATTTGTTAAAATATATTTGTAGCGATCTGGGAGTCGAAACAGGAAGTATTAAAACAGGAGCACAGCCTCAGTTATTGCTTTATAATTTCCTCTTGAATTGTTTTACCAATAATGAAAAAGTTTTCCTATTTATTGATGAAGCGCACTGCCTTGATCCGGATTTGCTTCAGGATGTGCGCCTACTCACAAATCTGGAAACGGCAAAATCAAAATTACTTCACGTCGTATTGCTCGGGCAGCCGGAACTCAATGACATTCTGGCAAGACCTGAATTTCGTCCGCTGAAGCAGAGAATATCAGTACGCTATCATCTTTGCCCCTTGCAGCTTGAAGAAACCAAAGAATACATCTTATTCCGGCTCAAACGTTCGGGTTCCAGAAATATTAAGTTATTTAGTGACTCGGCTATAAAAGAAATATATAGATACTCACAGGGATTACCCCGTCTGATTAACATTGTTTGCGATAATGCTCTGCTGTCCGGATTTTCATTGGAGCGATATAATATCGATAAAGACATCATCCGGAATGTTATAAAAGATATGGAAATCCCCGGAAGGGACGGAGAAAAACGAATAGTAAATCGTTTATTATCATTCTTCCATTTGATCCAAATAATCATTATAATCTTCCTGTTGTATAATGTTGCGGGCGTTACTTTTCCCGGAATCGACTAATAAATTATGGAGATAACAACTTATGGGCAAGATGTTTGATGTATTACAGAAAGCAGAACGGGAAAAATTATCTCAATCCAAGGAAGTTACCCCAAAAATCATAGAGGAAGACATTGTTCTTAATGACAAACTAGTTTCTTTTTTTCAACCTTTCTCCATGGTGTCAGAACAGTTCAGAAGACTGCGATCCTATATCATCAACCCCGGTTTGGACAATGGTCCTAAAACGATTCTGGTCACAAGCACAGTTTCCGGAGAAGGCAAAAGTCTAATAGCAATCAATCTGGCCATTACCATTGCCACTGAATTAGATAGTCATGTTTTACTTGTTGATTGTGACCTTCGCAATCCCTCCATGTCACGATGGTTTGGCTTGGATGAGAAGAAAGGGCTATCCAATCATCTCCGGGGAGAAGTTGAAATCGAAGATGTTTTGATTAAAACTCCTGTGAATAAACTCAGCATTCTTTGCGGGGGTAGCCTTCAGGAGAACCCGGCTGAACTAATTGGATCGAACAGGATGAAATCACTCATCCGCGATCTGAAATCAAGATACAATGACCGTTACATCATTCTGGATTCTTCACCACTTTTGGCGACAACGGAACCAAGCTCTTTGAATGAAATGGTTGACGGCATTATCTTCGTCATTAAGTCCGGTGATACATCACGGGATTCGATCAAGCGGGCTTTAAAATTATTAAAAAAAGACAAAATCATGGGTACAGTACTTAATAACATGGAATTTAAAACAAAGGCTTTAATCCAAGGATACTATGGATCAAAAAACTATTACTATGATTATCGTTATTCCAAAAATCATCCTGAACTAAATAAGCGAGCCAAATTTGTGGCCATTCTAAATGATCTAAAAATGCCTTTAATTAAATTCATGTCCCGGAAAAAAAGAGATATGTAAACCTTAGGAAATAACACTTTAGATTAAACAGTATCCGTGACCATAATTAAAAAGAGGTTCTGCTTTTCAAAATAACCCCAAAATTCTATAGGTTAGCCGTAAACCAGAGGGAAATACAAACACTTGCAGGTTTGAAGTTAAAATCTTGTAATCGAAGTACTCGAGAATCGATCTTTCTTTTAATAATCGGTCTATGACAATTATATAAAATAATGTTGACTTTACGAATCATTATGTTTAATGTTTAAGTAAATTATACATCACTGTTGAAAAAAATTCCCAATTATCTTTTAGAGGAATTTTAAGTGATAGATATAAAAGCTTCTGTTGAAGGCAAATATCCATTTTATAGCAAGTCTCAGTTACACCACATGCTCGGCATAGAGCGAAGGCGTACCGAACGGTCTAAAAACCCCTTCCTCTTGTTGTTGCTTGATATTTCAGGTTTAATAGCAACGGCGCGCAAAAAAGAGATTCTGGAAAAGATCAAATCTGCATTATCTTCTTCTCTAAGAGAAACAGATATGATGGGTTGGTTTACCGATAATAAAATCATCGGGATCATTTGCCCGGAAATATCATTAGTAAATTCAAATTCCATCGAAGGAATTATTAACAAGATTCATGGACGATTCTGCGAGAAACTAAATCCGGAATTAGTTAAAATAATTAATATTTCTTTTCACATTTACCCCGAAACGAGTGGAGATATATTAATTAACGGTCCATTTAATATAACCCTTTATCCTGACCTTACAAAACGGACTTTAGGCAAAAAGATTTCAATGTC
>Ga0335069_10000042_pt1 | contig 217672 bp, 180 predicted proteins | sample Lox_Sample_11_FD_206714 | JGI IMG/M metagenome (GOLD analysis project Ga0335069, IMG submission 206714) | Soil microbial communities from Loxahatchee National Wildlife Refuge, Florida, United States - Lox_Sample_1.1 | ecosystem: Environmental > Terrestrial > Soil > Wetlands | place: USA... | reverse complement strand
GTCTGCACAGTGCTAATCTTCTTCATCGCCGGTCTCCTTTTCTTTGTGCCTCGAGCACGTCGAACATTGGGAGCGTATCGCATCCCGCCAGGAGACCGGCCTTCTCATCCCATCTGGTAAGTCGGCTAACCGATAAAGTTCGTACATACCTAATCTTCCCATCTCACTTTATGAACCTTTGCGTTCGAGGCTTTCGACAGCCTTTTGTATTTGGAGACGTTTCTTCGGTTGAACCCTCCCACTGCGGAGGAATCGCTCTAGAGTATGTTGTCCGACTCTGGCCTCGCGCCAAAGTTCCCCGAATTCGAAGCGTTGTGCTCTCAGTATCCAGCCTGGATCGGCCGCACGCGTATTGGTCGTCCGCATGGGTTCGTATCGTATTGGGCCGCTGGGTTCAAGGACGCTTATCTCCTCCCCTTCCTGTGCCTTGCGCTCAATTTCTTTCCCGATAAAATGGAATGGTATAGCATTGCCTCGATTGGCCGTCGCTGCAACAGTCCCTTTGTGTAAAAACCACACTCTCTTCCATCAGGCCCCAGGGATTTTGCTTCCGGGTGTAGGAAATGACGCCAAACAATTCCCGAAAGAGTCCGAGGACGAAGAGACTTACCCCGATACAAATCATAGAGTTTGAGATTCTTGCGAGTATGAACCTCACTATAGGGTCGTGAGAGCCAATTCCCCGGATGTTTGCTGAAAGGCGCAATCAGCGTGCAGTTGGGTGGTGGATCGATGAGAATCGGTGACTGCGCAAAGTTGTAAGGTTTAGCAGCTCCGGGGTCATGCTTGCGCAGCGCTGCCAGCACATTTGGGGTTGTGACACGGATGCGCATGGTAGCAGGCAAGTCTGCAAACCACGGAGGTGTGGATGCCGTCGCGTCTTCGGGATTTTTCAAATCCCTGAAATGTCGTTCTAGAAGGCTTTCCCACGTCTCCACGATCCACCGCGTATAATCCGTTTCTTGATCTTTGCAGTGGGTCGGCATATAGCGCTTTCTCTCGTCTGGTACATAAACGATTCCCAAGCCGTGCTCGCTGGGTTTAATGATTTCTAGCTGGCCAGCAGTAGTGCGCCGATAAACGACGTAGCGTTTGGCTGAAACTGCAAGTCCATAAAGCTGTTGCTTCTTGCTTGTACGGTCAAAGTTACACTTCTCAATCTTGAGAATATTTTCGACGGCGGTCCGGTCATAGGGATTTAGGCTGTTTAGCCGCGTGCAAATGTCCTCAACCTCCTTCCACGTGATAGCGTTCACAGTTGACTTGCCGCCTGAACAGGCACACGGAACTGGCCCGCCTTTTTCGGATGCGACGATGAGCATGGAGTCAGTGTCGGTGAGAAGATATGTTCCACCTTTCTGCTCGACCACGCGCTCCAGAATTGCCAATAGCAGTCTTCCTCCGGCCGTGATCAGGGCCGCTGCGGGTGGAAACTGCCAATCGCCTGGTTTTTCAACGACGCAGGTCCTCTGTTTAAATCGATGACGGCTACGCCCCGCAGGCCCAAATCTGTTTGTAAGCACTGTGGGTCTCCAGCATCTTCGGATTCAACATATTGCTTCGCGTGCAGCACGGAAGTTTCACGTAAGAACTTTAGGGAAGCCGCCAAACTCGGCCGGATAGCAACTCACTCCGACAAAGCTGAAGCCCTAAGGTCAGCGACCCAACGAAGGCAAGCCATAGCGAGGTATAGCTGGAGACCTAGTGACCAACCGAGCTGGCTCCCTGGAGACACTTACAAAGATGCTATTCAACCGAGGCTGAAGGAATTCTCGATTCGTGCGATAGCTACCACAATCCAGGTTCCGAGCCGTATGCTACAAAGATTAGAAATGGGGATTCGATACCTCACCCAAGACACTGGCTGCCGCTGGCAAAGCTCACGGGATATCGGGCCTAAGTATTGCAGTTGTCGCAGTAGTCTCTACGCGCTTCTGCTTCTCCACTAATAATTACTTCGAAAAATCGGACAGCCAGTTCTCAACAACAGTGATTGGGGCAGTCTTTTCTTGGGGGGCGGTGTTGATAATGAATCTATTCCCGTCTGGCGAGACATCGTAAGCAAGACTGTAAAAACTTGGGTTCGCCTTGAAAAGCGCGCGACCCGTCTTGAAGGCAAAGGCTGAGCCCCGGATCGAAAGGGTAACCTGGGTAAGCGTGTTGTCCTGCGCTAAATAAAACAGCTCTTTGTTGTTCTGATTCCATTTCGGGGTGCGCCCACCAGAATTTGAAATCTGCCATTTTCCTTTTGAAAGGGAACTCTCAGTTTCAACTGAGGATTGCGACTCGGCGAAGGGAACGACGTACACTTCGTCCCGGCCAGACTCGTTCGAGGTGTAGGCTATCCAATGTCCGTCTGGGGAGAATTCTGCGTCACCTTCAACGGCTTCACCTGGAAGTAGCCGGAAAGGCTGACCCTTCCCGTTCAGGGAATACACCCAGATTCTGCTGCGAATCTTGCCTATACCTACGCCTTCACCGTAGGCTAGAAACCGCCCATCTGGGGAAACGCTCAGCGGCCAAGTATCCGTTCCGGTGTCAAGAATAGGCTCTTCCGGTTTAGCCCCTCGGGAGTCCACTCGATAGATACTGTAGTGCTCTCGTTTACCTGAAAAGAAAATGTGCGAGCCGTCCGGCGACCAGATCGGAGAGCCATTATCGTACTTGCTGAAGGTGATTTGTTTACGGTCTCCTGCCGTGAGGTCGTATACCCATAGGCGACTGTAACCACCATCCGCCATGCCGACGGCAAGTTGTTTTCCGTCCGGGGAGATGGAGGGTTGGAACTCGATCTGTGGTTCGCCCAAAACACCCAGCTCCTTGCCGCTTCGATCATACCAACGAAATTGGTTCCCGCTTACCCGGCTGCCGAGTTGATAGGCCATCACACCGTGATTTGAGGCATCGAAGACAACCTTCCATATGGTTGGATCGTAGAGAACCTTTTCAATGGTAGGCTGCGGCTCACCCTGCAGTTGCCCGTGCTGCGAGTTAAACTGTTGCGTCATGAAAGAGTCATTATGGAGAAAGAAAAGGTATCCAGAGGCTGCGGTTGCATCGGCGTCCGTGGCGACGACGAATGTGTTTTTCTGACTAGATAATGAGGAGAAATAAATGCCGTTGTGGGTCGCGGGATTGAAATGGTTGGCGGCCAGATAGATAAAATGCTCGCCATCCGGCATGAATTTCGGCCATCGGTGTGTTGTGTGGATGGATGTATCTAGTTGGGTTATGGGAACAGGCACGCCGCCACTGTCTGACACGCGGTAGATCGGGCTGTGGGAAGTAGGCGCGAATATAATGACACCGCGCGAATTCCAGCTTCCCCCTCTACCAAATGGGGCGTCGCATAATGCGAGAGGTGGCGTTCTGCCATCAGACCTGACTTTTTTGAGTTTGCCTCTTGAGAAGAACGCGATCCAACGTCCATCCGGAGACCAGAAAGGAAAGGTCCCGTCCTCCGTGCCTACAATGGACTCAGGTGCCAATGCTCCTAATGGACGCACCCAAACTTGCCGTATACCAGCGGAATTCACTGCGACGAAAGCAATTCTTGTCGAGTCCGGGCTGACGGCAACGGAGCCACCCTCATCTCCGATTAAGCTATAAATGGCCCCTTCCGGCGGCATCAAAAACAATCTTCTCGATGAGGGTGAAGAAGTACTCTTTCGTAGTTCAAAGGTGGTTAACAGGGCAACAGCAATTGCCAACAAGCCAAGCCAGATTAACCAGCGGGAAAGCGCGACCTTAGCTAATCCTGCGGTCCTATGCGAATCCGTTCCTCCACCTACTTCCTCATAATTGTTCTCAACTGAGAGCGGTTCGAGAGGCTCAGAGCCGCTTAATGACCCAGGTGCATTAACTGGGGCAATGAAGCGGTATCCTCGGCGCGGCAGCGTTTCAATGAAACGCGGCGTGGCGGCTGAGTCTCCCAAGGCTTCCCGAAGGCGATTCACCGCGTTGTTTAAGCCGTGATCAAAATCAACGAATGTGTCTTCTGGCCAGAGTCGTTGGCGAATTTCCTCACGGGAGATCAATTTTCCCGGCTGCTCCAAAAGGATCGCCAAGATCTGAAAGGGCTGAGCGTGGAGTTTTATCCTGACTCCGGCTTTTCGCAGCTCGCCGGAGTCTAGGTCGGCCTGGAAAGACCCAAAATTCATGATGCGATCAGTCTGGGAAGACGCCCCCATGGAGCCTGCTCCTGTTGGGGCATAAGTCTAGCACTATTGTCGGTCGTTCAGAACTCGCTCTAGTTCTCTGAGTAAAAACCGCTTCTCCTTTCGTTTCAAGTCGATAGCCCTGGAGAATCATTGGACTTCTGCGGGATTGACCCAGCAAGCAGCCTGCGAGAAGTTGCAGACCGAACGGCAGCCCCGAGGCCGCGCGGAGCATTGGGGATCGGTCACACAACGGAGGTACAAACTCATGTGGCGCTCAACAGGGGTTTTGCTTTGTTGGCTCGGCTTGGTTTGGATGGTCACGGGGTGTGGAGGTGGTTATCAGAGCGCTGGCGCCGTGGGTGGTAATCCTTCCGGTGGGGGTGGTAATCCTTCCGGTGGGGGCGGTGACCCTAACTCCTCCGCAATCACCATCACTCCCGCCAGCGAAACCCTTCGCATCGGGGGACAGCGGCAATTCGCCGGCTGGGATACCAGCGTCGGTCAATTCGATGTGACTTGGAGTCTTCAGGAAGGCCCAACAGCCGGTACCATCACTGCGGATGGCTTCTACACAGCACCAAACACACCCGGCACTTTTCACCTTATTGCTACCTCTAGCCACGACACTAGTCTCAGCGGGACCGCGCCAGTGACCATCGTGAGTGTAGGCTTTGTACCAATCAACGCCATTGCCGCACGGTATGGACACACGGCCACACTGCTCGCTGACGGAAGAGTTTTGGTCGCGGGCGGAATTGGAGCACTGCCTAGCGCGGAGCTATTCATTCCGGCATCTAGCAGCTTCTCCCCGACAAGCGGCGGTATGACCTACCCACGCTCGGGGCACTGCGCCAGCCTCCTACCGGACGGTCGGGTGCTGATTGCCGGAGGCGGCGACGCGCCAGCCAATCTTCTCAGTACTGCGGAAGTGTTTGATCCTTCGACCCAAACCTTCAGCACGACAGGCAACCTGAATCAGGGACGCACGGGAGCAACCGCGACGTTATTGTTAAACGGCAAAGTACTCATTGCGGGTGGCTTGGATAGTGGAGGCACATTGCTTTCCAGTGCCGAACTGTATGACCCAACCAGCGGAACTTTCACGCTGACCGGAAATATGCAATTGGCACGCGCGCAGCACACTGCAACTTTACTCTCTAACGGCAAAGTGCTGTTGTTGGGAAGTACCACCGATACGGACAGCACAGAACTCTACGACCCAGCCTCCGGTCTTTTTAGCGCTACCGGGCCTTTGATTCAGGCGCGTGCCCATCATACAGCGACCCTTCTGCCCAATGGCAACGTGCTCGTGTTGGGTGGTACACAAATCATGCCGCCGGAAGGCGGCGGTGCTCGTCCCGCTCCCGTTTCGCTCGACAGCGCGGAGCTCTACGATCCTGCTAACGGCTCGTTCAAGACTGTCGGAAAGCTTTTGACCGTGCGGGATTCCCATTCAGCCACTCTACTCGCGAATGGAACTGTGTTAGTGGCAGGAGGGTATGTACACGATTTCGACGGCGATGCCGATCCTGAGTGGTACACGATCTTTACGGCTGAAGTGTTTGACCCCGGCACTTCGGCTTCGGCCAACGCTGCGAGTCTGGAGACAGATCGAGCAGAGCACGTGGCTACGAGATTGAGTAATGGCCAAGTCCTGATCACAGGCGGACTCAAAGGTTTTCAAGAACTATGCTGTCGTCCTAAGCCACAGATTAGCTATGTTGCCAGCGCCGAACTCTACCAGTGATTATCAACTTTTCTATTTTTATCTAAATTTCTGGGGGAGGCACGATGTGTAGCTGAATTTTTCCCTAAGGATACTACCCCCGTCACTCCATTGACACCCGTTCATGCCTGCCCTACACTCACGCCTCATTGGTCGCCATCATATTCATTTGTCCAGCATTATGAATCGAGGTCGCATGCGAATTTCGCGTTATCCGGCAAGTCTTCTCCGCACGGTTTTGTTTCTCTCGCTGATCAGCCTCTGCGCTGTTTCTTCGGCGCTGGCCCAAAAGCCCATGGAGCCCGAACAAAAACCCGGCGAAACCTCCAACATCTCCGTCGTCGAGATCACTCCCGCGCAATCCACCGCTTCCGTCGGCGGCAAGCTCACCTTCAAAGCTGTCGCCAAGGACGCCTCCGGCAATCCTCTCCCGGACGCCGTGAAATTCTGGTTTGCCGCTCCCAATGATGTCGCCGGAGCCGATCAGAACGGCGAAGTCTCTTTTTTCCAGCCCGGCGAAGTAACCATCGGCGCTTCCATTGGCAACAAAATCGGCTATGCTCACGTCAGCGTCGCCAAGCCCCACATCGCCCGCATTGACGTCGCTCCCGTCACCGCCCCAATCCCCGTCGGCGCCAGTCAGCGCCTCACCGCCACCCCGCGTAGTCCCAACGGCGATCCCCGCACCGATGTTGCCCTCACCTGGTCTTCTTCCGACACCAAAATCGCCACGGTGGACGCCGCCGGCCTTGTCCACGCCCTGAAACCCGGCAAAGTATCCATCCGTGCCGCCGCCGAAAATCAGTCAGGTGAAACCTCCCTTGAAGTCGCCAAGAATTCCATCGCAGCTCTCACCATTTCTCCCGATTCCACTTCCACCAAAACCGGCACGGTCGTCCACTTCGCCGCCAAAAACAAAAACGGCTCGGACATTCCGTTCTCTATCTCCTGGTCGGTGCAGGGAACTGGCGCGCAAATCTATTCCGACGGCGCCTTTGTCGCCAATCTTCCCGGCACTTACACCGTCCTCGCCACCGTTGGCGGCATTTCCGCCTCCGCCAGCGTCGTTGTCGCTCCTCGCGGCATCGCACGCGATGTCGAATCCGTTGGCTTTGCCATGCCTCCCGACGAACAGTTCGCCGAAGAGTGGATCTGGGACCACTACGTCTATCTCTCCGCCATCAGCGACAAACTCTACGTCTACGACATCGCCGATCCCGCCCATCCGCTTCCCGGCGAAACTCTTAAAGTCGACGCTCGCCTCATCAACGACGTCAGCGTCACCTCCGACGGCAAGATCGGCGTCATCACCCGCGAAGGCGCTTCCAGCCGCAAAAACGGCATCGTCTTCCTGGACACTTCCGATCCCATGCACCCGAAAGTCGTCTCCGAATACACCGCCACAGTCACCGGCGGCGTCCACAGCGCCTACGTCAATTCGCACTATGTTTATCTCACCGACGACGCCACCGGCTCGCTCCGCGTCATCGATTTCGCCGACGTCAAGAATCCCAAGGAGGTCGCCCGCTGGCAGGTCGAAAGCTCCGGCCAGATGACCATCTCGCTTCCCGATGGCAGCGTCGAAACCGCTGGCCGCTATCTACACGACGTCCAGGTCATCGACGGCCTCGCCTATCTTGCTTACTGGCGCGATGGCTTGGTCATCCTCGATGTTGGCAATGGCGTCAAAGGCGGCAGCCCCGAGCATCCGCAGCTCGTCGCCAACTGCCGCTTCAACTATGACGAACTCTACGGCGCTCCCTGGCTCGCCGGCGCCCACGCCGTCTACCGCTACAAAAATTACGTCTTCGTCGGCGACGAAGTCTTTCCCGGCATCTTCAGCCTGGCCTCTCGCGAACGCATTCCTGTCCGCGGCATCATGCACGTCGTGGACGTCTCTGATATCCAGAAGCCCAGGGAAGTCGCCACCTACAGCGTTCCGGAAGCCGGCTCGCACAACATCTGGGTCTTCGACGATGTTTTATACATGGGCTATTACAGCGGAGGCGCGCGCGTTCTCGATGTTTCCGGCGAACTCCGCGGCGAACTCTACAATCAAGGCCGCGAAATCGCCCACATCTGGACCGGTGATTCCAAGGGTTATCGCCCCAATCTTCCCTTCGCCTGGGGCGCCTATCCCTACAAAGGGCTGATCTACGTCAACGATGTGCACTCCGGCTTGCGCATCTACCGCCTCGCCAAGCCTCGCCCCTACAGCTCCACCACCACCCCCGCCCTGTAGCGTGTCCGGGTGGGCACGGCTTTAGCCGTGCCGAAGAGCAAAGTAACTCCGTCATCCCGACCGGAGTGGCCGGTCTTTATCTTCGCGTCGTCTGCGGCGCGCCGGCCACAGAGTGGAGGGATCCTGGCAACCAATGCCACACGAACAACCTCAATGGCACGACGCTCTTTCCTCTCAACCGTTAGCTGTCGACCTCTTCTCCGCTACCTCTGCTTTCCTCTGCTAACTCTGTGGTGAATTCTTCTCCTCTCCGCGCCCTCTGCGTCTCTGCGTTTAATTCTTTTCCCTACTCCACCTTCCAAAAATCAATCCCCGCTGCCTGCGGCGGCGTATCCACCTCCGCCACAATCTTCCTCTCCGTCAAATCCACGATCTCCACCGTCCCCGGCTCTTCTCCCACTCCCTCCACCGTGAAAAACGCATACAAATTGTCCGGTGACACCACCACGCCGTGCACCACCTTCCGCTTCGTCTTCAACCGCGCCAATTCTTTCCCGCTTGCAATCTCAAAAATCGAAACCGAAGCATCCCGCTTGTTCGTCGCCAGCAACAATTTCCCATCCGACGTCACACCCAGGTTGTACACCCCGTTCCCCGCGGGGATCCGCCGCAATAATTTCCAATCCTTCGCATCCACTTCCACAATCTCGTTCGACCTGTTGCACGCCACATACACCCGGCTCGCGTCGCTCGATGGCTGCGCCCACGTTGGGCTGCACGTAATCTCCGCCATATTCATCGGCATCGTCATCCCTTCGTGTTGCTGCCGCTTCGTCTCAGGAATTCCCGTGTACCCCTCCTCTTTCCCCGCGCTCAATCGGAAACTCCGCGCCACCTTCATCCTCTCCGCGTCAATCTCCACCAGCAGATCGCTCATCATGCACGCTGAATACTGATGCTTCCCGTCGCGCGCAATCCGCGAACCGTGCGGCATCACGCACGTCGGAATCCGCGCCACTTCCAGCATCTGGTTCGTATCCACCACCGAAACGCTGCTCGGCACGGGATCTCCGTGCAAATTGAAATTCACAACAAATAGAAAATTGCCATCCGGTGTCACATCTCCTGTTGCCGGAAACAGTCCCAGCCCCACCTGCTTCACCACCTCGTCCGTCGCCGTGTCGTATTTCAACGCCGTCCCATACGGCCGCCCATGCCCGATGCTCACAAAATAATTCTTCCGGTCCGGCGCAAACGCAATCCCATGTGGCCCGCTGATATCGCTCTGCAGAATCCGCGTGTCCGTCGTCTTCACCACCGCCGCCCCACCCGGCCCAAACTTCACCGTCGCGATTTTGTCCGCCGACTCGCACACCAGCTTCACCCAGTACGTCTTCGCCGGCCCATCCCCGCAGTAACTAACTGTTCCAGCCAACATCACCGCCGCACTCATCACCACCTTCACCACTTCGCGCCTCATAGATTTCTCCTGCGCCAAATTCTACGTCCATTTCCCCCTCCGCCCTCTTCCTTTCTTCTTTCCTAAATGTAGCGCTGGCCTTTTAAGCCAGCCTCTTTCTTTCTCTGTGCCCTATGTGTGCTCTGCCCTCTGTGACCTCAGTGTTAAATCAACGGTTCACCTTACCGAAATTAAAAAGAGCGAAGCAGAATCAGCGTCGAAGCCGTCTTCTCTTCCCAATTTTCTAATTTCCATTCTTGCCTTCCTCTTTACTTCGTTACTTCTTTACCTCCTTACTTCCTCTGCTGTGCTACACTCCACTCCCCCGCGGAGGGCCCGCATGTCCAGTCAACCCGCAAAGCCTGCTCGATCCTGGCTCATCGGGACCTCGTCCTCCTGCGACATCCGCCTCTCCGAACCCACCGTCTCCGGCCAGCACTGCCGCCTTACCGAAACCGATGGCGGCTTCCTCATCGAAGACCTTGGCTCTCGCAATGGCACCTTTATTGATAATCACCGCATCGAGCCCCGCACTCCACTCAAGATCTCTCCGCTCCAATCCGTCCTCCTCGCTGATGACGTCCCCATGCCCTGGCCTGATGACATTCACTCCTCCTCCCCGTCAGCCGCTCCCGCCGCCCGCACCATCCAGATCGGCCGTGCCCCCGATTGCGATGTCTGCCTCGACTACCCCATGGTCTCCGCCCACCACGCCCGCATCACCGAACAAAACGGCTCCTGGTTCATCGAAGATCTCAACTCCCGCAATGGCACCGCTCTCAATCGCGTTCAAAACCGTATCCAGAGCGCCCCGCTCCAGCCCACCGACGACATCTTCCTCGGCTCCTACAAAGTCTCCGCCTCCTGGATTCTCCAGAAGCGCAAAGCCGTCGTTGGCGAAGCCGCTTTCGCCACCGTCCTCTTCCAATCCCAGTCCATGACCATCGGCCGCGACCCCGCCTGCGAACAGCCGGTCTCCCACCCGACGATCTCCTGGCACCATTCCAAGCTCACCCGCAATCCTGCCGGCACTTTTATCGAAGACCTTGGCTCCCTCAACGGCACCTTCCTCAACGGCGTTCGCATCTCCTCCAAAACGCAGGTCCAACCCAACCAGGAAATCGGCATCGGCAGCATTCGCTTCCAGGTTCTTCCCGATGGCAACCTTGCCCGTCGCGACTATGCCGGCAACGTCAGCATCGAAGCCCAGGATGTCACCGTCCTCGCTCCCGATGGCCGCCCTCTCCTCGAACCCATTTCCCTTGTCGCTTATCCTTCCGAACTCATTGCCATGATGGGCCCCGCCGGCGCCGGAAAAACCACGCTCCTCAAAGCCCTCAATGGCTACTCGCGCCCCGCCTCCGGCCAGGTCCTTTTCAACGGCCTCAATCTCTATCGCCATTACGATCGCTTCTCGCAACAGCTCGCCTACGTCCCGCAGGACGACATCGTCCACCCCCAACTCACCGTCCGCGAAGCCCTCTATTTCTCCGCGCGCCTCCGCACCGATCTCTCTGACGACGAAATCGAAACCCGCATTGATAAGCTTCTCCGCGAACTCAATCTCTCCGACAAAAAAGACACCATCATCGGCTCGCCCGAAAACAAAGTTCTCAGTGGCGGCCAGCGCAAGCGCGTCAACATCGCTATGGAGCTCATCACCGACACACCGGTCCTCTTCCTCGACGAGCCCACCTCCGGCCTCTCCTCCTACGACGCCGAAGGCGTCATCCACCTCCTCAAACAACTTTCCCGCCAGGGCAAAACCATCATCGCCACCATCCACCAGCCCAGCCTTCACGTCTTCCGCGAATTCGACAATCTCATCATGCTCGCTCGGGACTCCGGGGGCTGTGGCACGCTCGCCTTTTTCGGCCCGGCGTATCCGGATTCCATTGACTTCCTCCATCCCCGCACGCCAGACCAAACGCAAACCAATCCCGGGATCGAACCTGGTCCCGAACTTCTCCTCACCGGCCTCGCCAAAAACCCCGCCACCGAATGGTCCCGCCTCTTCCGCGAATCCCGCTATCGCAAACAGTTTGTTGAAGACCGTGCCCGCCAGTCCGCCTCCACCATCCAGGCCCCGGTCAAGGAAGCTTCTCGCCGCTTCAACTTCACGCAGTGGATTACGCTTCTGCGCCGCAACACTATCGTCAAAGTCCGCAACCGCGCGCAAATGGCGATCCTCGGCCTGCAGTCCCCGCTGATTGCCGCGCTTATCGTTCTCGTCTACGGCAAAGTTGCCGCTTCCGCGTCCACCTTTCAGCAGTTTCAGGACATGGCCGCCAATATCATCGGCATCCACATCCTCATGGTCGTCGCCGCCATCTGGTTCGGCTGCAACAACGCTACGCGCGATATTGTCGGCGAATGGACCATTTTCTACCGCGAACGCATGGTCAACCTGAAGCTCCCCTCCTACGTCTTCTCCAAGTTCATCCTTCTTCTTGTGCTCTCCGTTCTCCAATGCGCCGTCATGCTCGGCATCGTCTATTTCCTTTCCGACCTCAAAGCGGACTTCTTCCGCATTGGCGCGGTGCTTGTCCTCGCTTCCGCCGTCGGCACCACGCTCGGACTTGCCATCTCCGCGCGCTCCTCCAGCACCGAAAGCGCCATCGCTCTCCTTCCCATCGTTTTATTGCCTGTGATAGTCCTAGGTGGTGGTTTGAAACAAATCTACCGCATGCCCACGGCGATGCAGTGGGTCTCCACCGTCATTCCTTCGCGCTGGGCCTTCGAATACAACCTCGTCAACGAAGCCTCCCACCGCAACAACTGCCTCGAAGTCCCAGGCCCCTGCACTCCGCCCAGCGCGCCTGCGCATAGCGCTCATACACCCGCTGGCGCAAACTCTCTCGCCGGTTTCGGTTCCGGCAATCCCCAGCAGCACACCGCTCCGCCCCAGCTCTATTCCGTTGACGCCGCCGACTTCCAGGTTCCCACCACCACCCAAAATGGCGAACGCGTCAAACCCGACTCTTCCCATTCCCGCCGCCTCGACTTCCTCCACACTCTCGGCATCCTCGGCTCCATGCTCGTCATCCTCCTCACCTCCGTATTCCTCTTCCTCCGCTCCCGCGTCCCCCACTGATCTTGTAGCGGCCGCCTTCTGAGGCGGGCGCCTTTTCTCTTCTCTACTTTTCTTACTTCTTCTATGTAGCGCTGGTCTTTTAAGCCAGCCTCTTCCTCTCCGTTCCCTCTGCTCCCCTCTACTAACTCTGTGGTGAACTCTTCTCTTCTTTACTGTCAGCTATTGACTGTAAGCTGTCGGCTTTCTTCCGACTACCAACTTCCGACTGCCAACTTCCGCTCTCCCATCCAATTTGCCCCTCGACGCCTCCCATTCCCCCTGCCAAACTTTCCCCATGCAAATCACACCCTTCCGCATCGAGGAATATATGGCCCGCTTCGAGTTTGCGGCCCAATACCTCCTCTCCTCCTCCGACGCCGAATCCGTTACTATCGCTGACGTCCTCGCCCTCGAACCCGGCGCACACGACGCCTTCCTCAAACACTGGTGCGGCTACACGGAATCTCCCGGTGCTCCCTGGCTTCGCGAAGCCCTTGCTCCTATCTACTCCACCATCAAGCCCTCTGAACTCATCGTCGTTTCCGCCGCCGAAGAAGCCATCTTCCTCTTCTATCACGCGCTCCTCACTCCCAATGACCATGCCATCGTCGAAACGCCCTGCTACGAAAGCGCTCTCACCGTTCCCCAATCCACCGGCGCCTCTGTCAGCGAATGGCGACGCAAGCCGGAAAACAACTGGGCCCACGATCTTGCCGCTCTCGAATCCCTGATCCGCCCCAACACGCGCGCCCTCTATATCAACACGCCGCACAATCCCACCGGTCTTTTGATGCCTCTTGAAATCTTCCGCAAAGTGCTGGAACTTGCTGCCCGCCGCGACATCTACGTCTTCTCCGACGAAGTCTATCGCGAACTCGAACACAATCCCGCCGACCGTCTCCCCGCCGCCTGCGATCTTTACGGTCACGCCATCAGCCTCGGCTCCGTCAGCAAAACTTATGGCCTCCCCGGCCTCCGCCTCGCCTGGCTCGCCTCCCACGATTCGGCGTTCCTGCAAAAAATCATCTCCCTCAAGCACTACACCACCATCTGCGCCGGTGCCCCGAGCGAATTCCTCACGGCTCTCGCCTTCCGCCACCGCCAGAAATTCATCGACCGCAATCTGGAAATTGTGCGTCACAATCTCCCCTTGCTCTCCGCCTTCTTGGCCCGCCGATCCGATCTCTTCGATTGGACTCCTCCCAACGCCGCCACCATCGGCTTTGCCCGCTTCAAGCCGCAACAGGATGTCCAGCAATTCTGCGAAACCCTCGTTCGCGACTCCGGCGTCCTCCTCCTCCCCGGCTCCGTCTACGACGAACCCCGTCATATCCGCTTCGGCTTCGGCCGTAAAAACATGCCCGCCGCCCTCTCCCGCCTCGAATCCCACCTCGCCAATTTCAGCAATCAACGCTCCGCCAAAATGTAGTACTGGTTTACCTTCGGAGGGCTGGTATGCCAGCCTCTTGCCTTTTTCTGTCATCCTGACCGGAGTGGCCGGTATTTTTTTCCGCGCCGTCTGCGGCGCGCCGGCCACGGAGTGGAGGGACCGCGACTACCAGCGCCCCTTCACTACCCATGGAACCAACACACCAGTCCAATCTGTAGGGGCACGATAATTCGTGCCCTCTTGTCTTCCCAATTCCCCTTTTCTCATAAAAGAAAAAAGGGCAACCGCAATTCACGGCTGCCCTTTGTCGTCTTTGAACTTTTTAACTTCTAACTTCTAAACTTATCCTGACCCTACGCCGCTCCCATTGATCTCCTTGCCTGGAAGCACTCCCGGCAAAACACCGGTCGTCCCTGCGTAGGCCGGAAGGGAACTGTCGTTTCCTTCCCGCATTGCGAGCAGTTTGTCTTCGTTTCGGCGCGCGGTGCCGACCCTCCGCCACCCCCCGCCTCTGCCCGCTTTGCCTTGCACCCTTTGCAGCGCTTTGGTTCGTTCTTAAATCCCTTGTCGGCGAAAAACATCTGTTCGCCACTGGTAAAAACGAACTCGGCGCCACACTCCGAACACTTCAGGACCTTATCGTGGAATTCCATGACCCGCTCCCCCTGGACCCTTATCGGGCGGGGGGCCGGGCTCTTGCACCACTGACCCTGTGGGGGGCATGGACCTGTAGCCTGGGAACGCCGGGCACGGATCCCTGGGGCCTGCGGGCGAAGAATAGGAACAACTACCCAACTGACTCTGCCTGATAGGGGCCTGATCCCGGAAGTGCGGCGCCGAGCTGCGTCTCGAACAGGATTTAATCCTGCTCGCGACGCTGCTTCTTGCGCAGTCGCTTCCGCGAAAGCGCTTCTTTGGCCCGGCGCTTCTCACCGGGCTTCATGTAGAAGCTGTGCTTCTTGATTTCCTTGATGATGTCTTCTTGCTGCACCTTGCGCTTGAAACGTCGCAGGGCGTTCTCCAAGGATTCATTCTCTTGAATGACGACTTCGGCCAATGTACTTCACCCCAATTCTGGTTCGGATTACGGATTACAGTGTCGCCGCTACACTCGCTTGCGCACTGCCCCTGTATAAATTATCGCATGAGGTTGTTGGCTTCTTGTAGTCAATTCCGGCCACCCAAGTCAAGTAATCTTTGCGGCAAGCTCCCCGCCGGCCCCGGGTCATTACCTTCTGGTTATCCGTATTCCTTCAGCTACCCCTCTCTGCCACTGCTTTCCCTTTGACACTGCTGGTACACTGGGGCCGCCCCAAAATACTCTTGTTCGGGAGCCTACCTCATGCCCGATATGCGCGATGCCGTTGGTGTCCTGCTCGCTGGAGGACAGGGGGAGCGTCTCTGGCCCCTCACCCGTGATCGCGCCAAGCCCGCCGTCCCGTTTGGCGCCCTTTATCGCATCATTGATATAACCCTTTCCAATTGCATCAATTCGGGGCTCCACCGCGTCTTCGTTCTAACCCAATACAAAGCCCTCAGCCTCACCCGCCACATTCGCGCCGCTTGGTCTCCGCTGATGGGCCTCGGAGAATTTATCGAGGTTCTCCCTCCCCAGATGCGCGTATCTCAGCAGTGGTATCAGGGCACCGCCGACGCCGTCTATCAGAACATCTACTCCCTCGGCAGCGAGCGCTCCAAATACGTCTTCATTCTCTCCGGCGACCACATCTACAAAATGGACTACGCCAAGATGCTTCAGCGCCACATCGATTCCGGCGCCGAAGTCTCCGTCGCCACCATCGAGACGCCCGTCGCCGAGGCTGCCCGCCAGTTCGGCGTCATCGAAACCGATAAAAATTGGCGCATCATCGGCTTCGAGGAAAAGCCTCACAAGCCCAAGCCTTCGCCCCACAAAGCAACTCACTGCAACTCTTCCATGGGCGTCTACATTTTCAATACCCAGCTCCTGATTCCCACTCTTCTTGCCGACTCCGAAGATCCCAAGTCCTCCCACGACTTCGGCAAGGACATCATCCCGCGCATCATCTCCAAGCACCGCGTCTTCGCCTACAACTTCGTTGACGAAAACTCCAAGGAATCCCTCTACTGGCGTGACGTCGGCACCATCGACGCCTATTACGAAGCCAACATGGACCTCGTCAGCGTCTCTCCGGTCTTCAACCTCTACGACAAAGCCTGGCCCCTGCGCGGTTGGCAACATCAATATCCGCCGGCCAAATTCGTTTTCGCGGATGCCGATCGCATGGGCATCGCTCTCGACTCTATCGTCGCCCACGGCTCCATCCTCTCCGGCGGCCGCGTGCAAAACTCGCTCGTCGGCTACGACGTCCGCGTCAACAGCTATTCCGAAGTCACCGCCTCCATCATCTACAACCACGTCAACATCGGCCGCCATTCGCGCATCTGCCGCGCCATCATCGATCGCCACGTCAGCCTGCCCGAGCACACCGAAATCGGCTACGACCTCGAAGCCGACAAGAAACGCTTCCACGTCACCCCCTCCGGCATCGTCGTCGTCGTCCGCCAGGAATCCCTCATCGAAGAACCCGAATCCCAGTGATCCGGCCTCTCTTCCTGCTTCCATGTAGCGCTGGTCTTTTAAGCCAGCCTTCCCATGACCCCTGCTCAGGCAACCTGTCATCCTGAGCGAAGCGAAGGATCTCAACCATTGCGTCTTGCCTCCAAACTCTCCGCTCTCTCTGCTTCCCTCTGCTAACTCTGTGGTGAATTCTTTTCTTTCTCCGCCGGCTGTGATCCCGCCTCTCTTCCTTCTTTCCTGTAGCGCTGGTCTATTAAGCCAGCCTTCCCTTGGCGCCTGCTCAGCCAACTTGTCGTCCTGAGCAAAGCGAAGCATCTTAACCACTGCATCTTGCCTCACCACTCTCCACTCCCCTCCGCTTCCTCTGCCGCCTGTGACGTGTCATCTGTATACTAAATGCCGCACTTACTTCGATAACCTCGAACCGGAGGAACTACCGTGCGCAAGGTTCTCTTCATCCTTCTACTTACGCTGGGCACGACGCTTCCCTCCTTCTCTCAGCAACCCGCGGCCAGCAAGTCTGCCGAACCCCGCGCCGAAGTCCTCGTCCTCGGTGTCTACCACATGTCTAATCCGGGCCGCGACGTCTTCAACATGAAAGCCGACGACGTTCTCGCTCCCAAACGCCAGGAAGAAATCGCTCAGGTCATCGCCGCTCTCAAGAAGTTCAATCCCACCAAAGTTGTTGTCGAACAGGAAGTCGGCGACGAACGCCTCCTAAAAAACTACTCCGATTACCTCGCCGGCAAACACGAACTGACGAACAACGAAACCGAGCAACTCGGCTTTCGCCTCGCCAAGGAACTCGGCCACAAGACCATCTATCCGGAAGACATCGAGGGCGATTTTCCCTGGCAGCGCCTCATCAACTACGCCAAGGGAAGTGGTCGCTCTAAGGAACTCGATGCCATCGAAATGGATCTCGGTGAAATGGTAAAGGCGCAAGATGCGTATCTGCACTCGCACACCGTCCTGGAAACTCTGCTCTACATGAACTCCGACGAAAAAGTTGCCGAGGACGTCGGTTACTACTACCGCGAAGCGGCCATCGGCGAACCCGATGATTACCCCGGCGCAGATCTCCTGGCCGAATGGTTCCGCCGCAACGCCCGCATCTATACAAACGTTATGCAGTTGTTCAATTCGCCGAACGAACGCGTTCTGGTCATTTTCGGCGCAGGCCATCTCGGCTGGCTCCGCCACGACTTCGCCAGCAACCCGAAACTTCACCTCCGCAAACTCTCAGAATTCGCAAACTAAGCCTCAGTTTCAATCGGTAGCCGTTTCGTCACATCCCGTGGGTAATCTGCCATCCGGTGCGAAGCGAAGCATCTCAACCATTGCGTCTTGCCCCAAACTCTCCGCTCTCTCTGCTCCCCTCTGCTAACTCTGTGGTGAATTCTTTTCTTCCTCCGCCAACTGTAAATTGCCAGCTTTTTCTCTTGGCTCTTCTCCTGCCCTCCATATACCCTTCCATCTCATGCGTCTTCTCCTCATTCTTTTTCTCCTCGCCGCCACCTCCGCCTTTCCCCAATCCCGCGACTGGCCCATCTACGGCGGCGCCTCCGAAAATAATCACTACTCCCCGCTCGCTCAAATCAATCGCGACAACGTGAAAAATCTCCAGGTCGCCTGGACTTTCGACACTGGCGAATCCGGCGGCCTGCAAACCAGCCCTCTGATCGTGGACTCCGTCCTCTACGGCATCTCGCCTTCGCAAAAAATCTTTGCTCTCGACGCCGCTACCGGAAAACTCCTCTGGAAATTCGACTCCGGCGTTCCCGGCACGCAGCCCGACCGCGGCCTCGCCTACTGGTCTGATGGCAGGGACAAACGCATCCTCGTCGGCATCATGCATGTCGTCTACGCTCTCGACGCCGCCACCGGCAAGGCCATTCCCACCTTTGGGCAAAACGGCCGCATTGATCTCCGCGAAGGCCTGGGCCGCGAGCCCGCCTCCGAACAATTCATTGCTCTCACCAGTCCGCCCGTCGTCTACAAAGATCTCTTCATCGTCGGTGGCCGCAATCCAGAAACTCTTCCCGCCCCTCCAGGCGATATCCGCGCCTTCGACGTACGCACCGGAAAACTCCGCTGGACCTTTCACACCATTCCGCGTCCCGGCGAATTCGGCTACGACACCTGGCCCAAGGATGCCTGGAAAACCAGCGGCGCCGCGAACAACTGGGCCGGCATGACCGTGGACGTTGCGCGCGGCATCGTCTATGTCCCCACCGGCTCCGCGGCCGCCGATTTCTACGGCGCCGATCGCCTCGGCGACGATCTCTTCGCCAACTGCCTTCTCGCGCTTAACGCCGAAACCGGCCAGCGCCTCTGGCACTTTCAAGGAGTCCGCCACGACATCTGGGATCGCGATTTCCCCTCGCCCCCGATTCTTCTCACCGTGCAGCACGATGGAAAGTCCGTCGAAGCCGTCGCGCAGCCTTCCAAGCAGGGCTTCATCTATCTTTTCGACCGCCTCACCGGCGCTTCGCTCTTTCCCCTCGAAGTGCGCAACTATCCCGCCAGCGGTGTCCCCGGCGAAGTCGCTGCCCCCCAGCAAGCTCTCCCCACCAAGCCTCTCCCGTTTGCCCGCCAGCTCGTCACCGAAGACATGCTCACGCAGCGCACCCCTGCGGCTCACGAGTGGGCTCTCGAAAAATTCAAATGGTTCCGCAGCGGACTCCAGTTCCTCCCCCTCGCCATTGGCAAAGACACGGTTGTCTTTCCCGGTTTCGACGGTGGCGCCGAATGGGGCGGCTCGGCCGTCGATCCGGAAACTTCCATCCTGTACGTCAACGCCAACGACATCGTCTGGACCGGCGCGCTAGCGGAAACTCTCACTCAAAAAAGCGCCAGCGCCATCTACGCCGGCCAGTGCGCCATCTGCCATGGAGAAAATCGCGCCGGCTCTCCACCCAACTTTCCTTCGCTCCTCGGCGTCGGCACTCGCCTTTCCTCGCAGCAGATCTGGACTGCCGTGGCTAACGGCAAAGGACGCATGCCCGCTTTTCCGAATCTTTCCGGCGAACAGATCGAAGCCATCGTGAAATTTCTCACCACGGAGAAAGACGTGGATCTCTCCGCGCGCGGCCCGCTTCTTCCCGCGATGAAATACCATCTCACCGGATATAAACGGTTCTACGATCCCGATGGTTATCCCGCTGTTGCGCCTCCCTGGGGCACGCTGAACGCCATCAACCTCAACACTGGCGAGTACGCCTGGAAAATTCCGCTCGGCGAATACCCCGAACTCGCCGCCCAAGGCCTGAAAAATACTGGCACGGAAAATTATGGTGGCCCCATCGTCACCGCCGGAGGCCTGCTCTTTATCGGCGCCACCAACTTCGACAAGAAATTCCGCGCCTTCGACAAATCCACCGGCCAACTACTCTGGGAAACCACTTTGCCTTTCGCCGGCAATGCCACGCCTGCCACCTATTCCGTCAACGGACGCCAGTTCGTGGTTATCGCCGCTGGCGGCGGCAAAGATCCAAAGTCTCCTTCCGGCGGCCTCTACATCGCCTTCGCCCTTCCTGCCTCCGGCCACTAGCTGTCAGCTGTCAGCTGTGAGCTGTAAGCTGTCGGCTCTTTTCTCGCCACTCGGCATCCTTTGTTACAATGTCCAGTTGCCACATCCACACAGGAGCCACTGCACCCATGTCCACCAAAATCACCCGCGTCCGCGCCCGCCAGGTCATCGATTCGCGCGGGAATCCCACCGTTGAAGCCGACGTCATCCTCGAGTCCGGCGCATTTGGCCGCGCCGCCGTTCCTTCCGGCGCTTCCACCGGCGAACACGAAGCCCTCGAACTCCGCGATGGAGACAAATCCAAATATCTCGGCAAGGGCGTCCTCAAGGCCGTGCAAAACGCCAACACCGAAATCGCCAAGGCCGTCACCGGCCTGGATGCTGCCGACCAGCGCGCCCTCGACCACAAAATGATCACGCTCGACGGCACGCCCACCAAATCCCGCCTCGGCGCCAACGCCATCCTCGCCGTCTCCATGGCCGCCGCTCGCGCCGCTGCCGCCGGACTGAAGCAGCCGCTCTACAAATATCTTTCCCGCTATTCCACGGATACTTCCGCGAATCTCCTCCCGGTCCCGATGATGAACATCCTCAACGGCGGCGCGCACGCGGACAGTTCCGTGGATTTCCAGGAGTTCATGGCCATGCCCGTCGGCGCGCCCTCCTTCAGCGAAGCGCTGCGCTGGGGCGTCGAAGTCTTCCATGCGCTGAAAGCCGCGCTGAAAAAGCATGGCTACTCTACTTCTGTCGGCGACGAAGGCGGCTTCGCGCCCAGTTGCAAGTCCAATGAGGAAGCCATTCAGATCGTGCTGGAAGCCATCAGCGCCGCCGGTTACAAGCCCGGGGAACAGGTGGCCATCGCGCTCGATCCCGCCGCCAGCGAGTTTTACGACAAGGCCAGCGGCAGATACATCTTCAAGAAGTCGGACAAGTCCGCGCACTCCTCTTCGGAAATGGCCACCTACTGGACCAACTGGGTGGAAAAATATCCCATCGTTTCGCTGGAAGACGGCATGGCCGAAGACGATTGGGCGGGCTGGAAAGCGCTGACGGAAAGCGTGGGCAGCAAGACTTCCAAGAAAAAAATCCAGCTCGTTGGCGACGATCTTTTCGTCACCAACACCGAGCGGCTCTCCCGCGGGATCAACGAAGGCATCGCCAACGCCATCCTGATCAAGCTCAACCAGATCGGCAGCGTCACCGAAACGATTGACGCCATCGAACTCGCCCGCAAGGCTGGGTACAACTCCATCATTTCGCACCGCTCCGGCGAAACCGAAGACACGTTCATTGCCGACCTCGCCGTGGCCACCGCCGCCGGACAGATCAAGACCGGCTCCGCCTCCCGCACCGACCGCATTGCCAAATACAACCAGCTTCTCCGCATCGAAGAAGAGCTGGGCAGCTCGGCCCGCTTCAACGGCAAAGCCCCGCTGCGGTAGAACAGGAAGTTGGGAGTCGGTAGTCCGTAGTTCAAGACTCGTTGTAGGGCATGCAGTTTCCACCCATCCGTGGCGCGTGACGCCGCGGATGGGTTTTGTTTTTGAGTCCGGGATGTTGCGAAGATGGCGCATCGATGGACCCTTCCTGTGTTCGGTCGCGATCATCGCCAGAAGTGGAAGATTGCCAGTGTTCAGCCATGTAGCCCTTTGGCCTTTTCGAATTGGGTCCCTGCCGAAAATGAGGAAGGCCTCTATTGGGCTCACGCCATCTAGCTTATGCTTTACAGCATGGCCGAAACCCTGTTCGATGTACCGCCGCAAGATATTGCTCCGAAGCCTCGTTCCCGGTGGAAGAAAGCCGCGCTTGCGGGCTTGCTCAGCCTTTTGTTCGCTGGCGCGGGGCAATTGGTGAACCGACAGCCGAGAAAGGCGCTGGTATTCGCGTTGCTGGTGATCGGGTTGGGATTCCTGCAGGCGAAGACGCGGCTGCTGCTGGCGTTCCCAACGATGACGGTGTTGTTGGTGGCGGGTGTTCTGCTCAAGCTGGGAGTGGCGGCGGAGGCGGCCTACAGCGCGGCCAGAGGCAAGGATGCCGAACGACCGATTCCTTTTCCGAAGATTTGCTATGCGGCGATTGCGATAGTGGCGGTGGCAGCGGGATTTTTTCCGTCGTCGGAGCAGGTGATACGGGATTCCGGCTTCGGGGCATTCGTGGTGAAATCGGGTTCGATGTGCCCGACGGTTTGCGAGGGGGAGCGGATTGTGGCGAACCGGAAAGCGTACCAAGCGGTGCAGCCGCAGCGCGGCGATGTGGTTCTGGTGAAGCATGACCCAGACAGCGGCCCATTCCTGAAGCGCATCATCGGGTTGCCGGGAGATGCGATCACGCAGGGGCCAGACGGAACGGTGCTGGTGAATGGAGTGGCGTTTCACCCACCAGAGCCGTGCGGAAAGCCGAAGTGGAAGGGACCTTCACCTCCCACGTGCCCAATGTGTAGTGCGGCCACAGTAAAGCCAGGAGAATACTTTGTGGTCGGAGACGATTTGGGAAACAGCTTGGACAGTAGGTACAAAGAATTCGGTCCGGTCACGAAGGATATGCTGCTGGGGAAGGTTTTGTTTATTGCGTGGCCGGGGTCGTGGTCGAGAATTGGTTGCACGGTGCGATGACGGGAGAGGTAGAAACAGGGGCCGCGAAAACCGCCGGTCTGAAGTCCGGCCACTACACAGCTAAGGAAAAGGCCGCAGGGCGAGCAAAAGACGCTCGCCCTGCGCTACAACGCGGAACACGGAACGCGGGGCACGAGGTACGGCGAAGAGGCTGGCATAAAGGCCAGCGCACCATTTCGGGGGGAAGAGAGTTTAGCGGGCGAAGGAGAGGACCCAGTCGGCGAAGGAGCGCCAGAGATGGGAGTGGGCGATGGGGATGCGAGCTTGTCCCACGAAGATGAGGAAGGCGCCGCCCCAGAGCGTGGTGCGATGGATTTTGCGCGTGGACCAGAGATCGTAGAGGACCAGGAGCAGCAGAAAAACGTAGGAAAGCAGCGTGTCCACGAAGACCTGGCGGAACATGAAGGCCAGAGGCCAGCGCGCCAGCGCCGCGACGAGGAGCGAGGTATTGGCCAGCAGGATGTAGCGCTTATGCGCGGGTGAATCCAGGCGATTGCGGAAGGCAAGAAAAAGGAAGAGGGCGAACAGCAGGATCTGTGTGAGCGGAACGATATAGAAGGCACGGGGATCGCGGCCGAAGGGGTCTAGATGCCCGCCGGTACGCAGCAAGGAATCGGTGGCAGCGAGCACGCCAAGAGGGACCATGAAGGCTCCGAGAGCGAAGGCCGCGATTCCGAGACGCATGTGAACGCCGGTGCGACGCACGGCGACCAGAGTAGTTTGCGCAACGAGCAGCAACATCCAGAGAGTGAAGGCGGCGCCGTGAACGTGAATGATGAGGCTGGGCAGCGGCGCGGCCAGCATGCCGGCGAGATAGTAGGTGTGGGCGAAGCCGACAAAGACGACAACAACCATGAGGGCGGTGATGGCGGAAAAGAAAGGGTGGTCGTAACGGCGGCCGGGAAGTTTGGGAGCGTTGCTCGCGGCGGCCGAAGCGGTGAGAGTAGCCAAGAAGCCTCCGTCAAAAGTGAAATGCATTGTATCCGGGATTGCTTCAGGCGAGGCGCGGATATTTGAAACGGAGAAAGAGAAGAAACCTAACGCAGAGGCGCAGAGAAACGCAGAGAAGAAGAGAAAGAAAGAGGAGCGGGCAAGGCCGGCCCCTACAATCCCCTGAGAGAAGAGGCCGGTCTGAAGTCCGGCCACTACGTAAGAGCGGAAGGCGGCGTAAAGCCGCCCCTACGAAGAGCGAAGAGGAAAGAGCTGGCTAGACGCCGGCGGTAGGCAGAGTTACGGTTTTTCGTTCCACCACCAGAGCGCCGGCAGCGGCTTTTGTTCGGGGTAGATTTCGTCGAGGGTGCTGCCATCGAAGAGTTCGCCGTTTTTCATGACGAAGCGGATGGTGTTGGTGTTGTGGATGTCGTCGAGGGGATTTTTATCGAGGACGACGAAATCGGCGAGTTTGCCGGGTTCGAGCGAGCCGAGGTCCTGCGCGAGGCCCATGGCTTCGGCGCCGCGAATGGTGGCGGAGCGCAGCACGTCCATATTGGAAGCGCCTCCGGAAGCGAGCGCCCACATTTCCCAGTGATAGCCGAGTCCCTGGAACTGGCCGTGGCTGCCGATGCAGACTTTGCCGCCGGCGGCGATGATTTTGGCGTCCTGGGCGGCGAGGCGCGGGAAGGCGAGCTCGTCCTTGCGGGTCCAGATGCGGCGGCGGCGGGTGTGGTCGTCGACGATGTTGTGGGGAAGAAAGCGGCGGACCTTGGGATCGTCGTGGACTTCGGTGGTTTCGTAGAAATAGTTTTCGGCCCAGGGACCGCCGTAGGCGACGATCAGCGTGGGGGTGTAGAAGATGCCGGATTTGGACCAGAACTGCACCGTGTCGTCAAAGAGCGGCGTGATGGGCAGGCTGTGTTCGTTGCCGGAGTAGCCGTCGATGGCATGGGTGAGGTTGAGCTTCATGTCCAGGCCGCCTTCGGTGGTGGGCATGATGGCTTCTTTTTTGCAGGCCATGACGGTCCACTGGCGCTGCTTGCGATTGCCGACCAGGTACGACTTGATGTAAGCGGTGCGGTAGAACTCGTGGTAGCGGCGGACGACGTCGTCGGCGTCTTCGGCGGACTGAAAATCGTTGTCGGGAAAAATGCCGGGGCCGGTGGAATAGGGACGCGGGCCGAGGATTTCGCCGGTGTCCACAAGATCCTGATAGGCAAACATGTCGTTGGTGGCGGTTTGCGGGTCGCGGCCGGCGGTGACGCCGTAAGCGAGATTGGCGAGGAAGCTCCAGTTCTGGAGGTCCAGGACGCCGCGGCGGATTTCGGTCCAGTGCGGATGGATGTCAATGAAGCCGGGGACGATGGTTTTGCCGGAAGCGTTGATGGTTTTGGCGCCGGCGGGAACGTTGACTGAGCCGGACTTGCCGACGGCGACGATGCGATTGTCTTTGACGAGGATGTCGGCGTTGTCCAGGACTTCGTCGCCCTTCATGGTGATGATGCGCGCGCCGAGGAGCGCGACGCTGCCGGAAGGCGTGTGGCGCGGGAAAGTAAGATTGACGGCGACGACCTCGGGCTTGAGCTTGGGAAGTTTTTTCTTGTCGTCGGACTTGTCGTCGTCCTTGGCTTCTTCCTTCGCGCCTTTGCCTTTCTCTTTTGCGGAGGATTTTGGCTTTTCGGCGGGCTTGGACTCGGGCTTGGCTTCATCGTCGGATTTGGGCGCGGAGAATTCGATCTGGTCGAGCGGCAGACGGAAGAAGGAAGAACCCTCGGCCCAGGTGACGGTTTTGCCGCCGTCGGCGAAGTTGAGATAGTCGCCGCCGACATCGGTGAGTTTGCGAAGAGGAACCGGAGCGTGAGCGAGGTCCACGGTGACCGGGCCATTGCCGGTGCGCGGGACGGCGAGGAGATAGACCTGATTGGTGGATTGCGCGAGGGCCCATTTGCCGTCCGGGCTGATGCGGATGTCGTCGGCGGGATTGCCTTCGGGGGAATCGGGATCGGGGAACCAGGCTTTGCCGAAGACGCGGAGTATCGTGCGGCGATCGGTGCCATCGTAGCGGACGGAAAGCAGGCCGGCCTGTGAATAGATGTAGACACGATCCGGCTCGGGGCCGAAGTGCGGGTCGGAGGCGCCGCGAGCGGGGAGGATGAGGTTGGCGTCGCCGCCATCGGAGGGGAGCCAGATAACGTCCCAGTTGACGGGAGTGGAGCCCCACTCGTCGAACTGTTCGACGTGGCTCTGGCGCGGGCCGCGGATGGCGACGATGCGCGAGCCGTCGGGAGAGAAATTCAGATCGCGATAGTAGGCGGGGACGCGGGTGAGCTGCTGGGGAGTGCCGCTGCCATCCGAGCGGGTTTTCCAGATGTGGCCGCCGGCGACGGAGTTCCAGGTGGAGTAAGCGATCCACTGGCCGTCGGGAGACCACGCGGGCATGAATTCGCGTTCGTTGCCGGAAGTGAGGCGTTTTGGCGCGCCGGAGGGAATGTCCATCACATAGAGATGCGTGAGCGCGGAAAAGACGAGGCGCTTGCCGTCGGGAGATTGCACGGGCTGCTGGATGAGGCGGAGTTTGACGGGGCCTTCTTCAACGCGCATGGCGAGATTGAGATCGGGGCCGAGTTCGCGAGCGATTTTGGCGGTGAAAGGAATTTCCGTGTCGGAACTGTTGGCGACGTTGATGCGGTGAATTTTTCCGCCGTAAGCGGCGACGACTTCCTTGCCGTCGGGAGTGAAAGCGTAGTTGGGGAGGAAGTCGCGGGTGAAGAGAGATTCCTGGTCGTCGCGCTGGACGGGATATTGGAGCCAACGCTCTTCGCCGCTGTTGAGATCGCGGATGCGGAAGCCGGTTTCGGTTTCGGTGCGGGTGGCGTAGACGAGGGATTTGCCATCGGGAGAGATTTCCGGGCGCATGGCGCTGCCCGGGGCGTCGGTGATGGTGTCTTCCTCGCCGGTGATCATGTTGCGGCGAACGATCTGGGAGAGCGGGAAGATGACGTTGTAGAAGCCGTCGGGATGGACGCGGGCGGTGTAATAGAGGTAGCGGCCATCTTTGGAAAGGGAGGGGCCGAGGGCATTGACCCAGCGGCGGACGGGCGTGTCCGGCTTGCTCTTGGACTTTGTGACTTGGACGCCGGCACCGCCTTTGACGTGATACATCCAGAGTTCCGCGGCACCGATGGGGAACTGCGTGAATCGCGAGGCGATGACGTAGTTGCCGTCGGGCGTCCAGATGGGCGATGCGAATTCAGATTGTTCGTCCTGGCTGAGCTGCTTGGCGTTGGAGCCATCGGCGTCGGCGATCCAGACATTCTCGGCGCCACCGCGATCGCTGAGGAAGGCGATTTTTTTGCCGTCGGGAGAAAAGCGCGGCTGGGAATTGAAGGCCATGCCCGAGGTGATTTTTTTGGCTTCGCCGCCGGAGAAGGGGAGGGTATAGAGATCGCCGACGAGTTCGAGAATGAGGGTTTTGCCGTCGGGGGAGACATCGAGGGAGAGCCAGGTGCCCTGGCTGGTGGTGAAGTCAACGTTGCGCGCGGGCTTGAGGGGGAGCGGCGACTCTTTTTTGGCGTCCTTAGTGTCTTTGGCCTCGTCGGCTGCGAGGACAGGAATGCCGAGCAGGACCGCGAGAAACAAGGAGAAGAATGAAGATTTCATGAAGCCTCCAATTGCCGGAGCGGTACGTTAGTCTGCCGGGGGGATGAGTGTCAATTGTTTCGCACGAAGGCGAGTTGACGAGTGCATAGAAATTTGAATAGCGCCGGGACACGGACGGCGACGTTGGGGAGTTCGACGGGGCAGGCGGCGAAAGGAGAGCAGGGTAGCCAGAAAATGGAGATGAGAAATGGAAAATTGGGGGGCGGGGCCTACATTTTGGCGGAGCGGCGGAGGTGGGCGACGACGAGGCGGATGGATTCGTAGGTGATGTCGGCGGGGAGAGAGTCTTTGATGGGCTTAAGGTAGTCGAGGCCGAGTTTGGCGGCGGATTGGCGGATTTGTTCGGCGTGGATGGGATGTACCCAGTCGGGGCGGAAGGGGAGCTCGCCCTTTTCGATGAGGTCGGCGACAAGAACGATGACGGTGGAGAGTTTACGGCCGCGGAGCTGGGCGATTTCCTCGAAGGTGTGGCCTTTGGCGAGTAGTTCGAGGGTTTCTTGAGCGGGGCTGGAGGGGCGGGCGTGCCACTCCTGGCTGGCGCGTTCGCCGTTGGCGAAGCGGCGCAGGGCGTCGAGGATCTGCTCGCCGTAAGTCTGGCATTTGGCGTCGCCCATGCCGGAGACAGAACGGAGTTCCGTGAGGGATTTTGGGTTACGCGCGCAGATATTTTCCAGCGTGGAATCGTGAAGGACGAGGAATGCAGCAAGCATTTTTTCCTTGGCGATTTTCTTGCGCCATTCGCGGAGAAATTCACGGAGCTCTTCGTCCACGGGTGGAGACGATTCACGCTGGTAGGTGGCACGCTCGATGAAGAGTTCAGGCTTCCGGCTGACGGAAGAGCCGACGGCACCGGCGGATTTGACCTTGGAGAGCCAGGCGGGCGGCGGAGCGCAAAGGTCGCAGATGGCGCATCCGTTCCACTTGGTGATCTCGCCGAAATGTTCGCAGATGGACTTCTGGCGGCAGATTTTGGAGGCGACAAAATCCTGCAAGCGATAGTAACGCTGCCAGGCGCGATCTTTTTCCTGCGAATCACCGATCTGGTTGATGAAGAACGCGCGGAGAGCGTTGTCTTTTTTCTGCCAGAAGAGATAGCAATCGGCAGGGAGGCCATCGCGTCCGGCGCGTCCGGTCTCCTGATAGAGCTGTTCGATGCTGTCGGGAAGGCCGAGGCGGATGACGGCGCGGACATTGGGTTTGTTGATGCCGAGGCCGAAAGCGATGGTGCCGACGAGGACGTGAACTTCCTCGCTCATCCACTGCTCCTGGGCGGTGCGGCGAGCGGTGGCGTCCATGTGGCCGTGATAGCCGACGGCGGCGACGCCGCTTTCTTCCAATAGATCCACGAGTTCCCCGACGCGCGCGATGGTGGGGCAATAGACGATGACGTTGCCGCCGGTAGTCTGCTTCACGGCTTCGAGGACAAGTGCGTCCTGCTGCGCTTCCTTGGCTTCGCGGACGATGTAGCGGAGATTTTCGCGGCGGAAGCTGGAGACGGATTTGAGGGGATCGCGGAGCTGGAGCTGCTCGACGATGTCGTGACGGACTTGCTGGGTGGCGCTGGCGGTGAAAGCGGCGATGGGGCGATCGGGGAAGAGCGCGCGGAGTTTGGAGAGTTGGCGATATTCAGGGCGGAAGTCGTGTCCCCATTGGGAGATGCAGTGGGCTTCGTCGATGGCGAAGAAGGAGAGCGGAATACTTTTGAGCCAGCGCGCGGTGTCTTCCATGACGGCGCGTTCGGGGGAGACGTAGATGAGTCGGAATTCGCCGGCGACGGCTTTCTGTTTGAGTTCACGGCGATCGGATTCAAGGACAGCGCTATTGAGGAAGACGGCGGGAATGCCCATCTGAGTGAGCTGGGCGACCTGATCCTGCATGAGAGCAATGAGGGGAGAGATGACCACGGCGGTCCGGCGCTCGTCGAGGACGGCGGGAAGCTGGTAGCAGAGAGATTTGCCGCCTCCAGTGGGCATGACGACGCAAACATCGCGGCCGGAATCGAGGGCGCGGACGATCTCTTCCTGGCGAGGGCGGAAGGAGGAGTAACCCCAGTGGCGCTGGAGAGGCTGGAGGTAGCGATCGAGGGAGGGAGCGAGCGCGGTAGAGGAGGACATGGGTGCTCCGGGCTGGGGTGGGAGGGCCAGCGGGGCTTAGTTTCGCTTTTTGTTCGTCACAAGTCAAGAGGTTCGCGGCTAGCGGAGGACTCGGGGGCACAGGGAAAAGGAAGAGTTCACCACAGAGTTATCGGAGGAGGGCAGAGTTAGCGGAGAGTTGAGGGCAAGATGAAATAGTCGAGGCGCATCGCTTCGCTCAGGATGACAAGGATGACTGGTGATAGTGACCAGCTACTGGTATGAGCTCCCGCCTGGACTTTTGCGGCTTAGTGGGACGGTTTGGCGCCGGATTTGGACATGAGTTTTTCGGCGGCAGCGATGGCCTGGTCGGCGGGGATTTCCGCCCCGGATTTATCGACGTAGTGAATGTCGAAGGGGCCATCAACAAAAACGATGGCGGAGCAGGGTTTGGAGCCGGAGCATTTGTCCTGGTGAATGTGCTTGGCAGGGAGGAAGTTGTAATCGCCGCTGACAAGGATGACCGGCTTTTCGTCTTTCATGTACATCTCCAGGAGGCCGGTGAGCGGGACTACGTTTTCATTGACGCTATGCCAGTGCCAGGGAACGATGCAGCCGGGTGTGAGCTTGATTTCAACGACAGAGGCGGTGGTGTTGGGATCGCCTTTGAGAACGGCAAGGGTGGCGCAGTCGGGAACGCCGTGAACGGGCGCATACGTCTGGTTCGAAGCTTTGCTGAAGATGGGTTTATCAGCCATTTCCTGGGCGGCGAGGATGAGTCCGAAGAGAACCAGAAAAAGGGGAGTGAGAAGAAGTTTTTTCACAGACGCCTTCAGCGTTGAGGAAGGGTAGTTGGGGCAGGGGCGGGTGTCAATGGGGGCTGACATTGGACAGAGTATGAGAAGAGGACTGAACACAGAGACGCAGAGGGCGCAGAGGAAACGCGGAGTAGAAGGAAGGAGAAGAGCACAGGCAGGAGTGCCTGTGCCACGGGGAAACGACAACTGACGGGAAAAATATGCGGACCGGGCGAGCGGCGATTCGATAAGTTTCTTCCTTGCAACAGAGGTTGCGGAGTGGCGCGTGCTTCCGGGAACGGAAACGTTCTCGAGGAGGAGCGCAATGCGAATGGGGATTCGAGTGTTTGGCGTGGTGTGTTTGGTTGTGATGTTTGCGGGGAAGGAAGCACGGGGCCAGATTGTGCTGCAATATTCCGGGCCGGCGCGATATGAGCTGGGAGCGCAGTTTACAGCAGTGGCGCCGGGCGGACCCGTGGACGCGGGAAACATCGGCCCTGGACTCCACTTCGGCTACAACTACAATCGGTTCTTGTCGCTGGAGTCTGACCTGAACGGATATCATCCAGTGACGTTCTTGGTTGGGCCGCGGATTGGGTACACCTGGCAGGATGTGGGCCTGTATCTAAAGGTGAGGCCAGGATTGATTCACTTTACATCCGACGAGGCAATCCCGTCCGTAGAGAAGCACCCCACACACTTTGCATTCGATACCGGAATCGTTCTGGCACGCTACTTCGAAAGCGGCGTCTATTTACGGTTGGATGCCGGGCGTATTTTCGTGGACTACGGAGGCGGATCGTATACGGATCCGGTCACGAAGCAGATGTACCATCTGGGCGTGCCGGGAGGTTTCTTGGGCTCGGTGGGAATAGGCGCGCGTTGGTGAAAGATAATGAGCAAGGAAGTAGCGAAGGAAGAAGGAAATAGAATTGGGAAGGCAGCGGCGGGCGAAAAAGCGGCGGAGCGGTGATAATGAGAGTGCTGGCGTCAGGCACGGGGAAGAAAACAAGAGAAACCTAACGCAGAGACGCTGAGGGCGCAGAGAAGAGGAAGAGTTTCAACACAGAGGTAGCGGCGGGGAGCAGAGTTAGCGGAGAAGAAGAGGTTGACGGGCAATTGGTAGCCGCGGTCTCTCCACTCCGTAGCGCGACGCGACGCGGCTGGGGAGGTCTTGCTGCTCCGATCAGGATGGCAGAAAAAGAAAGAGGCTGGCTTAAAAGCCAGTGCTACATAGAAGAGGGAAGAGAGACAGAGTGGCAGCGATTATAAGCGCACAAAAGTTGGGGAAGAGATTTGGGGCGACGGCTTTGTTCCGGGAGATTTCGTTCACGGTGTCGGATGGGGACCGGATCGGGATCGTGGGGCCGAACGGTTCGGGGAAGTCTACGCTGCTGGCGATGCTGGCGGGGCGTGTGCTGCCGGACAGCGGGGACGTGGCGGTGCGCAAGGGCGTGCGCGTGAGCGGCGTGGAGCAGATTTCGGAGTTTGTGGAAGGGGATACGGTGCGGTCAGTAATCGCGGCGGCGCTGGATCGCATAAAACTTGCGGAGGCGGAGCGCGCGGGACGCACGGCGGAGATTTTGGGGCGCGCGGGATTTGCGGATGTGGATGCGCAGGCGGCTTCGCTCTCGGGAGGATGGAGGAAGCGGCTGGCGATTGTGGAAGCGCTGGTCCAACAACCGGACGTGCTGCTGCTGGACGAGCCGACGAACCATCTGGATTTGGCGGGTATCGAGTGGCTGGAAGGGATACTGCGGAATGCAGCATTTGCTTGCGTGGTGGTGAGCCACGACCGATATTTTCTGGAGAATGTGACGACGGCGATTGTGGAAGTGAACCCGGCCTACGAGGACGGGGCATTTCGCGTGGAGGGAAACTACAGCACGTTCCTGGAGAAGAAAGAAGAATACCTGCACGCGCAGAAGAACAGGCAGGAGGCGCTGGAGAATCGCGTGCACACGGAGATCGAGTGGCTGCGGCGCGGGCCGAAGGCGCGAACAACGAAATCGAAGGCGCGGATCGACAAAGCGCACGCCATGATCGGCGATCTCGCGGAGATGCAAGCGCGGACGCGCACAACGAGCGCGGGAATTGATTTCACGTCAAGCGACCGGAAGACGAAACAATTGATGACACTGGACGGCGTCACACACGGGATGGGCGGGCGGACGCTATTTCGCGACATCCATTTTGTGATTACCTCGGGAATGCGCGTGGGGCTGGTGGGACCGAATGGAAGCGGAAAGACGACACTGCTGCGGCTGTTGGCGGAAGAGCTAAAGCCGGAAGAGGGAAGCATCAAGAAGGCGGAGAATCTGAAGATTGTTTATTTCGACCAGAACCGGGAACTGGACCCGGAGGTGACGCTGCGGCGTGCGCTGGCTCCAGACAGCGATGCGGTGATTTATCAGGACCGGGTGATTCATGTGGCTTCGTGGGCGGCGCGGTTTTTGTTTAGTGGAGAGGCGCTGAATCAGAAGGTGGGGCGGCTTTCGGGAGGCGAGCGGGCGCGGGTGTTGATTGCGCAATTGATGCTACAGCCAGCGGATGTGCTGCTGCTGGATGAGCCGACGAACGATCTGGATATTCCGACGCTGGAGATATTGGAGGAAAGTCTGCTGGAGTACCGCGGAGCGCTGGTGCTGGTGACGCATGACCGGTACATGCTGGACCGGGTGTCGACGGTGGTGCTGGGGCTGGACGGGTTGGGAGGGGCGGAACGGTTTGCGGATTATGGGCAGTGGGAGATGTGGCAGCGGGAGAGAGCGACAGCGAAGAAGAGCGAGGGGCGGGCGGCGGCGGCTCCGGCGAATGTGGCGGTTGTGCCTGCGGCTGCAGGGAAGAAGAAGTTGAGTTACAAAGAGGCGAAAGAGCTGGAGGGAATGGAAGCGCGGATTGCGGAAGCAGAAAAAAAGTTACAGGAGAAGCATGATTTGCTGCTGGATCCCAAAGTTATGGGGGATGCGGGGAGATTGCGGGAGTTGTCGCTGGAGTTGGAGGCGGCGCAGAAGAGGATTGATGAGATGTATGCGAGGTGGGGGGAGTTGGAAAAGCGAAGTGAAGAAATAACGAAGTGACGAGGTAAGGATTTGTAAAGAAAATGAGTGTCTGTGCCATGACTCGATTGCAGGCTTGGGTTAAGAAGAGGCTGGCTTAAAAGACCAGCGCTACATAGAAGATTGAAGAGAGAGGATGAGACGGCGTAAAGCCAGCTGCGAGATAAATTCCGGGTTAATCGGCAATCGCAGAAGTGTCCTTGTAAGAATGAGCGGCCATGTTTAGGACGCCGGCAACTTCGTGGCGTTCAAGATAGCGGAGTTTCGCGGATTCCTCGGTACGTTGGGTAACCTGCACAAGGGCGAGCAATGTTGTGCGTTCCGCCATGGTCAAATTTCTGTTGAGCAGGACACCGCTCCCTTCAATCGCGACAAAGGGCGAGTTTGCATTTTCGCTATTGGCGGACGCCGCGTCGTATGAAGCGAGAAGGGAATGCGGAATGAGAGGTAGAGGATGCCCCAGGAAAATGGCCTGGCATGGATAAAGAACCCCGCGCTTTAAAATCCGCAAGGTGAGCGCATCTGTGCCGAGAGCGTGTAAGGAATCGGCATCTGGAAATTCCCAAGTCGAAGAACGCGCGATGCTAGCAAGGGCGGCGGTGTCTGGCTTTGGAGATGGACGAGGAGGAATTGCCAAGCGGCGTTCGACCTCGCGAAGCAGCATTTCCGCCGAATCGCAATCAGGTCCGCAGACGACAAGCCCGTGATTCCCGAGGACGAGAACATCGGTTTCTGGCGCTTTGCTCACGGCGGATTCGATGGCGCGTGCCAAAGGAGCGCCGGATGGCGCGTAGGGAATCCATTGCCAGTGCAAAGAGTGGAGGCGTTCCTTTAAACGGGCGGGCGCATCGAGACGTATGGCCCAGGCAATGGTGTTAATCGAGTGGACGTGAACAACAACCTTGTGGCGGAGGACAGCGTGCATCGGAGCTTCGATGGATGGGCGCAGTTCGCTTTCCCAAAAAGGGGTGGAAGCAAATTCCCTGGTATTGCTTATGGATTCCCGGAACGAGGCCAGTTCCAGGGGCACAAACATTTCCTCGTGCATGGCGCGGGCCAGCCATCTGCCGGAGGATTTTATCCACAAAGTTCCTTCGAGCTTTATGGAGGTATTCCCGTTGCTGGCTTGTACCAGCAAGGGATCATTGCCGATGCGCGCGGATAAATCGCGAAGTGACGCAACTTCCTTCTCGTGGCGAGCTGATAGAAGTTGGGATGTTGCAGGAAAATCCACTTACTAATTCCTCCCCGTTTCTCGAGGGGCGCAGGCCGCTTCTCCGACGGGCAAAATCGGCAAGGCATCCGGGGTTTGAGGCAAGAGTCCGGATTTCCTTCTGGACTGGCCAATCTTGATGGAGGTTTTGAAGATGGCTCCGACGGAGATGAAGCCTGCGAGTTTGTGGTCGGCGATCGCGGCGAGGCCCATGGAAGCCAGGCAGCCGCAAGAAGAACAATCGGGATTACCGCCAAACTGGCAGGGAGTGATCTTGGTTTGGAGATCCGCGGATAACGTCTGGGTGGTGAGCGCGAACACGCAATCCTGAGGATGTTTCGGGGGAGAAGCGAACTGGCGGATCACGGGCGCCGGCATGTCTAACTTCGGAAATCGAGTTCGCAATTCCAGCATCTCTGCGATGGCCCGGCCGCGCTCCTCGGGACTGAGAATCTCCGGCATTTGATCGCCAACCTGAGGGGTGAAGAGACTAAACCAGACTTTCTTGACCTCGGGGCGCGGAGTCCAGAATGCAAGAAATTCGGCCAAGTACCCGGGGCGCTGCATCATTTGAGCGGTGATGGTGCAATGGATGGTGACCCGCTGCCCGAGGATGTTTTTTAGAATACGGTCGTACGTTGCCGGGGCGCGGCGGAGATCGTGCTCAGGCTGAAGACCATCCACGGACACGGCTACGTGTAGGCGTTCGATGCTAGCCCAGGTTGGGCCCATGGCCCGGAAGGCGCTGGTTACCAACTGGACATGGATTCCGCGGCCGACGAGCTGGGGAATCAGCAACTCCAGTTCGCGAAAGCGGACCAGTGGATCGCCGCCAACAATGGATAGGTGCAAAGGCTTCAGACGATCGACGACTTCGAGGACCCCATCCACGAGAGCCTGACCTCTTCGATCGTTCAAATCGCGTAAGGTCTGGCCGCCGCCCAAATGGGCGGGATCATACGCGTAGCATCCCGGACATTTCAAAGGGCATTCGCGGGTGATTTCGATAGAAAGAGTAGGGTAGTCACCCTTGAGAATCTTTCCCCATGCTTGAAGAATTTGATGGGTGTGCACCGAAGACGTCTCTTTTCCGACCGGATTGCAGAAGAACGGTCTGTGAACGCGTGGCGCAGGCGCAAGCTGAGTAGAAGCGGGTGGTGATCACCGAGCGCTCTTGGATAGGTGATCGGGAATAGCGTTGGTTCGGGAGCTGGCGAATCTCGTCGTTGGGAAAAACACGGCGTAGCTGCCCGTGTGGGTGGATGTCCGGAGGCTCAAGGGAGTGCCTATCTCAAGAACGGAATTGGTATGAACGTGAATTGGTGTTTCCCCTCCCGGCCTGCAACCAGTATGCGCCTGAAATGGGGGGCTGGGGAGCGATTTATTGCTTGAAGACGGGCTTCGGTTGTTCTGGTGGGCGGCGAGTGCCATAATTTGTGATTCAGACGGCGGGTGGTTGGCGGCGTTATCGCGCGTCTGGAGCGGGACCTTAGGGGGTTGCCATGGCGATGAGAGATGGATGGATTGAGAAGCGGGAAGCGGCCCAGGCCCAGGCGAACGGGTCGCGGAATATGTCGCAGATGCATCTGGCGCGGCTGGGCGTGATTACGGAAGAGATGCAGTACGTCGCCACGCGGGAAAAGCTGGACCCGGAAACGGTGCGCAGCGAAGTGGCGCGAGGGCGGGCGATTATTCCCGCGAACATTCATCACCGGAATCTGGAGCCGATGGGCATCGGCGTGGCGTTCCACTGCAAGATCAACGCGAACATCGGGAATTCGGCGACAACTTCGGAGATTCAGGAAGAGCTGAAGAAGCTGCATCACGCGGTGCATTACGGCGCGGACACGGTAATGGACCTTTCGACCGGAGGAAATATTCCGGAGATCCGGCAGGCGATTATTAATGCTTCGCCGGTGCCGATCGGAACCGTGCCGGTGTACGAGGCGATTGCGCGGGTGCGGCGGCCAGAGGATTTGACGATCGGGCTGATGCTGGAAGTGATCGAGGAGCAGGCCGAGCAGGGTGTTGACTACATGACGATCCACGCGGGGGTGCTGCGGGAACAGGTGCCGCTGGTGCGGAAGCGGATCACGGGGATCGTCTCGCGCGGCGGATCGCTGATGGCGCACTGGATGGAGCACCACAAGAAGCAGAATTTCCTGTACGAGAATTTCGACGACATCTGCAAGATTTTCAAGAAGCACGACGTGAGTTTTTCGCTGGGCGACGGTATGCGTCCGGGATGCCTGGCAGATGCGAGCGATGAGGCGCAGTTCGCGGAATTGAAGGTGCTGGGCGAACTGACGAAGAAGGCCTGGGAACATGACGTGCAGACGATGATTGAGGGACCCGGGCACATTCCGATGGACAAGATCAAGGAGCAGGTGGACAAGGAAGTGGAATGGTGCCATGAGGCGCCGTTCTACACGCTGGGGCCGCTGGTGACGGATATTGCGCCGGGGTACGACCACATCACGAGCGCGATTGGCGCGGCGATGATCGGGTGGTATGGCGCATCGATGCTGTGCTATGTGACCCCGAAGGAGCACTTGGGATTGCCGAATCCGGAGGACGTGAAGCAGGGCGTGATTGCGTACAAGATTGCGGCGCACGCGGCGGACGTGGCGCGGCACCGGCCGGGCGCGCGGGACCGCGACGATGCGCTGAGCTATGCGCGGTTTTTGTTCGATTGGAACAAGCAGTTTGAGTTGTCGCTGGATCCGGAGACGGCAAAGGCGATGCACGACGAAAATTTGCCGGACGATTTTTACAAAGAAGCGAAGTTTTGTTCGATGTGCGGGCCGAAGTTCTGCTCGATGAATATTACGCAGTTGGCGGAGGCGGAGAGCGGGAAAGACCAGGCGGAGCGGAAGCAGAAGTTTGCGGAGCTGTTGGTGAAAGTGCAAGGGGCGGGACGGTAAAGACGTCGGGGGAGGTGGAGATTATGAGGCCATTTACTCCGCATCCGATGAATGCGCCGGGCGATTTTTATGCAGAAGATGGATATTGCTTGAGTTGCGGTGTACCCGAATCGATTGCACCTAATCTCATTGGACGCGACGAGCAGTCCGAAAATGGTACGTGGCATTGTTATTGGAAAAGACAGCCGCAGAATCAAGAAGAAGTCGACCTGGCAATCCAAATTCTCCAAGCACAGGAGCTTGACTGTCACCGTTACGCGGGCAAAGACCGTGCGATTCTCAAACAACTTCCATCATCTATATGTGATGCGCACATTGCGAAGTCATTATCCAGTCCGACGGCTTTCGATTTTTCTCGCGGAAAGCAATTTCAATTGAATGTGCCAAGCGAATCAGGTGGCTTATTAAGTCGCTTGTTGCGAAAGATTTTCTCGCGCCAGAAGAGTTAGAGGGTGACGGGGACGTCGGCGACGCCGGCGAGGCCGAAGACGCGGCGGTAGCGTTCGACTTCGGCGGAGTTGCCGAGGGCTTTCTGGAAGTTGTCGGAGAGTTTGACGGCGGGGCGGCCGTCGACATCATTTAATTTGCAGACCAGGCTGAGCGGATCGAAGCTGTTTCCTCCCTGCGGATTACAATCGCGAAAATCGTTGGTGAGCAGAGTGCCCCAACCGGCGCTGAAGCGGATGCGGCGGTCGGGGAGCCATTTGTTCTTGTCGAGAAAATCGGCGGCCTGGCGCATATCCGTGAGTTTCGCGCCGTGCTGAAGCTGGCCCGAATAGTGGGCGTGGAGGCGGAGAATTGTGTCCACATCGAGAGCGTCCGAGGCGATGAAGCGCTTCTGGCGGGGATCACGGCCGCGGGATTCGAGCCAGGCGATGTATTCGTCGCCGGCGAGGAAGGGATCCTTGCTGTCGGCGCGCTGGCCGGTCCAGTTGGCAACCCAGTCGGGAGCGTTCTGAAAAAATTGCGAGGATCCGAAGGTGTCCGGCAGGACGATGAGGAGCTCACCGTGATAGGTCTGCTGCCAGAGATCGAGGAGGCGGTACTGCGCATTCTTGAGTTCCTCGTCAGAATTGGAGAGGGCCGCGAGAGCCATGGGAAGTTCGTGGGCGTTGGTGCCGATGGCTTCGAGGTCGTGCTTGTAGGCGAGATAGGTGTTGGAAGTGCCCTTGAAGTTGGGGCCGATGACATCGGCCATGGCCTTGACGACATATTCCTGCCAGAGAAAACTGTGACGGCGGCGGGTGCCGAAATCGCTGACACTGAGATCGGGAGTGCCGCGGAGGCGGGCCATTTTTTCCCAGAGGCGGGTCTTGGCGCGGGAGTAGAGGATGTCGAGCTCGAATTCGCTGAGACGTTTGAGGCTGGCGCGGGTCTTGAGTTCACTGATGGTGGAAAGGGCGTAGATTTCCCAAAGCGTGGTTTCCGTCCATAGGCCGCGGAAGGTGAGCGAGAACTGGCCATTGTTGGCGGAGAGCTCGTAGTCGGAGAGGCGGAAGTCCTTTTCGAGCCAGGAGAGAAAGTCGGGTTCAAAGATGTCTTCGCGGCCGTAGAAGGTGTTGCCGGCGAGCCAGATGAGTTCGGACTTGTGGAAGCGGCGCTGGCGAGTTTGCTCGAGCTGCGCGCGAAGTTCCTCGATGGGTATGATGTCGGCAAGGCGGACGTGGAAGGAGCGATTGATGAGGGAGAAAGAGGCGCGGGTGGTGGGGAAGCGCTTCCAGATAAACTGGAGCATGAGTAGCTTGTAGAAGTCGGTGTCGAGCAAGGAACGGGTGATGGGATCGAGGTCCCAGTTATGGTTGTGGGCGCGGCGAGCGAGGTTCAGAATCACGGGGCTATAGAGTACCGCAGAAGGGGAGAAAGCTAACAGCTGACAGCCATTAGCCAGCAGTAAGAAACCGGAACTGCACCTTTGGGTGGTGGTGCCACGATCCCTCCACTCCGGCCAGCGAAGACGCTGGCCTACGGTCGGGATGACAGAAAAAGGCAAGGGCCTTCGCTTAGGGCAGGCCCGTTCGAAGACGCTCAGGGCAGGCTGGGGTAGAAGCAAGCGCTATACGTAAAGACAAAAGAGTAGAAGAGAGGAAAACAGAGAAATGGGGAAGGAAGAGGCGGGGAGGGAGTTGCGGGAGGAGTTTAACCGGTGGGCGGAGGCGGGCCGCGGGGAAGGGATGGAGCAGGACCACCTGCCGATTACGTTGCCGGTGGTGGAAAAGATGCGGCTAACGGGTACAGAAAATATTCTGGATGTGGGGTGCGGGGCCGGATGGCTTTCGCGGCGGCTGGCGAGGGTGGTTCCCCAGGGGCGCGTGGTGGGGATGGATATTTCGGATGAGATGATTCGCGTGGCTCGGCGGACGAGCGCGGAGCAGGCGAACGTGATGTTTGTGAGCGGAGAGGTGGGGGAGATTCCCTGGGAGACGAATTTCTTTGACCATGCGATTTCGGTGGAGTCGGCATATTACTGGCCGGAGCCTGCGGCGGGGGTGCGGGAGATGTTTCGGGTGCTGCGGCCGGGCGGGGCGGCGTGGATTCTGATCAATTATTACCGGGACAATCCGTATTGCCACCAGTGGGGGCCGCTGCTGGCGGTGAAGACGCAATTGCTGTCAGCGGAGGAATGGAAGGAGATAATGCGCGAGGCGGGATTTGCGGAAGTGGAAGAGGCGCGGGTAGTGGACCCATCGGAGACGCCGGAGGTGTATACGGGACGTTGGTTCCGGGATGCTGGGGAACTGCGGGCTTTTAAGAGGGAGGGGGCGCTATTAATAGAAGGAAGAAAGAAGTAGAGAAGTAAAGAAGTAAAGAAGTAAAGAAGCAAAGAAAGAATGCAGGATGCACGCGCTGCAAGTGGCGGCAGGTTAATGAAACGGTAACTTGCGGCGGGGAAAAGTAGTGGCGTTTTGGGTGAGTAGGAAAAGAGCGGGGCCAGGTTCTTCCCGCCATTTGTTAGGTTGGTAGCAAGCACGCCTGAAAAGGTTCACAACGGAAAAATGCGGTTGGAGAGAGTGCGTTTGCGTGCGGACGATGCCAGATGAATGCACAACGCCACAACTATGACTTGCTGGTGGTAGACGACTCGCCGGTATACCGGAAACTAGTGGAGCAGGTGCTGGAGGCACATCCGTTCCGTCTGCATTTTGCGCGGAATGGAATGGAGGCGCTGCTGCACTTTGAACAGCATGCGCCTTCGATCGTGCTGACAGACTGGATGATGCCGGATTTTTCCGGACTGGAATTGTGCAAGAAGATTCGCGCGGATCAATCGAAGCCCTATACGTACATCATTCTGATGACCAGCAACACGGAAAAAGGGAACGTGGTGAAGGGGCTGGAGGCGGGCGCGGACGATTATCTGACGAAGCCGTTTGATACCGGAGAGATGCTGGCGCGGATCGGCGTTGGACGGCGGATTATAGATTTGAACCGGGAATTGGCGGCGAAAAGCCGAAAGCTGGAGGAGGCGGCGCGGACCGATCCTCTGACAGGCTTGCCGAACCGGCGGGCGATCGAGGAGTGGGCGTTCAAACAGCTGCGCGGGGCGGCGCGGCACGGGTTCACGCTCTGGGTGATGCTGGGGGACATTGATTCGTTCAAGACGATCAACGATTCGTTCGGGCATGACGCCGGGGATACGGTGATCAAGACGTTTGCGGATTTGTTGAAAAGAAGCACGCGGGCATCGGACATTTGTGGGCGGCTGGGCGGCGACGAATTCTTGCTGGTGGTAACGCACGTGGAACCAGGGCAGATTGAGGCGACGGTGGGGAGATTCCGCGAGGAGTTTGCGGCGTTGTCCTTTCCGTTTCAGGGGCAGAGCGTGGGTGTGACGGCGAGCTTTGGCGTGGCGGGCTGCGCGGGGCGAGATGTGCCAGATTTCAGCGCGATGGTGCGCAAGGCGGACCAGATGTTGTATGAAGCGAAGCGCGGGGGGCGCAACGCGGTGAGGATTTCCTACCCGGAAGAACCTGTCCAACCGTGATGGCGGCGCTGGCCGCTTCCGTTGAACTGTGATATGAGCGGACAATTAGGACCATTTCCGCGGGGGCTAGAGCCCGGTTTTCACAACGCTGCCTGTTGTTGGAGCTAAGGCTCCGGCCCCCGGAGAAATTTGCGCGAGAAGTGGAACGTAAACTTCAGACTGCAGGTGTGCCATGTCATTTTTGAGCGAAGGGGTGGCGGTGATTACGGGGGCAGGGTCGGGGATGGGGCGATGCCTGGCGCAGCAACTGGCGGCGAAAGGGGCGTCTCTGGCGATTTCGGACGTGAATGAGAAGGGACTGGCGGAGACGGCGGCGTCGCTGGGCGCGGCGAAAGGGAAGGTGACGACGCATGTGGTGAACGTGGCGGACGAGCCGCGTGTGAAGGCGTTTGCCGAAGAGGTGGTGGCGCAGCACGGGCGGGCGACGGCGCTCTTCAATAATGCCGGGGTGGCGCTGCTGGGGAAATTTGAAGAGGTTTCGCTGCAAGACATCCGCTGGCTGATGGATATCAATTTTTGGGGCGTGGTTTACGGGACGCATTACTTTTTGCCGATCTTGAAGAAAGAGAAGCGGGCGCACATTGTGAACACGTCGAGCGTGTTCGGGCTGGTAGGCGCGGTGGGGCAGACGGCGTACTGCGCGAGCAAGTTTGCGGTGCGGGGATTCACGGAGTCGCTGCGGCACGAGATGGAGGGAACAAATATATTCGTGACCAGCGTGCATCCAGGGGGAATCAAGACGGCGATCGCGCGAAACGCAAAACCGGGCGCCAAGGCGGGTGCGAATCTCTATAAAGACAGCGTGTCGCGGTTTGACCAGGTGGCGATTACGACGGCCGAGGATGCGGCAGCGCGGATATTGCAGGGCGTAGAGAAGTACGAGCCGCGGGTGTTAATTGGAGGGGACTGCAAGTCCGTGGATTTTTTACAGCGGCTGCGTCCGGCGGGGTATTGGAAGACGCTGGCGAAGAAGATTCAGGATCCGGATGCGAAGCGATAGGCAGGCAATCGTGGGATGTCAGATTGAGGATAGCTGTTTGGGTGAATCAGAATTTAAGTAGCTGGATTAGCACTCCATCATCGGAAGTCTATGCGCATCAGGATTCGAAGGTCCAGCGGCCGTCGACCATGGTGCGTTCGACGGGGATGGTGATGATGGTTGAGGGATCTTCTTTCAAGGGATCGCGGCCGAGGACGACGAGGTCGGCGACCTTGCCGATTTCGAGAGAGCCTTTGAGGTTTTCTTCGTAGGAGGCGTAGGCGCCGTTGATGGTGCCCACGCGAATCGCTTCTTCCACAGTAATTTTCTGCTTGGGTCCCCAGACGTTTCCTTTTATATCCGTGCGCGTGACTTCCGACTGCAAGGCCATCATGGGAATGAATTCGCCTGGTGGGTAGTCCGAGGCCTGGGTAGGGCGGATGCCCGCGTCAAGGAAGCTACGCAGGGCAAACATGTTGTTGAGGCGATCGGCGCCGTAGAATTTCATTTTTTCGCCGTGGTAGTAGACGTAGGTAGAGAAGGGTGTGGGGATGGCGCCGAGGGCTTTGATGCGACGGACCAATTCGTCGTTGATGATGGTGCAGTGTTCGAGGCGGAAGCGCGGGTCCTTGCGGGGAAATTCTTTTTGCAGGCGTTCGTAGACGCGAAGCGTGGTGTCAATGCCGATGTCACCGTTGGCATGCGTGCCGATTTGCCAGCCGGCGAGGTGAGCCTTGCGACCCCAGGTGAAGAGTTCGTCTTCGGTCATGACGAGGATGCCGTAATCGTTGGGGCGGCCTTCATAAGGAACAGAGACGCGGGCGGTGCGTTCGGAGATGGAGCCATCGCAGATCATCTTCATGGCGCCGACCCGGACCCAATCATCGCCGAGTCCGGTGCGGACACCAGCGGCGATCATGGAATCGATGTATTCGTAGCGGATGAAGCAATAGGCGCGATAGAGGAGGTCGCCGGAGTCGCGGGCGTCCTGATAGGCGACAAGGTCGGTGGGATCACCGTAGGCTTCGTGAGCGGAAGTAATGCCAGTGCGCGCAAGCATTTTGGAGATAAGTTTCACTCCCTCGCGATGATCGTCGCGAGGGAAGGCGTTGGGAATGACTTTATTGACGAGATTCATGCCATTTTCAGCAAGGCGGCCGGTGGGTTTTCCGGTGGCAGGGTCGTGGTCGATTTTTCCGCCGGGTGGATCGGGGGTTTTGTCGGTGATCCCGGCTCTCTGAAACGCGAGAGTGTTGCAGTACTTGGTGTGCCCGCCGCGATGCTCGATACAGACGGGATGATCAGGGATGGCGGCGTCGAGATCGGCGATGGTAAGAGGACGGCCGTCGGAGGTTTTGGTGTCGTCATATTTGAAGCCGAGGACCCAATCGCCAGCGGGCGTTTTGGAGGCGCGTTCGCGAAGCGCGGCCTGGATGGCGGAGATGGAGCGAAGGTCGCAGTCCACCATACGGAGGTGCATCAGGCCAGCGTCGGCGGGATGGCTGTGAGCGTCAATGAAACCGGGGAGGACGGTTTTCTGGCCGAGGTCGATTTTCCTGGTGGTGGGGGAGGCGAGATGAAGAACGTCGTCGTTGGAGCCGATGGCGAGGATGCGGCCCTTGGAAATAGCAATGGCCTGCGCGTGCGGATCGCCAGGGTTCACGGTGTGGATATTGGCGTTGTGGAGGATGAGGTCGGGACGCTGCTCCTCGAGGGGGAAGGCGGAGAAGGCGACAAGAGTGCCGAGAAATTCACGACGCGTGGGCTGGAAGGCCATAGATTCCTTTGTTGAGCTATGGAAGTTGGCGGAATCGTATGCGGTGGCGCGGTGCGGCGTCAACTGAGTTTGTAGGAAGAAAGGAATGAACACAGAGGTCGCGGAGATAAGAGAAAGGAGTGCACAGAGACACTTGGAGGGAGCAGGGATTGGAGACGATGGCTTAGCAAAGTCTCCACACGCAACACCGGCGTCTGGGGCACCCGGCAGGAATGGGATTATTGGGCGTCCTGGGAGTTAGCCAATGGAAGCTGGGAAGAGATTTGCAGGTCGATCATGTTGCTGATGCGGCGGTCGAGTTGGAAGAAAGTGGCAGCTTTCTTGCCGGGGATGGCGTTGCTAAAGTCGAGGACGTACTTGGAGCGGAGTTCGTGGGCCTGGGAGTCGACTTCGAGCCAGCGGCGGATGTAGATGAGGGCGTCTTCGTTGCTCATAGAGCCCCAGGAATCGCGATACTGCTTGATGAGGCGGAACTTCTCGTCGTTGATCTGGCGGAGGTCGTCGTTATAACGGTTGTAGACGGCCCAGAATTTGACGGCTTCGGATTCGGTCATGGGGAGATTTTGGGCGATGAGGCGCTGCTTCTGGGAGCGGAGATCCTGGCGAAGGAGCTGGATGTCGCGATCGCTGGCGACGACGGGGCCGACGTTGAGGGTATTGCTGCTTTGCGGCTCCTGCGCGGGCCGGGCGGCTAGTTTCCAGCCGAGGAAGATGCAGAGCAGCGAGAGTACGACGACCATGGACCTGGCATTCATGACTTTCCTCCGTTGTGGTGCGGGCGGCGCATTCTTGGGTTAAGGGAGTCTACTGGGCAAGGTTGCAACGGGTCAAATTTAGCGAGATTTTGGCCAGTACCAACCCGCGGGGACGGGACACTTAATGTGTACTTCAGGGCAGTAGAGGCGGTCCGGAGTGAGTGGTAGAAATGGGCCTCCTGAGGAGGTTCCCATGAAACCAAATTTGATGCTTGTCTGCGTGCTCTCTTTGAGCGCTGCAGCTCCCCTGGCAAGTTCCGCGAACGAAATTCCGTTTTTCCACCGGCACAAAGCCAATTCAGCCGTGGCCACGAGCGATGCAAAACCGAAGACGAAGAGAAGCTTGTTCCACCGCGCGAACCCCACGCGGGAAGAGGCGGCGCGAGCCGAGGCTACTTACGGAATGCCGGGGCCACAGTCGGTGGGTTACTGGCATCCGCAGCCGGGGCCTGCGGGAGTGGGCGCGAAGTAGCAGCGAAAAGCAGATCCCCCACGCCGCAAAAGTCGCGGAATTCGGGATGACATGGAAAATTGAGGAGCTAGTGGAGTGAGCGCGCTTCCTCAGGGGCTAAAGCCCGAGGCCTGGAAGTCGGAGCTAAAGCTCCGACCCCCGTTGTCCTCTCCACGAGATCCACTGAACTCAGCCGACAAAGTTGATGAGGGTGCCGATGGCGTCGATGGAGATGCGGATTTCGTCGGCGTGGCGGAGGGTAAAGGAGTCGGGCGGGACGATGCCGGTGCCGGTGAGAAGGAAAGAGCCGTTGGGGAAGGGATTGTCGCGATAGAGATAGTGGACGAGCGTGGCGGGATCGCGTTTGAGGCTGGCGAGCGTGGTGGAGCCGGTGAAAACCGTTTGGCCGGCGCGGAGAATCTCCAGAACAATTTGTGTTGAGGGTGGGAGCGGGTCCGGCGAGATCAGGACGCACGGGCCGAGGGCGCAGCTGCGGCCGTAGACTTTTGCCTGCGGGAGATAGAGAGGATTTTCGCCTTCGATGTCGCGGGAACTCATGTCGTTGCCGATGGTGTAGCCGAGAATTTTCCCCGCGGGGCTGATGAGCAGGGTGAGTTCGGGTTCGGGGACGGACCACACGGCGTCGCTGCGAATCGCCACTTTTTCGAGATGGCCGACGACGCGATGGGGCGTGGACTTGAAGAAGAGTTCGGGGCGTTCGGCGGAGTAGACGCGATCGTAGAAATTGCCGCCGCCGGCGGATTTGGACTCTTCCATGCGGGCATCGCGGCTGCGGAAATAGGTGACGCCAGCGGCCCAGACTTCCTGGGAGCCGATGGGGGCGAGAACGAGGGAAGAATTCGCGAGTGGATTTTGAGAGAGCGCTGGTGATGCGCGGATTACGGCGATGAGATGAGAGTGGAGATCGTCGCGGGTGAGGAGCGCGTCCCAGTCTTCCGCGATGGGATAGAAGGTGCCGTTGTGCTCGGCTAGAACGCCATTCTGGGTGCGATAGATTCTCATGGGTGTGTTCAGGTGAGATTGATTGTACAAAATTTGGGTTAGGGCACAAGTAAGGCATAGGGACGCCAGAAGACGAAGAAAGATTTAACACAGAGGCCACAGAGGAAAGAGAAGAGGAGGTCACGTAGACTTTGTAGCGCGGCGTGGTTCGGAGACGATACTTGGGCAAATTCCCCCACGGGCAAAACCTGCGTATGATGCGCCCGCTGTCACCCCTCTGGGAACCCTCGAGTATTTAGTTAGGGGTCTGGCAGTAGATTCCAGCCCGGGCCGATCCTCTTTCCTGTGGGTGGCTCGACCTTAATCCAGTCGGAGAGACTGAGCGGCGGTTCGCCACGGTTTGCACGCTCTACCATATTCGCGAGATGAACAAGACAATCCATCAGCATTGGATCTCGACTTTTGGCATCGGCGAGTTTCATCTGCTCTACAGCACGAAGAGCGGCCTCGTGAAACATGCGGCGATTCTCAGGTGCCAACTCCCGGACGTCGAGATGTCTCCTAATCACTTCTTGGTCCGAAGATCGCAACCAGGCACCGTAACCAAGCTCTTCCTCGTCGTCGGGCCCGGGCAACAAAGTCAAAAGCCACTCACGTAAGTCGTGTGTCGGTCCGGGACCTTCGAGCGAATCCGCAACAGCTCGCAGCGCCTGGTCGTAGTAAAGCCACCGCACGGCGAGGCATCTTCCGTCAGCTAGAATTAGAAATCCGGATGGCATCGTTTTGTCCGATTCTCCTGCGATGTTAGAACTTAAGATGCGCGCATTACCAGATTTTTCAATGCATTGAATTCTTTTTCATTCAAAAAGAATCTATTCATTGGAATCATGAATAGCGGCAGTCGCCATTAGAAGCGGCTGAGGCGGATGCGGACTACTTCGTTGGCTTGGCGGAATTGGAGGCCGCGGTCGGTTTCGTCGCCGTTCCAGAGGCGGAGGGGTTTCCAGACGCCGTTTTCGTACGTGCCTTCCTCGGCGGAGAGAATGAGCATGCGGATGCCGGGGAGTTTCCCAAGCAAATGGAAGGAGACGGCGGCGTCAATGCCAGTGACGAGGAATTCGTCGGGGCCGAGCTGGGCGACGACGGCGGCGCCGTGGGCGTCCTTGGTGCCGGGCGGGCGGCGGCCATCGTATTGCGGATAGCCAAAGGCGACGCGGGCTTTCCAGTCGCCGAAATCGAGTTCCTGTTCGGCTTTGCCGGGCTCTTCGACGGACGTTTTCAATTTCCCTTCAAAATTTAATTTGGCGAGTTCGCGGTTCATGGGGCCGAGGAGCTCGTAGACGCGCGGTTCGGCTTGCGGATGCTCGTCGCCGAGGATGTTCCAGCCTTTTTCGTCAATACCGAAGGGAGAGACGCCGATGGCGCCTTCGCCGAGGGCGTAGAAGATGATTTTGGCGAAGTCATCGCCGCGGCCCATTTCGGGGACCCAGAGAGGATTGTCGGGGCGATTGTAGGTGTCGAGGACTTCGCGGGCGAAGCCAGAGTCGCTGGCGTAGATATCCGGGCCGATGGCGTCGAGGGAAGGAGCGAGGGCGCGCCAGAGGCCTACATATTTTTGCACGGGGCCGCCGCTGGGATATTGAATGCCGGGGATGCGCATGTTGCGCTCAGGAAGCTCGGCGGGCGGATAGCTGAGCCAGACGTTGGCGTAGAGAGGGATGGCGAATTCGGCTTTGCCGGCGGCGGCGACTTCGTTGACATAGCGGGCGACGGAATAGACCTGGAAGACTTCGTCGGCGTCGGCGCCAAAAACCTGGGACCAGGTGCCAGGCTTTTTATTGGCGGCTTTGAGGAGGTCTGCGGGGACTTGCGCGGCGAAGGCGGCGTTGGCTTCGGGAGAGAAGTCGCGGACGGTGCCGATGGCGCCGGATTCATTTTCGACTTGAACCATGAGGACGGTGTGATCGTCGCTATCCAGGGATTTGAGGTGGCGCATCAGGGCGGCGAAGGCGGCTTTGTCGGCTTCGAGATTAGCGCGGGAGTTGGCGGAGAGGACGTCGATGGGTTCGCCCTGGGGATTGAGCATGTGGGGATATTTTTGCGGATTGGTTTTGACCCACTCGGGGACGTAATGCATGTTGCCGTTTTTCCAGGTGCCGAACCAGAGGAGGATGAGGTGGAGATGATGCTCGCGGGCGCCTTGGATTAGTGCGTCGACGTTGGTGTAATCGAATTTACCTTGCTGCGGTTCGAACTGTTCCCAGTAAATGGGAGCGGCGATGGTGTTGGCGTGGAGATTGGCGGCGCTCTTCCAGACCTGGGGGAGTTCGGAGGGCCAGGCGCTGGAGTTGTGGATCTGGCCACCGAGGATGAGGTAGGGCTGGCCGTCAACGAGAAAGGCCCAGCGGCCGTCTTTCTGGATGAATTTGGGGGCGTCGGCGGCGAAAGTGAGAGAGGAGAGGAAAAGGACGGCAAAGAAAAGAAGCAGAGAACGGAAACGGAGCACGGGAGTCACCTCGGAGTGAATATACGGATGGAGGTTAAGCGGTTCAAGTGGAAATCGAAGAGTGGGGAAAGAGAAGACAGAATTATCACAGAGGTAGCGGAGGAGAGCAGACGGAACAGAGAATTGAGAGCCTCTTAGAAGCTCACTGTGAAAATAAGGTAGAGGTTGAGATCCTCAGGATACAGGTCGGAATATGCGGCAGAGTGGCGATCAGCGGAAGCCGCCGGACTGGTGGATGGAGTGGAGGACGGCGGCGATGACGGCGGTGGTGAGGATGAGCCATATAGCGGCGAGGCGTTTGAGGAACCAGTCGAGAGTGCTAATCATGAGAGCTCCAAAGGAAATTTGATTTATTAGATTATCGACGAGAGGTGAAGATTCCTTAGTGGCCAGTGGTCAGAAATTGGGCAGGTGCAGACATGTTTACACTTCAAAGCCGAGCAGGCGGCGACGTGGGGTTGCGGAGGTGGAAGAGGTTTTGACGGAAGGAAGGGCGGGGAATATACTGCGCGGGAAAGGGGAGAGGGCTGGCTTAAAAGCCAGCGCTACATTTAAGAAGGAAGAGAGTAAGGCGGAGAAGAAGCTTGGGAGTGATTGACCAGAGGTTTGAGAAGAATGTGGCGATCAGCACGGTGGACTACGTGTTCAACTGGGCGCGGAAGAGTTCGCTGTGGCCGCTGACGTTTGGGCTGGCGTGTTGCGCGATCGAGATGATTGCGTCGACGACGTCGCGGTTTGACATGGCGCGGTTTGGGGCGGAGGTGTTCCGGCCGTCACCGCGGCAGGCGGATTTGATGATTGTGTCGGGCACGGTGACGCTGAAGATGGGGCAGGTGATCCAACGGATCTGGCAGCAGATGCCAGACCCGAAGTGGTGCATCTCGATGGGTGCGTGCTCGGGAGTGGGCGGCCCGTTCAATACGTATTCGGTACTGCAGGGAGTGGACCGGATTGTGCCGGTGGATGTGTATGTGGTGGGATGCCCACCGCGGCCAGAGGCGCTGTTTTATGCGCTGCTTAAGCTGCAGGACAAGATTGACAACATGAGCCTGGCGAAGCGGCCGACGGAGGTGAAGTTGCGACCGGAGATGGCAGAAGAGTTTAAGAAAAGCGTGATGGTTGCCCAGGTACAGGAGCCGAGATAGGAAGCTGACAGCTGACAGCCGACAGCTCAAGAAGAGCACAGCCGGGAATGGCTGTGCCACAAGTGAGGAAACGGAATGGCGTTTGTGAGGACAGTGAAAGTGGCGGAAGTGCCGGCGGGTGCGATCCGGGAGTTGCAGGTGGAGGGCAAGGCGGTGGCGGTGGCCAACGTCGGAGGAAAGCTTTACGCCATCAATAATACGTGCTTGCACCGGGGCGGGCCGCTGGGGGAAGGCGTGCTGGAGGGGAAAGTGGTGACTTGCCCGTGGCACGGGTGGCAGTTTGACGTGACCAGCGGGAAGTCCATGCAGAATCCGGCGGCGGGGGTGGATTGCTACCCGACCGAGGTGCGGGGCGAGGACCTTTTTATCGATATTGGGTGAGAGCCGCGAAAAGGACTTATTTGGTCTGAATTTTCGTGTAACTCGCAGAAAAAATTAAGGTTAACTCAGATGTAGGGCGAGAACTGGTTTTTGGGCAAGGTTTTGCACACCGAAAAGCTGCTATCCTTCACATTTTATTTGGCTTTGTTTGCTCGACCGTGTATATTGCACGCGGCTTCGGGTGAAGATGGCGACTGCTACTCCTCAGACACGACATTATTGGATCTTCAGCACAGACCCGCACCACTATCACTGGGACACACTTTTCGTGAAGGGCAAAGAAATGTGGCACGGGGCGGGTGCGAAGCCCGACGCAATCCGTGCGCTCAAGCAGGTGAAGCGCGGGGATCGCGTGTTGTGCTACCACTCCGCGCCGGAGCGCGCGCTCTACTCGATTGCCGAAGTGACCCGCGATCCTTACCCTGACCCGCATGACCACAAGGGCAAGAACCTTGTGGCCGACCTGCGAGCGTTTGAGAAGCTGCCGCGTCCAGTGACACTGGCGGAGATGCGAGCAAATCCGGCTCTGAAAAAGGCAAAGCTACTGAAGAATGTGCGGCTGATCGTTTCGACGATCACGGAGGCGGAGTATCAGGAACTGCTGAAGATGGCAGGGATTGTGGCCACTCCGGGAGTGCCGCTGCCCTGAGTTGGCGACTACTGACAGGTTAAAACCTCCCAGGCTCCGGACTTAGGGTAGATCGGATGTGGAGTGCCCGCCGGACTGCCCTGCGGGCCGCGCTTGCCTGCTGGAAGCAGGCGCTACCAAACCGAATTTCCGCAATTGTTTGAACAAAAGCGGGAGCGATTGCGTCCAAGTTAGTGGGTTGTGCCAAGGAAATATCCATGAAAAAAAGCGGGAAGAGAAGTGCCCTGCTGGCGACGGTGCTTAGCGCGCTGGTGTGTGGGAGTATGGCCCGGGCGCAGGAATACCCGGTGTCAACACGGGTGTTAAAGAATGGGATGAAAATCCTGGTGCAGCCGGACCACAGCATTCCGAACGTGGCGCTGTATACGTTTTACAAGATTGGCTCGCGGAACGAGCGGCCGGGGACGACTGGGCTTTCGCACTTTTTCGAACACATGATGTTCAACGGGGCAAAGAAGTATGGGCCGGGCGAGCTGGACAAGGTTATGGAGTCGAACGGCGGGTCGAACAATGCGTATACGACGCGGAATACGACGGTGTACCAGGATTGGTTTCCGCGCTCGGCGATGGGGCTGATTTTCGATATAGAAGCGGACCGCATTCAGAACCTGAGCTTTGATCCGGACAAGATTGCCAGCGAGCGCGGAGTGGTGGCCAGCGAACGACGGATGCGCGTGGATGGAGAGAACGAGGGTGTGCTGGACGAACAGTTGTGGGCGACGGCGTTCATTGCGCATCCCTACCAGTGGCCGGTGGTGGGGTGGATGAGCGACATTGAACACTGGACGATGGAGGATCTGAAGCACCACTTTGAGATGGGGTATTCGCCGAGCAACGCGACGATGGTGGTGGTGGGCGACGTGACGCCGGAGGAGGTGTTCGCGCTGGCCGAAAAATATCTGGAGCCAATTCCGGCGCATGCGCCGCCCCCGCCGGTGACGACGATAGAACCGGAACAGATTGGGGAACGTCGCCTGGTGGTGCACAAAGCGGCCGAGTTGCCGCTGCTGATGATCGCGTATCACGTACCGAAGACAGATAACCCGGACTTTTATGCATTGAACGTGATGCGGTCCATTTTGTTTTCGGGCGAAAGTTCGCGGATGTATCAACGACTGGTGGACAAGGAGCAGATTGCGCTGGATGTGGAGTCTGAGTCGGAGAGCGGGTTCGATCCGACGCTGCTGGTGATCAACGCGCAGCCGAAAGAGGGTGTGGACCCGACGAAATGCGAGAAGGCGATTTATGAAGAGCTGGACCGGCTGAAGAATACTCCGGTTTCCGATCAGGAGTTGCAGAAGGCGAAGAATTTCCGGCTGGCCGAATTTTACCGTCAGGTGCAGACGATCAGCGGAAGGGCAAACACGATCGGGACGTACGAGGTGTATTTCGGGAATTACCAGAAGTTGTTCGATGCCGCGAAGAATTACAACGCGGTGACGAAGGATGATGTGCAACGGGTGGCGAAGGCGTATTTTGCCGAGAACAACCGGACGGTGGCCACGCTGGTGCCGGAGAACGAGGGGAAGCGATGAGCCGGGTGCTAACGGGCTGGGTGGCGGAGAGAAAAAAGCACAGCTCTCACCCCGCAAACACCGCGCGGAATCGGGATGACAGACGGGCGGGTTTGCCGGTCTTTTTGCTAGTGTTTGCGCTGCTGTTCGCGAGCGCGGCGCAGGGTCAGGGAGTGAAGTTGCCTCCGCATGAGAAGGTAGTGCTGCCGAATGGGCTGACAGTGCTGCTGCTGGAAAAGCGCGGGGTGCCGCTGGTGGACGTGGCGGGGATTGTGAAAGCGGGGGCTCTTGCCGATACGGCGGGGCAGGATGGGCTGGCGTCGACGACCGCAGGGCTTTTGCGAAAGGGAACAAAGAAGCGGACCGCGCAGAAATTTTCAGAAGAGATCGATTTTATCGGCGGGAGTTTTGGAGCCGACGCCGGGGCGGACTACTCCAGCTTTGGCGCGGAATTTCTTTCGAAAGATACGGACGCGGGGCTGGATCTGGTTGCGGACGCGGTGCTGCACGCGACGTTTCCGCAGCAGGAAGTGGACAAACTGCTGGCGCAGTCGGTGGACGGAGTAAAAGCGGCGAAAGACAGCGCGCGCGACGTGATTTTCGAATATTACGAGGGATATCTGTACAACGGGAAAGGGTATGGGCGGGCGACCGGCGGGGATGAGAACTCGCTGAAGCGAATCAAGCGCGATGCGATCGTGAAATTCTACGAGACGTATTACACACCGGGGAACACCATTCTGGCGGTGGCTGGAGATTTCAAGACCGAGGAGATGAAGAAGAAGATCGAGGCGGCGTTTGGAGGCTGGGCGGCGAAAGAAGCGCCAGCGGTGAAGGTGGAGGCGGTTGGCGTGGTGAAAGGGAAGCGTCTGCTGCTGGTGAACAAGAGCGACGCCACGCAGACATTTTTTGCGATGGGGAACGTGGGAATTTCGGCGACCGATGCGGACCGCGTGGCGGTGCAGGTGGTGAATTCGATTTTCGGCGAGCGGTTTACGTCCATGTTGAATGAGGCGCTGCGGGTGGAATCGGGATTGACGTACGGGGCTTCGTCCTTTTTCTCAGCGGAGAAGGAGCCGGGGCCGTTCGCCATTTATAGTTTCACGCGGAACGAGACAACGGAGAAGGCGATCGGCATGGCGCTGGATGTGCTGAAGAAACTGCACACGGATGGAGTGAGCGCGAAGCAACTGGCTTCGGCGAAGAGTTACATGAAGGGACAGTTTCCGCCGTCCATCGAGACTGCTGGGCAACTGGCGAACGTGATTGCGAGGCACGAGTTTTACGGTTTGGGAGATGACGAAGTGAATGAGCGGGACGCGCGGATTGACGCGGTGACGCCGGAGATCGCGAAACAGGTGATCGCGAAACATTTTCCGCTGGAGAATCTGACGTTTGTGCTGATCGGGAAGTCGGCGGAGATTGCGCCGGGAGTGAAGAAGTTTGCGGAGAAGCGGGATACGAAGGAGATTACGGCGCCGGGATTTTGGGATGGGGAGAAATAAAGTTGAAGATAGAAGTTTGAAAAATGAAAGTCGGGAGTCGGGAGAAGAAAGAATTAACACAGAGGACACAGAGGAAGAGCACAGAGGGCACGGAAACAGTGTGGCTGGGGGCCGAATTTTGATCGAAGAAGGAACGGGGGATGCGATGAGGAGAATGTCGGGGTGGGTGGTGGTCGTGTTGCTGGCGCTAGGTTTGTGCGGAGGCGCGGCTGCGGGGGCGGAGGAGCCGCTACTGCTGCAGGAGCCGACAATTTCGAAGAGCACGATTGTGTTTGTGTATGGCGGGTATTTGTGGAGTGTGCCGCGAGAGGGCGGAGAAGCGCGGCAACTGACGACGGGCGGGCACGAATCGCATCCCGCGTTTTCGCCCGACGGGAAATGGGTGGCGTTTACCGGGCAATATGACGGGAACGCGGATGTGTATGTGATGCCGGCGGAGGGTGGGACGCCGAAGCGGCTGACATGGCACCCAGCAGCGGATTTGGTGAGTGGTTGGACGCCGGATGGGAAGAAGATCGTGTTCCGTTCGCCGCGGGAGGCGTATGCGGATTTCGACCGCGCGTACACGGTTCCGGCGGAAGGCGGAGTGCCTGAAGCGTTGCCCATGTGGCGGAGCGAAGAGGGGAGTTACTCGCCGGATGGAACGTTGTTCGCGTATGTGCCGAATGCGAAGTGGCAGCCGGCTTGGAAGCGCTATCGGGGCGGACAAACGACACCGATTTATATCGTGAGGCTGAGCGATCTGCAGTTGACGAAAGTGCCGCGTGAAAACTCGAATGATTTCAGCCCGGTGTGGTTCGGCAGCACCGTGTATTTCCTTTCGGACCGCAACGGACCATATGCGCTTTTTGCCTACGATACGAAAGCCAAGACCGTGAAAGAAGTGGTGGCGAACAAGGGATTGGATTTCAAATCAGTTTCGGCCGGACCAGATGCACTGGTCTACGAGCAGTTTGGCGGCTTGTACGTTTTTGATCCGAAGGCGGGGAGTTCGAAGAAGGTGGATGTGCGGGTGAGCGGGGATTTGCCGGCGACGCGCGGGCACTGGGAGAAAGTGGCGGAAAAGATCGAGAACGCGCAGATTTCGCCGACGGGGCAGCGCGCGGTGTTTGAGGCGCGGGGCGAGATTCTGACGGCACCGGCGGAGAAGGGCGACATCCGGAATCTGACGCGGACAACGGGCGTGGCGGAGCGCGATCCTGCTTGGTCGCCGGACGGGAAATGGATTGCGTATTTTTCGGATGAGTCGGGGGACTACGCGCTGCATTTACGGGATCAGAGCGGATTGGGCGAGGTGAAGAAGATCAACCTGGGGACGCCGCCGTCTTATTTTTATGGGCCGGTGTGGTCGCCGGACAGCAAGAAGATCGCATACACGGACAAGCGGATGAACATGTGGTACGTGGACGTGGAGAAAGGGACGCCCGTCAAGGTGACGTCAGACCGGTATGAATTTCCCACGGGAGTTCCAACAGGGAGCTGGTCTCCGGATAGCAAATGGCTGACGTATGCGAGATACCTGGAGAACCACTTCCACGCCATTTTTGTGTACGCCGTGGAATCGGGGAAGGAAACGCAGATTACAGATGGCACAGCGGATGCGCTGTTTCCAGTTTTCGATAAGAACGGGAAGACGCTGTATTTCACGGCGAGCACAGACTTGGGTTTGAGTGCGGCATGGCTGGACCTTTCGAGCTACCAGCATCCGGTGCTGCGGAGCGTGTATGCCGTGGTGTTGAAGAAGGGCGATCCGGATCCGGTGGCGCCGGAAAGCGATGAAGAGAAGGTGGAGGCGGCCGAGAAGGTTAAGGATAAGGATAAAGCCGCGGACAAAGACAAAGGAAAAGACGCCGCCAAGGATAAGGGGAAAGAGGGAGAGAAGAAGGACGAAACGCCTGCGGTCACGATTGATTTCGATGGCATCGGGCAAAGGATTGTAGCGTTGCCGATCCACGCGGCGAACTACACGCAGATGGATGCGGGGAAGACGGGCGTGCTGTTCTTGTCCGAGGTGGTGGACGTGCCACGGTTTGGTGAGCCGACGCTGACGACGGTGAGCAAATTTGATTTGAGCACGCGGAAAACAGAGCCTTTTACTGCGGGAGTAAGCAGTTTTGCAGTGTCGTCGAACGGAGAAAAGGCGCTGTACCATCTGGGGCCGGCGCAGGCTGCGGGGAAGTGGGTAATCGCAGGGACCGCGGCGGCACCGAAGCCGGGAGAGGGCGCGCTGGACCTGGACAACATGCAGGTGTACGCGGACCCACGCGCGGAGTGGAATCAGATGTACCACGAAGTGTGGCGCATCCAGCGGGACTTTTTCTACGATCCGAATTTTCATGGGTTGAACCTGGCAGCAGCGGAGAAAAAATACGGCGCATATCTGGCGGGACTTGGCGGACGGCAGGACCTGAACTATTTGTTTGTGGAGATGCTGGGCGATCTGACCGTCGGACACATGTTTATTGATGGCGGGGATGTCCCTAAGCCGAATAGGGTAAAAGGGGGACTGCTGGGCGCGGACTACAAGGTGGAGAACGGGCGTTACCGCTTCGCGCGGATATACAACGGTGAGAATTGGAACCCGGATCTGAAGGCGCCGTTGACACAACCGGGCGCGGAGGTGAAGACCGGCGAATACCTGATCGAAGTGAACGGGAAGGACGTGCGGCCGCCGGTGAGCGTTTACAGCTTCTTTGAAAATACCGCGGGGACGCAAGTGAAGATCAAGGTAGGGCCAAATCCAGACGGTAAAGATGCGCGGGAAGTAACCGTGGTGCCGGTGGACGACGAGTTTCCGCTGCGGAACCGCGCTTGGGAGGAGGACAACCGGAGGAAAGTGGACGAACTGAGCGGCGGGAAACTGGCGTATGTGCACGTGCCGGACACGAACGTCGGCGGATACACGAACTTCAACCGGTTTTATTATGCGCAGACCGGGAAACTGGGCGCGGTGATTGACGAACGATATAACCACGGCGGGCAAGTTGCGGACTACATCATTGATATGTTGAAGCGGCCGCTGCGGAACTGCGCGATTTCGCGGGAGGGAGAGAAGTTTTGCTCTCCGCTCGCGCAGATCTATGGGCCGAAGACGATGGTGACGAATGAAATGTCGGGCTCGGGCGGCGATGCGCTGCCGTGGATGTTCCGGCAAGACAAAGTGGGGCCGCTGGTGGGAACGCGGACGTGGGGCGGACTGGTGGGAATTTACAACTACCCGCCACTAATGGATGGGGGAAGAGTGACTTCGCCTCGCGTGGCGATCTATGGGTTGCACGGAGAATGGGAAGTAGAGAACCACGGTGTGGCACCTGATATTGAGGTGGAGAACGATCCGGCTTCGGTGGCGGCGGGGCACGACCCGCAACTAGAGCGGGCGGTGCAGGTGACACTGGAGGCGCTGAAGAATGGGACGGTAGTGCCACCGGATCATCCGGCGTATCCGAATTATCACAAGAAATAGTCGGCAGCTGACAGTTAGCGGTTCAGTTGAGGTTGGGTAGAAGCCAGATCTAAACACAGAGACCAGAGAGGAAGAACACAGAGGGCACGGAGACACCGTGCCCTTGTTTCATTGAGGTACAGTTGTGATCGCGCGATCCGAGATACGATATGTGCCTGTATTTGGGGGCGCACAGGAATGCCTGTGCCTCGGGGAATGAGCAAAAATGCCGGAATTGCCGGAAGTGGAGACGGTGGCGCGGGGGCTGCAACGCGAAATTGCGGGGCGGCGCGTAGTGAGCGTTACGCTGGGCAAGACGGATTTCATGGACAACCCTGGGGAGATTGAGCGATTGCTGCCGGGGGCGGAGATCCGTGCCGTGGAGCGCTATGGGAAGTTCATGCTGCTGCGGCTGCGCGCCGCAGAGGTGAGCGAAGAGACAGCGCTGCTGGTGCATCTGGGAATGACCGGAGCGATGATGCCGAAGGCGGTGACCGAGACGCCGGCCAAGCACACCCACCTGGTGGCGCTGCTGGATGACGGGAGGGAATTGCGGTATGTGGATCCGCGGCGATTCGGGCGGATGGCGATGCTGCAGGGCGAGGCGCTGCGGAAAGAGTTAGTGCGATTTGGGGCCGATCCGCTGGAGGTGACGCTCCCGGAATTTACGCAGCGGATTCGGGAGAGAAAAGCGCGGATCAAGGCGCTGCTGCTGGACCAGAGCGTGTTGCGGGGCGTGGGAAATATTTACGCCGACGAAAGTTTGTGGAAGGCGAAGATTCATCCGGCAAAAGTGGGAGTGCGTATTCCGGCGGAGCATATTGAGAAGCTGTACCACTCCTTGCAGGGCATTTTGCAAAAAGCGATTGTGCTGCGCGGTTCGTCGATATCGGACTTTCTGGACGCGGATGGGGCGCCGGGGGAATATCAGTTACACCACCGGGTGTATGGACGAGAGGGGAAGGCGTGCCCAAGGTGCAGGGCAGAGATTCGGAGGATCATCGTTGCGGGGCGTAGCAGCTATTTTTGCCCAAAGTGCCAGCAAGGGCCGCGGGGAATGAAGCGAGTTAAGAAGCAGAAACCTGTTTTGAAGAGGCGTACGTCTAAGGAGGCAGCGAAGGTTGCCGCAGCCAAAAAGAAATCAGAAATCAGAAATCAGGGATCAGTAATCAGTAACGGATGACGGTCGAAAAGGCCGACACGGTAGTAGGGGCGTTGGTTGCCCCGATCCCTCCACTACGGCCAGCAAAGAACGCTGGCCTTCGGTCGGGATGACACGAGATATCGGGTGTGAGAAAACTTTGTAAACACGGGGGTGTAGGATGAATAGGAATCACAAGGTGATGATGGCGGTTGGCGCGCTTGCATGTTTGCTAGCGGCGCAGGGATGGTCCGCTGAGGAAGAGAAGACCCCGTTTGCGGCTGCCGACGCGCAGATTATCGGCGAGATTCGCGAACACAGCGAGTTGATGAACAATCTAGAGTATTTGTCGGATGAGATCGGGCCGCGCCTGACGGGGACACCACAATTGAAGACGGCGAATGACTGGACCGCCGAAATGTTCAAGAAGTACGGGCTGACGAACGTGCACCTGGAACCCTACACGATTGCGCACGCGTGGATGCGTGAGAAGGCGGAGGCGCGAATCCTATCGCCGACGGAGCATCCTTTGACGATTGCGGCAGCGGCGTGGACACCGGGAACGAAGGGGAAAGTGCACGGGCCGGTGGTTTATTTTGATGCGAAAGAGCCGAAGGATTTCGGGAAGTTCAAGGGGAAGCTCAAGGGCGCGATCGTGATTCTGAGCGATCCGCAGCCACTTTCTCCACCAAGAAAGATCGACCAGAACGCAGAGGTTTATCACCCGATGGAAGAGCCGCCGGCACCGGCGGGACAGGCCACACGGCCGGATCCGTATGAGAAATATTTAGATGCGGCGAAGGCGCGCAACAAATTCTTGAAGGATGAAGGCGTGCTGGCAGTCTTGCGCGATGCGAACAAGCCGCATGCCCTGCTGAACATGACCGACGGGACCACCGAGCCTTTTCAGATGGGTCCGTTGACAGCTGCGTTTATCACCGGAGAGGGCTACCGGATGATTTTCCGGATGCTGAAAAAGGGCCCGGTGCAGGTGGAATTGAACATCACAAATACGCTTTCGAAGAAGCCCGTGGAAGTGAATAACACGGTGGCGGAGATTCGCGGGTCCGAGAAGCCAGAGGAAGTGGTGATTCTGGGGGCGCATCTGGATTCGTGGGATTTGGGAACGGGAACAACCGACAACGGGACAGGTTCGATGGTGGTGCTGGAAGCGGCGCGGACACTGGCGAAACTGAACCTGAAGCCGAAGCGGACGATCCGGTTCATTTTGTTCAGCGGGGAAGAAGAGGGGCTGATCGGGTCGAAAGAATATGTGAGAGCGCACAAGAGCGAGTTGGACAAGATTTCGGCGGCGTTGATTCATGACAGCGGAACGGGGCGCGTACTGGCGATCGGGCTGCATGACAACTATCAGGCGCGGCAGACGGTGGATCAGGTGATTGCGCCGCTGGGTGAATTGAAAATGCTGGAGCCGACGATGGCGCGGGAGTATGGAACGGACAGCCTGTCGTTTGACGAAGTGGGCGTGCCGGGATTTTGGTGCGCGCAGGATCTTGCGGAGTATCCCAAGACGCATCACAGCCAGTCGGACACGTTCGATAAGGCATGGAAGGACGATTTGCTGCAAGGGGCGGAGGTGCTGGCGACGTGGGCGTACAACACGGCGCAATTGCCAGAGATGGTGGCGCGGCGACCTGTGTCGCTGATGGCTGGAAAACCGGAGAAGGCCGAGGATGCGCCAAAGCCGGATCCGACTTTGGAGATGGACAAGAAAATTGTCGAGCAGGTGAAGTCGGATGAGGAGCAGTTGAAGGCGGATTTGACGTACCTGACGACGCAGATCGGACCGCGGCTGACAGGATCGCCGCAATTGGATGCGGCCAGTCACTGGACGGAGCAGCAGTTTAAGGGGTTGGGGCTGGAGAATGTACATCTGGAGAACTGGTCGATCGCGAACAGTTGGACGCGCGGGATAGCGACGGGACGCGTTGTGTCTCCCGCGTTACACGTGCTGACGGTGGCGCAAGCCGGCTGGTCGGTGGCAACAAACGGGACGGTGAAGGGCGAACTCATCGGTGTGGACGTGCAAAAGCCGGAGGATCTGGAAAAGTACAAGGGGAAATTGGGCGGCAAGATCGTGATTGTCGGGAGGCCGCGGGAAATGGAGGCGCCCCTGGACCCGATGCTAACGCCCTGGGGTTTGAGCAGCCTGCCGCTGAACCACGCGAAGGACACCGGGACGATGGATTACCGCTCGTACGGGCAGACGCGCGCGGCGCTGCTGAAACTTTTGGCGGAAGAGAAGGCGCTGGCGGTGCTGAATGGATCCGAAAAAATGTACGGTTTATTGAATATGTCCACGGCATCGCGCGATTACAAGCCCTCAGAAGTGCCAGTGGGGTACCTGGCACGCGAGGACTATCAGTTGTTGTGGCGAATGCTGGACGCGGGCGATCCGGTGCAGTTGGAACTGAATTTGGCAGGAACGTTCGGCGAAAAGGTCATGCAGGTGTACAACACGGTGGCGGAGATTCGCGGGACGGAAAAGCCGGACGAAGTGGTGATTCTGGGGGCGCACCTGGATTCGTGGGACCTGGGGACGGGCGCGACGGATAACGGCACGGGGTCGATGGCGGTGCTGGAGGCGGCGCGGGCGCTGCAGAAACTCGGCGTAAAGCCGAAGCGAACGATCCGGTTTGTGCTGTTCACCGGCGAGGAGCAGGGGTTGAATGGCTCGAAGGCTTACGTGCAGGCGCATAAGGACGAGTTGACAAAGATTTCCGGCGTGCTGGTACATGACAGCGGGACGGGGAAGGTGCTGACGATCGGGCTGATGGGGAACTACAACGTACGGGAAACCATTGACCGGGTGATGTATCCGCTGGCGCATCCCGTGGGGTTCATGGAGCCGACGTTGCGGAGCGAGGGCGGGTCGGACCATATCCCGTTTGATCAGGCGGGTGTTCCGGGGTTCTGGTGCGTGCAGGAAGTGGCGGACTACGACAAGATGCACCACTCGCAGGCGGACACGCTGGACCATGTGCGGTGGGACGATTTGACCGAGGGGGCCCAGGTGCTGGCGGTGTTTGCATACAATGTGGCGGAGTTGGAGGGGATGTTGCCGAGGAAGGCAGAGAAAAAAGATGGGGCGAAGTAAAGAAGTGATGAGGTAACGAAGTAAAGCAAAAGACGAAGAGGGAATATGCGGGCGGTGGTGCAGCGGGTGAGCCGGGCGAAGGTAACGGTGGAGGGGCGGGTGACCGGAGAGACCGGGCCGGGGCTGATGATCCTGCTCGGTGTGGGGAAGGAAGACACTGCGCAAGTGGCAGCGGGGATGGCGGAAAAGCTGGCGAACCTGCGGATTTTCGAAGATGCGCAGGGGAAGATGAATTTGTCTCTGCTGGATGTGAAGGGGGGCGCGCTGGTGGTGTCGCAATTCACGTTGTATGGGGACGCACGCGGGCAGCGGAGGCCGAGTTTTATTTCCGCGGCGCCCCCGGATGTGGCGAAGAAGCTGTATGAGGAATTTTGCGAGGCGATGCGGAAGCTTGGCGTGACAGTCGGTACGGGAATTTTTCAGGCGATGATGTCGGTGGAGTTGGTGAATGAGGGTCCGGTGACGATTCTGGTGGATTCGGAGAAGACGTTTTGAGCGGGAAATAGATGCGAAGAAAGATTTAACACAGAGGCCGCAGAGGAAGAACACTGAGGACACGGAGAATCAGCCTCCAGAGAGTGACTTTAGCCCATGGCTAGGCCCAAGCAGCCTGAAACGCAAAATTGGGATGCGGCGACGGTTGTTGAAGAGCTGCGGCGGCTGGGGACGCGGGAGAACGTGGAGGGGATGGCGCGGTTTGGAATTGTGGCGGCGGATGTGTTTGGGGTGTCAAAGCCGAAACTGGATGGAATCGCTAAGAAGATAGACAGGAATCACGAGCTGGGGTTGTCGCTGTGGGCAACGGGGAATCACGACGCGAAGATACTGGCGGGGATGCTCTGCGAGCCAAATCAGGTGACGGCGGGGCAGATGGAGAGTTGGGTCCGAGATTTCGACAACTGGGATACGTGCGACGGGAGGTGCTGCCATTTATTTGTGTTTGCGCCGACGGTATGGGCTAAGGCGGTGAGTTGGACGCGGCGAACCGAGGAATTTCAAAAGCGCGCAGGGTTTGCGCTGGCGGCGTATCTGGCTTACCGGGACAAGACAGCGCCGGATGGGAAGTTTCGGGAATTCCTGAAGATCATCGAGCGGGAAGCGGACGACGACCGGAATTTTGTGCGCAAGGCGGTGAATTGGGCGTTGCGCAATATCGGGAAGCGGAATTTGCGGCTGAATGCCGCGGCGATCGCAACGGGAGAGCGGCTGCGGAAGCGCACATCACGGGCAGCGCGGTGGATTGCGGCGGATGCGCTGCGGGAGTTGCGGAGCGAGGCGGTGCAGTCGAGGTTGCGGAAGAAGGAGCGCGCTGGGGATGGCAAGCGGAAACAGTAAGGCACGGATCCGGAGGGTGCGCGCGTCGGATGCGAGCCGGGTGGCGGAATTGACGACGCAGTTGGGTTATCCGGCTACCGGTAAAGAGATGAAGGGGCGTTTGCGTGAGGCAATGAGGGACCGGGACGCGGCTTGTTTTGTGGCCGATTTGCCGGGGGAAGGCGTGATCGGGTGGATTCACGTGAGCGTGACGCCGCTGCTGGAAGTGGGGCGGCGTGCGGAAGTGAATGGACTGGTGGTGGAGGAGCGGGTGCGGAGCCAGGGAGCGGGCGCGCTGTTGCTGGCTGTGGGAGAGAAGTGGGCGCGGGGAAAGCGGTGCAAGGGAATGTCGGTGCGGTCGAATGTGCTGCGGGAGCGGGCGCACGGATTTTATTTGCGGAACGGATACGAACACTACAAGACACAGAAGGCATTTCGGAAGAGTTTGTGAAGGCGGTCGGGTCCTCCTGGTAGGTAATAGCCGGGGGATTCACCGAGATTGATATCCATTTCTGAAACCGGCTCCCTCTACTCCACGGCCGGCAGGCCAAATACGGCGTGCAAGAAAAAGCCGGCCGTTCCGGCCGGGATGACAATCGAAGCGACCCACACAAGTTTTGCATAGAGACCCAAAGATCCGGGGCTGTTGGCGATTTGTATCGTAATACGATAGACTGACGGCATGGCCAGGAAGATAACGGACGGGGAGTATCAGGCGCTGTCGCAGCTGCGGTACTTGATCCGGAAGTTTTTGCAGGAAGGGGACCTGACCGCGCGGGCTGCGGGGCTGGAGCCTCAGCAGTATCTGGTGCTGCTGGCAATCCGCGGGCTGGGTCCGGTGAAGGAAGCGAGTATAAGGGCTCTGGCGGAGCGATTGGCGCTGCGGCATCACAGCACGGTGGAGTTGGTGGACCGGTTGGAATCGCATGGGCTGGTGAAGCGGACGCGGAGCGAGGAAGACCGGAGACAGGTGCTGGTGTCGCTTCAACCTCGAGGAGAGAAGCTGCTGGAAAAGGTGGTGGCGCAGAGAATTGTGGAGTTGAGATCGCACGGGCATGCGCTGGTGGCGGCGATCGGGAAACTGCTGGAAGCGGGGCCGAGGAAGAGGAAGAAGTGACGAAGAAAGACAGCTGACAGCCGACAGCTTACAGCTAAGAGTAAGAAGAAGATCCAACGCAGAGACACAAAGGGCGCGGAGAAGAGAAGGAAGAGAAGCAGAAGGGAACGGGACCGCCGCACGTTGCGTCGGTTCGAGGTCGCCACGATCCCTCCGCGGCCAGTAAAGAGCGATGGCCTCCAGTCGGAAGACAGAGAAGCGGTACAGATCCACACAAAGAGGAAAGATGGCGCTCAAAAAGGGAGAGGTGCGGAGAAACAAGGAGCTGGGGGACTTCACGACGACGTGGAGAGTGATACCCATTTCGCTGCTGGCGATGGGTATTGGCGTGACTTGCGCGTTTGTGGCACTGGCACTGTTGCGGCTGATTGGATTATTCACGCACCTCTTCTATTACGGAGAGTGGGGCGGAAGCCTGATCTCTCCGGCGGGAAACCACTTGGGATATTGGAGCGTGCTGGTTCCGGTGGCGGGCGGGTTGATTGTGGGTGTGATGGCGCGTTTCGGATCGGAGCGGATTCGCGGACACGGGATTCCGGAAGCGATCGAAGCGATCCTAATGAATGGAAGCCGCGTGGAGCCGAAGGTGGCGTTTTTGAAGCCGGTGTCCTCAGCGATCGCGATCGGGTCGGGAGGGCCGTTTGGCGCGGAAGGCCCCATTATCATGACGGGCGGCGCGGTCGGTTCGATGATCGCGCAATTGTTTCACCTGACCAGCGCAGAGCGGAAGACGCTGCTGGTGGCGGGTGCGGCGGGAGGGATGTCGGCAACGTTTGCTTCGCCGGTGGCGGCGGTGCTGCTGGCGGTGGAGTTGCTGTTGTTTGAATGGAAGCCGCGAAGCCTGATTCCCGTGGCGCTGGCGAGCGGTGTGGCGGCAATGCTCCGGCGTTACATCCTTGGGACAGGACCGTTGTTTCCCGTGCCCTATCATCCGCTGGACATTGCCCCGAAAGCGCTGCTGGCATGTTTGCTAGTGGGAGTGCTGGCGGGAGCGCTGTCGGCGCTATTGTCGCATTCGATTTATGCGGTGGAAGATGCATTTTCTCATTTGAAGCTGCACTGGATGTGGTGGCCGGCGATCGGCGGCGTGGCGGTGGGCATCGGCGGGCTGATTTTTCCGCAGGCACTCGGCGTGGGGTACGACACGATCGGGCAATTGTTGCAGGGCAGCGTAACGACAAAGGTGATTCTGGGAATTTTGCTGGTGAAGTGGTTTATCTGGGCGGTGTCGCTGGGATCGGGGACTTCCGGGGGCGTCCTTGCGCCGTTGCTAATGATGGGCGGAGCGCTGGGCGGAATTGAGGCGATGTTCCTGCCAAATGAAGGCGCGGGATTCTGGCCGCTGATCAGCATGGCGGCGGTGCTGGGAAGCACGATGGGAGCACCGCTGACGGCAGTGATTTTTGCTTTTGAGCTGACGCATGATGCCAATGTGCTGCTGCCGCTGCTGATGAGCACGACGGCGGCGTACGCGCTGACGGTGCTGATGTTGAAGAGGTCGATCCTGACCGAGAAAATCGCGCGGCGCGGGTATCACTTGAGCCGGGAGTATGCCGTAGATCCGCTTGAACTGCTTTATGTACAGGAAGTGATGCAGACGGGCGTGAGTTCATTGACTGAAAAGGAGCGGGTTCGGGAGATTTTGTGCTCGCCGAAGTTGATTGAGTTTTTGGTGCAGAGGCTGCTGCCGGTGGTGGACGACGCGGGAGCGCTGGCCGGGATCGTGACTTCCGGCGATGTCTATGCTTGGCAGAAAAGCAACGGAAGCGCGGACGGCGAGCGACCACTGCACGAACTGATGAAGGGAAAGTATGTAATTGCGGCGCCGGATGAGCCGTTGCGGGCGGCGGTGCACCGGATGGCAGAGAACGGGATTACGAAAATGCCGGTGGTGGAGGAAGGGACGAAGCGGTTGTTGGGGATTGTTTCGCTGGATGATGTGTTGAAGGCGAGATCGAGGCATCTGGAAGAAGAGCGAAGGAAAGAACGAGTGCTGGGGCTTGGGGTTTTTCAGTGAAACAGGGTCGGTACAAGCTGGCCTAGAAGCACTCTTCGAAAGTTAGTTAGCATCGCCGCATGGATAAGCGAAGAGAGCCGAGAAAGAAGCGCAGAAACGCGAGTTAGAGAGGATCCGTGAATTCGTAATGGGATTTGCGGTAGGCTTCCATCACGTCGGCAAGATCCAAGACACCTAAAATTTGCGAGCGATCGGCGCGGTTGACCACCGGGATCAGAGGATAACGGGTCGCGAGGGGAAGTGCGTCTTCAAGGTCTTCGTCGGGGTGGAGGTGGGGAACGGTGATGATGGCTTCCGTGTTCTGGAGCGCACGGGTGTCCGCGGCTTCCACAAGATGCCGGAGTTCGTCATAAGAAATTTGCGCGGGAGGTTGATTGCGAAGCGCGACGAAGAAATGGGGTTCGGCGGTGTGACTGACGAAGGGCCAGGCCTCGGGGGCGGATTGGGTGCCGTCGAGGATGATGGCGGGGCGGGGATGCATGGCGTCCTCGACGTTGAGGCGTTCTTCTTCGCGCTTTTCCTCCAAGGCGGGGAGAGAGAGGCCGTCGTGACGGGTGATGAGTTCGAGGATGGGAACGGCTTGTAGTCGGCGCGAGATGAGGTAGGAGAACATATTGGCGACGAGAACGGGAAGGATGATGGAGTAGTCGCCGCTGACTTCGAGGGCCATGAAGACGGACGTGATGGGAGCGCGGAGGAAGCCGGCAAAGAGAACGCCCATGCCAACGAGGGCGTAGGTGCCCACGGAGCCGGTGAGGGCGGGGAAGAAGATGTGTTCGACGGTGCCGACGGCGCCTCCAAGCATGGCGCCAATGAAGAGCGTGGGGGCGAACATGCCGCCGGGAGTGCCGCTGGTGAAGGAAAGTGTGGTGGCAAGGATTTTGAGACAGGCGAGCAGCGCGAGAACTTGCCAGGTGAACTGGTCGTGCATGGCCTGGTCCATGAAGTCATAGCCGGCGCCCATGATTTGCGGAAAGCCGGCGAAGGCGATGAGGCCAATCAGAAGACCAGCGATGGCGGGGTAGAAGAATTGGAGTGGCAGCGGAGTGGCTTTGAGTCTGGGGCGGAGCCAGCCGATGAGTTTGGAAAAAACGACGGAGGCGATGCCGCCGAGGATGCCGAGGACGGCGTAGGCGGCCAGCTCTTTCCAGCGGATGACGCCGACCGAGGGGATGCGGAAGAGCGGCTCCGCGCCGAGGAAGAGCCGCATGGTAACGACGCTGGAGACCGCGGAGAGAACGATCGCACCGAGGATGCCGGCGCTCCAGTGGCCGATCACTTCTTCAATGACGAAAAGAACGGCGGAGATCGGCGCGTTGAAGGCGGCAGCGAGGCCAGCGGCGGCGCCTACAGGAGCAAGCAGGCGCATCTTCTTGCGCGAGAGTTTGAGGCGTGTACCGGCGGCGGAGGCGAGCCCCGCACCGATTTGCAGCGAGGGATCTTCCGGGCCGAGGGAATGGCCCGATCCGATGGCCAGGGAAGCGGTGATGAATTTGCCGATGACGGTGCGGATGGGAATGTAGCCGTCGGAGATGTAGAGCGCGGCTTTCGTCTGATTGAGCCCGCTGCCGGCGGCGCCTTTGAAGATGGTAAAGATAAGGACGGAGATGACAAGGCCAGTGAGGCATGGGGCGAGAAAGGCGCGGAGGGGAGAGGGTGTTAAGGCGCTGCCGAGAAGATAGAGGCGAGCCCACTCCATGGTGATACGGAAGCAGACAACAGCGAGTCCCGCGAAGATACCGAGGAAGACGGCGAGGATGAGGAAGAAACGGTCTTCGTCGAAAGAGAGCTGGGCAGTGAGGCGGCGGCGGAAGGAATCGACCGGCGAGCCGGCGGAACTGGAGGATGGAATGGAGGGGTCCGGCATGTTATCGGCGGTGGTCACTTTTCGTTCGATGTAGGAGAGCCAGCCAAAGCGAGAAGCGCGGAATCTTCGGGGGTGAGCTTGTCGCAGAGAGATTGCGATTGCTTTTCGATGGCGACGGAGAATTCAAACAGGGAATCGATCTGATCAGGGTGCTGGGTGAGATAGCCCGGTTTGGCACTGGGCTTCAATTTTTTCTCTTGTTCGAGCAAGGAAACGATCGGGGAAGGCGACGGGTTTTCCGTGGATTGGGCGCAAGTGTCCAAGCGCATAGTGGCGATTTCTTTGGCGCGAAGAACCCGGCGGATTTTTTCGGATTGGGGCAAACCGTGTTCGAAGGGATCAAGGGAAGCTGCGGCTTGGGTGACGGCAAGCAGGTTGCGGACGTCGGCCCCCGCTGAATCTTCACGGGCAGCGCGGGAGAGATAAGTTTCGGCGGCGCGGTAGTCGCCGAGCTGGAAAGCGGTTTTTCCGGCACCGGCGAGGGCGGGCAGGTATTGAGGATCGATCTGAAACGCCAGGCGGTATTGATTGAGGGCGCGTTGGTAATCGCCGGCCTGCGCGAAGAGATCGGCGACTTTTGTGCGGAGGACCACGTCTTCGGGTAGATTCGCGGAGAGAACGATGAGTTGGGATTCGGCCTGACCGGTGTCTCCACGCTGGAGATAGAAGTTGATGAGTTGGAGGAGGGCTTCGCGGCGGTGACCTGCGTCGTTTTCGGGCCAGTCGCCGAAGATGGCGCCGTTGAAGTAGCGTTCGGCGTCGGTGACGTTGCCGGACTGCGCGGCAAAACGGGCGAGATTTAGATTCACGATGCCGCTCCTGGGATTAAGCTGCCACAGAGACTCGTAGTAGTTGAGTGCCTGCTTCGAGTGACCGGCGCGGGTGAGGGCTTCGGCGAGGTAAAGGCGATAGTCCCAATTCTTGGGGTCGTACAGGAGAGCGGTGCGAAAGGCGTCGACGGCGGAGTCCGGGCGGGATTGCTGGAGGGCGATGTTGGCGGCGGCAAACCATTTCTGGCCGAGCTGGTTGCGGCGGCGGTCGTAGGCCTGGGTGTAGGCGTGGGTGAGTGTGGAAAAGACGACGGCGATAAGGACGAGGATGGCGACGAGCAGGGGCTCGCGGACGACGAAGTCGCGGCGAAGGAAGTTCATGGAGGTTCCGCCATTCGTTAATTATATCGTATTACGACATTTGTTGGCGAATTAGTGGAAATGAAAAAATAGTAAGAGGGGAATTAACCACATAGGTAGCAGAGTTAGCGGAGAAGGAGAGCCGGCATGAAGGCCAGCGCCGCGTTGAGCGGGTCGATGGTAGCCACAGTCCCTCCACTGTGGCCAGCAAGAGCGCTGGTCTTCGGTCGACATGACAGAAAGGTTCAGGTGGCTGTCCAATAATCGAGATGGACGCGGGCTATCAGGTCGCTGACCGCTTCTCGGTCAACCTTCTCCGGGAGCGGAGATGTGGATTGGGCGGCCAACGCTTCCGATTCCAATTGAGCGCCGAGATCCTGAATTTGGCGCAGAGAATATTTACCCTTCCTGATTTCGATCAATTCATCCTTGTCCGGCCTGGGGAGCGTTATGCGGCCTTCGGCCATCAATTCCTTGGCCTCGCCGTACAGGCGGATGACGTGCATGGCGTATTTGGTGTCGTAGCCGTGGAGTTCCTCCAGTTCGGCACGGTGAATATTCTTTTGGCCCTTTTGGCCGAGCAGGCGCTTCATCTGGTCATCAGCAAAACCCAAGAACGGCTTTAAATGACCTTTCGCCAGGAAAATCTCAGGCCGAGCAGCCACACGTTTCCAGATTTCAGTGGTGAATTCCATTGGAGCAAACAGGAAGTGCAGCGCGGAGGGATTTCCCTTTGCCGAGAGGCCAGCCCATTTGAGAAGGGTGTAGAGGCAGACATCCACGTCTGACGGTCCGTTGCCGCCGACTTTGCCACCCGTAGTGAAAACGAAGTGTTCTTCGGTTTCCAAGCCAAGAATTTTGTTGGGAGGCGGAATGTAAAGACCGTACCAGTCCGTGTCATCTGTGGCTCCGAGCTTTGCTCCGTGGGCCTGTGAGCCGCCGATGTAGGTCATGATGAGGCGATCTTGATGAGCAAATCCGTATTGAGAAAAGTCAGGCTTCATTCAACGATTTTCGCATCAGAACGAAATTCTCCGCTAGAGGTCATCGGCGCGGCGCAGATGAAGGGAGAGGCTGGCATGAAGGCCAGCGCTACATGGAAGAGGGAAGAGAAGGAAAAGGCCGCACCCTGAAAGGCAGCAGGGCGCGCTACAGGCTAGAAGGCGTCGGTGCCGCCGCCGCCGAAACCACCGCCTTCGAAGCCGCCACCACCACCGTCACCGCCGCTGTCTCCGCCGAAGGCAGAGTTTTCGGCGCTGCGGGGCGCCGAAGTCATGGCGGAGCCGGCCAAGGAGGACATGGAGTTGAGGTTGCTGGCAAACATATAGGGATAGAAATTGGGACCGAAGCTGCTGCCTTGATACCAATCGGGTGGTTGAGTGTAAATGCCCTGGAAGGCCTTGCTCCAGTTTTTCTCGACGCCCAGGGCCATGGCGTAGGGCAGGAATTTCTCAAACATCTCTGGCGTTTTGATCATGCGATTGAAGCGATCGGATTCGACGTGAGCGAGGAAGTCTTCGAAGCCGAGGACGCCTTCGAGGGCGCGTGCTCCGGCTTGCGTGCGCGCGGGCATGAACCAGCCGAAAATGCAGACAATAAGTCCCGTGAGGATCCCGGAAACCACGAAGGACAGAGACTGCATGCCGAAGCGCTGGGCCAGCCAAGCGCCGCCGCCGATGCCGATTACGCCGACGACCACACCGAAGCCGAGGTAGGCGGCGCGTACCGTGTCTGGGCGATGGGTGTAATAGCCGTTGCCGAGGAGCGAGGCGAAGATCTGATTCTTGATGTCGGGAATGTTTGTGTAGAAGGTGTTGTGCAGATCGTCGAGGGAGACGGTGTCCCCTGCGTTGCCCATGGTGAAGAGGCCGCCGAGCAGCGATTTTTCATGAGGCTTCAGAGAATTCCATTCACCGACAGGCTTTTTCAGATGAAAGGCATAGGTTTTGCTGTGGGAGAGGCCCAGGAGATGGCTCTCTTGTTTCTCTTCGATGGTGAGATAGCCGCGGACGGCGAGATCGACTATGGAGGCGGTGATGTCGCGCATGTCCACGGAATTGTCGACCAGGGTGCCAACTTCACCGGGTGTGAGTTTGTCCGGTGGCTCGTATTGCGGGGCGATGGGACGCAGACGGGGATCGCGGCCGCGGGTCCACCACCACCAGAACATCAGGAAGAAAGCGGCGATGGGGAAGAAGAAGGCCCAGTTGCTACGGAGAGAGAGGAAGAAGCGGTCGAAGGCCGTGGGTTCTTTAACGGCGCCTTTGTCAAAAGCGACGGCGACGGTCAGGCCTTCATGCATGGGAAGAGGTTCGAGAGTGCGGACATCCACGCCGGTGCCGACGATTTCCACTTCGGCGTCGCGGCCCGCGGAGCGGTAAGCGCCGGTGAAAGCTTTGGCGCGAAGGCCGGAAGTGTTTTCGGGGAAAACGATGTGGGCGCTGGCGGATTCGATGGGGATGCTGGACTCGTCGCCGGTGATATTCCAATAGAATTCGTCATGATCCGCGAAGAATTTGAGGGCATCGGAGACGGTGTAGTGGATGGAGATGGTGCGGGTGCTGTTGTCGGCGTCGGGGACAAGGATTTTCAAGTTGAGGTAGTGGCGCTCGCGGCTGGTTTCGTATTTGAGTTTTGCGCCGGTATCGTCAGTGATGCCTTTGACGTCGAGGAAGAGGGAGTAGTTGAGGCCACGCGAAGTGGTGTATTCGACAGGGATGAAGCGGTTGATGCCGCGCCAGGGGCCGCCGATAAATTCCATGGTGATGTTTTCGGTGACGTCGACGGTGCCGTTGGGCAGGACAATGATTTGGGAGTCGAATTTTTGGAGGTGGCGGTCCTTGGCGGCAGCGGGAAGGGCGAATGCGCCCAGGAAGATCGAAAGGACGGTGGAAATCCATAGGGCGTAAAGCAGATTCCTCGGGCATACACCGCCCTCGGAATGACTTGGTTGGGAGCGATGTGGCGAAGCGAAAGACGCCCGCCTCGGAAGGCGGCCGCTACAAGGAGGTGGGTGTAGCGCCATGGGGGTGAGCGATGCCGATCAGGCAGTGGGGGCGCCGAAGCTGACCTTGGGGGCTTCGCGTTCGGCAGTCGAAGAGACTTCGAAAAATTCGCGCTGCTTGAAACCGAGCATGTTCGCAAAGATGTTCGTCGGGAATTGCAGGATCTTGGTGTTCAGGTCGCGGACAACGGCGTTGTAATAGCGGCGGGCGTTCTGGACGGTGTCTTCGATTTGGGAGAGCGAATTTTGGAGCGAAGTGAAGCTTTCGATGGCACGGAGTTGCGGGTACGCCTCGGAGAGAGCGAAGAGGCTTTTCAGGGCGCCGGAGAGCATGTTTTCGGCCTGGGCCTTGTCGGCGGGGCCGGTGGCGGTCATGGCGCTATTGCGAGCATTGATAACGGCTTCGAGCGTGCCTTTTTCATGGGAGGCGTAGCCCTTGACGGTTTCAACGAGATTGGGAATCAGGTCGTAGCGGCGTTTGAGTTGAACGTCAATGTCCGCCCAGGCGTTGTCACATTGGACTTTCAGACGAACGAGAGAGTTGTACATGCCGATGCCAAACAGCACCAGCAAGACGAGGACGACGAGAACGATAATGCCGGCCATCGGCCAACCTCACGGGGACGGGATTTTGCAGCTCTGTAGACTCAATATACGGAGTCAGATGGACGGAGTAAAGAAAGCGTTTCGGGCTGGTATGGGGAACGTTACTGAATCTGGTAGGTCCCAGGTGGCGCACCCACCTCATAACGCTGGCGTATATTGGCTAAGTAATATATGCTCCATTCCGGCGCGTGCCGCCTCCAATGCTCTTCAAGACGCTGAGTGCTTCGGTTTATGGGATTGACGCACACCTGGTGCAGGTGGAAGTGGATGTGGGTGTGGGCGGAATGGAGGACTTTTACGTGGTGGGGCTGCCGGACAACGCGGTGAAAGAGAGCCGGCAGCGGGTGAAATCGGCGCTGAAGAACTGCGGGTTTGAGTTCCCCTATGGGCAGGGCGTGACGATCAACCTGGCGCCGGCGGATTTGCGGAAGGAAGGGTCGGCCTTTGATTTGCCGATGGCGCTGGGATTGGCGGGATGCCAGGGGCAGTTTTTTGGCAAAGCGCTGGACCGGATGATGTTCCTGGGAGAGTTGTCGCTGGACGGGAGCGTGCGGCCGGTGCGCGGGGCATTGTCAGCGGCGATTGCGGCGCGGGAGAACGGTATTAAGGCGATGGCGGTGCCAGAAACGAACGCAAGGGAAGCAGCGGTGGTCGAGGGGATTGAGGTGTATGCGCTGAAGTCGCTGCCACAGGCCGTGGACCTGGTGAATTCGCCGGAGTCGTTCGAACGCGTGAAGGTGGATGCGCAGCAGATGCTGCAGGAATCCGCGCAGTACGGCGTGGATCTGCGGGATGTGCATGGGCAGCAGGCGGCAAAGCGGGCGCTGGAGGTGGCGTGCGCCGGCGGCCACAACATTCTGTTTATCGGGCCGCCAGGCGCCGGAAAGACGATGCTGGCGAAGAGGATTCCGACGATTCTGCCGGCGATGTCGCTGGAAGAGGCGATCGAAACGACGCGCATTCATAGCGTGGCGGGGATTCTGGAGAATGCGCAAGGATTGCTGGGGACGCGGCCGTTCCGTTCGCCGCACCACACGATCAGCGACGCGGGGTTGATCGGGGGAGGGGCGGTGCCAAGGCCGGGGGAAGTGTCGCTGGGGCACAACGGGGTGCTGTTTCTGGATGAGTTGCCGGAGTTTCAAAGGAACGTGCTGGAGGTAATGCGGCAGCCGCTGGAGGATGGGAATGTAACGATTTCGCGGGCGGCGATTTCCGTGACGTTTCCTTCGCGGTTCATGCTGGCGGCGGCGATGAATCCGTGTCCTTGCGGGTATTTTGGAGATCCGGCTCACGATTGCCACTGCACGCCACCGATGATTCAGAGATATGTCTCGAAGATATCGGGGCCGCTGCTGGACCGGATTGATATTCATATCGAGGTGCCAGCGGTGAAGTACAAGGAACTACGGGCGCCTTCAGCGGCGGAGGATTCGGCGGCCGTGCGAGCGCGGGTAGTGAAGGCGCGGCAGAAGCAGATGGAGAGGTTCCGAGGAGAGAAGGGGACCTATTGCAATGCGCAGATGGTGCCAAAGATGATCCGGAAGCATTGCGGGATCAATGCGGAGGGAGAAAAGCTGCTGGAAAATGCGGTCACGCGGCTGGGACTATCGGCGCGGGCGCATGACCGGATCTTGAAAGTGGCGCGGACGATAGCGGACCTGGATGGGGCGGAAGATGTGGCGTCAAAACATTTGAGCGAGGCAATCCAGTACCGGACGCTGGATCGGGATTATTGGGCGTGAAAGAGAGTTGAAGGTTCAAAGCTTAAGCTTCGAGATTTCCGGAGGGGGAAGCCTAGGGAATCCGCTCCATTGACTTATGTTTAGGCGCTGTGTTACGGATAGGAACCGCCTTTTTTGAGGAAAACCGGTTTTCAACGACCCTGAATGGCGCCAGAGACCAAGCACCTGGAAGTAACCCTGGATACGCACGTCGAGAGCGTGAACCTCGCGGAAGAGATGTGTGTACGCGTGGCCGAAGCGTCGGGCTTCAGCGAGGATGAGTGCTACCGCATCGGGATGTCCGTGCGGGAAGGTGTGATCAACGCGTTTCACTATGGGAATCAGGAAAAACCGGAGAAAAAGATTCACCTGGCGATTGACCTGACCGGCGAGCGCATGGTGATTCGCGTGATGGACGAAGGGAAAGGATTCCGGCTGACGGACGTGCCGGACCCCTTGTCCGAGGAAAACCTGCTGAGCACTTCGGGACGCGGGATTTTCCTGATGAAAGCGTTTATGGATGAGTTCGATGTGCTACCCGGAAGGACGGGCGGAGCCGAGATTGTGATGGCCAAGCGGCTGCCCATGCTGGGAGACCCATCGAGCAACGGAAACGGCAGCGCCTCCAGTTCGGATGCCGCGCCGCATCAGGGAGCGTAAGAACGTCATGGCATCTCTTTTTGCAACCACGCGGGAGTTTACAGGCATCGCCATTGTGGATTTGAGCGGGCGAATTTCACTGGGGGACGGCAGCGCGCTGCTGCGGAAGACCGTGCGCGATCTGCTGGACGAAGGCAAGACCAAGATTATTTTGAATCTGGGCGACGTGAACTACATTGACAGCTCAGGGATTGGCGAACTGGTGAGCGGTTTTACGGCGGTACGGAACCGCGGCGGGGAGTTGAAGCTGCTGAATCTGACCAAGAAGGTGAATGATCTGTTGCAACTAACGAAGCTGTTCACGGTGTTTGATGTGTACAACGACGAATCGTCGGCGGTTGGGAGTTTTCGGTAAACGCGCCTTGTAAGCAAAAATTGGAGAGTTTCGGTGGCCGGGCGAAAGCCCGGCCACTTCATTTTTGGGGCGGCTTGATGGGAAAATCCCGAGTCGAAAGGATTTGGAGCAGAGCATGGGTACAGCGTATCGAGCGGATCACATCGGAAGTTTGCTGAGGCCGGCGGAATTGCTGGAAGCGCGGCGAACGGCAAGCCCTGAGGATTTACGGAGGCTGGAGAATCAGGAGATATTGCGCGTCCTCCGGAGGCAGGAAGATCTGGGGTTTGAGCTGGTGACCGACGGCGAACTGCGGCGGCGAAACTTCATGAGCGATTTTACGGACGCCGTGGCGGGGTTCGATCTGGCGGATGCCGTTGGCAGGAACTGGCAGGCGGGGCAGGTCGGGAGCGCGCCGGTGAGCAGCGTGACGGGGGTGGTTACGCGCAGGTTGAAGCAGGAGCGCCCTTTGACGGGGCACGAGCTACCATTTCTACAGGCGAACACAGCGTCGAAGATCAAGATGACACTGCCAAGCGCGACACAATTTCCAGCCATTTCGTTCAAGTGGGGGCTGACGGACAAGGCCTACAAGGATCACTCGGCGTTGTTGTGGGACATTGTGGAGATCATGAAGAGCGATCTACAAAGTCTCACGGCGCAGGGAGTGGACTACATCCAGATTGATGCACCGCGCTATAGCTACTACATGGATCCGAAGTGGCGGGAGTGGATCAAAAACGAATTGCAGGTGGAACCGGATGCTGCGTTGGATGAGGCGGTACGGGCGGACAATGCGTGTTTTCGAGCGGCGCGGCGGGAAGGCGTGACGCTGGGGATTCACTTGTGCCGCGGGAACAACCGGAGCCACTGGTATGCGGAAGGCGGATACGACGCGATTGCGGAGAAGCTGTTTGGAACGCTGGAAGTAGACCGGTTTTTGCTCGAGTACGACGACGAACGGTCCGGCACGTTTGAACCTTTGCGGTTTGTGCCAAAGGGGAAGACCGTGGTGCTGGGACTGGTGAGTTCGAAGGTACCGCGAATGGAAAAGCCGGATGTGCTGATGAAGCGGATTGAAGAGGCGGCGAAGCATGTGCCATGGGAAAATCTGGCGCTGAGTCCGCAGTGCGGATTTGCTTCGACGGCGGAGGGAAATTTGATTACGGAAGAACGGCAATGGGAGAAGCTGAGGTTGGTGGTGGAGACGGCGCGGCGCGTTTGGAATTAAGCAGGCGCAGCGGGCTAAAGCCTGCCGCGGCCTAGGGTGTCAGAAATCGAAGAAGACAGTTTCGTTGGGACCCTGCATGTAGACGTTCCAGGTGAGTTGCGCGGGATGGTCTGGAGATTTTTGAGCGATGAGCGTGGCGCGGCGCGCCGGTTCGACGAGGTTGAGCGCGAAGTCTTCATCATTGGCGGGGTCATCGGGGAAATAGATGCGCGTGACCAGTCGGCGCAGCAGGCCACGCATGAAAATGGAAACGACGATGTGCGGCGCCTGAAGTTTGCCATCGAGACCTGGAACGCGGCCGGGCTTGATGGTGGTGAAATGAAAGCTACCGTTTTCCTCGGCTGAGACGCGGCCAAAACCAAGAAATCCGGGATCGATGGATTTGTTCTGCGTATCTTCCGGATGTGCGTACTTGCCGCTGGCGTTGGCTTGCCAGAGCTCCAAGATTGCGTCCGGGATGGCGTTTCCATCGGCATCCAGAATCTTTCCTGAAATTTCGAATTTATCTCCCGAGGGGTTTTCGGCAGCGAGATTGTCCGTATACAGCCAGTTTAGGCCGATGCGGAAGTAAGGGCCGACAGTCTGGGAGCTGGTGGCTTTTAGGATCATTTTCATTTCTCCCAGGGCGTGGCGAGGCGGCCGGCGAGGATGACGTCAAAGCGAAAGCCGAGGTGTTCTTCGGGGACGGTGGTGTCCCAGTCGAAATGGGAGATGAGGCGATTGCGGGCGGCTTCGTCGGGGACGGAGTTGAAGATGGGGTCAAAGGGCAGCAAGGGGTCGCCGGGGAAGTACATCTGCGTGACGAGGCGCGTGGCGAAGGCGGGGCCAAACACAGAGAAATGAATATGCGCAGGGCGCCAGGCGTTGTGATGGTTCTTCCAGGGATACGCGCCGGGGCGGATAGAGATGAAACTGTAGTTGCCGTTCTCGTCGGAGAGCGTGCGGCCGCAACCGGTGAAGTTCGGATCGAGCGGGGCATTGTGTTGATCCACTTTGTGGAGGTAGCGGCCAGCAGCATTGGCTTGCCAGATTTCGACAAGGGTATGAGGGACGGGGCGGCCGTCTTCATCCAGAACGCGGCCACTGACAAAAATGCGTTCTCCGAGCGGTTCGCCGCGATGCTGGCGGGTGAGGTCGAAGGCCTTGGCGTCCATGCGGGAGGTGTTGAAGACCGGGCCGGTGATTTCGGAAAGAGTGTGGGGAAGTTGCACCAGAGGTTTCGTGGGAGCCCGCTTGATGGAAGAGACGTAAGGTGGATGCAGGTGACTGGGTTGCGTGCCGGGCTCCGGCCGGCGGTATCCCGCCAGGTGAGACATGAAAACCTCCAACAACGGCACGCCAAGAATACCTTAAATGTCGAAGAACGGTTGAATCGGGGAAAGGCAACAAAATTGATCTTGTTGTGCAGAATACAAGGAAGACTGCTGCTGACTTGCAGGCACAGCAGCGGTCCCCTGGATTCCAGACGGCGCGAAGGGCGAGGTGCAGCAGCGTTTACTTCGCCTGGATGGATTCGAGATAGTGGATCAGGTTCGAGATGCGCATCTGCACCATGGAGTCTGCGTGATTGCTCACGGAAGAGAACAGCGGGCCCCAGACGGGCATATCGGGCGAACCATGAGCACCTGCAACGCCACTGCGAAGCACGTTTGCGACATGGTCAGCCGGGAATTTGCCATTGTTGTTCTTGGACAATTGGGTCAGATCGCTGGGCGAAACTTTCAAGGCCGAGGCTGCCGGACCGTTGCCCTTGCCATCTTTTCCGTGGCAGGCGGTGCAATAAGAGCTAAACATCTCGCTGCCGGAAGAGGGAGAGGTCATCTGGATGGGTTCTTTTTTGACTTGGGATTGCGCAAAAGTAGCGGCAGAAAAGAAGGTGACTACCGCTACGAGAAGAAAGGTAAAGCGAAGAAGCTTGATTGCCATTACGGCCTCCGTGGAACGCAAAGAAAGTTGTTGCCTGCCATGCCTAGTCGAAGAAGCACGGCGCAATAGGCTGATAGGGATAGCTTCAACCGGCAGCAGGGCCGGAGTCTGTGACCAGTAACCCAAGAGCAGGGAAGAGTGACGCGAAGCTAACTCCCGGCCAGTAAATTACTGATAGGATTCCCTGTTACGCTGGTGTGCGTCATTGTGACTTCAATGAGGGCGGAGAAATCATGAGCGAACTTTTGCACGTGGAGACCATCAACGGCATTGCGGTACTGGAAGTGAACAACCCACCGGTGAATGCGTTGAGCGCCGGAGTGCCCGAAGCGATTCGAGAGGCAGTTACGGCGGCGCAGGCGGACTCGGGAGTGCGCGGGATCGTGTTGATGGGCGCCGGAAGGACTTTTATTGCTGGAGCCGACATCAAGCAACTGGAGGACATGGCCTGGGGGCGAGGCGCGGGGGCGCCGAGCCTCCACGAACTGTTGTGGCAGATCGAGGCTGGCCCAAAACCAGTGGTGATGGCGATCCACGGGACGGCGCTGGGTGGCGGATTGGAAGTGGCGATGGCGGGTCATTATCGCGTGGCAGTGGCCGAGGCCCAGATGGGGCAACCGGAGGTGAACCTGGGGATTATTCCCGGCGCGGAAGGGACCCAGCGATTGCCGCGTTTGGTGGGAATTGAGAAGGCGATTGAGATGTGTGTGGGCGGCAAGCCAGTGAAGGCGAAGGAAGCTTTGGCGGTGGGACTGGTGGATGCAATTGTCGCGGGCGATCTGAAAAGCGAGGCGGTGAAGTTCGCGAATGATGTGGCTAAGAGAGGCGGACCTCATCCGAAGACAAGTGAAAAGAAGGCGGAGAGAAGAACGCCGGGAACATTGGAAGAGGCGCTGGCGGCGGGGCGCGAACTGGCGGGCAAGGTGAAGAAGAATCAGACGGCGCCGTTGAAAGCGATCGAAGCGATTGCGGCGGCGACATTGCCTTTTGAGGAAGGATGGAAAAAAGAACGCCAACTATTTGAAGAGTGTGTGCATTCGGACCAGTGCCGGGCGCTGATCCATGCATTTTTTGCGGAGCGCGCGGCAGCACGCGTGCCAGGAGTGGGGAAGGATACGCCGGTGCAGCCGGTGGGACGCGTAGGCATTATCGGGGCGGGAACGATGGGAGGCGGAATTGCAATGGCCTGTGTGAATGCGGGAATTCCCGTGCTTCTGAAGGACACGGATCAGGCGGCACTGGATAAGGGGATGGCGGCGATCCGGAAGAATTATGAAGTGTCCGTGCAGCGGGGACGATTTACGGCGGAAGCCGCGGCCGAGCGGATCGCTAAGATTCATACGCAAACAGATTACGAGGGATTCGAAGCGGCGGATGTGGTGATTGAAGCGGTGTTCGAAAACATGGAACTCAAGAAGAAAGTATTTGCAGAGCTGGCGAAAGCGACGAAGCCGGAGGCGGTGCTGGCGTCGAATACTTCGACGCTGAGCATTGACGAGATTGCCAGCGTGACGCCGCGTCCGCAGAGCGTGATTGGGATGCACTTTTTCAGCCCGGCGAACGTGATGCGGCTGCTGGAAATTGTGCGGGGCAGCGGAACGTCGGCGGCGACCATTGCGGCGGCGCTGGGCGTGGCGAAAAAGATCGGGAAAGTGGGCGTGGTGGTGGGAAACTGCGAAGGATTTGTGGGGAACCGGCTGATGTTTCCGTACATGTATGAGGCGCAGTTCATGGCGGAAGAAGGAGCAACACCGGAGCAGGTGGATCGCGCTTTGACGCGGTTTGGCTGGGCGATGGGGATTTTTGAAGTGGATGACATGGCCGGACTGGACGTTGCATGGCGCATCCGGAAAGAGCTCGGGCATTTCACAGAGCCCGGAGCGCGCCGGCCGCTGGTGGCGGACCAGTTGTGCGAAATGGGGCGATACGGACAGAAGACAGGGAAGGGCTGGTATGTCTACGGGCAGGATCGAAAGCCGAAAGCGGACGCGGAAGTCTTGCAGTTAATTCGGAAGGTGTCGAAAGAAGCGGGGATTCCACAGAGGGAATTCACGGATGCGGAGATTGTGGAGCGGGCGCTTTATGGATTGATCAATGAGGGCGCGAAAGTACTGGAAGAAGGATACGCCCTGCGAGCCTCCGACATTGATGTGGTTTACGTGAATGGATACGGATTCCCGGCGTGGAGGGGCGGGCCGATGTTCTATGCGGACACCGTGGGGTTGCCGGAGGTGTACGAACGCATCCGCCAGTTTGAAAAAGAGCTGGGGCAGCGCTGGAAGCCGGCGAATTTGTTGATGAAACTGGCGGAAGAGAGGAAGTCGTTCCGTGAGTGGGACGCCGAGCGCGAGGCTTGAACAGAGTGATGGCAAGGCGCAGGGCATGAAGGGCGCAGAGGATACCGCGTGGATTGTGGAACGCGCGCGAGAATTGGGATTCGCGCTTTGCGGCGTGGCGCGGTTCGACAAATTTCCCGAACACGAATCCATGGGAGATTGGCTGAGGCGAGGGTACGCCGGCAAGATGGCGTACTTAAGCGATGCAAGACGGCGTGAGCCAGAACAGGTGCTCGCCGGGGCAAAGAGTGTGATTGTGTGCGCGATGAACTACAACACCGGGCATCCATATTCGGGGGAAACGCGAGGCGGAGAGGGAGATTCCCCTCGCGGATGGATTTCGCGTTATGCGTGGGGGCTGGATTATCACGAAGTGATGTGGGGGAGGCTCAATTCGCTGGTGCAACGGATCAGCGAAAAATTTGAAGAGGCGCACACTTCGCGCGCGTATGCGGATACAGGGCCGATTGCGGAACGGATTTTCGCGAAATACGCGGGGCTGGGCTGGTTAGGCAAGAATACATTGCTGCTGCAGGAGCAGTTGGGTTCGTGGTTTTTTCTAGGAGTCATCGTAACGACCCTGGAATTCGAGCCATCGCTGGGCCCGGCAGAGATACCACCGGCGGATTTGTGCGGCAATTGCCGGCAGTGCCTGGATGCTTGCCCGACGGAAGCGCTGGTTGAGACGTACGTGCTGGATGCCCGAAAATGCATCTCGTATTTGACCATTGAGTTGCGCGAGAGCATTCCGGAAGAATACCGGGAGGCGATGGGGAGGCATGTGTATGGGTGCGATATTTGCCAGGAAGTTTGCCCGTATAACCGGACCGCGCCCCTTACCGAGGTGAAGGAGTTCGAACCGCGGATCTGGGAAGGCGGGATGAGTTTGCTGCAGCCGGAGCTGGAATGGCTGGCTGGGATGAACGAGGAGGAGTTTCGGGAGAAGTTTCGCGGGAGCGCGATGAGGCGGACGAAGTGGCGAGGACTGGTGAGGAATGCGTGCATCGCCCTGGGAAACGCGAAGGTAGAGAAGGGTTCGTCAGCCCATACGCGCATTGTGAAATTGCTGAAACGTCTGGAAGGGTCGACGGAAAAGGCGATTGCGGAATCTGCCCAGTGGGCGTTGGGGCGCATCCAATGAAACGCAGCCTGGTTGAGCGGGAGTCCGGGGAGGCGCTATAATTCGCGCTCCAGCCTCCGCGCCCAGCAAAGCGGAGGAGTTGATGGATCGACGAGAGTTTCTTCGAAGCAGTAGCATACTCGGCGCTGGTTTGCTCGGGGCGGGAGGTGCGAGTTCGGAACTGCTCCACGCCGAATCCAGGCCGGAATTAGATACTCATCTCAACATGGAGGAAAAACACATGGCATTCACAGTGCCCCCTTTGCCGTACCCAAACGACGCTCTTGAGCCTTATATTGACGCCCGAACGATGGAAATCCATCACGACAAGCACCACGGCGCTTACGTAACCAACCTGAACAAGGCCCTGGAAGGGCACGCCGACCTGCAGGCCAAGTCTATTGACGACATTCTGAAGAATCTCGACGCGGTGCCGGAGAACATCCGCACGGCCGTGCGGAACAATGGGGGCGGCCACTGGAATCACTCGCTCTTTTGGCAACTGATGAAGAAGGGCGGAGGCGGGGAGCCGAAAGGTGACCTGGCGGCGGCGATCAGCTCGAGTTTTGGGTCGTTTGCCGGATTCAAGGAGAAGTTCAAGGCCGCGGGACTTGGACGGTTTGGATCGGGTTGGGCGTGGCTGATTGTGAAAGAGGGAAAGCTGGCCATTGATTCCACGCCGAACCAGGACACGCCGTATTTCCTGGGCGGTAAGGCTGTGATTGGCATTGATGTGTGGGAGCACGCGTACTACCTGAAGTATCAGAACGTACGCGGAGACTATATTGACGCTTGGTTCAACGTCGTGAATTGGGACAAGGCGGCGGAACTGTACGCTGCAGCGAAATAAGGAAAGAAGTAATCAAGTGACGAAGTAAAGACTGGAAAGAGAAAGGCCCGAACCGAGTGACCGGTTCGGGCCTTTTTTGATGATTGCGCCGCGGCGCTAGGCCATCATGCGATGGCGGGCGAGCGGAAGAATTTTGCCGGAATGCAGCGGACGGGAAAGCCTCTCGTGGCGTGGCGGAAAGGGAGCAACTTGAGGGGCCGGCGAACCGACGGCAGTGGGAATGGAATTCACGGAATGCCGGGAAGCTTCGCGCATGAGCTCCAGGCGGCCACGCACCTTGAATTTTGCGAGCAGGGAAGAGACATGGAATTTCACGGTGCGCTCGGAAAGATTCAATTCGTTGGCAATTTCCTTGTTGGCGAGGCTGCGGAGGATGCCGTTGAGGACTTCCTCTTCGCGGCGGGTGAGGCGCACGGCGCTTTTGGCGCTGTGGCCGGCTTCGAGCAACTGCTGAGCTTTCTCGGTCAGGCCTGCGAGGCTGTTGGGTGAGGCCGGAACCATGACAAGGTAGTCTTTGGGATTTTGGCCACGAACCATGCAATGCATGGCGAGCAGGCCAGCGGCGTGGTCGACCGGGAGTTCTCCGGCCGGCCCAGCCTCGACATGAAAGTGAGCCGTGCCGGTGCTTTTCTCATAAAACAGGTAAACGCTGGTTGTGGGTGAGGCTTTGGTTTGAGTGAGCGAATGCGTCGGTACAGATCTGCGGATCAACTTCACGTGCACCCCTCCGATTTGTGCCTCGTGGTGGGACCGAAGCCACTCTCTTACTGGATTTTGGACTGCGTAACCTCCGATGGAGGCCGGCCGGAATGACCGAGCAAGCGACAGGGAGTAGGACTGGAACTGGAACAGGCCTATCTACCCCAATAGGGAAAAATCCCTCAGAAACCCTATCGGGCAAAGTAAAGGATCCCCGCCAATGACTTGCGAAAGTTACACCTGACCGGAGTAGTGCTTTGCAGCCTGATTGCCGGACTGTCACTTTTGACAGGCTTCTATTTCTCAGTCACTTACAACTGGATGCGGTGAACGAGTGAGCGGGAAAGGCGGTAGAAATTGCCCGGCACCCCGAAGTTTTTTCCAATCTCCAGAGTTTTCCACAGGCTATGGAGTAATGATGTGCGTTTGTTCCGGGGAAATGAGCTCGTATTGAATGCCGCGCCAGCGGATACGGCGGCCGATGAGCGAAGAAACAAAGTTCACTAAGTACAAAAACGGAACAGCGATTGTGACAACGATGTAAATCCAGGACTGAGCCATGATCTGGCTGCGGTTGGCAGGGAGCGCTTCGGTGACGCCGATCACACGCAAGGCCCCACGGATGGCAGAGAGCAGCAGAGGAAGCAGCCAAAGCGTGACAATTTGGAATGCCGGACGCGATTCCACGAGCAAATTCAATGTGACAAGCAAGCCAAGTAAAAGTGTGAAACAGAAGAGAAAGTGCGTGGTGAAGGCAATCGCCCACATTTGGGGGCGGTAGACTCGGGTGATTTTAACCTGCCGGTTGGTGAATTCGAGGAGATTCGGGAAGTCGGTCTGGACGTAGGAGGGAGTGAGACATTGCGGCAGGAAGACGATCTGGCGGCCCGTGCGCTCGATGGCGGAGGTGAGGGAGTAGTCGTCGCTAAAAGAGTATTGCCAGATATCGAGCATTCCGATTTGATCGAAAAGCGCCCGGCGGATAGCGGTGCCGCCGCCCCAGCAGAAGTTTTTTTCGTGTCCACCGAGCATGGTGACAACAGAGGCATTCCATGAGGCTAGAAGAGCCGTGGGCAGGGAATTATTGTTGGGGATGAACCAGCGCATGCCGGTGGTGGCGCCGATGCGTGAGTCGGTGAGAGGCGCGACCAGATTGTGGAGCCAGGCTTTGCCCGGGCGGCCGTCGGAATCGGTGAAGGCCAGCACTTCGAATTCGGGGGGGAGCTGTTCGATGCAAGTGCGGAGATTGTTGACCTTTTCGGAACAATTCGTGGGTTTGCCCGCGATGATCACGTTCGCTTTCACGCGAGAACTTGCCGCGACACGCTTGACGGTGGAATAGGCCGGATCCTGTTCGGATGCGAGGATGAAGAAGACTTCGTAGTTCTGGTGATTGAATTCGCAGAGGGAGACGAGATTGCGTTCGAGACCAGGTTCCATGCCGCGGCAAGGGCATAAAACGGCGGTGCGTGGGGCATAGAAGCCGGGATCGGTTTGCAGGCGGCGACGCACGTAAAGAAGCCACTGAATTCCCTGCCAGAGCAGGAAGAGACCCGCGGCGATCTGGACCAGCGCCAGAATTGGAAAGAGAGTTTCCACGCAATTTCAGCATAACAAAGAGAATGTGCGGGGGAAGGGCGATGCGCGGGGGTAGAATCGGACAGGTAAACAGGCAGGAGCCAAGGAGGCAACGATGACAGGTCGAGTGGATAGTTCGATGGTAACGACGGCGAATGAGCTTCCGGGATACCGGGTGGCAAGGAACTTCGGGATCGTTCGAGGCATCACCGTGAGGTCAAGGAGCGTTCTGGGAAATCTGGCGGCGGGAATTCAGACGATTGTTGGCGGAAATATTTCAGTGATGACGGAGTTGTGTGAGAAGGCGCGTGAAGAGGCCTACGAGATTCTGCTGCAGCATGCAGCGCAGCATGGAGCGAACGCAATTATTTGCATGCGCTACGACGCTAACGAAGTGATGCAGGGAGTTACGGAAGTGCTGGCGTATGGGACGGCGGTGCAAGTCGAACGAATCGGCTGAGCGATCTTTGGCGCGGCAAACCAGACTACTCCAGGTGCTCGAGGATTGTCGATTTTACGAGTTTGTATTGATTCCACGGCAAGAAATGGTTTTGATTGGGAACGCGGATGATGTGGAAACTTTGCGCATGGGTGATCATTCGCGCGGCGAAGTCGGCGTTCTCCGGGGGAACCAGATCGTCCTTTTCACCCTGAATCAGGGTGACGCGCTGCGTGATTTTTGACCAGAGTGGGAGCATTTCCGTCAAGTCGCCCTTCAAGTGGCGGATTTCCCGGTTGGCGACCAGAAGTTCGGTGGGAACGAGCCAGGAAAAGGGGGGCCAGTCGGCGGGATATTGATACCAGGCCGTGTGTTCCTGGCCGGGATCGATAGAGCCGGCAAGAAGGACCAGGTCCGTGACTTTATCAGGATGATCCATGGCAAGCCGCGCGGCGACAGGGCCGCCGTAGGAATGGCCCACAAGCAGGATCCGCTGGCCCGGGGAAGCCTGATCGAGAATGGGAGCAAGCTCGCGGCACTGCTGCTCCAGCGACCGCTCAACGATTCCAGCGCCGGAGCCTCCAAAACCTGGACGGTCCACAGCGACCATGAGCGACTTTTGTTGCAATTCAGGGTCGCGAAGATATTCGACCCAAGCCCGCCAATCGCCGGGAGAGCCGTGGATGAAGATAATCAGTGGTTTTGCCGGGCCTTGGCTGATTTCGACGTAATGGATGTTGCGATCGGCTATTTTGTAGTCATGAGAAAGATCTGGGTGTTTGGAAGAGAGCTCCACGGCAATGGCAGAAGTGCGCTGGAGCGTTTGGCGGACTTCTTTTGGCATCCATGCGGAACACGCAGAGAGAAGAAGGCTAAGGGCCAGGATCGGCAAGAGGAAAGGCCAATGTTTTGGCAGAAGCGGTTTGCGCAAATACATAACGATGTGCGGAATTATCCGCTGAAATTGGATGCATTGTCGCCGGGCAAGTAACAAGCTGAAGCAGAAACATGGCCCATGACGTTGCATGCCAAACGCAATATTGCCCTTCCCAGGGAGATGATAGAATCGCGGCTCCATGTTTTGCTCTGCTTGCGGGTCCAAGGTTGTAGAGACTGCGAAATTCTGTTCGCGTTGCGGAAGCGCGGTAAGCGCCGACACGGATGAAACGGTTCTAGGCGACGCCGGGCTGCTGGAAAGCGGCGAGGAGACGTTGGCGCCGGAAACTCCGAACCGAAGGCTAGCGGATCCGGCCCATCAAAAGACTGCGCCTCCCGGGCTGCAGACGCCAGGCGCTCCGCGCTCCAAGATTCCAGGTCATACCATTCTGAACAGCAGTTCCGAGGCCATCGGCGGGGGAAGATTTGCACCGGGGTCGATTGTCGCGGAACGCTATCGGATTGTGGCGCTGCTCGGCAAGGGCGGCATGGGCGAGGTGTATCGCGCGGAAGACCTGCGCTTAAGCCAGGTGCTGGCGATGAAGTTTTTGCCGGCGGCATTGTCGGAGGATGCTTCGGCGCTGGCGAGATTTCATTCGGAAGTACGCGTGGCGCGGCAAGTGTCGCACCCGAATGTGTGCCGGATGTTCGATATCGGCGATGCGGAGGGATTGCCGTTTCTGACGATGGAGTATGTGGACGGCGAGGATCTCTCTTCGCTGATCCGGCGGATCGGAAGACTTCCCCAGGACAAGGCGATTGAGACGGCGCGGCAAATCTGCGCCGGATTAGCGGCGGCACATGAGCGGGGAGTGGTGCATCGCGACCTGAAGCCGGCGAATATCATGCTGGACGGGGCAGGAAAAGCGCGAATCACCGATTTCGGGCTCGCGGGAATCGCGGCCAACATCCAGGGCGCGGAAGTACGCGCGGGGACGCCGGCGTACATGGCGCCGGAGCAATTGGCGGGCAAGGAAGTCACGGCGAAGAGCGACATCTACTCGCTGGGACTGGTGATGTACGAACTGCTGACAGGGAAGCGCGCGTTTGACGCGGCAAGTCTGCCGGAATTGATGAAAGCGCGGACCGAAGGGAAGATCACGAATCCATCGACTCTGGTGCGCGATCTGGACCCGCTGGTGGAGCGGGTGATTTTGCGGTGCCTGGAGAATGATCCGGCAAAGCGTCCGGCGACGGCATTGCAAGTGGCCGCGGCCTTGCCGGGGGGCGATCCGCTGGCGGCAGCACTGGCGGCGGGAGAAACGCCCTCACCCGAGATGGTTGCGGCGGCGGGCGAAAAAGAGGCCACACCACCGAGGATCGCCATTGCGAGCTTCCTTGCCGCGCTGGTGTTGTTGGGCGCCTGCGTGGTGCTGGGAAACCGGGAAAACGGGTTGAAGTACATTCGGATGGAAAATTCGGGAGAGATATTGTCGCACCAGGCCCGGCAGATCCTGACGAGCTTGGGGTATTCCGCCTCGGCAAAGGACTCCGCCTCGGGATTTTCATACGACGAGGATTATCTGGATTATCTGGATAAGAAAGAAAAGCCTGGCATGGCGTGGCCAAAGGTTCTGGGGGAGAAGCCGGTGCTGCTGCGCTACTGGTACCGGCAGAGTCCGAAGGGCATGTTGCCGGTGGGTTTCGCGAATTTCTCGCTGACGCCGGGCGTTGCTTCCTTCGATGATCCACCCGAAACTTTTTCGGGCATGGTGAATTTGCGGCTCGATCCGGAGGGACGGCTGATTTCTTTTCAGGCCATTCCACCACAGAGGGAAGAGGGGACGCCTGGAGGACAGGCCGTGGATTGGAAGCCGCTGTTTGTGGCAGCGGGATTGAAAGAGGAGGATCTCCATCCCGTGACGCCGGTATGGAACTCGCTGGCGTCGGCGGATACACGCGCAGCTTGGGAGGGAACTTGGCCGAGGACGACGCGTGCTCTGCATGTGGAAGCCGCGGCGTGGCGAGGGAAGCCGGTATTTTTTCAAATGATAGGCGATTGGACCGTGGCGAAGCGGATGGTGCAGGCGGAGGCGGCGGGATCGGAACGCGCGGGGCAAATTTTCGGCACGAGTTTTGCGATTTTACTGGTTTGCGGCGGGATCTGGCTGGCGTATCGGAATTACTCGCGTGGAAAAGGGGACCGAAAAGGGGCGTGGACTCTGGCGAAGGTGGTGTTCGCACTGGAGATGATTTTGTTTTTTGCGAGCGCTCATTTGTCGTTTTCAGGCGAAACGCTGTACCTGCTGATGCTGGCCGCGAGCACGGGAGCGTTTCTGGCGGGATTTTTGTGGGTTCTTTACATGGCGCTGGAACCTTATGTGCGAAGCAAGTGGCCGCAGACGATTGTCTCGTGGACGCGGCTATTGAGCGGGAAATGGCGGGATCCGATGGTAGGCCGGGACATTTTGTTCGGGACGGTGCTGGGACTGGCCTGGACGCTGGTGTATTTTGCGGGCTATGGGTTTGACATCCGGGCCGGGGAAAGGCCGCTTTTGGGGCAGACCGTTTATTTTGAAGGATTGCGCGCAACGGCGTCGAACTGGCTGGTGAACATCGTTGTGGCGCTGCTCGGAGTGCTGATGTTCTTTTTTGTGCTAGTGGTGCTGCGGGTGGTGGTGCGAAACCGGTGGCTGGCCGCGGTGCTTTTTGTCGCGCTTTTTGCGACTCCGAAGGTGCTTGGCAGCGCGCATCCGCTGATTGACGGGCCGGTGTGGGTAATCATTTACGGAATTTCGGCGTTTGCAGTGGTGCGGTTTGGATTGATTGTGCTGGCCGCGGCGTCGTTCACGGCCAATATTCTGCTAAACGTGCCGTATACGATGGATCTTTCTGTTTGGTACACACCGCATGTGATTGGGGTGCTTTTGAGTTTTGTGGCCTTGGCCGCGTGGGCCTATTACTCATCCCTGGCCGGCCAGAAGGTGCTGAAAGACGAGCTGTTTGAGTGAAATAACGAAGAAGGGCATTGTCAATTGCAGCCCGGACGAAAACTGCCAGCCAGCGAAAGTAACCAGATTTAAATATTTGGCAAGCCGGGGAGCAACATATAATCCACCGCTGCTCCGGTTCAGAGATAGCACGCTAATTATTGAATGTTCCGGTCCATAGACATGTGAGGGTTTGTGGCAACTGAGGGAATGCCAAGCCTGGCCTCGACGTCTCTGCGCGAACGCGTGTTCGCATACATGCGTGGACAGAAGGCTCGAGAGCCGGAAGCGCTCGATCGTAAGAAACCCGCCAATCTCATTTACGACGTCGACGAAGTTCCTCCGTTCATTGTCCAACTGGGACTCTCCATTCAACACATTTTCATGATGTCCATTGGCTGGTTGTACGTCAGTGTGATCGCGAACGCGGTTGGCGCGACACATACGCAAACGGCATCTCTGATTCGGATGTCCATGCTGGCCGGGGGGCTGGCGACGATCATCCAGGCGAGCCGAACGGCGATGGGAAGCGGATACCTTTGTCCGTTGTCCGGAAGCCTGACGTACATGCAGCCATCGATCATGGCGGCAAGCAGCGGGGGATTCCCCGTGTTGTTCGGGATGGTAGCGATTGCGGGAATGATATCGGGCCTGATCTCGCGGGTAGTGTCCCGGCTGAGGTTCCTGTTCCCACCCGAAGTGACCGGTCTGATGATTTCGATGTCTGGGTTGCAGTTGGTGGCGTTGGGCTGCCCGCGGTTCGTGGGTTTGTCAGGGTCGCAGGGCGCGCCAGGATTCCGCGCGGTGCTTGTGGGTGTGGCGACGCTGCTGGCGATGCTGTGCGCGACGGTCTGGCTGAAAGGCAAGCTGCAAGTGATGCCGATGCTGCTGGGAATCATCGCGGGATTTGCCACCGCGCTGGCCCTGGGGGTGCTGCCTTGGAGTGAATTCCTGCGGGAGTTCGATGAGCCATGGGTGAGCCTCCCGCATCGCATTCCGGGAGGATTGTCTTTTCACTGGGCGCTGTTGCTGCCTTTCTTGATCGCAGCGCTGACTGCCAATCTGAAAGCAGTAGGCGATTTGACGCTCTGCCAGAAGATCAATGACGAAGAGTGGAAGCGCACGGACATGAAATCCGTGAGCGGCGGGTTGCTGGCGAACGGGGCAGGAACGCTGCTTTCCGGGCTATTCGGTGGCGTGGCGCAGAACACGGTATCGAGCAGCATTGGATTGGAGTTGGCGACGGGAGCGACGAGCCGGGTCATCGCATTGCCCACGGGTCTGATGGTGATGGCGCTGGCGTTTCTGCCGAGGATTACGGCGATGCTGGCAGCCATGCCGACTCCGGTGATGGGGGCGATGCTGATTTACGCGGCGTGTTTCATCATTCTGGGGGGCGTGCAATTGCTGACTTCACGGATGTTGGATTCGCGGAGAATTTTTGTTGCGGGAATTTCGCTGATTTTCGGATTAAGCGTGGAGATTTCGCCGCAGATTTACAAGGACGTGCCGGTGGCACTGCACCCTATTTTTTCGTCTTCGACGGCCTTCGCGACCGTGCTGGTGGTATTGCTGGGGTTGTTCATGAGGATCGGAATTTCCAAGCAGGGAAGCTTGTGCTTCCGGCCCGGCAGGGACAACTTCGAGCGCATTCACCGGTTCATGGAAGAGCAGGGGGCGACGTGGGGAATGCGGCGCGAAGTGGAAGTCCGCGCGGAACATGCGGTTCATGAAACGCTGGCGAGCATCGCAACGCTCAATCCCTTTCTGCGGGAGGTAGATATCGTTGCGGAGTTCGATGAGTTGAGTTTGAAAATTGCGTTGGAGTACACAGGGGCCGCGCCGGACCTGGCTTCCAGCGCCCCGACGCCGGAGCAATTAGGGACAGATGAAGGTATCGCGGCACTTTCGGGGTTCATGATCCGGCAGTATGCGGACCGCGTCACAATGCGCTCGCGCGGGATGACTTCCCGGATCCAACTGGAGTTTGAGCATTGAGGCCGAGCGGTCTCTTCGGCTCGCCAGTTTATGTGTCCTTAGCGGCGGACACAACTGAACCCAGCACTTTCGAAGTGAGTGACTCCAGATCGGTGAGGGCGCGGCTGGCGGCGACGCGGGCCTGCTCGAGAAACGAAGAATCGAGCACGAAGGCGCAGCGGTCGACAAACGGGTGATTGGCGGGTTCGTAGGATTTGCGCGGGCGGCGCTGCGGCCCGGCACGCGCGATCAACTCCTCATACATTTGCAAATCGGATTGGAAGTCGAGCGCTTCTCCGACATTCCAGCGCTGGTGGCGCGTGAGGCCGGTAAGGAATTTCTGGCGGAAGGCGGCCGTCTCTTTGCGGTTCATGGGCCCTTGTCTGGGTGATTGCGGGTCGCTGGCGCCGCGCGTCATCAGGTCCAGGGCCCGTGCGCAAATGGTGAGCAGGGCTTCGCGTTGCAGAAGAGAGAGAAGATCGCGGTAGAGGCTGGCATGTACTTGAATGGAATGGCGGCCATGCTCAATGACGTAAGAATCGACAAAGCGTGGGATACAGCGTTCGCGGAGGAGGGCTTCGCTGAGATTTTGGGCCAGGGAGGCGGCGAAGGGGTCGGCTGCGGACTTTAGTTTAGGCTTTGCCGGCATGCGAAGGATTCATAGTAGCAGCAGTTGAAGCTTGAAAAGAAAGAGGGCCGGGCAGTGCCCGGCCCTACCAGGTGTATGGTACTAACGCCGCTACTTAGTGGACGTTGGCGGAGTCGCCGACGCCGGGCTGCGCGGGTTCAGGCTCCGGCACAACCGGAGCGATCGGGTCCTTCTCCAGCGCCTGCTCGAGGACTTCGTCGAGGGTGCGCACGTAAGAGATCTTCAGGTCGCCGAGGATGTCCGGCGGAAGATCGGCTACGGCGTTGGGCTCATTGTCGGCTGGCAGCAGCACGTGGGTAACGCCCGCGCGCTTGGCGCCAAGGACTTTTTCCTTTACGCCACCAATCGGCAGAACAACTCCGGACAGGGTCATTTCACCGGTCATCGCCAGGCGGTTTTTCACCGGGCGATTGGTGAGCAAGCTGACCAGGGAAGTAACCATCGCGGCGCCGGCGGACGGCCCGTCTTTCGGAACCGCGCCGGACGGCACGTGGATGTGGATGTCCTGCTTGCGGAAGAAGTCCGGATCGATTCCGTAGCGTTCGGCGTTGGCGCGCGTCCAGGTCAAGGCGGCGGTCATGGATTCCTGCATGACTTCGCCGAGATGGCCGGTCATGGTGAACTGCTTGCCACCACGCATGCGGCTGGCCTCGATGAAGACGATGTCGCCACCCACGGGAGTCCAGACTAGGCCGACGGCAACGCCAGGCTTCTTGACGCGCTCGTCGATTTCCTTTTCGGTGCGGAACTTCGGCACGCCAAGGAATTCGCGAACGACTTCCGGAGTGACCACCATCCTTTCGGTTTTGCCTTCCGCGATGCGCCGCGCCTGCTTGCGGACAATCGTGGCGATCTCACGTTCGAGATTGCGGACGCCGGCTTCACGCGTGAAGCTGTGGATGATTTCCCGCAGCCCTTCCTCGGTGAACTCCAGTTGGTCGCCTTCCTTGATGCCGTGCTCGGCGGCCTGCTTAGGGATCAGGTATTTGCGCGCGATATGGATCTTCTCCTCGCCGGTATAGCCGGGGAGTTCAATGATCTCCATGCGGTCGCGCAGTGGCTCGGGGATGGGATCCATCCAGTTGGCCGTGGCAATGAAAGTGACCTTGGAGAGGTCGAAGGGCACGTCCAGATAATGGTCGCGGAAAGTGGAGTTTTGTTCCGGGTCGAGAACTTCCATCAACGCGGAGGACGGGTCACCCCGGAAGTCGCGGCCGAGCTTGTCGACCTCGTCGAGCATCATGACGGGGTCGTTGGTCTCCGCGCGCTTCAGGCCCTGAACAATCTGGCCGGGCAGAGCGCCAATGTACGTGCGGCGATGGCCGCGGATTTCGGCTTCATCATGCATGCCGCCCAGGGCGATGCGCACAAATTTGCGTCCGAGTGCGCGGGCGATGGACTTGCCGAGCGACGTTTTGCCGACGCCTGGAGGCCCGACGAAGCAGAGAATGGGGCCTTTCATGCCGGGTTGCAGCTTCTTGACCGCCAGGTAGTCGAGGATGCGCTCCTTGACCTTCTGCAGGTCGTAGTGATCCTCGTTGAGGATGTCCTGTGCCTTTGGAATGTCGATTTCGGCGCTTCCAGAGGACTTGGCCCACGGAAGCGAGGTCATCCACTCGAGATAGGTGCGCGAAACCATGTATTCCGCGGAAGCAGGAGTCATCTTCGCGAGGCGCTTGAGTTCGCGCTCGCACTCCTTCTTGGCTTCGGCGGGCATACCGGCTTCTTCGACCTTCTTGCGAAGTTCGTCGATTTCGGCCTGGGCGTCGTCGATTTCGCCGAGTTCCTTCTGGATGGCTTTCATCTGCTCGCGCAGCAAATATTCGCGTTGGTTCTGGGAGACCTGCTCCTGAACCTGCTCGTTGATCTTGCTGCGGAGTTCGAGCACCTCGAGTTCCTTGGAAAGTTCGCGGATGAGCATCTCCAGGCGCTTGCGAACATTGGGAGTTTCGATCAACTCCTGGCGCAGCAAGGTGGAGAGACTCGGCAAAGTGCCGGCGATGAAATCGGCCAGGCGGCCCGGCTCTTCGATGTTCATGGCCGCATTCTGTAGGTCATCCGAGAGTTGCGGTGAATGACTTACGACGTCGCGGAACAAATCCTGGGCGTTGCGCTGCAAAGCTTCAAGCTCCGCATCCTTGTCGCCGGTGAAATCGGGTTCCGCGCTGATAGCGGCGCGGAGGAAAGGACGCAGGCTCAGCAGTTCGTTGATGCGAATACGCTGCAAGCCTTCCAGGAAGACGACGACGTTGCCATTCGGCATCTTGACGGTCTTGTGGACTTTTGCGAGCGTGCCGACTTTATGGAGGTCCGCCGCAGCAGGATCTTCGATCCGCGGATCCAGTTGAGCGACAACGCCCAGCAGCTTCTCGTCGCCGGACAGAGAGTTGACCAGCGCGAGAGAGCTTTCGCGGCCTACCGTAAGCGGCAGGACCGCCCCCGGAAACAGAACCGTGTCCCTGACAGGCAGGATGGAAAGTGTATCCGGTACAAAGTGTTTTTTATCAGCCATGTTTTCCCCTAACGCGAGACGGGGGTTAAGCCCGTCGTGAAAGGATTAGATGCAAGGAGCGCGGAAAAGGTGCCCGACAATGCAAATGTAATCAGCAACAAATATTAGTCAGTCGCACTCACATCTTAGCAGGGGCGATCTCATTTTGCAATTCCACTATTAAGATATAGAAAATAATAGTGTTAATTCTATCAACCTCGATTCTTCACGTTGCTCTATCGACTGAATTGGCGGAGGGGATAGTGCCTCCGGACAAATTCCAGGGCCTGCTCCCGGGTTTGGACCGTCTCTTCGAGTTGAGCATCCTCGAGCGAGACGAGCATCTTCTGAAATTGTGGGCCGGGTGTATAGCCCATTTCCAAAAGGTCGTCGCCGGAGAGTAATCGGGGTGGCTTTACGGAGGCGGGAGGGGTTTTCGCGAGGAATTCGCGGACGGAATTGTAGGCGTCGAGTTTGCCGTGGCTGGAAAGGCAGTCGAGGCGGTGAAGTTGCAGGTGCTCTTCGAATTGCGGCAGGCGGACGAAGCGTTTGAGGGTGGAGGATCGCATTTGGGAGACATCTTTGAACTTCATGTGGTTGGCGACGAGGGCCTTGATCTGGCTGGTGTCGTCGTTCGAGAAGCGCAGGCGGCGGCAAATCGCTTCGGTCATGTGGACGCCGACGTCCACGTGGTTGTCGAAACGGATGCGGTCGCCAGTTTCGGCTGCGGAACGGAAAGTGGGTGGTTTGCCAACGTCATGGAGGAGCGTGCCCCAGGCAAGGGTAGGCGAGGCTTGCATGGGGAGCGCTTCCAGCATGAGCAGCGTGTGGATCCAAACGTCGCCCTCGGGGTGGTATTGGGGCGGTTGCTGGACGCCTTTCATGGCAGCGATTTCGGGAAGGACTTGGGGGAGGAGTGCAAGCTCATCGAGGAGTTCGAATCCACGGCGGGCGGCGCCTTCGGTGAGGAGTTTGGTGAGTTCTTCGCGGATGCGTTCCGCGGAAACAACATGGATTTCGCGGGCGTGCTGCCGGATGGCGGAGGCCGTGGCGGATTCGATGGTGTAGCCGAAACGTGCCGCGAAGCGGGCGGCGCGAAGCATGCGGAGCTTGTCTTCCGTGAAACGGCGCGAGGGTTCGCCGATTGCACGGATGATGCCGGCGGAGAGGTCGGCGCGGCCGTTGACAAAGTCGAGAACTTCGCCGGTGTCGTGACGCATGAGCAGGCCGTTGATCGTGAAATCGCGGCGCTGCACATCTTCTTGCGGAGTTTTCGAATAGATGACCTGGTCAGGATGGCGGCCGTCGGAATAGCCGAGATCGGAACGAAAGGTAGCGATTTCGACTTTGCGCGAGTCCTGATACAGCAGGATTACGCCAAACTGAGCGCCCACGTCGATTCCGTTTGGGAAAATGCGCAGAACATCGGCGGGAGTGGCATCGGTGGCCACATCGTAATCGGCAGGCTCGCGTTGCAGCAGCAAATCGCGGACGCAGCCGCCCACCAAAAAAGCTTGATAACCATTCTGCTGGAGCGTATCGCAGACAAGCTTGGCCAACTCGCGGGAATCCACAAAGCGATTATGCGCCAGCAGGGGGAGGGAATTACAGCCAAAGTGCATGTGACGCAGGTCACTCATTGGAGGACCAATGCGCACTTTGTTTTGGCTCGCAAAGCGCAAACATGAAGAAGGAAAGACAAGGCTGAAACAAGGGACGGAGAGGAGACAGGATCGAGTTAAATAGCTCAGGAGATTTGCTCCTACCTTCGGAAGTGTGTTGTGATCGGAATTCTCAAGCTCGCCTTCAAACTTCTGATTAACGACAAGGCAAAATTCAGTGCCTTGATTGTCGGAATCACCTTTGCTGTATTCCTGATGATGTTTATCACCTCGATGTTTTTTGGAGTGCTGAATCACGCCTCCTCCACAGTTATCAATATTGGCGCTTCAATGTGGGTGATGGATCCCGCTGTGCAAACGGTTTCGAATACCGTTGGGATCCCGAACTATGTTCTGGACGCGGTGCGGAGCATTCAGGGCGTGAAGTATGCGGTGCCACTCTATTCGGGCGGCGCACTTGTAAAGCTGCCGGACGGCAGCTATCAGACAGTAAATGTGATTGGGTTGGATGACGCGAGCCTCTTCGGCCGGCCTGGACTGGTTGCAGGAAAGATCGAGGACATCTACGCGGAAAACGGATTTTTAGTCGTGGATGACGCGGAGATCTCCAAGCTCGAGTATCCAAAACTCGGTTCGACGTTCGAGTTAAACGACCATCGGGTGGTTGTCGTTGGGTTGGCGAAAGTGTCCACTTCCGGGCTCTATGGCACGCCCTCTCTGTACACGACGTATACGCGAGCCGTGGAATACCTGCCAAATCCACGCTTTACGATCTCCTACGTTCTGGTGGAGCCGAAGAGTCCCGGCGACGTGCAGCGGATCAAGCAAAGCGTGGCGGCGCTTGGGTATCTGGCGCTGACGAAAGAAGAGTTCATGAAAAAGACGGCGAACTTCTTCGTGTATCAGACAGGCGGCGGAACGAACATGCTGATTATGACGCTGGTCAGCTTCATTGTCGGATTGTCCATCTCCGGACAGACGTTTTACACGTTCATTCTTGAAAACCTGGAACGGTTCGGGGCGCTCAAGGCGATTGGCACGAAGAACCGCGAACTTGTGGGAATGATTTTGTTTCAGGTGGGTTTCACAGCGTTTGTCGGCTACGGGCTTGGAGTCGGGCTGTGCACGGTGTTGATGTGGCTGGCACGTTTGAGACTTCCGAGCTACGCGGCGATGGAGACCTTGGCCAACTTGCTGATCGCTTTCGTTATGGTGCTGATTATCACCGCTATTTCGAGCTATGTGGGAGTACGGCGGGTGCTGCAGATTGAGCCGTTTGACATTTTCCGAGGTTGAGATGGGAAATGTGGCCATCCAAGGGAGCGGACTGAACAAATGGTTTGGTGAAGGTGAAGCCAGGACTGTTGCTCTGCACGAAGTGTCTCTGGAGGCGGATTTTGGAGAGATGGTCTACATCGTGGGACCTTCCGGGAGCGGGAAAACAACGCTACTCAGTGTGCTCTCCGGAATTTTGCGTCCGAACTCGGGAAGTGTATTGGTGGAGAACACCGATATCTGGAAATTAAACAATGACGAACTGGCAGATTTCCGGCTGAACAAAATTGGTTTCGTTTTCCAGGATTTTCATCTTTTCCCCAGACTTAATACAGCGGAGAACGTGGCGATTCCGTTGATCCTGCGGAGGAAAGACTGGAACGCGTCCCTGGCAGAGGCGATCAAATACCTGGAGATTGTGGGGCTTGCAGAACGGGCCGAGTTGCCGCCATTGAAATTGAGCGGTGGAGAACAGCAGCGCGTGGCGATCGCGCGGGCAATGGTCGGGCAGCCGGACATCCTGATTATGGACGAGCCGACAGCGTCGCTGGACGGAGACACAGGAAATACCATCCTGAAGTTCGTGCACGACAACATCCTGAACCAGAACCGCTGCATCGTGGTGGTCACGCACGACAAGCGCATTTACGAATTTGCGTCGCGCATTCTGAATATGGAGGACGGCCGTCTGAAAGGGACGGAGAGGAGCGTAGCATGAGGCACAAATTGCTCTTCATCCTATCGGTGCTGGGCATTCTTGCAGGTTGCGTGGCTGCCTATTTTTCCAGGATTCAGCGCCCGGCGTTGGCACCGGCATTCGATCCTCCCGCCAATCCATACGCGCAGGGAATCTATGCGGAAGGGATAGTGGAAAGCGCTCAAAGCAGCGGAGCGAATGTCAACGTTTATCCCGAAGTGGCGGGAACCGTGAAGGAGATTCTGGTCGCGGAAGGGCAGAAGGTCCAGAAAGGGGCGCCTCTCCTGAAACTCGATGATTCGATTCAAAAGGCGACGGCGGCGCAACTCGAGTCTCAGTCGCAAGCGGCGCAAGCACTCCTGGAAGAACTAGAGGCGCAACCCAGGAAAGAGAATCTGGAGGTGGCGGAATCCCAGCTTGTTGCGGCCGAAGCGAACTGGAAAATGGTGGAAGATGAGCGAAACAAACAACAGGCGGCTTATGAGATGGACCCGGGAGCGGTAAGTAAGGATGCCCTGGACAGCGCGGTCAACGCGGAGGCCGTGGCAAAGAAGAACCTGGAAGTGGCCCAAAGGCAGCGCGACCTGACAAAGGCGGGCGCCTGGGTATACGACATTCGAAACCAAGAGCGGCAACAAAATGCCTTACACAAGGCTTACCTAGCGGCAAACGCGTTACTCGGAAAATATACGCTGGTTGCCGCGGCGGACGGAGTGGTGCTGTCCATCAATACCATTGTCGGGGCGTATGTTTCGCCGCAAGGAGCTTACGACACTTACACGCAGGGGTATGCCCCCGTGGTTATTCTCGGGACGCCACAGGCCACGCTGCACGTGCGGTGTTATGTGGACGAGATTCTGGTGCCGCGGCTGCCGGCGGCGTCAAAGATCAAAGCACAAATGTCGATCCGGGGCTCCGGTCAAAAAGTTCCGCTGGAGTTTGTGCGGGTTCAGCCGCTGGTGTCGCCGAAAATTCAGCTTTCGGACCAGAGGCAGGAGCGCGTGGATGTCCGAGTTTTGCCGGTCGTTTTCAAGTTGATGAATCCGGCCGGGCTGAATTTGTATCCGGGCGAGTTGGTGGATGTTTTCATTGGCGAATGAGAGCGGATGGAAAGCCTGGCGTCTGATCGCAAGACAGTATTATCGCAGCGCCGCGCTACTCGTCTTGTGTGCGCAGGGCTGTAATGTGGGACCGAAGTACGTAAAGCCATCCGTTCAGACACCCGCTTCGTTTAAGGAAGCGCCCGCCGCAAAGGAAAACACGGGAACAGTCTGGAGGGCAGCGCAGCCACAGGACGAGACACAGCGTGGCGAATGGTGGAAGGTTTATCAGGATGAGCAACTGGATCAACTGGAAGTGGATCTGAACGCTTCCAATCAAACCATCGCCGCAGCAACCGCCAACTTCGTCGCGGCTCGCGCTCTGGTACGAGAAGCTCGATCTCAATATTTTCCGAGCGTCACCACAAACCCCAGCATTATGAATTCGAGGCCTTCGCCAGCACAGTTCGGGGGGTTGCAAACAGAAAACGCCGCGGCCTCGACGGTGAGCGTCAAGTCTTATACGAATTATTCGTTGCCGTTCGATGCGAGCTGGGAACTGGATCTGTGGGGGAGGGTGCGCAATGCAGTGCGCGCGAATGTGTCGGCCGCACAGGGCAGCGCTGCCGACATGGAGAACATTCGGCTCAGTGCCCAGGCGGAACTTGCGGCGGATTATTACGCGCTTGAGGGACAAGACGCTTTGAAGCGGACACTCGAGAGAACAACCCAGACATATCGACAGACCCTGGAACTCACGAAGGTGCGGTACAAAGCCGGACTCGATTCCGAGGAAGCGGTCTTTGCGGCAGAGGCACAATTAAGAAGCGCGGAGGCGCAGGAGACCAACGTCGGGGTACTGCGATCGCAATACGAGCATGCGATCGCGGTTCTGGTGGGGCAACCGGCGTCCACTTTTTCCGTCTCAGCAAAGCCGCTGGAGGCGCAACCACCCGTCATCCCGGCAGGGATTCCCTCCGATCTGCTGGAGCGACGCCCGGACATAGCGAGTGCGGAAAGAGTGATGGCACAGGCAAATGCGGAGATTGGGGTGGCCAAGGCGGCGTTTTATCCAACCGTTACATTAAGTGCAACCGGCGGATTTGGGAATTCTTCTTTCACGGATTGGCTGACGTGGCCAAGCCGCTTCTGGTCGGTGGGGTCGGGAGTGGCGCAGAGCGTGTTTGATGCCGGGCTGAGAAGAGCCGTGGTGCAGCAATATCGAGCGGACTATGACGTGGCGGTGGCGAATTATCGCGAGACCGTGCTAACCGCGTTTCAGCAGGTGGAAGACGATCTGGCCGCGCTAAGAATATTGTCGCAAGTCGTGGAGCAGCAAGACTCTGCCGTACGGGCAGCCGAGAGAAATCTGCAGGTGGCACAAGTGCGATACAAATCGGGGCTTGATCCGTTTCTGAATGTGATCGCAGCGCAGACCATACTACTGAACAATCAGCAAGCTGAAGTGAATTACCGCACACAACAGATGGAAGCCAGCGTTCAGTTGATCAAAGCTCTAGGCGGGGGATGGGATCGTACGCAATTGCCTACTCCAAAAGAAGCCGGTGCAAAATAAGGGAAATCAGGAGCAGCGGAGGACGAGGCAGGTGATGTCGTCGGACTGGCGAGTGGCGCCGACGAAATCTTCGACGCTTTTCATCAGGGAATTCAGCGTTTGCTGGGCATTTTGATTGGGAAGGCCGCGAACCACGTTGAGCCAGCGGGCGTCAGAGAATTCTTCCCCAGAAGCATTGAAGGCCTCGACAACGCCGTCGGTGAAGAGCACCAACGTGTCTCCAGGCTGCAATTGAATTTCCGAGGAAGGGAAAGCGGCTTCGGGAGTAATACCAAGAGGGAGGCCGCCTGATTCCATACGGGTCGTGGAGGTGTCTGCGTGGCGAAGAATCGGGGAATTGTGTCCCGCATTGACGTAGATGAGTTTGCGGGTTGCCGGATCGTATTCGGCGAGGACGGCGGTGGTGAAGCGCTGGCCACCAAGGCTGTGAGCACAGGCATAGTGATTCAGGCGCGTGGCCAATTGGGTGAGAGGGAGTCCTTCGGAGGCGATGGTGCGAAGGCTGGCCTGCAGCGTGGCCATCAGGAGAGCGGCGGGAACACTCTTGCCGGCGACGTCGGCCATGACGAGCATGAGCTTGCCGCCGGAAGCTCCGTCATTGGAGGGATAGAAGGCGTCGTAATAGTCCCCGGCAACGGAATTTTGCGGGCGGGTATAAAAGGCGACATCGGCATTGGGAATGGTTGGAGGAGTGGAAGGAACGAGCCAGGCCTGAATTTCGCGGGCGATTTCCAGGTCGCGCTTCATGGTGACTTTATCGGCGAGTTCGAGGGAGAGCAGAAGAAGAAAGATCAGCGCGGCAAACAGTTCGAAATTGAATTCGAAGTTGACCTTGTCACCGAAGTTGAACTTCACGCCGGACATGACAAGAAGAACGAGCGCGATGATCACGAGAATGCGGCGTACGGGAGTGAGCTTGTTGAGCATGGCCTGGAAGAGTTCCCAGGCGATGCGGAAGGGACGTCTCCAGCGCGGGAGTTTGTTTACGTCGTCCCAATCGATGTCTTTGCCATAGAAGCCGTAGCTGGAGCGAGCGTCCGCGGCAAATTGGGACCAGAGATCCTCAAGATCGCGGCCCTCGCTGACGCGCTGCCAGAAGTTGCCGAGGCGCGAGAAGGGGTCGGGGCGAGGTGGGGCGGAAGAACCCATGGGGTAAGTATATGCGACAAAGTGGCTAAATTCAGTGACACAGACAGGCAAAAAGGCGAAGACCTGCATAAAAATATGAAACCGTTGCGGTATGCAATTCGTCAACTAATGCAGATTGACTCGGTCGGCCTTTGGGGAGGCTGATATGCTCCGTCCATTCTTTCCTGCTGCTTTTCTGTTTACCTCCATTTTGTTTTCACAGGCTCCGCGGGCAACGGCATCCGCCGAAACTGGCTTCGATGCACAAGTGCGTTTCGTGAAGGGGGATGTGCGGGTGTCTCTTGGTGAAAAGGGGCAGCCGCGGATTAATAAGAACTGGGTACAGATGGAACCGGGGATGGACATCGAGCAGGGGTACAGTATCGCCACGCAGGAAGGGAATACCGAGATTGAACTAGAAAACGGGTCGGTGATTTACTTGGCACCGCATTCGCTTCTGACGTTTGATGAGCTGGACGTCACGGGGGCCGATGACCCCGACGCCATGGAGTACGGCTACGTTCGCGTGAGGCTGGTGGCGGGCTCGGCGATCTTCTATTCCCAATTCCGAGCTGACGGCCTCTTCAGCATCGAAACCCCGACCGCAAGCCTGCAAACGAACACCACCGCACTGGTTCGGGTGACTAGTTATCTGAATGGCACAGAGGTACAGAGCTTGGACGACGAGATGCCGGAAGAGCTGAGAGAAACGAAATTCACGAATGCTGGACAAAACAAATTCGTGACGCAGGGGGGAGTTACCGTTCAGATAAGAGATTCAGACCAGGAAGGCATTTGGCAGAATGAGGTCCGCGCAAGACTGCTGGAAAGATTTTCGCTGACCATCAGGGCACTACAGGCGAGCGGCATAGACGCTCCATTCGGAGGACTTGAGGATCTCTACCGAAGCGGAGAATTTGCGTTTTGCGGAGAGGAAACGACTTGCTGGAGGCCGTCGGCGCAGGCATTGCAGGATTTGCCAACGCAAGCCGGGCAGGTTCCCGTCGGCCAATCGCGAGCGTCTGTTTCGACCGTCCAGCTACCTCCTGGCGCGAAAATCATTCGGGATTGGGATTCCTGGGAAGGCGCAGCGTGCGGCGCGATCTGGACGCGTTCCCGGCTGTGGCGTGATGCCAATGGAAAACTTCATTATGATGTGCAACACAATGGCGGAGCAGCATCCGTCCTTTCACAAGGTGGGCGGTTTGCGCCGTGGGAGACGTCCGCTTGCACAACGGGATATTTCGGATACCACCAAGGGGCCTACTGGTTGAAGTTCAAGCACCATGACAAGCACTGCCATCACCATCATCACCATGAATTGCACACGCAATGGGTGAAAATAGATGGGCGCGCGGGGCTTATGCGGATCGTGCGGGTGACACACAACGGGAAGACCATAACAACGATGGGTCACACAGTTTATTTGATGCCGGCAAAGGGAAAAGAAGAAATCCAGCGTGTTGAATTAAGTTCAGCTTCCAAACTGGAGCTGCTGGAAAGGGCGCCGAAAGAATATCGATGGGAAGGGGAGAAGAGCGCGCCAAAAACAACCGAGCCGGTGATCAATGCCCACTATCAAGAGCCAATTAAGGCAGGCCGGAGCGAATCCGGCGCTTTGCGCTCGAACAATTTGCGCGAAGTGACCTTTGACTATGCGAAGCACGGGTTTGTGATCCAGGGAGCTGCGATGGGCGCTGGGGCGGTGAAGCCGGTCTACGTTGCCCGGATGACCGCGAATGGCGGGGTATACGCGCCAGGAGGACGGAATTCCGCGCCTGGAGTTGTAACCGCCTCGCGTGCGTCGGTGGTGTCCAGCGGGAGCGCAGTTGGCGGATCGCATTCGAGCGGATATAGCGGGGGAGCGTCCGCAGGCGGGGCACATTCTTATAGCCCTCCGAGCACCTCGTCGTACACTCCGCCGGGTAACAGCGGAGGAGCGAGTGGTGGCGGAGGAAAGCCGCACTAGCTCTACGTTCCTGATGCAACCTGTGTCATTTCTATTTCTGTTTTAACTCCCTTGCTCAATTGCCAGTGTTGACGTGTCTTCAGTCGTCTCGGCGGAGGGAGCCGCCGAACTGAACGGAGGAGAAACCAAATTTATCGCGAAGTTGATCGGCGGCTTTGGTGAGTTTTTCGAGTCGTTCGCGGCGGTCGGCTTCGAGAAGGTCGAGTTGCTGGCCGCCATGGGAGAGATGGGAAAGTGCGACGCCGAGGAGGCGGACTTTGCGTTTCGCATCGCGATGCTGACGGAAAAGGTCGAGGAAGACCGTAAAGATGTCCGTGTCGAGTTGCGTGGGTTCGGGGAGAGTCTTGGCACGGGTGTAGGTGTCGAAACCGGCGTAGCGGATGGTGAGGGTGAGGGTGCGGGCGGAGAGGCCGGCTTCGCGGAGGCGTTTGCAGGCCTTTTGGGAAAGGTGGCTGAGCAACGATTCCATGGAGGCGACGTCGGACGTGTCTTCGCCGAAGGTGTGGTTGTGGGAGATGGACTTGGGCTCGGCGTCGATGAGGAATTCGTAGGCGTCACCCCCGCGGGCCTTGCGATAAAGCGCTGTGCCCCACTGCCCGAAGACCTTTTCAAGTTTTTCCTGAGAGTGGGAGGCGAGTTGTTCTACGATTTCGATGCCAAGCGCGCGGAGGGCGCGTTCGGTGACTTCGCCGATGCCGGGGATTTTGCGGATGGGGAGCGGGGCGAGGAAGCGGGCTTCCATGCCGGGTGCGACCCAAACAAGGCCGCGCGGCTTGCCCTGATCCGAAGCAACCTTGGCGGTGAGACGCGTGGTGGCGAGTCCGCCGGAGCATGGCAGGCCGGTTTGTTGCGTGATGGTGCGCAGGAGCTTGTCGGCAGCGGCGAGCGGGGGACCATGCAGGCGTTCGGTGCCGGCGAGATCCAGATAGGCTTCGTCGATGGAGACCATTTCGACGATGGGAGAGAATTTGGCGAGAATAGTGGCGACGCGATCGCTCCATTCGGAATATTTTTCATGATGGCCGTCGAGGAAAACGGCGTGGGGACAAAGTCGGCCAGCCGTGCGGAGGGGCATGGCGGAATGGATGCCGTATTTGCGGGCTTCGTAACTGGCAGCGGAGACGACGCCGCGCTGGTCCGGGCGGCCGCCGACGACAACGGGCTTGCCGCGGAGGTCAGGGCGGTCGAGGAGTTCAACGGAGACGAAGAAGGCGTCCATGTCCACATGGAGGATGGAAGAGTGGATGGGGAGTTCCGCGTCGGGGAAAGCGGCGTCGTGCTTGGCGCGGAAGCGAGCAAGATCCGGCATGAGGATAGGGTAGGGCAGAGAAGGTGAGGTGGCAATGGCGGAGAAAGGCGTCTCGGGTTTCCGGTTTTTATGAAATGATTTGGCACGAATTCGAGTGGGACAAAGGAAAAACCGTGCCAGTGAATGGAGTCGAGTGATGAGGACTTGGATATTGGTTTTGGCAATTGTCGGACTGAGCGCCGCTTCTGCATACGCGGAACCCATACCGTTGAAGAGCGTGGTGACGCCGTCGTCGGCGATTTTGAAGGACGGAAAGCCGGTGACATTTGCGATTCATGGATTTATTGAGTTCCGGACGCTGGCGGAAGCGTTTGCGTATATCGAATCGCAGAAGGTGAGATGGAAGGGGAAGATCAGCGAGGAAGAATCGCTGAAGCTGGAAAAGGCTTTGCTGCGGGAGGCAGTGGAGAGTCGTGTGATATCGATGGTGGATGAGCGGCCGCTGGAAGCGTTGGTGACACATACGAGTGAAGAATTGCGCGAAGCGATCGTGCAAGTGAAAGAGCCTGCACCGGCTGGATATGCGGAGGCGTTTTTGGCGGTCCAGGAGAAGTGGAAGCATTCGCTGAATTGCTGGAGCGCTTCGCCGGTGATTGCGGCGCGCGTGCTTTCAAACTGGTATCCGATGGAAGAGGGGATTCGGCTGCATGGGGCCACGTACGATTCGACGGAGCATTTCTGGCAGGCGGTGAAGTATCACCCGGATGTAACAGTGGGCGAAGTGAAGCAATTGACGAAGAAGCTGGAAGGAATGGATTGGAGTTCCTGGCTGAAGCGCCTGGATGACGATCCGAAGATTTATCTGCCCAACGCGTATGCAACCGAGTTTTTGCGGGCGAATTTAAAGGCGGAGAAGCTGCGGTGGTTTCAAGAGCAGCTGAAGGGGCACGGGCTGAGCGATGGAGAGCGTGCTCGCGAGGCGCAGCAGAGGTCTGGCGCGGCTTTCCGGTTCCGCGCGATCGAAGAGAAGGACCTGTGGGGCGATCTGGCGGACACATTTCATCTGATTTATGTGTTTTCACCGGAAGGTGATCCAAAGAGGAAGTTGCTGGCGGAATATCATTTCGATGGAATTTATCTGGGCGAAAGAAAGATGGGATTTATCAGTGAAGAGTTTCGTTCGCAGATGATTGAGATCTGGAAGGTGAAATATCTGGAGATGGCCAGGCTGCGCGAGGTGATTGCGGGAATCCCGATGGAGATTCGGCTGGAGCATTTCTTGAATGACGGGGATTCACCGGACATTCCGATCCCGGTTTACGTTGGCTATTTGAATCGGATTCGGGAAATGGCAAAAGACGAAATTAGAAAATAGAAGATTGAAAATAGAGCATTGCTGAAATTCAAAGAAGCGGTTTAGAGACACCACTAGGTGCGTTCGGAGGAAAGGACGCGGGGGATGCCGGCGAGGTCGTTGGTGACGAGGAGATTGGTCCAGTCGGAGGATTCAAGGAGCGGGCGGACGGCGGGAAGGGAATCGTGACCAAGTTCGAGAACGAGGAGGCCGCCGGGTTTGAGATATCGAGCGGCTTCGGGGATGAGGCGGCCGTAGAGTTCGTAACCTTCCTCGCCGCCGTAGAGAGCGCTGGGTGGTTCATGGTCGCGGACTTCGATTGGAAGAGCGGCCTTTTCTCTCTCGGCGATATAGGGAGGGTTGGAGATTACAAGGTCGAAGCGAGGTGACTGGTGATTGGTGACTAGTGACTGGTTGGAAGAGCCAGAAAAAGCGGTGAAGAGATCAGACGCAACAAAACTGATGCGATTGGCGAAGCCGAGGCGAGCGGCGTTGCGTTGAGCGACGATCAAGGCGGCGGGGGAGATGTCGGTGGCGAAGATTTGGGCGGCGGGGAGTTCTTTCGCGAAGGCGATGGCGATGCAGCCGGAGCCTGTGCCGATATCGATGATGGTGACGTTTTCACCGGTGAGCTTGGGTGCGCGGCCGGCGCGGATTTCGCGGACGGTGAGGCGGTCGAGAGCGACTTCGATAAGGTGTTCGGTCTCCGGGCGAGGGATAAGGACGTCGGGAGTGACTTCGAAATCGAGTCCCCAGAATTCCTGATGGCCAGTGAGATGTTGCGTGGGTTCTCCGGCGATGCGGCGTTGAATTAAGTGCAAGAATTCCTGAGCAACGGCTTCGGGGACGAGCTCTTCGGGATGAGCGTAGAGCCAAGTGCGGTCACGGCCAGTGGCGTGGAGAAGTAGCAGTTCGGCGGCGAGCGTGTCTGAGGGCACGTGAGCTGCCCGGAGGAGATGGATGCCCTGCTTGAGCAGGGAGCGCAGGTCAGCGGATTTGAGTTGAGGTTCAGGCATTAGGCATTTTTATCAGCTTCAGCCGGGGTCCCTCCACTGCATGCCGCTAAAATCGCGGCACTTCGGTCGGGATGACAACTTAACCTACATCAGGCTTCGGCGAGTTCCTGTTTCAGGCGTTCGGCTTCGTAATGGTCGACTAGACCATCGACCATCGGCGCGAGTTTGCCGTCCATGACATCCGTGAGTTGATGCAGGGTCAGGCCGATACGGTGATCGGTGACGCGGTTTTGCGGATAGTTGTAGGTGCGTATTTTCTCGGAACGGTCACCAGTTTTGATCTGGCCGCGGCGTTCGGCGGTGATGGCAGCCTGCTGTTTTTCGAGTTCCAGTTCAAAGAGACGGGAGCGGAGAACGCGCATGGCTTTGGCGCGATTCTTGATTTGGGATTTTTCGTCCTGCTGAGAGACGACCAGGCCCGTCGGCAAGTGCGTGATGCGCACGGCGGAGTAGGTGGTGTTCACCGACTGGCCGCCGGGGCCCGAGGAGCAGAAAGTGTCGATGCGAAGGTCCTTCGCCTCGATTTTGATGTCGATCTCGTCCGCTTCGGGCAGCACGGCGACGGTGGCCGCGGAAGTGTGGATACGGCCCTGGGTTTCCGTGGCGGGAACGCGTTGCACACGGTGGACGCCGCTTTCGTACTTGAGCTTGGAATAGACCTTGTTGCCCTGGATCGCGGCGACGATTTCCTTTACGCCCCCCATCGCGGCGGGAGAGCTTTCCATGACTTCGACTTTCCAGCCCTGGGATTCGGCGTACCGGGAATACATGCGGAAGAGATCCCCGGCGAAGATGCCGGCCTCGTCACCGCCGGTGCCGGCGCGGATTTCGAGGAGGATGTTCTTCTCGTCGTTGGGATCCTTGGGGACGAGCAGCAGCTTCAGTTCGCGTTCGACCTGGTCTTTGCGGACGGTGAGCTGGCGTTCTTCTTCTTGAGCCATGTGGCGCATATCGGCGTCTTCGGATTCCACGATCATCTGGCGCGCACCGGCCAAGTCTTTTTCAATCTGCCGGAACTCACGGTTTTTTGCGACGATTTCCGCAAGCTCGGAGTGCTGCTTGGCGAGTTTCTGGAAACGCGCGGAGTCGTTGACGATTTCCGGCGTTGAGAGTTGCTGCGTCATTTCGTCGTAGCGCGTTTCGAGCTGATCCAATTTGTCGGTAAGCGTAATAACGGCCATGGTGAATCCTTTTTCTCCATGAGATTTAGGTCACCGGAGAAGGGTGACGACCTGCTTTGCGTGAGTGGGAGCTTGCGAAAACAGAAACGGCGCCCAGATGGGCGCGGTGCGGGAGGCAGCTAATGGAAGAAAGAGTACATCGACAATTGCTAGTATAGCAGAAAGCTCCTGGCAGAGATTGCCGCAGCGTCTGGTGTGTACTACGATGCGATTTGGTGAGCAGCCAAGGAATGTGAGCGGATGCAATGAGTGAAGCGGTACGGGCGGCGCTGGAGAATACGGTAGATGGCCTGGCGGAGAATACGCCGAAGACGGACGCGGGATTTTTGTGGGATTTCTGGTATCCGGCACTGCGGAGCGGAGAGATTCGCGGAAACGATCTCGCGACGGCGATGCTGCTGGAAGTGCCGCTGGTGATCGGCCGCACGAGCGAGGGGAAAGCGTTCGCGATGCGGGACGCGTGTCCGCACCGCGGGATTCCGCTGTCTTACGGGCACTTTGACGGGAACAGCTTGCAGTGCAGCTATCACGGTTGGGAATTCGAAGCGTGCAGCGGGAAGTGCACGCTGATTCCATCGCTCACAAGCAGCGACAAATTGAAAGTGGAGCGAATTTCCGCGGGGCACTTTCCCTGCGAAGAGCGGGACGGATACGTGTGGGTCTATATGAATGCGCCGGGGACGCGGCTGCCGGAGACGCTGCCGCCAGTCCCGGAATTAGAAAAGTTTGGGGAACGTTACAAAATCACGCAACTTGAGTGCGAACTGCCTTCGCATATCGATCACGGAATTATCGGATTGATGGATCCAGCGCACGGGCCGTTCGTGCATCAATCGTGGTTCTGGCGGAGCAAGGCGAGCATCCACGAAAAGGCGAAGCAGTTTGAGCCGATCCCGAATGGATTTCGGATGAGCCCGCACAAGCCGAGTTCGAACAGCGCGCCCTATAAGCTGCTGGCGAAAATGACCGGCGAGACGGTGACGACGACGATCGATTTTGTGCTGCCCAACATCCGCACAGAGATTGACCGGAGCGGAAAGCTTTGGTTTTCCAGTCGGGCGACGGTGACCCCGGTGCGGCGCGATTTGTGCCGGATCGATTTTGTGGCGGCGTGGAACCTGCCGTTTCCCGTTTCAATTTTCCGGATCTTTGCGAAGATTTTCTTGCGACAGGATCAGGAGACGATGATTCAGCAGTCCGAGGGACTGAAGCATAATCCAAAATTGATGCTGATTGACGATGCGGACCGTCCGGCGAAGTGGTACTTCGCTTTAAAGCAAGGGTTACTGGAGTCGCGGCGAAGTGGCCTGCCGATGGCGCATCCGATGGATGGGCCGGTAACGCTGAGGTGGAGAAGTTAGGAGGCAAAGTAATGAAGTAACGAAATGGATAGATAGCTAGCGAAAAGAAGTAAGGTCGAAATCGACGGAAACGGGATCGCCCCCCGGAGGGGACACAGCAATGGTCGCAGAATTTTCGATGAAGGACGCGGCCGGATATTCGAAGATGAGCGTGGCGCCCGTAAGAATACACCCGTAGTCTTCACACCGAAATGTCGGTTGGCCCGAGGCGTTTACGGGGATCACCAATTCCTCTTTTTGAAGGACACGAACCCGGAAATCACGCCAAAAACTGGATGGGCGAAGCTCAATGCCCTTGAGGGAAGAACTGTCCTTTACGGGATGAACCAGGTAGGGCCCATAAGAATCGGTAAGCCATACCTGGACGACAACGCGCACAAGCTCCGGCCCTTTGTCATGATCGAGCTGAGCTTGCTGAGCGCTGTAGATGCCGACATGCTCGCTGGAGTTAAGCGCCGTCAGCGCATAGGGAGTGAGAAACGTGACGGATTGAATGTAAGGGCCGCTAGCGGGAGGAGGAAGTTGCAAAGAGTACTTGGCCAAAAAATCCGCCAGGGAGTTGTCGCGATGCTGACCTAAAAAGTAGGCGTCGCGGACAGCGGTGTCGGAAAGAGGAGTGTCAAACCCGAGGGCGGGCGCTGCAAAAGCGAGAAGTGGGGCCAAGAAAAAGGCCATGAAGCGCCGAAAATTATAAGACACGGTAGCCCTCCAGCCTTGATTATAGGACGCTGCCGCAATCGGGCGGGTTTCAGATGCGGCGGGGGGTGTTGGGGAAGTCGAGCCAGACTTTGACGCCGCAGAAGTGGGAGCCTTCGGTGCAGATGGGCGTGGTGATGCCGGCGCGCAGGTGGCAGGGCGGCCCGATATAGCGCGATAACTGCGGGTGAACTTCGCGAAGCTGTGCAATCTCATCCATGGAAGCGTTGTAGATTTCTTCCTGAGCGTTGAAGCAGGTGCGCATGGTCCATTTGTGGAGAAGATGAAGAAGCGAGCCGGTCTCGACGAGGCGGATGGATCTGGCATTCGGAAGGAGATATAGGGCGATTTCGGGAGGGACGCCGCGATCGAGTAGCTGGTTCTTCGCAGACCAGGCGTCGTGCATGGCGCGGTCATAAACTTCTTTCGCGCGCGGGTTGCCGTTCAACAGCATGGGCGTGATGTAGTCAGGCTCGCGGGTATCGGCGAGTGTGAGGAGCGGGCGCGAGCCGGGGACCATGCGATGGCGCTGGTCCTGGCTGTCTGCAGTATGGCTGATTTTCTTGGCGAAGGTGTAATTGGCGTGCTGCAAGGCGCGCATCATAGGAGCGTGGACACCAATATTCAAGGTCTCCAAGCGATACAGATTGCGAGCCGGGTTGAGCAGGCGGTCGATCGCCTCGACATCGGAACAAGCGGATTCGGGAAGACCAACCACGGCGCGATACGATTCCGCGATGACGCGCGGGGCGTTGGCTGAGTAGTCCACGAGGCGCGAAGTTTTTCCAGCAAGGCTGGTATCAAATTCACGCGCGAAACTATCGGCTTCCGTCTTTGGCGTCGCTGCTTCCTTCCACTCCGGGAGTTCTTCCAGCGGCGTTGTGCCGAAGCGATCAAAAAACTGAGAATCAATCTGCCGCACAAGACCAACCATTTCGCCAATGATGGCGCGCGCTTCGCTGGGAGTATCCGAAGCAGAACACATTCTCCACAGACGGTGCAGAACAATGCCGGAGACGGTGTGAACCATGGTGGTGAAGGCGGCAACTGGGAGAACATAGCGGGCAATCTCGATGGAGCGCTTGTCGGCGGAGCGTTCGATTTTCTGGATGCGTTTCGGATGAGACATCGGGCCAATGTGCCAGATGTCGCTGAGGATGGTGCGAGCGTCATGGACGAGCAGCGCGGACAATTCGCGGTAGGAAGCCCAAGCGCGGGCAATCGCCGTTTCGTAGATGCGGCGAGATGCTTCGTCGAAGAACAGCGACACAGGGGGTACATAGGCCTGCGCGCGATCCAGGCGGACGTAACGCTGGCTTTGCTGTTCAGAGTTATAGAAAGGATGCGCGTGAAGAAACGACCAGACAAACTGACGGCTGACGTTTTCCAGTCCGAATTCGAAATGGGCGTGCTGGTAGACGGTATGGTGGCCGCTATAAAAGGTTCCGGCGCCAATGTTGAGGCGCTGTTTGTCCGTGATCTCTTCCGGCGTGATGAGATGCGAGGCGTAGCAGGTGCGCGCGGCGGCGATAGCGGAATCGAAGGGATGAAGGAAGGTATTACGGAGAGTGACGCGGGGCGCGCCGGTTTCCACCAGCCCGGCATCCGGTGCGCCATCAAACATGCGGGATTGTGTAGCCACGTTGGAAGATGATTTTACACGGAGTAGGAGGGGTGGACAAAAGTTTAGAAAGAAAAAGCGGGCCGACGGTGCCGGCCCGCGAATCTCTGCCGCCGAAACGGAACTTACTTCTTGCCAGCCGCGGCGGGGATGTTGGCGTACTTCTTCTGGAAGCGTTCGACACGGCCCGCGGTGTCTACCAACTTCTGCTTGCCTGTGAAAAACGGGTGGCAACTCGAGCAGATTTCCACACGCAGCATTTCGCCCTTGATGGTCGAGCGAGTCTGGAAGGTGCTTCCGCAAGCACAGTGAACCGTAACGGGATGATAGTCGGGGTGAATACCGGGTTTCATGAGTCTCCAATCTATTGTGGCCGGTCTGCACGGCAAGCCCCGGGAAGGGAGTTACAGCCGCGTCGCTAGGTCACAAGACAAACTCCAATTATACGGAAATCGGGCAGAAATTCAAAATTGAGAAAAAGATGGCGGGAAACGTCAGGAAGAAGGAATAACCGCGGACGTCTCGTTGGAATAGGCACTTTCGCTGCCCGAGGAATCAATGGCCGTAACCACGTAGTAGTAGGTAGTGCCGTTGGCCACGGCGGTGTCGGAATAGGAAAGCGCGCTAATAGTAGAGGTAAGGGGTGAGAAGCCTGAGCCTGCTGTGGTGCTGCGGTAAACACGGTAGCCGACCACCGAACTGGGACTGGCCTGCCAGGAGAGGGCGACGGTGTGTTGCGTTGGGGGTGGCGGGGGTGGGTTTGACGTGGAACTCACCCCATTGCCAGAAATCGGAATATTTTCTGGCGAGGCGCTGTTCGCGCTAACGATGGCTAGGGTACCGTAGGAGTCTCCTGCCGTCTGGGGTTTGAACCACACTTGAAATGTGACCGATTGATTCGGGGCAAGAGAGAATCCTGGGGAAATATCCGAGTACCCAAAGCCGGATCCAGCAACCGCAATACCACTGACGGTCAGATTGCTGTTGCCGGTGTTCTTCAGCGTGACATTCTGGGTTCCTGTGGTCTTGAGATTGAGGTTCCCGAAGTTGATCGAAGCGGGGGATACCTGGAGGGAAGCAGAGGCTGGAGGTTGTGTGGAACTCACGCCATTGCCGGAAATCGGAATATTTTCTGTTGAGGCCATGTTGGCACTAACAATGGCGAGGGTCCCGTGAGCGTTCCCCGCAGCCTGAGGTTTGAACCAAACTTGAAAGGTGACCGATTGATTCGGGGCAAGCGAGAAACCAGGGGAAATATTCGAGTACCCGAAGCCGGATCCCGCGACCGCGATGCCACTGACCGTCACATTATTTGCACCAGTATTCTTCAGCGTGACGTTCTGCGTGCCGGTCGTGTTGAGATTGAGGTTTCCGAAGCTGATCGAAGCGGGGGATACCTGAAGGTTGGCCACCGCCTTTTCTGCTACGCCAGCCAGAGAAACGGCGGCGGGAGTGGCAGAGACGTTCGTGGTGATCTGTAGGGAAGCAGTAAGATTTCCGGAATTTGTCGGTGTAAAGGAGACGGTATACGCGACGGCTTGCGCAGGCGCAATCGTTCGCGGCAGGGAAGGTCCGGTAATCGTAAACTGCGGGCTCTTCAAGGTGAGTGCTTCTAGAGTAAGAGGAGCGGTGCCGGTGTTGGAAAGGTGAAGAGTTTGCGTGGCACTTTGGCCGACGACAACCGTATTAAAGTTAAGGCTGGTTGCGGAAAGGGAGAGGGCACCCTCCGATGGGGGGAGGTGCGGACCCGCGCTGGCACAACCGAGCAGCAACAACAGAGGCGATAAGAGCAACGCAGCAGTGCAAAGTCTGCGGGTATGAAAATAGAATGAGCGTTGTGAAAACACCCCGAACTGATCCCCCAGATCTAGAAAATCAAAATTACCCTTGAACGGACAGCGGGAACAACCTGTCCCGGGTACAGTTCTGGGACAGGTTTGGTCAGATTAGAACCTGTACTCTGGAACAGGCAAGATGGGCTTGTGCGTAGGGTGCGGAAAATGGGGGAAATAGTATCAGTCTGAAGTGGCTAGTTCGCGGTCCGGGTCATCTCAGGAAACGAAATGACAACCCAGGCGGAAAGCGCCCTCAACGGTGCGCCGGGTCCATACCGGGCGCAGATAGACACGAACGGGTGGAAGAATGGGTACATGCAGGATGGCGAGGATGCTCTCCGGGAATTCCTCGGGCTGCTCAAACTCCAACGCGACGCCGCCAAATCCCAGATCCAGAACGCGAGCCCGACGGTTGCCTTGGTCGCCGATGATGGCGTAGGCATTGGTGCCTGCCATGGAGACACGCTCCGCCTTGCGCTGGACTTCATAAAGTTTTGGTGACTCGACCGGTGCAGCCTGCTCGGTCAGCGCGCTGGCAGCGGCGGCGGAAGCGGCGGCAAAATCGCCGGTCAGATCCTCCAAAGTGCGTGGGGCCGATATGGGAATAGGCGGCGGAAGCGGGGGTGACGAAATCTCGGTTTCCGTGACTACTGCGCCACTAAGACCAGCCCTACGCTCATGATTGGCATGTTTGAAGCGATAGAGTCGCTCATCGGCAACGTGGATCAATTGATCGGTCTGGTCCCCATCCTGAGGAAAGGTGGCGATGCCGTGATCCATAGTTACGGTGAAGGCCATCTGCAATGGTCGCAACATGTCCGCAAAAACGGTTTCGATACGGCGGCTGAGAGCGATGGCTTTCGAAGGATCGGTTTGCGGAAGCAGAAGAGCGAACTCATCGCCACCGATGCGGAAGGCAGAGTCCGAAGTTCGCAGAGCTTTTTGCAGAGTTGTGGCAGCGGCCCGCAGGACTTCGTCTCCTCGGGGATGGCCATACTTGTCGTTCACTTCCTTGAAACGGTGAAGATCCAGGATAACGACGCCGAGGGGCAATCCATAACGGCGCGCGCGATTAAGTTCCTTTTCGAAGGATTCTTCGAAAAGCCTGCGATTGTAAAGGCCGGTTAAAGGATCGGTGACGGCGTTGAGCTGGATTTTCTTGAGTTCCGCGTACTCCATGATGACGGGGATTCGGAATAATCCGGCGGTAACCAGAACGTCCATCAGCGCCGTTTGGAGAGGGACGAGGCGGTCCAGCGATTGCGAAAGCTCGCGGCGACGCGCCAGCATGTCCTCCCAGAGTTGCACACAAAGGGGCTCGAGAAGTTCGAGGCGAGTCGTAGCGCGGAAAAAACGCTGCAGAAATTGTGCGCGAGCAGAAGGGTCCAGGCCCTCAAGCGTATCGGAGAGCAGCTCGAGATAGGCATCTTCCAGTGGCAATCTCGGGGCCTGGGGGGCACCGGGGCTGGGCATAGCCGGGTTTTCCTACGTTTCTGCCTATCCCCGCGGGGTTTGGGGCAAGCACAGTTGCAGAACCAACAGAAGAGGGAGCAAACCAGCTGCCACTCTCATGGCATTTTGTGCCGATTCGGAACAGCTAAGATAGGGCCCTCTTTGTGTGCCTATCCTATTACAAAAGAGGAGGATAAGCGAGTATTTCGATCGAGAAAGAGCAGATATCTCAAAGCCAGATAGATTCGGGTTTTCCCCAAAGAGCGAAGTCTCTAGTCCAAGGGGCGGAGGAATTCCAACCCGAACAGGCGCTGATCCCCGAGTTGCTCAAGCCGCTTCACACGGGCCTGAATCGGAGGTGTCTCACTGGGGATGAGGCTGGAACTGGTAGGAGATGGAGCCGGTATCGTCAGTAAAACCGTTTGATCCGGGCGCAAGAGATGGGTTGACGTAATACAAGCCCCCGTGGCGCTGATGTTGAGCGTGCGAGTCAGCTCTATGAATTCTGTTCCGGAAGCGTCCGAAGCGCGCAGAAAGACAGGTACTTGCAGGCGAATTCGAGGGGATCTGCGAGTCCGCTGCGATTCCACGCGAACGACCTCCTTAAGTTGTTCCACGGGAAGGTCCATAGGATAAATAGTACTCAGGAGCTAGTACAAGCTTAGCAGGTTATTTGCCAGTGCGCAGAATCTTGCTCGTATTTAATTCGTTTATTTTGTTAGTTATACATGGTGGAGTGCGCATTTCAATGTGAGAAAGCGGAAGAGTCTAGTCGGGATGAGTAGGGCTTTTCCCAAATTGTGCAAATGGAACGCATTTACCATTGACAGGCCGAGCCGCCTTTGAAAGTATGAGACGCCACGGGAAAATTTTTACCACTCTGAGTGGAGGCTTACAAAAACGTATGGGTAGTGGTATCACGGCGACGGGACAGACTGGCCAGAGTGGAATTAATTTTCCCGCCGACAATGTGCGTGCACTCCTCGACACCATGGATCGGGGAGTTATTGTTGCCAGCCGGGACGGCCGGATATTGATGATCAATGGCCGGGCGAGCAAATGTCTGCAGGAAAGCGGGAATAGCAATGTGGCAACGCTCAACATTTTCGATGTCCTGAACGTGCTGCCAAATGAAATTTCAAGACGAATTGACGCAGGAGAGAATGAGATCGAACTGTCGGGCGGGAATGGAATAGGACGACTCCGCGTACAGTTGCGATGGATGCCGGAATCAGATTGGATTGCCGTGCAATTTGCGAATGAGCCCGGTGAAAAAGAGGGAAGCGCTTCTGCTCAACCAACGGTCCAGGAGTTACTGCAGGAGCGGGAAATTACCTACCGCAATTTGCTGGCAGCCTACCTGAAACTCCAGGAAGTCAATCGTCAGAAAACGGTCTTTCTGGCTTCGGCCGCCCACGAGCTGAAGACACCACTTGCGGTCATCAAGGGCTACTACGATCTGCTGCTGTCGAACTCTCTTGGGAAACTGACTGAAAAGCAGAAAGACATCCTGGAGGAGTCCAAAGAGAGTTGCGAGCGGCTGGTCCGGCTGGTGTCGATGTTTCTGAACTACTCGGCGCTCGAAAGCGGCAAGTTGGTTTTGCAGCTTCGCGAAAATGACTTAAGAGACTGCCTGGAGGAAATGGCCAGCCGCTGGTCAGAGGCGTTCAAAAGAAAAGGCGTAAAGCTCGAAACGCAGATGGACCCTTCCATTCCGACATTCAAATTCGATTATCAGAAAGTGCAGCAGGCAGCGGCCAACCTGCTGGACAACGCCCTGAAGCACACGCCATCCGGCGGAAGCGTGACGCTGCATGTCAAGCCGCATTTCTGGGAGCGCCGCGTGGCGGAAGTGGCTCCGGTCGAAGAGAGGCGACGCTTCCGTTTGCCGCGGCCGAACAGCGTGGAAGTGAGCGTGATCGACTCGGGGGCGGGAATTGCTCCGGAACACCACCAGGAGATTTTTGAAGATTTTGTGCGAGTGGATCGAAATACGTCGGGAATGGGGCTTGGACTGGCAATCGCGAAGCGCCTGATTCAGGCGCATCGCGGGAAGATCTGGGTGGAAAGCGAATATCAGCGGGGAAGCACATTCGCATTCTTGCTGCCGATGGACCAAAGCTGATTCGGTAAACAGGGGAAGAGGGGAAGAACATGGCCGCGAAAGAAAAAATACTGGTAGTGGATGATGAGCCGAGCATTCGAAAGTACCTGCAGACGCTGCTCGAGGTGGAGGGATTTGAAGTTGAAACTGTCAGCAACGGGAAAGATGCGATTCGCCGCGTGAGCACGGGTGAGCGCCCGGACTTCATCATCCTGGATGTACTGATGCCGGAGATGGGCGGGCTCGAGACCTTGCAAGAGTTGATGCATCTCGATCGCAGCCTGAATGTGATTATGCTTTCCTGTTCCAATGAAGTGGGAACGGTGGTGGAAGCGATCCGGCTGGGCGCCCACGATTATTTGACCAAGCCGTTCGAGAAAACCGAACTTGAAGCGGCCATGTTGAAATCGCGTCAAAAGAAGCAGTTGACGCAGGAAAACAAGGCGCTGCGGGATTTTTGCGACCAAGTGACGGAGGATCTGAGTTTTCTGGCCGCCAGCCCGCAGATGGTGCGCATTCGGCAGCAGATTTTGCAAATTGCCCCGGTCGATGTGCCGGTGTTCATTTGCGGTGAGAGCGGCGTGGGCAAGGAAGTGGTTGCGCGGATGATCCATCTGCGTTCAAAGCGGCGCAACCAGGCATTTATCAAGGTGAATTGCGCGGCGCTGCCGGGCGAATTGCTGGAGTCAGAATTGTTCGGCTTCGAGCAAGGTGCTTTCACGGGTGCGGTGCGGGCGAAGCCAGGAAAGTTTGAGTTGGCGAACAAAGGAACAATCTTCCTGGACGAAATCGCGGAAATGTCGGTGCACCTCCAGGCAAAACTTCTTCATGTTTTGCAGGACCACCAGTATTCGCGGCTCGGCGGGAGGCACCTGGTCGAAACAGACGTCCGCGTGTTGGCGGCAACCAACGTGGAAGTGCACGAGGCAATGAAGACCGGGAAGTTTCGCGAAGATTTGTATTACCGGTTGAACGTGCTTTCGATCAATGTGCCGCCTTTGCGTGAAAGAACTTCGGAAATTCCCCTGTTGTTCAAGCATTTCCTGGGGAAGTACAGCGAAAAATTCGGCAAGGCGCCCCAAACGCCTTCCAAACATTTGCTCGATGCAGCCGTCAACTACCCGTGGCCCGGGAATTTGCGCGAACTGGAGAATTTCGTCAAGCGGTACGTCATTCTTGAAGACGACGAAGGAAGTCTCCGCGAGCTCGTGGAGATGTCCGCGACTCGCCAGCGGACCTCCCCCCGAGAAGAAGCGCCAGTCGTGCGCGAGCAGGGATTGAAAGCCCTTGTGCGTGGACTAAAGGACGAAGCGGAAATGGAAGCGATTGCGGATGCGCTCGAAAAAACACGCTGGTGCCGTAAAGACGCGGCGAAGATGCTGGGTATCAGCTATAAGGCGCTGCTCTACAAGATGAGGCAGTTCAATCTGGACACTCCGCGCGGCCGGCGGAGCTCTTCCGGCACGGCAGGAGCGGCAAGCCCTGCGCCGGCGGCGGTGGGCGCCAAGGACGAGGCATAACAAAGACCTAGTACGACATAGTTCTTTTCGCCCAACTCTTCCGAAAAGAGAACTTGCGAGTTTAGCGTGGGCGCGGTATCTTGCGCATCGCGATCATCCGTTTGTTCCAAACGCGATAGTAGAAGTTCGAGCCGTGGTGGCGTTGGGGGAAATCGACGCCGAAATAGTGTTTCGACGTGTAGACACTTGCTGATGATGTACTAGAGGGTGTTGATCATGTCGGCCATGGAATGTCGCGCCAATTGCGCACAAGCGGAAAGTATCATTACCTTTTTCAGATTCATTTACTTATCCCAGCTGATTTGGCTTGTTGCTAAAGCCATGGACGGAGTCGAGGATGTCGTTAATGACGGAACGCCGCCTAGCCCGACGTTATGACCTGACCTTGCCTGTGAGCATCCGGTCTGCGGTTGAAAAATTGGTCCTGCGCCAGGAAGGAAAAACTCGCGATATTTCCACCAAAGGACTTTACTTTATTGTGGAGCGAGACTTGGAAGCGGGAAGCGAGTTGGATCTGACACTGACCTTGCCGGGTGAGATTACTCACGGTTCTGATGTATTTGTCCGAGCGCAGGGGAAGGTGGTTCGCGTGGAGCGCCGCACGGAGGAAGGCGAAAACCGAATGGGAGTAGCGGCGGTTATCGAGAGATACGACATCGTGCGAGGCGACAGCGGAAGAATTCAAGTCAGTTGACCTGCCATCTCAGTCTCTGGCTCCTGCTCATTCTCTAGTTGCAGGAGCCTCGCCTCTTGGCCTGCCGAAGAGAAGCTGCCTTCCTACTGGAGTGCTGAAAATTTCCTCTTTCCGGCAAGGTGGAGGAGGCAATGAGGAAAGTAAGTACTAAAACCAGCCTGCCTAGTTTCCTTGTAAATAATTGATAAAAAACAGGTTACAAGATGGATGAAAGGGCGATGTTACCCTTGCCGTCCTGTCGCTTTGGCTGCGGAAGTGCAACCAGTAACCCCCGAGTATATGCAGACCGAAGCCACCAATCGGGCAGCAGCGGCAAGGCCAGGGGCGGTTCTTCCCGAGGATGTCATTTTCGGGTGTTCTTCCGCGATGGCGGAGGTCCAGGCCCGCGCTGCGAAGATCTGCAGGACAAACGTGCCGATTCTGGTCTGTGGAGAAGGCGGAACGGGCAAGGAAGTCCTTGCGCAGTGGATTCACGCGAACTCCGACTATGCGGCCGGCGACTTCGTAAAGGTGAACTGCGCAGCTATACCCGGGGCGCTGCTGGAAAGCGAGCTGTTCGGCTATGAGAAGGGAGCCTTCACCGGCGCAAACAATTTCAAGCCAGGCCGAGTGGAGATGGCACACCGGGGAACACTTTTTCTGGATGAGATCGCCGATCTCGACTTAAATCTGCAAAGCAAGCTGTTGCACTTCCTGCAGGACGGGACATTTTCTCGCATCGGCGATCACTCGGAGAGAAAAGTAGACGCCCGGTTGATCTGCGCCACAAATAAAGACCTGGATGCGGAGCGGCAGGCAGGAAGATTCCGGGACGATCTCTATTACCGCGTTCATGTATTTCGAATCAAGATGCCGCCCTTGCGCGATCGCAAGGAGGACATTGCAGTGCTCGCGGAGTTTTTCCGCAAGCAGTACGAGAAACAATTTGAGATGAAATCCGAAGCATTCCCCCGCGAAATGCTGGATTACCTGAAAAATCTGGCCTGGGCGGGAAACATTCGAGAACTCTCCAACGGCGTTGCCCGATACGTACTGCTCGGGCCGGAGGCCCCCATTTACCAGGACTTGGCGACGCGGCGTTTCCGAGCGACAGGCATTGCGTCAGGCAATGGAGATATGCCTGGCACACTCAAGCGCATGTCCAAAGATGCGATCAAGGAGATGGAACGCGACGTCATCCTTGAGACGTTACGGGCTAATCAATGGAACCGGCGAAAGACGGCGCAAGCGCTGAAAATCAGTTACCGGGCGCTGATCTATAAGATCCGGGATGCCGGATTGGTTTCCAGGCGAGTTGGCGCGACGAAGACTCTGAACAGTCCAATCAGCGTGAGCGAGAGCTAGTTTTGCGCCTCGACCTCGAGTTGTCGCTCAAACCAATTTCCACCACAAAGTCAGCAAAGGACATGAAAGCTGCCGGGCAATGGGAGTATGCTGTTCTGGTGAATTTACCTCTCAAAAAGGACGAGCGCGGCCCAGGCTCAGAGACCGGGCCGGAATCGTCCCGCAGTTAACAATCCCAATCTATGTTGGCGCACCGCACCGAACTTGATGGAGTGCTTTTGCTTGAGCCGCAAGTATTCTCCGACGAGCGGGGATATTTCCTGGAAACATATAACGAGAAGAGTTTCCGTGAGGCAGGCATTACGGAACGGTTTGTACAGGACAATTATTCCCATTCCAGGCAACACGTCCTGCGAGGGCTCCATTTCCAGGTTGATAAACCACAAAGCAAGCTGATCCGCGTGATACACGGCGAGATTTTCGACGTGGTCGTGGACCTTCGTCCTGAATCCGCCAGCTACGGGAAGTGGATGGGCACGAATTTATCCGGAGAGAAGCGCCAGCTTTTATGGATCCCTGCCGGTTTTGCCCACGGATTCTACGTTCTTTCAGCGACAGCCGACCTCACCTACAAGGTCAGCAACTTCTATGATCGGAGCGATGAGCGAACCCTCCTCTGGAATGACCCGGATTTGGCCATCCAGTGGCCTTTGCGGGGAGAGCCGGTTCTTTCCGAAAAGGACAAGGCTGGAACCCTTCTCCGGCACCTCTAAAGCCTCTTTCCCAGACTCGTCTGCGTTATTGACGTTACTCGAACTGGCCAATCCCACGTAGCAGATCCGATCTAATAAACAGATTATAAAGACTTTAACTTGGTCGGAAAGGACTGGCCAAAGGACAAGTGTCTATTTTAGGAACCTGTGAACAGAGGAACAGGTCGAGGGCAAACCATGGGACAGGGCGGGCGGCTGTCCCGAAATTGTTCCTCACGCCAGTAGTCCGGACCCTATGAGTACTATTACCCTCCAATGGTGATTAGAGCGGAGGGTAAGGCCATGGACATCGGGGGATTCGCGAAGGCAGGCGACAAGAATCGAGGCCGCCAAGCGAATAGTGGCGCCGTCACGCGGGTGCTGCTCATTGTGGTCGCGCTGTTTTCCATGGGGGTCCTGAGTGGCTGCTCGGGGCTTGTGAATGGCACGAAATCCGCGATTCAGGCCGCCTTTCAGCTGGGTGCATCCAGCTTAAATTTCGGGAAAGTAACCGTCGGCAAACAGAGTACGCAGACGGTTTCGGTTGCCAATACCGGTAATACGTCCATCACAATTACGCAGGCGACGTTCTCCAATCCACAGTTCAGCCTGGCAGGTTCGGCGCTCCCGATGTCCCTGGCGAGCGGCCAATCCGCCAATCTAACGGTGGCCATTACTCCGACGGCGTCCGGAACCGTTACCGGCACGATGACCGTCCAGGGAAGCGACGGGAGTTCTCCTGAAACGGCGAATCTCTCCGCAACTGCCGCGGCTGCCGGTCCGCAGATTTCCTTGAGCAGCACGGCGGTTGAGTTTGGATCGGTGAATGTAGGCTCGACGGGCAACGCCAGTGTAACGATCTCCAACTCCGGCAGTTCGGACCTGAATATTTCCCTGATTACGTTGTCTGGAGCCGAGTTCGGCGAAACAGGAGTCGCAACTCCGAAAACGATCAGCGCGGGACTCTCGGCCACCATGTCCCTAACGTTTCATCCGACGGCTGCTGGAGCAACCACAGGGAGCGTGACCCTCACGAGCAACGATCCGGCAAATCCGACAACAGTAATCAGCCTGGATGGAGCCGGAACCACGGCGAGCCAGGGACAATTGCAAGCGAACCCGGCTACGGTCAATTTTGGGAATGTGTCCGTAGGTAGCACTGCAACGCAGAAAGTGACGCTAACGAACACCGGAGCAGCTGCCGTACAGATTTCGGCGATAACCGTGAACGGCTCCGGCGTGTCCATTAATGGAATCAATTTTCCGCTGACCCTGGCAGCTTCTTCGGCAGCGACATTCAATGCAGTCTTCGCACCAGCGGCCACCGGAAGTGTGACGGGATCGATCAGCGTGGCCAGCAATGCCACGGGATCGCCCCTGAATATTCCGGTGAGCGGCACTGGAGTCCAAGGTGGATTGAGGGTTTCATCGTCCAGCTTTGGTTTTGGCAGTGTGGTCGATGGTCAAAGCAAATCGCAGACCTTCACGTTGACCAATACGGGGAATGCGTCGCTGACGATTTCCCAATTGTCGGTGAGCGGAGCGGGGTTCAGCGTCAGCGGATTGGCGACGCCAGCGACGCTGGCGGCGGGAGCCAGCACGAGCTTTAGCGCCGTTTTTGCGCCGACCACCAGCGGCAACTTCTCCGGAACCATCAGCATTACGAGTGACGCACCAAATTCACCGGCGAATATCTCCTTGACGGGAACGGGCGTAGCTTCCTCCATCACGCTTTCGGCAAATCCGACAAGCGTCAGCTTCGGTGGAGTGAATGCGGGAAGCTCAAAGAGTTCGAATGTGACCATCACGAACAGCGGGAACACGAGCCTGACGATTTCACAAGTGACCGTCAGCGTGAAGGACGTGACGGAAACCGGACTGACAGCTCCGGTAACGCTTGCAGCGGGGCAGTCTCAGACCATGAGCTTGCAATTCAGTCCCGCGTCGGCGGAGAACGTAAGCGGAAATATCACGGTTACGAGTTCGCAGGGCGCAAGCGCGGTGATCTCCGTGAGCGGCACGGGGTTGCAAGCTGAGATTGGCTTGACTCCGTCCAGCGCGAACTTGGGCAACGTTGTTGTGGGTGCCAGCAACTCCCAGACAATCCAGATCAAGAATCCGGGCAATGCAACGCTGACGATTACGCAAGCGAGCGTGACTGGGGCGGGATTCAGCGCCAACGGGCTGAACTTGCCACTGGCAATCAATCCGGGGCAGACCAGCACGTTTAATGCGGACTTTCAGCCGTCGACGGCCGGAAGCGCCAGCGGCAGCATCTCTCTGGTGAGCAATGCTGCCGGTTCGCCAAGCGTCATCAATTTGACCGGAACGGGCGTTGCCGCCACCGAAACACTTTCGTTCAGCACCACGAATGTGAGCTTTGGAAATGTAAATACGGGGACGTCTGCCAGCCAGGGAGTGACCATCACCAATACCGGGAATTCGAGTGTTCAGATTTCGCAGATTTCCGTTAGCGGAACTGGCTATTCGTTGACGGGCGCGAACACGCCGGTAACGCTCAACGCTTCGCAGACCTTGACGTTCACTGTGGTCTTTGATCCGGCCACGGCTGGAAGCGCCAGCGGCAGCGTGACAGTAGCCAGCAACGCGGCAGGTTCGCCGGTAACGATCGCGCTTTCCGGCACGGGAGTGCAAGCCGTTTCGCACACGGTCGGTTTGTCATGGACGGCAAGCACTTCTACCGTTTCCGGCTATAACGTTTACCGCAGCACAACGAGCGGGTCCGGCTATTCAAAGTTGAATTCATCGTTGGTTCCGAGCGTGAGTTACACGGATACCACCGTGCAAAACGGCACGACCTACTATTATGTGACGACTGCGGTTGACTCCAACGGGGACGAAAGCACGTACTCGAACCAGGCATCCGCGGTCATACCTTAATTCCCGGGTTGTCTTCTGCCAATTCCCATCGTCACGCCCACTTATCGCCCAGGGTGAGATACCGCTGTTGTTGAGTGACGCGGCGTCATTTCTCGAGGTTACGGTCCTGCCCGAACTCTCCCCTCTGTCACATTTCTACCCGCCAGAGTGATAGGCATCACTGAAAGTGTGGTCACTTCTTGCACAATCAATCTGCACACAATTGCCCCGCTCGGTAGTTGCGTTGACCTCACAGGGGATTCGTATCGCTCCAGACAATAAAGAGGATTTCGCGAGCGTCGCAATGGACGCTCTCTAACTCCCGCACAAAGTGTGAATAAAAATGAAGCGTCTAATCTTTTGTATTTTTCTGCTTTCTCTTGCCTTGCCTGCCCGCGCACAGCAGACCGACATCAATCGTTACACTCTCTATACTGGATTTGATTACTTTGCCGGACCCGGATTGAGCATGGTCCAACGGGGTTTCGACACGGACTTCGGCGTCACGGTGAAACCATGGCTAGGACTGGGAGTGGATTTTAGTGCCTCAGGAGATTCTATTATCAGCGGCGGAGGCACCATCAACGGAACTTCGACGGTCTTCGCGCCGGTTCTCAACAATGCCAACCAGAACGGCATTCCCCCAAGCGTGCCCCCAGGCTTTGTTCCTGCCGCGAACGCCGTGAACGTCTCCTTCAAATCCACGACCTACACGATTGCCGTGGGCGGGCAGATTTACGTCCGCAAATTGAAAAAGGTCACGTTTCTTGTGCGTCCCGGCTTCGGAGCCATCCACGCGCCCGTAGACCTGAAGGTGCCAGCGCAGTTGCCTCCCTTGTTCGAGATTCTGAATCTCCCTCCGGTGAAGAGCAGCCAGACCGATACCACCTGGTTTATAGGCTTCGGTGGGGGATTCGACATTAACCTCTCGCGGAGAGTAGGGCTGCGGTTTACGGCCGACTGGATCAACACTCACTTGTTCTCCAACATTCTCGCGGACCGGCAAAACTTCGTCAGATTCACCGTTGGTCCGACGTGGAAGTGGGGGCACCTGAACTAGCGTGTTCGATCCGGGGACCGATGAATGAGGGCAGGCCCGCAAGCGCTGGCTTGGGCACAACGGAACTTACTCATGAAGCCCCACACACTTAATGACATTTTTTTCGCCATCGTCGACCGCGGACTCGCCGATGTCATGCGATACAAGAAGGGGGACGCGTGGGCTCGCATCAGTGCGGGCGAGTTGTATCGAAACGTGGCCGGCATGGCGTTAGCGCTTCAGGAATGGGGATTGGTGAAGGGAGATCGGCTTGCAATCCTCAGTGAAAACCGGCCGGAGTGGGCCGTTACGGACTTTGCAACGCTGCTTTTGGGTGGGGTGGTGGTGCCCATTTATGCGACGCTGACCGCGCAACAGACCGCGAGCATTTTGAGCGATTCAGGAGCGAAGTTCATTGTCGTCTCGTCGGAAAAGCAGTTGGAGAAGGTTCTGTCGATCAAGCGGCACACAGCGTTAGAGCGCGCGATTGTCATGGACGCGGTAGAAACCGTTGAGGCGGAGCCGATGCAACGCCTGATGGAAAGCGGCCCGGCATTGCGCGCGCCGGAACTCGATGCTCATGCTCGCACCATAGTCCCCGGTGATCTCGCCTCGATCATTTACACTTCCGGAACCACGGGAAATGCCAAAGGCGTGCAGCTCACGCACGGAAATTTCACAGCCAACCTCAGTTGCTCGCTGGATGGCTATGAAGTCTATCCCGGACAGGTCAGCATCTCCTTTCTGCCGCTTTCCCACGTGACTGCGCGACATCTCGATTTCGCGATGCTCTATCACGGAGTGATGTTGGCGTATTGTCCTTTTATCGAACAGTTGCCGCAGGTGCTGATGGAGGTGCAGCCGGACATTTTTGTATCCGTACCGCGTGTCTACGAAAAGATTCACGCCCGAGTGGAAGAGAAGGCCAAGGGTTTTCCCAAGGAGGCGATCTATCGGTGGGCACTTTCTGTCGGTCAGAAGCACCGGCCCACGATTCTGGCAGGAAAGGTGCCAGCATCCGCCGAGTGGAAATTCGCCAACCGACTGGTTTACTCGAAGGTGCGCGAGCGATTGGGTGGCAAGGTGACGATTTTTGTTTCTGGCGGTGCGCCGTTGGGCAGGGAACTCGCCACCTGGTATGCGGACATGGGGATTCGCATTCATGAAGGCTACGGGCTGACGGAGACCTCACCGGTGATTGCCATCAATACTCCGAAGGATCACCGCCTGGGGACGGTCGGGCGCCCCCTCAAGAATGTGGAAGTGAAAATTGCGGCGGACGGGGAGATTCTGGTCCGCGGCCCATCGGTCTTTTCTGCGTATTGGAACCGTCCGGAGGAAACGCGGAATGCCTTTGAGGATGGTTGGTTCAAGACCGGGGATATCGGCAATCTCGATGAAAGCGGATTCCTCTCCATTACGGACCGCAAAAAGGACCTGCTAAAGACTTCCGGCGGGAAATTCATCGCGCCGCAGCCGATTGAGAGTTCGTTAAATCTGCACGCACTGATCGGCAATTCGGTGGTGCTGGGAGACCGCCGCAAGTTTGCCTCGGTGATCATTTCGCCCCAGTTCGCGCAACTCGAAGACTGGGCCCGCGCCAACCAACTCCTGTTTGCTTCGCGAGAGGAGTTGGTGGCCAATCCGAGGGTGAGACAGCTTTATGAAGAGATTGTAAACGAGGTGAACCGAAACCTGGCCCGGCATGAGACCTTGAAGAAGGTGTTGCTGGTTCCGGACGAATTTACCGCAGAGGATGGCACGCTTACCCCCACCATGAAGCTTCGCCGCCAGGCCATCGAGGTGCGGTATCACAAATTGATTCGGGAGCTTTATGAGGAAGGCCGGCGGGCGGACGCATAGCTCGCCAAGAGGCATCGCGTTTCGCGGCCAAATTCCAAGAAATGCCCGCTCGTCACCGGTCGGGGTGATTCCGGTCACAGCACCCTGTCTGCTTCAGAGGGTATCAAGTGGTCAGGGCTACAAGGGTGCGTTCAATAGGGACCTTGTGGAAAATGAAAACGAGTAAACCGATCCCGTCTCTTCGTTTATCCGCTGCGGATGCGGCGTTTCTCTATTTGGAGCGTAAAGACATTCCGATGCACATCGCGAGCGTGTGCATCTTTGATGGGCCGATTGCCTTCAGGCAATTTGTCGCCAGTATCAAGTCGAAATTGCCGCAGATTCCCCTCTATCGGAAGATACCCGTCATTCCTGCGTGGAGCCTGGAATTTCCGACGTGGCGCTATGATCCGCATTTCGATATTCGCAAGCACATCTTTCGGGTGACGCTCGATGCGCCGGGTGGAGAGGCCGAATTAGAAGCGCTCGCAGGTCAATTGCTGAGTCAGGTGCTCGACCGCAGCAAGCCATTATGGGAGATGCACGTAGTCGACGGCTTGAGAGACGGGCGCGGCGCTATTATCTGGCGCGTTCATCACTCCTTGTGTGATGGAGTCTCGGCAGCCGATCTGATGAAAAAGATTCTTGATACGAGCGCCGAGGCTTCGCTGAAGACGCGGCGCGTGCGTTTGCAAACTGCTCGGCACAAAGTCGCGGAAGAGGACCTCTTCAAAAGCATCTCCGGCGTGGTGACGAACGCGCTGGGAAGCGTGGTCGCACTGGAATCCGGCTTGCTTGACATCGCCCAGGGTTTGTTAAGCACTAAGGATCAGGACGCACTGAAAGGCCTGGCAGACATATTGCCAGAATACGCGATTCCGGTGGAGAGGCTTCCCTTCAACAAACCGTGCACGGGAACAAGGAAATTCTGCTGGGCGGAAATCTCGATGGCGGATGCACAGGCCATCCGCGAAACCCAGGGTGGCACCATTAACGACATTGTCCTGACCGTGCTGGCGCGTGCATTGGCGCGTCACGTCAAGCTGCACGGACAATCGGTCGTCAAGCGCTTCGTGCGCGTGGTATGTCCCGTCAGTCTGCGAACCGCGGAACACAACGGTGACCTGGGCAATCAAATCTCCTTCCTACTGAGAGTGCTGCCCTTGGACATTCGTGGTCCCGTGGAGATGCTACACGCCATTTCGCAGCGGACCGAAAAGCTGAAGAAGTCCGGCGCAATCGGAATCGTTGGACTTGTGGCCCGGTGGCTGGCAACCGTTCCCCCACCGCTGCAGGCGCTTTTCTGGCGGTATATCCCCGACTTTATTCTGCCGATTCCGCTCTTCAATATGGTGTGCACGAACGTACCCGGTTCCTCGACCCCGCTCTATGCCGCAGGGAGGCGCATGATTGCCGCCTATCCGCAACTGCCAACAGGGTACGACTTGGGCATCGGAGTCGCGGTGCACAGCTACGATGGAAAGCTATTTTTCGGTTTCATCGGCGACACCGTGGCTGCTCCGGACCTCCATCGCTTCCGTGATTTTCTGGTGCAATCGTTCGCAGAATTGCAACACTCCGCCCTCAAGAAGAAGAAACGTGCGCCCCGCAAGGTTTCCCGCAAAGTCCGCAGCAGAACCAAGGAAAAGCAATCCAGGCCGGCCGAGCCAGTGCAGGCCGCACCGGAATCAGCGGACAGGCAGGTGCCAACGGGTGAAAAACAGGAGCCACCCGTTGAACACGCCGTGGAAGCTGCGTAGTGCACGGCACAGGTAGAAACAGGCTTTATGAACATACCGGCCCCCATTCTGCAAAGGCTTTATACCATCGGGAGCCTGCGAAACACGCAAACGGGCGCGCAGTTTGCGCTGAAAAATCGACTGCATGACGCGGAAGTCACCGCGCTGCGGGGTCTCGCGATCGATGGCGGAGTTGTCTCCCTGGAACGCATCAAGCTGGGACTGTCGGATCAACGCCTGCTTAGACCCGATCAAGTGAATGCGGAGAATCCGTTGCCATTTCCACTGCGCTCAATTGTGACGGTTCATGCGAACATGCCGGAATTGCCGAATGGAACACACAAGATCGAGATGTTGTTCGAGGCGCGCCCGTTCGGAGCTCTCCATTTGAAGGTCGAGGACGCGCTTGCCGATCCAGTCCCCGAAAGCTCACACATTCCCAGGGATGACGCCGACGACTACAACCCGGAAATCATCTCCCTGCGGCGAGCGATGATCGAGCAGGTCAGCGGCGTCAAATTGGATCACATCCTTCACCATTCCTTTGATCCGCACTTGGTGAAGGGAAATTGCGAGAATTTTGTGGGTGTAGCGCAGGTGCCGATCGGGTTTGCGGGACCGCTGCGCGTAAACGGGGAGCACACCAACTGCGACGTCCTGATTCCCCTGGCAACTTCGGAAGGAACGCTGGTTGCCTCCTACAACCGCGGGATGAAAGTGCTGAATCTGTGCGGCGGCGCGCATGTGACGGTGGTAGCAGACGCCATGCAGCGGGCTCCCGTGTTTGTTTTGCGAAATGCCCGCGCGGGACGCGACTTTGCAATCTGGGTGCAGGAAAACATCGGTGAAATTCGGGCGGCCGCCGAAGCGACCTCGAATGTAGCCAGGCTGCAATTCATCGATCCATACATCGCCAGCAAATTTGTCTACCTACGCTTCAACTTCTCCACCGGGGATGCCGCGGGACAGAACATGGTGGGACGCGCCACGCTTGCGGCCTACAACTGGATCATGGAGCATTACGAAGGCATCGAGAACGGTTACCTGGAGTCTAACTTCGCGACAGATAAGAAGACCTCACACGTCAATATCATGAGGACGCGGGGCAAGCGGGTAACCGCCGAAGCCATTATTTCGCGCGAAGTCCTGCAGCGCTATTTGCGCGTTACGCCGGAACAACTCGCGCACCATTATGGTGTGGCCAACGTAGGCGCATTTCTTTCTGGCTCCACGAGCAACGCACTGCAATCGGCAAATGCCATCACGGCGATGTTCATCGCCATGGGACAGGATGTGGCCAACGTCGCTGAATCGTCCACGGCGATTCTTTTTGCGGAAATGACTCCGTCCAAGGATTTCTATATTTCACTGACCATTCCTTCGTTGATCGTCGCCACCTATGGAGGCGGCACGGGGCTTGCCACGCAACGCGAGTGCCTGGAAATTGTGGGCTGCTACGGGAAGGGAAAAGTCAATCGCCTGGCCGAGATCATGGTCGGCGTGGCGTTGGCTGGTGAGATCTCTTTGGGAGCTGCGATCTCTTCTTCCGATTGGGTCTCCAGTCACGAACGACTCGGCCGCAACCGGTAGGCGCATCGCAGTTCTCACCAAGGTAGAACTTCAAGAAATACATCTGCGTGGGGTGATTGGGAAACTGTAGACTTATTTCCCAGCGAGCCGGTGTGCCACGATGCTGTAGACGAGGGGGCTGAAGGCCATACCGATGTGCGTGGCGGTGACCTCGCAATCCACGTCGGGATCGCCGGTCATGCAGACGCGCCAATCCAGGATGCCGTCGGTTTTAGTGTAAATCGCCGTTTGCCGGATGGACTTGGGAAACGTTCCCTTCAGGGATTCCAGAAAATCGCAGGTACAACGCGAGGTATAGCAGTTCGGCATGACACCCTTGCCATGCCGTTCGAGAATCTGTTTGCGCACCAGATCCGCCGCGCTCATCACGGAGGCGCGCGCCGCAATCCTCTGAATCGGAGCGCCGAGCGTAATCACTGAAGCGACGCGTTCCGGCATCTGCGCGGCGGCGGACCGCGCCAAGGCGCCGCCAAGGCTATGGCCGATCAGGTGAATCTTGTCCTTGGTGGCCGCGTTAGCCTGTTCGATCGCGTCCTGAAGATTCCGGCGAATCAAAAGATTCGGGCAATCGGCATTCAGCCGAATTCCGGAATAGAAAGCCTGATAACCGATCCGGCGCAGCCAGATGGCGAATTGCGTGAGGTAGAGATCGGTCCCCAGAAATCCTGGAACGAGTACGACCGCGGAGCCGTCTCCATGAGGAATACCCTTGCCCCAAAAGACCGGAGAAATCTGAAGAAAAGCAAGTTCCGCCCCGGCCATCCATTCCTGCCATATCGGAAGTTGCACAGGCTCTGCTTCGTTGCTCTTTGCGCGACGACGCTCTTTCATCGCCATAATCATTTACTCAACGTCAGGTTCAACGCAAGATGCGATTGCAAGGACAGTTGCTGACCCAGTTACGGAACGCCGCCGGTCCCCGTTCAAGCGAACAAAGACCGGGGCTCCCGAATTTCGATTGTACGGGACTTCTCAAGCGTTGCCCTGATTTGTGCTTCAGGCTGCTTTGCCCGCTTCGGCTTTCTTTCCGGCACGACGCGGAGCGCGCCGGCGGGTGCCCTTCTTGGGTTCCCGCTCATCGGCTTCGTGTACGCGCTTCATCGCTAATTCGAGCAGCGACTTTTCTGCGGTCACGATGTTCTTCACGCTCTTCTCGGTCAGTTCGCCCAAGGACGGCTGCACTTCCTTGCGGACCTTGTCCTTGATTTCATGGCGCTTCTTCGCAGTGGTCTCGAGCTGGTCGATGGCCAGTTCCAGCAGTTTTTTCTGCGTGTCGATGTACTTCTCCGCGCCTTCGCGCGCCGCCGCGGTCAATACCTGCATCCGGTCACGGGGCGGCTTGTGCGCGTGCTTGCCATCCTTGGCCGCAGCGCTGACTTCATGAGCCGCCAAGTCGAGGAACTTCTTCTCGCTTGCCACGAACCCTTCGATGCCGCGGCGAGTGAGTTCTGCAACGCGCTCGGCGGCAGGAACGCGCTCGCCGTCGCGATAGGATTCGGCCAGCAGGTGAGCCTGTTCCGTGGTGGCATCCAGCAGGTGCTTTTGCAGCTCAACGAACGTATCCACGCGATGGCGGACCACATCGGCCATCACCCCGACTGCTACTGGAAGACGCAGCCCTTCTTTCGTCGCCTCGACTGCTAGCGCGGTTTCTCCCGCCGCCAGGTCGAGCAGGATTTTGCCTGCGGTCGCCACGTTCTTCACGCCGGATACCGCGATGCCCGTCATGGAAGCGCCCGGGCGCAATCCCGGTTTGTTGAAACGTTCCCGTACCATGCCGATGAGCAATGCATTCTCTTGCGCGGCCAGGTCCAGCAGGATCTTCTGGGCCGCCACGAAGCTTTGCACGCCTTGACGAGCCCAGCCCGTCAACATGCCACCGGGCGAGGCCTCATGTGTCGCTTTCTTTTCTCTCGCCGTCATTGGAATTCTCCTCTCATTCTCGGTATACTGCATTGCAGTATCCAAGTTCACTGTACGGCGCGGGTCCGGGCGTGTCAAGCTGTTTGTGGTACTAGCCGCTTTTTTCGGACTCACGGAGGGCGCATCCACCATGAGCAATCCGCAAGTGTTAATCCGCAAGTATGGCGACCGGCGCCTTTACGATAGCGGCGCCAGCCGCTACGTGAAGCTACAAGACATCGCCCGCATGGTGCGCGATGGCATCGACGTGCGCGTGGTGGACGATCGCACGGGCAAGGACATTACGCAGGTCATCTACACGCAAATTATTGTCGAAAACGCCCGCGAAAGGGATATGGCGCTGCCGATGCAGCTTCTGACGCAACTCGTGCGAAGTTCGGATAAGGCCACGCACGAATTCCTCACCTGGTATCTGGACAATACCCTGGATCTTTATAAAAAGGCCCAGGACACCGTCCACACGCGAATTGCCGATGCGAAGCGCGTGGTTTCTAGTCCAGTGGATTTCGTGCGCAGCTTGCTTTCGCAGAGCGGAATTTCCATTCCCGTACCTGCAACACAAGAGCCAGTAAAGCCCGCGGAAACCGCGTCGAAAAGCGGCTCGTGCCCAAAAAAGGGCAGCAAGCCGGTCCGGCGAGCGGCAAAGCGCAAAAAATCTGGCTAGTCCGTTTTGCAAAACACCGGGCTTACTTTGCCAAATTCGTCGCTTCCAGCAGCTCCTCGGCCAGACGGATCGCTTTCTCGTGCAGTTCCCAGGAATGAATCGCCTTCTTGCAGCCTTCTCGGGCGAGATCGAGATTCAGCTGGCGCTCCGCAACGTCAAATGTATCTTCCGCGTCCTTTCTGGCCTTGCGCGCGGCCGTGTCCGCAGCCTTTACTTTCTCAATCAGAGCGCCAAAGCCTTCCGCGTCTTGGTCGGCCGGTTTGGCTTTGGCCGGCGGCCTGGAGGCCTTTCCGGCTTTGCTGGACGCTTCTTTGTAGGCGGTCTTGAGTTCCTCGCTCCAGCGCGCCCTGATGTTCTTGGTCACCTTGTCCAGGGTAGCGTTGGCCAGATCCGCGGCCTCGCGGACCTTGGGTTTCTGGAACATCCAGGTGAACACGGACCACTCCACCGCCTCGGTCATCAGTTCCTTGGCTTCCACGACTTCCGGTATCTTTCGCATGACCTCTTTGGAACCTCTGTCACTGCAATTTTCGCTCCGTTGGGATAAGCATGAAGCAACGGCATCACGGAAGGCTGTGACTGCCCTCACGTCCCTGGGTGCGTATTCTTGATGCCCAGACCCTCGGAACACGATTCGCGCAGGACAAAATATGCCGCAAGCCGCAAAACCCACTCGATTGAAGCCGGAAACGGTCAAGGCCTTTGATACCTACGTCGCCACTGTCGAAGCGGCCATGCAGCCGACCTTGCAACCCACTGGGCCATTCCTTTGGTGCGATCTGGATGAGAAGCGAAGCCGTCAAGTGCGCGAAGGGAAGATCGTGACTCAGTTCTGGACGGGCCGTGGCCCGGCCAAGGTGCAGCACGGATTGATTCACGACTGGATCGGATCGGCCTTTGCAGCGGGCTCGACCCTGGAGGAGCTGCTGGCGCTGATTCAGAACTACAACAACCACAAGAACATTTATAAGCCAGAGGTGATGGACTCCAGGTTGATCTCGCGGCGCAACGACGATTTTAAAATCTTCCTGCGATTGCTGAAGAAAAAAATTATTACCGTCGTTCTCGACACCGATCACGATGTCCACTACCGCTCGCTCGGTAGGTCCCGCTGCGAATGCCGTTCGTATACCACGCGCATCGCGGAAGTGAACGATCCGGGCACACCGAAAGAGAATATTCTGCCGACGGACACGGGCTACGGCTTTTTGTGGCGCTTGTACTCCTACTGGCGGTTTCAGGAGCGCGACGCTGGCGTCTACCTCGAGTGCCGGGCGATTTCGTTGACGCGAGACATCCCGTTCGGCTTGGGCTGGGCCATCGAGCCGATTATTCAGGAGCTGCCGAAGGAATCTCTTACGAATACACTGGAGGCCACGCGGCAGGCTCTGCAAGCGCGCGCGAAAGCTTCTTCGTCCCCCTGATTCTGCCGCCGTCGATTTTCATTGCTTCGACTTCTCTTTGATCTTTCCTCGATATTCATCGGTGTATATTCGTTTTTTAACCTAACTGGCACTATAATCTGCAATTTGCTTGCAAGGAGATGAGGGTGGACATCCGGGAAAAACTGATTGTAGTGACGGGAGCAGGAGGCTTCATCGGAGGTAGTTTGATAGCAACCCTGCGCGAGCGGGGTTTTCGGGCGATCCGCGCGGTCGATATCAAGCCATTTGGAACCTGGTACCAGGAATTTGAGGATGTTGAGAATCTCAGTCTGGATTTGAACTCAAAAGAGAACTGCGAAATAGCAACGAAGGGCGCATACGAAATTTACAATCTTGCCGCGAACATGGGCGGGATGGGATTCATTGAGCACAACAAGGCGTTGTGCATGCTGTCCGTCCTGATCAATACGCACATGCTCCAGGCGGCGTTGAAGCATGGCGTCGAAAGATTCTTCTATTCCTCTTCAGCTTGTGTTTACAACGCGGATAAACAAAAGACGTTCGAAGCGCCCTCTCTAAAAGAAGAAGATGCATATCCGGCGATGGCTGAAGACGGCTATGGATGGGAAAAACTGTTCTCCGAAAGAATGTGCCGGCATTTTCGCGAGGACTATGGATTGCGGACGCGAGTCGCGCGGTTTCACAACGTCTATGGTCCGTGGGGCACCTGGTTTGGGGGCAGGGAGAAAGCGCCGGCCGCGATTTGCCGGAAAGTGATTGAGGCCAAGATTACCGGCAAGCACGAAATTGAGATTTGGGGCACGGGCATTCAGACGCGCAGCTTCATGTACATTGACGACTGCATTAAAGGCATCGATCTGATTATGAATTCGGAGATTTTGGAGCCGATCAACTTGGGATCGAGCGAAGCCGTCACGATCAATCAGTTGGTTGATATGGCCGAGGAGTTTGCGGGAATTAAGCTCAAGCGCAATTACAATCTGGGTGCGCCGAAAGGCGTGAACGGGCGCAACAGCGACAATACCTTGATCCAAAAATACTTGCATTGGGAACCGAACACGCCGCTTCGCGCCGGCTTGGAAAAGACCTACCACTGGATTTACGACCAGTACATGGCGCGAGAGCGGGGAGATACGAGAATTGTCCGCGAGTAGAGCATCCGTCGTCTCCAACCGGTTGAGATGAATTTAGTTCCGTTCTGATTTATTTGTCTGAACGCTCGCGTAAATCCATACCAGAATCTGGGCAAGCAGGGCTCCAGTCGCATCGATGACCACATCGCGAACTCGAGCTTCGCGCAAAGGAACAAAGGACTGATGCCATTCGTCGAGTCCCGCATAGGTTACGGCAATAATCAAGGTGATTGCGGCCCAGCGCAGATTCCAACCCGGACGGTCCCGCCGGATGCCGTGAAACACGGCAATACTGAAAACACCAAATTCCGTGATGTGGGCCAGCTTGCGAATTCCTATGTGCATCCAGCGAAGTTCGCGGTCGGTGGCAAAGGGAAAGATCCGGTGGAGGATGGGGATGATGACGCGTGCTGTTTCTTGGCCACTGAAGTAGTGCGTGGAAAATACCGAAATCAGGATGGCCACAACGATAGCCGGAATCCAATATTTGAACCAAGAGGTCATATGGAATTATCCGATGGGAGCAGAAAAGTGCCTAATTGGGTTTGCCTTTCCCACGGAGTTCATCGATATAGGCGTCTAAAGCGTCTTGCCAGTTCCGGAGTGTGATGCCGTAGGAAGTCAAAGCGGCGGGCGAAAGAACGGAACAAGCGGGGCGCTTCGCGAGACGGTTTGCCTCTGTGGTCGAGATCGGCAGGACAGATGTCTTGTATCCGAATCTTTGAATGATTTCTCTGGCAAATTCGAACCAGGAACAGCATCCAGAATTTGTGATGTGTAGGATGCCTTGGGCATCCAGGTTAATCAGCTCCAGAATTGCTTTTGCTAAATCCTTCGTATAAGTAGGCGATCCGATCTGGTCGTCGACTATCCGGAGCTCTTTTTGGTTTTTTGCCGCTGAGAGGATTTTTTCAGGGAAACACGGTCGAGCAGAACCGAACAGCCAGGAAGTGCGGGCAATGATCCAGTGGCCTGCTCGCTGCTTAACGGCTTCTTCTCCGGCAGCTTTCGAGGCTCCGTAAACGCCAAGCGGGTGGATCGGGTCATTGGGCTCGTAGGGCCGATTCGAGCTGCCATCAAAGACGTAGTCCGTGCTGAGATAGAGCAGTTTCGCCCCGGATTCCCTCGCGACTTGTGCGACATGTCTTGTGCCATCGCGATTAACGGCAAATGCAAGCTCGGGTGTGCGCTCGGCACCATCCACATCTGTAAATGCAGCCGCCAGGATGATCCAGTCCGGGGTTGTGCGGGAAACCAGGTGACGCACCTGGTCGAGGTAACGGATATCCGCGTCGTGTGATGTGGCGGGAATCAGCTCCTGCGATGCCAATTGACGCATCAAGTCGCTTCCGAGCAGACCGTTGGAACCAATAACAAGGACGCGCATAAGTCAGTAAGTCCCGATCAAGTACGTCATTGGCGCAAGGTGTCTACGAGCGAAATGTCTCCGCGCGCTTGATGTAATGGCGGTCATAATAACTGCGATATTCTCCCGAACGGGCGTGTTCCAGCCACTCGCGATGTTGCTGGTACCAGGATATGGTCTTCTGGATTCCTTCCTCGAAGGTTACGCTTGGCTTCCAGGCCAATTCCCGGCGCAGCTTGGAACTGTCCAACGCGTATCGCCGATCATGGCCTGGGCGGTCCTGCACGAATTGAATGAGGGATTCGGGTTTGCCGAGATGTTTCAGGATCGTACGTACGATTTCCAGATTCCGCTGAGGCCTGCCGGCTGAAACGTTATAGAGAGAACCTGGTTTTGCCTTCTCCATGGCGAGGCTGATGGCCACACAAAAGTCTTCCACGAAAAGCCAGTCGCGCTCCTGCATCCCATCTCCATAGACAGGAATGGGCTTGTCTTCTTCCGCATTCGCAATGATCAGAGGAATTAATTTTTCGGGGAACTGGTATGGCCCAAAATTGTTTGTGCAGCGCAGGATGACAGCAGAAACGCCATAGGTATTCGCGTAGGCTTGAACGAAATGTTCGGCAGAAGCTTTGCTTGCCGAGTAGGGACTTCCGGGGTCAAGTTCTGACTCCTCGTTAAAGCTCTCACCAGAGGGAGCACTGCCATAGACTTCGTCGGTGCTGATGTGGACGAAACGCAGGGAAGGGAACTTGCGGACGGCCTCCAGCAAGCGAAGAGTGCCTCGGATGTTGGTTTCGAGGAAAGGAGTAGCGTCCTCGATGCTTCGATCCACGTGCGTCTCCGCGGCAAAATGGACAACCACATCGAAATGACGATCGAAGAGTCTTGTAACCGCATCGGGATCGCAAATGTCTCCGCGCACGAATTCGTAGCGGCGGTCGTCCTTGAGGTCAGCCAGATTTTCGGGATTGCCCGCGTAGGTCAGTTTGTCGAAATTGACAATCTGGATTGCGCCGCGAGATTGCAGCAGTTGCCGGACAAAATTGGAACCAATGAAACCTGCGCCCCCCGTAACAAGTACCTTCAAGGCCGAATCCTTTCTTGCAAAAGCTCGATGATCGCTATCTTATGTCTATCCGAGGAGCGTTGACTACGATCCCGAAGTCGGGCATGGAGCGCTGCCCCGCCCGGGTACTTTGTTTGCACCCGTTTCGGCGGCCAGGTTTGTCGCGCGAAGTAAGGATGCGAAGGTTCCCGCGTCGGTCCACCAGCCATCGAGAACACTGTGCGTGAGAGTTCCTTCCTGGATGTAGTAGTTGTTGACGTCGGTAATTTCAAGTTCATTGCGCCAGCTCGGCCGAGTCCTGCTAATTTTTTCGAAAATCGTGGAATCGTAAAAGTAGATTCCGGTAACGGCGTAGCGCGACTTCGGTGACTTTGGTTTTTCCTCAATACTAAGGATTTTCCCGTCGGACAATTCAGGGCAGCCAAAGCGCTCCGGGTCGGATACTTCCTTGAGTAAAAGGTGTGCCCCGCGATCCTGGCGTTCAAAATTCTTTTTGGCCTCGATGATGTTTGTTTCGATGACGTTGTCGCCCAAAACCACGCAAATTTTCTCGCCTTCCACGTAGGGCTCTGCCAGACGCAGCGCATCGGCGATTCCGCTTTCACCTTCCTGATAGGTGTAATGAATGTGACTCAGGCCAAAGTCTTTGCCGTTCGAGAGGAGCCGCAAGAAGTCGCCGGCATTTTGCCCTCCGGTCACTATAATGATTTCGCGGATGCCCGCGTCGACCAGGGTTTGGATGGGATAATAAATCATCGGCCGGTCGTAAACGGGCAGCAGATGCTTATTTGTGACGCGAGTGAGCGGATAGAGGCGGGATCCTTTCCCGCCGGCCAAAACGACTCCCTTCACAGTTTCCTGCCTCCTTTTCGGGCCAACGTCTCTTTCATCGCAATATCGCGGCTTTTGGACAAGGGCTTCAGCTGCCGGCAAGTTCGGAAAGGCTGTGGCGGGCTTGATCGGCGACGGGAGACTTTGGATTCAAGTCGATCGCTCTTTCAAATTCCGTTTTGGCTCGGGCCGGATCGTTCAGCTTTTGATAGGTAAGCCCCAGATGATAGCGATAGGTTGGGTTGGTGGGAGTGGCCTTCACGGCGTCTTCAAAAAGAGGAGCAGCGACCGAATAACCCCCGTTGTGATAGTAAGCCCACCCCAAGGTGTCCGCGGAGTTGGGCAGGTTGGGGAGGCCTTTGCGCGCCGTTTGCGCCAGCGTCAAGGCAACCGTCGGGCTACCGCCATGCTCGAGCAACAGATAAGCGAGATTGTTGGAAGCGAGGGCGTTTTCCGGGTCGGCAGCCACCACCTTTTGATAAGTGGACTGTGCCTCCTGCCAATTGCCCATTTTTTCATAGATACCGCCCAGCGCAATCTGCAGACGAAAGTCGCGGGGCGCCAGTTGGACGGCATTCTGGTAGAGGGAAAGAGCTTTGTCAAAATGTCCCGCCGTCTCTTCCATTTGCGCCAACAAGACGATCGCTCCGAGATTATTCTTGTCCAGCTCGAGAACCTTGTTGAGAGTGCCCTGCGCTTCCGGCAACTGCTTGGCCTGCAATTGGAGCTGAGCCATCATCATCATCAGACCAATACTCGATGGGTTTTTCTTGAGTTGCTCCTGAACCAGATTGAGTGCGTCGGACGGTTTATTCCTGGCTTCGTCAATTCGGACAAGCCCCTGAATGGCTTCCAGCGAATTCGGATCCTTGCTGAGAGCCTGCTTGAACATATTCTCGGCTTCCGGAAGCTTCTTCTGAGCCAGGCGCAATTGCCCCATCTTGAGGAAGTACATCGGGCTTTGCGGCGCAATTCTCTGGAGGTTCATCAGATCCGCTTCGGCCCCCAGCGCGTCGCCCTGATTCATGCGCGCCGTCGCATGATAGAGATAACCTTCCGCGCCATTGGGTGCATATTTCTTTAACTGGTTGCTGAACTGTTCGAGATTCTGCCAATCCGATTTCTGGAGCGCGCTTCTGGCCAAAGCCAGCCAGGCTTCGGAGAGATTTGGGCGGAGTCGAACGGCATCATGCCATTCGTTTTCGGCTTGCTGCTGATTGCCTTTTTCCGCGAAGGCAAGCCCCAGCTGATAGTGGCCCATGGCATTATCGGGCGCGTTCTTGACGGCAGTCTGCAAGGCGGTGAAGGCCTCTTCGGTTTTATGCTGCCGGAGGAGGATTTGGCCCTTCAGAATGAGAGCTTCTGCATCTTGAGGATTTTTTTTCAGGATTGCGTCGGTCTGTGAAGTTGCGTCATCCAGGCGATTACTCAAAATAAGCAATCCTATGTAAGTTCGTTTTACGGATAGATCCTCGGGATACTTCGCGGTGAGAGAGCTGAATTCCGCCAGCGCTTTATCCACCTGCCCGTGTGCAAGGTAGGAATCGCCGAGCATCCGGTAAGCGGCCGGGTTGCTGCCCATTTGATTCTTGGCGTCCATCAGCACCTGCTCGGAATCGGCATTTTTTCCTTGTGCCGCATAAAAGCTGGCCAGCGCAGCACGGGGAGCAGGGTCATTGGGCGCTATCGAAATCGCGGACTTGAACTGCTGCTCGGCATCGGCCGGCCGTTTCTGCTGGAAATAAAGCGCCCCTAGCATCATGTAGGAAGCGCTATTTTTCGAATCCAATGACTGCGCTTTCAATAAGCTGGCCTCAGCATCCTTGAGATTCCCGCCGCGAATTTGGAGCTGCGCGAGGTTTAAATAAGAGGCCGCGTGGTCCGGCGCCATTTGAACGGCCGCGGCCGCTTCCTCCAGGGCTTCCTTGCTGTTTCCGAGCGCCGCATCGCAATCCGCCAGCAGGAGTTGGGCATCCGCATCGTTCGGATTAGCCTTCAGAATCTGCAGCGCGCGATCTTTGGCTTCGTTGCCCTTTCCACCGGCGAGTTCCATCTTCGCCAGATCCAATTGCGCTTTCCAGTTGTTGGGATCCAACTCGACGGTCCGCTGCAGTTCGGTGAAAGCGGCCTGCCAACTCTTCATTTTGATATACGTTTCCGCGAGCTTGAAATGGGTTTCGGCATTTCGCGGGTCGAGTTGCAAAGCGCGCCCGTAATAGATCATTGCGTCCGGATATTTGCCTTGGTCAAAGCTCAGATTTCCCTTGGCAATGAACTTCTTGGGATCGCGGTTGCACCCTGTAGATAAAATCGCAGCGCAAACAACCATGAGCGGGAAGGCTTTCCAAAAGGGGGAAGACTGGATGAGCGACCGGGTGCGATTTCGAACGGGAATGATCATAAGTGTAAGGAACGTGCAATTTTGCATCCGCTGCTGTCTATTCGGCAAGCCTGAATTGGTTTGGTCTAAGCCGTAGGATTGTCTTGAAGATAGGAACTGTTGACTGGCCCGGGCCTTCGAGCCGAAAGGGATCTCTTGCAAGTTTTTGCCGAAACCACCGGCTCGGAGAGAACCAAGGGGCCAACAGGGATATTTTTTTTCCACTACCGCCGGTGTCGGCGACCATGCGAGCTTACTAGATTCCTATCAGGTGAATATGGATTCCGGCTAAACGATTGATATTGTGAAGGTTGTTTCAATGTGGGAAAATCATCAGGTATAAAGAGCCTGCGGGTGCTTGGAAGGCTTCGTGCACATTGGTGACATTGGACTGGTATGAGCACGGTTGGCTTAACGTTTGAGGCGGCAAATGGTAAGAAACGGTGAAATCGCTCTTTCTGATGTAAAGCGGATCCTCCGGCGGTATTGGTGGATTCCCACGTTCATGACCCTGACCCTAGGGTCCTTGGGTCTGACGGCTTCACTGATCCTGCCAAAGAAATACACGTCTTCCACTGTCGTGCTGGTGGAGCAGCCCACCGTTCCTTCGAAACTGATCGAGCCGGTTATAACCAACGACCTCAACCAGCGGATGGCTTCGATGAAGGCTCAGATTTTTAGCCGCTCCCGGCTGGAAATGATCATCAGCAAGTTTAATCTCTACCCGCAACAGCGCTCAACGACGCACATGGACGATCTTGTTGAAAAACTGAAGAGCGCCATTACCGTGGAACTTATCCAGCCCATGGTGGGAGCGGCGGACCGTGAACCGCCGGGCTTCAACGTCAGCGTGACCTTCGACAATCCGCAACTCGCGCAACAGATTTGCCAGGAGATCAGCTCGGCGTTCATGGAGCAAAACGCGACCTTGCGGGTCATCAATACCGGCAAGGTTTCACAGTTCCTGTCGCAGCAACTAGAGGATGCCAAAGCCAAACTGGAAGAGCAGGACAAGAAACTCGCGCAGTTCAAAGCCGAACATCCGGTTTCCATGCCGGAGCAGGAACAAGCCAACCTGACGATACTCGCCACCATGAATTCGCAACTCGATGCCACCACCCAGGCGCTCACGCGAGCCCAAGAGGATAAATCGCTCAACGAAACCCTGTTGAGCCAACAAGAAGCCAGCTGGAAAGCGACGCAATCCGGGCTACAAAATCCGGAGACGCAGGATCAGCAGCTTTCTGCATTGCAGGATCAGCTAGCCGCGCTCCTGGCCAAATACACGCCGGAACATCCGGACGTTATCAAGCTGAAGGCGCAAATCGAGGATTTGAAAAAGCGGATGGCGGAAGCGCCCCCGACCAAGTCAGCCGCGGCCACTGCGCAGGCTGCACTCCGCGAGCCGCCCTCCATTCAGCAGTTGCGAACAAAAATCAAACAGGATGACTTTAATATTGTTGACCTGACGAAACGGCAAAGTCATATTCAGGAACAGATCCGAGGGATTCAGGGCCGCTTGCAAGCGACCCCGGTTGTGGAGCAGGAACTGAAGGAGTTGACCCGAAATTACCAGACCGCTTCCGATATCTACAACGAGTTGTTGAAGAAAAAAGAGAATACAGGAATGGCTGAGGAGCTGGAGAAGGAACAGGAAGGGGAGAACTTCAAGGTGGTGGACTATCCGAGCCTTCCTTCCACTCCCTCTTTTCCAAAGAAGACCGTTTTCTTGGGCGGCGGACTCGGCGGCGGCTTTGCCTTGTCCCTTGGGATCCTCTATTTGTTGGCTCTAAGCGACAAAGCCATGTACACCGAACGCGACGTGGAAGTTTGCCTGAAACTACCCGTACTTGTTTCCGTGCCCAGCTTTGAGGTTCTGGTGCGGGGAAACGGCCGCGAGCTTAAGAAGCTTCCGAAATACGAAGGTGCCCTGACGTCGAAGGCGTGATGCCCGAACAGGAATCGGGATAGAGAGAACGATGAGCCGGATCCATGAAGCGCTAAAGAAGGCTGCCGAAGAACGCAATGCCAAGTCTGGAAATGGCAGCGTGCCGGAGCTTGTGGAGCTTTCCGCTTCGCAAAACACCGCCGAATCCCAATCTGTCGTTACCCAGCCCGCAGTCCCGGATCGAAAGCCCAAGAGGTCGCCACGAACCGGCCAATATGAGGAATTCATCCGGCGCTGTACACCAGTTGTTTGGAAAATCGAGCCATCGGCAAGCGTATTTTCCGGGAATTTGTCAAATCGCGTGGGGGCGGAGAAATTCAGAACCTTGCGCTCGCGCCTGTATCAGATTGCCTCGGCGCAACCGCTCAAGAAAATCGTCATCACCAGCAGCACTCCGGCGGAAGGAAAAACGTATGTGGCCGCCAATTTGGCGCAGTCTTTCATCCGGCAAGCGGACCGCCGGGTCCTGCTGATTGACTCCGATCTGCGAGCTTCCCGGTTACATCTGCATTTGGGCGCAAAGGAAAGTCCCGGACTGTCTGATTACCTCAGCGGTGAGTGCGACGAATACCAGGTAACGCAGGCCGGCTCCGACGGTAATTTATGCCTAATTCCAGGCGGCCGCGAAGTCTCCAATCCCAGCGAGTTGCTGCATAGCGAAAGAATGAAACAGCTCTTGGAGAAAATGTGCACGCTCTTTGATTGGGTCATTTTGGATTCGCCGCCAGCCCTGGCCGTCCACGATGCCAGCATCCTGGCTGATATGTGCGATGGAGTTTTGTTCGTGGTTCGGGCGGGTGGAACGGATTATGAACTCGCGGCGAAGGCCTCGGCGGAGTTTCACGAAAAGAATCTTCTTGGTGTGGTCCTGAATCGCGTCGAGAAGGGCGATGCCTACGGCGATTACTATTATTCTGGCTATGGGACTCATGGGAATCCGGAGCCCGAATTGGGGTCCTGACTTTCCCACATTTCCCAAAAACTACTCTTAAGAGAGCGGAACACTTCCAACTTGCTTCGCATTCATGTTAAATCGCGTTTCCCCTTTGCGTAGGTACCAATACAGCGGCCAAAGGAGCGCCAGGCCGATGAGAAAAAATACCACTCCGCCCTGGTGATGTAACTTGCCATATAGAAAATCCGGATTGACGTAGTTGGCTAGCAGCGTCAAGGCCGCGATTCGTATACCGTTCTTGATTAACATCATGGCAAGGCCTGCGACCACAAATAGAGTCTTTTTCCAGATTTGGTGAAACGAAAAGTGAGCTACCAGCAGAGACAGGATTAGCAAAGCGAGACTGGAACGGATTCCGCTACATTCCTCTGCGACTTCGATAGACATGTTAGGTAGACGAAAGACAAAACCGTCTCTCAGCACCGGTGCGCTGCTTAAATTGAAAAAGACTTCAGCGATGGCAGCCGACCCGACTTGTAGGCAGTAGATGAGTTTGTCCAAGATTAGCTCGGGGATGGGGACGGCGAACAAGAGAAACGCAAGCGCGAATGAAGATCTTTTCGCGTTGGCAAGGCCAAACGAAAAAACGAATCCGGAGATTATAAGAAGAACGAGGGAAAATATGTAAGAGGACAGACGATCATGTTTGGAAACGGAAACGCACCTGAAAGCAAAAATGGCAATGAGAATCGATGGAATAACGAAAATCAGTGCCGGCCTGAAAGATAGACCTTCACGCGAATGCTCAATACGCCGATCCGAGAACAATAACCATCCGCTAATAAAGGGAATGAGGAGAATGTGAGAGGCGGTATCGTCGTGCCAGGCGAGCTGTCCCAGATCCCGAAGCGGCCGTAAGAATAGCCCTAAACAGCATAGCACCCAGATGAGGAAATAAAGCCACTTGTAACCGACTGTAGACAAAGGATGATCCTTCCCAAGACACCTGATACGTTACGAGTGAGTGGTTTACAAAGCCTCGCATAGAACTCACACGTTAGCAGTTCACGGGGCAATTAGGGGACCTTTTGCTCCCCAAAGCCGTCTCCTCACTGGATTGTAGAGAAAAAGAGCAGACGGAGTTGTGGTCGTTTTCCCCCAAAATACCTATAACGTAATAAGTTAGGGTGATTTCATCCCGGTTTCTAAACTTCCCAATGTCCTCGAACTGGCGGTCGTGATGGTCCCTATCTATCGAAAAAACCGCAGCTTCCTAGCAAATTAACGCCTGTGTTTTCAGTCTGTTAATTAAGGATTCATCGAGCACAAATATGCGCTTTCGGGAACCAGTTTGCAACTATAGGGCATTGGTTTTCTCATTCCCCGAGTCTCAAAGCCTCCCGAGGTTCTGCTTATGCATACACAAGAACTGTTAAGTAATTTAAATTCAGCTATTTATAGGTCAAAGAGAAGGCCCGTTAAAGGCTAGGTCTTTCCTTCAACTGGCAGATGAATTGCCTTTAGATATGCGACTGGCCTAAGGGACTGTAACGGCGGTAGCCCATTGTCATTTCCGGACGGCCTGAGAACGGAAGGTACCTTGATCGACCGAGAATCCACTTCGAACACCAGCGACGCGTGGTATGCGGTGCAGGTGCGCTCTCGCAAAGAAAGCTATGTGGCATCTCAGATTCAAGGGAAAGGGTTTGAATACCTGCTTCCCACGTACAAGAGTGTTCGCCAATGGTCCGATCGCAAGAAAGAGTTGGAGCAACCGCTCTTTCCTGGATACCTGTTCTGCCGTTTTGATTTTCAGAATCGCCGCCCCCTGATCACGATTCCCGGCGTGCTGCAGATTCTCGGGAACGGCCGCGTCGGCGTCCCGGTAGCCGAGGAAGAAATTGCCGCGCTTCGTTTGGCGGTGGGTTCTGGAATGCCGAAGCAGCCGTGGCCCTACCTGGAAGTTGGACAGCGCGTGCGCGTGAACTACGGCACTCTAGCAGGGCTTGAGGGGATTTTGGTCAACGTAAAGGGTAATCATCGCGTGGTGCTTTCGGTGACCCTTCTTCAGCGATCGGTTGCTCTAGAAGTGGAAACAGCGTGGCTGTCGCCTGTCCCCGATTCCGCGCGCGTTACCGTTCATAACACGATTCTCCGCCCGGTGCGTGCAGCGATAGGTAGCTAAAGGACCCAGAACGATGGCAAGTGGAGCAAGCATGAGTCCGATGGATGTGGAACTACCCCCGGCGATGCCGAAAAACAAGCTGGATGTACGCTCGCACCTTTCCGTACCTGACATGGACAATACGCCGTCCCGGGTACTATTGAATGAAGATGCTTTCGTTTCCATGCTCTATCTGGAGCGCCGGCGTGCGGAACGCTCGCACAAGCGTTTCGTTCTCGTTTTGGTGGATGTGCAGCGTGCGGTAGCCAGCGGCAAGCCGGACCGTATCGTTCCCGCTCTCTCGAAAGCCCTCGCGGAAAGTACGCGGGAAACTGACATCATGGGCTGGTACCTGGAAAAGAGCCTACTGGGAGTCATTGGGACGGAACTCGGGAAGGCCTCCAACCAGATCGTTCAGGATTGCTTCCTGTCCAAGCTGCGTAAAGTACTTGAAGCGCACCTTGGTCCGAAGCCGAGTTCCGCAATTTCCGTCTCCTTCCACTTTTTCCCGGAGGAGAATCACAAAGATAAGAGCGATCACTCCGGGAATATTGCCCTCTATCCGGAACTCCAGAAGAGAGAAGAAAGCAAGAAGGTCTCTTTGGCGATTAAGCGCTGCATTGATATTGCTGGCAGCGGCCTTGCTTTGATTTGCGGCGCGCCGCTATTCGGCGCGATCGCGCTGGCGATCAAGGCCACCTCGAAAGGGCCGGTTCTCTTCCGGCAAGAACGCATGGGCCAGTTTGGAAAGAAGTTCGTCGTTCTGAAGTTCCGCTCTATGCGCACGGACTGCGACGCAAAAATCCACCAGCAGTTTGTCCAGCAGTTTATTGCCGGCCAGGTGGAAGGCGCGAATACCAGCGAAAAGCCAGTCTTTAAGATTCAGGGAGACCCGCGGATCACGGCCGTCGGCAAATTCCTGCGCAAGACGAGTCTCGACGAACTACCGCAATTCTGGAATGTGCTGTGCGGAGACATGTCGCTTGTTGGGCCGCGCCCGCCTGTCGAATATGAATTCAAGGCCTACGAAATCTGGCACCGCCGGCGCGTGTTGGAAATCAAGCCCGGCCTCACTGGCTTGTGGCAAGTAGAAGGGCGGAGCCGCACACGATTCGACGACATGGTTCGTTTGGACCTGAAATACGCGCGCGTCTGGTCTGTTTGGCTGGATCTGAAGATTTTGGCGCAGACCCCCGCTGCCGTGATTCAGGGGGAGGGTGCTCACTAAATCGTTCTGTGAAGTTGAAATTGCCCATATTCGTTATCCGCAAATCAGCCGCACGTCCCGATCCATCCTTAGAAAGGCGCAGAAAACACCGGCCAAGAGTGAGGAATTAAAGTAGCAGCTCCATCCACTTGCCGCTGCAGGCGCAACGTAGTGCAGACAAGTACCCGCAAGGAGTTTCCATATGCGTATCGGTGTCATCGGTTATGGTTATTGGGGTCCAAACATCGTCCGGAATTTTCATACCTTGGACAACACAGAAGTTTTATCGGTCGCGGATCGGAATCCGAACTGCGAGGCACGGTTGAAGAAGGTCTTTCCGTCGATTGGTTTTACCACGAACGAGCAGGAGATTCTGACGTCGCCAAAGATTGACGTCGTTGCTATTGTTACCCCGGTCTGGACGCATTATGAGCTGGCGAAGGCGGCCCTTGAGAACGGCAAGCATGTATTTGTCGAAAAGCCGTTTACCTACAGTGTGGAACAAGCCGAAGAGCTCATCGAACTGGCTGACCGCAAGAACCTGAAAATCATGGTGGACCACACGTTCCTGTTCACCGGTGCGGTCAAGAAAATCAAAGAGTTGATTGACAAGCGGGAACTCGGAGATTTGTACTACTACGATTCCCTCCGTGTGAATCTGGGTTTGTTTCAGCACGATGTGAATGTGATCTGGGACCTGGCTCCGCATGATCTGAGCATCATGGACTACGTCATCGCCGACAAGCCGGAAGCCGTGGTGGCCACTGGTGAAAAGCATCTGAACGGCGTTGAGGATGTCGCCTTCATTACAGTTTATTTCCCGAAGCGTGTCATCGCGCACGTGAACGTCAACTGGCTATCACCTGTAAAGGTGCGCACAACTTTGATCGGCGGCGAGAAGAAGATGCTGGTGTGGAACGACCTAGAGGTGGACGAGAAACTTCGCATCTACGACAAGGGCGTCAGCATGTCCGCAAACCCCGCTAATCTGCATCAGTTGCTGGTGAGCTACCGGTCCGGCGACATGTGGGCTCCTCAGGTGGAACAAGTCGAGGCTTTACGCGCAGAGACCGCCTATTTTGTGAAGTGCATTGAAGAGAATAGAAATCCTTTCAACGACGGTCAGGCAGGACTTCGTGTTGTACGGATTCTGGAAGCCGCCACCCAGTCGATCCGGAGCCGTGGGGAGGCGGTGGTTGCCCTGTGAGTGAATACGTCTGCATCGCACCGACTGTAAAGCTCGGCAAGGATGTGAAACTTTCGAAGTTCATTAATCTTTATGGTTGTGAAATCGGCGACGAAACGAAAATCGGCGCTTTCGTGGAAATCCAGAAGAACGCGACCGTTGGCCGGCGCTGCAAAATCTCCAGCCACAGCTTCATTTGCGAAGGAGTGGATATTGAAGACAACGTTTTCATCGGGCACTCGGTAACGTTCATCAACGACGTTTATCCGCGTGCCACAATTCCAGCAGGCGGTCTTCAGACAGAAGCTGACTGGAAAGTGGACAAGACCCGAGTCTGCAAGGGAGCTTCGATTGGATCGGGATCCACGATTCTTTGCAACGTTACGATTGGAGAAAACGCCATCGTGGGTGCAGGCAGTGTGGTAACCAAAGACGTTCCACCCAACGCTATCGTTGCCGGAAATCCGGCGAAATTTCTGCGTTTTGTTCACGAGGAGAAAAAGTAGATCATGGCAAATCCGACGAAAGTTCCATTTCTTGATTTGGTTACGCCGCACCAGGAACTCGAGCCCGAGCTTCTCGACGTGGTAAAAAAAGCCTTCGGTAACGCGGGATTCATTGGTGGCCCCATGGTAGAAGGTTTTGAGAAGGAATTTGCAGGCTTTTGCCAGGCAAAGTACTGCGTCGGTGTGAACAGCGGTACGGACGCGCTGCGCTTCGCCTTCATGGCCACGAATGTGCAGCCTGGCGACATCATTGTCACTGTACCCCATACGTTCATAGCGACAACGGAAGCGATCTCGCAGGCGGGAGCACGCATCGCGTTTGTTGATATTCACGAACAGACCTATACCATGGATCCGGAGAAGCTCCGGGAATACCTGGAAGAGCGATGCGACTTCGACATGAAGACCGGCAAGCTGATTGAGCGTGCTTCCCGGCAGCGCGTCGTCGGGATCGTGCCGGTACACCTCTACGGGCAAATGGCGGACATGGACCCCATCCTGGAACTGGCCGCAAAATATAACCTCTTCGTCGTTGAGGATGCCTGCCAGGCCCACGGCGCTGAGTATTTTTCGAAGAATGAAAACAAATGGAGGCGGGCGGGGTCCATGGGTCTTGCGGCCGCGTTCAGTTTCTACCCTGGCAAGAACTTAGGCGCCTGTGGCGAAGGCGGCGCAATTACGACGAATGATGAAGCGATGGCCCTGCGCATGAAAATGATCCGCGATCACGGGCAGGCCAAAAAGTATTACCACGACATTGAGGGCTACAACGGGCGCCTTGATTCCATTCAGGCGGGGTGGCTTTCCGTAAAGCTCAAATACCTCAATCGATGGAATGAATCCCGGCGCAATCTTGCTCATCGCTACCATCAGCTCTTCGCCGAAGTGAAGGATTCCATGAACCTTCCGGTTGAAGCTTCCTGGACAAAAGGCGTCTACCACCTCTACGTGGTGCGGGTAAGTGACCGCGAGGCTTTTCAGGCACGGCTGACAGAGGCCGGCATCGGGACCGGCATTCACTACCCGATTCCTCTGCACCAGCAGAAGGCCTACGCTCATCTCGGATTCAAGACCGGCGATTTCCCGGTGACCGAGCGCGTCGCCCGCGAGATTGTTTCTCTGCCGATGTTCCCGCAGCTTACCCATGCACAACAGGATGAAGTTGTGAGCGTTGTGAAGGAGTTCGTGGGCGCTCGCGTAGCGGCCACGCGCTAGTTCCTCAAGGAAATTCCCTTTCTTTTGCCGGCATTGGGGCAGGTCCAGCTCCCCAATGCCGGTTAAGTTTAGGTGTCCTCGTCTCTCTAATTTCTTGCTTCAGAATCTGCGACTTCCTTTCCGTTCAACAGCGCTTTATGCCACTCCGAGCATTTCAACTGCCGCGTATTGACAGACTGGTTACTCTCTACGTGTGCCATCCGGTGGCGAAACTCATTGGATGGAGCGAAAAGTATTGCGTTCCAGTCCTGAGCTACCACAGTATCTCTGAAAATCTGTTCGGGAAGGTTCATCCTTACCACCAGATCAATACGCCGTCCTCCGTCTTTGCAGCGCAGATGAAATGGCTGCGCAATGAGGGTTTTCAAACCATCGGCATGACGGAGTTGATGACTGGTTTCGAACGTAGCGATAACCTGGCGAAGAAAATTGTGCTTACGTTCGACGACGGATACCGCGACTTTTATACGGACGCGTTTCCGGTTTTGCGGCAATGCGGATTTTCCGCGACGGTATTTCTGGCAACTGATAGGATCCGCGAGAGATCAGTTCGGGTGGAAGGCGCCGATTATCTGACCTGGAATGAGGTGCGTGAACTGCATTCCCACGGATTTACCTTTGGCTCTCACTCCGTGACGCACGCAGACTTGCGCTCTCTGGGACCTGATCAGATTGACTACGAACTTGGGTATTCCAAAGAAACAATCGAGGATAAGATCGGGTCTCCAGTTGAATCTTTCTCCTACCCTTTTACTCTTCCGGAGGAAGACCACGATTTCATTCGGTATCTCGCGGACACCTTGGAGAACTTGGGGTATCAGAATGGTGTTTCTTCGACAATTGGAAGAGCCATGCCCAGCGATGCGCGATTCTTCTTACCCCGACTTTCCGTAAATTCCTGGGACGACGTGGAGCTGCTCCGCGCCAAGGTTGAAGGTGGCTATGACTGGTTGCATTGGCCACAGTGGCTCTACAAATTTGCCCATCATAATGTTGCCCTCATGACCGGGCGTTCGCTGGAGCAGGTGGGAAGTAGGGAAATTCGCTCATAACTAAAGACAGGCAATGCCTCTATAAGATATTTCAAGCTGGAGGAATCCTCGGGCCTAATACTGGCACATATTTTCCGCGCGCAAGCTTGACGACGTGCACCTTTGGTCTGGAGGGTTCAGGAGAAGCGTCGTGTGCTGTATAAGTTATTGATAAAAAAAGACTTGATGTAAATCTCGTTCTGTATAGCAAGTTCTTGGTTGGCGTGGTGTGGCGATTGGATTGCCCTTACTGAAGGCGGACCTAAGTTATCGTTAAGACTCTGTAACTAGTTGAATTAAAAGTGCTTTAACAGAGTCTATGAGATACTCTGAAGTGGCTGGAAGTGAGTTTAATGGCGGTAGCCTATCCAGACCCTTGCTCAGGCCGGTCGCGCACACCGGTAATCCTCAGGCAACGAAACCAGGAACTCAGCTTTGAGATACGTCTTAATAACCCCTGCGCGCAATGAGGCGGCATACATCGGGCTTGCACTTGATTCCGTTGTGTCGCAGAAATTGAAACCTGCCAAATGGATCATCGTCAACGATGGTTCCACAGACAACACGGCGGAAATTGTGTCCAGATACTCGTCCACCCATCCCTGGATTGAACTGTTGGACATGCCACAGCGAGTGGAGCGCCATTTTGGGGGAAAGGCCGCCGCAGTCAACTCCGCTTACAATCGGCTCTCTGCTTTGGATTTTGATGTGGTTGGCAATCTGGACGCGGACGTTTCTTTCGGTCCCGATTATTTCGAGTTCCTGGTGAGCTGTTTCGCTGAAAATCCGAAGCTGGGAGTAGCCGGAACGGCTTTTCAAGAAGGCAATTTGAGCTACAACTACGAACTGGTTGGCATCGAGCATGTGTCGGGGATGATTCAGATGTTTCGTCGCTCCTGCTTTGAAGAGATCGGCGGTTACCCCGCGCTTAAATCCGGCGGGATCGATTTAATCGCCGTCCTGAGTGCGCGAGCCCGAGGCTGGCAAACGCGAACTTTCCTCGAACAAAAGTTCACTCACCATCGGACACAAGGCGGAGCATTGCATACCGGGGTGCGCGAACGAATTCACATCGGCCGCAAGGACTATCTGCTGGGAAATCATCCTGTGTGGGAGCTGTTTCGCGGTATCTATCAGATGCAATATAAGCCCTATTTTGTTGGCGGTCTTCTGGTGCTGAGCTCCTTTTTCTGGAACGTGCTCAAGGGAACCGAAAAGTCGATACCAGACAATTTGATGCGATTGCGCCGCAATGAACAGATGGCGCGCCTGAAGTCCATTGTGCAGCGCCGTCTTGGACTTGCCGGATTCTTCTCCCACAAACCAAGCTGAGCGGGTTCAAACAGCCGGCGTGAAATGAGATTGGACAAGGAAAGAGCAAATGAACGTATCTGGATTTGACATCGCAACGCGCGGTAAATTCGTTAAAGTCGCGAGTTTAGAGGGCGAAAAATACCTTTATCTCGACAATCCTGAATCAATGATTGAGGCCCTGAAGGCCAGCGCCGTGCGGGCCGACCTTTTTACATTTCAGCAACGTTTGCCTGAGTCCGCGCCGAAGTTCAATTACCGCTTTGAAATGGACAATTTGGCGGTGATGACGGTGTCCACCTTTGAGGATTGGTGGAACCACCAGATCAAATCACTGGCGAGAAATAGATCACGACAAGCGGAAAAGCGCGGCGTAACTCTGCGCCAAATACCCTTTGACGAAGAGACCGCTCGGGGTATTTGGGAAATCTACAACGAATGTCCCATGCGCCAGGGGAAGCGCTTTCCGCATTATGGAAAGAGCTTAGAGGAAGTTCGGAAAATGAGCGCGACTTTTCTGGAGAACAGTATCTTCCTCGGGGCATTTTTTGAAGGTCAAATGATCGGTTTCGCGAAACTGGTGGCCGATCAAACCTGGACGCAGGCCAATCTGATGCACATATTGTCCCTGGTGAAGCACAAAGAAAAGGCGCCGACGAATGCCTTGATTGCGCATAGTGTGAAGGCATGCGTGGAGCGCGGCATCAAATATCTTGTCTATCAAAACTTCGTTTACGGCAACAAGAAAGGCGACGGGCTCAGCAATTTCAAGGAGATTAACGGCTTTCAGCGGGTCGACGTGCCCAGGTACTACGTGCCACTGACACGATGGGGCGCAATTGCGCTAGAGGGCAGGCTGCACATCCCCCTGGCGAATCGGGTACCAGCCGGAGTTTCCGGAGCATTTAGGGAATTTCGAACGTTTTGGTACCGGAACAAGTTCAAATCATCAGGCGAAGCGCTCTAGGAGAACTTGCTTGCCAGGATTAGTTGGCATCATCACCAAATTGCCGCCTCTGGCTGCGAAAGAGCAACTCACCCGGATGGTGGGTTCTCTTTTGCACGAACAATTCTATGTCAGTGGCACGTGGGCCGATGAAGATCTGGGAGTTTATGTCGGCTGGGTCGCCAGAAAGAATTCATTCAGTGAGGCGATGCCGATCAGGAATGAAGCGGGGGACGTGACTCTCCTGTTCTCGGGCGAAGACTATCCGGACCCCTCGATCGCTTCCGAATTGAGAAAGCGCGGGCATGCTTGTGAGTTGTCCGGTCCTTCCTACCTTGTGCATTTGTATGAAGAGTCGAAAGACTTTTTTAAGAACCTTAACGGGCGTTTTCACGGCCTCGTTGTTGACAAGCGAAACGGGACACTTACGCTCTTCAACGACAGGTTCGGTTTGCAACGCCTCAATTACCATGAAGCGGCCGATGCTTTTTACTTCGCCGCGGAGACAAAAGCAATCCTTGCTGTTGTTCCGAAATCACGCGCCCTTGATTCCCAAAGCCTGGGCGAGTACATCGCCTGTGGTTGTGTACTCGAAAATCGCACGCTATTCCAAAATGTCTTCGCAATGCCGCCGGCTTCGGAGTGGCAATTCCGCAATTCGGGAGTTGAAAGCAAGGGACAATATTTTGAGCCGCAGGAGTGGGAGCGCCAGGAACCTCTGGATCCCGAGGGCTATTACAGCGAATTGCGAAATGCCTTCACCTCGCGCCTGCCACGTTATTTCAACGGCAAAGAACAGATTGGAGTCTCACTGACGGGTGGCCTGGATACCCGAATCATCATGGCTTGGCGTAAGGCGCCTCCAGGAACCCTGCCCTGTTACACGTTTGGCAGCATGTACCGTGAAAATCAGGATGTGTACCTGGCCAAACGCGTCGCACAAATTTGCAACCAGCCCTACCAGGTGGTTACGGTTGACGAGAAAGTGCTATCGCGCTTCCCCCATTATGCGGAGAGGACTCTCTACCTTACCGATGGATGTGTGGACGTCAGCCGTTCCGCGGATCTTTACAACAATGAAATGGCGCGACAGATTGCGCCGGTACGCATGGTCGGAACTTTTGGTAGCGAGATCATTCGTGGTGACGTCATGTTTAAGGCGGTCCTGCCCAAGACCGACGTCTACGAGCCGGAATTGTTGTCGCACATCACGTCGGCCATGAGCACTTATCGCAATCTACTTCAGGGCAACCGGAAAAGCGTGGTAGCCTTTCGGCAACCCGCGGCCTATCATTTCGGAGTTTTGATGCTCGAGCAGACACAGCTCACCATTCGAGCGCCATACCTGGACAATGAAATTGTCCGAACCGTTTTTCAGACTCCTACCATGAACCAGGGCGAAGACGTGAGAATGAGGCTCATTCGCGACGGCAGCCGGGAGTTGGCACGCCTCCGCACGGACCGTGGGCTTGGGGATTCGGATCCAATCTCCTCTGCCATCAATCGCGCCTACTTGGAGTTCACCTTCAAGGCTGAATACGCCTACGATTACGGAATGCCCCAGTGGGTCGCTCGAACGGACCATCTGCTCTCTCCGCTGCATTTGGAACGATTGTGGATGGGCAGACACAAGTTATTCCATTTCCGTTGGTGGTACCGGACCGTGCTTGCGAAGTATGTGCAGGACACTCTGCTTGATCCCCGGGCGCTTTCCCGTTCCTATCTCAAACCTACCGTTGTAAAAGAACTCGTGACCCGCCATACACGGGGTACGCACAACTACACCACCGAGATCCATCGCCTGTTGTCTATCGAGCTCATTCATAAGAATTTTATCGATACAAGGGACTGACGCATTTTGATCGATCTGTCCGTTTGGACGACAAGATGTCAACTCGAGCAACCCCGCAATCTATTACCAGTGAAAATGTGGCGATTGAAAAAACGCCGCTGGCGAAAAGTTCTGCGCAAAGGATCTCCGCCCTCGATTTCACCAAGGGGGCGCTTGTGCTGATCATGGTCCTCTACCACTGGATCAACTACTTTGTCGGGCCGCAATGGCCATATTATTTCTATTTACGTTTCTTGACGCCTTCGTTCATTTTCATTACGGGGTTCATGGTTTCTCATGTCTATCTTTCCAAATATGATCCCGCTGATAGTCGCCTGGTGAAGAGGCTATTGGTGAGAGGTTTGAAGCTTATCGCGATTTTCGTAGCTCTGAACCTTGCTCGCATACTCGTCCTCCCCATTTTGTCTTCAGCACGGTTGGTCACATCGCCTTTGACCGCAGACAATTTCGTTACAATATTTGTGACTGGAAATTTGCCGACCACCAGTAAGCTTGTGTCTTTCTCGATTCTGGTTCCTATCGCCTATCTACTAATGCTTTCCGGGGCGCTCATGGTGCCGTACAGGTTTTTCAAGTACACCTTTCATGTGACCTGCGCCCTCCTGCTGCTATTTATTGCAGGACTGGCATGGAATGATATTCGAAGCCTGAATCTGGAGTTCCTCACGATTGGAATGATCGGGGTGTTAATTGGTTTCGCTCCGATTGCGGCGCTCAATAAACTTGTGCGGCATCCGCTGGCATTGGCTTTCACTTATATCTGTTACTTAGGCGCGATAACAGTGTGGAATGTCCCATTTTCTTTGCTGATCGTGGGCGTGTGCCTGAACGTGATGGTCATCTACCTCATGGGGGTCAGCTGGGACGAAATGAACAAGATTCGGGGTGAGGTTGTATTGCTCGGAAAATACTCATTGTTCGGCTACATTTCCCAGATTGCCGTTCTGCAGTTGCTTCATGCGATGCTGCGTTATTTTGAACCCGAAATGTGGGTGTTGGTCATTTCCTTTGTTGCTTCGTTTGCTCTCACCATTGTGAGTGTGGAGCTGGTTGATCGCGCCCGGGCCGCGTCCAGAAACGCCGACAAGCTATACAAAGCTGTATTTGCCTGATTTCAGATTGCGTCTGGTTGTAACCCCGAGGGAGAGGCTGATCGTCGAGGCTTAGGATGGGCGCTCCACTTGCCATTCTGATTTGCAGCATTGGGATTGCGGGGTTGTTCTACCTTAACCGAGACGACTCGGTCCACAATTCCAAGGCCCTCTGGTTGCCCGTCTTATGGTTTGGAATCGTTGCTTCGCGACCGGTTTCGGCCTGGTTGGGAATCAACGGACCTGCAGGTCTCTCTGGCACACTCGATGGAAGTCCCGCGGACGCGGCTTTTTATGGCGTCCTTATGGCAATGGGGCTGGCGGTTCTGCTTTCGAGGACGAAGCGGACTGGAGCATTTCTCGCTGTCAGTTGGCCCCTGATCCTCTACTTTGTTTATTGCCTGATAAGCGTGGCATGGTCGCCATTTCCTAGTGCCGCGTTCAAGCGCTGGACAAAGGACTTGGGCGATTTAGTTATGGTTCTCCTGATTGTGACGGACCCGCAGCCCATCGCTGCCTTGCGACGGCTTTACTCCAGGCTAGGTTTTATTCTGTTGCCACTTTCAGTTGTATTGATTCGGTATACGGATCTGGGACGCGGCTACGACCCCGATGGCGCTCCCATGAACACTGGCGTCACGACCAACAAAAATACTCTCGGGCTTACGATTTTTGTAATTGCCATAGGTACGTTATGGAATTTGCGCCACTTAATCCTTCACAAAGACGAGCCAAACCGGAAGCGGCGTCTTGTGGCCCAGTGGACGCTATTTGCCTTTTGCCTAGCATTGCTGCAGATGGCGCATTCTGCAACCTCCATCGCATGTTTTGGTTTGGGTGCTCTTCTCCTCTTGGCCACAGGACTAAGTTCTATTAAGACCAAACCAGCGCGTGTGAATGCGCTCTGCTTGACGATCATACTCCTGGCAGGAATCACCTTTCTTTCGGGTGGTGATGCATACGTAATTCAAGCTTTGGGGAGAAAACCCGACCTCTCAGGCCGTAAAGAAATCTGGAGTGCTTCGCTGGCTTGCGCGGAGAATCCCTGGATTGGGACCGGATATGAGAGCTTTTGGAATGCCAATGCAGTCAGGGTGAATGTCTATCTTCACGAAGCGGGATTCATAGACTTGAGCAACCTTGTTTCGGCCCATAACGGTTATCTTGAGGTATATCTCGATCTTGGTTTTATCGGACTTTTTCTGATTGGACTGATTCTCATTTACGGATATCGGCGGGCCTGCAAATCCTTCGACTACGATCCCGATTTAGGCGGGCTGTTCCTTGCCTATGTAGGCACGATGACAATTTACGGCATTACAGAAGTTAGCTTCCGCGTGCTGGGAGCTTCATGGGTCTTTTTGCTTCTGGCGGTGGTGGGTGCCAGCGGCGCATCTGTCGGCTTATTCACCAATGTTTCTCGCGAAGTTCTTCCGCGCAAAAACACTGTTTTAAGAGCAGGCAGTGGTCTCCTGGGAAAGGCTGGACGGCCAAAAAATGTACGATCTTTTCGCTCCTCCGCACGCCTGATCAACATTGCCAACCTACGGCGTGCAAATTAGGCCGACAAAATCGCTGCTCGCTGAAAACTGCTTTTTCTGCACTCATAAAGTATGACGACGCAGGCTCGATCGAAATAGTTCAGGTGGCCCAAGGTGAATAAATTGCGGATACTTGTGCTGGCGCCGGACGCTAACCCCGAATCAATTAGCGTCAATCTGGTTTGCTATCGGCATGCAGAAGCGCTTGCACAGTTGCATGATGTCACTCTGATTGGCCGTGCGTGCCACGAAGATGCTTTGCGCCGGAGTCAAAGTCCATTCCGGTCAATTGAAGCGGTTAAGCTGCCATGGCTCGACCGGATTTATGAATGGGCGTTGCGCCGTGTTTTCAAATATAACTACCGTAGCAATTTATTGACTGCGTTCGGTTACCCCTTTTGCTTGGCATTTGAGCGGCGTGCCTGGCAACTCATGAAAGGCCGCATTGTAAAGGGCGAGTTTGATGCTGTCTTACGGCTTTCGCCTATCATTTTTGTGATGCCGAGCCCTTTTCCGTTTTTTTTGCGGAACCTGAAGGTGCCATTTATTATCGGCCCGATCAATGGCGGCCTGCCCTGGCCGAAAGGATTCAGTCAGGCGGACAACCAGAAGATATGGATTGATTACCTGCGTAGTCTTTATCAGTTTCTGCCATTTGCACAGTCAACGTATCGCCGCGCGGCGGCAATTATTGCAGGTTCATCGCACACTTTTGCGCAATTTGCGAAATATGACGACAAACTCTTTTTTGTCCCTGAGAACGGAATCAGCCTTTCGGATTGTGCCTGGGATAGGGCGCTCTCCGAAAACCGCGCTAAGCCAGAATTGATCTTCGTTGGCGGTCTGGTTCCTTACAAAGCTTGCGATCTTGCATTGCGCGCCGCCGCTTCCATTTTGCAAAAGGGCAGGGCCCACTTCACCATTGTTGGGGATGGCCCCGAGCGCGAGCACCTCGAAGAACTTGCGAGATCACTCGGAATCTATGACGCTGTTTCCTTTTGTGGGACGCTCTCTCATGACGAGACGATGCAGCGACTGCGTTCCGCGGACATCCTCGTATTTCCGTCCGTTCGAGAATTTGGGGGCGGTGTGGTGTTTGAAGCACTCGCTGCGGGTGTGGTTCCCCTTGTGGCTGACTTCGGAGGCCCAGGAGATATAGTCACGCCAGAGGTGGGCTATAAGGTGCCCCTCACGAATGAGACTGACCTCGTGGCGCAAATGGAGAAAGTGCTGACGAAGCTTGTGCAAGACCAAACACTTTGCCGGCAAATGCAGGAACAAGGTATGTCTTATGCGCGCGAACGCTTGACCTGGCAGGCAAAAGCACAGGATACGACTCAAGTTCTGAAATGGGCCATGCGCCAGGGCCCGAAGCCAAACCTTCGGCCCCCTAAATCTCTGACGATCATTAGGGGTTTTTCAAGCTAGAATCCGGCGGCCCCGGTAGCGGATCACGACGAAAGCATCCATATAATGACGATGCCAAGTAAAGAAGTGGCCGAAGAGCCTGTCGCTCAAGAAGAGCAAATTAGAAAACCGGCTCTGCCCGCTCTGCCAGAAATGGGAATTGGTTTGCTTACTGGTTGCCAGGACAGGCCCTATGCGTTTGGGCTAGCGATGGCGCTGGTTTCGCAGCACGTGAAGGTGGATATTATTGGCGGGGATGAGATTGATAGCCCCGAGCTGCACACGACGCCCAATCTTAGATTTCTCAATTTGAGTGGAAGCCGAACCAGAACGCGTGGCCCACTGGATAAATCGTTGAAGTTGCTGAGCTATTATTGGCGATTGATGGTCTACGCAGCTCGTTCAAAACCTGCGATTCTGCATATCCTCTGGAATAACAAGATTGAAACCTTCGATCGCACTTTTCTCATGTTGTGGTACAAAATTTTGGGAAAGAAGATCGCGCTGACTGCGCACAATGTCAATCAAGCTCGACGTGATGAGAATGATTCGTTCCTCAACCGCGTGACATTGAGGATCCAGTATCACCTGACCGATCACATTTTCGTCCACACACAGAAAATGAAAGAGGAGTTGATCGTTGATTTTGGGGTCGACGACAAGGATGTGACGATTATTCGCCACCCCATTAATGATGCGTTTCCTGATACGGTGTTAACCCCAGCGGAGGCAAAACGCAGGCTTGGACTGGGCGAAACCGAAAAGGCGATTCTTTTTTTCGGCAGGATCAGGCCCTACAAGGGCATTGAGCGTTTACTGGAAGCGTATCAACGTCTAGCGAAACCCGGTTCAATGTACCGGCTGATCCTGGCTGGCGAACCTAAAAAGGGTTCTGAGGACTACCTGGATCACATCAAACAGTCCATATCGGGCCTTGGCGCCGGCGGAAGCATCATCAGCAGGATTCAATTTATTCCCGATGAAGATATGGAGATTTACCTAAAGGGCGCGGACGTTTTAGTCCTGCCGTATAAAGAAATCTTTCAAAGCGGCGTGCTCTTCCTGGCCTACACCTTTGGGCTGCCTGTCGTGGCTGCTGACGTCGGATCATTTCGCGAGGAGATTGTTGAAGGAAAGACGGGCTTCCTTTGCAAACCCGGCGACACAGAGGACCTGGCGAACGTCATCGAAAAGTATTTTGCGAGCGATCTGTACAAAAACCTGCCAACCAACCGCTGCGAGATACGCGATTACGCCCGAACCGTGCATTCTTGGGAGGCAGTCGCCGGATTGACCCGGAAAGCATACGAGGGTTTTCAGGAGAAAGAATCACGATGAAACCTCTGGTCTCCATTCTTATTCCGGCGTACAACGCGGAACAATGGATTGCGAATTGTTTGCGCTGCGCGATCGAACAGACATGGCCCAATAAAGAAATCATTGTCGTAGACGATGGCTCCAAAGACGAAACATTGGCCATGGCCCGGAAGTTCGAGTCCGGAACCTTGAAAGTTTTAACGCAGGAAAATCAAGGTGCCGCCGCGACTCGCAACAAAGCGTTTTCGGTAAGCCAGGGGGATTATGTGCAGTGGTTGGATGCCGATGACCTCATGGCACCTGACAAGACTTCCAAACAGATGGAAATTGTCGAAAGGGGTTGCGGCAAGCGCACATTAATTTCCGGCGCTTGGGGTTACTTTATGCATCGGCCGAACCGCGCTGTCTTCCAGCGCGGTCCTCTTTGGCAAGATCTCTCTCGCGCGGAATGGCTGATGCGTAAAATGGAGCAAAATACCTACATGCAGACCGCGACCTGGCTGGTCAGCCGTGAGTTGGCGGAGGCCGCCGGTCCCTGGGACACTCGCCTGCTGGGCGACGACGACGGAGAGTTCTTTTGCAGGGTACTTCTGGCGAGTGAAGGAACCCGTTTCGTACCGGACGCCAAAGTGTATTACCGTCAAGCGGGAGCGAGCAGCCTGAGTTACATTGGATTCTCGAATCGAAAACTCGAAGCTCAATGGATTTCGATGAATCTGCATATCAGGTATCTGCGATCGCTTCAAGACGATCAAAGAGCGAGAGCCGCTTGTGTTACTTATATCCAGAACTGGATGAACATGTTCTATCCGGAAAGGCTCGACATTTTTCATGAAGCGGAAGAATTGGCCAGGAGCTTGGGCGGAGAATTGAAGATTCCCTCGTTGTCCTGGAAGTACGCGTGGATCGATTCGATGTTCGGGAGAGCGCAGGCAAAACGCGCCCAGGTGCTTCTACCGAATCTTAAATGGTCAGTCGTACGAACCCTTGACAAGGCCCTGTCGAGAGTCCAGAGCCGTAAGTCCCTGGAAGGTTGGCGGCTGCAAGAAAACTGAGCTGGCCCATAAGGCAGCCGCAGCTCAAACGCAAGACAAAATGAATTCAATTTCCTTGGAGCGGAGAACAATCGAATGATCATTACGCGTACGCCGCTGCGCATCTCTTTCTTTGGTGGAGGGACCGACTACCCTGTATGGTTTCGGGAGCATGGCGGGGCGGTCCTTTCGACGACGATTGACAAATATTGTTATTTGAACTGCCGCTGGCTGCCTCCCTTTTTTGAATACCATAGCCGGATCCTCTATTCACAGGCGGAGAACGTTGCCGAAAACAACTCGATCAAACATCCTTCGGTGCGCGCCTGCCTGCAATTCCTTGGTATTGATGAAGGAATAGAAATTCACCACATCGCGGACCTCCCTGCACGGACAGGATTAGGCACGAGTTCAGCGTTCACCGTGGGACTGCTGCTCGGTTTGTACGCGCTGAAGAACCAGATGCGAGACAAAACCTCGCTGGCGGCTGACGCCATCCATGTTGAGCAGGAATTGCTCAAGGAAGCTGTTGGAGCTCAGGACCAGGTAAGCGCGGCTTACGGTGGTCTTAATCGGATTGATTTTCATTCCAGCGGCGCCATTGAGGTGAAGCGAATCGTAACCGAGCCGCATCGCCTGGTTGAGCTTGAACGGAATCTGACGCTTTTCTTCACGGGTTTTTCCCGGATCGCCTCGGATGTGGCCCAGGAACAGGTGAAAGAAACTCCGAACCGCAGTAAAGAACTGTCTGAGATGTTACAAATGGTCGCAGAGGCGGAGAGCGTTCTCGCCAATCCCCGCCGTTCTCTCGATGACTTTGGAAAGCTGTTGAATGAAAGCTGGCAGATCAAGAAAACTTTGACGCAGAGGATATCCAGCGCAAAAATTGACGAAATCTACGAGACTGGACGAAAAGCCGGTGCACTCGGCGGAAAACTGTTAGGCGCAGGCGGAGGCGGTTTTATGCTGTTTTTTGTTCCACCGGAACGACGCGAGAGTCTGCGTCTTGCGCTTAAGGGTTTGCTCTGTGTGCCGTTCTCCTTTTCAAGCCGTGGAAGTGAAGTCGTAGTTTATGAATCCGAGCAAGCATACGACAAATCACTCGCCATAGATCGATCGGAGATTTATGCGCAACGCAGTTGAGCCCGTGATTTTATGCGGTGGGGCTGGGCTTCGTCTCAGAAGTGTCACTGGAGGAACTCCGAAATCCCTGGCATACATCGGTCAGAGGCCGTTTCTCGAAATACTCATTAACCAATTGCGCCGCCACGGGTTTGATCGGGTGGTCTTAGCAGTTGGCTATCAGAAAGAGTCGATACGCGAACACTTTGGAGACCGTGCACTGGGCTTGCAGATAGACTATTCGATTGAAGAAACGCCTCTCGGAACAGGGGGCGCCTTACGCAAGGCCACTGACTTGCTCGATTCGGATGCGGCACTGATCATGAATGGCGATAGTTATACGGACGTGAACCTGAGCAGTTTTATCCAGGAGCATCAATCGTCGAAGGTGGACCTTTCGGTGGTGGTAGTTCCTGCTGATGGAAGAGAAGATTGCGGCTTAGTGTCGGTCGCTGCCGACGGAAGTGTCCTAGGGTTCAAAGAGAAGCAGTCTCTGGACGGTAAAAAGAACGTGAATGCAGGGATTTATTTGGCCAGTAAAAAGCTTCTCGGCGAAGTGCCACTGAATCTTCCCGTGTCGCTCGAAGTCGAACTCTTCCCAAAATGGCTGGGAGAGGGAATAAAACTCAGAGCTTTTTATCACCCAGGAACGTGTATTGACATTGGCACCCCGGAGCGCTACAAAACCGCTCAAGACTCCCTTGCACGGGTCGAATTAGGCGAAGCTCTCGCCGACTTTCAAGGCCAGCAAAATTCTTGAATTCTGTTTCAGTGAGAAATATGAACTCAGTGAAAAACCATGACTACCTAGGAGACTTGGTGCGTGAACGTATTCAGAGCAGCATCGACGTCAAACAGAGGCTTTTACAGGACTCCGCCTTCCAATCGCTCTTGATACAAGCCGCATTGGAAATCGTGAGATCGCTCCGTGCCGGTGGCAAGGTCATGTTCTTCGGAAATGGAGGCAGCGCTGCCGACGCACAGCATTTGGCGGCGGAATTTACAGGGCGCTATCTGAAGGAGCGCATGGCACTTCCGGCGCTGGCCCTGCATGCGAATACCTCGGCACTTACCGCAATCGGGAATGACTACGGATTTGACCTTGTGTTTGCGCGCCAAGTGGAGGCGCTGGGCAAGCCGGGAGATGTGGCGGTGGGAATCTCGACCAGTGGGAATTCACCCAATGTGTTGCGTGCGCTGGAGGCGGCAAAAGCAAGATCGATTTTCACTGTGGCACTCGCCGGCGGATCAGGAGGAGCAATGAAGGGCTTCGCAGACTGCGCAATCTGCATCCCTTCACATGAGACGCCAAGAATACAAGAGTGTCACATCCTTGCGGGTCACATTATTTGCGAAATCGTAGAGAATCTCATTACATCTGCCAATTAATGTATTCGAACGGGTCGCAGCGGAGTGTCCGGCATTTGGAGCGACGATGGCAGCGCTGAAAGTACAGATACAAAACGTGCTCAAACGAGCAGGGATTTATCAGCGGTTAAAGGCCTCCCGTGCGTATGAACTCTACTGGTCTTTGGTCAACAAATCGGTAGCGGCATGGGTTCAGAACGAAGTCGGTTTCTATCGAGAGCTTTTGAGAGGTTTTCAACGGGGAGATCTGGTGTTTGATGTGGGGGCCAATGACGGAGCAAAGACTTCTATTTTTCTGAGGTTGGGCGCCCGGGTAGTCGCGGTCGAACCTGACCGTACCAATCAGTCTATAATGAGCGAAAAATTCTTGAAGTTCAGGCTGGCGCCTCAGAAGGTCGAAATTGTAGGCAAGGCATTAAGTGACAAGGATTCGACAGCAACGATGTGGATTGACCAACCAGGATCAGCGAAGAACACACTGTCTCCCAAATGGGTCGATACGCTTAAGCACGATGATGAGCGCTTTGGGTGTCATCACGATTTCGTTCAGCAGGTTGTTGTAGAAACCACGACGCTCGATAGCCTGATTGCTCTTCACGGGTTGCCTTTTTTCATAAAGATAGATGTGGAAGGCCATGAAATTAGTGTTCTGCAGGGCTTACATACCCCTGTTCCTTATCTTTCTTTCGAAGTAAACCTCCCGGAATTCCTCTCGGATGCCCGGGAGTGCACGGAAATGCTTGCGAAGCTCGATCCCCAAGGCAAATTCAACTACGTTGGGGATTACGAGAAAGGCTTGTGTTTGTCTGAATGGCAAGACTATTCGATGTTCTCTGAATCCCTAGCAAAATGCGGCCAGAAGAGCATTGAAGTCCTATGGAAGACAGAAAACCATCGTACGCAGTAGACGTAACGGTCCGATTATTCGTGGCCTGGCTGCAGTTACCGTGCAAACTAAACTATTGGACCGACGCGGCCAGGTTTGTGGGGGGATTTGGAAGATTTCCAGTGGAGCCAGTGCCTTCCCCAGCAATAATCGGATGGGGATATGTATAAGGCGTGTAGCTGGGAGTGGACGGCCAGCCACCAGTACCACAAATATAGAGATTGCCACTTGCATTAGCCGCCGCAGTGGTGTTCCAGCTTCCTTCATTCGTTGCCCAGTATGCAACTCCTGCGGTGCAGGTAGGCGGACGGTTCGCTAATGTTCCATGCCCCACTCCGCTGCTCCCATCAAAGGGTGAAGTTGGGGAAGTTTGAGCCGATTGATTCATATTCTCATTGTAGTAATCGCGATTCTTTAGCAGGCGAGGAGAGGCGGAAGTGATTGGAACTGGACTTCCTGAGCCAGAATGTGTATCTCCCCATTCATAAACAGGATCAAGGACTTGGTCGACAGGCCCCGGATTTCCTGTGCTTGCCAAAACCGGCGTAGTGCTCTGCAGCAACGCCCCTTGGCCTCGGCCAGGCTGATCAATACACGCGCTTGCTCTTAGAATTTGGTAGCTGTTTCCAGCGGCCCAAGTCTGATAAAAGAAGTTCCCACTGAAGCCGTATTGCGAAGCAGTATTTCCAAAGATCGCTCCGCCAAAATTCTGAGTCACGTTATGGACCGAGTAAGGTGCGCCCGATGGAGACCACTGATTTGCGGTCCAAGATTTCGTTGAGTCGCTGAAATTTGTCGTACCACTGGTTGTAACCGTGCCGCTCGCGTAGACCGTTCCGTCATTTGTGTCGTAGGGTTGCGCACCATCGCAGTAACGGAAAGGGGGAATGGAGTGCCAGTCGCGTTGCACGTCAACTTGCACATATTTGTTCCAATAGCCATTCCAAGAGTTGTTGAAGACAAGCTCAGTGCCACCGTTTTCGCCCGTTCCAGTGTCGGCTAAGTAGCTTACGGCGACAGTGTTGTTATATACCTCTACCTGGCGTGGTCCGCGGTACCTGCCAGCCCATGACGTCCCATGACCAGTACAAACTCCCGAAGTGGCAATTTGCGGAACGCTGTTAAATCTACAAACAACGCGCACGCCGCCCAAACTTCCTCCCTGAGCGGCAACGTCGTTTTCCATGCCTCGCACACCGGACCAAAGGTTGTTTTCTTCGTAAATAGCCCGCGCGGTTCCATACGTGTCTGGCTGAGCCCAGGAATTGTCTCCGTAACCACCTATTCCGAGATAAGAGGACAGTCCCGCTTGAAGAAAAGCCGGTCCAATGGAACCGGTGCCCGTTGCTGTGTTGTGATCCAACACCCCAAACACGTTATCGGCGAGGATCAACCCTCCGCTCGCAACTTCTGCGCTCGACGTGTCCCAGCTTGGATCAAAAATTACGTTGTCTACACGGATGTTGGGGCATCCGGCGGCGGTACAAGAACCAACGAGAGAAAGACCGCCAAACAGTGCGTTAGTTGCAGATCCGGAATTCGGCTTAATGTTCAGCGTCGAAATTCGGAACGTTTGTCCATAAGGGATATTTGTCACCTTGATAAGCACACTCCCGGCTATGTTATGTGTGATCACGGTATTGACGGTTCCAGCGCCAAATTGAGAGGGGAGGCTATTCTGCGTACCGCTCCCCATGATCGTAATCCCGACGCCTGATACCGTGAGAGTTGTCGTCCACGTGCAGGTACCGGCGGGAATCTGGATGATGTCGCCATTCACCGCTTTGTGTGTCGGCCCATTAACAACGGCATTCACATCTGAGTAGCTGCAGGAGTTTGCATTGTAAGTGCCCTGCGCCCCAGCTTTTGGGCAAAGCGAAGTGAGTGTGATCGTGAAACACAGCATTGCGAGTCGTACACCGGAGACAGGGTGGACTCGTTTGGATAAAAGGCTTGCTCTCTTCATGGTTCTCCCCGGTTTCATTGTCGTCTGCATAGGAAGTCGGGGTCAACTCGTACCTAAGGCCAGTATTAGTACAGCTACTCGACCTAGTTCGCTGCCCCCGCAAAGTTTCGACGGCCAATCCCCTTAAAATAAGCGGGTTGGACGACTAAGGCGTGGTGGTAAGCAAGCACTCAGGCTGCGGTGAGGCGTTAACTCTTTATACTCATAACGTGCAGCGCTTTAAATCTAGAGATAGAGAGTGTTGCTAAGTGAGTCCTTGCGTTTCAGTAGGCGGCATTTCCAGAATGGCGAATTATTAACTAGCGTCGTTTTCATCTGGACGTTGCCTGCGAGTTTTGTAGTCACTTTCCTATTTCTAAAAAATACGCAGACACGCGTCAGCGAAAACGAATCGGAGGAAGAAAGAATGTACATTATCGAACGTACACTCACTTTCGTGCGCGGCTTTCTCTTAAGCTACGGCCCCACGAGCGTCAAGAAACGCTTTTGGGACAAGGAGTTTTCAGGTACCAAGTGGGATTTTATTGACAATACCCTCGGCGACTGCGTGTATCCGTACTTGGAAAAATACACCAACGGCGGAGATATTTTGGACTTGGGTTGCGGCCCAGGGAATACCGCCAACGAATTGGCGGAGCGTTCTTACCATACTTACACGGGTGTGGACATTTCGGAGGCAGCTCTGGCAAAGGCCGTAAAGCGCAGCAAGGAGAATGGCCGCGAGCAAAAAAACAGTTTCACTCAATCGGACTTCCTGGGCTACGCGCCACCGAAGGAGTATGACGTCATTCTGTTTCGTGAATCGCTCTATCACGTCCCCTTTGGGCAGGTGAAACCAATTTTGGACAAATATTCCAAATACCTGAAGAAAGACGGTGTGTTCGTGGTCCGGCTCTATGCCGGGGATGCAACTCCAGGAAAAATCAAGTGGCGCGTAAAACGCAAATTGGATTTATTACGGCAGGAGTTTGATATCGTGGAATCCCGCCAATTTGATACTCCGGCATATCCGAATGTGTTCGTTTTCCGGCCCCGGACCCGAAATTAAGCGCATTAGAACGTCGCATCGTTTTGCTGTTGCGTTGCTCATAGACATGACGGGCAGTTGATTCTCGTTTGATCAACAATGATTCCTAAAATTCTCCATTACTGTTTTGGTCTGACGCCAGATTTTGGGGGGAAACCCTGGAGCCTGGTCCACCACGCCTGTCTAACCAGTGCGATTGAACGCATTAAGCCCGAGAAGGTGAACTTTTATTGTGAGTATGAGCCACAAGGGGCCTGGTGGGAGATCACTCGACCGCTGGTAACGCTACAGAGAATTCAAGCCCCACAGACCGTATTTGGGAGACCGCTTCTCCACCCCGCTCACCGTGCCGATGTTGTGCGGTTGCAGCGTTTGATTGAGGAAGGCGGCATTTATCTGGATGCAGATGTCTTTGTTCATAAGTCGTTTGACGATTTGTTGCACCATTCTACGGTTCTCGGCCATCAGATCGTGGAAGGAAAGCTTTCCGGCCTGTGTAATGCTGTGATCCTTGCTGAGCCGCATGCCCTATTCTTGGAGCGATGGTACTCGGAGTACAAAACGTTTCGATCACAAGGTCGTGACGAGTTTTGGGATGAGCATGCCGTTACGATACCGCTTCGGCTTGCGCAAGAAAATCCGGAATTACTCACCATCCTAGACCATAAGGCTTTTTTTTGGCCCACGTACCGGCCGGACGATCTGAAATTGATTTTCGAATCGAGAAAGCAGCTGGATCTTCCATCCGCTTATGCGACGCATCTCTGGGAAACGCCAGCTTGGGAGAGCTATCTTGAACAGCTCACGCCGGGTGAAGTTCGCCGCAAGGATACCAACTTTCACCGCTGGGCCCGGCCGTTCGTTTCTTCGTTGCCGGCTGATTTTGGAAGAGCAGCAATCTCAGACCGACTGACACGCGGTGTCCGGTCACTTCGACGCCGCCTGAAATTGGCGTGACGATACAGACAAGTTCCATAACCCAATAAAATTTAAGTATGAGCACAAGTAGCCACGAATCCCACAAGGCGATCAGAAATGTACTTTTCAGTGCTGTCCGCTTCCTCATCAGCGCCGGCGGCACAATTCTGACATCGGCCATCATTGCTCGAACCTTAGGGACCGAACGGATGGGGTTGTATGGTTACGCCATGTGGCTCGTGGGGACTCTTGGGGTTTTGGCAAATATAGGCTTGCCTTCGGCCATAACAAAATACATTTCCGAATTTGTGGGGAGAGGAGAAGAAGCCACTGCAGCCAGAATAGCCAAACGTTTGCTATGGGTGCAGTTCCTTGTTGCGGTCAGTTTGTCGGCCCTCACGGCTTGCTTCGCCCTGTTGAATACCCCTTATCGCGGCAGCATCTTATTAGCTGCTGTCATGTTACTCGCGCAGGCTTCACAACAGAGCTTGAGCGCAGTTTTGGTCGGCATACAACGATTTGACCAAGTGGCGCTAGCGGGTCTTTATACCAGTATCGGCCAGATTCTTGCTGTGGGTCTTGCGGCTTTTCTTCATGCCAGTGTGATCGGGATGTTGTGGGCGACACTTGCCGGCCTTTGGATCGGAGTGGGATTCTCTTACCGCTACGCGTACCGCTTTTGTTCGCTCTTGCCAAGTGCGTCGCCGCCTGAACGCACTCTGCCGCGGGATCTGTTTCGCCGCATCATGAAATTCTCAATGACTGTTTCTTTCGTGTTGCTGCTGGATACCATAGTTTGGCAGCGTTCGGAGATTTTGTTTTTGAAATGGTACTCTGCATTGGAGCAGATAGCCTTTTACACCCTGGCCTATTCAATCGTTTCCAAGCTTTCAGAAGTCTCCACCACAATATCGGGAACTCTGCTGCCTCTTTATTCCGAAAGCTATGGACGTACGGGTTTCCAGGAGGTCGGAAAAATTTTCGAATCCGGCATGAAGTATATTCAGATGATCATGGTGCCGACGTGTCTGCTGGGCGTGGCGGCAGCTAAACAGGTTGTGCATTTGCTCTATGGGACTCGCTATGCGCCCGTGGTGCTTCCCCTTCAAGTAATGTTAATCAGTTTGGCCATCACCAGTCTCGGATCGGTAAACTCCTCACTCCTGCTTGGAGCGGAGAAGCAAAGTTTTATTGCTAAATACGGGACTTTTATCGCTGTTGTGAACATTACGCTGGATTTCATTTTAATCCCTCATTTCGGAGCTCTGGGGGCTTCGTTCGCAAATAGCGCGGCTCAAATCGCCGGGGTTCTGGGTGGAAATTTCTATGTGGCCCGGCTCATCGGAGCCCGGTTTCCTTGGCGAGCCACTTTCCTGATCTATGCATGTGCACTCGTCGCGGTTGCGCCATTGACATTCTTAAACAACTGGATTAAAGCCAGTTTTTGGGTGCTCCTTGTCTGTGCCATTGGAGGAGGTCTTTTGTACCTAGCTGGTCTAGTTGCGATTCGCCAGCTCGGGCGTGCGGAATTCGATATTTTGCGGAAGGCACTCTCTTCCAAGTGGCATCAAGCAGACCAGGTTCCGATGCCAAAAACTTCGACTACTCAAGCTGGATGTGTCTGATACGATTTCTGTGCGCTAACATTGCGCCATGACTTCCACGCTAACTAAGCTTTCGAATGCGAAGCATAGGGATTTTGAGGTACCAGGTGGTAACTGACCCAGATAAGCTGGAATTCGCGCACAATGGAGATTTTGGCTCGTGACCGTTCCTGCTAAGGTTACTGCAATCATCTGTACCTACAACCGGGCACAGACTCTTGCGCCGACGGTCGTTAGCCTCCTAGCCCAGAAGATGCCGGAAAACGTTGGCTGGGAGATTCTGATTGTCGACAACAATTCCAAAGACGAGACCCGCGCCGTTGTGGAAGATTTCCAGAAGCGCTTTCCGCGCCGTGTGCGGTATTTATTTGAATCGAAGCAGGGTCTTTCCCATGCCCGCAATGCCGGAATCCAGAACGCGAATGGTCAGATCATAGCCTTTATCGACGATGATGAAACTGCTGATCCGGAATGGTTGGTCAATTTGACGTCTAATCTGGGTAGCTGCGAATGGGCAGGTGCAGGTGGAAGAGTGTTGCCACCGGATTCCTTTTCGCGACCGAAATGGCTCTCGTCTAATCACTCATTTATCTTTGGACCTATCTCCATTTTCGATCGGGGCACAGCCCCCACGCAGCTTTGCGAACCGCCGTTTGGCGCCAACATGGCCTATCGAAAGGATATGTTCGAAAAATATGGCCTGTTCAGGACTGATTTAGGTAGGGTGGGAACAAATTTAATCAGCAATGAAGATACGGAATTTGGCCGTCGATTGATCGCCGGCGGAGAACGATTGAGGTACGAACCGGCAGCTTTAACCTTCCATCCCGTGGAAAAATCCCGAATGAAAAAGAAGTATTTTCTGTCATGGTGGTTCAATAAAGGGCGCTCGGACGTTCGAGAGGCGGGAAACTCGCAAGGCGGGAAGCATATTCTCGGAGGGCATTTGAAGCTTATCCGCGATATAGTCGTTGAGACCGTGCGTTGGGGCATCACGTCTGATCCGTCCGATCGATTTGTCTGCAAACTCAAAATCTGGGCCTACGCGGGGCAAGGATATGAGTCCTGGTTGCAATGGCGAGGGGCGAAAGCCAAACGAAAAGAGAGTGCAGCCTCCGCTCAGCCACCCGCTAGCGCGAACAGCTGAAGAGGAACTGTCTGCTGGTGATTAATAGAGCCGGGGTAAAACAGGGAATGCAAATTCTCGTTTTATGTAGTCAGCACATCAACGTGGCTTGGATAACGATCCTAGAGAGCGGTAACTAACACAATAACTAATAAAGAAGGACCATCCTCGCAGAAATTCTCATCGTTTTTTTTAAGATTTGGATGAATCTAGATTCAAACAACAATTAGTTCGAAAGGAATGGCCTTGAGAATTAGCGTTTTTGGTCTTGGGTATGTTGGAGCAGTCTCAGCCGGATGTTTGGCGAATGATGGACACTCGGTAATCGGCGTCGATCCTGTCCGTACCAAGGTAGATCTGATTAACCAAGGCCTTTCTCCCATTATTGAAGCCGAAATTGGAGACATCATTGCCAAGTGCGTCAAATCAGGCTGTTTGCGCGCCACTGACGATCAGGACCAGGCCATCCGAGATACGGAACTGTCGTTCGTTTGTGTCGGCACTCCCAGTCAATCGAATGGAAATCTCGACTTCCGCTACATTCGCAGAGTCTGTGAACTGATTGGCCAGGCCATGAAAGGCAAGGCGGCCCGCCACACGGTCGTGATTCGCAGCACGATTCTGCCGGGCACTATGGATCAAATCGTAATCCCCGTGTTGGAAGAATGCTCAGGAAAGAAAGCGGGAATCGATTTCGGCCTTTGCAACAATCCAGAGTTTCTCCGGGAGGGTTCGGCGGTAAAGGACTTCAACGCGCCTCCCAAAACGGTGATAGGCCAGGTGGATCCGCAGAGCGGCGATATGCTGGCAAAGCTATACGAAAAGCTTGACGCCCCTCTGATTCGCACCGATGTGAGAACAGCAGAAATGGTGAAGTATGTGGATAATTGCTGGCATGCACTGAAAATTGGATTTGCAAACGAAATCGGGACGCTGGCCAAGTCGCTTTCGATTGATGCGCATGAAGTGATGAAGATTTTCTGCCAGGATAAGAAACTCAATATTTCCAGTGCTTATCTGATGCCGGGTTTTGCCTTTGGGGGGTCCTGTCTGCCCAAGGATTTGCGGGCATTGAGCTACAAGGCGAAAAGCAATGATTTGACGTTGCCAATCCTCAGTTCCGTTTTGCCGAGCAATGAACTGCAGATCGAACGTGGTTTAAAACTGATTGCCGAGAAAGACCATAGAAAAATTGGGGTGCTCGGGTACAGCTTTAAGGCGGGTACGGACGATCTTCGTGAGAGCCCTGTAATTGAAGTGATCGAGCGTCTTGTGGGTAAGGGCTACGATTTGCGGATTTACGACCGCAACGTAAACATCGCCAAACTTATTGGTGCTAACCGGGATTTCATCCTCAACCATATTCCGCACATTTCTAAACTCATGGTCGAGAGTATTGACGCCGTGCTTGATCATGCAGAAACGGTCGTGATTGGAAACAAGGATCCGGAGTTTGCCGGTGTTCCGGCAAAACTCCGCCCTGGGCAGCGGATGGTTGACTTTGTACGCATATCCGATCGCAGGAGTGAAAATGGCCAGTACGACGGCATCTGTTGGTAATCGAGCAAAAGCCGGAAATCCAGCGGGAGTTTCTAAGGAACAGGTTTGGGGATCCATACAGCGACTTTCCGACTGGCTGGAAAAGAATGAATATCGTGGCTACGACACGTTTGATGGGCTGAACGCAAAGTATGTCCGGCCCTTGACGTTCGAAACGAATTTGCTGAGGACCGTCCTGCAGCAGGGAGTCCGGCGTTTCCCGGTCAATCTGCGCCCAATACTCGGAATTTCAAAAGCGTATTCTTCCAAGGGAATGGGGTTCCTGGCCAGAGGCTTTATCCGCCTTCATCAGGCTACAGGCGACGCAATCTGGGCGAACAGAGCCAAACGATGTCTGGCATGGCTCCAGGAGAATATCTCCAAGGGCTATTCGGGCGCTTGCTGGGGAAATCATTTCGATTATCAGTCAAGGAGCTTCTACCTTCCCAAAGGTGAACCCACCATTGTTTGGACCTCTCTCATAGGCCACGCATTTCTGGATGCCTACGACTACTTCCAGGATGAACAGTTTCTGAAGACGGCCATCAGTGCCTGCGAGCATATCCTGAAAGATTTGGCCCGGTTGGAAGATGGCGATACTGTCTGCATTAGTTATATCCCTTCCCAGAATAAGCAGGTCCATAACTCAAACACACTTGGCGCAAGCTTTTTGGCTCGCACTTATGCCATAACCCGCAACGAAGAGTACCGGGCGTTAGCTGAGAAAGCGATCAAGTACACCGCCAAATACCAACGGGCTGATGGCTCATGGTTTTATGGTGAAAAAGAGAATTTGCACTGGGTCGATAATTTCCACACCGCTTATGTTCTCGATTGTTTCAAGCATTATATGACGCACACAGGTGACGAGCGCTTTGAGCCAAATCTAAGACTTGGGTATGACTATTGGAAGCGCACCTTCTTCCTGCCGGATGGAACTCCCAGATATTACGATCACAAAACGCTCCCGATTGATATTCAATGTTCTTCGCAAGCAATTGATACCCTGGCTTTCTTCCATGATCGGGACCCTGAAAATCTGTCGCTGGCCCTTCGAGTAGCCCAATGGACCATCGCCAACATGCAGGATTCGACCGGTTATTTCTATTACCGGCGCTATTCGAACTGGCTGGTTAACAGGACCCCAACGCTGCATTGGGGGCAGGCCACCATGATGTGCGCCCTTTCCGGGCTGTACAAGTTGCTCTAACCGTTCGAGCCCAAGCATATGAAACGTAAAGTCCTAATCATCGTTGAGAATTTGCCCGTTCCTTTCGACTCTCGCGTTTGGAAAGAGGCCACGTCGCTCACAAAAGCTGGTTATGAAGTGACGGTTCTCTGTCCTAAGGGCAAAGGATACACGCAGGGTTTTCAGATTCTCGAGAATGTGCGTATCTACAGGCATCCGATGCCGCCTGAAGGAAATACCGCTCTGGGGTACGTCTGGGAATATGGATGTGCACTCTTATGGGAGGTCGTGTATACATGGTGGATTTTCCTTCGACACGGTTTTCACGTGATCCAGGGTTGCAATCCACCGGACGACATATTTATCGTCGCCATGCCATTCAAGCTGGTGGGCGTCAAATATATCTTTGACCATCATGATGCCAATCCTGAACTCTACTACTCAAAATACGAGCGGAAAGATGCCCTTTATAGGATTCAAGTGTGGCTGGAGAAACTCAGCTACCGGCTTGCCGATGTAGTTATGGCGACCAACGAAAGCTATGCGCGGCTTGCGATCACTCGCGGTGGGAAAAAGCCTGAAAATGTCTTTGTTGTGCGAAATGGGCCCGATCTGGACGTTTTCAAGGAAGTGCCGCCGGTCCCCGCTCTCAAGTATGGCAAGCAATATCTGGTTGGCTACGTGGGAACAATGAGCATTCAGGAAGGTCTCGATATTCTCTTGGATGTTGCCGAATACGTCAAGAAGAATGGCAGGACTGATGTTCACTTCACGTGTGTGGGAGGTGGCCCTGGATTGAATAGCCTGCGAAAAATGGTCCAGGAAAAACAGTTGGAAGATACGGTGAATTTTACAGGAAGAGTACCCGACAAAGATCTGCTCGAGGTGTTGTCCACAGCGGACGTTTGTGTCAATCCAGACAAGCCTTGCGAGATGAACGACATATCCACGATGATCAAAATCATGGAGTATATGGCATTGGGGAAACCCATTGTGCAGTTCGACCTCAAAGAGGGCAGGTTTAGCGCGCAGGAAGCGTCCTTGTACGCGGACAATGCGAACCAAGTTCCGGACTTTGCTTCCAAAATTCTCTGGTTACTCGAGAATCCTTCCGCCCGGGAAAAGATGGGTGCTGTTGGACGAGCACGAGTCGAGCAAGAATTGGCATGGGAACATTCCGTTGGAAATCTTCTGGCCGCTTACGACAGGGCATTGCCTGGGAAATAGACAGACTTCGAGGGGCAAGAAGTGTAATCCAAGGGGCAGAATCTAAGACCATTCTCTTCACCCGAAAACCGTCATGGTTCGGCACATGAGCGTTTACCAATGCGATCCTATTCATGACCCACGTTGGGCTCAGTTCATTCGGAATCACCACAAATCTTCCGTCTTCCATACCGTTGAGTGGCTGCGAACCCTAAAAGAAACATATCGCTACGAGCCTGTTGTATTTACCACCAGCCCTGAAAATGAACCTTTAAGAAACGGAATTGTAGTCTGCCGGGTCCAGAGTTGGTTGACCGGGCGCCGCCTTGTATCCCTGCCTTTTTCTGATCATTGTGAACCCCTTTTTGATTCATTCGATAACAACGAATTCGCCGCAGTTCTGGACCACGTTCTTCAGCACCTGAGACAGGAAAGCTATGGAAGTCTTTCCATTCGACCTATTTCAAGCCTACCGGTGGAGATACTGCAAAAAAGGTCTGGAATTGCGGCCGGCGAATATTGCTTTCACACCATAGACCTCGAACCCGATCTCGATACGATTTACGGGAGTTTTGACAAGGATTCCATTCAACGACGAATCCGCCGGGCAGAACGTGCCGGAATTATGGAAAAGTGCGGACAATCTGACGAACTATTAAAAACCTTTTATTGTCTGTTTTTGGAGACTCGTCGTCGGCAAAGAGTGCCCCCAACCCCCTTCTCTTGGTTCAAAAATCTGGCCAGAGAACTCGGTCAAAGCTTTGAGGTACGGGTTGCGTATAAAGACCAGACGGCGCTTGCCGCCATCATCTGCCTTCAATTTGGAGACATCGGGTATTACAAGTACGGTTCCTCCGACTATCGATTCAATCAATTTGGGGCCACTCCGTGGCTTTTCTGGCGGGCCATCTCTTCCGCGAAATTGAAAGGCGCCCGTAGATTTGATTTGGGACGTACGGAAATGACCAACACCGGACTCTTGGTCTTCAAAAACCATTGGGATCCAAATCCGAAAAAACTAACCTATTGGGAGTTTCTTTCTGGTTCACAGAAGAGAATGAGCAGACCTAGAGAAGGAAGTTGGTCCAAGATCATGTTTTCTATTCTTCCCGCCCATCTGCAGAAGTGGGTGGGCGAATTCATATACCCTCATTTAGGCTAAGTGGACCATTCCGGCGGATTTAGGGGGCCGATTGGACAATCGTTATTACTACGACAGCCAACCGCGAGTCTCTGTAGTGGTCAATTATCCGAGATGTTACACTCGCTTTCAGAAATGAGATAGTTCAAGTCCTTTGATTTCACAGTGATTGAGCCCCTGATCGATTACTTCAAATTGCCTCTGGAAGTGGTGGAGCAGCTTGCCATCGCGGAGGCTCCTCCCTCGAGTAACCTTGGGTTCTTCCAGTTTGGTGAAGGGAATATCTGCTACGGCAGATCAGCTATCGGGGTCTCAGCCGACCCGGAAACTTCCGGCAGATTCGATGCGTTGTTTGCTGCTCGGCAAACAGGGGCGTCTGTTCAGCTTGCATTCGATTTTGCTGAAATTATTGAGAATCTCCGGAGGGAAAGATACCGCCAAAGCCCCTCCGCCAATGGTCGCCGCCCTTATGCCCCTGACAAATTTGCCCACGTCATCTACTATTCGCTCCGAAGATTTCTCCCATTTCCAGTTCGCCGGCATTTTCAGCGGATGTATTTCCGGGATTGGAAAGAAATCCGATTTCCTGCCTGGCCCGCAGATCTTACCGTCGATAGGTTGCATGAAGAACTCCTGTGTCTATGCATGCAGGCAGGCGGAATGGAAGAGATTCCGTTTATATGGTTCTGGCCAGAAGGCGCTCCCAATTGCCTGATAATCACGCACGACGTTGAAACCACCGCCGGCCGGGATTTCACTTTTGCTCTTCTCGAATTGGATGAGTTGTATGGCTTCAAGGCAGCCTATCAGGTTGTCCCCGAAAAGCGTTATGAAGTCACTGAAACATACATAGCCTCAATCCGGGACCGCGGCTGTGAAGTCAACATTCACGATCTGAATCATGACGGCCATCTTTACAAAGAACATGCCGAGTTCAGTCGGCGGGCAGTTGTCATTAACGAGTACTTGCGGCAATACCGTTCAGAGGGTTTTCGGGCGGGTGCCATGTACAGGATGCAGGATTGGCTCGAAGCGCTGGATTGCAAATATGACATGTCCGTTCCCAATGTGGCCCATCTCGAACCCATGCGGGGCGGATGTTGTACCGTCATGCCATACTTCATCGGCGAGATCCTGGAGATTCCGCTGACAACAGCCCAAGACTATTCTCTTCTCTATATTCTTAACGAACACACCATTGAGTTATGGAAGCGACAAATTGCTCTGATCAAGGAGCGCAATGGGCTGATTAGCGTTCTCAGCCACCCGGACTATCTGATTGACAAGACGAATCGGAGCGTCTACGAAGCTCTGCTTGATTATTTACGCCACATGGTCGCCGCCGAAGGAACTTGGGCAACGTTGCCCGGCAATCTGAACCGTTGGTGGAGGGCAAGAAACGGGATGAAACTTGTTCGACGCGGTGAAAAATGGCAGATTGAAGGGCCCGAGAAGGAAAAGGCCCGACTGGCTTTTGCGAGGTTAAAAGACGGCCATTTGACCTTTCATCTTGCTTGAGGAAGTGAATTGATATTTCAGAAAACCAAAATTCCTGGCGTTTTCAAAATCGAAATGGATCCCAAGGACGACGACCGCGGATTCTTTGCACGCACCTGGTGCCGGGCTGAATTTGAGCTGCACGGACTTTCAACTAACTTGGCCCAGTGCAGTGTGTCCTTTAATCACAGCAAAGGCACGCTTCGCGGCATGCATTTTCAGGCCGCACCGCACTCCGAAGCTAAACTAGTGCGTTGCACCCGGGGCTCGATTTACGATGTGGCGCTGGACCTCCGGCCGGAATCGCCTACCTTCAAGCAATGGGAGTCCACGATCCTTTCTGCCGAAAATCACCACATGTTTTATGTGCCGGAAGGTTGCGCGCACGGCTTCCTGACGCTTGAGGACAGCAGCGAGGTGTTTTATCAAATCTCGGAATTCTATGCGCCAGACGCGTCGCGCGGCGTCCGATGGAACGACTCGGCTTTCAGCATTCAATGGCCTGAGGATGTGAAGGTCATCTCACCTCGTGACGCTTCTTACCCGGATTTCGTCTAGATCCATGACGCAAGATCTTTCAGTGAACTTGTCGCAGCAAGCAGCGATCGGAAAAGAGCTATATGACTTTGCGGCTGAGCTCTATCCAATCTGCCGTAGCATTACTGGCGACGGAAGTCGAGTAACGCTGAGATCAATTCAGAAGCGGATTCCCCTGGAAATCGTGGAAGTTGCCTCCGGGACACAGGTCTTGGACTGGAGCGTGCCCAAAGAGTGGAACATCCGAGACGCCTACATAAAGGATGCTTCCGGGCAGCGCGTTGTGGACTTCAAGAAGAGCAACTTGCACGTGCTCAACTACAGCGTGCCGATCCACACAAAGCTACCGTTAGCAGAGCTCAAGAAGCATTTCCATACAATTCCGGGCCAACCGGACTTGATTCCTTACCGTACCTCTTACTACAAAGAAGACTGGGGGTTTTGCCTTTCGCACTCGCAAGCGGAGGCTTTGGCGGAAGACGAATATGAGGTGTTTATCGACGCATCTCTCGCGGAAGGGCACCTCAGCTACGGAGAATGTTATCTCCAGGGCACTTTGGAGGAAGAAGTTCTGATCTCCTGCCACGTCTGTCACCCTTCGCTGGCTAACGACAATCTTTCGGGAATAACCGTTGCCACTCGCTTAGCTCAGTTGGTGGCGCAAACAAAGCGCAGGTATTCCTATCGTTTTCTCTTTATTCCGGGAACTGTTGGCGCCATTACCTGGTTGGCTCACAATCAAGGTAGCGCTTCCCGAATCAAATATGGATTGGTCCTGACCTGTATCGGAGACCGCGCCTCTTTCCATTACAAGAAAAGCCGCCGGGAAGACGCGGAAATCGACCGAATTGCTCAGCTTGTACTCAAGGAGTTCGACGCAAGTTCCGTCGCACTTCCTTTTTCTCCCTACGGATATGATGAACGTCAATATTGCTCGCCCGGTTTCAATCTTCCCGTTGGGTGTTTGATGAGGAGTGTTTGGGGCACCTTTCCCGAGTATCACACGTCCGGGGACAACATGGATTTTATCGATGCGACTTCTCTCGCGCAGTCTTTTAGTGTGTGCGCTTCGATCTTTGATGTGATTGAGAATAATCGCCGGTTTAAAAATCTAGTGCCGTTTGGGGAGCCGCAACTTGGCAGGCGTGGCCTCTATCCTTCCACGAGTGGTCTTGCGCCGGAAAAAGAGCTTCACGCGCGACTGTGGACTTTGAATCTGTCCGACGGAAATCACTCGCTTCTGGACATTGCGGAAAGATCAGGCCTGCCATTTGCTTCTATCCAGCGGGCGGCGGAGCTTCTCAGCCAGAACGCAATCTTGGCACCCGTTGACTGACCGGAAACCGCTTAGTTCAACTCAATCAAAAAGGGAATCTATGAAAGTAATTTTGACAGGCCACAAAGGTTATATCGGATCGGTTGCGGCGCCGCTCTTACAGGAAGCAGGTCACGACGTTGTCGGCCTTGATACCGATCTATTCTCCGGCTGCGATTTCGGAAACCCCAACCCGGAAATAACCGAGCTTCGCAAAGATCTGCGCGATCTGGGAGCGTCCGATTTTCATGGTTTTGACGCCATCGTTCATTTTGGCGCACTCTCGAATGACCCTCTCGGAAATCTCGATCGTCAGCTTACCTACGATATCAATCATCACGCCTCGGTCCATATGGCGAGACTGGCTAAGGCTGCAGGGGTTTCACGTTTCGTCTTTTCGTCTTCTTGCAGCACCTATGGAGCAGCCGGAGATCATTTTTTGGATGAGACGGCTGACCTTAACCCAGTGACTCCCTACGGCGAATCCAAGGTTTACGTGGAACGGGATGTTGCACCCCTGGCAGATGATCGCTTTAGCCCAACCTTCATGAGGAATGCCACTGCTTATGGAGTCTCGCCTCGTTTGCGTCTGGATATCGTTCTGAACGATCTGGTCGCCTGGGCATATACAAAAGGGAAGGTCCACATTAAGAGCGATGGCACCCCATGGCGTCCGATTGTCCATATCCGAGACATCATTGCCGCGGTTATCAGCGTTTTGGATGCTCCTCGCGAAATCGTGCACAACCAGGTTTTTAACGTCGGCCGAACGGACCAAAACTATCGCATCAGCGAACTGGCCAACATCGTTGCCGAGGCGGTCCCTGGTTGCGAAGTTGAGTTTGCGCCGGGGGGTGGACCCGACAAGCGGTGCTATCGCGTGAACTGCGACAAAATCCAACGGACCCTGCCTAGCTTTCAGCCCAAATGGACGGCAAAGATGGGAGCCGAAGAGCTATACGAAGCATATAGCGCCATAAAGCTGACCTTTGAGGACGTCCAATTGGGTAAATATGTACGCATGGACCATATCCGGCGCCTAATAACCTCTGGGCGCCTCGACCCATCCCTCCATTGGAAGTAAGCCAGCGTGGGAAACACTTTTCCCACGGCGAGCCTACCCATTACCGCTTTGGCCGATACGCCCGCCCAAGCTCGAAACCTGCCGTAGTAGCCTGTTGTAAATCATTCATTTATAATATTTTAGCTGTGGTTGACGGAGTGCCCACAGGCCGGATAGACAGCTTTTTGGTGGTTGAATTGCCTTTCTAACTCCCAATAGAGCCGATTCCTCCTGGGACTCCAGTGGCGGTAGCCTACCTTTTGGCTCTCATTTCGCGAACCGACAAATTGACCCCTATGGCAACTATAATGCTCCCTAAAGAGTACTCAGATTCCCACGTTGTCAAAAAACTCTGTCGTTTTTGCAGCAGTCCCCTCGATCGGATTTTCGTCGATCTGGGCATGTCGCCGCTGTGTGAGACCTATCCGTCTATTCAGGAGATGCATCACGGCGAAATGTTCTATCCCTTGCTGGTTTTCGTCTGTGGAAACTGTCTCCTGGTGCAACTCGAGGAATTTGAAACGCCCGAGAATATCTTTAGTGACTACGCCTACTTTTCGTCCTATTCCGATTCCTGGCTAAAGCACTGCGAGAACTACACAGCCAAGATGATTGAGCGCTTCGCTTTGGGTCAGAACAGTTTTGTTGTCGAAGTAGCCAGTAATGACGGCTATTTGCTTCAGTACTTCGTGCGGCGTGAAATTCCCGTTCTGGGCATTGAGCCGGCAGCAAACGTCGCAAAAGTTGCGATTGAGAAGGGCGTGCCTTCGTTGACTCGGTTTTTTGGCACACAGCTTGCGTTGGAGTTGGCAAGCAAGGGCAAAACGGCCGATTTGATCGCCGGAAATAATGTTTTGGCTCAAGTGCCTGACCTCAATGATTTCGTTGAGGGTCTAAAGTTGATGTTGAAGCCGCATGGTGTTCTCACCTTGGAATTTCCCCATTTGCTTCAACTCATTCAGCAAAACGAATTCGATACGATCTATCACGAGCATTTCTCCTATTTCTCCCTGATCACGACAATTCGCATTTTGAAAGCTCACGGATTGCGGGTCTTTGACGTCGAGGAGTTATCTACACATGGCGGATCTCTGCGTGTATACGCGACCCGAGTAGAAGATACAACCCATGGTGAAACTCCGGCCGTCCGAGCGCTCCTGGAAAAAGAGCGTCAACATGGCCTGGATTCGATCGCTGGCTATGAGGGCTACGCGTGCCAAGTCAAAGAAACCAAGCTGGCACTGATGGATTTCCTGCTCATGGCAGCGAGAGAAGGCAAATCCGTTGCGGGGTATGGTGCGCCGGGTAAAAGCGCGACCTTGCTGCATTATTGTGGTATCGGCAAAGACCTGATCCAGTATACGGTGGACCGGAGTCCCTATAAGCAGGGGCGGGTTCTGCCGGGTACGCATATTCCGATCTACCACCCAGACAGGATTCGTGAAACGCAACCCGATTACGTGGTTATTCTCCCCTGGAACTTGAAAGAAGAGATCATGCAACAATTGCAGTACATACGAAATTGGGGCGGGCGCTTTGTGGTGCCGATTCCGAAAGTCGAAGTCCTCTGAACGTTGCCCCTTGTGAGCAGGAGGTCTATCCGATGAAAGTTGTACTGTTCTGTGGCGGAGCGGGAATGCGCCTTCGCGGTTACGCGGACGACGTTCCCAAGCCCATGGTACAAATCGGCAATCGTCCTATTCTCTGGCATCTGATGAAGTATTACTCACATTTCGGACATAAGGACTTTATTTTGTGTCTGGGCTACAAAGGGAACGTGATAAAGGATTACTTCCTGAATTACGACGAATCCGTGTCCAATGATTTTGTCTGGTCAAAAGGCGGGCAGAAAATTGATTTTTTGAACCGGGATATTGACGATTGGACAATCACATTCGTCGAAACCGGAGTTAACGCCAACATCGGAGAGCGATTAAAGGCCGTCGAAAAACACCTGCAAGGCGAGGAGATGTTTCTTGCGAATTATGGTGATGGCTTGAGTGATGCGCCTCTCCCCGCAATGATCAATGAGTTTCAGGAGAGCCGCGCGGTCGCTTCCTTGCTCCTCGTCCAACCCACAGCCAGTTTTGACATTGTTAGTGTAAGTCCCGAAGGGTGGGTAACCGGAGTTTCCGCGTTGACGAACTCGGATATCTGGATCAACGGCGGTTTTTTCGTCATGCGGAACGAGATTTTTCGCTACATGCAGCCAGGAGAAGAACTTGTTCGTGAACCCTTCCTGCGGCTGGCCAGTGAACGTGCTTTGCTGACTTACAAATGCAACGGGTTTTGGCAGTGTATGGATACGTTTAAAGACAAACAACGCCTCGAAGAATTGAATCAGACGACAGCTCCGTGGAAGGTCTGGGCCAACGGCAAGGAAAATGTCGCAAATCCTTCGGTGATTGTGACGACAGATAAATGATCCCTTTGAAGCTTTCTCTGCAGGCGGGAAAAAAACTTGAAATTTTGTGCCTGGGTGCGCATTCCGACGACATCGAAATCGGTTGTGGAGGTACGATTCTCCGGTTATTGAAGGAATACCCGGAATCCCGGGTTCACTGGGTCGTTTTCAGCGCCAGTGGCGTTCGGAAGGCGGAGGCGAAGCGCGGCGCGCAGGCCTTCGTGGGCAAGGCCCAGCTCAAGAAATTGATGCTGAAATCTTTTCGAGATGGATTTATGCCCTTTAACGGCGCTGCAATCAAGGATGTATTCGAGAGCCTGAAAGATATCTCTCCGGATCTGATTTTCACGCACAATCGAAAGGATGCTCATCAGGACCATCGGCTGATTGCGGAGTGCGCCTGGAATACCTTTCGTAACCATCTGATCCTTGAATACGAGATTCCAAAATACGATGGCGATCTCGGGCAGCCGAATTTCTTCGTCATGCTGAAAGACGAGGTCCGCGCAAGAAAAACCAGGATGATCATGGAAGTATTTCAGTCGCAGCGCGCCAAGCATTGGTTCTCTGAAGACACCTTTAATGCGCTGATGAGAATACGGGGGATGGAGTGCGCTGCTCCGGATGGTTTTGCCGAAGCCTTCTATTGCAGGAAACTAAGTTATTAAGATATACGTTAGGTAGTCGTCAACTCATTCCGATCCGGTTTTCCTGCCATAGGTGCACTTATAAGGTTTCGGAGTGTTAAGGTCACGCGCCCGGTGTTCTAAAACATGTCCACGGAAATGCCTTTGGTCTCCATATGTCTCCCGAATTTCAACACGTTCCCCTTTCTGGAGGAGCGACTGCAGACCATTCTGTCCCAGTCATTGACGGACTGGGAATTGATTATCGTTGACAGCTATTCCAACGACGGATCCTGGGAGTTCTTTGAGAAGTTGGCCAAATCAGACAGCCGGGTGTCCATATCGCAAGAACCGCGCGGGCTATATCAGAGCTGGAATAATTGCATCCAGCGGGCGAAAGGCAAGTATGTCTATATTGCCACTAGCGACGACACCATGGCCCCAGACTGTCTGGAAAAAATGGTTGAAGCGCTCGAAAGCAATCCGGAATGTGATATCGCACAATGCCGGCTTGAGATCATTGATAAAGAGGGTCATATACAGGCGGACTACCAGGGCGCGTCGAATTGCACCGTTTTTTCCGGCGACCTGAAAAACGTTTTGGCGAAGCCCCATATCCGGAGGGCCCCATTTGACGGCCTTCTTCACCTGACCGGATTAATGGTGCATCTCTCGATTACGGAATTATTGATCCGGCGAACTCTATTTTCCAAGATCGGTTTATTCGAAGCTCATTGGGGCTCCATTGGGGATCGGAATTGGGAGATGAAGGCAGGACTTGTCACGGATACCGTTTTTGTCCCGGATACTTGGGCGTCCTGGCGAATGCACGCTACGAACGCCTCGTCCTTGCTGAAGGTGCATTCCCCTGAGTACTGCGAAAAAGTTCATGAAATGATCGATGACGCAATTAAGAAATGCCGGCCTTTCTTGTCTCCGGAACTCATGGCGGGCTTGGAATCGGAGTGGGTTCCGGGAAGCCGGTCCATGAGGGACTATTACACTTCGCTTGCAAATAAGGGGACCCTGCGGCGCCGCTTCTTTCAGATTGCACAAGCTTATTCCGGCGATGCCATTGCCCGTTTTGAGGTCCGCCAGCGCATTTTGGGACAGCCCACTTGGTTTGACCGGTTTCCAGCGGACTTGAAAAAATGGCTTGAATCCATCGGATTGGGGCCGGTAGTGCTCCCGGCAAAAAATGGCGTGCTCACCTAAGTGGATTCCCTTTTGGGATAGCGATTGCTAGTTAGAATCATCTGAAGATCGGAGTCTGGACTGTGGACGAGTTGGTTATCGAGGCCGGTCGAACGGAACAGCAATATTGGAAGGATTTGTGGGTGTTCCGTGAGTTGTTCTATTTTCTCGCTTGGCGTGACCTGCTGGTTCGATACAAACAAACTGTCATTGGCATCGCGTGGGCGCTTGTCCGCCCACTCCTGACGATGGCGGTATTTACAATCGTATTCAGCAGGATCGCAAAGTTGCCTACCATAGGCACTGCGCCTTATTGCCTGCTCGTGTTCGCAGGCTTGCTTCCTTGGCAGTTCTTCTCCACATCTCTGGCGGAGGCAAGCAATAGCCTCATCTCAAATTCCAACCTCGTTTCGAAGGTCTATTTCCCCCGAATGATCGTTCCTGCTGCGTCCATCATCACCAATTTTGTGGATTTTGTGATTTCGTTTTCGATTCTGGTTGTTTTGGCGGCTTGGTTTAGATTCTTACCGGATTGGCGTATCGTTTTTCTGCCGTTCTTTGTCCTTCTTTCACTGGGAACCGCGGTTGGGATCAGCCTGTGGCTGTGTGCGCTCAACGTCGAGTACCGCGATTTTCGCTATATTGTTCCTTTTATTGTCCAATTTGGAATGTACGTCTCTCCGGTTGGGTTTAGCAGTTCTGTCGTTCCGGAAAAATGGAGATTGCTTTATGCCATGAATCCGCTGGTAGGCGTTATCGACGGCTTTCGATGGGCGCTCCTTCGCGGACAGGCTGGCCTGTACGTTCCAGGGCTGATCGCTTCGATTGTAATTACGACGTTCATCTGTCTCAGTGGAGCATGGTATTTCAGAAAGATGGAACGAACGTTTGCTGACGTCATCTAAATTCGTAAATTCAGAAATACGCCAAGCGGCGCGTCGTCTTACATAAACTGTAGACAGGTTCCTCCCAATTCTCCATGGCCGGATTTGTGATTAAAGTCGAAGACCTGGGCAAGCGTTACAAGCTGCAGCGAACGCAATCTGCCCGTCAATACGTGGCCTTGCGTGACGTGATTGTTGAGCAGGCAAAGCGTCTGATTTCAAGGCCGGCACAGTCTCCTTCCAAGATCGAGCTTTTCTGGGCAATCCAGCACATATCTTTCAGCATTGAGCAGGGCGAGTCGGTCGCGATCATCGGCCGAAACGGCGCGGGAAAATCCACCCTGCTCAAACTGCTCAGCCGCATTACCGAACCTACGGCCGGAAGGATCCGGCTCAAGGGCCGAGTTGCCAGTTTGCTGGAGGTAGGGACCGGATTTCATGCTGAATTGACAGGACGAGAGAACATTTATCTCAACGGCGCCATTCTTGGAATGACCAAGGCGGAAATAAACCGGAAATTCGACGCCATTGTTGATTTTTCAGGTGTTCAGAAATTTGTTGATACGCCCATGAAGCATTTTTCGACCGGGATGCAAGTCCGGCTTGCGTTCGCGGTCGCTGCACACCTGGAGCCAGACATCCTCGTCGTGGATGAGGTGCTTGCCGTCGGTGACGCCGCCTTTCAGAAAAAATGTTTGGGTAAAATGCAAGACATCGCAACGCAGGGGCGGACTGTGATTTTTGTGAGTCACGATCTTGCTGCGGTAGAGAAATTATGCCGGCGCGCCATCTTGATCGAATCTGGCCAATGCAAAATGGATGGGCCGACATCGGCGGCGATCAAGGAGTATCAGCAAAGCGTGGTTGAAACCGCGTCGCTGGACCTGGCGACCCGCGGCGATCGTCGCGGTGATGGACACGTGCGATTTGTCCGCATCCAGTTGCTCGATGAAAATGAAAATGAACCAGGGGTTTTCCTCTCGGGGCAGCAACTCCGGATGCGGCTCCACTACAAGTCTACGGACTCCAGACCGCTTGTGAATTGCAGAGTCAGTATTTCCATAAACGGCTGGGGCAAGACTTATTTTCTGGCTTCAACTGAGCTGCATATGGAAAACAGCCTGACCCTTCCATCCGAAGGGTTCATCGACTGTGTTGTGGATGAACTCCCTCTGAGTCTCGGTATCTATTATTTGAGTCCCTATATTGAGGTAAACGGGATCACTCAGGACTGGTTGGAGAGTGCTTCCACCTTGCGCGTGGAAGACGGCAATTTTTATGGGACAGGCAAAGACTACCCGAAAGGCTGGGAAGGTAAGACCGTGCTCGTAAAGCATCGCTGGGAGCAGGCAGGGAAACCTCAATTGCTAGTGCCGAATGGTGCGGACCTCTCCCGGCAATAGGCACCGGGAACATATTTCCCATGAACGACCTTAATTCCACTGCGGTCGCCCTTTTCATCTTCAATCGTCCGGACTTGACGGCGAGGGTGTTCGAATCCATCCGGGCCGCCAAGCCCAGGCATCTTCTCGTTATCGCGGATGGTCCACGGAGGTCCCATCCCGAGGAAGAACGGCTTTGCAAGGAAGCGCGGGCGATAGCCAGCACTCCGGATTGGCCGTGCGAACTGGTCCTCAACTTCTCGGATGAAAACTTGGGTTGCAAACGAAGGCTCTCCTCTGGATTGGATTGGGTTTTTCAGTCTTTTCCCGAAGCCATTATTCTTGAGGACGACTGCGTCCCGTCGGCCTCCTTCTTTCGTTTTTGTTCCGAATTGCTCGATCATTACCGGAACGACACCCGCATTATGCACATCAGCGGTGACAATTTTCAGGACGGCAGGAAGCGCGGCACGTCTTCCTACTATTTCTCGAAATATCCTCACACCTGGGGCTGGGCCACCTGGAAAAGAGCCTGGGCCTATTACGATGTGACCATGGCGAGTTGGCCGGCAGCAAATCGTGACAACTGGTTGAGATCCATCCTGGACGATCCCAGGGAAGCGGACTATTGGGGCGGCATTTTCGAGAATCTCCACGCGGGGCAGATTAATACCTGGGATTACCAGTGGGTCTATGCCTGCTGGCGCCAGGGTGGGCTCTCCATCCTGCCGAACGAAAATCTCGTTACCAATATCGGAGCAGGTCCTGATGCAACTCACCTCAAAGAGGGCCACAGCACCATTAATTTGCCCGCCCATGAGCTGCGAGACTGCAGGCATCCAGATTCAATTGCTGTGGATCGAGATGCCGACCGCTACACATTTGAAAACCACATAGCCGGGCGGGTTGTGCCCAGGCATCTACAGTGGTTACACCGCGTTAAACGCATGATTGCGGACCCGATTTTGAGGTAGTCTCTAGGGACCCGAGGGTCTCAGCTCAATAGATATTTTCTCTGCTTCGTTACGGAACGCTCCTAACCCCCAGCCCCAAGGAGTCAGAATAATCTAATGAAACGAGCACTGATCACTGGTTGCACCGGCCAAGATGGTTCTTATTTGATCGAGCTCTTGCTGAAGAAAGATTACGAAGTGCACGGTCTGAAGCGTCGCTCGTCAAGCTTTAACACGGATCGTCTTGATCATCTTTATCAGGACTTCCATGAATGCGACACCAACTTCTTCCTTCACTATGCGGATCTCACTGATGGAAGTTCGCTCAACAAGATCCTCCATGATATTCAGCCGGATGAGGTCTATAACCTGGCTGCCCAGAGCCACGTGAAGGTCAGTTTTGAAATTCCGGAGTATACGACCGATGTTACGGCATGTGGCGCTCTGCGTTTACTTGAGGCAATTCGGCACACTGGCCTCAGATGCCGCTTTTATCAGGCTTCTTCCAGTGAGATGTTTGGAAGTACTCCGCCGCCGCAATCTGAGGCTACGCCATTTCATCCGCGCAGTCCCTATGCTTGTGCGAAGGCCTTTGGTCACCACATAACTGTGAACTATCGGGAGAGTTACGGCCTGCACGCCTCCAGCGGCATTCTCTTCAACCATGAATCTCCGCGTCGCGGTGAGACCTTTGTTACTCGCAAAATAACTCGCGCCGTTGCGCATATCAAACGTGGATTGCAGCGGAAGCTTTACATGGGGAATCTGGACGCGGAGAGAGATTGGGGATTCGCTCCGGATTATGTATATGCGATGTGGTTGATGTTGCAGCAGGATTTTCCTGATGATTACGTAATCGGGACCGGAGAGTCCCACTCCGTTCGTGAGTTTATTGAACTGGCTTTTTCGCATGTTGGTTTGGATTGGCGTGACCACGTGGAGATTGACCCGCGCTATTTTCGTCCGGCCGAAGTTGCCAGCCTTCGCGCAGATACTTCCAAGGCACGTCGTGTCTTGGGGTGGGAACCAACTCTGACCTTCAGCCAGTTGGTCAAAGTCATGGTTGATGCCGATTTGCAGCATGTAAAGCTAAGGCTCGACGGCGGAGAGGCAGCCGTACGGTCCTCAATCGAAGCTGAAGGAAGAAGCCTCTGAATTGCTGAATTAGTTTCAAAGATTGCACTCGACGCACTATTCGCAAATTAGCATGAGCCAGCTGCGCCCTTTTGTCAGCATCATTACGCCGGTCTTCAATGGAGAAAAGTATCTCCAGGAGTGCATTGAGAGCGTAATCGCCCAGACCTATTCCAATTGGGAATATATTATTGTTGATAACTGTAGCAGGGATAGAACGTCTGCCATCGCCCGCCACTATGCGGAAAAAGATTCTCGGATTCGCGTGCACGAGAATCGTGAGTTTTTACCCGCGATTGCCAATCACAATCACGCACTCCGACTCACTTCACCGAACAGCAAGTACTGCAAATTGATTTTTGCCGATGACTGGTTGTTTGCGAATTGCCTAGAGTTGATGGTCAATCTCGCGGAAGCCTATCCCTCCATTGGCATCCTGAATTCTTATAGCCTCGAAGGCAGTGAAGTGATGTGGGCCGGTTTGCCTTATCCAAGTCATATCCGGAAGGGCCGTGATGTTTGCAAGGAACGATTGCTCGGAGGTCCTTACGTATTCGGGGCAGGCACCTCCCAGATGTATCGCTCGGAAATTGTCCGGAGCGTGCACTCTTTCTTTAATGAATCCAATCCTCATTGCGATTCGGAGATTTGTTTCAAGCATTTGGCGGAGTGGGATTTTGGTTTCATCCACCAGATCCTCTCTTACCGCAGACCCCTGCGTCCGGAGTCATTGACGACGAAATGTAACCAGCTCAACACGCTCCTCGCCATGACCTTCTACGAATTAATGGTCTACGGCCAGACTTATTTGACGCCTGAAGAACAAGAGCATGCTCGCGAGGAAAAATCCGAGGAGTACTATTCCGCCCTGGCTGGATACGTGCTTGAAGGCGGCGAAGCCTGGCAATTCCATTCAAGAAAACTGGCGGAGTTCGGCGTCCCGATTGATCAAAGCCGGCTCTCCAGGGCCGTAATCAAGAAGGGCATGAAAGCACTCCTCAAGAACCCGGTCGCTGCTTTTGCGAATATCGTGAACGGAAATAGTACTCTCAGCAGCCGGCTTCCAGCTATCATGAGAAAATCCAGTTAATTTACCGAAGCGCTATGGAGAAACCGAAGAAAAGACTCCGTGCCGGTGATTGGGTACAGGTTCGAAGCTCGAATGAAATTTTGAAGACGCTCGATGTGAATGGGCATCTCGACGGCCTGCCCTTTATGCCCGAAATGTTCCAATATTGTGGGCGGAAATTTCAGGTATACAAGCGGGCACACAAAACGTGCGACCCTTTTTATCCGGTGACTGGCCGATGGGTTGACCAGTGCGTTCACCTGGATCTCCGATGCGATGGCAATGCCCATGACGGTTGCCAGGCAGGTTGTCTGATTTTCTGGAAAGAGGTGTGGCTCAAGCCAATCTCCGCACATGCGGCAGTTGAGGGCAACGCACAACTTGACTCGCAGACGGAAACAGGTGGTTCCCCCGCCGAGATCTCGGAAGAAACCGCAAAGAAATGGACTCGCCTCACACCGGGCAATGACCAAGCCCCTAAGTATGTGTGTCAGGCTACTCAACTACTTTCCATAACAAAACGAATCGATTGGTGGGACCCCCGCCAATATATTGAGGACTACACCTCGGGCAATGTGAGCATTTGGCGGCTCATCTGTGGCTTTTTTTATTCGACGTACTACAACCTGAGCCAAGCGGGGATTGGACTCGGTCCCGCCATGGCTTGGTTCTATGACAGGATCTGTTTTCTTTGGGGTGGCAGCCTGTTTCCCAGGAGAACCGGAACAATTCCGGCTGGCCAGCCCACGCCTTCGACTAGCCTCAACCTGCAACCCGGCGAACTGGTGCGCATAAAAGCGCATAGTGAAATTCTCCGCACTTTGGATACTTCCAGCCGAAATCGAGGGCTGCTCTGGGATGCGGAAATGTCGCCTTTTTGTGGCGGCACTTATCGGGTATTAAGCCGCGTATCCCGCATTATTGACGAAAAGTCGGCCACGATGGTCCAAATGAAAAATCCCTGTATCGTGCTGGATTCTGTTTTTTGCCAGTCCCGCTACAGTGGCTGCCGCATGTTCTGCCCGAGGGGGATTTATTCCTACTGGAGAGAGATCTGGCTGGAAAGAGTTAACCCGATTTCCCCCAAATAGAACCTTCCTTTACCAGTAACACCCATTTTCCATCTGCTTGAAGTTGACAGGACGCTCCTCCTCAGATGGTTTTGTCCAGTGTTCATTCATGATGTTTCTGTATTCGGGCCGTTCAATCCAGCGAGCTCCCGCGATTCCAAAGAGCAATTGGGTGGCGCCCCCCAAATGGAGTGCCTGTTTGCCAATTCTTTTGGCATGAGCCGCGAGCGAGAAGCCGTATGCACCGCAACCAATCAAGGCAATGTCAAAATTAATCTTCGCCATCGATTCGGCCATGCAGTCCAGGGCTTCAAACCAACTCCCGTAATCGGTAGGCTGTCGGGCGGCTGATTGAATGGCTTTCAGGGTAACCAGATCGAAATCGGGCAAAATGCGCGTGTCCTTGAACAACTGCTTTCTTCGTTGAAATTGTGATTCGATGGTTTTCGCAAATGGGTGAATCACAAGCACCCGTTTGCCGGCGAGAGACGATGTCCACGGTACATCGCTCCAGAATGGCTCAAGCAACCGCAGCGGAATCAATTTCGCCTGGGGATGGTAGTGGGACACGAACTCCTCTTCTAATATCCAAGTGCCAAGGACATCCAACAGGGCGCTGTCTTCTATGACTTTCTGTGCGAATCTCTCCAGAGATTTTGGGTTAATCGGAAAGAAACCGGCATTCCATTCCATATCACGTAGGATGTTCCGGCGATATCCGACCCAGGGGCGTTTGCCGGTGAGGTAGTTAGACCAGGCAGTGATTCCTGACCGCTGCAAATAGTCCAATACGCAACCCAATTCGTTAGCTCCGAAGCGCGCGACCATGAATGGATTGCCTGCAGCAATGAGAGAACGCAACAATTCTGAAGAAGAGGTTTCGTCGAAAGTCGCGCGCTCTTCGGAATAGCCATACCAGGTTCGGCGTCCGAGAAGACGGTTTATACGGAAATAGTACGATTTGCCGAGGCGGGTGTTGGTGAAGTTTAGATAGGGAAACAACATTTGCCACGTCCTGCAAGAAAATCTGCTTTGGGTCACTCAGTTGTAAGTTAACCAGAAATGGGAAAAGCAAATCCTATGGCAATTGGTGAACAGTGTAAAGATCGCCTTTTGGGGAATCGCGATCTGAGCAAGAGTCACTATCTTCTGATCTTTCTTGTCGTTGCTTTCGCTCTCCGGCTTGGGCGCTTCCTGATTCTGCCGAGCATTTACTTTCCTGACGAAATCTTTCAAACCCAGGAGGTGGCTCACCGGCTCGCTTATGGCTATGGGGTTATCACCTGGGACCAGCGCTTCGGCCTCCGTTCCTGGGTCCTGCCTGCGATCATTTCGGGAGTAATGAAGGCTACCCGTTGGCTGGCACCGGGTTCGGCTGGTTACACCCTGGGAGTGGCGATTTTCTTTTCGCTCCTTTCTCTCCTTCCGGTTTGGTTCGCCTTTTCCTGGTGCAGGCGTTATTTGGGAATGCAGTTTGCTTTTTTAAGCGCCTTCGCGATCACGATTTGGTTTGAACTTGTTAATTTCGGCGCGCGCGCCTTCAGTGAGTTCATTGCTGGCAATCTGCTGCTTCCCGCGATTTACTTGGGGTCATGGAAATCGGGAGAAAAGCCCGATAACAGATGGCGATTGTTTGTTGCTGGCCTGCTTTTGGGGCTGGCCGTATCCTTTCGAGTGCAATTTGCTCCGGCCGTTCTGCTCGCCGGACTTTGGATTGTAGGGAAGGATTGGAAGCGAAGGATTCTTCCGGTTGCTCTGGGCAGTCTGGGCGTTTTGGCAATCTTTGGAATCGTGGATTCGTTTACTTTGGGTTTTCCCTTTTATTCCTACTACGCCCTGTTCACAGAAAACATCGTCCATCACAAAGCCGCGAACTTCGGGGTCTTGCCCTGGTACTATTTTTTTGCCACTCTGTTTGTTCATGCGGGGCCACTGCCCCTTTTGGCACTAATTGGCGTTCGCAGATCACCCATTCTTGGATGGCTGGCGCTTGCGGTTCTGCTCCCGCATTCCATGATCTCCCACAAGGAGTTTCGTTACATATATCCAGTCATACCTTTAATGATCACTCTGGCGAGCATCGGGCTTCTCGACCTCTTCCATGTGCTGGACGAGAAAATGAGATGGCAGCTTTCCGCAAATGCAAAGTTGGCATCCGCTGCCGGGCTTATCCTGGCGTGTTCACTTGTGCTCGCGATGCAATTTCCCAAGTGGGATAAAGACCGAGGCAATCTGCTCGCCTTCGGCAAGATCAGTAAGGATTACGCCGCCTGCGGCGTAGCCATCGTAAACATCCACTGGTGGGATACTGGCGGATACACGTATCTCAACAAACAGATTCCCATTTTTTATTTTACCGACTCAGCCAACGCCAACTCCGAAAGCCAAGCGTTTAACCGCATTGTTGCTCCGCAAACGAATTTGGAGTCATTTAAGAACTTCTCGGTGGCTGAGTGCCAAGATGGGGTGTGCACGCTGCAGAGGGAAGGCCTGTGCCAACCGGGCGCTGGTGAATTTGAGATCAACGCATACTTGAAAAGCCGAGGGGATTAGGGTTCTGCGACCTAGCGCGGTTCCGGCCTTCATCCTATAACTACTAGAACTTCAATGCTTTGCAGCAATATTCCAAGCTTGCCATCGCCGAGAGGTAATTTGTATACTTCCCCGCATCTTTTGGGTTCCGCCAAGACGTGTATGTTCGCAAGAGGCCGAACGAGTGGTTGCGAGTCGCTCCTTGCCCAACCTAAGCGGCTCCTTTACTTAATAGGAAAGAATTTGTCCGGATTCATACATTTCAGGAGTAGCTCTATATGAAGTGGTCTCTCGGCACCCGCAACGTTACCATCCTCAACTTCGCGAAAACCGGCTTGCTGGCTACAGCTCTCCTTGTTGCGCCGCGTGCCCATGCTCAGCTAATGGTGACCACTCAGCACAACGACATTTCCAGGACCGGCGCAAACACGAACGAAACAATTCTCACCCCGGCAAACGTGAACATTAATACGTTCGGGAAGCTATTTTCTTATCCCGTGGATGGATGGATTTACGCCCAGCCCTTGTACATGCCTGGCGTCACTATGGGTTCGGGTACGCCGCAGGCGGGCACTACCCATAACGTCGTTTTTGTCATGACAGAGCATGACAGCGTGTACGCATTCGATGCGGACAGCAACTCAGGCGCAAACGCAAACCCTTTGTGGCAGGTATCGTTGATTGATGCCACGCACGGCGGTAGCCCATCCTCTGGTGAGAAGACCGTTCCCGCGGCGGACGTCGAATATAACCCTCCGGACATTGTTCCCGAAATTGGCATTACCAGTACACCCGTCATAGACCCGACGACTAACACCATTTATGTGGTTGCCAAATCCACCATCGGCGATACGCAGTTTTACCAGCGACTTCATGCTTTGGACATCACGACCGGCGCCGAGAAGTTCGGCGGACCGGTTACCCTCTCGGGTTCGGTCTCCGGAACGGGAAATGGAAGTTCGGGAGGTGTCCTGAACTGGGATCCCAAGTGGCAGAACAACCGCACCAGCTTACTTTTGCTGAATGGCATTGTGTACATCGGATTCGGCTCGCATATGGACGGCGGCCCGTGGCACGGATGGATCCTTGCCTACAATGCGACCACGCTCCAGCAAACAGGGGTCTGGTGCACAAGTCCAAATGCTTTAGGGTCGGGAATTTGGATGGGCGGAACGGGGCTTGCCGCAGACGTTCCCTCCGGCAAACCCTACGGGCGTATTTTTCTGTCCACAGGTAATGGTGTGTTTGACGCGGTCACTCCTTACACCAACGCCATGGACTACGGCGACTCGATCGTCAAACTTGACTTGGCTAACGGCGTGCCTACGATGAATTCCAATGGGACGGTCGTCGGGGATGACTTCACACCACATGCCCAGGCCTCTTTGAACAGCGCGGACGAAGACCAAGCCTCAGGAGGAGTAGTTTTGGTGCCCGGTTCGTACCTTGTTCAGGTCGGAAAATCCGGAATTGTCTACGTTCTGAACCGGGAAAGCCTGGGGGGATACCACTCCTCAAATACCAAGGATCCCGGCGAATCCGCAAACGGAGGCGGTCTTTGGGGAGCACCCGCTTACTGGAACGGAAACGTTTACGTTTGGGGCGAAAACGATCACCTGAAAGCGTACTCGTATGCGAACGGCGCATTTTCCTCTTCTACTCCTACCTCTACTTCGAGCCAAAGCGCCAGCGTTTACAGTCCGACTCCCAGTGTGTCCGCCAACGGAACGACGAACGGAATCGTCTGGTCGCTGAAGACCGACAATTACTCTTCGAATGGGCGCGAGGTTTTATACGCGCACGATGCGACCAATGTGGCAAGCCTTCTCTATTCCAGCGGTTCCGCGGGCACAGAAACCAACTATACCCGGGATAATCCTGGAAACTCCGTTAAGTTCATCACTCCCACTGTGATTAATGGAAAGGTTTATGTCGGATCCGAGTCTCAAATCAGCGTGTTCGGCCTTCTCAGCGGATCGCAAGCTGCCACGCCGGTCATAAGCCCGTCCAGTGAGACCTTTGCATCTTCGGTGCAGGTCACGATTACTGACTCAACCAGCGGGACCACGATTTACTACACGACCGACGGCAGCAACCCAACTACTAGCTCAACCGTGTATTCCGGCCCCTTTACCGTAACTTCGACAACCACGGTTAATGCGATTGCAACCGGCACAGGATTGGTTCAAAGCGCTCAGGCGACTGCCACCTACACCCTGACTACCCAGGTGACTGCTCCGATATTTTCTCCTGCTCCTGGGAATTACTCGTCGGCTCAGTCCATCACGATCAGCACCACCACTCCCAACTCGACAATCTATTACACGACGGACGGCACCACGCCCACGACTTCCAGCACCTTGTATACAGGTCCTGTCTCCATTGCAGTAAATGAGACGCTCTCTGCGATTGCCGTGGCCAGCGGGTTGACCAATAGTCCTGTGACCAGTGGGCTGTACACGATCGGCGTGCAAACTACGAATCTGATTAATTTCAGCAGTGGATTTACCAGTGGCACGATGGATCTTCTGGGCAGCGCCACTCTAAACGGCAGTGTTTTGCAATTAACGGATGGCGGTACAAGCGAAGCTGCCGCTGCCTGGTTTTACAACTCTCGTTACGGCGACGGACAGCTGGAACTCAACATCCAGGCGTTCACGACCGACTTCACTTTCCAAATTACACCTGCCTCTACTACAACCGCCGACGGATTTACATTCACAATCCAGGGTAGCAGTCCGTCTGCTATCGGACCCTCCGGCGGGGGACTGGGCTACGGGCCGGACTCTCCGAGTGGAACTGCCGGAATCCCGAGTAGCGTCGCTGTGAAGTTTGACCTCTACAGCAATCAGGGCGAAGGCACGGATTCAACGGGACTCTACACCAACGGAGCGTCACCCACCACGCCAGCGGTAGACATGACGAGTTCAGGAGTGAATTTGCACAGTGGCGATCCCATGCATGCGCACATAACGTATGACGGGACTACACTGACTTTGACGCTGACCGATGTAACGACCAATGCGTCCTTTACCACCAGTTGGGCGGTGAACATCCCAACAATCGTTGGGGGGAATGTCGCCTACGTTGGCTTCACCGCAGGCACGGGCGGGAATGCGTCCGTTCAGAGTATTCAATCCTGGACATTTACCTCGGGAACGGTTCAAACCACCGCGACACCCATATTCAGTCCCGGCACGGGTTCTTATACTTCGGCGCAGACAGTAACGATCAGTGATAGCACCGCAGGCGCTGTGATTTATTACACAACAGACGGAACCACGCCGACGACCTCTTCGACGCGATATACGGGCGCGATTACGGTGAGCAGCACCGAGACGGTTCAAGCCATGGCGGTCGCCGTGGGCTACTTGCAGAGTGCGGTAGCGAGTGCCACGTATTCGATCTCCAGCGGCAATACCATCAACCTAGGTGCTGGATTTACATCCGGCGCAATGGTTCTGAACGGAAATGCAAAGCTAAGCGGGACGCGATTGAGGCTGACGGATGGTGGAACGGCGGAAGTGGCGAGCGCCTGGTATAACACACCGGTGAATGTACAACAATTCACGACCAACTTCAGTTTTCAGATTACCGGAGGGACAACTCCGCAGGCAGATGGATTTGCGTTTGTCATTCAGAATGGCGCCAGCAGCGCGATTGGACCTGGCGGCGGCGGACTGGGCTACGGGCCGAATAATCCGAGTGGAACCGGCGGCATTCCGAACAGCGTCGCTGTGAAATTTGACCTCTACAGTAACAACGGGGAAGGTGCCGATTCGACGGGAATGTACACGAACGGTGCATCACCGACAACGCCCGCTGTGGACATGACGAGTTCCGGTGTGAATTTGCACACAACGGACGTGTTCGACGCCCAGATTAGTTACGACGGCGCGAACCTGACGCTGAAGATCACCGATGCCACAACGAATGCCACGTTTACGCAGACATGGGCGATCAACATCCCGGGGACCGTTGGCGGAAACACTGCTTATGTAGGGTTCACAGGAGGAACCGGAGGGTACGCCGCGGTCCAGGACATTATCAACTGGACCATGACGGCCGCGCCGGGAATGGTAGCAACGCCGACGTTCTCGCCAGCGGCTGGGACGTATACGACGGCACAGACCGTGACAATCAGTGACGCGACCAGCGGAGCGACGATCTACTACACGACGAACGGGACGACGCCAACGACGTCTTCGACGAAATATACAGCCGCGATCACGGTGAGTAGCACGGAGACGATCCAGGCGATCGCGGTGGCGACAGGCTATACGCAGAGTGCGGTGGGAAGTGCGACGTACACGATTACGCCGCCAGCGGCGACGCCGACGTTCTCGCCAGCGGCTGGGACGTATACGACGGCACAGACCGTGACAATCAGTGATGCGACCAGCGGAGCGACGATCTACTACACGACGAACGGAACAACTCCGACAACATCCTCGACGCCGTATACCGGCCCGATCACAGTCAGCAGCACGGAGACGATCCAGGCGATCGCCGTGGCCACAGGCTATACGCAGAGTGCGGTGGGAGGCGCAGCATACACGATCACGACCTCAGGAACGGTAATCGGTCTTGGTTCCGGGTTCACAAGCGGGGCGATGGCGTTGAACGGCAGCGCTAGTCTGAACGGAAGCCGGCTACGACTGACGGATGGCGGGACAAGCGAGGCAGCTGGCGCCTGGTACAACACGCCGGTGAATATACAGCAGTTCACTACAAACTTCAGTTTCCAGATTACGGGTGGGTCCACCCCAACGGCAGACGGTTTTGCATTCGTGATCCAAAACGGTTCGGCTGCGGCTTTAGGCCCGTCAGGCGGAGGCCTTGGTTATGGGCCACTTGCTGTTGGTGGCACAGGCGGGATTCCGAACAGTGTTGCCGTGAAGTTCGACCTCTATAGCAACAACGGGGAAGGTGCTGATTCGACCGGGCTATATGTAAATGGAGCTTCGCCGACGACACCGGCGGTCGACATGACCAGCTCAGGAGTGAATTTGCACACGACGGACGTGTTCAATGTGCAGATTAGCTATGACGGAACGAACCTGACGATGAAGATTACGGATGCGACGACGAACGCAGCGTTTACGCAGACCTGGGCGATCAACATCCCAAGTACGGTTGGTGCGAACACCGCCTACGTAGGGTTCACTGGCGGCACAGGCGGGTATACGGCGATCCAGGAGATTATTAACTGGACGATGACTGCGGCGACGACCACATCGGTGGCGACGCCGACATTCTCGCCGACGGCAGGTGCGTACACGGCTGCACAGACGGTGACGATCAGCGACGCAACCAGCGGGGCGACGATCTATTACACGACGAATGGCACAACCCCGACGACTTCTTCGACACAGTATTCGGGGCCGATCACGGTCAGCAGCTCGGAGACGATCCAGGCAATCGCCGTGGCTACGGGCTATGCCCAGAGTGCGGTGGGAAGTGCGACGTACACGATCGGCGCTCCTGCGTTCGTGCAGGCCAATGACAATCAGATCTCGTCGGGAAGCAGTGTCTCAGTCGCGTTTAAGTCCGCGACCCAAGCTTCCAATACTGTCGTTGTCTACGTTATTTGGAATAACACCGGTACCGTGACGATCAGCGACTCTCGTGGGGACAGTTTTGTTAGCGTGGGAACGCCCTTGCGCTGGGCTTATGGGAGTGCTCAGATCTTCTACGCATCGAAAATCGCGGGCGGAAGTGACACTGTTACCGCGACGTTCGGAACCTCGATTACCTCTTACGGACTAATTTACGTCCACGAATACTCTGGCATAAGCTCGACCAATCCTATTGACGTCTTCTCCTCTGCTAGCGGAAAAGGCGGCAGCATGAGCAGCGGCGCCGCCACAACAACAGCCGCCAACGATTTGATCTTTGGCGCAGGCGCTTCTGACGCAGCTGTTACAGCCTCCGGGACGGGCTTTACAGCCAGAGATTTGAATTACGGAAATATCACAGAGGATCGCATTGCCGCGACGGCTGGCTCTAACACCGCTACCGCAACGCACAACGGCCAGTATTGGGCCATGCAGATGGTGGCATTCCGGCCGGGGCCATAGGATCTTGAACTCTTAAACAACGCCACAGATTGTTCGCTCAGAGCCCCAAACGGCTTACGAGCCTCTCGCTCTTTTCCGTGGACGCTGGTCACAACCAGGAATACCCTTGCTTGCAAATACCGGTCAACCCGTTACCTAATAAGATTGGGCATTGGCCCGGCCGAAGTTTGACTGGAAGATAAGGGGAGGCGAATGATCTCAACTCTTCGAACTGTGTTTTTCTGTTGCCTGTTGATCCTGGGTTCTTTTGCCCGTGCACAGGAAACGAATGCTGCTGGTGGATCTCCTCAGTCTGAGAAGCCTGTAGCCGCAGCCACGACGGACAACGACTATAAGATCGGTCCTCAGGATGTGATCCGGATTGATGTCTGGAAGGAACCGGATATATCCCGCACCATTCCCGTCCGTCCTGACGGCAAAATCTCCCTGCCCCTGCTCAATGATGTGCAGGCCTCTGGGTTCACGGCTCTGCAACTGGCCGCATCCCTCCGGGAGAGCCTCTCAAAATATCTGAACAATCCGCAGGTAACGGTAACCGTCACCGAAATCAATAGTCGCCGTGTTTACCTGACGGGCGAAATTGCCCGGCCGGGGGCGCTCCCTCTGCTGCCCAATATGACCGTTCTCCAGGCTCTCGCCAGCGGAGGGGGTTTCACGCAATTCGCCAAGCTCAAGAACATCTACGTATTAAGAACGGAAAATGGCAAGCAGGTTAAACATCCTTTTAATTACAAGGAAGTCGTGAAGGGAAACCTTGCCGAACAGAACATACAGCTACAGCCTGGCGACGTGATTGTCGTGCCGTAATTCATGTAAGAAAGCAAATGCCCATGGTCGTTTATAAATGCCGCGCAGTGGCAGCCTTAGTGATGGCGCTGTGTTCATTTGTGTTCGCGGGGTCAATTCTTGCGCAGCAGGACTCCCAACCTCCACTCGAAGAGAAGCCGAAACCTGCGGGTTCCTCGTTTCCGGGCCCGGCTACCGATAACCCGGATTCCCAGGCGCCTGGTGATCAAGCGCTCACTCCGGATACCACCCCTTTAACAGGTCCTTTGACACCGACACTTGGATCTCCGGAAATTCGTCACAGCTATTGGGTGCCCGGATTGCAGTGGTCCAGCTCTATTCAGTCCAATTCTTACAATCAAACACAGACGCAAAACTCAGGTTGGGTAATGAACAACTATGTCCTTGGCAATCTGAGCTTGCTGAAAGTTTGGGGACGCTCACAACTGGCGATTAATGGTTCCGCTGGAGGGTATTTTTCTTCGGACAGCACGCAGAGTGCCGATTCCTACGAGCAGCTGGTCGTTTCGCAGTCGTTCCAGTTGAATCGCTGGCAAATTCAATTACTCGATCAATTCTCTTATCTCCCGCAAACTTCCATAGGCTTTGGAGGCGGCACAGGCCTGGGAGTTCCCGGGGCAGGAGGTTCGGTGGGGCCCGTGATTCCGGGCCTCGGTAACAACTATGTTCCGAATCAGAGTATTTATGCCGCCCAGGGACCCCGCTACAGCAATGCGTCTATCATTCAAACGACATACCTGCTGTCGCCGAGAGCCTCGGTAACTTTGAGCGGATCTTACGGCTTCCTGAGTTTTGTTGACCCCGGCAACGTGGATAATCAGATGGCCAGCGGAACTGCTGGATATAACTACAGTCTCAGCCGCCAAGACACTCTGGGCATTTTCTATCAGTTCAGCTCGTATCACTTTTCAGGTCAGCCTGAAGCCTATGGCAATCACTCCGTCAACTTTGCGTACGGCAGAAAGCTGCCTGGCCATTTGGCTCTGCAAGCTTACGGTGGGCCTGCCTTCACGACGTCGCGGGTTAGCACAAACGGAAATACCGTAACCCATGGCCTTAATTTTGGCCTAAACGCAAACCGTGGCCTGCGCCGCGGGGGCGTGACCGTCGGATACAGCCATAGCTTGACCGGTGGCAGCGGAATCATCAACGGGTCGACCGCGGACATTCTGACGGTTGGCTTCAACCACGACCTGAGCCGGCTCTGGAGCGCTCAGGTCAACGGAAGTTACGCGCACAACAAGCCTATAGATGGCTTCGGAACCTCCGCCGCCGAGACTTTTAACACCTGGAACTTTGGGGGAGGCCTCAATCGTCCGCTAAGCAGAACTGCTTCGCTGGGTATCGCCTATAACGCCACCGTCACAAGGTACAGTTCTGCTTCATGTACAACCGGTTCCTGCAATCTGGGTCAGACCTATAATTATGTAACGATCACGATCCAGTGGCATGCGCGGCCTTTGGTTTTACCGTAAATCTGTAATTAAGAGCTGATACTGATAAAATAGTAAGATGCCCCGAAGAGGCACGGCCTAATGTACAAGTCTTTCTATGGTCTGAAAGAGAATCCCTTTAACGTTAACCCCGATCCGCGCTTCCTTTACCTTACCAAGCAGATCGAGGAAGCGTTGACCGGTTTGATGTATGGAATTCAGACGCGCAAGGGATTCATCACCCTCACCGGCGAAGTGGGCACGGGCAAGACCACTCTGGTCAATCGTCTTCTGGACTGGCTGCACCAGCGAAACGCTCGTACCGCATTTCTGTTCAACTCACGCATGAACTCGAATCAGCTCTTCGATTTCATCCTTGCGGAGTTCGACATTCCTTGCGATTCCAAATCCAAAAGCCAGCAACTTATGAAGTTGAATGCCTGGCTGCTCGATCGCTACCGCGCCGGCGAAACCGTTGTCCTTATTATTGACGAAGCCCAAAATCTTACCTATCCGGTCCTTGAGGAAATCCGCCTTCTCACGAATCTGGAAACATCCACCGAAAAACTCATTCAAATCGTTCTCTCCGGGCAATCCGAACTCGAAGAGAAATTGAAGCTTCCCCAGGTCCGTCAGCTTCGTCAACGCATCATGCTGCGGTGCCGCACCATGCCGCTCACCGAGGAGCAGACGAAAGAATACATCACCGAGCGATTGCGCATTGCCGGTGCTTCGGGTGAGCCGATTTTTAGCTCCAAGGCCGTCGAGACCATACATGTCTACTCCTTGGGTATTCCGCGCGTCATCAACCTTCTCTGCGAACACTCGCTGGTTAACGCATTTGTGGAGCAGCAGCGCCCTATTCAACCTAAGGTCGTCGAGGAGGTGGCGCAAGAATTCCAGTTGGATGAAGTCGAGCCGATTGCCCCTCCAGGCGGGGCCAAGGTCGACACGGACGTCTACAATTCGGAAGTCTTCCTCCAGAATCTGGGCGAAGCCCTTTCCCGCTTCCGTGTGAGCCAGCCCGGCGGCCGCGTACGCAAATAGCCTCATAGGAATTACCCGTTGATTCTTCCACGGCGCCACTGCAGTGGGACATCGGGTTGCTCGTTCTGTTTAGACCGACAAACCAGGAAACTCGAATGAACTTCTGGAACAGCAGGCGTGTAGTGGTAACCGGAGGGAATGGATTTCTCGGATCTTTTGTCGTAAACAAATTAAAAGAACTAGGTTGCCTCGAAGTGGCCATCCCCCGCAGTCGCGAATATGACTTGCGGGAGAAGTCAGAGGCCTTGCGTCTGTTCCAGAGGATGCGTCCGGATATCTTTATTCATCTCGCGGCAGTCGTGGGTGGGATCGGAGCGAACCGAAGCAACCCCGGGCGTTTTTTCTACGATAATGCGGCCATGGGGCTGAATGTTATTGAAGCTGCGCGGATTTCGGGGATCGAGAAATTTGTTTGCGCCGGCACAATTTGCGCCTATCCCAAATTTACGCCCGTGCCTTTTCGGGAAGAGTTCTTCTGGAATGGTTATCCCGAAGAGACGAACGCTCCATACGGCTTGGCAAAGAAGATGCTCCTGGTTCAACTGCAGGCCTATCGCCAGCAGTACGGGATGAAAGGCATCTATCTCACGCCCGTCAATCTCTATGGGCCCAGAGATCATTTTGATCTGGAAACATCTCATGTAATACCGGCTCTTATCCGGAAGTGCTGGGAAGCCAAGATGAACAACATCGGAGCGGTGCAGGCCTGGGGAACGGGATCTGCAACACGCGAATTTCTCTATGCCGAGGACGCAGCGGAAGCCATCATTCTAGCCGCTGAAAAATACGAAAAGGAAGATCTGGTGAATCTTGGATCCGGAGAGGAAACCAGTATCAAAGACCTGCTGGAGCGCATCCGCCTCCTGGTTGGCTATCGGGGTGAAATCATGTGGGATGCTACAAAACCCGACGGTCAGCCGAGAAGGTGCCTGGATACCACCCGGGCCTGGACGGAGTTTGGCTGGCGTGCGAAAACGCCTCTGCAGGAGGGTCTTCAGAAAACAATCCATTGGTTCGAGAGCAACCTGAACCTGGCGATCGGGACCCATAGTTCTTAGAAATTGTTACTTCCGGTACCAGACGGTGAGGAAACGATGTCGGCGGAAATCGAGCAACGTCGCCAGCCCGAAAAATCCCGAAATCTGCGTCTTTATACATTTAACGCCATATTTTCTCTCATCGCCTTATCTATTGCCTTCCTCTTTTGGCATCTCCTCGGTCCTGAAAAGCGCATAATCTCCTTCGAAGTTCATCCGTCCTCAATCAACGCTGGAACGCCGGCCGTCGTCACAATTTCGGCGCAACTCTCTCCCAATCTCTATCCGAACCGTAGCGGAACTTCCATTCGTCAGGTGGACGAAAATGGCGTGCTGATACGAGAATTGGGTACTCTGAAAGATGACGGATCGGGCAGAAACATCCAAACCGGGCAGTTTCAGATTATCTCCTCGTCGCCCGGTGTCATTTATTTGATGGCGGTTTCCTCATATAGCGACAATCCAGCTCCCGTAAATTCCTCCCTCCTTCCTCTCGTCCTTACCTCCGACGCTTCATTTCCCTTAAAAGCGAGCGCCAACAACCGCTTCCTAATTGACGCGGCGAATAGACCATTCCTCCTGATCGGCGACGCACCCATGTCGCTTGTCAGCGTACTCACGCCCGCGCAACAGAATTTTTATTTTGCCGACCGCCGGGCGAATGGGTTCAATGCGCTTTGGATCAACCTCCTGTGCACGGGCTATACGGGATGTTCCGCGGATGGGCGAACGGCGGATGGGGTTTCGCCATTCACCTCGGGCACTAATCCTGAAACGTACGACCTCGCCACTCCCAATGAGGCGTACTTCTCCAGGTATGAAACCGCTGTTGCAACTGCGGCAACCTATGGGCACGTTGTTTTCCTCGATCCAATTGAGACGGGCGGATGGTTAAAGACCCTCGAACACAATGGAACGGCAAAGGCATTTCACTATGGTGCCTATGTCGGTCAGCGTTTCCGGAAGTTTCCTAACCTTGTCTGGCTGCATGGCAATGACTACGGCTGTGGAACTTCACAGATAGATGACGAACTCGTGGCTCAAGTGATGGCCGGTATTGCCAGCGCTGATACCAATCACATGCAAACCGTGGAAGCGGGCAATGTCAAATGGGCTCCTGGAGAGGACGCCTACGCCTGGTCGAATATGTGTGAAAAGTTTGGACCGTATATCGGGCTCGATTTGGCTTACACATGGGCGCCTACTTACGATGTTGCATTGCAGGCGTATAACAGCTCTCCCCGGTTGCCGTGTTTTCTGGGAGAAGGGAATTATGAGTTTGAGAACATTCAGCACGTCCTTGCAAAGCCCACGGGGGAGTACCTGTTGCGCGAGACCGCGTGGTGGACGTTGCTGAGTGGCTGCATGGGCTACATGTACGGAAGCGGGTACACATGGACGTCAACGTGGCCCGCGAATGTGTTGGATTCGCAAGGAGCAAACCAAATAATCAATATTAGTCGCCTCATGAACAGTTTGGACTGGTGGAAGCTTGTTCCAGATCAAAATCACTCGGTTGTAACCGCAGGCTTCGGAACTTATGTGAAGGGGAATAGCGATCCAACACTCAACAACTACTGCTCAACAGGCGTCGCTTCTGACGGAACATTCGCTCTGACGTATTGTCCAAAGGCGGCGACAATTACGGCCGCGTTAAATCAGCTGAAAAACCCAATCACGGCTCGATGGTTTGATCCTTCTGCAGGAACTTTCTCAATAATTTCCGGCTCACCATTTAAAAACAAGGGATATTCTCAGTTTAGTACACCTGGATTGAACGCCAGCGGATATCAAGATTGGATCTTGGTCCTTACCACTCCTGGACAGCATATTATAAGTAAGTAACGAATGTGTAACTATTGATCCAAGGCCGAAGAAGTAGCAGTTAAGGGCCGGGTTAATCTGGTTATTTTGTCAGCGCAGTTTGCACAAAAGGGCAGCAATCTCTACTGAAACGAGCCTGCTAAATGCGTTCTGATTCAGGGCCTCCGACGCAGGGGCAATATGGGCATGAAATCATGCGTAGGTCGAACCACGGAAGAGTAGTTGCGGCGCTGGTGAATCTTGGTTGTTGCATTCCATGCTAGCATTGCTATCGTTGCATTCATGGCAACATTGACAATCCGGCAATTAGACGAGAAAACAAAGACCCGCCTAAGAATCCGCGCAGCCCGCCATGGCCGTTCGATGGAAGAAGAAGCGCGCGAGATCTTGCGTTCCGCTATGACCACCTTTGCTTCTCCCCAAGGGAATTTGGCGGAGAGGATTCATCGGCGATTCGCTACCTTTGGTGGACTCGATCTTCCGCCAGTTCGCCGTGACGCTATCCGAAAGATCTCTGGTTTTGAAGAATGAAACCGAAAATACGTCCCGCGAAGCGGCTCGGGATTTATCCTCGACACGAATATACTTTCGGAGCTTGTGAAACCCCAACCGCATGCTCACGTGGTGGCTTGGATCCAGAAACAGGTAACATCCGAACTCTGTACCAGCGCAGTAACTGAAGCCGAGATCTTCTATGGGATCGAACTGCTCAGCAAAGGAAAGCGGCGTGAAGGCTTGCTAAAGGCGGAGCAGGCGATGTTTATCGTGACGCCAGATGCGCTGCACCCGATCCCTGCCAACATGCCAGCCGGCTTCCTGCAACAGTGCGGTAATTCGCCGCTAGCCATAGCGACCATACTCACCGGCCAGCTGGATGATCGCTTCTGTCAGCGCATCTTCAGCGGTTCGATGCATCGGTTGGTAGCGTTGCGTGGCACGCCACTAACCGACTAGTTGGCACGCGTGCCGTTCGCTCATACCATGCTACTGACACGCGTGCTCGACTGCCGTCCGACGACGCTCGAGGCTTAGAAGTTTCCCCCCGCAATATCCTTCAAAACCTGCTTCTCTAGAGACAGTTCCGCCACCAGCCGCTTCAGCTTGCTGTTCTCCCTCTCCAGTTCCTTCAATCGTTTGGCTTGATCCAGTTTCAGCCCGCCGAACTCTTTCCTCCAGCGGTAAAAGGTCTGTACCGTGATCTCAGCTTCTTTGCAGGCTTGGGGAGTCGTTTTCCCTTTCGCCATTTCCACTTCAATCTGCCGCTGCAGCGTGACAATCTGCTTCGGTTCGTATCTCTTCATCGGCATGTCCGGCTCCTTATGAGTGATTTTTCTCACTCTCGCTGGACTAGATCAAGCCGGTTAGGTCAGTGCAATCAGGTCGCACAGTCAAATTCTTCCCGATCCTTATGGCCACGGCGCCGTAAAAGTTCAACGCCCTTCCATTCATAATCCCAATGTTTGCGATCGAGACTCGGGGCAACCTTGCCCAATACACCCGTGCGCGAAGGGTCATCTAACGTGGAATTTGCATTTTGATCGTCCGGATTATTACTAAAATCATCGCAGGACATTCCAGGCGAGCAACCTGGAGTTCACAACTCCGCTGAAGTTTCCAACAGATATTTATTCTTCGGTTTCTCCCCTTTGAATTGTGAGGAGGCGTTGAAAATACTTCGGGCCTTGCTTCCGATAGAAATTAGCTCCGCTTTTCAGGAAAATTTCACACACTTGAGCAAGACTTCGGTTTTCGCTTTTGGCGATCTGAATGAGAGTCTTCTTCAGATCTGCTGACACTCTGATGCCGATCCGTTCTTCTTTTCGCATCTCGGGGTACCTCAAATTGTAGGTTAGTCTCGGGACCTTCGCAAATCTTTCGCTTGACAGTCGGGGCAACGAGGTCTACCGTTGTTCAACAAGGGGTACCGAGGAGATTTTGGTAATGAATGCGCAGGGGTCTATCTCTAGCAAGAGTTTAACGAATGAGAATGTTCGATTGGCAAGAGCAAGCGGACACGAACTACCGCGTGTCGTAATTCGCCAGCTGAAGGTTTTGACGCACGGTTATGGCTTCTCCTTAGCGTTGGGAGACATGCTGTACCTGCAGGGTGGTTGGTACGTGACCCATGCAGGGCTCTTGCGTCTTGCGACACGCAAGGGTTGTGCGGGAATTCTTGTCGAGCAAATAGGTGAGGCCAGTGATCCTGGCTCGGCCCGGTGGGTCTTTCGAGCGACGGTCTTCAAGTCACCAAGTTCGAGGGGTTTTGTAGGTTATGGAGATGCAGATCCTTCGAATGTCTCCTCGCAAGTGCGTGGTGCGGAAATGCGCGTGGCGGAGACCCGGGCTGTGAATCGAGCTTTACGGAAAGCATACGGTATCGGGCTGTGCTCCGTTGAGGAGCTAGGTTCACGATCGGAGTATTCCAGTTCAATGAAGGCGCCCGAGCCCTCTGTGAAGCATCATCCGAGCAATGGCGCGGACAATGGGCAACCACGCCTACGCGATAGACTTTGTCTTCTTATCCGTCAGTACAATCTTGATCCGAGCCTGGTTAAAGCATACGCCGCCGATTTCTGCGGAACCGAGACTCTCAGTGGTGCTAGCCGCGAACTGGTTGAGTCATTTATCTCCCGACTTGCGAAGTTGGCAAAGGAAAACCGGGACGGCCTTGTTTGCAAGCTCAATTCCTATGCGCGAACGCGAGAGGTGACCCTATGATGCGTCATATTCCTGGATTGTATGCCTCTGAATCTGCCAACAAGAGAATACTGGAAGGCCTATTCCTGGTTCGAGTGGAACGAGCCTTCTTCCGCTGGCATCCCAACAAGCCATTTCTTGAACTCTGGTTTGCCGTCGAGGAACCAAAAGCCTCGGAGAATGCCACTTTCATCGGGCGGTTGTACTGCACCGACAAGGCACTATGGAAATTCAACTGGTTTCTGCGGGACTTTGGCTACGATTCTGAGCTTCTGCGCCAGGACCACGTCGATGTGAAAGCGATCCTTCATCTTCGGGGAGTCGTGCGGGTCTCCCACTCCGCTGTGAGCGGCCGCTCCTACCAAAACCTGGAAGCATTTGCATCTGCAGGCGAGTGGCAAGATCTCTCCGGTGCCACTGCAAATGGGACTGAGGAAGCCAAAGGCCAGGAATGATTTTCAGCCACACGCAAATCAGCAATTATCTCCGCTGCCCTCGCAATTACCGGTACCGGTATCTGGAGGGGTGGCGAGAAAAGGATTTTCGACCGGCCGTCGCCTTTGGCCGTTGTTTCGAGAAGGCGATCGGCGCTCTCTATCGCCAGGAGGATTCCAGTATCGCTTTGTTTCGAGAATGGAGTGCCTTCCGCGATGCCTCGCTCCAGTATAAGAGGGGTGAATCCTGGGACCGCTTGTTCCACCAAGGAGTTCACCTGCTGCAGCGATTTGCGCAAGAGGACCGCGTTTGCATTCTATCCCCCGAGAACAATTTACAAGTGAAAGTCACTCACAACCTTCGGAGTGGGCACGAATTTGTGGCCTATCTGGATGCCATCGGTGAACTTGACGGCGAGCGCTGCGTCATCGATTGGAAAACAACGACAAGCCGATATACGGACAAGCCATCGGAAGTTCTTTCTCTTGACCCGCAACTTATCTGTTACTCCTGGATCACCGGTATTCCGCGGGTCGCGCTGGTGGTGTTCGTGCGCAAACACGCTCCTGAAATTCAATACCTCAAAGCGACCATCTCGGAAGAGCAGCGGCGGGAGTTTGGCCAGCTGGTCGATGCAACGGTCGATCAGATCATGGCGGGAGAATTTCCTGCTCACAGTGGAATTCGCTTTCCACAGAACGGCTGCCTCAGCTGTGCCAACCTGGGGCTGTGCCTAAATAATCCGTCGCTGATCGATGCAAATCTTACTCGGGCTTCAGGAGCGAGCTCCCTTGATTGGCTTGACGAACTTGTGGATTAACGGACGGCCTCCAATGGCACCGGAAATCAATCTCAAAAGGGCGGTTTTTGTCCTTGGCAAGATCGACGAGATTCTCAGTTGGGAGAAGGAACGTGTGCACGAACGTGACTTACGTTTTATCGATCTGGGACGTTACCTGTGCGAAGTCCGTGCGGGACAGTACTGGCGGATCGACAAAATGAAGTCCTTCGATGAGTTCATCGAAAAGCGATTTCCCGATTCGCGCCGAAAGGCCTATTACTTGATGGCCATTCATGAGAATTTAACGCGTGTTCCGAAGCAGCAGCTGCGCGCGATCGGATGGACAAAGGCAAGGGAATTGGCAAAAGTCGCGCGCAGGGAAGGGGAGCGATTCGAAAGTGCACCTTGGGTGCACAGGGCACAGGCACTTCCGAGAGAAGAGTTCAAGCGCGCGGTCGAGCGGCATCTTACGGGCCGCGAGACAGAGCCCTGGGAACTGTTGAGCTTTAAGTTGTTCAAGAGCCAATTCGCTGTGATTGATCGTGCTCTGGAGGCCGCGGCACTGATGCTTGGGTCGGACAAATCTCGTGGTTACTGCCTGGAAATGATCTGTGCGGATTTTCTGGCCGGCGCCAGCCTTCAGGGCGGAGATCCGGAGGTTCTCTATCTCTCGGTTTTGCGTCTTCTGGAGATGCTTCCTGCAGCAGAAAGGCAACGCGTTATTGAGAAAGTTGGCGCAGCAGCGTGAATCGAGCATTTCCCAAGAAGGGCCGAAAACCTCTTGCGCCCGAGCTCTATCAGGAACTTCGTCGGGAAATCTTGCAGCGCGACGGCTGGCGCTGCCAATTGTGCGGCTCCCCAGAACAATTGCAGGTTCACCACATCCAAGCGCGCAGTCGGCTTGGGCAGGATACGGAAGAGAATTTGATGACGCTCTGTGCCGAATGCCACGGGCGGGTGCATCGGAGATCCAGTTGCGATCGCTTGGCGCCTGGATAGCGAAGAGGGACCTCAAACAAGTTGAATAGAGCTATAGAAAGTTCCCTGCAGAAAGCATAGGTGACCATTTCAGATGGAAAGGAAACGACTTGGCACAACAATCACCAACCGAATTCACCACGCGAGAAAGTGTAATCCGGGCGTTCGTCGCGCGCCATAAGGACTGGATTGCGCGAAAGCTAGAGTGTCCAATCGACGAGGTCGCGGTCTTGGAGCTCGAGTTTCCCATCGTGCAACTGGCCTCGATGCAGCTTCTTCCCGATGTCCCATTGACTCGGTTTCAAAGGCCGGTAATGGAGAAACTGAGAAAGCTCACTCAATTCGTCGAACTTCCCCCGAACATCTTCCCGGCATTTCGAATCCGCACCGCGCAAAGTTCCAGCGGTTTATTCAAAAACCGCAAGCAGGTCTTCGAAGCCAGGTGGCAAGACTCCCCTGTTTTGATTCAGTTTCGCGGTCTAGCGAAGCCCGTAGTTCTTGCAGGGATACCCGTGACCCCGGCGGAGAACCCAGGGGACGTTTGTGACTGCGTGATTGTTAAGCGAGAGATGGCATCCGAGTTCCTGCAGTTCCTCCAGAAAATGGCTGCGCGCAGCCGCGAATCTCGTTTGTCCGTCTTTGGCGACGGGGTTCGTTCCATCCGGACCTCGTGCTGGGATGACCTGGTTTTGAGCGAAGCTGTGGTGAATCTCGTACGTAAGGATTTTGAATCTTTCCTCCATAGGGAGCAGTGGTTCCGAAACAATCGGTTGCCCTTCCGTCGGGGCTATCTTCTCCATGGACCGCCGGGCAACGGGAAGACCAGTCTCATCCGCACGATGCTTGCGACGAGTGGCCTGCCGGGTCATACCATCCGGCTATTCCAAGAACATACCGATGACGCTCACTTGGAACGCATGTTTCGGTGCGCCGCGAATACTGCGCCCTCGGTTGTCGTGATTGAGGATATAGACCGCGCCTTCCCGCGCACGCCCTCCTCCGGCTTGCCGTGTCAGGTTAGTTTACAGCAACTTCTGAATTGTCTCGACGGCGTCGATTCCCAGGATGGAGTCATCGTGGTCGCGACGGCGAACGACCCCACGGTGCTGGATGCGGCCATCCTCCGGCGCCCGGGGCGTTTTGACCGCGTTGTCGCCATTCCGGCGCCGGATCTCCAACTCCGGCTCCGCTATTTCCGCAAATTCAACCCCGGCCTCGACGAGGAGTCTATTTTCCGAGCTGCGGAAGAGTCCCATGGCTTTTCCTTTGCCCAACTAAAAGAGGTCTATATTCTTGCGGGGCAAATGGCATTTGAACGGAAAACTGAAGTCATCGGTACCGACCTCTTAGAAGGGGTACGCGTTCTCCGAGGCGGAATGGCTCTGGTGTCTGACCAAAAGCGGAAAGTCGGATTCGTTGAATCATCTTTACTGGAATCTGCGATGGAACCGGTTGCAATGGGAAGGAGATAAAGTTTTGATGACAACGCGCGCTAACGACCAGCCTAGAGCGCTACTCGTCGAGAACGGTTCCAGCACAACCTTTCATCTTCTCGTTAGCAACGATGATGGAGGCATGCTGCACTTCGTTTGCGAGCAAGCGCCACTTTTGACGCTCAAGAGCTACGGCTTGCCCGTTCGCTGCCCAATCTGTTGTAAACAAAATCCGCTCAAGAACAGTACGGAATGATGATTCCGAGGAATGACAAAGGCGGGTAAGGGCAAGTGTGGCTGGAGCGCTAGGGGCGATCAGATGGCACTGGCAGAGGGGGATAGGTCTGGAAGACTCGTCTCTGATCCAGTTTTTTGGTACGCAGAGAATTGGGTAGCATAGGCCAGTTTTGCGATAACCTCGCGAAGAGTCATCCGCAAGCGCTCTCTTTTCGGCAAGTTCCCGCTTGGTCTGGAGGAGTTTGACTCGGACGCGGCAGATCGGATTAAGGCTGGATGATGCCATGGCGGATGGAGTAGCGAACGAGACTAGCGGTCTGTTGGCGGGTCTTGTTTCCATGGAAAGACTTCAAATCGAGGAGCGGACCGTCAGGATGGCATGACCCGGGTGGTTTGTGCCAAGCGCGAGGCATTATCACTAACAGTTCAATGCGGAAACCGGCAGGGCTTCGTGCTGTCTCCGCGGGGAAGGGCCGTGGTGGGAGCACTGAATCAAATTGAGATCAGCCGAGGTTTCCGAATGCTATAATTTCTGAGCAAAGAGTTTGTATGGAAAGCGTCATCGTTAAGAACCCCAAAATTCTGGGTGGGACAGCGGTCTTCCGCGGTACGAGGGTACTGCTGCAGCTTTTGTTCGATTCTCTCGAACGAGGTCACACGCTCGAAGAGTTTCTTACAGGATACCCGACGGTCTCGCGGGAGATGGCCATCGCTGCTCTTGAAGAAGCACAACAACTTCTATCCTCCAAAGTCTAAATGAGGTCCTACTCGACGAGTGCGTCCGCGAGCAGCTGAGACACCACCTGCTAGGGTACGAATGTCAGACAGCTCGGTATGCTGGATTTGCGGGCCTAGAGAATGGCGAACTCCTCAAAGCAGCGGAGGCAGCAAACTTTGATGTTCTCCTCACGGTAGACCGCGGTTTTGAGTATCAACAGAACCTGGCAGATCGCCGGATCGCGATTATTGTTTTTTGCGGAGAATCCGTTCTTTTCGAAGATCTCTTGCCGCTCGTTGACGCTTGCCTCGATCGCCTGAGCTCCCTTCGCCCCGGTGAGGTCGTCCGTATCGGCGAGTAGTTTGCGTCAAAGGCATTTCAGTTACGACCAGAGCCATTTTTGTGGGTTCCTGGGAAACACCGGCTTGGTGTCTCAGCGCAGATGCCAAATAGCCAGGAATCAGACTTGAGTAAATGCACAACCATGATCAAAATCCGGATGAGCTTTGAAGTTCGATTCGGACGCCTTGTCTTGCGAGTTAGAATCCCGCACGGAATGGGTTGATCAGTTTTACAGCGAGGAGGGCGAATTCACTCTCGTTTCGCGTTGCGACGGTCAGGGCGTGCACGCGAGCAGTGGCAGCGATCATTGCATCTTCCAGGAGATGGTCTGACTTTCCCTCCACTAGCCTGGCGCATTCGCGAAAGCAAAGGGAATCCATCGCTAGAACATTGTTGGACATTTCTAGCTGATCTACCCACAGATTGATTTCGAGGGCTTTTCGTTCATCCTGCCTGCGCGTTCGTTCAATTCCTCTCTGCAGTTCGCCAACCGTCACTGCTGAGATATAGAGCTGATCGTTTCGCAGTCCCTCGATCCATGCGATAACGGCGCCATGCGGTTTGGGTTTGCGCAGCTCGGAAACAATATTTGTGTCTAACAAATACTTGGTCACCGGAAATCCATCGGTGGGCGACGTTTAAGATGCCCTCGTTCAAGAACAAGTTCTTCCACACGAGCTCCAGGTTCGAGAAGTAGGGATTTTAGGTTCGGGCGAGAAAGCTTTTGTAGACGACGCCATTCCTCGATGGGAACTAGCACGGCCGTCTCAACCCCTCGCCGGGTAACGACCTGCGGACCCTTTTTGATGGTGGCGTCGAGGAACTCGCTGAAGCGTGCTTTTGCATCTTGAACTTGCCAAGAACTCATTATATGACTCCCATCTGTTCTGACAGAATACAGACTAGTCAGATGCCTAGTCAACGGTTGGTTCTTCAGAGGCTCGTAGGAATTTGCCCCACCGTCTCAACCGAGACAATGAGTCGCTGGGCGAGGCGGCGCAACAGTCGCAATGGGAAGGAGATAAAGTTTTGATGACAACACGCGCTAACAACCAGCAGAACGGTTAAGTGCGCGGGCCTCGTTGGCTGCGCGGCCAGCTTGCCACTGCGTCACGAGCGCAGTTATACTACGGGTATGAAAACAGCAGTTTCTATTCCCGAAGATGTATTCAAAGGGGCTGAGCGCCTGGCGCGCAAAACGAAAAGGACGCGTAGTCGTCTTTTTAGCGACGCTCTTAAAGAATACCTGGCCCGCCACACTCCAGACAGTGTTACCGAGGCGATGGATAAGGCTTGTTCCGAGCTGGGCGCTGCGAAAGATGAGTTCGTGTCCTCTGCGGCCCGTCGCGTTCTAGAGCGGGGCGAATGGTAATTTCCCAAGGCGAAATCTGGTGGGCGGATCTGCCTGCTCCGACGGGGTCCGGTCCTGGTTTCCGAAGGCCGGTGGTTGTGGTGCAGTGCGACGCGCTAAATGCGAGCCGTTTGGCTACAACCGTCTGCGTCCCGCTGACCAGTAATCTCAAATGGGCAGCGGCTCCTGGAAATTTGCGCCTCTCGGCACGTCTCACGGGGTTGCCAAAGGATTCTGTGGCCAACGTTTCTCAGATCATCACCTTAGACAAGGATCTCTTGACGGAGCGGGCCGGGAAACTCTCGCCTCCCAAGCTGGAGTTACTGCTCTCTGGAATCGACGTTGTGCTTGGAAGGTAACGCGTCGGACGTTTCTCGGGCACCTCACGGGTTACTGCTACCAACCAGCCTTGAGATTAGCTCTACGCAAAGAAATCCACCTACTCGCAGCTAGTGATCCTATGAGGTCTCCGGATCGCCGGGCGCGGATGCGTCTGGTGAGGATAACTCTTTCGATACCTCAGGACATGTTATGTATTTATCCTTGTCGCCTTCGCATAAATTGAACTCAGCGAGATATTCCACAAAGGGCAAGTACTCAGGCGCACGCGTCCACATAGGTCATCGATGGATCTTTCTTAGGGTGACTACCCGCGGATGAGCAGAACATCGACATTCTGGCAGAAACCAATACGGCGTACCTATCAGTGTCGCGCCAACAACCTGCAACGCCATTCTCTCAATTCCCAAGATGTTTCATCGCTCGAAACAGGAAAAAACTGCGAAATTCCAACTGAGAGGTGATTCATGGCTCAAGACGAGGATCAGGATCGGGACCATCAGGTGATCGCAACAAATGGAGAGCAAACTACCTTGGCGGCAGAAGAATCATCCCACCCATCGAATGGTGACCAAAGAAAAGCGAGTTCTCCCGCGAAGATCGCGGCGAGTCGCGGAAACGGAAAGCGATCGATTGGTCCCACTTCACCGGAAGGAAAAGCAAGAAGTAGCAGGAACAGCTACAAACATGGGTTCTTTGCACGTCAACCGCTCCCGCCGGGTGAGGCTGGAGCGGTGCTTTGGGATGCCTATCAAGATTTGGTGGCTGGCATTTGGGAGCACTACAAGCCCGTTGGCTATCTGGAAGGTTTGTTGACCGAGAAAATCGCTACGGAATCGATCCGATTCTC